>Ga0196964_10000037_pt1 | contig 141057 bp, 129 predicted proteins | sample S1_10metaG_FD_148615 | JGI IMG/M metagenome (GOLD analysis project Ga0196964, IMG submission 148615) | Soil microbial communities from Anza Borrego desert, Southern California, United States - S1_10 | ecosystem: Environmental > Terrestrial > Soil > Desert | place: USA: California | collected...
TCCGCGGCCGTGGTGGTGGAGGCGGATGCGCGCTGCCGACTCTTCGCGCCCGCCGTCTCCTCAGCGCTGAAGGCCGCCGCCGCCCAGGCCCGGGGCGCCGCGCTCCGGGCCGGAGGGTCGGACGTGGAGCTGGCTGACCGCGCGCGGGACGCCCGGGCCCGCGCCGCCGCCGTCGCCTGCGCCGACCCCAGCCTCAAGACCATCCAGACCCGGGTGGAGGGCGCCTTCGCCGGCTGGACGCAGATTTCCCGCATGACCTTTCCCGGCGCGCGGAACACCTGGGCGGCGGAGCGGACCCTCTACCGCTCCGCCGGCTGGCGGCTGGTCCAGGACACGACGATTCGCCACGCGGCTGTGCGCTTCGGCGTCTCCGGCGGCCTGCGGACGCCCGAACAGCTGGCCGCCACCGTCCAGTTCCCGGGCCGCAGCCGCCCCTACGCCGCCCGCATCGTGCTCCGCGACACCGCCAAGGCGCCCCGCCCCTGGTTCGGCCGATCAGGCCTGCCGCCCAAGGCTCTGACCCGCGTGATCTGGTCCTCGGGCTTCGCTGCGGCGGAACCGACCCTGCTGGCGGCCAAGGCCCCCGGCGAGACCTGGCGTTTCCCGGCCGAGGCGCTCGCCGCCTTGGAAGCTCTCGACCCCCGCGAGACCTTCACGATCGAGTTCGTCTTCCGCGACGACAGCGTGGCCACCGCCGCGCTGGAAGCCGGCGACCTGTCGGCCGCCCGGGCCTTTCTGGCCATGGGGACGATGTGAGGGCTTGGGGCTTAGGGCTTAGGGTTTAGGCGGTAGGCGGTCGCAGGCGAAGCGAAGCTTTGATCGTCGTGACAGACGACACGGACGCGATCTTCGCCCTCAACTCCAAGCCCTAAGCCCTAAGCCCTAAGCCCCAAGCCCTACTGCCTCGCCCCCTGCGCGAACGGAATCACCTCCGCCCCGCCTTCCGGCCGCGTCGCCTGGGCCACCGGCAGCCGCACGGTCACGGCGGTGCCCTCGCCGAGCGTGGAGTCCAGGCTCATCCGGCCGCCGTGCAGTTCGGCCAGCGCCCGCACCAGGGACAGCCCCAGCCCCGTGCCCTGCGCCCTCTGCTCGGCGCCGCCCGCCTGTTCGAACGGCCGGCCCAGCCGCTTCAGATCCTCCGGCGCCACGCCCACGCCGGTGTCCGACACGACCAGCTCCAGATAGGGCCCGATCGCCTCGGCCGTCAGCGTCACCGAGCCGCCGGCCGGCGTGAACTTCACGCCGTTCGACAGCAGGTTCAGCGCGATCTGCTTCAGCGCCCGCCGGTCCGCCTGCACCGTCAGCGGCTCCGACGGCAGCACTCCCGCCAGCTTCACCCCCTTCTCCTCCGCCGAGACGCGGACCAGGGCGATGGCGGCCGAAAAGGCGTCGCGCGCGTCGAAGCGCTCCAGCGATAGTTCATAGCGCTCCGCCTCCAGCTTGGAGACGTCCAGCACGTCGTTGATCAGGTCCAGCAGATGCCCCCCGGCCTCGTGGATGCTGTCGGCGTATTCCGCATAGCGTGGCGGCAGGGGGCCGAAGATGCGCTGGCGCATGATGTCGGCGAAGCCGATCACCGCGTTCAGCGGCGTCCTCAGCTCATGGGACATGTTGGCCAGGAAGCGGGTCTTGCCGGCATTGTGCGCCTCGGCCTCGGCCCGGGCGGTCTCCAGCGACACCTCCTGGACGTACTGGGCCGTGCCGTCCTGGGCGTGGGCGATCAGCCGCACGGCCCCGGCGTCCTCGAAGCGGCGAAAGCTCATCAGGACGCGGCGGTCCAGCACCATGCGCGGCGCGAAACGGCACTGGCTCTCGGTCCCCTGCAGCGCCCGCTCTATGGCCGAGAGCACGGCGGGGCGATCCGGCGCATGAACCGCCGCGATCAGGCCCGCGTCGAACAAGGGCTGAACCGGCAGGGCCTGCGGCGGGGCGCCATAGGCGGCGAGCACCCGCCCCGACGGCTCGATCAGCAGGATCAGCCCCGGCTGCCCCGCCAGCACGGCCTCGGCCCAGCCCGCCGACCCTTCGGCGCTTCTCAGCCGCCGCTCACGATCCGCCGTCGCCAGCCTCATGGCGAAGGCCCCGGCGAGCGCCGTCATGACCGCCGCCAGGGTCGCCAGCGGCGCATCCGTTCCCGGTCCTCCGACCGCCCGAACCGAGAGGAAGCCGGCCAGGGCGGCGACGGCCGTTCCTCCGGCGCCCGCCCAGACGTGGCGTCGCGCGGCGAAGGCGACGCCGGCCAGCAGAGGCAGGAACAGGAAGGCTCCCAGCGGCCCGCCGGCCCCGCCCGCCAGCAGGGAGACCACGCTCGCCGACAGCCCCCAGACGGCCAACACCAGCGTCCGCTCCAGCGCGCCGTCCCGCCACAGCAGCATCAGGCCGAACAGGCCCGGCACGGCGGCGGCGAGGATGGCGAAGAACACCGGCCCGCCCTGACCGCCCGCGATCAGCTGGCCGGCCAGCGCCAGCAACGCCGCCGCCACGGCCCAGCCCGCGTGCCAGCTGGCGAGGCCGGGCACGTCGCGGGCCTGGGCGGCCGGCGCTGGCGGGGCGGTCAGGGGCAAGGCGGGTCCCGGGTCATCGACGTCCGGGCCAGCCTAGCCGGGCGCGGGAGTCGTCCCAAGGCCGCTCGCCCGCCGGGCGACCCACCTTCAGCGTTAACGGCGGAGAATGCTGGGGAAAGCCGCCGCGTTGCCCTGCCGCCCGCCTCGGCCTATGTCGCCGGTCCCATGACCCCGCCCGCCCTCTCCATCGACGAGACCCTGGCCGAACTCGAGGACGAGTTCGATCTGCTGGGCGACTGGGAGGGACGGATCGAATACGTCATCGACCTCGGAAAGTCGCTGGAGCCCCTGCCGGACGGCGACCGCATCGACGCCAACAAGGTGCCCGGCTGCGCCGCCCAGGTCTGGCTGGCTGTTCGCCGCCAGGGTGACCGCCTGTGGTTCCTGGCCGACAGCGACAGCGCGCTGTCCAAGGGCAACATCGCGCTGCTGCTCAGGCTCTACTCCGGCCGCACGCCTGAGGAGATCGTCAGCTTCGACGCCCGCGCGGCGCTCGACCGCCTCGGCCTCCCCCAGGCCCTCACCCGCCAACGCGCCAACGGCCTGAACAGCATGGTCGGCCGCATCCGCGAGGCGGCGCTGGCGGGGTGACATACAGGCTCTCCCAGCACCGGCTCCGGACGGCTGATTGAGAGGAGGCAATGTCCGCTCCCGACCCATTGCGGACGCAACGAGGCTGCGGCAGCTTGGGCGCATGGAACTAGATGATCCGCGCTGGAGCCAACTCCGAGGAGCCTACGGGAGGCTCTATGACCCGCGCGCGGCGGTTCGTCGGCTTCTCGACGGTGACACATCGGCTTGGGATGAGCTTTGGGAGGATCTCTACCATCAAGGCGAGGTCGGTGAGGCGTCCTATGCGGCGCTTCCCTTGCTTGTCACTGCCCATGAAGGGTTAGCCGGTGACGAGTGGAACGCCTACGCTCTGGCGGCGACGATCGAGATAGCTCGTCACGACAAGAGGAACCCGGCGGTCCCAGATTGGCTGCTCGCGAGCTACCAACGCGGCTGGCAAGAACTTGAATCCTTCGCGCTGCGAGACTTTCAGACTGCGGCGGGTGAAGACCTCGTGGACAGCATCATCGCGGTGCTCGCCTTGGCCAGACAGCGTTACACGCTCGGCCGAATGGCCATGCTCTCAGAAGACGAACGTGGCGAGTTGCTCGGGCTGGCTGGCTGGGGCTGAGGTTTGGCGACATCAGCCGAACCTAGGTCGGTTACGCGAACGGCTGAAGGTCCACAACAGGCGCTGGCGCTCTGGTCCGCTTCCGACCCTAAGCGGAAGTCGGGTCAGGAAAACATAAGCCGGGTCAACAGACCAGCCAGAAGCCAGCCCACCGCGAGCCAAACCGCTGTGAACGCAAAGAACGCAACCTGTTCGACTTGCCTTCCAAAAATAAGTGACGGCACAAAGAACATCGAGAATCCCAAGTCGAACAGCAGGTAGGCGTAAAAGACTCCGGGGAGCTTCCCGAATATGGCGGACGCAGCGAAGGCGGCCAGACCGGCAAATAAAGCCGTCCATAGCCGATCTTTCATCGCGCGACGGATCGTAGTCAACTCCTCCCCCCTCCAGTCCCGACCATAGCCTGACTTCATCCGCTAGCCACCAGATACGAGACCACCCTGGCGTCAGCCCGGGCGAGGCAGAAGATGTTGCTGTGCGAACGCTAGGCCTTCATCACCAAACCCGACACCTCCCTGAGTGACCCAGTCGGCGAAGCCGCTTCTGGGCGTCTCCTGGGCATCCGAAGGGAAAGCCGATGCGATGACCTCGGGCTCGCCTCCGAGCAGCACGAACCCACCGGGAGCCGAACACAGGGCCTCCCAGCGACCACTGGCGTCAGAGAGCCGCATAAGTGGGCCAAAGGCGAGCAATGGATCCTGAGCTGCGACCTTGAAATCGTCCACGGGGACACCGCCCGCGTGAAGTTGCCCCTGCTGGAATGTAGCGACCGCCCGAACCAGCCGGTCGTCTAAGCTGACTTCGTGCGGGAACGCCACCACGTGCCAATCAGCTGGCCAGCGGGTGAAAGCGCTCTCATCTGCCAACAAGGTCATGCTGCCGGAGCTAGCACGCAGGAGCCCGCTTTTCATCCAAACACCACCACCAAGGGCCTCCTGCGCCTCAGCGGCTGTTCGTCCGATACGCGCCCTGAACTGATCGTCCGCTCTCGACCGGTTGCGGACGCTCAGCGCCACTTCAAGATGATGGTGCCTGCGACAGTCATCGCTATGCCTGCTCCGGCTCCGATTGCGAAGACAGCCAGCTCTTGCGCCGACAAAGCCTGCCATTCGATCAGCGGACCGCCGCGCCTTCCGCTAATGAACGGATAGACGAAGGCCGCGGCTATGGGAGCGCCTAGACCGACGAGGAAGTAGCCGCCTGCACGTCTCTGTTGGTCCTGACCATCAGCCATAGGTCCATCAAACCAGTGCGGAGGTCCGACCGCCACCCTCTTTCAGCTGCCGGGGCGGCTCCATGCCCTTGGTCTTTACGTCTGCTTTCCACCCGTAGCGGAAGTTCCGCTTGTCCGCTCTCCCCCGGGACGGAGACAGTGTCTTCCCGAGACATATCATCTGAACCCTCCCGGCGAGACTCCGGCCCTTCTCGACCCCGTTTTCGCCCGTCGAACGCGCCGGTGTTGGGCAGGCTGTTAGAGTGACGTTGGGCAGAGACCCCAAGCGGGTCGCTCGCCCCCGCGATCTTTGACACCGCTGAATCCGACGCCATCGCCGCCGTCAGGCGGGGCGATCTCTGACACGCCGGATTGCGGGCGGCCGGGCCGGCTCACGCCCGCAATGACGCTGCTCGAAACTTGAGGGGAGACTCTCGACCCTTCGCCCCGCCGGTTTACGGCTTGGCTCGCGAGCCGCCGCCGCCCTATATGCCCGGTTCCTCCCGCACGTGCGAAGTCCATGGCCAGCCTCAACCAGATCCGCTCCAGCTTCCTCGACTACTTCAAGGCCGACGGCCACGAGGCGGTCCATTCGGCTCCGCTGGTGCCGCAGAACGACCCGACCCTGCTCTTCGTCAATGCGGGAATGGTGCCGTTCAAGAACGTCTTCACCGGCCAGGAGACGCGGGCGAACAAGCGCGCCACCTCCTCCCAGAAGTGCGTCCGTGCGGGCGGCAAGCACAACGACCTGGACAATGTCGGCTACACGGCGCGCCACCACACCTTCTTCGAAATGCTGGGGAATTTCTCCTTCGGCGACTATTTCAAGGAACACGCCATCGAACTGGCCTGGGGGCTGGTCACCAAGGAATGGGGCATCAGCCCGGACCGGCTGATGGCCACCGTCTATATCGACGACGACGAGGCCTTCGACCTGTGGAAGAAGATCGCAGGCCTGCCCGAGTCCAAGATCGCCCGCATCGCCGGCTCGGACAACTTCTGGTCCATGGGCGACACGGGCCCCTGCGGCCCCTGCACCGAGATCTTCTTCGACCACGGCGACCACATCTGGGGCGGCCCTCCCGGCAGCCCGGAGCAGGACGGCGACCGCTGGGTCGAGATCTGGAACCTGGTCTTCATGCAGTACGAGCAGTCGGCGGACGGCTCGCGCACCCTGCTGCCCAAGCCCTCTATCGACACGGGCGCGGGGCTGGAGCGGGTGGCCTCCGTGCTCCAGGGCGTCCACTCCAACTATGAGACGGACCTGTTCCGCACCCTGATCGCCGCGTCCGAAGAGGCGACCGGGACCAAGGCCGAGGGCGACCGCGCCGCCAGCCACCGGGTGATCGCCGACCACCTGCGCGCCTCGGGGTTCCTGATCGCGGACGGGGTGACGCCGTCGAACGAAGGCCGGGGCTACGTGCTGCGCCGCATCATGCGTCGGGCCATGCGCCACGCCCACCTGCTCGGCGCCTCCGAGCCCCTGATGCACCGGCTGGTCCCCACGCTCGTTCAGGAGATGGGCGACGCCTATCCGGAGCTCCGCCGCGCCGAGGCCTTCGTCGAGGACACGCTCCGACAGGAAGAGAACCGCTTCCGCGCCACGCTGGGCCGGGGCATGAGCCTGTTCGAGGAGGCCACGCGTGATCTGGCCGAGGGCGGCGTGCTGCCGGGCGCCACCGCCTTCACCCTCTACGACACCTACGGCTTCCCGCTGGACCTGACCCAGGACGAGGCGCGCCGCCGCGGCTTCACCGTCGACGAGGCCGGCTTCGAAACCGCCATGGCCGAGCAGCGCGAGCGCGGCAAGGCCGGCTGGAAGGGCTCGGGCCAGACCGCCTCGGCGGGCGAATGGCTCGCCCTGCGCGATCGCCTCGGTCCCACCGAGTTCACCGGCTATGAGGCGGTGGAAGGCGAGGGCGAGGTTCTGGCCATCGTCCAGGCCGGCCAGTCCGTGGATTTCCTGGGCGCGGGCGAGACCGCCGAAATCCTGTTCGACCGCACCCCCTTCTACGGCGAAGGCGGCGGCCAGGCGGGCGACAAGGGCGAGATCGAGTGGCCCGAAGGCTCGGCGGTGGTGCTGGACGTCCAGCGCCACGCCGGCGACCTCTACGCCCACGTGGTGGAGGTCCAGAGCGGCCAGCTGACGGTCGGCGCCCACGCGCAGCTGCGGGCCAGGGCCGAGGCGCGGCTGACCACGCGGGCCAACCACTCCGCCACCCACCTGCTGCACGCCGCGCTCCGCAACGTGCTCGGCAAGCACGTGGCGCAGAAGGGCCAGCTGGTCGACGCCGAACGCATCCGCTTCGACTTCAGCCACAACGCTCCGCTCACGGACGATGAGATCGCCCGGATCGAGGACGAGGTGAACGCGGTGATCCGCCAGAACCTCCCGGCCAGGACCGAGCTCATGGCGCCCCAGGCCGCCATCGAGGCCGGCGCCATGGCCCTGTTCGGCGAGAAGTACGGGGACGAGGTGCGCGTGCTGACGCTCGGCCGCGCGCTGACCGGCGAAGGCCCCTACTCCGTCGAGCTCTGCGGCGGCACCCACGTCGGCCGCACCGGCGACATCGCCCTGTTCAAGGTGGTCTCGGAGACCGGCATCGCCGCCGGCGTCCGACGCATCGAGGCTGTGACCGGGGAGGCCGCGCGCCAGTATCTGCTCGGACAGGCGGCCGTGGCTCGCCAGCTGGCCCAAGGCTTCAAGGTCCAGCCCGCGGACGTCCCCGCCCGGGTCGAGGCTCTCCAGGCCGAGCGCAAGGCGCTCGAAAAGCAGGTGGCCGACCTGAAGAAGCAGCTGGCGCTGGGCGGCGGCTCGGGCGCCTCCGCCCAGCCGGAGGAGATCGGCGGGATCAAGCTGATCGCCCGCGTACTGGATGGGGTCGACGGCAAGGGCCTGCGCGGCGTGGCCGAGGACTTCAGGAAGCAGGTCGGCTCCGGCGTCGTGGCGCTTGTCGGCGTGGCCGACGGCAAGGCGGCGCTGACCGTGGCGATCACCTCGGACCTGGCCGGCAAGCTGAACGCCGCCGACCTCGCCCGCGCAGGCGTCCAGGCCATGGGCGGCCAGGGCGCCGGCGGCAAGCCAGACTTCGCCCAAGGCGGCGCCCCGGACGGCGCCAAGGCCGAAGCCGGGCTGGACGCCATCCGCGCCGCGCTGAGGGGCTAGAGCCTCAGGGCGTCCGGCTCGAGCCCCAGAAGCTCCGCGTTCTCGGCCAACTCAAGGTAGGCGCCCATGATATGGTAGAGCGAGCTCGCCGGGGCGGGCTCGTCGATGAAGCTGTGGGCGCCGACCAGCTTGTCGCGCCACAGCCCGTCCGCCGTCAGGTAGAGCTGCAGCGCGTGGAGCGCCTGCGCCGCCTGCTCCAGCCAGCGCGCGCGCTCCTCGCCTGAAGCGTGGCGGGCGAGACGCAGGGCGGCCCGCAGCCACTCGGCTTGAGGCCACAGGCGAGCGCGGCCGGAGGCCAGGTTGAGGTCCTCGTCCAGGGCGTCGGCCAGCACGCCCAGCTGCGGGGCGAAGCCGCGCGCGCCGACCTCCGCCAGTCGGCGAGCCGCATCGACCGCCCGGGCGTCGCCATGACGCCGTCCCCAGCCGTCCAGCAGCCAAGCCCATTCGAACTGATGCCCGGGCTCGATCAGCTGCCCCTCGACCGCCTGCAAGGGGCGCCAGTCGGCGTCGAAGAACTCGTGCAGCGCGCCAGACGGCGCGATGAAGCGGTCCAGCGCCAGCGTCGCTAGCTCGCGGGCGAGCGCGGCCCAGGCCGCGTCGGGCTCGATCCGATCCCAGGCCAGGGACGCCTCCAGCAGGTGCATCTGGGCGTTGGCCTGGAAGGGGTGGTCGCCCGCCTCTCGCCAGCCCCCCCCCTTGTGGCGCAAGGCGTCGACCGCACCGCGGAGCTCGTGCGCCAGCGACGTCCAGCGCTCCCGCCCGGGCAGGCATTCGGCCGCCGAAGCCAGCGCCAGCAGGGCGAAGGCCTGTTCGTAAAGGGCGGCGAGATCGTCCAGCGGCGACCCCGACCGTTCGACGCGCGAACGATAGAGGCCGTCTCCCCGCAGGCTCGTTTGGACGAACCGTTCCAGTCCTGTGGCCGCCAGCCGGGCCCACGGACCGCTCCAGCCCAGCCGCCCCGCTGCGGCGAACACGAAGACCTGCCGGGCCTGCACCCGAGCGCGGCGCACGGCGCCCACCTGCTCGCCGGCGGCGGACAGGGCGTCGATGAAGCCGCCGTCCGGCTCTACGCCCAGAGTGGCCCAGACCGGCAGGGCGCGGAACCTCAGCCAGTCGCGGAAGCGCACGGCCCCCTCCCGAAGCGGCCGAGGGCGGTTCTCCAAGGCCTCCGCCTGCTCGGCGAGCGTTCTGATCAAGGTCCCGCTGCCCTTGGCCGTCACCAGCACCGCGCCCGGCTCGGCGATGATGTTCAGGTCCTGAACCCCCGCCGTGGCGACGATCACGCCCTCGGCCGCGCGCACGAAACAGCCCGAGCTGTCCACGTCGATCCAGTTCGGCGCCCGCTCGGAGGCGCCCAGCACCTCGGCCACGGCGTCCCAGCCGCCCACGTCGCTCCAGCCGAAGTCCACCGGCAGCACCCAGACGCGCTCGCTCTTCTCCAGCAGGGCGTAGTCGATCGAGATCTTGGGCGCTGCGCCGAAGGCGGGGTCGAGCTCGAGATCGTCGCCATTCGCGTGCAGGGCGGCCTCGACGGCGGCGAGCAGTTCGGGCGCGTGGCGCCGCAGCTCAGCCACCAGCACGGAGGGCCGGCCCACGAGCATGCCGCTGTTCCACAGGGCGCCTGAGGCGATCAGGCCAGGGGCCGCCTCCGCCGACGGCTTCTCCACGAACCGGGCCAGCGACAGGCCCTCGTCCTGCGGCTGGACGTAGCCATAGCCGGTCTCCGGCCGCGTCGGCCTAAGGCCCAGCGTGATCAGGCGCTCCCCGCGCGCGGCGTCGGCGGCCTCCCGGAGCGCCGCGAGCAGCGCCTCATCATCGGGGATGTGGTGGTCGCTCGGCAGGAAGACGGCCGGATCGTCGCGGCCCTCGGCCAGGAGCCGCAAGGCGGCGGCGGCCACGGCTGGGCCCGAGTCCCGGCCCAGCGGCTCCAGGAGCAGACGCCCCTCCACCCCCGCCTCCGCCAGCTGGGCTCGCAACAGGTCGCGGTGCGACTGTCCTCCGACCACCAGCACGGGACCCGCCGCCAGGGCCTGGGCCCGCCGCGCCGTCCGCTGAAACAGGCTGAGGGCGCCGATCAGGGGCGCGAACTGCTTGGGTCGGCGGCGGTTCGACAGAGGCCAAAGGCGCGTCCCGGCGCCGCCCGCCAGCACCACGGCCTGGATGACGCCCCCCGCCCCCACCGGAGGATCAGCCCGCCGCTTTCACGGCGTCGACGATATCCTTCACCACCGCTCGAACCAGGCCCTCGTCATCGCCCTCGGCCATGACGCGGATCAGCTTTTCCGTTCCGGAGGGGCGCACCAGCACGCGGCCGGAGCCCTTCAGCCGCTCCTCGCCCTCGGCGATGGCCGCCTTCACCGTCGCGTTGTCGAGCGGCTTGCCCGACGAGAAGCGGACGTTCTGCAGCACCTGCGGCACGGGGTTGAACTGGCGCGCCAGATCGCTCATCCGCCGGCCGCTCTTCACCAGCACGGCCAGCACCTGGAGGGCGCTCATCAGCCCGTCGCCGGTGGTGGCGTGGTCGCGCAGGATGATGTGGCCGGACTGCTCGCCGCCCAGATTGAAGCCGCCGGACCTCATCCGTTCCATGACATAGCGATCGCCGACCTTGGTCCGCTCCAGCGTCAGGCCGTCGGCCGCCAGCGCGCGCTCAAGCCCCAGGTTGGACATGACGGTGGCCACCACCCCGCCGCCGACGAGCAGGCCCCGCTCGGCCCAGTCCCTCGCAATCATGGCCATGACCTGATCGCCGTCGATCACCTGTCCCTTCTCGTCGCAGATCATCACCCGGTCGGCGTCGCCGTCGAGCGCGATGCCGATGTCGGCGCGATAGGTCTTCACCGCCTCCTGCAAGGCCTCGGGATGGGTCGAGCCGCAGTCCGCGTTGATATTCAGGCCATTGGGAGCCACGCCGATCTCGCACACCTCGGCGCCCAGTTCGTACAGGGTCGTCGGCGCGACCTTGTAGGCGGCGCCATTGGCGCAATCGATGACGATGCGCAGGCCCTTCAGGCTGTGCGTCTTGGGGAAAGAGGCCTTGGCGACCTCGATGTAGCGGGCCTGGGCGTCGTCGATCCGCTTCACCCGCCCCAGCTGGTCCGGCGCCGCCAGGCCCGCGCCCAGCGGCTCGTCCATCATGCTTTCGATCTTCAGCTCCACCTCGTCGGACAGCTTGTAGCCGTCCGGCCCGAACAACTTGATGCCGTTGTCGGAAAAGCTGTTGTGAGAGGCGGAGATCATCACCCCGATATCGGCGCGCATCGAGCGCGTCATCATGGCCACGCCGGGCGTCGGCAGCGGACCGAACAGCCGCACGTCCATGCCCGCGGAGGTGAAGCCCGCCACCAGGGCCGGCTCGATCATATAGCCCGACAGGCGGGTGTCCTTGCCGATCACCACCATGTGGCGGCGGTCGTCGGCCGACATGAACAGGCGCCCGGCGGCCAGGCCGACGCGCAAGGCCACCTCCGGCGTCATCGGATGGCTGTTGGCCCGGCCCCGGATGCCGTCCGTGCCGAAGTAGCGACGCTCGCCCATTCTGTCCTGATCCCTTCAGCCCCTGTTCCGCTCTCTCCCAGCCTCGCCCCGGAGGCAAGCCCGGATCGCGCGAACCGACCCTTTCTCAGCGCCCCGACATGGCCGCCGAGGCGCGGCGGACGGCCTCCCGGCCGTCCTCCTCCGGCGCCCAGCCCCAGTCGCCCCAATGCTCGCGCGAGATCGCCAGCGGCTCCAGCAGGCTGATCGCCATCTTGCTCTTTCCGGCCAGTTTGAGGGCGCCCCCCAGCAGCGGCCGGGGCGCCGGCAGGAGCCGGGATGGCGCGCCCGCGCCCTCGGCCAGCAGCTTCGTCAGCTCGCGCGTGGACAGGTCCTCCGGATCGGCGGGCATGAGGGCGACCCCGGCGATCGGGCCGGCCATCGCCCGCTCCACCGCACCCGCCACATTGTCCACCGAGACGAAGCTGCGCGGCCACGTGGCCGATCCGAACGGCAGGGGCAGCCCCCGCGAGGCCAGCCCTTGCAGCAGGCGGAAATTGTTCGCCGCCTCGGCCCCGTAGATCATCGGGGGCCGCAGCACGGCGAGCTCCAGCCCCAGTTCGGCGCAGACGGAGCGAAGCGCCGCCTCGGCCTCGGCCTTCGATCGACCATAGGCGTCGTGCGGCGTCAGCGGCTGTTCGGGCCGAACCGGATCCGGGGCCTGGACGCCGTGGGCGTGCAGGGAGCTCATGAACACCAGCCTCCGCACGCCGGCGGCCGCCGCCTGGCGGGCCAGCGCCACCGGCAGCTCCACGTTCACGGCGCGCAGGGTTTCCTCCGGGGCGGCGCTGGTGGTGATCCCCGCCAGGTGGACCAGGACGTCCAGACCCCCGAGGGCGGAAGCCTCTTCAGGCATGGGTCCGACGCCGACCCCGTGCACCTCGCGGGAGCCGCCGCGACCGAAGAGGCGGGGCGTCTCGCCTCGCGTCAGCAGGCGGCGGACGAGCGTCCGCCCCACCAGCCCGCTGGCGCCCGTGATGCCGACCTCAGGCCGCTTCACGGATGCGATCCCCCTGGCCTTGTCCCGACGCGGTCCGCAGGATGAGGCTGAAATAGTCCTTCAGGTTCGGGTTGGCCGCCCAGACGGAGTCGGCCTCGGCCAGGGCGACCGGCATGGACATGTCGATCCCCGTGATCTGGGCGAGTCCCGTGACGCCGGGCCGAACCTCATAGACGCCCCGCGCCCGGCGCTCCTCGATCACCGCGTGCTGGCTGGGCAGGCAGGGGCGCGGCCCCACCAGGCTCATCTCGCCCTTCAGAACGTTCCACAGCTGCGGCAGCTCGTCGATCTTGAGCCGGCGCAGCCAGCGGCCGATCGGGGTGACGGCCGCGGCCGAGACCTCGTGCGTGCCGGCGACCGGAGTGCCCTGGCTCATGGTGCGCAGCTTGAGGCAGATGAAGGGCCGCCCGTGCCGCCCGACGCGCTCCTGTCGGAACAGCGCGGGTCCAGGGGAGTCCATCCGCACCAACGCTCCCGCCACCAGGATCAGCGGCAAGGCGGCCAAGCCGCCGCCCAGCGCGGCCAGAATGTCGAACAGGCGAATGGACAGGCGGTCCCGAGGGGGCATGGCGCTCATGATGCGTGAGAACGGAAGGGCTCAGCCGGCCAGCGGCGGCACGAGGCTGAGGCGGGGGGAGCCGGCGAGCTTGGGCGGCGAGCGCCGCTCGCAGTGCACGAAGTCGACGATGCCCGACTGGGGCTTGAACTCGGGCACCAGCTGACCGAGCACCTCGATCATGCGCGGCGCGTCCTCGGCGACCAGCGCCTCGCGCAGCGCCTCGATCAGGGTCATGAGCCGCGGCAGGGTCAGGCAGTGTTCGTTGGCCTTGAGGATGCGGGGGTGATCCGTGGACGCGGGATTGTCGCCGATCAGCAGCTCCTCGTAGAGCTTCTCCCCGGGACGCAGGCCGATCTCCACCAGCTCGATGTCGCCGTCCGGATTGTGGGCGTCCTTCACCCGATGGCCCGACAGCTCGATCATGTTGCGCGCCAGGTCGGCGATCTTCACGGGCTGCCCCATGTCGAGCACGAAGACCTCGCCGCCCTCGGCCATGGCTCCGGCCTGGATCACCAGCTGGGCCGCCTCGGGGATGGTCATGAAATAGCGGATGATGCGCTGATCGGTGATGGTCACCGGCCCGCCGTTGCGGATCTGCTGGCGGAACAGCGGCACCACCGAGCCCGACGACCCCAGCACATTGCCGAACCGCACCATGGAGAAGCGCGTCTGCCCCGCCTGGGCGGCGAAGGCCTGCAGCACCAGCTCGGCGGCCCGCTTGGAGGCGCCCATGATGTTGGTCGGCCGCACCGCCTTGTCGGTGGAGATGAGGACGAAATCCGGCACGCCGGCGTCCTTGGCGGCCGCCGCCATGGTCAGGGTGCCGATGATGTTGTTCCGCAGGCCCTCGGCCGGATTATGCTCGACCAGGGGGACGTGCTTGTAGGCGGCGGCATGGTAGATGGTGTCGGGGCGCCAGGTCTCCAGCACCGCTCGCACGCGGCGGTCGTCGGTGACGCTGCCCAGCAGGGGGATGATCTCGACCGAGCCGCCGTCGGACACCGCCGCCTTCCGCCTCAGTTCGTCGTCGATGGCGTAAAGGGCGTATTCGCTGATCTCCAGCAGCAGCAGCCGCGCGGGTCCCGCCGCGAGAATCTGCCGGCACAGTTCGCTGCCGATGGAGCCGCCGGCTCCCGTGACCAGCACGGTTCGGCCGGTGATCATCTTGGCCAGCAGCCGGGGATCGGGATCGACGGGATCGCGGCCCAGCAGGTCCTCAATCTCCAATTCGCGGATGTCCGTCAGCTTGACCGTGCCGTTGGCGATCTCGACGAAGTTGGGCAGGGTCCTGACGCGGAGGGAGGCGGCGCGCATCTCGGCGATGATCTCGTTCCGGCGCCGCTGGCTGGCCGAGGGCATGGCCAGGAGAATGTCCGTGACGCGATAGCGTTGGGCCAGCTTCCGCAGATGTTCCGGATTGAAGATGGGCACGCCGTTGATGACATGGCCGTGCAGCGCCTTGTGGTCGTCCAGGAAGCCGACCAGCCTCATCTCGCGGCTGTAGCTGATGGACGCCGCCAGATGCCGGCCGGCGTTGCCCGCGCCGTAGATCATCACATGGGGCAGACCCTGGCTCGCCACGGCGCGCAGCTGCAACAGCTCGCCCAGCACGCGGCGGATCAGCAGCCGGGACATGGCCACGGTCAGGAACATCAGGATGGGATGGATCAGGCCGATGGTGCGCGGCACGCCTGGCACGCCGACCAGGGTGAAGATCACCGCCATGGGCAGGCCAAACGCCAGCGCCGCGCGACCCACGGAGTTGACGCTGCGCAGCCCGGCCTGGCTGAAGATTTCGCGGTAGACGCCGAAGGCCCAGAAGATCGGCAGGCACAGGGCGGTGGCGATGCCGGTGAGCAGCCAATAGGTCGGCGTGGTCTCGGGCGCATTGCCCAGGCGCAAGTAAAGCGCGACCCAGACCATGGCCGCGCAGATCAACAGATCGCCGGCCATGACCATCCGGCGCTTCGACGCGCGGTCGAGCGAGAGAAGCCGCTCTCCGATCCGTCGCAGGCCCATGGAGGATTTCCCAACACGCGTCCGATCCCCTTCGGACGCCCGTGCGACATACTGCATCTGCCGCGCTGCAACAACCTTGAAGGCGCCGGCTCAGCCCCGTCGACGCTTTCGGAAACCTTCGGAGGCGGATGACTAGCGCGGCCCCACACCTTGGGATAAGAGCCGCCGCGAGTTGGGGGAGCACCATGGCGGAACAGCGGGACGCGGCCGAGCTTTACGGCGCGGTGAAGCTGATCGAGACGCGCCGCTTCGGCGATGCGAGGGGCTGGTTCTCCGAAACCTTTTCTGAACAGAAGGCGCAGGCCTGGGGCGTGCCCGCGCGCTTCGTCCAGGACAACCACTCCTTCTCCGCGCCCGTGGGCACCATTCGGGGGCTGCATTTCCAGCGGCCGCCGCACGCCCAAGGCAAGCTGGTGCGCTGCACGCGCGGCGCGATCATGGACTATGCGGTCGACGTGCGGCGCGGCTCGCCCAGCTACGGCTGGCACGTGGCCGCACTGCTGAGCGCGGAGAACGGGCGCCAGCTCTACGTGCCCGTCGGCTTCGCCCACGGCTTCGTCACGCTCGAACCGGACACGGAGGTGATCTACAAGGTCACCGACGTGTATGCGCCGGACTGCGACGGCGGGTTGATGTGGAACGATCCAGGCATCGGCATCGACTGGCCGCTGCCGGAGACCGGACCCGTCCTGTCCGACAAGGACCAGGTGCTGCCGACGCTCGCCGAGTGGGACAGCCCCTTCGAATACCATGGCGAGCCGCTGACCGTCCGTGGACGGATCGATGGAGATCAGGCGTGAAGATTCTCGTGACCGGCGGCGCCGGATTCATCGGCTCCGCCCTGGCCCGGCGGCTGATCGAGCATTCCGAGCACGAGGTGATGGTGTTCGACGCCCTCACCTACGCCGGCGTGCTGAGCTCGCTGGAGCCGGTCCGCGCCAGCAACCGCTTCTCCTTCCGCCAGGCCGACATCTGCGACGCGGACGCGGTGGCCCAGGCGCTCTCGGACTTCCAGCCGGACGTGGTCGCTCACCTGGCTGCGGAGAGCCACGTCGATCGCTCCATCGACGGCCCCGGAGCCTTCATCCAGACCAATCTGGTCGGCACCTTCGTCATGCTGCAGCAGGCGCTGGGCTATTGGCGCGGGCTGGACGAGACCAGGAAGGCCGCCTTCCGCTTCCACCACATCTCCACCGACGAGGTGTTCGGCTCGCTGGGCGACGAGGGCTTCTTCACCGAGACCACGCCCTACGACCCCCGCTCGCCCTATTCGGCGTCCAAGGCGGGGTCGGACCATCTGGTGCGGGCCTGGGGCCACACCTACGGCCTGCCGGTGCTGGTGACCAACTGCTCCAACAACTACGGCCCCTATCACTTCCCCGAGAAGCTGATCCCGCTGATCATCATCCGGGCCATCAACGGCGAGAACCTGCCGGTCTACGGCGACGGGTCCAATGTGCGCGACTGGCTGTTCGTGGACGACCACGCGCGCGCCCTCCAGGCCGTGTTCGAGAAGGGCCGGCCGGGCGAGACCTACAACGTCGGCGGGAATTCCGAGCGCAAGAACCTGGACGTGGTGCGAACCATCTGCGCCATCCTGGACCGGCTCCAGCCGCGCGCCGACGGCAAGCCCTACGCCGACCAGATCACCTTCGTCACCGACCGGCCGGGCCACGACCACCGCTACGCCATCGACGCCTCCAAGATCCGCGACGACCTGGGCTGGGAGCCGTCGGTGACCTTCGAGCAGGGCATCGAGGCCACGGTGCGCTGGTACCTCGAGAACCGCGGCTGGTGGCAGGACATCCTCGACAGCCGTTATGCGACCCAGCGCCTGGGTCAGGCGGGCTGAGGATGGCGGGCGAACGCCACATCCTGGTCACCGGGGGCGCGGGCCAGCTGGGCCTGGCGCTCGCCCGCGCGGCCTGGCCGCGAGACGTGGTGCTGCGCACGCCGCCGCGCGACGAACTGGACCTGGCCGATCCCGCCTCGATCCGCGGCGTGCTGGACAGCCGGCCCTGGGCGGCGGTGATCAACTCCGGCGCCTATACGGCGGTGGACAAGGCCGAGGGCGATCTGGCGGCCGCCTTCGCCGTCAACGCCATGGCCCCGGCGGTGCTGGCCGAGGGCGCCAGGGCCCTGGGCGTGCCGATCATCCAGATCTCCACCGACTACGTCTTCGACGGTTCCAAGTCTGGCCCCTACGTCGAGGACGACCCCGTCGGCCCGCTCGGCGTCTACGGCGCCTCCAAACTGGCCGGCGAGCTGGCGGTGCGGACCTCCGGCGCCCGGCACGTGATCCTGCGCACGGCCTGGGTGCTCAGCCCCGACCGGGCCAACTTCCTCAAGACCATGCTGCGGCTGGCCGAGACGCGGCCGGAGCTCGGCGTCGTTGCGGACCAGCGCGGCTGCCCCTCCTCCACCGACGACATCGCCGCCGCCGTGGCGGCGGTCGCCACGCGGCTGATGGACGAGGCGGAGGCGCCCACCGGCGTCTACCACTTCGTCAACGCCGGAGAGGCCAGCTGGGCCGAGCTGGCGCGCGAGATCTTCGCGCTCAGCGCCGCCCGCGGCGGACCGGGCGCGGAGGTGCGCTCCATCGCCACCGCCGACTATCCCACCCCGGCGCGTCGCCCCGCGAACTCCGTGCTCGCCACGGCGAAGATCACCCGCGACTTCGGCGTCCAGCCCCGCCCCTGGCGCAAGGCCGTGGGCGAGATCATCGACACCCTGCTCGGGGAGAAGGCGGCATGAAGGGCATCATCCTGGCGGGCGGCTCGGGCACGCGCCTGCACCCCATGACCCTGGTCACCAGCAAGCAGCTGATGCCGGTCTACGACAAGCCGATGATCTATTATCCGCTGTCGACCCTGATGCTGGCCGGCATCCGCGAGGTGTTGATCATCTCGACCCCGCGCGACACGCCCAACTTCCAGGCGCTGCTCGGCGACGGCTCACAGTGGGGCATGGACATCCAGTACGCCGTCCAGCCCAGCCCCGACGGCCTGGCCCAGGCCTACATCATCGGCGCCGAGTTCGTCGGCTCCTCGCCTTCGGCGCTGATCCTGGGCGACAACATCTACTACGGCCACGGCATCACCGAGCTGTTCGGCAACGCCCTCCGCCGCGACCAGGGGGCGACGGTCTTCGCCTATCACGTCAACGATCCGGAACGTTACGGCGTGGTGGAGTTCGATGGCGAGATGCGCGCTCTGACCATCGAGGAAAAGCCCCCGGCGCCCAAGTCGAACTGGGCCGTCACGGGCCTCTATTTCTACGACAGTCAGGTGGTGGACATCGCCCGCGACCTGAAGCCCTCGGCGCGCGGCGAGCTGGAGATCACCGACGTCAACCGCATCTATCTGGAGCGGGGCCAGCTGTCGGTGGAGGTGATGGGCCGGGGCTACGCCTGGCTGGACACCGGCACGCCGGACAGCCTGCTGGAGGCGGCCGAGTTCGTGCGGACGCTCGAGAAGCGCCAGGGCTTCAAGATCGCCAGCCCGGAAGAGGTCGCCTTCGAAAAAGGCTTCATCGACGCCGAGCAGTTGGAGCGGCTGGCCAAGGCGCTGGGCAAGTCCGATTATGGCCGCTACCTGCGCGAGACCGTCTTGCGCCGCGCGGGCTCGGCGTGACAAACCACTGAACCGCGCTCAAGGGCGCTCTCCAGGCCCACCGTGACCGCCGATGGCGACGCCGTACCTTTCTCGCAATCCGCTGCTGTTCCGGACGGCGCGTCAGTTCGCTCTGCTGCTGGCCATGCTGATGAGCGGCGGCAACCTCATCGTGCCCCGCATTCCCTTGCTTGTGCTCGGACTGGGGGTGGTCTTCCTCTGCAAGGGCCCGACCCTGGGCATCCGGCGAGAGATGTGGCCGATCGGGCTGCTGCTGTTCGCGGTGCTGGCCGTGGTGGTGCTGGGGGCGGGCGGGGGCTACGACCTGGTCGCCCTGATCACGCGATACGGCGCCTTTCTCATGGGCGCCGCCCTGGTCGGACTCTACCTCGACCTGCCCGCGCCGACCCTGGCCACCGATCTGCGGCCCATGCTGCGGCTCATGGCCATCCAGGCGGCCCTGACCGTCGTCGTCGCGGCCGTGGCCGGCGGGCTGTTCGTCCCGTTCCAAGTGCAGGACGCGACCTACTACACCTTCCTGGGGCTGTTCACCTTTCACCGGACGGTCACCGAAACCGGGGGCTTCGTACGGCCGGACGGCTTCTTCTTCGAGCCGGGGGTGTTCCAGATCTATCTGAACATCTTCCTCTTCATCAGCCTCTTCGTGACCAAGCGGCTGCGCGACATCGGCATCGCCGTCGTCGGCGTGATGGCGACACGCTCCACGACCGGCGTCCTGATCATGTGCCTGCTGCTGGGCGGGGCCTATCTCCTGCGCTTCCGCTACGCCAGCCGAGGGGAACGCCTCCTCGCCTTCCTGGCCGCCCCGGTGGGGGCCGCGGCGCTGCTGATCATCGCCTCCCAGAATCTGCTGGAGAAGACGGTCGGGGTGCAACGGGGCTCGGCCTGGGCGCGGGAGTACGACTTCCGCACCGGCCTCAACATCATCCGCGAACACCCCTTCTTCGGCATCGGCTTCGACGTGGACCGCTATCGGGAGGAGTCGCGGCGTTTGGGCTATGCGGACACGCAACTGTCCTTCTCGGCCGCGCAGGACCGCACCAGCTCGAACGGCCTGGTGGTGCTGGTCGCCAGCGTCGGCATCCCCCTGTCGCTCGCCTTCTTCTGGGCCATGCTGAGGCAGCGGCTGTTCCCGCGCCCCTGGCTGTTCGCCGGGCTTCTCCTGATGTCCTTCGTGGGCGAGGCGCTGGTGCTCACGCCCTTCTTCCTGCTGATCATGTTCAGCGGCCTGTTGTCGGCCGGTCGCGCCCGGGTTCCGGCCAGGCCGCGCACCGGCTGGCGCCCGCCTGCGGCCGAGGAGCCCCGGTCGGCATGACCCGGACGACGAGCCCGGAGGAGCGGCCGGCCGGCGCGGCGGGCGGCGAGGCCCTGCTGCCTCACACCAGGCTGGGCAACGCCCTCCGGGCCCGCCTTTTTCGCCTGATCTTCGCCCGCCGCTTCGCGTCCTGGGGCCCTGGAAGCCTGGTGGTGGCCCCACTGGCCGTCGAAGGCGCGGAAAACATCGCTCTGGGCCGCGGGGTCTATGTGGCGGCCATGGCCACTTTGGCTGCTCGGCCGCTGACCGGCGGGGACGCGCGACTGGAGATCGGCGACGGCTGCAAGCTCGGGCGACTGAACCACATCTACGCCACCCGGCGGGTCGTCCTTGAGGCCCGGGTCCTGACCGCGGGCGGCGTCTACATCTCGGACAACAACCACGAGTTCCGCGACCCGGCGCTGGCCGTCATGGACCAGCCGATCCGCCAGATGGCGGAGACGGTCATCGGGGAAGGCAGCTGGCTCGGCCACAACGCGTGCGTGATCGGCGCCACGGTCGGGCGACATTGCGTCATCGGCGCCAATGCGGTGGTGACGCGCGACGTACCAGACTTCAGCGTGGTGGTCGGCGCGCCGGGCCGCGTCGTGCGCCGATACGACCCTGCGACGGGCCAATGGCGCCCGACGGAGGGGGACGGGCGGTTCAAGGCGGACGGAGAGCTTGCGCGATGAAGATCCTGATGATCGCGCTGCACTATCACGGCTATACCGCCGGCATCGCCGAGGAGCTCCGCCGCCTGGGCCATGACGTCAAGGTTCATGACATCATGCCCAGGGACAACACCACCCGCACCCTTCGGGTGCTGGCTCCATCCTTGTGGCAAGGCAGGCTCGACGCTCACCATCGGCGCATTGTGGCGGAAGAGAAGGGGCGGTCGTACGACCTGGTCTTCTTCATCCAGGCCCATCAGATGTCAGCCGAGAACATGGCGGCGCTGAAGGCCGACCACGCGGGCTCCCGCTTCATCCTCTACAACTGGGATTCCATCGCCAACCACGACTATCGCCCGCATCTGGACGCGTTCGACGACGTCTTCACCTTCGACCCGGACGACGCCTCCGCCCACGGCCTCCACTATCTCCCGCTCTTCTGCAGCCGCGAGTTCCAGGGGCTCGCCCGCCGGGACGAAGGACGGGGACAGGTCTACTTCGTCGGCAATATCGTCAATCCGGTGCGGTATGACCGGGTCATGGGCTTTCGCGCCTACTGCGAGGCCCAGGGCGTGCCGTTCGAGAGCTTCCTGGCGGCGACCCCCCCCGTGCGCCTCAAGCTGATCACGAGCGGCAGGGGCGCACGCGGCCTGGATCGCGGCCATATCGCTCGCGAGCGCTTCATCGACATGATCGAGCGCTCCGCCGCCACCTTCGATTTCGCCAACCACCACCAGTCCGGCTACACCATGCGGGTGATCGAGAACCTGTGCGCCGGCAAGAAGATCATCACCAACAATCCGCGGGTGCGGGACGAGGCCTTCTACTCCCCGGACCGTTTCCACGTCTTCGCGGACGATGACTTCACGGGCGTCGCGGACTTCGTCAGAGCGCCGCTTCGCGACCCCGAGGCGGACTTCCCCGAGTATCACCTCCAGAGCTTCGTGAAGAACCTGGTCGACGGCCGCGGCCACGCCATCCCCGAGCGGCTGGCCGCGTGAACGAGACCGCCGCCAAGTCCTGCCTGCTGGTGATGCCGCTCGCCTTCTACGGCTTCGCGCGCACCATCACCCAGGCGCTGGAGCGACGCGGATACGCCGTCACTGGCGCGAACGAAGAGTATCCCGCGACCATCCTCACCAAGGTCCTGTCCAAGCTGGACCTGCCGATCGTGCGTCAGTGGACGCGACGGGAGATCAACCGTCGCTTTCTCGCCGGACGGCGCTGGGACCTCGTGGTGATCATCAAGGGCCGCGGCGTCAGCCCCGAGCTGATTGCGGATTTCAAGGCCAGCGGGGCGCGGGTGGTGGGCTACCACTTCGACGCCCTGTCCTACGACAAGGGACCGCGCCGCTGGTCGCCGCACGCGGATCGGGTCAGCACGTTCGACTACCGGGACGCCGAGGAACAGGGCTGGCCGCTGGTCGAACTGTTCTCCACAACGCCATCACCCGACACCGCGCCGCCGATCCGGTTCCGCATCTCGGCGATCCAGCGAAACCACTCCGACCGGCTCGCCTACCTAGACCGGGTGCTCAGCGCGACGGGCATGGAGGGCGCCTTCGTCCACATCTTCGAGAGCACCCCGCTCAACCTGATCTACAACGCCTTGCGTCAGCCCCGGCTGTTCTGGAAATGGCGCAGGCACATCTCGATGAAGCCCCTGCCCTACGAGCGCTACGCCGAGGTGCTGGCCGGCTCCGACTTCACCCTCGACTACGCGCATCCGGGCCAGACCGGGGCCACCATGCGGTCGATGGAGGCGCTGGCGCTGGGGGTGAAGCTGATCAGCAACAACGGGCGCATGCTGAGCGGCCGGCGGTTCGACGATCGCAACGTGATCGCCTTTCCCCTGACCGGCGACCCCGACCAGCTGAAGCGGCGGATGGAGGCCTTGTCGGGCCGCCGTCCGGAGCCCTTCCGACGCTCGCCGGACGACTTCGTCGCGGAGGTGCTGGGCGACCCTTCAGGTTGACTTCTGAGGGCCTGCCGCTAGAGGAGCGGCCCAGCCGGAGCGGCGTCGCGTGACGCTTGGAACCGGCTCTGCTCGGGGATGCGCAGCTTGAACACGTCGTTGAGACTGGGCGTCATCGGCGCGGGCCGCATGGGCGTGACCCACCATTGCATCGCCAACAGCCGGGAGGACGCCCGCGTCGTCGCCGTGGCCGACCCATCCCCGGTCGTCACCAAGATGTTGTCCAAATACGCCGGCGTGTCGGCGCACAAGGACTACAAGTCCATGCTCGCCAAGGAGCAGCTGGACGCGGTGCTGGTCTGCACCCCGCCCACCGCCAACGGCGAGATCCTGACGGCGGTGGCTGAAAAGGGCCTGCACGCCTTCGTGGAGAAGCCCTTCACCCTGGACCCCGCCGAGGGCCGGCGGCTGGCCCAGCTGTTCCGTGAACGGAACCTGGTCGGTCAGGTCGGCTATGTGAACCGGTTCAACGACGTCTTCACCCGACTGCGCGCCTATCTGGAGGCGGGCGTCGTCGGCAAGGTGATCCGCTTCCGCAGCGAGATGTTCAGCGCCACCATCATCCGCGATCCCGGCGAGGGCGGCTGGCGCTCGACCCACGCCAACGGCGGCGGCGCAACCTATGAGATGGCGTCCCACGCCATCGACCTGATCAACTATCTGATGGGTCGCCCGGACCGGGTCTCGGGGGCGTCCCTGTCGAAGGTCTTCTCGCGCAATGTGGAGGACGTGGTGTCGGCCACCTTCCACTACGGCTCGGGCGTGGCGGGGACCCTGTACGTCAACTGGAGCGACCCCAGCTTCCGCAAGCCGACCAACAAGATCGAGGTGTTCGGCGACAAGGGAAAGATCCAGGCCGATCAGCACGGCATGAAGGTGTTCTGCGCGGAGGCGCGCCCCGAGCACGGCTTCTCCCGAGGGTGGAACCAGCTCTACATCACCGATCTGTTCAACCCCGTTCCCTTCTACCTGCGCGGGGTGGAGTTCACCGCCCAGCTCTACGACTTCCTCGACCATGTGCGGCGGGGCGACGCCCAGACCCGCTGCACCTTCGAGGACGGCGCCGCCGTGCTGGAGCTGATCCAGGACATCTTTCGTGACAGCCAGTCGGCCGGGGGCCTGAACTGATGCCCCAGATCGACCGCGTCGTCTTCGGCGACAACCAGTTCTTCGGCATCAACCACATGTCGCAGGACAAGGCCCAGGCCCAGGCCGAGCGCTTCGCCAGCCTGGACGCCATCTTCGAGGTCTACGACCACGCCTACAACGCCGGCGTCCGCGCCATCATGCTGAACAGCAATGCGCGCGCCGCCGAGATCTGCGACCGGTTCCGCGCCCAGGCGTCGCGCTACCCCGGCCTCAGCTGGTATCCCTCCATTCCGTACCCGCACAAATACGCCAACCTCGTCGCCGAGAAGGGGATGATGGGGGCCTTGCAGGAGGTGCTGCTCGCCGATGGGGCCGGCTCCGCGCTCGGCAAGATCGCGCAAGGCGCGCTCGGCGTCATGTCCATGGACGCCGTGCGCCTGATGAAGATGCTGGTCGACCAGGAGATGAGCGCCTTCAAGGGCCTGGATGTGAAGGTGGTGTTCCTCCAGAACATCGTCGTCGATCTGGTGCTCGGCTACGGCATCGCCGAACCCTTCGTCGAATACAGCGAGCACGTCCGCAAGAAGTACGGCGCCTATCCGGGCTTCATCACCCAGAACATGCCGCTGCTGCGCCGCCGGCTGAAGGAGTGGGGCGTCAAGGACGTCGTGATCTGCTCCTCCATCAACAAGATCGGCTATCTGATGTCGCCAGGGCGCGACGCCTATGAGGCGGCGCTGGCCGAGAACGATCCGGCCGACTACGCCCAGATGGCGATGTCGACCCTGGCTTCCGGCGCCATCCCGGCGACCGAGGCCTATGAGTACATCAACGGGCTGAACATCCAATCGGTGGTGTTCGGCGCCTCCTCGCGGGGCAACATCGAACAGACCGTCAAACTGATCGGCTAGGGGGGAAGGTCGATGTCCAAGGTCCTGATCACCGGCGGCGCCGGATTCATCGGCTCGCGCCTCGCGAGGCAGCTGGTGGCGCGCGGCCATGAGGTGACCGTGCTCGACAACCTGCTGGCCCAGGTGCACGGCGCCGATCCCGAGCGGTCGGACCTGTTCCGCGCCCTGCCCGAGAGCGTGCGCTTCATCCGGGGCAGCATCACCGACCGGGAACGGCTGACCGAGGCCCTCCAGGGCCAGGAGGTGGTGGTCCACTTCGCCGCCGAGACCGGCACCGGCCAGTCGATGTACGAGGTGCATCGCTACACCGACGTGAATATCGGCGGCACCGCCCTGATGTTCGACATCCTGGCCAACGCCCCGCACGGGGTGAAGCGCATCGTGGTCGCCTCCTCCCGCTCCGTGTACGGCGAAGGCCGCTACCGCTCGCCCGAGCTGGGCGACGTTTATCCGGAGCATCGCGCGGCCGCCGACATGGAGGCCGGCGACTTCGAGGTGAAATATCCCGGCTCCTCGGCCCTCGAGCTGGTCGCGACCGACGAGGAGTCCAAGCTGCACCCCTCCTCGCTCTACGGCATCACCAAACAGGTGCAGGAGCAGATGGTCATGACCATGGCCCCGGCCATGGGCATGGAGGGCGTGGCCTTCCGCTATCAGAACGTGTTCGGCCCCGGCCAGTCGCTGAGCAATCCCTACACCGGCATCCTGTCGATCTTCTCCAACCTGATCATGCAGGGGAAGCCGCTGAACATCTTCGAGGACGGGCTGGAAAGCCGCGACTTCGTCTATGTCGACGACGTGGTGGACGCCACCGTGCGCGGCGTGGAGAAGCCCAAGGCGGCGGGCCACGTCTTCAACGTCGGCTTCGGCAAGCCGGTGACCGTGCTGGAGGTGGTCGACGCCCTGTCGCGCCACCTTGAACTGCCGGTCGAGCACAGCGTCAGCGGCAACTTCCGCCTGGGCGACATCCGGCACAACTACGCCGACATGACGCGGGCGCGCGAGCACCTGGGCTTTGAGCCGCAGTGGGACTTCGAGCGCGGCATCGCCGAGTTCTGCCGCTGGGTGAAGGCCTCGGGTCCGCGCGAAAGCGGTTACGAGAAGTCGATCGCCGAAATGAAGGCCAAGGGCCTGATGAAGTAAGCAGGCGCCCGGGTCGCCTTGCGGGGCGCCATGGGCTAAGGGGAACACCGGCGGGGGCGGTCCAGGCGCAAGGCTCGGACCGGCGGAGCCGATTAGGGCTAAGCGGACAATATGCTCAACAACAAATCGATCCTGATCACCGGCGGCACCGGCTCGTTCGGCAAGGCCTTCGTCCGCACCGTGCTGGAGAAATATCCCGGCATCGAGCGGCTGGTCGTCTACTCGCGCGACGAGCTCAAGCAGTTCGAGATGGCCCAGACGTGGAACCAGGACGTCCACAAGGGCATCCGCTACTTCATCGGCGACGTGCGCGATCAGGACCGCCTGCGCCGCGCCCTGGAAGGCATCGACGTCGTGGTCCACGCCGCCGCCCTGAAGCAGGTGCCCGCGGCCGAATACAACCCGTTCGAGTGCATCAAGACCAATGTGCTCGGCGCCCAGAACCTGATCGAGGCCTGTCTCGACAGCAAGGTGGAGCGCCTGGTCGCCCTGTCCACCGACAAGGCCGCCGCGCCGATCAACCTCTACGGCGCCACCAAGCTGTGCTCGGACAAGCTGTTCGTGGCGGCCAACAACATCCAGGGCGAGCGGGGCATCCGCTTCTCGGTGGTGCGCTACGGCAACGTCATGGGCAGCCGGGGCTCGGTCATCCCCTTCTTCATGGCGCGCCGTGGGAGCGGCGTACTGCCGATCACCGATCCGCGCATGACCCGGTTCAACATCTCCTTGCAGGAGGGCGTCGACATGGTCCTCTGGTCCATCGAGAACGCCGAGGGCGGCGAGATCCTGGTGCCCAAGATCCCCTCCTACCGCATCACCGACGTGGCCGAGGCCATCGCGCCCGGGTGTCGTCAGGAGATCGTCGGCATCCGTCCGGGCGAGAAGATCCACGAGGAGATGATCACCGCCAGCGACAGCTTCAACACGGTGGACATGGGCGACTATTACGCCATCCTGCCGCAAGCCGCCGCCTATACGATCGAGGAATACTGCCAGCGCCGCAACGGCAAGCCGGTGGAGCCGGGCTTCGCCTACGACTCCGGCGCCAACCCGGACTTCCTGACGGTGGAGCAGATCCGCGCGCTGATCGAACAGCACGTGGTCGGCAAGACCATCGACTGATCCGTACCCGGAAAGGCTGTCGCCGTGCACATTCCCTACAGCCGCCAGGAGATCAGCGAGGCCGACATCGCCGCCGTCGTCGACGTGCTGCGTTCCGACTTCCTGACCCAGGGCCCGACCATCGCGGCGTTCGAGACCGCCTTCGCCGAAGCCCACGGCGCCAAGCACGCCATCGCCGTCTCCAACGCCACGGCGGCGCTGCACATCGCGCTCCTGGCCATGGACGTGCAGCCCGGCGGCCTGGTCTGGACCAGCCCGATCAGCTTCGTCGCCTCCGCGAACTGCGCCCTCTATGTCGGCGCCGACGTCGACTTCGTCGACATCGACCCGGTCACCCGCAACATGTCGCTCGAGGCGCTCAAGGCGAAGCTGGAGGCCGCCGAGACGGCGGGCCGCCTGCCTGACGTGGTGGTTCCAGTCGACTTCTCTGGCCTCGCCTGCGACCTGAAGGAGATGCGGGAGCTTGCCGACCGCTACGGCTTCGGCATCCTGGAGGACGCCTCCCACGCCACGGGCGCCCGCTATCTGGACGGACCTGTGGGCGGCGCCTTCGCCGACATCAGCGTGTTCAGCTTCCACGCCGTGAAGATCGTGACGACCGCCGAGGGCGGCATGCTCACGACCAACGACGACGAGCTCGCGCGGCGCCTGCGCCTGCTGCGCACCCATGGCGTGACCCGCGAGGCCGACCAGCTCGAGAACCCAAGCGAGGGCGGCTGGTACTACGAACAGGTGACGCTGGGCTTCAACTACCGCATCACCGACATGCAGGCGGCGCTGGGCCTGTCGCAACTGTCGCGCATGGACGAGTGGCGCGGCAAGCGTCAGGCGCTGGCCGATCGCTACGACCGCCTCCTCGCCGACGGCCCGTTCAAGCTGCCGACCCAGCTGCAGGACCGCGCCTCGTCCTGGCACCTCTACGTCGTGGAGCTGGCGGACGAGGCCAAGGCCTCGCGCGCCGAGGTGTTCGCGGGGCTGCGGGAAGCCGGCATCGGCGCGAACGTCCACTACATCCCCATCCACACCCAGCCACACTACGCGCGGCTGGGCTTCAAGCGCGGCGATTATCCGCATTCGGAGCGATACTACGACCGGGCGATCACCATCCCGCTGTTCCCGGCCATGACCGAGGAGCAGCAGGACTTCGTGGTCGAGACGCTCAAGCGGCTGGCGGGCTGATCCATGCGCGTGGCCATCATCCCGGCGCGCGGCGGCAGCAAGCGCATCCCGCGCAAGAATGTGAAGCCTTTCGCGGGCAAGCCGATGATCGCCTGGGCCATCGGCGCGGCGAAGGCGTCCGGCCTGTTCGACCGGGTGATCGTCTCCACCGACGACGCCGAGATCGAGGCGGCCGCACTGGACGCGGGCGCCGAACTGCCGTTCCGCCGCCCCGCCGAGCTGGCGGACGACCACACCCCGACCGTGCCGGTGATCCAGCACGCCATCCAGGCCTGCCGCGACCTCGGCTGGCCGGTGCGGTGGGCCTGCTGCATCTATCCCGGCGTGCCCTTCCTCCAGACCGAGGATCTGGCGGCCGGCTTCGACCTGCTCCAGCAGCACGGCGGCGAGGGCTATGTCTTCCCGGTGACGGGCTTCCCCTCGCCGATCCAGCGGGCGCTGAAGAGGGCGGACGACGGCAAGGTCGAGCCGTTCAACCCCGAACATGTCGCCACCCGCACCCAGGACCTGGAGCCGGCCTTCTTCGACGCGGGCCAGTTCTACTGGGGCGCGGCCGACACCTGGCTGAAGGGGCTGAACCTCCACGCCCACGGCAGGGCCATCGTCCTGCCGGAGTGGCGGGTGGTCGACATCGACACCCCGGCCGACTGGGAGCGGGCGGAGGCGCTGCACCGCGCGTTCGGGATGAGCGGAACCTGAGATGAAGGTCGCCTTCCGGGTCGACGCCTCGCGCGAGATCGGCACGGGCCACATCTACCGCTGCCTGTCGCTGGCGGCCGCGCTCCATGCGCGCGGGGCCGAGACCCTGTTCCTCACCCGCCCCCTCGGCGTCGCCTCCGCCGACCTGATCCGCGCCAATGGCGTGGAGGTCATCGAACTGGCGGCCGGCCGGGCGGGGTCTGTCGACGATCCGGGCATCCCGCACGCGGCCTGGGCCGGAGCGGCGGTCGAGGAGGACGCGCTCGAGACCATCCGCCTGCTGGAGGACCGCGGCGTCGATTGGATGGTGGTCGACGGCTATGTGTTCGACGGCCGCTGGCACCGGGCGGTGCGGGAGGGCCTCGGCTGCCGCGTCGCAGCCATCGACGACATGGCCGATCGCGCCTTCGCGCCGGACCTCCTGATCGATCACAACCACGCCCCCGATCATCGGGCGAAATACGCCGGCAGGCTGCCGGAGCGGACGCCGCTGCTCGGCGGCCCGGGCTACGCCCTGCTGAGGCCCGCCTTCGCCTCCGGGTCCCGGCACGAGGTTCAGGAGCAGGTCCGGAGCGTCGGCATCTTCATGGGCGGGGTGGATCGTCCCAACCTGTCGGTCACGGCGCTGGAGGCGCTGGACCGCGCTGGCTTCGGCGGAGAGGTCGAGGTGGTCGCCACCGCCGCCAATCCGAACCTGGAGGCGCTGAGCGCGGCCGTCGCGGCCCGGCCGAACACGCGGCTGATCCTGGACCTGCCCGACCTCGCCGCCTTCTTCGCCCGGCACGACCTACAGATCGGCGCCGCCGGCGGCTCCAGTTGGGAGCGATGCTGCATCGGCGCCCCTACGCTCCTGCTCATCACCGCGCTGAACCAGATGGCGGTCGCCCCGGACCTGGCCGCGCAAGGCGTGGCGGCGACGCCCGATCCCATGGACTCGCTTGACGTGGAGGCCGTCGCCTGCGCCTTGAAGAGCCTGATCGCGGACCCGGATCGCCGCCGCTCCCTGGCGGAGAAGTCGCGGGCGCTGGTGGACGGCCGGGGAGCCGAGCGCGTGGCCGAGGAGATGCTGAAGTGAGCCGCGTCGCCGTCCTGTGCACCGACCCCCGGCACCCCGTGAACGCCTGGCTCGAGCCCTGGGCCGAGCGCGCGCGGGCGACGGGCCACGAGGTGGCGATCCTGCGCGACTACAAGGAGCTCGCCGACGGCGACTTCCTGTTCCTGGTGTCCTGCCACCAGATCATCAGGAAGGATGTTCGCGACCGCTTCCGCTACACCTTGGTGCTGCACGCCAGCGATCTCCCAAAGGGGCGAGGCATGTCGCCTCACATCTGGACGGTGGTCGAAGGCGGCGAGGAGCTGGTTCTGACCCTGCTGAACGCCGAGGATGCGCTCGACAGCGGCGACATCTGGGCTCAGCGTCGCATGCCGCTGGACGGGACCGAGCTTCACGACGACATCAACCGGCTGATCTTCGACGCCGAGGTCGAGCTGATGGATTGGGCGCTGGACAACTGCGACCGCGTGCGGCCCCGCACTCAGTCCGGCGAGGCCAGCTTCTTTCGCAAGCGCACCCCGGAGGACAGCCGGATCGACCCGGAGGCCTCGCTCGCCAGCCAGTTCAACCTGCTTCGCGTGGCCGACCCGGACCGCTATCCGGCCTTTTTCGACCACCGGGGCCAACGCTACCGCATACGCCTGGAGAAGATGGGATGATCAGGGTCAAGGACCGCGAGGTCGGGGCGAACACGCGCCCCTATCTGATCGCCGAGATGAGCGGCAACCATAACCAGTCGCTGGACCGGGCCATGGAGATCGTCGACGCCGCCGCCGCCTCCGGCGCCGACGCCATCAAGCTCCAGACCTACACCGCCGAGACCATGACGCTGAACACCCGCGCGCCGGGGTTCGTCATCGAGGACCCCAAGAGCCTGTGGGCCGGCCGGCAGCTGTATGACCTCTACGACGAGGCGCATACGCCCTGGGACTGGCACGGGCCGATCATGGAGCGCGCCGCTGGCCACGGCATGCACTGCTTCTCCAGCCCGTTCGACGACACGGCGGTGGACTTCCTGGAGGGCCTGGGCGCCCCGGCCTACAAGATCGCCTCGTTCGAGGTCACCGACCTGCCGCTGATCCGCAAGGTGGCGCGCACCGGCAAGCCGATGATCATCTCCACCGGCATGGCGACCGTGGCCGAGATCGACGACGCGGTGCGCGCGGCCAAGGGCGAGGGCAACGACCAGGTCATCATCCTGAAGTGCACCAGCACCTATCCGGCGACTCCGGAGAACACCAACATCTCCACCATCCCCAACATGCGCCAGACCTTCGGCGTGGAGGTCGGCCTGTCGGACCACACCATGGGAACGGGCGTCTCGGTGGCGGCGGTGGCCATGGGCGCCGTGCTGATCGAGAAGCATTTCACCCTGCGCCGCGCCGACGGCGGGGTGGATTCGACCTTCTCCATGGAGCCGGAGGAGTTCCGCCAGCTGCGGACCGAGACCGAGCGCGCCTGGCAGGCGCTGGGCAAGGTCAGCTACGGCGGTTCCAAGGCCGAGGAGAACAGCCGCATCTTCCGCCGCTCGCTCTACATCGCCAGGGACATGAAGGCCGGCGAGGTGCTGACGCCGGAGAACCTGCGCATCATCCGACCGGGCTTCGGCCTGTCGCCGAAGTTCTACGACGAGCTGCTGGGCAAGGCGGTCAAGCGCGACGTGACGCTGGGCACGCCCGCCAGCTGGGACCTGCTGGCCTGATCGCATGACGCCCCTGTCGGTCCTGATCATCGGCGCGGGCGCCATCGCGGGCGGCTACGACGCCGAGCGCCGGCAGGGACCGCCCCTGACCCACGCCGGCGCCTTCTCGGCCGATCCGCGCTTCCGCCTCGCCGCCGTGGTCGAGCCCGACGCCACACGACGCGAAGCCTTTCAGACACGCTGGTCCATCCCGGTGGGTGGGGCGACGGTCGCGGATCTGGCGGCCGAGCCGTTCGACGTGGTCTGCGTCTGCTCGCCCACCGAGCACCACGCGGCGCACATCGAGGCCGCGCTGGCGCTGAAGCCGCGGCTGATCTTCGCCGAGAAGCCGGCGGCGAGGACGGCGGCCGAGGCCGAGCGCCTGGTCCAGGCGGCCGAGAGCGCCGGCGTGGCGCTGGCGATCAACTACACGCGCCGGTGGGATGCGGAGGTGGCGCGTGTGGCCGATGAGCTGCGCGGCGGCCGTTGGGGCGCGGTGCGCTCGGCCGTGGGGGTCTACACCAAGGGCGTGGTGCACAACGGCGGGCACATGATCGACCTGCTGCGGCGGCTGCTCGGCGAGCTGGAGCTGCGCTCGACCGGCGCCCCCAGCCATGACTTCTGGCAGGACGACCCCACCGTTCCCGCCGCGCTGGTCAGCGGAGCGGGCGTGCCCGTCCACCTGATCCCCGGCCACGCCGGCGACTACGCCCTGTTCGAGCTGACCCTCGTCACCGAGCAAGGCCTGATCCAGATGCTGGACGGCGGCATGGGCTGGCGCGTGCGCCCGGCGGGTGACAGCGCCCACTTCCCGGGCTATCGGGCGCTGGAGCCGGGCGAGACCCGGCCGGGGGGCTATCCGCTGGCCATGACCAACGCCGTCGACAACATCGCGCGCGCCCTGATCCAGGGCGAGCCGCTGGCCTGCACCGGCCGCGACGCGGTCGCCGCCCAACGCCTTTGCGAACAGATCAGAGACCGGGCGCTTGCCGCCCCCGCCAACGGACTTCAAGCATGACCGACACCCTCGCGCTCCTGGGCGGCCAACCCACCATCGGCGAGCCGCTCACCCCCTTCCGCAGCATGGGCGAGGAAGAGGTCCAGGCCGCCGCCGACGTGGTGCGATCGGGCGTGCTGTCGGCCTTCATCGGCGCGCCGGGCGATTTCTTCCTGGGCGGCCCCCAGGTGAAGGCCTTCGAGAGGAAGGCCGCCGACTATTTCGGCGTGAAGCACGCCATCAGCGTGAACAGCTGGACCTCCGGCCTGATCGCGGCCGTCGGCGCCATCGGCGTGGAGCCGGGCGACGAGATCATCACCACGCCCTGGACCATGTCGGCGACCGCCATGGCCATCCTGCACTGGAACGCCATCCCGGTCTTCGCCGACATCGACCCGGACACCTACAACATCGATCCGGCCAAGGTCGAAGCCCTGATCGGCCCGCGCACCAGGGCGATCCTGGCCGCCGACATCTTCGGTCAGACGGCCGACATGGCCGCGCTGCGCGCCATCGCCGACAAGCACGGGCTGAAGATCATCACCGACACCGCCCAGGCCCCGGGCGCCAAGGCGGGCGACCGCTTCACCGGCACGCTGGCGGATATCGGCGGCTTCAGCCTCAACTACCACAAGCACATCCACTGCGGCGAAGGCGGCATCCTGGTCACCGACGACGACCGCATGGCCGAGCGGCTTCAGCTGATCCGCAATCACGCCGAGTCGGTGATCAAGAGCGATCAACCGGCCGACCTGGCCAACATGATTGGCTACAACTTCCGTCTGGGCGAGATCGAGGCCGCCATCGGCTCGGTCCAGCTGGACAAGCTGCAGGAGCGGGTCGACACCCGCCAGCGCGCCGCCGCCCGCCTGAACGAGGGCCTGGGCAATCTCCAGGGCCTATCGACGCCGGTGGTCGCGCCGGGCGCCACCCATGTCTACTATGTCTACGGGCTGCGGATCGATCCGGAGCAGCTCGGCGTCGATCGCGACCGGCTGCTGGAGGCGCTTCGCGCCGAGGGCGTGCCGGCCCTGATGCGCGGGTATCAGACCATTCACCGCCTGCCGATCTTCACCAACCGCATCGCCTATGGGACGGGGGGCTTCCCCTTCAGCCTGGCCGAGCGGGAGATCGCCTACGGGACCGGAACCTGCCCCGTGGCCGAGGACCTGCACGACCGCACCTTCATCGGCCTGAACCTCTGCGCCTGCGAATACGATGACGCGGACGTGGACCTGATGATCGAGGCCTTCCGCAAGGTGTGGCCCAACCTCAGCGCGCTGAAGGTATGAGCGACAGTCCGGTCCTGACCGGAGCGAAGGTGCGGCTGGAGCCGTTCGGACCCGAGCACATCACCGACGCCTATCTGGGCTGGCTGAACGACCCCGAGGTGGTCCGCTTCAGCAATCAGCGCTTCGTCACCCATACGCGGGACAGCGCCGCGGCCTATCTGCGGACCTTCGACGGATCGCCGAACCACTTCCTCGCGGTTCGGCGGCTGTCGGACGACCGGCACATCGGCACCCTCACCGTCTATGCGAACCCGCGCCACGGCACGGCGGACGTCGGCATCATGATCGGCGAGCGCGAGACCTGGGGCGGCGGCTATGGTCAGGACGCGTGGGACACGGTGCTGAACTGGCTGCTGACGCGTGGCGACATCCGCAAGGTCACGGCCGGAACCCTGGCCTGCAACAAGGGCATGGTGCGGCTGATGGAGCGCTCGGGCATGACGCTGGAGGGCGTCAGGCGCGGGCAGGAGATGGTCGAGGGCAGGCCCGAGGACATCGTGCTCTACGGCCGGTTCGCCTAGACCATGATGGGGCTGCCGACCCCCCTGGCGGTGGTCGCCCACGACGCCGGGGCGGCCAACCTCATCATCGCCTGGTTCCAAGCCGAGCCCCAGCCTCTGCACGGCGTGCGGCCCGTGATGGAGGGCCCGGCCGCGCGGCTTTGGGCGCAAGCCTTTCCGGACGGCCCGACGCCGCTGGGCCTGGAGGCCGCCCTGGACGGGGCTGAGGCGCTCCTGTCGGGCACCGGATGGGCGTCGGATCTGGAGCACCGCGCCCGCGCGGAGGCCCAGCGGCGCGGCCTGCCGTCCGTCGCCGTCATCGACCACTGGGTGAACTACCGCATGCGCTTCCAACGCGGCGGCGAGGAGATTCTCCCCGACCGGGTCTGGGTGACGGACGCCTACGCCGTGGCCGAAGCCGCGCGAGCCCTGCCGGAGCTCGAGGCCGAGCTGAAACCCAACCTCTACCTCCAGGCCCAGGCCGCCGCGGCCGGGCCGCCGCCCGAGCGGGGGGACGTTCTGTTCGTGCTCGAGCCTGCGCGGGATGACTGGGGCCGCCACCAACCCGGCGAGTTCCAGGCCCTGGACTGGTTCTGGCGTCACAAAGAGCGCTTGGCGCCGTCCGGGGCCCCCCTTCGCCTGCGGCCCCATCCCTCCGACCCGCCCCGCAAATACGACGCCTGGTTGGCCGCGCACCCCGGCGCGGCGCTCGACACCTCCTCGGATATGGCGGAGGCCCTGAAGGGCGCGTCGACGGTGGTGGGGCTTCAGTCGGCCGCCCTCGTCATCGCCCTGGCCGCGGGTCGCCGCGCCATCACGGCCTTGCCGCCCTGGGCGCCCCCCTGCCCCTTGCCCCATGCCGAAATCGAGCGCCTCGGCCCCCCGACCTAGCCGCTGGACCTCACCCCCCAAGCCTCTATAAGCCTCGCGGTGAGAGGGGAGACGGCCGGACGCCCATCCGGCGGCGTCGATAGAAGCTCATGAAATACTGCACGCGCTGCCTTCAGCCCGACACGCGCCCGAACACGCGCTTCATGCCGTCCGGCCTGTGCCCGGCCTGCGACTATTTCGATCGCCTGCACGACGTCGATTGGCAGGAACGCTACGAGATCATGCAGGACCTGCTGCAGCAGTTTCCGCGCAAGCCGGGCCAGCAGTTCGACTGCATCATCGGCGTATCCGGCGGCAAGGACAGCCTGCGTCAGGCGCTCTGGGTCCGCGACAAGCTCGGCCTCAAGCCCCTGCTCGTCTGCCTCAGCTATCCGCCCGAGCAGGTGACGGAGCGGGGCGCGGCCAACCTGTCGAACATGATCGACCTGGGCTTCGACGTGGTGGTCTCCGCCCCCGCGCCGCAGACCTGGAAGAAGCTGATGCGGGCCTCTTTCGACAAGTTCACCAACTGGGCGCGTTCGACGGAACTCGCTCTGTTCAGCTCCGTGCCGCAGCTGGCGATCCGCTACGGCATCCCCCTGATCCTGTGGGGCGAGAACCCGGGGCTGCAGCTGGGCGACCTCAAGACCTTGGGCCGCACCGGCTACGACGGGAACAACCTCCGCTACATGAACACCCTGTCGGGCGGCGGCCTCGACTGGATGCTCGAAGCGGCGGAGATGAAGGCGATGATCCCCTACCAGTATCCGTCGCCGGAGGAGTTCGACGCCCACGGCCTGCAGATCGTCTATCTCGGCTGGTTCCTCGGCGACTGGTCCTTGACCAACAACGGCCTCTACTCGGCGGTCAATGGTTTGGAGGTGCGCACGGACAAGGTGGAGAACACCGGCGACCTGCGCGGCGTAACCTCCTTGGACGAGGACTGGGTCACGCTGAACCAGATGATCAAATACTACAAGTTCGGCTTCGGCCGGGTGACCGACTACTGCAACGAGGAGATCCGTCTCGGCAACATGAAGCGCGAGGACGGCGTCCGCCTGGTGACCGAATACGACGACAGCTGCTCGGACCAGTACATCGCCGACTTCAGCGACTACATCGGCATCAGCGTGGACCAGTTCTGGGATCAGGTGCGGCGCTCGGTGAACCGCGAGCTGTTCCATGTCGCCAACGACGGCACGATCACCCGCAAGTACGAGGTCGGCGTCGGCCTGCCGAACTGACGGTCACGGCCGGCCGTAGAACTCCACATACCAGTCGACGAAACGCCCCACGCCCACGTCGATGGGCGTCGAGGGCGCATAGTCCAACGCCGCCCGCGTCGCCGCCACATCGGCCTCGGTGCGCCGCACGTCCCCATCCTGCACCGGCATGAGGTTCAGCTGAGCCTCCCGCCCCAGCTTCTCTTCCAGCACCCGGATGTAGCGCATCAGCTGTTCGCGTCGGCCGGCGCCCAGGTTCAGGATGCGCCAAGGCGCGACGCCGCTGGTGGCGGGGTTCGGCTGCTCCGCATTCCAGCCCTCGTCCGCGTGCGCGGGACGGTCCAGGGCCGCGATCACGCCCTCGACGATGTCGTCGACGAAGGTGAAGTCCCGCTCCATCTCCCCCTGGCCGTAGACGTCGATCGGCCGGCCTTCGAGGATGGCGCGGGTGAACTTGAACAGCGCCATGTCCGGCCGCCCCCACGGTCCATAGACGGTGAAGAAGCGCAGGCCCGTGCACGGCAGGTCGAACAGGTGGGCGTAGGCGTGGGCCATGGCCTCGTTGGCCAGCTTGGTCGCGGCGTAGGTGGTCAGGGGGTGGGAGACCGCGTCCTCGACCGCGAACGGCAGCCGTCCGTTCGCCCCGAACACGGAGCTGGTGGAGGCGAACACCAGATGCCGCGCCTTCACCGCCCGGCAGCCCTGCAACACGGTGAGAAAGCCGACGACGTTGGAGTCAACATAGGCTTCCGGGTGCTCGACGCTGTAGCGGACCCCGGCCTGGGCGGCGAGGTGCACCACCCGGTCCGGCCGCTCCGCCTCGAACAGAGCCGCCATGCCGGGCCGGTCCGCCACGTCCAGATGGTGGTGGCGATAGTTCGGATAGGCGCGCAGCCGCTCCAGCCGCGCCTCTTTCAGGCTCACCTCATAGTAGTCGTTGAGGTTGTCGAGGCCGACGACGGTCTCGCCTCGCTCCAGCAGCCGGCGCGCCGTGTGGAAGCCGATGAAGCCGGCCGAGCCGGTGACCAGGACGGGAGCCATGAGGGTCGATAGCGCCGCAGGCTTCCCGAGGGAAGCGCCGCCCTGTACGCCGCCGGCGCTGTCGTGACACCGGCTTGTCATTTCATCCGAAGCCGAACGATCTGTCAGATATTCGTCGAACATTCTATCGTATGGCAATAATACTTCCTACCCGTCCGCTCCCAGAGTATTCGAATAGAAAACGACAATAATCTGTCGTTCGCCTGAAACTGCGCCGTGGCACAGGGCCGCCAGGCAGGATCAGACGGTGATCACTCCGACCGGCGAGGCGCTCCCTGCCCGCTTCGCCCGGCTTTGGGGGAATGGATGAAGCCCAAGAATTCGCAACGGGAGCTGCGCGCGCGGCTTCTCGCCGGCGCCGCGCTGCTCGCCGCCACGTCGATCGCCGCCCCGGTCGCGGCCGCGGTGAACCCGGATCCGGCGGCCCTGGAGCCCGCCACGGTGGTGGACGAGATCGTCGTCACCGCCACCAAGCGGGAGACGCGCTTGCAGGACACCCCCATCGCCATCGCGGTCGTGGGCGCCGAGCAGCTGGAGGACCGCCACGCCACCGCGCTCCTCGACGTGGCCGGCGCGGTGCCGAGCTTGCGGCTGGGCACGTTCGAATCGCGCCAGACCGCGCTGACCGTCGGCATCCGCGGGATCGTGCCCAACGATGCGAACCAGCCGGCGCGCGACCAGGGCGTCGGCGTCTACCTCGACGGCGTCTATCTGGGCCGTCAGCAGGGCCTGAACCAGGCCATGCTGGACGTGGAGCGGATCGAGGTGCTGCGCGGGCCTCAGGGCACGCTCTTCGGCCGCAACACGGAAGGCGGCGCGGTCAATATCGTCACCCGTCGCCCGTCCGGCGACTTCCGCTTCAAGGCCACGGCCGGCGTCAGCAACTTCAACGGCTACAACGCCGACGCCCACCTGGACCTGCCGGAGGTGGCGGGCTTCAGCTTCAAGTTCGACGGCGCGCTGCAATACCACGACGCCACCACCGAGAACCCGCTGCCGGGGGCGACGGGCTGGAACTACATCGACCGCCACGGCTATCGCGCCTCGGTGCTCTACCGCCCCGTGGAAGGGTTCGACGCCCACTACGCGTATGACTTCGGTCACGAGGAATCGACGCCCTTCCTCAGCCAGCTGGTCAGCTACAATCCGCTGAACCTGCCGATCTCCACGGCCTTCCCCCGGCCCGCCGGGACCATCTCGCCCCTGCCCCCGCAGGTGAGGGTGCATACCGAGCGCCAGCGCGTCTCGGACATCGGCGCGCCGCAACAGCCCAGCATCGACGAGGTGCGCGGCCACTCCCTGCAGATGAACTGGGACATCAACGACGATTTGCAGCTGCGTTCGATCACCGCCTATCGCGAGGTCCATGTCGAGCAGTACGACAACGCCGGAGGCCCAGGCCGGCCGCCCGTGTTCCAGCCGAACGCCCCGGAGGGGAATGCGGCGCGCAACTTCTCGCGCTACAGCCTGTCGGATCTGGATCAGCTGCAACGCAGCCAGGAGCTCCAACTGGTCGGCTCCGCCTTCGACGGTCGCCTCGACTACGTCGTCGGCCTCTACTACTTCAACGAAAAGGCCCAGGAAGAGGCCGCCACCCCCAGCACCCTCACCTATGTCGGCTCCAGCGGCGCCTATGTGGTGCGGGACCCCATCGTGGCCGGGATCACGCGCGGCTTCCGCTCCATCGACCGGGGCAGCTCCGCCAAGGCGGAGAGCCGGGGGCTGTTTGTCCATACGGTGTATACGCCCCCAGTCCTGAACGACGCGCTCCACCTCACCCTCGGCGGGCGCTTCACCCAGGATGAGAAGTCCGGAACCCTTTATCGCGTCAGCAACGCGCCCCGGAACTTCACCTTCACCCTGGAGGAAAGCCGGTTCGACCCCGTGGTCACCCTGGCCTACGACCTGACGCCCGACGTCAACGTCTATGGGACCTATTCGACCGGCTATCGCGCGGGCGGAGCGAACTCCCGCTCCCTGACCTTCGCGCCCTTCCAGTCGGAGGAGGTGTCGAGCCGCGAGCTGGGACTGAAGAGCCAGTGGCTGGACCGCCGACTGACCCTCAATCTGGCCCTGTTCGACATGGACCGGACCAACACCCAGATCGACTTCACCCTGGTGGCTCCGGACCCCACGACCGGCAACACCCGCAACACCAACGAGACGGTGAACGCGCCCGGCACGACGGACATCTTCGGCGCGGAGCTGGAGTCCTCCTGGCAGGTCGACGACAGGCTGCGCCTCTCGTTCAACTACGCCTTCACCGAGACCAATGTGCCGGACGCGCGGAACCCCTTCCCCGCCTCGGCGGCCTGTCCGTCGTGCGGAACGATCCAGCCGGTGTTCATCATCTACACGCCGCGCCACGCCTACGGCGCGTCCCTGGACTACACCTATCCGCTCGGGTTCGCGGACCTGCGGACCTATCTCGACGTGTCCTTCTCCGAAGGGACGCAAAGCTTCGAGCAGTTCGACCAGAAGACCGACGACGCCTTCGTCGTGAACGGCCGCCTGTCCCTGGCGGACTGGGACGTAGGCGGCGGCCAGCGCGTGACCTTGTCGGTCTGGTCGCGCAACCTTCTGGACGCGTCCTACATCTACCGTCGCTCGCCGGAGAACCGCTCCGGCGCCAACGCCATCGGCGACTACGCCAACTTCAACGAGCCGCGCACCTTCGGCGCGGAGGTCAAGGTCGCCTTCTGAGCGCCTTGAGACGTGCATGCCTGGGCCCGCGCGTTGAATGCGCGCGGGCTGTCTCTCTCCAGCACTAGGCGGTGTCCGCCGGGCCTTCTAAGCCGCTGGGCGGGAGCCCAACGTGCTGACAAAGACCGAGATTTCAGGCGGCCTCGCCGTTCTGGTCGCCGCCGCCGGGCTCCGCCAGGAACGCGCGGCCGAGTTGCGCGCCCTGGTGGCGCGGCCGGAATTCAGCTGGTCGGACGTGATCGGGGCGGCCGCCCGCCACCGCATGGCGGGCCTGGTGCGCGCGCGCCTCGCCGAAGCGGACATCGCCTCGGTCGAAACAGAGCCTCTCGTGGAGCTGGCGCGGCGCGACGCGGCGTTGAACCTGCGCCTCGCGATCGAGGCCGCGCGTCTGGCGGAGCGCCTTTCCGCGATGGGCGTGACGCCGCTCCTGCTCAAGGGTCCGCACCAGGCTCAGGCGCTCTACGGCGATCTCGCCCTGCGCCAGTGCCGCGACCTCGACCTGCTCATCCCCGAGGCTCGGATCGAGGCCGTGGTGGCCAGGCTGGAGTCGGAGGGCTACCGCCGTCTGCCGCCGCTCGACGCCACCGTTTCGCTCGAGCTTTGGCTGCGCGCGTCCAAGGACGTCGGGTTGATAAGCCCCGACGGCCTGATGATCGAGCTTCACGCCCGCCCGCACCAGAACGCCTTCCTGTCGCGTCGCCTGGATCTTTGGCGCGACGCCCGACCGCTCGGCCGCCACGGGCTTCAGCCCTCGCGAGAGGCCCTCTACGCCTATCTGTGCCTTCATGGTGCGAGCTCGGGCTGGTTCCGGCTGAAGTGGCTGGCCGACCTGCTGCGCCTGCTGCCGGAGGACCCGGCGGGGCTGGAAGCCCTGCACCAGCGCGCGCGCCGACGGGGGGCGGGCGCGGCGTCGGGACAGGCGCTGCTTCTGCTGCAATCCATCTTCGGCGTGGAGCTGCCCCCGCGATTGGCGACGACTCTCCACCACAGCCCGCGCGCGCGGCTGCTGGAGCGGCTCGGCCGGGCCTTGGTCTGCTCTGAACTGCCGGTGGAGCAGCGCCCGGCCCTGCACCGCCTCCTGGCCCTGTCCCAGCTGCTGCTGTGCCCCCATCCGGCCTTCCTGCTCGAAGAAGCCAGCCGGTGGCTTCTCGACTGGAGGCTGGTCGAGCGGCTCCGGCTGCCCCGGCGGTGGTGGCGCCTCTATCCCCTGCTGCGCCTGCCCTATCTGCTCTTGCGCGCGATCGCCGCTGTCAGCAGAAGTCAGCGCAAGCCCGCATCCGCCCGCGCCTGAGCATCGGAGCCTTCCCTGACCCTCCTTCGCCGCCTCGCCTGTCTTCTGGTCGTCCTCGGCGTGTGGCTCACGGCGGCTCCGGCCGCGCTCGCCGCCGTCACCGTCACCTTCTACGGGCACGAGGGGCTGAAGGTGCGCGGCGGCTTTCTTTATTTCCCGCACGCCTATGTGCGCATGACGGGCACGCTCGACGCCACGGGGGAACCGATCAGCCAGGCGGTCGGCTTCACCGCCCGCAGCCCCGGTCCCCACCTGCTGTTTGGCAGCGGCCCCGGCCTGCTGGCCGAGCCGGACGCCCGCTATCTGGACGAGGGGATCGGCTATGCGGCGGTGACCGTGTCCGACGAGACCTACGCCCGTCTTCAGGCCCGGATCGCCGAGTGGCGGGCGGACGCGGCCTATAATCTGAGGCGGCGCAACTGCATCCACTTCGTCGCCGACCTTGCCGCGCTGGCCGGCCTCCAGGCGCCGCCTACCGACACCCTCAGCCCCAACGGCTGGATGAAGGACTTGCAGCGGCTGAATCCGGCCGCAGCTCTGGTCGCGCCGGCGCCGCAGCCCCCGTCCGCGCCCGCCGCCGGCTGATGCTGCGCACCACCCTGAAGCTCTTCGCCCTGGCTCTCGCCCTGTGGCTCACCTGGCTGCTGCTCGCCCCAGCCCTGCCGCAGGGGACCCAGGGCGTTCCGGACTGGCTGGCGCACATTGTGGCCTTCGGGGCCCTGGTGTGGGCGGCCTGTATCTGGCTGCCGCGCGCGCCCCTGGCCTTCCTGGCCGCGAGCGTGGTCGGCTATGGCGGGATGATCGAGCTGATCCAGCCGAGCGTCGGCCGCACCGCCAGCTGGAGCGACCTCCTCATGGACGGCATCGGCGCGGCGCTCGCCTGCGCGGTGCTGGTCCTGTGGCGGCGTCGTCAGGGAAGCAGCGGCTCGCCCGCCTGACGCCGGCGCGAGATTTCGGCGGCGACGGCTTCCAGCGCGCGGGCGCGAGTTCCGGCGGAGGCGTGGCCGATCTGCGGCAGGCGCACCTGCCAGTTCGCGGCCCCGAAGCGCCGCCAGAAGCTCGGGCCGACATCGGGGTCGTAGCACGCTCGGGCCAGAAGCCAGAGCCCCACCCGATCGGCCTCCGCCTCCCGATCCCTCAGCCGAGCCTGAACCGGCGCCGCCGGGTTCCGGGTGCGGCCGTAGGTTTCCGGATCGTTCCACGGCCGGTGTCGCAGCACGGCGTGGGCCAGCTCATGGGCCAGCACCAGGGCCAGCTCGTCGTCGGTCTGAGCGAAGGCGGCGAGCGCGGTGTTCAGATACACCCGCCGCCGATCCGCCTTGGCGTTGAGGCTCGAGGACGGATCCAGCTGCACCTCATAGCCGCACGTGGGCTTGGGGCGGACGGTGAGGGTCAAGACCTGCTCGCCGCGCTGCACATTGATCGCCTGCGGCCCTCGCGACAGCGCGCGGTCCAGCGCCAGCACATTGGCGGCGAAGCCCTGGTAGCTTTGGCGACCGGTCGCGCCCGCCGCCAGCTGCTGGTCGCCGACGCCCAGGACCAGGTCCCCGGGCCGCAATCCGGCTTCGGCCGCGGCTGTGCCGGCGGGCGCCGCCAGGACGCCCGGGAGATCGCCGCGCAGTCCCCAGCGCCGCTGCGCCTCCGGCCTCAGCTCGCCGGAATAGAGGCTGGCCGCGTGCAGCATCCAGCCGGCGCCGCGCTGCTGCACGGGGCACAGATCGGCGTTGGCGCTCCACAGCCGGGCCGCCACCCGCGCGACCCGCTGGTCCAGCGCGTTCAGACTTTCGAGTCGTGCGGAGGCGTCCTGGGCCGGAGGCTCGGCGGGCGGCCAGGCGCCGGCCGACACTTGGGAAGCCCCCAGAACGACGGCGGACATCAGAAGGGTCAGGGCGAGGCGCACGCCGGGAGGATAGAGCCAAGGCGCCGTCGCGTCATGCTTTGCTGTTTCCGACGGGCCACGGCCTCGCTGGCGCCTGCTCAGTCGTCGGCGCTCCGGCTGCGGCGACGCAGGGAGGTGGGCTGGAGTTCCAGCAGCGCCGCGAACAGGGCGAACAGCACCATGAGGGTCTCGGTCCGCAAGGGATAGTCGGCGGCGGAGTGGAGGAGCATCACCAGAATGGCGACGCTCGCGGCCCGTTGCAGGTCGTGGGCACGGCCCGCGCCGCTGCGCCAGGCGCGCCAGCCCCGCCGCCCGAACCAGACGAGAAAGCCCACGATTGCGGCGGCCCCCAGCCAGCCGGCCTCCAGCAGCGTCTCCAGATAGTCGTTGTGAGCGTGATTGAAGAAGGTGGCGTCCAACTGGGACAGGGGCTCGACGGAACGGAAGACGGCGTCGAACGACCCTATGCCGCCGCCGAGCGGCAGATGGGCGTCTGCCGCCCGCAGCACGAGGGGCCAGTTTTCAAATCGCAGCTCGGAACTCGTGGAGGGGTCGAAGCGGTCGACCACAGGAAGCGCCAGGAAGGCCGCGACAACGAGGAGGCTGACCGCCGCGAGGCCGGCTCCCGCCACGAGGCGTCGGCGCGGCAGTCCCCGGCCGGAGGCCAGCCAGCCGGCCGCCAGGCTGACGGCGAGCACCGGCCCCATCAGGACCACGCCGGCGCGCGACCGGATCACGCCCAGAGCCAGGACGACCATGAAGACGAACAACGCCGCGAGCCACAGCGGCTTCTGATCCCGGCCGCTCTCGCGCAGCGGGCGCGCGCCCAGCACACAAGCGAACGGCAGGGAGATCAGGCAGAGGGTCGCCAGATGATTCCGGTTGGCGAACAGGCCCGGAACCTCGCCCACGTCATTGGCCGCCCAGACGAACAGGTCCCGAGTGCCGATGATCGCCTGCCCGAAGGCGAGCAGGATGGACAGCACCGCGAAGCCAAGGGCGACCCTGATCAGCCGCTCTCCCAGCGGGAAGCCTTGGCGAAGAACCACCAGAAACATCGCCGCTGGCGGAATCAGCGCCAGCAACGACAGCCAGGTGAGGTCCGGGGTCAGGCTGATCGGCAGCCAGGCCGGCGCCAGGCCCGCGATCTCCAGCGCCAGCGCGGCCTGTTCTCGCCCGGGCAGGCCGCTCCATGTCGAGAGCGGCAGGGGCAGAAGCTGCAGGAGAGGAATGAGGAAGACGGAGCCCAGCAGGGCGAGGGCGAATCGGTGACGCCGGAGGCTGTCGCCGTCCGCCAGTGCCAACAGGCCGAACACGAGGGCGGGAAGAGCCGAGAGCTCCACCAGGGCCAGGCGAAGGGCGTGTTCCCTGCTGGCGCCGCCGAACACAAACGAAAAAGCCAGCAGAACCAGAGCCGCTATCGCAGCCCAGTTCCACTGGCCTCGTTCAAGCCGAAAAGGCGTCCGCACGACTTACTTGCGCAAGTGACTGACGCCTGAGCGGGTCTTAGTCGGAGTCCGAGTTGTCGTCCGCGATCACGGAGATGGCAGTCACCAGGATGACGCCGCCGATGATCAGAACCGCAATCGGGATGCCCGCGAACTGTTCCGAGGCTTCCGCCTGAGCGCCGACACGATCGCCGACGCGCGTGACGGCGCTGTTCGAACCAGCGGCGGCCGCTTGGCCAGCCACGAGCAGCAGACCCGCCGTGACGGCGGCGATAGTCTTACGCATGCTTGTCCCCTTCAAAAATGGTCAGACGGAGACCCAAGGGAGGTTTCCGTCGACACCCCTATAGGCGGGCGGCTGAACCGTGGCAAGCGAAAAGAAGCTTGGCGGCAATGACATGCTGCACTGCGGCAGCCGTCCGCGCGGGGGTCAGGGCGCCGCCCGGATGGCCAGGTCGTCGAACCAGACCGCCGAGGCGGCCCTGCGGTCGCCCGCCCGCGGCATGAGCCGCAGCCACTGGGCGGTGCAGTTCGTCGCCGGCACGCTGAAGCTGGTCTGGAAGGTCTCCCACCGGTCCCCGGCGCGAGACGGCGCGACGGGCAGGTCGATGACGTCCGAGCCGGTCTCGTAGCAGGACAGCAGCCACCGTAGCCGCGGCTCGGCGCCGCCCGCCTCTGCCCGCTGATTCCCCGAGAAGACGTAGCGTCCAGGCTCAAGCATCAACAGCTGCTCGGCCGCCCGCCCCGGAGAGCGCCCGTCATACTCGACCCGCAGCGCCTGCCGTCCGGGACGAAGGTCGTCGGCGGTGATCTGCGCCGTCAGGCCCGGCTGGTCCGGCAGCATCCAATCGAACGGCGTGGGTCCCTCGGGACGCTCGAAGGAGGCGTTCGGCAGAGCCACGTCCGCCGGCGGGCGGCTCAGCCGGCGACGGATCTCCTTCAGCCCGGGGACCTGCTGGCGCTTGAGCCAGCTGGCGTAGAGGACGACGAGCTCCGGCTCGGTGAAGGGGGCGGCGGTGCGCTCCAGCCCCAGGGCGAGGTTGGCGAGCAGCAGGCCGTTGTCGTTCCCGTTCTCCAGGGTGGTCAGATAGTCCGACCGCCACGGGGGCCGGGTGGCCAGGAGATTGACCACGGCGCCCAGAGCGCGAGGGTCGGCCTTGGCCGCCGTGCTGTACAGCCGGAACACCTGGGGCTGCTGGCCTTCACGGCGACGGGCCAGGGTGTCGGCGTGGGCGAAGGCCGAGCCGTAGCGCCCCTGACGCAGCCGGCGGTCGATCAGCCAGGCGTGGGCCTGATCGTCCCTGAGGCTCCAGTTGCCCACAAGCGTGATCAGCTGGTCCGCGCGATCCAGGTCGCCCGACTCAGCGACGCCCATGCCGTAGGTTCTAAGCGCGCGGGCGTCGAAAGGCGCGCGCGCCAGCGCTTCGGCCGCCAGGGCCTGGGCGTCCTCGGTCTCCTTCGCCGCCAGTTCGGCTTCCGCCGCGCGTCTGAGCGCCAGCGCCGAGCCGGGGGCGACCGTCAGCGCGACGGCCGGCGGCGCCCGGACGACCAGGAAGGCCGCCACGATCTGCCAGGCGAGCAGAACGGCCAGCGCCGTCAGCACATAGGGCAGCCACTCCCGCCACCCGGAGCGAGCCCCGCCCTCACGCTCGGGCCCGGCCGCGCTCAACGGGCGCGCGCCGCCTTCTTGGACTTGGCCGGCGCCTCGGCGTCTTGTCGCTGCCCATAGGCGTAGTCGTACGCGTAGTCGTAGCCGCCGTACTGGGTGGCCTTGGTGTTGAACTTGGACAGCACCGCGCCGATGATCCGCCCGCGCCCCATGGTGAGGCGACGCAGGGCGCCCCGCGCCTGGGCGCGACGCGTGCCGCCGGCCTCCAGCACGAAGACGGTGCCGGCCACGCTGGCGGCGAGGATCGGGGCGTCGGCGAAGCCGAGCACCGGCGGGCCGTCGATCACCACGTGATCATAGGACTGGGCGGCCTGGTTCAGCAGGCGCCGCAGCCGGTCGCCGCCCCAGAGCTCCGCCGGGTTCGGCGGCAGCGGGCCGCACGGCACGAAGTCCAGGCCGGGCTCCTGCGTCGGCGCGGCCAGGGCGCTCAGCTCCTCCACGCCCGCGAGCAGGTTGCTGACGCCCTTGGCGTTGCTGACGCCCATCAGGCGGTGCATCGACGGATTGCGCAGATCGCCGTCCATCAGCAGCACGCGCTTGCCCACGCGGGCGAGGTTCACGGCGACGGCGTAGGCGGTGGTGGACTTGCCCTCGGCCGGTCGCGAGCTGGTCACGAGCAGGGCCGCGGGCGTTCCGTTCGGCGTCGAGAACTGGAGCGCGGTCCGCAGCGAGTAGTAGGCCTCGGCGAACGGAGAGCGCACGTCGGCCAGGGCCTCCAGCGGCGACTCGCCCTTGTTGAGCAGCGGAATGACGCCCAGCACCGGCAGGCCCAGCTTGTTCTCCACGTCCTCGGGCGTCGCCAGGCTCTCGTCCAGCGCTTCGAGGAGGAAGGCCACGCCCACGCCGAAGCCGAGGCCCAGCAGGGCCGCCAGGGCGAGGTTGATCATCAGGTTGGGCGAAGAGGGCCCGCCCGGAGCCTGCGCCGGATCGACGATGGAGATGTTGTTGGCCTGCACGCCGCCGGTGACGCCGACCTCGTTATATCGCTTGAGCAGCGTGTCGTAGGTGGCGCGGCTGGTGTCCACCTCCCGCTTCAAGATGTTGTACTGGACGCTGCGGTTGCGCTGGTCCAGCACCTCGCCCGTCAGGCCACTGACCTGGCCCTGGAGCGACCGCTCCTGGTTCAACGCCACCACATACTGGTTGCGGATGGAATCCCGCACGCCGGCGGCGAGGGTGTTGATCTGGCCGTTGAGCTCGGCGATGCGCGCCCTGAGCTGCTGCATCTCCGGGAAGTCGGGCAGATAGACGCGGAGCTTCTGCTGATACTCGGCCTCCAGGCGGGCCTTCTCCTCCTGCAGCCGCTGGATGGCGGGGTTTTGCAGCACCTCGGGAAGGGTGAACGCCGGAGCGCCGCGGGCGGCCCGCCACCGCTCCTCGGCGGCCACGCGCGCGGCCGTCGCCTGCGCCAGGGCGGCGTTGATCGTGACCAGGTTGTTGGTGGCCAGCGAGTTGGTGCCGCCCGACTGCGGGTCCGCGGAGTCGCCGAGATTGATGATGCGCGAGTTGGCGGCGTAGTTCTCCAGCCCCCGCTCCGCCTCCTCGAGGCGCGCCTTGGTCTGGCCGATCTGCTGCTCCAGGAACTCGCGCACATAGGCGGAGGACTCATAGCGGCGATCCAGGGTGGCCTGGATGAAGTTGGTCGCCAGGGCGTTGACGATCCGCTGGGAGGTCTGGGGGTCGGGGCTCTCGAACGAGACGTTCACCAGACGCGACCCCGGGACGGGAGACACGCTGAGACCGCCCATCACCAGGCCCACGGCCAGCCGTCGCCGCAGCTGGGTGTGTTCGGCCGCCGTGCGACCGCCGCGGGCCGGAACCTCGACGCCCATGGCCTCGATGAAGGCGTTGGACGTGGCCAGGCCTTCCGCGTCGACCACGCGCTCGGCCAGGGAGCGGCTCTTCAGAAGCCCGTACTGGGTCTGGAAGAACTCCTCCGACTGGTAAGGCGTCTCGCGCGGGGTCACGTCCTCGACGTTCAGCACCCGGGCGGCCTCGCGGTCGATCTGGAGCGTCGTGGTGGCCGTGTACATCGGCGTGGACAGCATGGTCACCGCGACGCCGATCACCAGGGCCGCGAGCAGCGAGCCCAGAATGACGAAGCGGTGCTTCAGCAGCAGGCGCCAGTATTCGGCGATGTCGAAGTTGTCGGTCTGCTCCGGGGCCTGGGCCGGTCGTTGCTGGAACCCGTCCAGCAGGGTGGCGCCGGCGGGCTCATCGGCCGAGGCCATGTTCCGGTTCGCGAAGCTGTCGCCCAACATTCTCTAGACCTTATGTCGCCGCGTCGAGCGCGGCCTTGTCCTGACGGTTAGCTTATTGCGACGAGGGGCGCGAGACGGGCGCGGGAACTTTCACCGTCCCCGCGTGTTGCGCGCGCCCCGGTCGTCGGATCAGAGATAGGCGAAGACGGACAGACCCGGCAGGATCGAGATCACGTCCCGCAAGGCCGAACTCAGGCGCGAGGTGTCCACCACGACGGTGTCGTCGCCCTGGAGGACCGGGTCCTCCATCCGGCCGTTGCGAATGGAGGCCAGGTCGAAGACCGCCACCATCCTTCGGTCGTCCACCGTCCGGAAGACGGCGACGCTGCGCAGGTTGGCCTCCCTGACCGGCCCGGAAGCCATGGCCACGGCCTGCATCAAGGTCGTGCGACCCCGCATCTCGTAAACGCCGGGCTTGTTCACCGCGCCGTCCACGGTGACCTTCTGGCTGGCGGCCTGGACCACGGTCACGCTGACCTGGGGATTGCGCAGGTAGCGAGAGCCCAGCTGGCGCTGGATTTCGCCGGACAGCTCCTCGGGGGTCAGGCCGGCCGCCCGCACCGAGCCGATGAGCGGCAGCTGAAGGTTGCCCGAGGCGTCGACCGTCACCTGCTCGAAGGAGAGATCGGGCACCTGGAACACCGACACCTTGAGCCGGTCGGACGAGCCGATGCGGTAGTCGGCCGCTCCGGCGTCGGCCGGCGACGTCGTCTGCAACGCCAGGGGATCGACCGTGACGGCCACGTTCGGCGAGGCGGGCTCCCGAACGGAAACGCAGGCGCTCACCAGGAGAGCGAGAAGCACGAAAGCGAAACGGCGCATGTAAAAGAAACCTGTTCCCCACGAGCTGGGGACGTCCCCAACGTCAGCCCGGCGCGGCGACGCCGCCCGCGGGGCGCAGGGCCGCCGAGCGGGCGCGTCTTAGCACCGTGACACGCCTCATGTCACCTGACGGGCGAGGCGATTTCGGGGCGAGGCCTCAGGATCTGGCGGGCAGGAGACGCGGCCGGACCCCGGGCATGTCGCGGCTGACCGAGACGAAGCCCCACATCAGCACTGCGGCGATCAGCACATAGACCGCCGAGCGGATGATCGTCACGTCTTCGAGCGACAGGGTTCCGGGCGTGAGAATCGCCCAGCCGAACAGGGCCGCCGTCGCCGCGCTGCCGGCCCCGTAGGCGATGAAGTAGAAGCGGTATCGGATCAGCACGTTGAACAGCAGCGCGAAAGGAGCCGACAGAGTGAAGACCGCCAGCCCCGGAGCCAGGATGTAGACGAACCGGAGGTCCCGCACGTAGTCTGGCAGGATCAGCCGCATCACCGGCTCGCCGAGCGCATAAACGGCTAGGAGGCCGAGCGCGCAGTAGGCGGCGGCGATCCAGGCGTAGCGTTGCAGGCCCCTGGCCACGCCGCGCTCGTCACCCCCGACGTGCGCCTTCACCGCCGCGGGCAGGAAGATCTGATCCAGGGATGTCGGCACCATCTGGAACAGGGTGACGAATAGAATCGCGAGATACAGCCGCCCCAGCGCCTCCACGCCGAGCGCGCCGGTCACGTACCAGCGCTCCAGCTGTAGATTGAGCTGGAGGAAAAGGCCGGTCAGAAAGGTCACGAACCCCGCGTGCATCACCATGCGGAAAAGGCCAGGCGATATCTCCAGTCGCGACGGGAAAAGGTCGCGGTCCAGAAGCGCGGCGCCGACCACGAACACCACCGGCTGCGCCACCACCGCCCACAGGCAGGCCTGTAGCGGGTCGATCGGGATGGCCAGGAGCACTGCGGCCGAGGCCGCCCCGGCGATCAGGTTCAGGAGGTTGGTCAGCTTCAGCTTGGCATGGGCCACCATCTGATTGGTCACCCAGGTGCGGGCGAGGGTCGCGGCGCCGCCGAGGACGCCGAGAAGGCCTACGGAGGCCGCCGCGTCGTCTTCGGCGAAGGGCAGCCACGCGAGGGCGGCGACGAAGCCCAGCGCCGTCACGGCCAGCAGAAAGCTGTAGACGAGGTTGTTGATGCGCCGCGCCTCCTCGCCCTCGGCCGCGCACATCAGCCGGAAGCCGCCGTTCAACACGCCGAACTGCATCATCCCCAGCAGCAGCACGATGGACTGGAGCAGGGCCGCGAGACCCAGGCCGCGGTAGTCCAGCACCTGCATGGTCACATAGCTGCGCAGCAGCAGGAACAGGTTCACCGCGACATTGACCAGGACGAACATCGCCTTCTCGCTGCCGACCAGCGCGGCGACGCGTCTGCCTCCAGCGATCACGCCCCCGGCCCCTCGTCCGGCGCTGGTCCCAAAAAGGCCACCCATTCGTCGCCGGGCACGCCGTCCTTGATCCGCTTGACCGGGACACCGCCGTAGACGCCCGGCTCGGTGATGGACTTGTTGACGAGCGACAGGGGGGCGATCACCACATTGTCGGTGATCTCGACCGGCCCGACGATCACGCTGTTGACGCCGATGACGACGTTGTCGCCGAGGGTGAACACCCGCTTTTCCGCGTGCAGTCGCAGGTATTCGGGGTCGGTGGGACTACGGCCGACGAACTTGACCCCAGACATGATCGAGACGCGACCCCGCGAAACTATGCCGTTGCCGCCCAGCAGCACGCCGTTGGGGTGGCTCATGGTCAGGCGGGCGACGTTCACGCGGTCGGATCGGACGTCCAGGCCGTAGCTGCGCAACAGGGTCCTATCCAGGGCGATGCCGACGGCGGCTCCAACCACAGGCAACCGGGCATAGCACCATCGCGCCAGCGCCATCCGCATGCGGATGTTCGGCTCCACATGGATCAGCGCTCCAAACGCCCGCTTGATCGCCCGAACGGGAGTCACGCTTCAGCCCGCCTTCGCCAGGGCGGGAGGCGATAGGCCCGCGCCCGCCATGATGGCCGCGTTGATGTTGTCGAGATTCCGCCGGCTGTAGAGCTCGGGATAGGGGAAGGGGTTGCCCGGATAGGAGATCTCGGCCAGTTGGGCGACGAAGCGTTCCGCCTCCTCCACGGTCATGCGGCGGGTCTCGGACACAGGCTGGCGCAGAGCCGCCTTCAGCTGCTTCCAGCTGGTGACCTCCTGCACGCCGGGCAGGTGATTGTAGAAGATCTCGCCCATCACATAGACCGTCTTGCCGATGACGGCGGCTTCCCAGCCGACCGTGCTGGTCAGGGTCACCACCCGTTCGGCCACGGACAGAACCTCGCGTCCGTGCACCTCGGCCGGCAGGAAGTAGAGGGCGGAGTTCCGCGCCCGGATGTCCCAGAACTTCTTGCGAAGCAGCGATCCCTTGTCGACCGGGTGCTCCTTCACCACCAGCACCTGATCGGGCTTGAGGCACTTCAGGATGTTCTCGATGGTCGCCACCTGGTTGGACAGGTACTCGGACATGTAGTTGAGCGTCGCTTCCGGCTCCTGGTGGAGCGGGTAGAAGACCACCTCGGCGCCCTGCGGCAGGTCCTCCAGCCGATCGTATCTGCGGTACAGGCTCTTGATGTAGGTGGAGATGCGCTTGCCGTACTCCTCGTCATACATCTCGTAGACGAAGCGGTTCGGGTTCTCGCCGCCCAGCTTCTTGACCTGCCACATGCACCAGCGGATCAGGGCCTTGACGAAGGGCATGGGGGCCAGTCGCCCGGACAGGTTCTTCACGTAGAAGGGCTTGTAGTCCTTGGCGAAGACCTCCGTCAGATAGGCCTTGGCCGCCGCCTGCGCGTCCGGCCCGGGCGTGACGCCCTGGGGCAACTTGCGCCCCGACATCGTCATGGGATCCGGCAGCCAGTAGAACAGGTCCTCGACCACGCAGTTCATGCCCGCGAGATAGGGGATGTCGCGCTTGCGGCACTCGATCAGCAGGACCTCGGAAATCTCCAGCGCCACCAGCTCGTTGACGACGGCGACCGGCTTGTGGCGGTCCAGCAGGTCGCCCCAGAAGGCGATCTCCTTGGCCAGGATCTCGCGGCGCTTGTTGAAGCTGAAGCGGCCCAGGAACCGCTCCGACACGAAGGACGACAGCAGGTAGTCGTCCGGGATCGAGGCGGGCTTGATGTTCGGATACTCGCTCTCGAAACAGGCCGCGACCTCGCCGCCGGCGCGGCGCACGCGCGCGGACTCGCCCGGCGTGAGGGTGACGAGGACGCTGTCGAACAGGTCGGTCTTCAGCGCCGGAAAGAAGTCGGCCTGATAGCCGCGCGCGAAGAACAGGACGGCGGGTTTGCTCATGATGGTCAGGGTCTCGCGGCCCGCCCCCCGGGGCGCGGCACTGGCTCAGGCGTTCAGCAGTCGGCGCAGATAGGCTTCGTCGAGATCCGGGCGGATGAGCCTGGCGGCCTCCAGCGCCGCGTGACGGCATTCCCGAAGCGGTGACTGGGCCGGGACATAGGGCCGGTCCGTGTTGAAGGTGACGAAGATCGCCAGCCGGCCGGTCTTGCAGCGGCTGCCGTAGTGATAGCACACGGCCGGATCGACGAAGACCGACTCCCCCGCCTTGCCCAGAAAGCTGAGAATTTCGCCGTCGCCCAGTTCCTGCTTGAAGGTCTCGTCGTCGATGCGCCGGATGATCGGAGACGCCTTGATCTTCTTGGTGTCGTTGCGGTCGACGAAGACGAACGGCCCGTCCGCATCGGATTGCACGTCGTTCAGATAGGTGATGCAGTGGAACGACTTGGCGTCGCCGTAGTCGCGATGCCACATCTGGCTCTCGCGCAGCTCGTCCGTCGGGAAGGACCACAGCACCTGAATCGAGTCCAGGGTGACCCGGCCGCCGAAATAGGCGTCGGCGGCGTCCAGCACCTCCGGCGAGAAGGCGAAGCGCATCACCGGATTGTCCACGGTGAAGTCCTCGGACTGCATCAGATTCTTGAACGGGTGGCCGCGCTCGGTCGGCGCGACCTGGGCGGCGCGGGGCATGTAGATGGCGCGGATCGCCTCCACCTGCTCGGGGGCCATGGTCGGACCGGGTCGATACCCCTTGGTGGCGACTTCGACGTCGTTGGCGGGACGGGCCGGCGCGCGATCCCGGCGGCCTTCCTTCAGCTGCAGCGCCACGCCGCTCAGCTGGCGCACGGGGATGAGCCGCCACCGGACGAAGTTGTAGGTGTCTCGCAGAGCCAGCATGGCGCCGTTCTACCGCAAGCGGGGCCTGCCGGGAATGTCCCGGGCGCCGCGGGTGCGAACAAATCGCGTCACGCCGGGCGCCCGTGGGTTTCGGCGCGGATCGTCATGGTCGGATCGACCTCAGCCAGGGCGACGGGACGCGCGCGCTCCAGGTGCGACTGGACCAGACCGAAGGCGATGCGCTGGCCCAGCAGGATGTCCCGCTTCACGACGGCGTTCGCGGCCCGCGCCTCGGCGTCGCCCTTCAGGCAGTCGACCAGCTGGTGCATGCAGCGCAGTGCGCCGAGAGGCTCGCGCGCCTCCACCGCCTGCTCGCGCCGGGTGAGATAGGGATCCTCGCCTTCCGGAGCCGCGATCTCCAGCGCGCGTCCGTCGCTGCGGACGATCGCCTCGCCGCCCTCGCACGACAGGACGAAGTCGAGCCCCGGCGCGCGGCCGATGTGACCGGCGACGCCGTCGTCGAACCAGATGGCGGCGCTCTGGATCACCGGGTCGTTGTGGACGACCGAGCCCTCGCGCTCGACGCTCTCCAGCCGCGCCTGGACCTCGACCACGCGGCGCCCACGCGCGCCGAACAGGATCAGATCGATGGCGTGCGCCTGGGTCCAGTAGAGGGGCGCCGCGCCGAAGTTGACCCGCACCTCGCGAAGCGCGCCGAGCCGGCCGCTTTCCGCGATCGCCAGCGCCTCGCGGTAGATGTCGAAGGTGCGCCTCAAGGCGCCGTAGGTGACATGGGTGTCGTCGCGCCCGAACAGCGCCTTGAGCCGCTCCAGCTCGTCCATGCTGTTGCACAGCGGCTTCTCGCAGTGGAAGGCGCGCGTGCCCGAGGCGTGCAGGGTCTCCAGCACCTCCGTCCGGCCGACCGTGCGGGTGGCCACGCCGGCCAGGGCGGGCCGCACATCCGCAGCCAGAGCATTCAGATCGGTGTAGGTCCGGACGCCGGGGTGCACGCCCTTCACCCGCTCCAACGCCTCCGGGGCGGCGTCGGCGACGGCGGCCAGCTCCAGCTCGGGATGGGCCGCGATGGCGTCCGCGTGGGCCAGCGGGAACCAGGCCGGGGGGGCCCAGCGCTTCATGCCCTCGCTGGTGAACGCTCCCATGCGCCCGCAGCCGATCACGGCGGCCTTGATGGTCATGAGGTCCAGTCCAGCAGATAGGTGACGGGCGAGTCGACCCGGGCGGCGAGGTCCGCATAGGCGCGCTCTATGTCGTCCGCCCGATATCGACCGGAGATGATGGCGTCGGCGTCCAGTCGGCCCCGCTCGATCAGGCCCGCGATCCAGGCCAGGTTGTCCCGCTCGTTGAAGCGCAGGAACCCCCGGCTGTCGTTCGTCTCGGGCGACCAGCCGACCGCCTCGACCCGCAGCTGCTTGAAGTAGAAGTCCTTCGCCTCGAATGGATTGGCCTGGGGCGCGGGCTGGCCGCGTCCCGGAAAGCCGAGGCAGGCGATCACCCCGTTCTGAGCCGCCAGCCCAAGTCCCAGCGCCCAGTCATCCCAGCCGTTGACGGTGTTGATCACCACATCGGCGCCGCCCCCGAGGGCGGAGAGCAGCCCCGCTTCGTCCGAACGCCGATGAACCGAGCGGGCGCCCAGGCCGAGGGCGAGTTCGGCGGGTCGCTCGTGATCGGACAGGCCCCAGACCTCGGCCCCCGCGAGGGCGGCCATGGCGACGCTGGTCAGGCCCAGGGCGCCGAGGCCGATCACCAGCACCCGCGAGCCGGGCCTGACTCCGCCCCTCAACACAGCGTTGTATCCCAGGTGGAACAGATAGGCCGTCGCGATCCGCCCCGCGTCCACCCCTTCGGGCAAGACGTAGAGCACCTCGCCGCGCGGCAGAACGAACCGGTCGCGGTGCGAGGTGAAGCTGAGCACCCGCGCGCCGGCCGGTACATCCTCGCAGCGGCTCTCCACCACCCGGGCGACATTGCAGTAGCCCTGCACGCGCGGATATTGCGGCCCGGGCCGCAGCGGCGGCAGGCCCTGGTAGGCGGCCAACTCCGTGCCCGGAGAAATGGCGCTCACCAAGGTCTCGCACAGCAGCTCGCCCTCGCCGGGCGCCGCCAGCGGCTGCTCCTCGATCACCAGTTCGCGGGGGCCCAGCAGGCGCACCACGCGCGCGACGTCCGTCGTCACAGCGGATAGCCCTTGCCCATGGTGATGTAGCCCCGGCCCGACGGATCCAGCGCCCGCTGGGCCTGAAAGCTTAGCCGCCGCTCGATGTCCGACGTGTCGCCGCCGGGCTCCACCGGCTCGATCCGCACCCAACGGCCGGGTTTTTCCTCGCGCCAGACGTGACGGCCGCGATGCTCGTTGACGATGAAGTCCAGCCCGTGCCGGTCGAGCCCCAGCCACTCCAGGAACAGGTCCAGGTGCTGCAGGGGCTGGTCCTGATAGGCGCGCACCAGCCGCTCGCCCTCCTCCCGCGTCAGCCGCCCATGCCGGATCTCGCGGCAGGCGTGGTCGGTGACCTTGGAGTAGCCGTGCTTCACCAGCTTCAGCTGGTCGTGCAGGTCCATGTAGTTGAAGCAGTCGACATAATCGTAGGTGTCAAAGGTCCGGGCGAAGCGCGCGCCCTGATAGCCGTGGGTCTCCACCATCTGCTCGTGCTGCGCCTTGGGGTCCCAGCGGACGTAGTTGCCGAGGTAGATGCCGCGCACGCCGACCGCGTTCAGATCGGCGTCGTCCGGATAGCGGTACTGCCAGACGTCGTCCTCGGTCAGGGTGTCGAAGATGGACAGCAGGTCCTCGCCCTCGAACCCCATCAGGTCGTGGTCCTTGCGATATCGCCGGGACATCTCGACTTCGTGCTCGTGGCTGAACTGGCCGACCTGCTCCAGCCCCTGGTGCGCGCCCCAGATGATCAGCGGCGTCTTGTAGCGGACCGCCGTCTGCACCGGGAACACCGTGTGTCCCGCCAGGATCGGCCAGTAGAGGCTGCCAAGCATGCGCATCGTCGTGCGCGTGATCTGCTTCACCGACCGTGGATTGACGTTCTGGAAGAGGATGTCGCAGTCGAACTTGATCCGGAGATTGGCCAGGTTCCGGATGCCGAGTTCGGTGTTGAAATACTTGTTGTAGCTCACCAGCAGCGGGTTCAGCCCCAGCCGCTCCTTCACCACATGCACGATGAAGTGGCTGTCCTGTCCGCCGGTGACGGGCACGATGCAATCGTAGGCGGTGCCGGTGTTGGAGCGGTACGGCTTCACCAGTTCGACCAGTCGGTCCCACCGATGCGCCCAGTCCAGCCGGTCCTTTTCCTCGTGGATGCGGCAGCCGGAACAGACGCCCTCCTCGTCCAGCGTCAGGCCGAGCGCGTGACGCGTGGTGTAGAGGCACCGTCGGCAGGCGCGGGCGGGCGGGAAATAGGGATCAGGCATGGACCGTCCGCTGGTACACGGCGGAGCGAAGCGGCATGGCGGCGGCCTGGGCCTTCAACGCCTGCACCGCGTGCTCCTGATAGGCCAGGAAGTTGCCGACGCCGCACGCCACGACGCGCGGACGACGCAGCAGGCGCTCCATCTGCCCTGCCGTGGAGATGCCGCCGAACAGGATCAGCGGGAAATCCCCGGGCAGGGCTTCCGCCAGCGCGTCGTCGAAGCTTTCCGGCGAACCCTCGTGACGCCAGTCGACGATCAGGGCCTCCGACACGACGCCGGACTGCATGGCCTCGACCACAGCGCTGGACAGCGGCTCCTCGGCGCCGGTGCGATAGTTCAGCCAGCGAACCCCGCCGTCGGCGTTCACGCTCAGCGGCAAGGCGCCGACGATCGCCTGATTGCCAAGCCGAGCGCCCGCCTGGGCCACCGCGTCCGGATCGTCCCGCAACAGAGCGTCGAACGAGACCCGGTCGGCCGCCGCGGCCACCACATCCACTGCGTCCTGGGCCGAGCGAAGGCCTCCGGCGTAGATCAGGGGCGTCGACAAGCCCTTCTTGCCCACCCGGTCGAGCAGCTTCAGATCGGGGCCCAGGCCCTGACGGCTGCGGTCTATGCACTGCAGCAGGATCTCGTCGGCGCCCCAGCGATCCAGGTTCTCGACCAGCACCTCGGGCTTGCCGAGCGGCAGATAGCGGCCATAGCCGAAGGACTGGACCGCCCAGCCGTCCTTCACCGTGACGACGCCTACCAGGCGCTTGCGGATCATGCGCAGAGCCCCTCGACCACGTCGCGCAGCAGGGTTCGGCCCGCGTCCTGGCTCTTCTCCGGGTGGAACTGCAGCCCCACCAGATTGGCGCGCCGCACCGCCACCGGGAAGGGGGTCTCCAGGCGAGCCACTGCGGCCTGATATTCCGGCGGCGCCTCGAAGACGTAGGAATGGTTGAAATACATCGACTGGCGATCCGAGGCCCGGAACACGGGATCGTCGCCCACCACCTCGATCGCGTTCCAGCCGATGTGCCAGCGGCCCTGACGGAAAGGCTCCACCGTGCCGGGGATCAGCCCCAGGCCGCTGGTCAGGCCGTGCTCGCGTGATGCGTCCGCCAACAGTTGCATGCCCAGGCACAGGCCGACGATCGGCTGCCCGACCCGGGCGCGGCCCTTCAGATAGTCGGCCAGGTTGTGGCGATGCAGGCTTTCCATGGCGGCGGCGAACGCTCCGACGCCCGGCAACACCAGGAGGTCGGTCTGGTCCAGCACCTCGGGTTCCGACGAGACGCGGCAGCGGTAGTTCAGCGAATGCAGGGTGCGCCACACCGAGGTGTGGTTGCCCACGCCGTAGTCGACAATGCCGATGGTGCGCCGCTTCATGCCTTGCCGATGCGCGATCCGAACCCTTGAGCCTTGGTCCGACGCCGCTCCCCCCATGAACTCGCCGCGCTTATAGAGGCTGGGGGCGGGAAATCCAGCCTAGGCCGCCCGTTTCAGCGGCGGCTCGCAGACGTCGGGCTCGGCCTCTATGATCGCCGGAGCCGGTCGGGGATCCAGGCGGGCGGTGAAGAACTGCCACAGGTTCCTGGCCGGCAGCTTGGCCCGCATCCCCGTCTCCTCCAGCGCTTCCAGTTCGATCGGCTCGTGCGTGCCGAACAGGCGGTCCCACAGGGTGGTGAAGGCGCCATAGTTCCGGTCGTAGTATTTCTCCCGGATGCTGTGGTGGGTGAAGTGGAACCGGTTGTCGACCAGCAGCCAGCCCAAGGGTCCGAAGTTTATCGGCGCGCGCGAATGGGTCATCCGCCCTCGGACCGCGTCCAGCGCCATGAGCCAGGCCATGGCGTGATAGTCGAAGCCCACCAGAGCCCCGATGAGGAACAGGCCGAGGTGCTCGCCCAAGATGTCGAACGGATGGGAGGCGTCCTTCACCGCCTCCATGTCCTCGATCGAGTGGTGCACGGCATGGAACCTCCACAGAAGCGGAACCTCGTGCTGCGCCCGATGCACCCAGTAGCCGACGAAGCTGTTGGCCAGCAGCACCGCCAGATAGACGCAGACATCGCCCATTAGCCTGACCGGCTGGGGAAGCCCGCTCGAGGCGATCATCACCAGAGGCTGGAAGGCGCTGTGGGGCAGGACCTTCTGCAGCCAGGGGTTGGCGAAATAATAGAGCAGGACCAGCAGCGCCTGCACGCCGACGAAGAATAGGCTGTTGCGCAGGCTGGCGGGCCGCCCGACCAGCAGCCATTCGACCGCGAGGAAGGCCAGGAAGATGGCCAGCGGCTTGGCCACCAGCAGCATCGCCCAGGCCGCCGTCCCCAACGCCGCCTCGATCAGCGACGGCAGGCTGCGATCCGCGAGGTTGGCCTTCACGTCCTTCGCGAGGGCGAAGGAAAGCTCGGACAGCGGCCCCGCGGCGCCGTTCAGCAGGTAGGCGGCGGCGGCCAGCAGCAGCACGCAGCCGAGCACCGCGACGGCGTGCGGCGCTTGGGTCCGACGCGTCTCCGCGTCGCCCGCGAGGTCAATGGCGAGCGTCATGTCGTCCCCCGACAATCGGGGGCTCCCCTACAGGATTTCAGCCGTCCGGGAAACCATGTTCCCCCGGGCGGGCGAAAAAGCGCCGCACCGCCAGCTGGCTTCCCAGCTCGGAGTAGTGGCCGTTGTCCCGCAGCAGCGGCAGCCCCTGGTTCGTCACGAAGCGGCATTCGACCGGTCCGCACAGGGTCTCCGTCTGATCGAAGACGGCGACCTTTCCGGCGCCCGCCGCCGCGCGTCGGATCAGGGCCAGGGTGTTCGCGATCTGAGCGTCCGCCTCCGCGCGGGAGACGCGGCATGAGCGGGTCGCTTGCCGCAGGGGTCGGGGGAAACAGCCTTCGATGTCGTAGCCGAGCTCGACCTTGGGGCCGAACACCACGACCGGGCGACCGCTTTCCGCGAGCGATCGCAGCCGGCGGGTCAGTCCGGCCTCGTATGTGCGCGCATCGGGCGCGTCGGGCGCCAAAGCTCCGGTCTGGTGGTCGATCATCCGCCCCGCGTCGTCGAACCGCGGCCAGGCCCCGCTCACCACGATCAGCCTCAGCGAGGGCGTCGTTCGGGCGATCTCCTCCTGTCGCCGACAGTCCGCCGCCGAGGGGCCGTACACGCCGCTGGGATCGCAGGCGCCGTAGGAGAGCACCGGCCCTCCTCCCGCCTCGGGAGCCGTGGCGAAGCCGGGTGTGAAATGGTTGGCGTAGCTGTTTCCGACCAGAAGGACCGTGGGCTCCCCCTCGCCGCTCTGAAAACAGAAGTGTCGGTACTCCACGCCGTAGCGTCGCTCACAGACCGCGTTGCGCGTGTAGCGCCAGAAGGGACCCGACAACTGGCGCTCGATCTGAGCCTCCACAGGGCCGCGAAGCCGCCCATGCGCCCACACCGCCGCCGGGACAACGCCCGCGAGGAGGCCCAGCCCGGCCAGGAGCGCGACCACCGCGCGGGGCGCCGGCCAGCGGAAACGCAGCGGTCGCTCAAGAAAGCGCCACGTCAGCCACGCCAGGGCGACCGCCAGGGCCATGAGCGCGGCTCGGACGAGGTCCGGCGCTTCCCGCCCGAGGGTCAGGAACGGGAAGGCCAGCAGCGGCCAGTGCCACAGATAGAGCGGGTAGCTGATGAGCCCGACAGCCACCGCCGGCTTGAGCGCCAGCAGCCGGTTGGCCGCCGCCTCGGGACCCGACGCGATCAGCAGCGTGGTCGCCGCCACCGCGGCCACGGTCCGAAAGGCGGCGTGCTCCCCTGCGCTTCCCCAGGTCGCAACCGCGGCCAGGGCCAGCAGCGCCGTGACGGAGGCCGGGTCGGCGAACCGCCCGAGCCGCAGCGGCCGACCCAGAGCCAGGGCCGCGCCCGCCGCCAGCTCCCAGGCGCGCGTGACGGGCCAGTAGAAGCCTCGGTCCGGCCCCAGGGCGCCGCTGAGCATCAAGGCGAGGGAAAGAGCCAGCACCGCGCCGACGACCCACCCTCGCCAGCGCCCGGCGACCAGCAGAAGCAGGGGCCAGACAAGATAGAACTGCTCCTCGACCGCGAGTGACCAGAGGTGGAGCAGCGGCTTGGCCTTGGCCGCCGTGTCGAAGTAGCCGGCCTCGCCCGCCAGGTTGAAGTTCTGCACGAAAAAGAGGCTCGCCAGCACGTGCCGGCCAAGCGTCTGGAACTCCAGCGCCCGCATCAGCAGGAAGCCGGCGACGACCACCGCCAGCAACACCACGAGCAGGGCCGGCAGCAGCCGCCGCACCCGCCTGCCATAGAAGCGGGCCAGCGCCGCCCGACTCGCCGGCTCGCGCGTCAGTATGCCGGTGATCAGGAAGCCGGAGATGACGAAGAAGACGTCCACCCCGAGGTAGCCGTGCGGGACCCAGCCGGGAAAGGCGTGGAAGCCGATCACCGCCAGCACGGCGAAGGCGCGCAGCCCGTCTATGTCCGGTCTGTAGCCCTTGGCTTCCGTCACCCGCCCCGCCCCTCCCCGGCTGCCGTCAGGTGCACGTCGTGATGTTCGGGGTCAACGGCCGGGTTCAAGCTGAGCGATTCTGCGGCTGCCGCGTTCTTGCGTCATGGCGGCGCGCGGCGAGCTTCAGACCTATCAGGCCAAGCGGAACTTCTCCGCCACGCCGGAGCCCAGAGGCGCCAAGGCGAAAGGCTCCAAGGGGCGACTGCGCTTTCTGATCCAGCGGCATGCGGCGACGCGCCTGCACTACGATTTCCGCATCGAGCACGACGGGGTGCTGAAGTCCTGGGCGGTGACCAAGGCGCCCTCGCGCGACCCAGCCGTGAAGCGGCTGGCCGTGGAGGTGGAGGACCACCCGCTGGACTACGGCTCGTTCGAGGGGACCATCCCGGCCGGCAACTACGGCGCGGGCACGGTGCAGATGTGGGACACCGGCTGGTGGGAGCCCCAGGATCCGGACATCGAGCGCGCCTTCGAGAAGGGCCAGCTGAAGATGGTGCTCCACGGCGAGCGGCTGTCGGGCAAGTGGGCGCTGGTGCGGCTGAAGGCCGATCGCGGAAAGCCCTCCAAGCGCAACAACTGGCTGCTGATCAAGGAGAAGGACGAGCAGGCTGTGCCCGGCGAAGGCGACGCCAACATGGAGATCGACGCCTCCGTCACCACCGGCCGCAGCCTCGCCGAGATCGCGGCGGGCAAGACGGAGTGGACGTCTTCCAAAGCCACGGCGCGCAAGGCTCCGCCCAAGCCGAAGGCGCGGCCCAAGCCGGACAAGCCGTCAGGATTCGTCCCGCTCCAGTTCGCCAAGAACGCCGACTATCCGCCATCGGGCGAGGGCTGGGCGCACGAGATCAAGTTCGACGGCTATCGCATGCAGATGGCGGTGGGCGGCGGGCGGGCGACCTTGCGCACCCGCAGCGGGCTGGACTGGTCCGAGCGCTTTCCGGAGATCGTGGCGGACGCGGCGAACTGGCCGGACGGGGTGGTGGACGGGGAGCTCTGCGCCCTGGACGCGGATGGCAAGCCGGACTTCTCCGCGATGGCGGCCGCCTACGGCGAGAGGCGCACGTCCGGCCTGATCTATTTCGTCTTCGACCTGCTGTTCGACGGAGCGGAGGACCTGCGCGACCTGCCGCTCAGCCACCGGAAGGCGCGTCTCCGCGCCTATGTCGACCGCGTCGCCAAGGCTTCCAAGGGCCGGCTGCGCTTCGTCGACCATTTCGCCACCACGGGCCAGGCGGTGCTGGAAAGCGCCTGCCGGATGGACCTGGAAGGGGTGATCTCCAAGCGGCTCGACGCGCCCTACCGGCCCGGGCGATCCGAAACCTGGCTGAAGTCCAAGTGCCGGGGTCGCGACGAGGTGATCATCGGCGGCTGGTCCTCCGAGGGAGGCTCTCGCCTGCGCTCGCTGATCGTCGGGGTGCGCGAGGGCGACCGCTTGAAGCACATCGGCCGCGTCGGGACAGGCTACGGCCAGGCCGTGGCCAAGACCCTGGTGCCCGCCCTCAAGGCGAGGGAGCGGAAGACCAGCCCCTTCTCCGGCCCCGGCGCCCCCAAGGGCGGACAGGACATCCACTGGGTGGAGCCGGAGCTGGTCGCCGAGATTGAGCACGCGGGCTACACCGAGAGCGGCACGATCCGGCAGGCCTCGTTCAAGGGTCTGCGCGAGGACAAGCCGGCCTCCGCCGTGGGCGCCGCCCCTCAGCCGCCCGTCAAGCTGGCCGGAGCGGGCGGCAAGGTGGTGGTCTCGGGCGTGACCCTGTCCAACGCGGACAAGGTGCTGTGGCCGGCGGCAGGCAAGCTGGCGCCCGTCACCAAGGCCGACCTCGCCCGCTACTATGAGCTCGTCGCCCCCCGCATCCTGCCGCACGTCGCGGACCGCCCCACCTCCATCATCCGCGCCCCGGAGGGGATCGGCGGCGAACGCTTCTTCCAGCGCCACGCCATGCCGGGATCCAACCCGCGCCTGAAGCTGATGGATGTGAAGGAGCGCAAACCCTATGTCGCCGTGGCCGACGTGGGCGGTCTGGTCGCCATCGCCCAGGCCGGGGGACTGGAGCTGCACCCCTGGGGCTGCAAGCCCGACGATCCGGAGACGCCGGAGCAGATCACCTTCGACCTGGACCCCGACGAGGGGCTGGACTTCGGCGCGGTGATCGAGGCGGCCCTGGCCATGCGCGTGCGGCTGGAGGCGCTGGGGCTCAACCCCTTCGTCAAGACCACGGGCGGCAAGGGGCTCCACGTGGTCACGCCGGTGAAGACCGACGCCCGCAGCCGGGTCGATTGGGACACGCTCAAGGCCTTCTCCAAGGCCGTGTGCGAGGCGGTGCGCCAGGACCAGCCGGACCGCTTCACCACGACCCTGGCCAAGAAGGCGCGCGGCGGAAAGATCTTCCTGGACTATCTCCGGAACGGGCGGATGGCGACGGCCGTGGCGCCCTGGTCGCCCCGCGCCCGGCCCGGCGCGACCATCGCCTTCCCCCTGGCCTGGGACGAGGTGAAGCCGGGCCTCGATCCCAAGGCCTACACCATCCATGTCGCGGAAGATGTGCTCGCTCGGCCGGATCCCTGGTCCGATTTCCGGAACGCCGCCGTGAGCCTGAAACCGATCCTCAAGAAGGTCGGCTGATCGGCCGCCACGGCCGGCATTGCCAAGCCCAGTCCGGCGTGGCCTCCTGCCGACGGGGAGGATCGCCGGATGACGGATGAGTTGGACGCCAGGGCGCGGTTGGGCGAGAGCCCGCGCTGGGTGGCGGCGGCGCGGCTGGCGATCGGCCTGGCGCAGGGGCTGGTCCTCTACCTCATCGTTCGCGACCTGACGCAGAGCGAGGAGACCTGGCTGAAGAGCCGGCCCGGCCTGCTGGCCCCGCTCCTCCTGACCAGCGCCTACCTGCCGGTGGTGGCGCTCGCGGGCCTCGGACGCATCCGCTCGACGACGCTGGCGGCCTGGCTCGCCGCCGCCGGCGCCCTGGTGTGGATGATGGCCTGGTGGCTGGTGGAGCGCAGTCGGGCCGCGGGCCCGGACCTGCTGCCCGGCGGAGAGGCCGCTGTCTTCCTGGTGATCCCCTTCGCGGCCGTGGCGCTGTTCATCGGCCACAACCTGGTCGCGGCGGCGGATAGGGCGCGACGGCCTGTCGCCCCCTATCCCGACTATTTCGACCTGGCCTGGAAGCACGGGGTGCAGCTGGCCCTGTCGCTGGCCTTCACCGGCTCGGTCTGGCTGCTCCTGGGGCTCGGCACGGCCCTGTTCAGCATCATCGGGCTGAGCTTCCTCCAGAAGCTCGTGGTGCAGCCGTGGTTCAGCCTCCCCGTCACCACCCTGGCCTTCGCCCTGGCCGTTCAGCTGACGGACGTGCGTGACGGCCTGATCCGCGGCGTCCGCGCCGTGGCCCTGATGCTGCTGTCCTGGCTGCTGATCCTGATGACGGTGCTCGCCGCCGGCTTCGTGATCGCCCTGCCCTTCACCGGGCTGGATGGCCTGTGGGAAACCGGCAGCGCCACCGCCCTGGTCCTGTTCGCGGCCGCCTCTCTCATCGTCCTCATCAACGCCGCCTATCAGGATGGGCGGGAGGAGAACCGGCCTCCCGTCGTGCTGCGCTGGACGGTGCGCGTCGCCGCCGGCCTGCTGACGCCGCTTGCGCTCATCGCCGTCTGGGGACTGGCGCTGCGGATCGGCCAGCACGGCCTGACGCCCGATCGGATCATCGCCGCCGCCTGCGCCCTGCTCGGCGCGGTCTACGCGGGCGGCTATCTGCTGGCGGCGGCCCGGCCCGGCCCCTGGATGCGGACGCTGGAGCCGACGAATGTGCTGAACGCCGCCGTCGCCTTCAGCCTGATCGCGCTGCTGTCCAGCCCGATCCTCGACCCTACGCGGCTGTCGGTCGCCGACCAGGTGGCGCGGCTGGAGCGGGGCGCTGTGGCGCCGGCCAGGTTCGACTTCAGCTTCCTGCGCTGGCAGGGCGGCAAGGCCGGAGACGCGGCATTGAAGCGCCTCGCCCGATCCTCCAACCCCGAGATCGCCAACCGCGCCAGGACGGCGCTGACGGAGATCGACAGCTTCGGAGAGAGGCGGCGAGAGCGCCCCGCAGAGCTCACCCTGACCCCCTTCCCGGCCGACGCCCCCGTGCCGGAGGAGTTCCTGACGCAGGCGCGCGGCCTGCGCGACCTCCTTCATGCGTGCGCAGACGACGGCGGCTGCCTGGTGCAGCCACTCGACCTGGACGCGAGCGGCGATGATGAAATGCTCGTGGTCAGTCACGGCCAGGTGAAGGTGTTCAATCGGGAAGCCGACGGGCGCTGGATCGAATGGGCCGAGTATTGGGTCTCGGACTGCGGCGCGGAGCCGTCCGACGCCCGCGAGGTCGTCCGCTCCGGTCGCCTGCGCACGGCTCCGCCTGCCTTCCCTGACCTTGAGGTCGGGGGCAGGCGGCTGAGGACACAGGAGGGCGCGCCGGAGTGTCCCGCCCCGGCCCTGCCGGCTCCGCGTTAACCCGCCGCTCACGCCTCGCAAACCCGATCTTCACCGCTGGGGCTCTAGAACCGTCCCGAAACGAGCCAGTCCCGCGTCAGACGGGGCGGCTCGCCGGTGATGATCGAAGGGTGAGCCTCAACATGGCCAAGACCGTGCTCGTGGTGGACGATGATCCGACCCAGCGGCGCCTGATCCAGGCGGTGCTGGAGCGCGAAGGCCACAGGGTCGTCCACGCCGAGCGCGGCGGCGAGGCCATCGATCGCATGACCAAGGGCGAGGGCGCGGACCTGGTGCTGCTGGACCTCGTCATGCCGGAGATGACCGGCATGGAGGCGCTGGCGGAGATGCGCTCCGCCAATGTCTCGGCGCCCGTCATCGTCCTGACCGGCAACGGCGGCATCGACACCGTGGTCAAGGCCATGCAGGCGGGGGCCCAGGACTTCTTCGTCAAGCCCGTCTCGGCCGAACGCCTGCTGGTGGGGGTGCGGAACGCGCTCCAGCTGACCCAGCTGACCGCCGAGGTCGGCCGGCTGAAGAAGCACGTCGCCGGGCGCGCCACCTTCGACGACCTGGTCGGCCAGAGCCCGGCCATGCGGATGGTCAAGGCTCTGGGCGCGCGCGCGGCCCGGTCCAACATTCCCGTGCTGATCACCGGCGAGAGCGGCGTCGGCAAGGAGGTCGTCGCCCGCGCCCTGCACGGCGCGTCGGACCGCGCCGGCAAGCCGTTCGTCGCGGTCAACTGCGGCGCCCTGCCGGTCAATCTCGTGGAATCCATCCTGTTCGGCCACGAGAAGGGGTCGTTCACCGGGGCCACCGACAAGCACCTGGGCAAGTTCAAGGAGGCCGACGGCGGCACCCTGTTCCTGGACGAGATCGGCGAGCTTCCGCTCGACATGCAGGTCAAGCTGCTGAGGGCCCTTCAGGAAGGGGAGATCGATCCTGTCGGCTCCAAGCGTTCGGTCAAGGTCGACGTCCGCATCGTCTCGGCCACCAACCGCGACCTGGCTGAACAGGTGCGCGAGGGCAGGTTCCGCGAGGACCTGTTCTATCGCCTGAACGTCTTCCCCATCGAGGCTCCGGCCCTGCGCGACCGGCGCGAGGACATCCCGGCTCTGGTCGATCATTTCGTGGCCCGCTTCAACGTCGAGGAGGGCAAGCGTGTGGCGGGCTGCGCGCCCGAGACCTTGGCCCTGCTCCAGGCCTTCGACTGGCCCGGCAACGTCCGCCAGCTGGAGAACGCGGTCTATCGCGCCATCATCCTGGCCGACGCGCCCTTCCTCCAGCCGCACGACTTCCCGGCCATCTCCGGTCTGGCCGCCCCGGTCGAACCTTCGGCCGAAGCGCCCGCGGCGCCCGCCGGGATCGAGCTGCCTCCGCTCCCCGAAACGCCGGTGCGAATCCTGGACGAGCGCGGCCACCTGCGCACGCTGGAGGAGATCGAGCACGACCTGATCCAGCACGCCATCGACGTCTACGCCGGCCACATGAGCGAGATCGCCCGGCGCCTCGGCATCGGCCGCTCCACCCTCTACCGCAAGCTGCGGGAGCAGGGCCTGGAAGGCGCGCTCAAGGAGGCCGGCTGACGCGGGGGAACAGCGCCCGCTCGCGCTCCGTTTGTCTGGTGAACGGACGAACAGGAGCCCCCTCGTGGCCAAGAAGAAGAACAAGAAGAAGGACCTGCTGCCCAAGCGGATCGGCGGCGTGAAGGTGCCCAAGGCGCTGAGGCGGGGCCGGGCGGCCCGGTTCCTGACCTCGCCCATGGGGGTGGACCTGATCTCCGGCGCCATCGTCGCGGCGGCCGGGGCGGCGGCGGCCAAACAGGCCAGGCCGGGGTCGGCCACGCGCGAGTTCGCCGACCACCCTCTGGCCGGGATCAGGCATCTGGCCGGTGACGCCCGCGAGGGCGGCCAGCACGGCGCCGACACGTTGAAGCGGGCCTTCGCCGCCGCCCAGCAGGCCTTTTCGGACACTCTGGTCAACGCGGCCGTCGCGGTGGAGCCGGCAAAAAAAGCCACGGCCCGCGGCGCGGCGAGCACGACGGCGGCGCGGGCCGCGCACTGATCCCCTACCATCCCGACCCGAACGCGAAGAGCCGCCCGCTTCGCCGCCACCCCCTGCGCGACCGGCTGAAGCGGATGGCGGCCAAGGCGTTCAAGCGACGCGCGCGCCATGCCGCCGCCGCGTTCAAGACCGACCCCAAGGTCCAGCTGAACTGGCGTCGCGGCGAACGCCGCGACGGAAATCAGGTGCTGCGCGCGTTTATCCAGGTCAATGTTTCACCCCGGTCACGATGACCGCCCCTCCCCGGGCGCAATCGTGAGCCAAGGTTTCAGTGCGGCGAGGCCGCCCGACTGGCGATGAGTCGCGAACGCGGCCGCCGTCCTCTCGGGCGGGCGACCCCGCGCTCAGGCTCAAAAACCTATTGGACGTACCAATGCTTCTGACGACCGCCCTCGCCGGGGTTCTGCTCGGCGCGCCCGACCAGCAGGCGCAGCCGACCGCGCGGCCCCAACAGCAGCCTGCGGCGCAGCGGCCCGCGGGCGAGCCCGAGCCGGTCGATCTCGGCGTCATCAACGTCACCGGCCAGCGGCTGCGCGGCAGCGCCGACACGGACATCCCGCCGGACGTCACGCTGTCGGGCGAACAGATCCAGGCCTACGGAGCCTCCTCCATCGCCGAACTGCTGACCTATCTGGAGCCGCTCACCCGATCGTCTCAGGGACGGGCGGGAGGCCAGCCGGTGATCCTGGTCAACGGCCGCCGCATCTCCGGCTTCCGCGAGATCGCCGGCCTGCCGCCGGAAGCCATCGAGCGCACGGAAATCCTGCCGGAGGAGGTGGCGCTCCGCTATGGCTACAGCGCCGACCAGCGCGTCGTGAACTTCGTTCTCAAGCAGGACTTCCGCTCCGCCTCCTCGCAGGTCACGGCGGGCGGCCCCACTGAGGGCGGGCGCTCCAACGTCCAGCTGGACGGCGGGATGGTGACGATCGATCGGGCCAATCGCTGGAACGTCGACGTCGAGCTCCAGCGACAGACCGCGCTCTACGAAACCGAGCGCGACGTGGTCCGCACCCCGCCGGCAGACAGCATCGCCCGCACCCTCCTGCCCGACACCTCGCGGGCGCAGGTGCGCGGCGCCTTCAAGCGCGATCTGGATCAAAACACCCAAGGGACGCTCAGCTACAGCCTCGAAAGCACCGAGAGCCAATCCTTCCTCGGCTTGACGGGCGCCGCGCCGAACAGTCCCGCCAGAGGCCGGAGCTCGGAGTCCCTGAACGGGCAGCTGGGCGTGCTGCTCGACGGCTATTGGGGCGATGATTGGCGGTGGAACACCAATCTGAACTACACCCGCGTCGAGAGCGACACCCAGACCGACCAGCTCGGGGGGCTGGCGCCGGACGTGACCAACTCGATCTCCCAGACCCTGGGCGCCGAGCTGGTGCTGAACGGGGACGTCTACGAACTGCCGGCGGGCGACGTCAGCACCACCTTCCGCTTCTCGGCGGATCAGGTCTCGCTGGACTCCCGATCGACCCGGCTGGGCGTCACCACCGAGCGGGACCAGTCTCGTGAAACCGTCGCGGGCAGCGGCAACTTCAACATACCGATCGCCCGGCGGGACCGAGAGGTCCTGTCCAGCCTGGGCAACCTGTCGCTGAACGCCAATCTCGGCTGGCGCGAGCTGTCGGACTTCGGGAGCCTGCGCTCGCTCGGCCTGTCGACCAACTGGTCGCCGATCGAGCCGCTGAGCCTGATCGCCAGTTGGACCAATGAGCAGGGCGCGCCCTCCGTGTCCCAGCTGAACGATCCCATCCTGTTCACGCCGAACGTCCCCGTGTTCGACCCCCGCACCGGCCAGACCGTGGCGGTGACGCAGATCACGGGAGGCAACCCGAATCTCGACGCGGACGAGCGCAACGTCTGGAAGCTCGGCTTCAACCTGAGGCCCCTGGAGAACCAGGATCTGCAGTTCAGCTCCACCTGGACCCGCGAGCGGGTCGAGAACGCCTTCTCCAGCTTCCCGACCATCACCGCCTCCCTGGAGCAGGCCCTGCCGGGTCGCTTTGTGCGCGACGGGGGCGGCAATCTGGTCTCCATCGACACCCGCCCGCTGAACTTCGAGCGCACGGAACGCCAGGACATCCGCACCGGCTTCAACTTCTCCAGGGCCTTCGGCACCCCCACGCCCCAGCCGCAGGGCCAGGGCCAGGGTCAGGGTCAGGGCGGCGGCTTCCGCGGCGGGCCGGTGATCATGATGGGTCCGGGACCGGGCGGCGGCGGAGGCGGCGGAGGCCAGGCCGGCCCGGGCGGCGGCGGCGGCCCGCAGTTCCGCATGGGCGGCGGCGGTCGCGGCGGCGGCATGCAGCCGGGCCAGGGCCGGTTCAACATCTCCCTCTACCACACCTACCGCATCCAGGATGAGGTGCTGATCGCCCAGGGCCTGCCGGTCTTCGACCAGCTGGAGGGCCAGACCGTCAGCGGCCGCACCGGCCAGCCGGGCCACGAGGTGCAGCTGCAAGGGGGCGTCTTCCGCAACGGGTTCGGCTCCTTCGTCCAGGCCAACTGGAACGCGGCCACCCGGATCGAGGGCGGCACGGGGCCGGACCTGCGCTTCTCTCCCCGCACGGTGGTGAACCTGAACCTGTTCGCCGACCTCAACCAGCGCAAGCAGTTGATCGAGGACTATCCGTGGCTGCGCGGCACCCGCATCTCGCTCCAGATCAGGAACCTGTTCGACGAGGACATCCGCGTCACCTCCAGCGCGGGCGCGACGCCGGTCAACTACCAGTCCGACTTCCTGGACCCGACGGGCCGCGCCGTTCAGATCCAAATCCGGAAGATCTTGTTCTGACGCACGAGCCTCCCTCCCCACCGGGGGAGGCGATCATCGTCGGCCAAGCCGGCGGTGATCGGGTGGGGGCGGCGCGGCTGAGTTGCAGCGCCCCTCCCACCCGGCCGAGTCGGGCTGATCGCCCGCCTCAGCCCCCCTCCCCTCGCGGGGAGGGAGATCGCTTGCGGCTTCCCCACGGCGTCTTGGGCTTGCCCGCCGCCTTGGCGGCGATCTCCTTCAGCTTCACCGCCTGGAGCTGAGACAAGGCCTGCCCCGGCGCGCCCTTCTCCGGGTCGCCGAAGGCGCGGCCGTGGGTCTTCACCCGCTCCGAGACGGAGTTGATGAACTCGCCCTCCCATTCCGAAAGGGCGACGCCGGCCTTGTCGGCGGCGCGGCGGGCGCGCTTGAGGGCGTTCAGCGCGGAGCGTTGCGCGGCCCTGCGGGCCGCCTCGTAAGGACTCTCGTCCTTCTTCCTCAAACTTCGCCGAGGGCGGACAGGTAGAGGTCGAGGATCGCCTCCTCCTCCTGCCGCTTGGCGCGATCCTGCTTGCGGATGCGCAGCACCTTGCGGAGGGTCTTGACGTCGTAGCCCTCGCCCTTGGCCTCGGCGAAGACCTCCTTCATGTCGGTCATGACCGCCTGCTTGTCCTCGTCAAGGCGCTCCAGCCGCTCCACGATGGTGCGCAGCCGCCCCTGGGCGGCGGAGGTCAGGACGTCGGGGGTGGCGTCGAAGGAAGCGTCGTCGGCCAAGGCGGGAACTCCAATCAGATGGGGCGACGCTAACCACGTCGCGGCGTCCGCCTCAACGGCGCACGCGAAAAAGGCTGCGGACAGAATCCGCAGCCCTTGGACAGATCGGGCGCCGGAGCCTCCGGCGCGGACCGCTTAGCCCTGCTTCGCCTTGAAGCGCGGGTCGGTCTTGTTGATGACGTAGACGCGGCCCTTGCGGCGCACGACCTTGCAGTCCCGGTGGCGGGTCTTGAGCGACTTGAGCGAGCTGCGGACCTTCATGGTCAGGGGCCTCGGGTCAGAAAACAGAACGGCCGCGAAGACGGCTTCGCGGCGGGAGAGGGGCGTATAGAGAGGATGAGCCCACGCGTCAACCGAGCCGGACGCCCAAATGGCGCTCGAACGGAGCGTGAGCGGGGTTGCACCCCCGCCGCGTAATCCACTCCGCCACCAGGCCGCAAGGAGCGTGCGCAGGCCTCTACGCCTCAGCGCCTGAAGCGCTCCGCAAGAAAGATGGTGAACGCCACCATTTGTCCACGACAATGGCCTAGCCGTCGCCCGTCGCGCGTTTGTTATTCGAGCTCTCACTCAAGGCCGCTAGCTTGCTCCCCATGCGTTTCAGCTTCCGCCTCGCCCTGTTCCTGTCGGTCGCCGCCTGCGCCCCCGTGGTGGCCGAGCCGCCGATGTCGGTCACGCCGCCCGGGCGGGAGCCGGCGCGGGTCCCTGTCCCGCCTCGACAGGGCCAGGCCGTGCCCTACACGCCCGCCGACCAGCAGGCGGGCGAGGTCCAGGTCGGTTTCGAGGGCTGGAAGCGCGACTTCCTGCTGCGCATGGGCGGGGAGCGCCGCGCCGCCTACGAGCGCGAGCTACAGGGCCTGACGCCGGACGCGAGCGTCGTTCGGCTGGACCGCAACCAGCCGGAGTTCAGCCGTCCCGCCGGCGCCTACGTGCAGAACGCCGTGACCGCCACCCGCGTGGCCCAGGCGCGGGACCGGACCGGCCGCGTGCCGTGGAGCGTGGTCCAGCGCTCGGGCGTGCCGTCCGAGATCCTGCTGGCCATCTGGGGCCAGGAGAGCGCCTTCGGGGCGGTGCAGGGCGACTATGACGTGATCCGCTCCCTGGCCACCCTGGCCTACGACGGCCGCCGCCGGGCCTGGGCCGAGGGGGAGCTGAAGACGGCGCTCGACATCGTGGTGGAGGGTCGCCGCGCCCGCTCGGGTCTGAAAGGCAGCTGGGCCGGCGCCATGGGCCAGACCCAGTTCATGCCCTCCAGCTACGACCGCCTGGGTGTCGACGGCGACGGCGACGGACGCGTGGACATCTGGGGCTCGGACGCCGACGCGCTAGCCAGCGCCGCCAATCTGCTGGTGGTCGACGGTCAATGGCGCCGCGGCCAGAGCTGGGGCTACGAAGTGCTCCTGCCGTCCGGCTTCGACTACAGCCTGGCGGAGGGCGAGCGGCGGCCCTGGAGCTTCTGGGCGCAGCAGGGCGTGCGGCTCGCGGCCGGCGGACAGCCGACGGCGGAGGAGGCGGGCGAAGGCGCGGTGATCCTGCTGCCCCAGGGTGCGCGCGGCCCGGCCTTCCTGGCGCTGCCCAACCACTACGCCATTCGCCGCTACAACAACTCGGTGTCCTATGCGCTGGCCATCGGCCTGACCGCCGACGCCGTCGCGGGCAAGCCGCCGCTGACCGCCGCCTGGCCCAGCGACGCGCCCCTGTCGCGCGAGCAGCGGGTCGGGGCCCAGACCGCGCTCACCCGGCTGGGCTACGACACCCAGGGGGTGGACGGCGTGATCGGCGCCAACACCCGCGCCGCCCTGCGCCGCTGGCAGGTCGCCAACGGCCGCCTCGCCGACGGCTACCTCACCGCCGAACTGGCGGATGAGTTGGTGAGGCTGGCGGGGCGCTGACGATCAGTCCGGCGTCCCGGCCGCCTCCAGGCGGGCCAGGCTCGGCCGCTCGGCCCGCTTGCGCGCCGCCACCGCTTCGGCCGCGCGCATGACGCGCAGCACGTTCTCGCCGGCGAGCTTACGGACGTCGGCCTCCGTCCAGCCGCGCGCCATCAGCGCCGCCAGGATGCGCGGATAGGCGTCCACCCCCTCGGCGCCGTCCGGCAGGCTGGAGACGCCGTCGAAGTCGCCGCCGATGCCGACGTGATCCACCCCGGCGACGTCCCGCACATGCTGGATGTGAGCGACGATGTCCTCCACCGTGGCTCGCGGCTGAACGTTCGCGCCAGCCCAGGCGCGCAGGCCCTCGGCCACCCGCTCGGGCGCGCCGGGGTTCAGCGCCTTCAGCCGCGCCTCCTCCGCCGCCCGCGCCACGCCCCAGGCCCGCACCCTCTCGTTGATGAAGCCCGGCACGAAGGTGACCATCACCACCCCGCCGTCCGCCTTCATCTGCCGCAGCACGCTGTCGGGCACGTTGCGCGGATGATCCGTGACGCCGCGCGCGGAGGAGTGGGAGAAGATCACCGGCGCTTCCGAGACCCGCAGAGCGTCCAGCATGGTCTCCTCCGAGACGTGGCTGAGGTCGACCAGCATCCCCAGCCGGTTCATCTCCTTCACCACCTGCTCGCCGAAGGGCGAGAGGCCGCCCCACTTCGGCGCGTCGGTGGCGCTGTCGGCCCAGGTCGTGGTCGTGGAGTGGGTCAGCGTCATGTAGCGCACGCCGGCCTGGTGGAACTCGCGCAGGAGCCCCAGCGAATCGTCGATGGAATAGCCGCCCTCGATGCCGATCAGCGAGGCGATCCGCCCCGCCCGGTGGATGCGCTCCACATCCGCCGCCGTGGTCGCCAGCTCGAAGACGGTCGGGTGGGCCCGGACGATGCGGCGCACCACGTCGATCTGCTCGAAGGTGACCTTCGCCGCTTCCGTCGGCTCCAGCGAGGCCGGCACATAGACGGACCAGAACTGCCCGCCCACGCCGCCCGAGCGCAGGCGCGGGATGTCCGTGTGCAGCTCGGTCGTGGCGTCCAGGTTGGCGCTCAGGTCGACCGCGTGCGGGTCAGACCCATGCTGTTGCCGGAGCGCCCAGGGCAGGTCGTTGTGTCCGTCGATCAGCGGCGTGCGCTTCAGGATCTGGCGGACCCGGTCCTCCGCGGGCGCGCTCTGCGCAAGGGCCGATCCTGCGACGGAGGCGAGAAGGAGGGCGACCAGGGCGGCGCGGATCATGGGCAGGCTCCAGCGGTGTTCGGTCGCAAGCTTGGGCGGCCGTCGCGACGCTGACAAGGCCCGGCGCGCGGCGTAAGTCAGCCGCATGACCACCGACCTTCAGAGTGATCGCCGCGCCCGCGCCCGCGCCTGGTTCGAGGCCCTGCGCGACCGCATCCACGCCGGGCTGGAGGCGCTGGAGGTCGAGGCGCCGGCGGAGCTGTTCCCCGGCGCGCCTGCCCGGTTCGAACGCACGTCCTGGGACCGCAAGGAGGGCGGCGGCGGCGTCATGGGCATGCTGCACGGCCGGCTGTTCGAGAAGGCGGGCGTGCATGTCTCCACCGTCCATGGGACCTTCCCGGCCGACTACGCCAGACAGGTGCCCGGAGCGGAGGAAGACCCGCGCTTCTTCGCCACGGGCGTCAGCCTGATCGTCCATCCGCTCAGCCCGCGCATTCCCGCGGTGCATATGAACACCCGCTTCATCGCCACGACCAAGAGCTGGTTCGGCGGGGGAGCCGACCTGACGCCGGTGCTGGACCGCGAGCGGACCCAGGAGGCGCCGGATTCAGTCGCCTTCCACGCCGCCATGAAGAGGGCGTGCGACGCCTTCGATCCGGACTGGCACGCCCGCTACAAGGCCTGGTGCGACGAGTATTTCTGGCTGCCGCACCGGAACGAGCCGCGCGGCGTCGGCGGCGTCTTCTACGACCATCACGACACGGGCGACTGGGAGCGGGACTTCGCCTTCACCCAGGCGGTCGGCGAGGCCTTTCTGGAGGTCTATTCCGCCATCGTCCGCCGTCGCATGGCCGAGCCCTGGACGGCCGAGGAGCGGGAAGAGCAGCTGGTCCGCCGCGGGCGCTACGTCGAGTTCAACCTGCTCTACGACCGCGGCACCACCTTCGGCCTCAAGACCGGCGGCAATGTCGACAGCATCCTGTCGTCCATGCCGCCCGTGGTGAAATGGCCCTGATCAGCCCCGCAGGAAGGCGGCGATCCAGCCGCTGAGCAAGGCGCGGTCGTCCGGCTGTCGCAGCGACGCCAGCGCTTCGTCCGCCAGAGCCTCAGGGATGCGCGAGCCGCGTCTCCCCTCGACCAGAGCCCCGGCGTAGGCAGGCGTGAACTCCGGGTGGCACTGGACGCTGATCGCATCCTCGCCATAGGCCAGGCCGGCGAAGGGCGTGAAGTCGCTGGCCAGGAAGACACGGGCGTCCGAGGGCCTCTCCACCACCTGGTCCTGGTGCGACACGGGAATGGCGACCGTCTCCGCCGCCGGACGCATCCACGGCTGCGGCGCGGCGACGGCATAGCGGTGCAGCCCCACGCCCCAGCCCTTGTCGGACTTCTCCACCCGGCCGCCCAGAGCCTCCGCCATGGCCTGGTGGCCGAAGCAGACGCCCACCAAGCGCGTTTGGCCCTTGGCCGAGCCGATCCAGTCGAGCAGAGCCGGGATCCACGGCAGGTCGTCGTACACTCCGGCCGACGAGCCGGTGATCACCGCGCCGCCGAACCGCTCCGGCGCCGGCAGTTCCCCCGCCTGGACCCGGAACACCTCCGCCTCCAGCCCGGGCAGGGCCCGGCGGAACATGGAGGGGTAGTCGCCGTGCGCCGCCTTGAGGGCTTCGGGCGGCGTTCCGGTCTCGAGAATGGCGATGCGCATGGCCGGAGATATAGGGCGCCGGGGCGTGATCCGCGCCAGGGCGAGGATGGCTGCCGAACCCTAGAGCGGCCAGACCTCGGCCCGGGCGCCGGCTTCTCCGAGCGTCTCCGCGACCCAGCCGCACACGGTCTGAGCCGCCGCCTCCGCGCCGTCTGGCGGGTTGAGGATCACCAGCGCGCAGCCGTTCATCTTCATGGGATTGGTCAGAGGTCGCAGTCGCGCCTCGGCCACGACCGCCGCCGCGCGCCCGGCCTCCAGCCGGCGGATGAAGCCGTCGAAGGTCTCCAGGTCCTTCAGCGGGGTCCAGATCGCGACCGTGGCTCTCGCATCCTCCTGGAGGATGGCCAGAGCCGCGTCGGCGGCGCGATGGTAGTCGTCCGGCCGCTCGAACGGCGGGTCGATCAGCACGAGGGGCGCCTTGGCCCCCTTCGCAGCTTCCACCGCCAGGGCGTAGCCGTCGCCTTCCCGCGCCTCGGCGCCCCGGCGGCCCGCCAGCGCCTCCTTCAGCAGCCCCAGCACCGGCGGATTGAGCTCGAAGCCGAGGTAGCGATCCTCCGCCCGCAGACGTCGCGCGGCCAGCAGGGGCGAGCCGGGATAGAGCCGCGTCTCGCCGCCGCCGTTCAGCGCGCGCACCTCGTCAGCCAGGGCGCGGATCAGCGGCGGAAGCTCGCCCGCCGACGCCAGCCGCTTGACCCCGGCTTCCGCCTCCCGCGAGCGCGCCGCGTCGCCGGACAGGTCGTAGAGCCCCGCCCCCGCATGGGTGTCGATCACCGTCACCGGCCCCGCCGCCTGCCGCCGTTCCAACAGCCAGAGCAGCAAGGCGTGCTTGACCAGGTCGGCGAAGTTCCCGGCGTGGAAGCTGTGGCGATAGTTCATGGCCGCGCCCTCTCCCGCCCGGCGGGCGGCGTCAAGCGGAACCCGCGACCCGACGCGCCGTTCGGAGCCTGCCATGGCCGACGGCTCCGCCCTCCTGACGATCGACGCGGTGCTGCCCCCCGGGCTCACCTACTGCAACGATCACCTGCCGGGGGTTCGTCGTCGGCGCGCCGGCAAGGGCTTCACCTTCGTGGACGAGGCGACGGGCGCGAAGGTGACGGACGCCGCCACCCTGGACCGCATCCGGGCGCTCGGCATTCCGCCGGCCTGGACCGACGTCTGGATCTGCGGCTCGCCCACGGGCCACATCCAGGCGACGGGCCGCGACGCCAAAGGGCGCAAACAGTACCGCTATCACAACGACTGGAGCAGCCACCGCTCCGAAGGCAAGTTCCAGCGCATGCCCGCCTTCGCCCGCGCCCTGCCCCGGCTCCGGAAACGCGTCGAGGCCGACCTCGCCCGGCGCGGGCCGGTGCGGGAAAAGGTGCTGGCGACCACCGTGCGGCTGCTGGAACTGACCCTCATCCGGGTCGGCAACAAGGAATACGCGAAACAGAATCGCTCCTATGGCCTGACCACGCTGAACAAGAAGCACCTGGAGGTGGACGGCTCGGGCTTACGGTTCGCCTTCCGCGGCAAGAGCGGCAAGGAGCACGAGGTGCGGCTGCGGGACCGGCGGCTGGCCGCCGTGGTGCGATCGATCCAGGACCTGCCGGGGCAGCAGGTCTTCAAATATCGCGATGGTTCGGGCGCTCTGGTCCCGGTCACCTCCGACGACGTCAACGCCTACATTCGCGACGCCATGGGCGAGCAGTTCTCGGCCAAGGACTTCCGCACCTGGGCCGCGACCGTTTCGGCGGCCCGCGCGCTTCGCGACACCGACCCCGCGACCTCCGCCACCGACGCCAAACGCAAGGTGACGGTCTGCGTCAAGGCGGTGGCGGGCCTGCTCGGCAATACGCCCACGGTCTGCCGCGCCTCCTACATCCATCCCCGCGTCATGGAGATGTTCGAGGCCGGAACCCTTGCCGAGCGCCTGCCCAAGGCGGACAGCCCCCGCTTCGAGACGGCCCTGGCCAAGCTTCTGGCCGAAAGCGTGGCGGGAGGTGACGCAGAGTTAAGTTGAGCTATCATCGTTCGGCTCTTAGACGGCGCGTCCCTCTCGAGGGGAGGGGGAATCCGTCTCGAACAAGGAGTCCGAACATGGACCACAAACTCTCGTCGCTCTTTCTGCGACTCGGCATCGTCTTTCTCATTGTCGGCGTCAGCCTTGGCATGTGGATGGGGGCCAACCAGAACTTCACCCTGCGGCCGGTGCACGCCCACATCAACCTGATCGGCTGGACCTCCATGATGCTGTTCGGCCTGGCCTACCGCGTGCTGCCGGGCGCGGCGCAAGGGAAGCTGCCCTGGATCCAGTTCGGCCTGGCCGTGGTCGGCTTCGTGCTCATGATGAGCGGCCTGACGGTCATGCTGCTGGGCAGCCAGGTCCTGTTGCCCGCCATGCTCGCAGGCGAGGTGATGGTGGCGCTCAGCATCCTGATGTTCGCCTTCATCCTGTTCCGCGCCACGGGCGGCAAGGCCCAGGCTCAGCCGGCGTAGGCCTCCACCTCGGCGATCAGGCGGCGCTTGTCCGCCTCCGGCAGGAAGCTGCCTTCGAAACTGTTGCGCGCGATCAGCTTGAGCTGGTCGCGCGTCAATCCGACCGCCTCGGCCAGCGCCAGGTAGTTCTGGTTCACATAGCCGCCGAAATAGGCGGGGTCGTCCGAGTTCAGCGTCACCTTCAGCCCGCGCCGCAGCATCTCCGGCACGGGATGGCTGGTCAGGTCCGGAACCACGCACAGCTTCAGGTTCGACAGCGGACACACCGTCAGGGTCATCCCCTCGGCCGCCAGCCGGTTCACCAGCCCCTCGTCCTCCATGGAGCGGTTGCCGTGGTCCAGCCGGTCGATGCGCAGCAGGTCGAGCGCCTCGTGGACATACGCCGGCGGGCCCTCCTCGCCGGCATGGGCGCAGAGCTTCAGGCCCATCTCACGCGCGCGGCCGAAGACGTGCTGGAACTTGGACGGGGGGTGGCCGACCTCCGAGGAGTCCAGCCCCACGCCCGTGATCCGGTCGAGCCAGGGCTCGGCGGCCTTCAGGGTCTGGAAAGCCGCCTCTTCATCTAGATGCCGCAGGAAGCACAGGATCAGGCGGGAGGTAACCCCTAGCTCCCGCTCGGCGCGCGCCATCCCCGCCAACAGCCCCGCGATCGCCACGCTGAACGGCAGGCCGCGATCAGTGTGGGTCTGCGGGTCGAAGAAGATCTCCGCGTGGCGCACCGAATCCGCCGCCACCCGCTGAAAGTAGGCGAAGGCCAGATCCTCGAAGTCGCGCTCGGTCAGAAGGACCTTCGCCCCCTCGTAATAGATGTCCAGGAAGTCCTGGAGGTTGGAGAAGGCGTAGGCCGCCCGCACCTCCTCCACGCTGGCGAACGGAATGGAGACGCGGTTCCGCCGCGCCAGTTCGAACATCAGCTCGGGCTCCAGCGAGCCCTCGATGTGCAGGTGCAGTTCGGCCTTGGGCAGGCCGGAGATGAAGGCCGAAAGCGTCATGAGCGGACCCTATCAGCCGCCTCGGCCCGCCGCCCATCCCCCAGGGTGGATTCTCGAGACATATAATCTGGACCCATGAGGGTGGAATTTGGCCCCTTCCGAACCCGCTCACGGCCTTCGACTCGGCGCCGCTTCGGGCCGTGGTAGACTCTGGGTGGAAGCGGCGTTCCGCCCGCCTCCGGCCCGTGATCCTTGACATCGTCCAGCCTCGGCGTCCCCGCCGCCCCGCCCGCGCGCGGCCGATATCGGCGGTTCGCCGCCCACATTCAGGGCTCCCAAATTTGCGGTGGAGACTCTCGACCCTTTTCGGAGCCGGCCGCCGCGCCGGCGCGGACGCCTACATCCGCTCCGGCGTCTCGATCCCCAGCAGGTCCAGCGCCCTCTCCAGCTGGAGGAGCGAGGCTTGCGCCAGGGCGAGACGGGAGCCGCGGGCGGTCTCGTCCGGCGCGCCCAGGATCGGGCAGGCCGCGTAGAACTTGGAAAAGCTCTGCGCCAGCCGGTAGGCGTGCTCGGCGATCACGTGCGGCCCGCGCTTGTCGTAGGCCTCGACCACCGCCTGGGCGAAGGCGTCCAGCGTCAGCGCCAGATCCCGCTCAGCGGGCTCGACGATGACGATCTCCCCGCCCGTCGCGCCCTGGTCCGCCGCCTTGCGCAGCAGGCTCTTCACCCGCACGGCCTGATACAGCAGGTACGGCCCGGTCCGCCCTTCGAAGCTGGTGAAGCGGTCCAGATCGAAGACGTAGGAGGTCGTCCGCGCGTTCGACAGGTCGGCGAACTTCAGCGCCGCGACCGCCACCTTGTGCGCGATGGCCTCGAATTCGGCCTCCGACAAATCGGCGCCCAGGCGCGCGTCCCTCAGCCGCTCGCGCGCCTTGTCGGTCGCCATGGTGATCAGGTCGTGCAGCTTCAGCACCCCGCCCGCGCGGGTCTTGAAGGGCTTGCCGTCCGGACCATTCATGGTGCCGAAGCCCAGGTGCTCCAGCTCCCCGCCGCGGGCGTAGCCTGCCAGTACGGCGGCCCGGAACACCTGCTGGAAGTGCTCGGCCTGCCGCTCGTCGACCACATAAAGGATCAGCTGCGGGTCCAGGCTCTTTCGCCGGTCCAGGATCGTGGCCAGGTCGGTCGTGCCGTACATGGCCGACCCTTCGGACGAGATGACCAGCAGGGGCGGCGGCGAGGGCGCCTCGACCACGGAGCCGTCGCCCAGCTTCTTCTTGCGCGTCTCGCCGGGCCTGGCGACGTGCACCACCTGGGCGCCGTCGTCCTCGACCAGGAGGCCCGTGGCGCGCAGGTGCTCGATCATCTCCGGCATCAGGGGATCGGCGTCCGACTCCCCGTTCCACAGGTCGAAGGTCACCCCCAGGGCGCCGAACTCGCGCTCCAGCGCCGTACGGCTGACCGCCACGAAATGTCGCCACAGCGCCCGGTAGCCGGCGCGGCCGCCTTGCAGTTCGGCCGTCGCCTTGCGCGCCCGGTCGCGGAAGTCAGGGTCCTCCTTGGCGCGGGCGGCGGCGGCCGGGTACAGCCGCTCCAGGTCCTCCAGCGACACGGGGCTATCGGCGGGGAAGGGACCCTCCCCATCGGCCATGAAGGCGTCCGCCAGCCCCTCGTCGGCGCAAGCGACGATCAGCAGGCCCATCTGGAAACCCCAGTCGCCGAAATGGGCGTCGCCCCAGACCTCGTCGCCCCGGAAGCGGAACAGCCGCTTCAGGCTCTCACCGATGATGGAGGACCGAAGGTGCCCCACGTGCATGGGCTTGGCCACGTTCGGGCCGGCGTAGTCGATCACCACCCGGCGCGGCTCGGCCACCACGGCCGCTCCTGCCCGAGCCGCATCCGCCGCCACCTCGGCCGCGCGGTCGGCCAAGGCGGTGTCGGACACCCTCAGGTTGATGAAGCCCGGCCCGGCCACCTCCACGGCGGACAGGCGCGGATCGCCGGCCAGCCGCTCGGCCACGCGGGCGGCCAGCTCGCGAGGATTGGCCTTCAGCGCCTTGGCGGCGGCCAGGGCACCGTTCGACTGGAAGTCCGCCAGGTCTGGCCGGTCCGACGCCGTCACCCGCGCCAGCGCCGGGTCCACGCCTTCGGCGGCGAAGGCGGCCGCGACCGCTTCGCCCAGGGACGTCTTGAGGTCGGTCATTGCGCCGGAGGCTGGGCCGCCTGCGGTTGCGCCTGGCCCGCCGTCACGCGGAAGCGGCTGCCTGCGCGGTTGAACTCGGCCATCTCGCGCGTCACGTCGAAGCCGATCAGGATCTCGAAATTGGCGCCGGAGGTGGCGATGTCGGCGCGCGGGATCACGATGGTCTGGTCCTGGCTGACGGTGGTGCGGTCGCCGCCCTCGAAGTTCACCGGCAGGTCGAAATATTCCTTGGCCAGCACGGCCGAGTTCCGCTCCGTCACCGCCACCCAGTAGCGATAGGTCTTCTGGGACCCCTCGGCGCGCGGCCCGCGGCCCAGGTTGAACAGCATGTTCATCTGCACCGTGATCGGCTGATCATCGGTGTAGGCGCAGGCCGAGTTGACGCCTTCGATCTCGCCGGTGAAGCCGACGTTGGACGCGGCCGCGCGGTTGTCGGCCAGCTCCACATAGCGGCCGGCGTCGTAGAGGATCTTCACATAGGGACAGGGGCCGGCGTTGGCGCGGCGCGACAGGGGAGCCAGCCGGCGCGGCCGATCCTCTTCTTCCTCTTCCTGCTGTTGCTGCTCCTGCTGACGCCGGTCGCGCGACTGGGCCTGGGCGTCGTCGGCGGGAAGAACGGCGGCGGCCGCGAGGGCGAGAAAGGCAGCGGCGATAACGCGTCGCATGGAGCAAACTTCCGGTCAGGCGGGACGAGCGCGCGCAGGGTCGCCCGGCGCGCGGGCGTTACGCTTCCCGCCTGATAGCGGCTAAAGCGAGGCGCGGCAAACCGGCGGGCCTGAGGGGTTGGAGGCGCGGCGGAAAAGGTCTAGCGGAAGCCGCCATGACCGCGACCTTCTACGAGCGCGTGCGCGCCGAACTCTCCGACATCGACGCCCAGGGGCTGACCAAGCCCGAGCGGGTGATCCTGTCCCGCCAGGGGCCGGTGATCCGCGTCGGCGACCGCGACGTGTTGAACTTCTGCGCCAACAACTACCTGGGTCTGGCCGGCGACGAGCGCGTGGTGCAGGCGGGCATCAAGGCGCAAGCGGAGTGGGGCGCGGGCACGGCGTCGGTCCGCTTCATCTGCGGCACGCTCGGCATCCACAAGGCGCTGGAGCGCGCCATCGCCGACTACCTCGGCTTCGAGGACGCCATCCTGTTCGCCGCCGCCTTCGACGCCAACGGCGGCATATTCGAGCCGCTGTTCGAGGCCGAGGACGCCATCGTGTCGGATGCGCTCAACCACGCCTCCATCATCGACGGGGTGCGGCTCTGCAAGGCCAAGCGGTATCGCTTCGCCACCTCCGATATGGCCGATCTGGAGGTCCAGCTGAAGCAGGCGCGGGCCGAGGGGGCGCGCAACATCATCATCGCCACGGACGGCGCCTTCTCCATGGACGGCTATATCGCGCGGCTGGCCGAAGTGCGGGCGCTGGCGGACCGCTACGACGCCCTGATCATGGTCGACGACTGCCACGCCACGGGCTTCCTGGGGCCGAAGGGCAAGGGCTCCTACGCGCATGCCGGAGTCGAGGTCGACTTCGTCACCGGCACCTTCGGCAAGGCGCTGGGCGGGGCCATGGGCGGCTTCATCTGCGCGAAATCGGAGGTCGTGCAGCTGCTGAAACAGCGCGCGCGCCCCTACCTCTTCTCCAACGCCCTCTCCCCCGCCGTCTGCGGTTCGTCGCTGGAGGCGATCCGCATCAGCCAGGGCGAGGAGGGCGATCGGCTGCGGGAGCAGCTGTTCGCCAACGCCCGCCGCTTCCGCACCGCCATGACGGACGCGGGCTTTAACCTGCTGGCGGGCGAGCACCCGATCATCCCGGTTATGCTGGGAGACGCCAAACTGGCTCAGGACTTCGCCGCCCGCATGCTGGAGCTCGGCGTCTACGTCATCGGCTTCAGCTTCCCCGTGGTGCCGCGCGGCCAGGCCCGCATCCGCACCCAGATGTCGGCGGCCCACACCTTCGAGCATGTCGACCAGGCGGTCGCGGCGTTCACCACGGCAGGACGCGAGTTGGGAGTGATCTGATGACCGACACCATGAAGGCCCTGGCCAAGACCCGTCCCGCCGAGGGGCTGGAGCTGATCGAGGCGCCGGTGCCGACGCCCGGCGACGAGGACGTGCTGATCAAGGTGCATCGCGCCGCCGTGTGCGGCACGGACATCCACATCTGGAACTGGGACGAGTGGTCCCAGAAGAACGTCCCCGTGCCCATGATCACGGGCCATGAGTTCTCCGGCGAGATCGTCTCCATCGGCAAGGACGTGGACCGTCGTCTCAAGGTCGGCCAGCGCGTCTCGGCCGAAGGTCACGTCATCGACCTGAACTCGGAAGCCGCCCGCGCCGGCCACTTCCACCTGGACCCCGCCACCAAGGGCATCGGCGTGAACCGCCAGGGGGCCTTCGCCGAGTATGTCGTGGCGCCGGCCTTCAACGTGATCGAGCTGCCGGACGACGTGCCCTATGAGATCGGCTCCATCCTCGATCCGTTCGGCAACGCCGTGCACACGGCCCAGCAGTTCGACCTGCTCGGCGAAGACGTGCTGGTCACCGGGGCCGGCCCCATCGGCATGATGGCCGCGGCCGTGGCGCGTCACGCCGGCGCCCGCACCGTGGTGCTGACCGACATCAACGACTTCCGGCTTGAGCTGGCGCAGAAGGTCGCGCCGGGCGTCCGCACGGTGAACACCACCAAGGAAGACCTGAAGCATGTGATGCACGAGCTCGGCCTGAAGGTCGGCTTCGACGTGGCGCTGGAGATGTCCGGTTCCCCCATCGCCTTCAAACAGTGCGTCGACACCCTGATCATGGGCGGCGGCCTCGCGCTGCTGGGCATCCCGTCCAAGCCGATGGAGACGGATTGGGGGACCATCATCCTCAAGGCCCTGACCATCAAAGGCGTCTACGGCCGCGAGATGTTCACCACCTGGAGGAAGATGCTGGGCCTGCTGAAGGCCGGCCTGGACCTCACCCCGCTGATCACCCACCAGTTCCCCTATGATCAGTACCGCGAGGGCTTCGAGGTCATGAAGGCCGGCAAGTCGGGCAAGGTGGTGCTGGACTGGTCCCAGGCGGCCTAGTTTCGCGCTCCCGCCTCGCCCCAGGCCCGCTTCAGCTCGCGCGCCGCGAACTGCTGGGCGGCGGCGGCGTCGGGAACGACCAGCGCCATGGCGAAGAACTCGTGGGTCGAGCCGTGGTAGGTCTTGTGGCGCACGTCCACGCCGGCCTGCTCCAGCCGGTCGATCAGGCACTCGCCCTCTGACCGCAGCGGGTCGATCTCGGCCAGGATGACCGTGGCCGAGGGCAGGCCGATCAGGTCGGCCTCCACCAGGTTGATGCGGGGGTCCTCCAGCTCGGCCGGGTCGTGGAAGACGTGCTGGATGAACCAGCTCATCATGGCCTTGTTCAGCGGCCTGGCCGTGGCGTTCTCCACATAGGACGGCCGGCTCATGTCGGCGCCAGCGACCGGATAGACCAGCACCTGGTGGCAGGGTGTCTGGACGCCCTCGTCGCGGGCCCGGATCGCGGTGGCGCAGGCCAGGTTGCCGCCGGCGCTTTCGCCCATGATGGAGACGCGCGAGGGGTCGCCGCCGAAGTCCTGCGCGTTGTCGACGACCCACTTCCAGGCCTGAAAGGCATCCTCATGCGCAGCCGGGAACTTGTGCTCCGGCGCCTGTCGATAGTGCACCGACACCACCAGACAGCCGGCGCTTTTGGCGATTCCGCGCGGCGAGGCGTCATAGACGTCCAGGTTCGCGATGACCCAGCCGCCGCCGTGAAAATAGACCACGATAGGCAGGCGCTCCGTCGCCTCGGCCGGTCGGTAGAGCCGCGCCTTCAGCCCTCCGTTCGGCGTGGGGATCTCCAGGTCCCGCGTCTCCACCCCCAGCGACGGGTCCTCCCCCGCGGGCGTCCGCGCCAGGATCGACTTGACCGCATCGGCGGGCGTCGGCTGCCGCCGCGCCTCCTCGGGCGTGCACAGCTCGATGGGCTTCGGGTCGAGCGCGGCGTAGGCGTCCAGCACCGCCTGCATCGCCTTGTCCGCCTTGGCGGGATGGTCGCGGCGGCGCTCGGACTTGCCGATGATCTTGTCCAGCAGGCCCATGGGGGCTCCTTTCCGGGTCGCGCCCGTCAACATGACGCAAGCGGCGCCGGTTCCGCTCCGCTTGACTTGCGCGAGGAGTCGGGCACAGGGTCCGCCCGCTCTCGCGGGAGAGATCGGGCCCTCGCTTTGGACCCGGAGCCGAAGGCGCAACCGCCCCGGAAACGCTCAGGCAAAAGGACCGCGCGGGCCGACAAACGCTGGAAAGCGCCCGGCCGGGCGCGCCGACGGAGCAAGCCTCGCGAGGGGCGGAATCTCTCAGGCTCATGGACAGCGGGGGCGCGACCACGGCGGGAAACCGTCCGCTCCCGCGACCCAGAGGACCGTCATGGCCGACCAGACGCTGAAGACCACGCCGCTGAACGCCGCGCACAAGGCGCTGGGCGCGCGCATGGTGCCCTTCGCCGGCTATGAGATGCCGGTGCAGTATGAAGGCGTTCTGGCCGAGCACCGCTGGACGCGCGAGCACGCCGGCCTGTTCGACGTGTCCCACATGGGGCAGGCGCGGATCACGGGCGAGGACGCCCTTGTCCAGTTCGAGCGCTTCGTGCCCGGCGACTATCAGGCGCTGAAGCCCGGCAAGCAGAAATATTCCCTGCTGCTGAACGCCGAGGGCGGCGTGCTGGACGACCTGATGGCTGGGCGCCCCGACCATGACGGCCTCTATGTCGTGGTGAACGCCGGCACCAAGGACCAGGACTTCGAACTGCTGAAGAACGGCCTGGAGGGCAAGGCCTCCCTGATGCGGCTCGACAACCGCGCCCTGCTGGCCATCCAGGGACCCGAGGCCGCCGAGGTCATGGCCGGGCACGAGCCGGTGCTGGCGGAGATGGGCTTCATGGAGTGCGCGCGCCTGCGCCTGTTCGGCGTCGACTGCCTGGTCTCCCGCTCCGGCTACACGGGCGAGGACGGCTATGAGATCTCCGTCCCGGGCGAGGACGCCGAGCGCATCTGGAACACGCTGCTGGAGGACGCCCGCGTCAAGCCGATCGGCCTGGGCGCGCGGGATTCGCTGCGCCTGGAAGCGGGCCTGCCGCTGTATGGCCACGACGTGGACGAGACGACCAGCCCGGTCGAGGCGGGGCTGACCTTCGCCCTGAACAAGAGCCGCAAGGAGCGGGCGGACTTCCCCGGCGCCGAGCGGATCATGCGCGAACTGGCCGACGGCCCCTCGCGCGTGCGCGTCGGCCTGATCGTCAAGGAGGGCGCCCCCGCCCGCGAAGGCGCCGAGATCGCCGATGCCGAGGGCAATGTCGTCGGACGCGTGACCTCCGGCGGCCCTTCCCCCTCGCTCGGCAAGAACATCGCCATGGGCTATGCGCCCCCCGCCCTGTCGGCGCTGGGGACCGAGTTGAAGGTCATCGTCCGGGGCAAGGCCGCCGCCGCCGAGGTGGTCGCCATGCCCTTCGTCGCTCAACGCTACTACCGCAAACCCAAGAGCTGAGGCCGCGCCATGAAGTTCACCAAGGATCACGAGTGGGTTCGCCTCGAGGGCGACGTCGCCGTCGTGGGCATCTCCAAGCACGCCGCCGACCAGCTGGGCGACGTGGTGTTCGTGGAGGTTCCGGAGCCCGGCAAGTCGGTGTCCCAGAAGGACAGCTTCGCCGTCGTCGAGAGCGTTAAGGCGGCGTCCGACGTCTACGCTCCCGTCGCCGGCGAGGTGGTGGAAGGCAATGAGGCTCTCAGCTCCGACCCCGCCATCGTCAACGCCGATCCGGAAGGCAACGGCTGGTTCGCCAAGATCCGGGTGTCGGACGCGTCGCAACTCGACGCCCTGATGGATCGCGCCGCCTACGACCAGTACCTGACCACGCTCTGACCTATCCCGGGGTCGCTTGTCATCCCGGACAGCGCGCAGCGCTGATCCGGGACGGGCGCCCGCAAACTTCCTGTCCCGGAAAGCGTAGCTCATCCGGGACACGCGCAGACCGACCCTCCCCTTGTCCCGGCTCAGCCCCCGATGGGCTGTCCGGGACAGACAAGAAACGCTCGACCCAGTCCCGGCTCTCCGCTTCGCTTCGGCCGGGATGACAAGTTGCCCCGGTCGATCACACCGGGACGACAAGGTGAACTGACCATGCGCTACCTCCCCCTGACCGCCGACGACCGTTCGGCCATGCTGGCCGCCATCGGCGCCAAGTCCGTCGACGACCTGTTCGTGGACGTTCCGGAGGCCGCGCGGCGCTCCGGGACGGTCGATCTGCCCCGCGTCATGGGCGAGCTGGAGGTGGAGCGGGCTCTGGGCGCCATGGCGGCGAAGAACACGGCCGCCTCTTCCGTCCCCTTCTTCTGCGGGGCCGGGGCCTACAAGCATCATGTGCCGGCCACGGTGGACCACATCATCCAGCGGTCCGAGTTCCTGACCAGCTACACGCCCTATCAGCCGGAGATCGCGCAGGGCACGCTACAGTACCTGTACGAGTTCCAGACACAGGTCGCGAACCTGACCGGCATGGAGGTGGCCAACGCCTCCCTCTATGACGGCTCCACCGCCACGGCCGAGGGCGTGCTGATGGCCACCCGGGTGACCCGGCGGAACCGGTGCGTCTTCTCCGGCGGCGTGCATCCGCAATACGTCCGCTCCGCCGAGACGGTGGTGCATGCGGTGGGCGTGGAGACCGTCGCGCTCGATCCGGCCGTCGACGCCGAGGACGCGGTGATCGCCGCCATCGACGGCGGCACGGCCTGTGTCGTGGTGCAGACGCCGAACGTGTTCGGAACCGCGACCGACGTGTCGAAGATCGCCGAGGCCGCCCAGGCCGCCGGCGCCCTGCTGATCGTGGTGGTGACCGAGGCGGTCTCCATGGGTCTGCTGAAGTCGCCGGGCGAGATGGGCGCGGACATCGTCGCGGCGGAAGGCCAGTCGATCGGCAACGCGCTGAACTACGGCGGCCCCTACGTCGGTCTGTTCGCCACCCGCGACAAGCTGATCCGCCAGATGCCCGGCCGCCTGACGGGCGAGACGGTGGACGCGGACGGCCGCCGGGGTTTCGTGCTGACCCTCTCGACCCGCGAGCAGCACATCCGCCGCGACAAGGCGACGTCGAACATCTGCACCAACTCGGGCCTCTGTACGCTGGCCTTCACCATCCACATGAGCCTGCTCGGCGAGACGGGCCTGCGTCGCCTGGCGCTGCTGAACCACGAGGCGGCGCTGAGAACCCGAGACGCCGTCGCCGCCGTGCCGGGCGTGGAGGTGCTCACCCCCCGCTTCTTCAACGAGTTCGCTGTCCGGCTCCCGAAGAATGCGTCGGAGGTCGTGGACCAGTTGGCCGCACGCGGCGTGCTGGCCGGCGTCCCCTACGGCCGCGTGAACCCCGGCGCCGGCATGAACGACGTCCTCCTCATCGCCGCCACCGAAATCACCACCGACGCCCACATCCAGGCGCTGGCTCAAGCGCTGACCGAGGCTCTCTGATCATGAGCACCATGAACACCATCGGCCGTCCGACCACGCCCCATCAGGTCGAGACCAAGCCCGCGACGCTCACCGGCGGGCGCGGCCTGTTGCAGGACGAGGCGCTGATCTTCGAAGGCGACGGCTGGGCCAAGACCGGCGTCGATCTGCCGGAGCCGTCCACCACGGGGTCCGACCTCGGCGACCTGATCCGTCGTGATCCGATCGGCCTGCCGGGGCTCAGCGAGCCCGAGGCCATGCGCCACTATGTGCGCCTGAGCCAGAAGAACCACGCCATCGACCTGGCCATCTATCCGCTGGGCTCGTGCACCATGAAGCACAACCCGCGCCTGAACGAGAAGATGGCGCGGCTGCCGGGCTTCTCCGACATCCACCCGCTGCAGCCGATCTCGACCGTGCAGGGCGCGCTGGAGCTGATGGACAGCCTGGCGCACTGGCTGAAGACCCTGACCGGCATGCCGGCCGTCGCCCTGTCGCCCAAGGCGGGCGCGCACGGCGAACTGTGCGGCCTGATGGCTATCCGCGCCGCGCACGAGGCCAAGGGCGAGCACGAGCAGCGCCGCAAGGTGCTGGTGCCGACTTCGGCCCACGGCACCAACCCGGCCACGGCCGCCTTCGTCGGCTATTCGGTGGTGGAGGTCGCCCAGACCGAGGACGGCCGCGTGGACGTGGCGGACCTGGCCTCCAAGCTCGGGCCGGACGTGGCCGCCATCATGGTGACCAACCCCAACACCTGCGGCCTGTTCGAGCGCGACATCCTGGAGATCAGCCGACTGACGCACGAGGCGGGCGCCTACTTCTATTGCGATGGGGCCAACTTCAACGCCATCGTCGGCCGGGTGCGGCCGGGCGACCTCGGCGTCGACGCCATGCACATCAACCTGCACAAGACCTTTTCCACGCCCCACGGCGGCGGCGGTCCGGGCGCGGGTCCAGTGGTGCTGTCGGAGGCGCTCGCGCCCTTCGCGCCCGCGCCCTGGGTGGTCTCGGACGGCGACGGCTTCAAGCTGATCGAGCGGGAAGAGGGCGAGGCCGAGCAGGCGTTCGGCCGCCTCTGCGCCTTCCAGGGCCAGATGGGCATGTACGTCCGCGCGCTCAGCTACATGATGAGCCACGGCTCGGACGGCCTGCGCCAGGTGGCCGAGGATGCGGTCCTGAACGCCAACTACATCAAGGCCCGGCTGTCGGACCTGATGTCCGCCGCCTTCCCGGACGGTCCCTGCATGCACGAAGCCCTGTTCGACGACGGATGGCTGAAGGGCACGGACATCACCACGCTCGACTTCGCCAAGGCGATGATCGACGAGGGCTTCCACCCCATGACCATGTACTTCCCCCTGGTCGTGCACGGTGCCATGCTGATCGAGCCGACGGAGACGGAATCCAAGGCCGAGCTCGACCGCTTCATCGAGGCCATGCGCGCGCTCGCCGAAGCGGCCAAGGCCGGCGACAAGGACCGGTTCAAGGGCGCGCCCTTCCACGCCCCTATGCGCCGCCTGGATGAGACCCGCGCCGCCCGGGCGCCCAAGCTGAGGTGGACGGCGCCTGAGGGTTCCAACATCGCGGCGGAGTAGCGCCTTGCGGTAGGCGGGCGTGAGGCCGACATGGCCGTCATGACCCGTTTCACCGCCGCCCAGGTTCCGGATCAGACCGGCAGGCTGATCGTCATCACGGGCGCCAACTCCGGCACGGGCTTCGAGGCCGCGCGCGTGTTGGCGGCCAAGGGCGCGGAGGTGGTGATCGCCGCGCGAAATGCGGTCAAGGCTGAGGAAGCCATGGCCCACATCCTGCGCGAGACGCCGTCAGCCCGGCTGCGCTTCGAGGCGCTGGATCTGTCGCGGCAGGCTTCCGTGCGCGCGGCGGCCGAGCGGCTGAACGCCCAGGGGCGACCCGTCGACGTGCTGATCAACAACGCCGGCGTCATGGCCCTGCCGACGCGGCAGGTGTCGGAAGACGGCTTCGAGCTTCAGCTCGCCACCAACTATCTGGGGCATTTCGCCCTGACCGGCCTGATCCTCCCGCTGCTGAAGGCCGGCAGGGCGCGGACGGTGCAGCTGTCCTCCATCGCCCACCGCCAGGGCCGCATTCACCTGGACGACCTCCAGGTGGAGGCCTACCGCCCCTGGAAGGCCTACGCCCAATCCAAGTTGGCCATGCTGATGTTCGCCCTGGAGCTGGACCGCCGCAGCCGAGCGAACGGCTGGGGCCTGACCTCGGTGGCCGCGCATCCCGGTTACGCCCGCACCGCCCTGATCGAGAACGGGCCGCTGGTCGGCTCGTCGGCTGGTCGCGCCTTCCACAGAGCCGTCTTCCGTCCGCTCATCGAGCCGCTGATCAGCCACTCGGCGGCGGACGGCGCCCTGCCGATCCTGATGGCCGCGACCGCGCCGGACATCCGACCCGGCGGCTACTATGGCGCGACCCGGCTGCGGGAGCTGAAGGGGCCGGCGGGCGAGGTCGGTATGAAACCCTGGGCGCGCGACGAGGGCGTCGCGGGGGCGCTCTGGGAGCGCTCGGAGGCGCTCACCGGCGTCCGCTTCGGATGAGAACCCGCCGCGCACGGCATTGTGAACGCCGGTTTCCGTAGGAGGCGTATCCTCAGAGACGCGTAGTCAAGCACCAGAACAAGCGTTGGGAGGCGCTGAAGGTCATGATGTCACGCGTTACCAAGGGAATGATCGCCGGCTTCGCCGCCGCCTGTGTGGTGGCCGCGCTGGAGGTCGCCAACATGATGCTGGGGCCGTGGGCCACGCCCTTCCCCCGCATCCTAGCGGTCGGGCTGGAGTCGCTCGGCCTGCCGTTCAACCTCGCTCTCGGATGGACGGCGCACTTCCTGATGGGCACGGTCGTGCTCGGAGGCCTCTTCGGCGTCCTGTGCCCCCGGCTGCCGACCGACACGCCGGAGTCCAAGGGCATACTGTTCGCCGTCGGCGCCTTCGTGCTGATGGGGATCTTCGTCGCGCCGCTGGCCAATGTCGGCATGTTCGGCGCCCGCGCGGGCTTCGGCACGATGGCGTGGCTGATCGCCACCCATGCGGTGTTCGGCATCGTGCTGGGCGGCGTCTACAGCCGACTGGTCGAGCGCGAGAAGCGGATGGCGCGACAGGCCCCGGTCGGCGGCGCGCCGGCCTGAGCCAACTCCGGCGGGCGTCTAGTTGAGGCGTCCGCCGATCTGACCGATGGCGGCGTCGACCAGCGGGTCCGAGCCGGCCGACCCGGCGCGGCCGGCGAGGATCCGTTCGGCCGCCTGGGCGGCCAGATCCACGGCGGCGGCCTTCACCTGGGCGGAGGCTTCAGCCTCGGCCTGGGCGATGCGGCGCTCGGCCAGCTGCTGGCGACGCGCCAGCGTCTCCTCCAGCTTGACGCGGCTTTCCTCCTCGAGGCGGCGGGCTTCGCTCTCCGCGGCGGCCAGCATGGCCTTGGCCTGCTCGTCGGCCTCCGCCTTCTCCTTGCGGATCTGAGCCAGCAGGGCCTCGGCCTCGGCGCGCAGCCGCGCGGCCTCGTCGAGCTCGGCCTGGATCTTGGCCGCCTTGGCGTCCAGGGCGCCGGCGACCAGCTTGGGTACGCCGGCGACAACCAGGATGGCCAGGAAGATCAGCAGGCCGACGCCCACCCAGAGCTCGGCCTCGGCGAAGTTCCAGAAGTGCGAGTCGAAGATGGCCATCAGGCGGCTCCCTTTACGGCGGCGTCCGCTTCGGCGGCGGTCGGGGCCTGGCCGGTCAGGCGCTCGACCATGGCGCGGGCGGTCTCGGCCGCCACGGCGCCGACATCGGCCATGGCGCGATCACGGGTGGCGGCGATGGAGGCCTCGGCTTCGGCGATGCGGGCGGCGACGCGCGCCTCTTCCTCGGACTGCCGGGCGTTGGCGGCTTCGGTGATGCGAGCCTTGGCCTGGGCGGCGACGGCGCGGGACTGAGCCCGAGCGGCCTCCACCTCGGCCTTCGCGGCCTCGGCCTGGCCGGCGGCCTCGGCCTGGACCTGGCGGGCCGTGGCGACGGCGCCGGAGACGGTCTGCTCCCGCTCGTCCCAGACCCGACGCATGCGCGGCCCGAAGACGCGGCTGACCAGGATGTACATGAGCGCGAAGAGGATCAGCAGATAGCCGACCTGACCGGCCCAATGCTGGACCTGGAACTGCGGCAGGCCGCCGGAGCCGTGCTCCGCCTCCGTGGTGGCGTGCAGCTCGCCGTGAGCGCCGTCCCGTTGCAGGGCGGTCTCGGCGGTGTGCTCCACCGCTTCTTCAACCGGAAGGGCGCCTTGCGCAGGCGCGGTCGAGGACGTGGCCATGAGGTCCATCTTCGCGAGAAATCGAAAGGGCGGCGCGCCCGGTCGCCCGAGCCCGCCGCCGCTTCAGTCGGGTGAACGCCTGGAGCTTAGGAGTTCAGGATCAGGATGCCGAGCACGAAGGCCAGGATGCCCAGGGCTTCGGCGAGGGCGGCGCCCACGAACAGGTTGCCGACCTGCGAGGCGGCGGCCGACGGGTTGCGCAGGGCGCCCGACAGGAAGTTGCCGAAGATGTTGCCCACGCCGATGGCCGAGCCGATCATGCCGAGGGTGGCGAGGCCGGCGCCGAGGTATTGAGCGGCTTCAGGGGTCATGGTTCTCGAAGTCCTGGTTGAGAAGGGTTGGTTGAAGAGGCTGAGCCGACCTTAGTGGTGACCCAGGTTGACCACATCATTGAGATAGATGCTGGCCAGAACGGCGAAGACGAAGGCCTGGAGGAAGGCGACGAGGAACTCAAGCGCGGTTAGGGCCACAACCATGGCCAGCGACAGGGCGGCGATCGGGAAGTTGAAGAGACCCAGCCCTTCGCCCGCGAAGCCGGCGGCGCCCAGGGTGACCACAAAGCCCGCGAAAATCTTCAGGGCCACGTGCCCGCCCAGCATGTTGCCGAACAGTCGAAGCGCCAGCGTAACCGGACGCAGCAGGAAGGACAGGAACTCGATCGCGCCGACCACCGGGCGCAGCAGCAGGGGCGCGCTGGTCGGCCAGAACAGCTTGAGGAAGCCCGGGCCGTTCTTCACCAGCCCGACGATGATCACCAGCAGGATGGTCATGGCGCCGAGCGCGGCGGTGATGGCCAACTGGCTGGTCGCCGTGAAGGTCAGGAACAGGCCCAGCACGTTCATGCCGAGGATCAGCAGGAACAGGCTGAAGATGAACGGGAAATATTTGCGGCCGTCGTGGCCGATGATCGACTCGGTGACATTGTCGATCATGCCGAAGATGGTCTCGCCCGCGGCCTGAAGCCGGCCGGGCACCACCTGGGGCCGCGCGGTCACGGCCCACATGAACCCGACCATCAGCAGGAAGGCGATGGTCATGGCCAGGTGCGAGTTGGTGAACGCCAGATCGACATGACCCACCACAGGCAGGGTCACGTCCGGCAGATCGAAGATCGGCTCGATCTGAAACTGATGAAGTGGATCAGCCATGCCGGCTTATCGCTCCCGCTCGTCCTCGTCGCGACCTTCGACGATCGTTTCGCCGGCCGGAACCGGGTCGATCGCCTTGGCCTTGGCCATGAGCCGATTGGCTGTCCGGCGCGCCATCCAAATCGAAATGGCGAAGCCCACCAGGACCCCGCCGATCAAACCCCAGGGGTTGGTGCCGAGAACCCGGTCCACCCCGAACCCCAGCGCCAGACCGACCACAACCCCGCCGATCAGCTCGGCGATGATCTTGTACGCCTCGCCGGTGACCGCACTGGCCGCCAGCGTTTCGTTGGTCTTCGTCGCGGTCCGCGCCTCCAGATCGGATGCGCTCCGGTTGAGGCGTGCGATGGCCTCTTGGCGCGATTCCGGGGGCAGGGACATGACGGCCTCAGCACCTCCGTGGCCGCCCGAAAGCGCTTCTGGAGGGGGGTCTGAAATCGGCGCGGAACCTATAGGCGGGAGAAACGAAGGTCAACCCAGCCCGAGAAGCAGGTAAGATGTTGTTGTTCAGCGCCATTTCGGCGGGAGAACCGTGCCGTGACGGAAGGTCGCTGGGAGGAAAGTGAATAGTGCTAGCGAGCCAAGGCGTGAGCCGCTGGCGCCGCAGGCGCCACAGCCTCGCTCACCTCTCGCTCGCTCGCACCACTCACCCAGCTACTGCTCCGACCCAGACCGCCACAGCGCCCGCGTCAGCGGCTCGAACAGGTAGGACAGGGCGGTGCGGCGGCGCAGCTTGATCACCACCTCCACCGGCGCGCCGGGGCGGATGGCCCCGCCGACGCGGCCCAGCTTCTCCAGCTGATCCTCCGGCACCACGATCTCGGCGCGGAAATACTCCTGGCCCGTGCGCTCGTCCTGGAAGGAGTCGGCGGAGATCCGCGTCACCTCCCCCTCCAGCGGCGGCGGGTTGGTTTCGCGCAGGCCCGGAAAGCGCACTTCGGTCCGCTGGCCCACCCGCACATTGTCGGCGTCGGCGGTGCTGAGGCGGGCGACGATGATCTGGTCGGCGTTGCGCGGCACCACCTCCATCAGAGTTTGGCCCGGCTGGATCACGCCGCCGACGGTGAAGACCGTCAGGCCCACCACCTGGCCGTCGACCGGGGCGCGGATGGTGTTGCGGGCGATCTGGTCGCGCGCCTGGGCCAGGCGCGGCCGCAGCTCGTTCAGCTGGACATCGATGTTCCTCAGCTGCTCGGCCGCCTCCTCATTGGTCGTGGTGCCGACCTGGAGCAGCTGCAGCCGCGTTTCGCCGATCTGTTCGCGGGCGCGGGCCACCTGGGCCCTCAGGGCGCCGTTCTCGCCCTCCAGCTGGGCGGCGGTTCGCTCCAGCGCGCGGACACGCGTCAGGGGCGCGAAGCCCTTGTCAGCCAGCGAGCGCATGCCCGCCAGCTCCTCCTCGATCAGCCGCCGTTGCTCGACATTCGAGGCGATCTGCCGCTCATAGCCGTTCATCTGCTCCTGCAGCTGGCTGATGCGCTGGCCCAGCACGCCGCGTTCCGTCGAACGACCCGCGCCCCGCGCGCCCAGCTGCTGCCGCTGGAGCCGCATGGCCTCTTCCGCCAGCGCCTGATCCTCCGGCGGCAGGTCGGCGAACTCGGGCGGGGTCGGCACCGATCCAAGGCCGCGCTGCTCCGCGATGAGCCGCTGGCGTTGGGCTAGCAGGGCCAGCACCTGTCCGGTGAGGCCGCGCTCCGTGGCCCGCGTCTCGCCGCCCGCGACCTCGGCCAGCACCTGGCCGCGCCGCACGGTGTCGCCTTCGCGCACGCTGAGCGCCGAGACCACGCCCCCCTCCCGGTGCTGAACCGCCTGGCGATTGCCCGAGACGGAGACCGTACCCTGCGCGAACGCCCCCGCGTCCAGCGGAGCCAGGGCCGCCCAGCCGAGAAACAGGACGAAGAACAGGCCGATGGCGACGCCGCCCATCATCAGCTCGCGGCGCGGCTCGTCGGTGACGGGCGGCGGCCCCTGCGGCTGGCCAGGGACGGGATCGGCGACCGGACGGGCGATGATGTCGCTCATGGCTGCGCCACCTTCTTCTGGGCCGGCGATTGCAAGGCGGCCAGCACCTGATCGCGCGGCCCATCGGCCTGGACGGCGCCGCCGTTCAGCATCAGCAGCCGGTCGACCCGCTGGAGCACGCCCGCGCGGTGGGCGACGATCACCACAGCCGCGCCCTTCTGGGCGGCGCCGAGGATGGCCTGCATCAGCGCGGCCTCCCCTTCCTGGTCGAGGTTGGAGTTGGGCTCGTCCAGCACCAGCAGGACCGGATCGTTGTAGAGGGCGCGCGCCAGGGCCACGCGCTGGGCCTGGCCGGCCGATAGCCCCTGACCGAAGGCGCCCAGCTCTGTGTCGTAGCCCTGCGGCAGCTTCAGGATCATCTCATGCGCGCCCGCGGCCTGGGCGGCCGCCACCGCGCGGGCGTCGACCTCCGAGGGAGAGGAGCCCATGGAGGTGGCGAAGCGGGAGATGTTGTCCTTGATCGAGCCGGGAAACAGGCTCGGCGTCTGGGGCACATAGCCGATGTAGCGGGCCAGCTCGTCGGACTCGCGCAGGTCGTAGTCCGCCTCGTCCAGGCGGGCGACGCCGACCGTGGGCTTGAGCGCGCCCACCAGCACCCGGGCCAGGGTCGTCTTGCCCGAGCCGGAGGGGCCGACCACGCCGACCGTCTCGCCCGGGTTCAGCTGCAGGTTCACCTGCCGCAACTGGGGCTGGTCCGTATCGGGAAAGCGGACCGAGACGCCTTCCAGCCGGATTCGTCCCTTGGGCGCGGGCAGCTGGGTGCGCGGCTTGTCGACGGAGGCGGTGGAGGCGAACAGGTCCTTCAGCGTCTTCCAGCTGGCCAGGCCCTGCACCATCTGCGGCCAGGCGCCGACGAACATCTCCACCGGGGCCACGCTCCGACTGAGGAGGACGGAGGCGGCGATGATGGCGCCTTGCGAGATCTGTCCGTCCACAGCCAGCCAGGCCGCGATGCCCAGCGACAGCGATTGCAGGGTTAGGCGCACGAACTTGATCAGGCCCTGATAGCGGCCCCCGGTCAGCTGGGCCTCGGCCTGCTGGTCGGTCGCGGCGCGGCGCTGGTCGATCTGGCGGGCGATGGAGGCCGCCCGCATGCCGAGCGCCCGCACCACCTCGGCCTGGGCGGCCACGCCTTCCTGCGCCTGATAGGCGGCGGTGTTGGACTGGATGGCGCGGTTCAGCTTGGGACGGCTGTCCCGCTCGTTCAGCACCGCCAGGGTGACCAGGATCGCGCCGCCGACGAGCGTCAGCACGCCCAGCCAGGGGTGCAGCAGGAAGCAGCAGAGCAGGTAGAGCGGCGTCCAGGGCGCGTCGAACAGGGCCAGCACGCCCGTCCCGGTGAAGGCGCTCCGCACATGGTCGAACTCCCGCAGCGCCTGGCTGTTCGGCGCCTTGGACTGGAGATCCACCACCCGCGCCAGCACCCGACCCGCCAGCAGCTTGTCGAGCCTGAGGCCGGCGCGCAGCATCAGGCGCGTCCGCAGCCAGTCCAGCCAGGCCAGGGTGCCCAGGGCGAAGACCGCCACGGCCGTCACCAGCAGCAGGGTGGTGATGCCGCCCGTCGGCACCACCCGGTCATAGACCTGGAGCATGTAGAGGGTCGGCGTCAGGTAGAGCAGGTTCACCAGGGCCGAGAAGGCCGCCGCCGACACGAAATGGATTCGGCAGGCCCGCAGGGCGTCGGCCAGGGGCTCGGTCCCGGGCTGGGTGGGCAGAAGCTTCTCGAACACTCAGGGCTCCGCGCGGCTGCCGGTCATCATAGGGCCACGAACCAAAGGTCGGTAGTGCGGCGCATGTTTGGATGTTCCAACGAGGATCGCCCCATGATCCATCCCCTTCGCCTGATCTTCACCGTAGCGCTAGCGGTTTCGTCGCCGGCGGCCCAGGCGTGTCAACCGACGGAGCCCGTCATGGCCGAGACCTCGCCCCTCACCGTGGAGGATGTGAAAGGCTTCTGGGCCGTCGCCGCCGAGGGCCAGGAGCCGTGTCGGATCGCCCTGAACGGCATCGCCTCCGGCGAAGCGTATGGCGTCTATCTCGAGAACTGCACGGGCCTTCTAGGCAAGGTGCGCGGCTGGCGGCTGGACGGCGCCCGGGTCAGGCTGATCGACGGGGACGGGCAGATCCTGGCCACGCTTCGGCGCGACTCCGTCGATCGCTTCGTGGGTCAGGCGGGGTCGCTGCGGCTCACCCTGGAACGCGCACCCGTCGCCTGAGCCCGAAACGAGTCCGCGGGCGTGGCGTTGAGTCGTCCTCAGTATCGAGGACGACGTCATGGCCGCGCGACCCACCTGGCAGGGACATCTGAAGCTCTCGCTCGTGACCTGCCCGGTCGCGCTCTACACGGCCACCACCTCGGCCAACAACGTCAGCTTCCATCTGATCAATCCGGAGACCAACAACCGGATCAAGATGGTGACGACCGACCCCGACACCGGCCCCATCGAACGGTCCAAGCTGGTCAAGGGCTATGAGATCTCCAAGGACGAATACGTCCTGATGGACGAGAGCGACTTCGAGAAGGTCCGACTGGAAAGCACCAAGACCATCTCCATCGGCAAGTTCGTGGATGAGCACGAGATCGACCGCCTCTACTGGCTGGACCCGCTCTATGTCGTTCCCGAAAAGGGCGTGGGGACGGAAGCGTTCGCGGTCATCCGCGAAGCCATGCAGAGCTCCGGCAAGATCGCCCTCGGCTGCCTCGTGCTGCGCGGCAAGGAGCGGCAGGTGGCGCTGGAGGTGCGCGGCAAGGGCATGGTCGCCTATACGCTTCGCGCCCACGACGAGGTGAAGGCCGCGTCCGACTTCTTCGACGACATCCCCCAGGTGAAGGCCGACCCCGACATGGTGGAGATCGCCACGCGGCTGATCGCCCAGAAGGAGGGCGACTTCGATCCGTCGGAGTTCCACGACCGCTACGACGAGGCGCTGCGGGAACTCATCGAGGCCAAGGCCAAGGGGCGCAAGGTGGTGGATTCCAAGGCGCCGGAGGACACCAATGTGGTGGACCTCATGGAGGCGCTGCGGAAGTCGCTCCAGGGCTCGGCCGCGAGCGAGCGCAGGAAGCCCACGCCCCGCCGCGCCGCGCCCGCCAAGGCCGCCCCGAAGAAGCCGCCCGCGAAGAAGCGCGCGTGAGAGCGAACCCTTCTCCCCTCGGGGGAGAAGGTGGCTTGCGCAGCAAGACGGATGAGGGGGCGCTGTCAGCAGGCGCCCGGCTAAGGGAGAGCGGCTGAACCGTCCCCCTCATCCGAGCCGCTGGCGCGGCCCACCTTCTCCCCCGAGGGGAGAAGGATCAGGTGCGCGCCTTGGCCTTCTGCCGGAACCGGTGCAGCAAGGGTTCGGTGTAGCCGTTCGGCTGGGCCGCCCCCTCGAAGATGAGCGCTCGCGCGGCCTGAAAGGCCAGGCTGCCTTCGGGATCGGGCGCCATGGGGCGGTAGAGAGGGTCGCCGGCGTTCTGCGCGTCGACCTTGGCCGCCATCTTCAGCAACGCCGCGTCCACCTGGTCCGCCGTGCACACCCCGTGCATCAGCCAGTTGGCGATGTGCTGGGAGGAGATGCGCAGCGTCGCCCGGTCCTCCATCAAGCCCACATCGTGGATGTCCGGCACCTTGGAGCAGCCGACGCCCTGGTCCACCCAGCGCACCACATAGCCGAGGATGCCCTGGCAGTTGTTCTCCAGCTCGTCGCGCACCTCGTCCTCCGACCAGTTGCGCCCGAGCGCCAGCGGCGGCGTCAGGAGCTCGGCCACCCCAGGGATCGGCCGCGAAGCGATCTCCTCCCGGAGCGCGAACACGTCCGTCTGGTGGTAGTGCAGCGCATGCAGAACCGCCGCCGTCGGCGAGGGCACCCAGGCGGTGTTGGCGCCAGTCCTGGGGTGCGCCGCCTTCTGTTCCAGCATGTCCGCCATGCGGTCGGGCGCGGCCCACATGCCCTTGCCGATCTGGGCGCGGCCGTTCAGCCCGCACCTCAGGCCGATGGCGACGTTTCGCGCCTCATAGGCGCCGATCCAGGCGGCGGACTTCATTTCGGCCTTCCGCACCACCGGGCCCGCCTTCATCACCGTGTGGATCTCGTCGCCGGTGCGGTCGAGGAATCCGGTGTTGATGAAGACGATCCGTTCCCTGAGCGCATGGATGCAGGCGGCGAGGTTGGCGGAGGTGCGCCGCTCCTCGTCCATCAGACCGACCTTGATCGCGGCCCGCGGCAGCTCGAGCAGGTCCTCCACCGCCGCGAACAGCCGGTCGGTGAAGGCGCACTCCTCCGGGCCATGCATCTTGGGCTTGACGATATAGATGGAGCCGGCGCGGCTGTTCCGATAGCGCCCCAGCCCCTTCAGGTCGTGCAGGCCGACCAGGCTGGTCACAAGGGCGTCCAGTATGCCTTCCGGCGCCTCCGAACCGTCCGGCAGGCGAACGGCGGGCGTGGTCATCAGGTGGCCGACGTTGCGGACGAACAACAGGGACCGGCCGGGCAGGGTCAGCCGCGAGCCGTCTGGCGCCGTGTAGTCTCGATCCGGCTCCAGCGACCGCGTCAGGCTGCGCCCGCCCTTGTCGAAGGTCTCCTGGAGATCGCCGCGCATCAGGCCCAGCCAGTTGCGATAGGCGGAGACCTTGTCCTCGGCGTCCACCGCCGCGACCGAGTCCTCCAGGTCGACGATGGTGGAGAGCGCCGCCTCCAGCACCACGTCCGCGATGCCGGCCGGATCGTCGCGCCCGATGGGGTGCTCGGGATCGAACACCACCTCGATATGCAGGCCGTGGCGGCGGAACAGGCGGCCGCGCTCGGACTGGCCGACGTACTGGTCGGGGTCGCGCAAGGCGATGCCGTTCAGGTGCGGCTCGGTCAGCCCGCTCCATGAGCCCTGCGCCAGCGGGACGGCCTCGTCGAGAAAGGCCTTGGCCCGAGCCACCACCCGTGCGCCCCTCGCGGCGTCATAACCTCCGGCCGGCGGCAGGTCGCCGAGCGCGTCCGTGCCGTAAAGGGCGTCGTAGAGGCTGCCCCAGCGCGCATTGGCCGCGTTCAACACGAAGCGGGCGTTGAGGCTGGGCACGACCAGTTGTGGTCCCGCCAAGGTCGCGATCTCGGGATCGACGTTCGAGGTGGTGATCTCGAAGGGCTCGGGCTCCGGGACGAGATAGCCGATCTCGTGGCGGAACCGGTCCGCCTCGACAGGGTCCATGGGCTGGCCCCGCCGCGCTTCCAGAAACGCGTCGATGCGGGCCTGGATCTCGTCGCGGGCCCGCAGCAGACGCCGGTTTTCCGGGGCGAACCGCGCGAAGATTTCGGCCGCGCCCGTCCAGAACGCCCCGGCTGGAATCCCCAGACCCATCAGCGCCTCGCCTTCGACAAAGGCCGCCAGCCGCGCGTCGATCTTCAGCCCCGCCCGATCGGTTTCGCTCATCCTGATCCTCCGGCTGACGGCAGCGCTTGGGCGGCTGTAACGTTCCGTGATCGTGCTTCCAAGAGCGCGGGTCGCCTTGACTTCGCCGTTATGGGAGCCCATCTGCCCGCCATCGCACTTCGCGATGTCCGGCGCGCTCCAGCGCGTGTGGGTCTGTAGAGTTCAGACCTGTCTGTCGTAGCGGCCGGCTCTTTTCAGGATTTACGTCGCCACGACACGCGGGGCGGCGCTCGTTCTCCAAGCTCCTGAGGGGGCCGGAGGCGCGCGCTGATCACCCCGGCACGGCCGGCGTCCCGCGCGCGTCTTCGCTTATCGAAAGACCGCCCGTGACCACCCAATCCACCACCCATTCCACCTTCGAGACCTTCGGCCTGAACAAGGCGCTGCTGACGGCGTTGACGGCCGAGGGCTACGTCAAGCCGACGCCCATCCAGTCGCAAGCCATTCCGCACGTTATGGCGGGCAAGGACCTGCTGGGGATCGCCCAGACCGGCACCGGCAAGACCGCCGCCTTCGCCCTGCCGATCCTGCACCGCCTGGCCGAGAACCGGGTCGCGCCCCAGCCGCGCACCACCCGCGCGCTGATCCTGTCGCCGACGCGTGAGCTGGCCAGCCAGATCGCCGACAGCTTCAAGGCCTATGGCGCCCATCTCGGCTTCCGCGTCGCCGTCATCTTCGGCGGCGTGAAATACGGCCCGCAGGAGCGCGCGCTTCAACAAGGCCTGGACGTTCTGGTCGCCGCCCCCGGGCGCCTGCTGGACCACATGCAGCAGAAGACCATCGACCTCTCCTCCACCGAAATCTTCGTGCTCGACGAGGCCGACCAGATGCTGGACCTCGGCTTCATCAAGCCGATCCGCCAAGTGGTCTCGCGCCTGCCCGCGCGGCGTCAGAACCTGTTCTTCTCCGCCACCATGCCCACCGAGATCGGCAAGCTGGCCTCGGACCTGCTGAAGGACCCGATGAAGGTCCAGGTCACGCCGCAGGCCACCACCGTCGAGCGCATCAAGCAGTCGGTGATCTGGGTTGAACAGGGCAGGAAACGCGCGCTCCTGACCGAGCTCTTCTCGGACCCGAGCTATACGCGCTGCCTGGTCTTCACCAAGACCAAGCACGGCGCCGACAAGGTCGCCGCCTATCTGGAAGCCGGCGGCGTCGAGGCCGGCGCCATCCACGGCAACAAGAGCCAGCCCCAGCGCGAGCGGGCGCTTGAAGCCTTCAAGAACGGCAAGCTGCGCGTGCTGGTCGCGACCGATATCGCCGCCCGCGGCATCGACGTGGACAAGGTCACCCACGTGGTGAACTTCGAGCTTCCTTACGTGCCCGAGGCCTATGTGCACCGCATCGGCCGGACGGCGCGGGCGGGGTCCGACGGCACGGCCATCAGCTTCGTGGCCGGCGACGAGATGAAGCTGCTGAAGGACATCGAGAAGGTCACGCGCCAGAAGATCCCGGCCGTCGATCGCCGCAACGACAAGCAGCTGGCGGCGCTGGACGCCTCCATCATGGCCGCGGGCGTGAACAAGAAGGCGACCCTGCCCGAGCGCGAGGGCGAGCGCTCGCGTCCCGACGGCGAGAACCGAGGCCGCAACCGGCGCACCCGGGGCGCGCGTCCCGAGGGCGGAGGCCAGCCGCACCGCGCGCGCAAGGGCGAGAACCGCGACCGCACCCACCACGCCGAACGCCCGGCCCAGCCGAAATACGATCCCATGGCGGGCGAGCGTGGACCCGAGCCGAAGCCGGTCGGCGAGCTGAAGCGCCGCCCCCGTCGGCGGCGCTGATCAGTCGAGGGGCGGTGGGCCGAAGCGATTGGCCTCGGCGGACCCTCGCCTGAGGGTCGCCCAGCCGTGCACCGAGCCCGCTAACAGACAAAAGCCCATAGCTCCGAGCAACAGCGGTTGTAATGAGCTCGGCGCAGCCGTCCATCCAAGCCCCAGCCCGGTGATCGCTGCGGTGAAGGCCAATCCAATCGCCAAGTGTGAACGAGCACTAACCCCAACATCATGCAGGCGGCGCACGCCGCTGGCCAGGCCGGCCCAGGCGAGGAACGGCAGCGGGAGCAGAAGAGTGGCGGCAAGGGCTCTTGGCGCCCCAGCCTGCAGTGCGGCAACGAGGCCGACTACGCAGACGGCGGCCAGCAGCATCCGCTGACGCTCACGCCGGAAATAAGCCCTGCGGCTCTCCCGTCCTCTGAAACTCAGAAGGGAGAGCCCTGACCTCATCGCCTTAGTCCCGCAGCAGTTCGTTGACGCCCGTCTTCGCGCGGGTCTGGGCGTCGACGCGCTTGACGATGACGGCGCAGTAGAGGCTGGGGCCCCCGTTCGGGTCGGGCAGGCTGCCGGGCACCACCACGCTGTAGGCGGGGACTTCGCCGCGGAAGACCTCGCCGGTGGCGCGATCCACTATCTTGGTCGAGGCGGACAGGTAGACGCCCATGGCCAGGACCGCGCCTTCGCGCACGATCACGCCCTCGGCCACCTCGGCGCGGGCGCCGATGAAGCAGCCGTCCTCGATGATGGTGGGGTTGGCCTGGAGCGGCTCCAGCACGCCGCCGATGCCGGCGCCGCCGGACAGGTGCACGTTCTTGCCGATCTGAGCGCAGGAGCCGACGGTGGCCCATGCGTCCACCATCGAGCCCTCGTCCACATAGGCGCCGATGTTCACGAAGGAGGGCATCAGCACGACGTTGCGGCCGATGAAGGCGCCTTGGCGCACGATGGCGCCCGGCACGGAGCGAAAGCCGCCGGCCTGATAGTCGGCCGCGGCCCAGTCGCCGAACTTGTTGGGAACCTTGTCCCACCAGGGACCGAGGCCGGGCGCGGGGCTGGTCCCGCTCCGGTCGCCGCCCCGCAGCAGCTGGTTGTCCGACAGGCGGAAGGACAGCAGCACCGCCTTCTTTAGCCACTGGTGCGTGGTCCAGACGCCGTCCTCGCCGCGCGAGGCGACGCGGGCCTCCCCGCTGTCCAGCAGGGCCAGCGCCTCCTCCACGGCGCGGCGGACTTCGCCGTGGGTGTGGGTCGAGACGTTCGCCCGGTCCTCCCAGGCGACCTCGATGACTGTTTCCAGATGGGCGGGGTCGGTCATGCGGCCTCCCGTAGATCAAGCTTCAGCAGGAAGTCGAGCAGCAGAGGCTCGCGGTGGTGGATGCAGGCGGCCAGCTCGCCTGGATCGCGGTCGCCGATCAGCACCGTGGTCATGCCCAGGCTCGCGGCGGGCATCAGGTTCCGAGGCGTGTCCTCGAAGAAGATCGCCCGACGCGGCTCCACGCCGAAGCGCTCGACGAGATGGCGGTAGGAGGCGGGCTCCGGCTTGGGCACCAGGTCCATGTCCTCGATGGCGAAGACGCCGTCGATCACCTCGGTCAGGCCGACGCGCTCCATCACGCGGGCGGCGTGGCAGCGCGCGCCATTGGTGAAGACCAGCTTTTGCCCCGGCAGGTCGCGGATCGCCTCGGCCAGCCTGGGGTTCGGCTCCAGAGTGTCCAACGGGATGTCGTGCACCTGGCGGAGAAAGGCCTCGGGATCGACGGCGTAGTTGGCCATCAGCCCGGCGAGCGTCGTCCCGTGCGCCTCCAGGAACTGCTTCTGCAAGGTGGCGGCCGCCTCGGCCTCAAGCCCGGTGGCCTCGACCATGAAGGCGTTGATGCGCGCCTGCACCAGCCGCATCACCCCCTGCTCGGACGGATAGAGGGTGTCGTCCAGATCGAAGATCCAGTGCCGGATGTGGCTGAGGTCGATCCCGCTCACGCCCGCACCAGGGTGCCGGCGCCGTGCTCGGTGAACAGCTCCACCAGCATGGCGTGCGGGCGCCGCCCGTCCAGGATGACCACGGCCTCCACCCCCGCCTCGATGGCGGCCATGGCGGTCTCGAGCTTCGGGATCATGCCGCCGGTCGCCACGCCGTCCTCGATCAGCTGGGCGGCGACGCCCACCGTCATCTGCCGGATGATCTGGCCGTCGGCGTCCTTCACCCCCTCCACATCGGTCAGGAGCAGCATGCGCTTGGCCTTCAGCGCGCCGGCCAGCGCGCCCGCCACCGTGTCCGCGTTGACGTTGAAGGTCTCTCCCGCCTCCGAGACGCCGATCGGCGCGATGACCGGCACCCAGTCGGCGTCGGATTCCAGCAGACGGGTGATCAGCTTGGGATCCACCCTCGTGGGGTCGCCGACGTAGCCCAGGTCGACCTCATGCTCGATCAGGCTGTCGGGGTCCCGCTTGGTCCGGGTGGTCTTCTTCACCGTCAGCAGGCCGGCGTCCTTGCCCGACAGGCCGATGCCGCGCACGTCGGCCTCGCGCCCAGCCATGGTGATCCAGTGGGCGATCTCCTTGTTGACGGCGCCGGACAGGACCATCTCGGCGACCTGCATGGTGTCGGCGTCCGTCACCCGCAGGCCGTCGACGAAGCGCGACTTCACGCCCGCCTTCTCCAGCATGGCGCTGATCTGGGGTCCGCCGCCGTGGACCACGACCGGGTTCACGCCCATCAGCTTCAGCAGCACCACGTCGGCGGCGAACTGCTTGGCGACCTCGGAATCGCCCATGGCGTGGCCGCCGTATTTTATGACCACCGTCTCGCGGTCGTAGATCTGGATGTAGGGCAGGGCCTCGGCGAGGGTGCGGGCGGTCGCCCAGCCCTGGTCGCCTGTGCGGGGGATGAGGTCGTCGGTCACGGGGCGGCTGATAACGAGCCGTTCGGCGGGTGTCACCTGCTCCAGTGCGACGGTTATGTTCCAGGGTCACCGAGAGTTGAGCGACCCGCGTCCCGCCACGCTTGTGATTGCGCGCCGGTAAGCTACTTTGTCCGTTCCATTTTATGGTCGGGGACAGCCATGTTCGACGCCTTCCAAGACGCCGCCACCACGCCGCTCGCCACGGGCGACGAGGCTGACACCTCCACCTCGCCCTTCGGCGACATCGCCAGCTACATGATCTGCGGCTGCTGCGGTCGGTTCCACTCCGTGGTCGACGACGGCACAGGCGGACTGGGCAACCTCAACAGCGACGATCGCGGCGGCCTGGGCTCAAACAACAAGCCGTCCTACGGCGTGACCCAGGCGGGCGCGCAGATCACGCGCAGCAACGCGACCTGGGCCGCGGGCCTCGGCCAGGCGACCACGGTGAACTACGCCTTCCGGGGCGAGGCGCCGACGACCATGCCCTCCGACATCTCGGGCTTCTCGTCTTTCAGCGCCCAGCAGATCGCCATCACCCTGCAGTCGCTTCAGTCCTGGTCGGACGTGGCGAACATCACCTTCAACCGGGTGCAGGACGCCGGAAGCGAATACGTCGCCAACTCGACCATCAGTTCGAATGGGCAGCTGACCATGCTGTTCGGCAACTACACCTCCGGCCAGTCCGGCGCCGCCGCCTTCGCCTACCTGCCCGGCAACCGGGCCAGCAGCTCGAACTCGGGCGACGTCTGGGTCAACATCACGGCCTCCAGCGGCCAGCAGGCCAACCCGCAGCTGCTGAACTACGGCTTCCAGACGCTGACCCACGAGATCGGCCACGCCATCGGCCTGTCGCACCCCGCCGACTACAACGCCGGCGCCGGCGTCACCATCACCTATTCGGCGCACGCCATCTACTACGAAGACTCCCGCCAGTACTCGGTGATGAGCTACTTCGACGAGGTCAACACGGGCGCCCAGTTCGGCAACCTGTGGTCCGCCGCGCCCCTGCTGGACGACATCGCCGCGGCGCAGCGCCTCTACGGCGCCAACATGACGACGCGCACGGGCAACACGACCTACGGCTTCAACTCCAACGCCGACCGCGCGTGGTTCTCGGCCGCCACGGCCTCGACCCAGCTGATCTTCGCCGTTTGGGACGCCGGAGGGACCGACACCTTCGACTTCTCCGGCTACAGCCAGAACGCCACCATCGACCTGCGTCAGGGCGCCTTCTCCAGCGTCGGCGGCCTCGTCGGCAACATCTCCATCGGCATGGGCGCGGTGATCGAGAACGCCATCGGCGGCTCGGGGAACGACACCATCTACGGAAACTCCGCCAACAACACCATTCGTGGTGGCCTGGGTAACGACATAATCAACGGCGGCCTGGGGACGGACACCGTCATCTACAGCGGGCAGCGCTCCCAATACACTGTCACCTGGAACTACGGCTACGTCACTATCGAAGGACCAGAAGGTACAGACACGCTCTACAACGTCGAGTGGATATACTTCGGCAATGATTTCGCGGAAGGCGTGTACGGCATGGTGCCGAGCCAGCCGTTGAACGTTTATGGTGATGCAAGCAACGACGTCATCACTGGGACGGCGCTCGGCGATACGATCACGGGCGGCGGCGGCGACGATACGATCAATGGGCTCGGCGGCAATGACTCTCTTGGCGGCGGTAGCGGCAACGACACGATCGATGGTGGAGCTGGAAACGACATCATCGTCGGCGGCCTGGGTAACGACACGCTGACCGGCGGCGCCGGCTTCGACGTACTGGACTATTCGTCCGCGTCGGGAGCTGTGACCGTCAACATGACGACCGGCCTCACCACCGGTGCGGCTGGCAGCGACAGCTTCAGCGCCTTCGAGGAGGTGCGCGGCTCCGCCTTCAACGACACCATCACCGGCGACGGCCAGAACAATGTGCTGCGAGGCGGCGGCGGCATCGACCTCCTGAACGGCGGCGCAGGAAACGACACGCTGGTGGCCGGTGCGGGCGTCCAGAACACCAATGCGGCCGATATCTCGAAGCCGCAGAGCCTGGCCAACAACTCCATCGCCAACGCCCGGGTGATCAGCAGCGCCACCGATTACGACCTGCTGATCAACAGCGCCATCACGGCCTCCACCAGCGTGCCTCACGCTACGGTGGTGGCGGTCAGCCACGGCGGTATCGAGTACTATCGGATCGATGTCACGGCGGCCGGCGCCCAGATCACCCTGGACACGGACAACGCCAACTTCGACAGCACCCTGCGCCTGCTTGACGCGAACGGCGCCGAACTGGCTTCAAACGATGACGGCGGCAGCGACGGCGCGTCAACGGAATCCTTCATCACCTATACCTTCGCCGCAGCGGGGACCTACTTTGTGGAGGTGGCGCGCTACAGCAGCGGCGGCACCAGCGGCGCGCCCCTGGTCACTCAGTCCATCCTGGCCGGCTCCACCTATACGCTGCATGTGTCGCTGACCTCGGCGACCGCCTCGCCGATCTTCACAGCCGGCTCCACGCTGAACGGCGAGGCCGGGGACGACACCTTTGTCGGCGGCAGCGGCAACGACGCCTTCAACGGCGGCGCCGGCGTCGATACCGCCGACTATTCGCTGGCCTCCGCCGCGGTCACGGCGAACCTGGCGACGGGGACGGCTTCCGCCAACGGTCAGGGTTCCGACACGCTCAGCAGCATCGAGCGCCTGATTGGCTCGAACTTCGCCGACAGCCTATCGGGTTCCGCCGCCAACGAGACCTTCCGCGGCGGCGCCGGCGGGGATGCTATCTCGGCGGGCGATGGGTATGACGTTTCCGAATACGCTGGCATGCGCCGTGGCTACACTGTCGTGAATTCGACCACGGTGACCGGGGGAACCGAGGGCGGCACAGACAGCCTGTCGGGCATCGAGGCGGCGACCTTTGTCGACGGCATGGTGACCTTCAACGCCGATAGTCAGGCCGCCCAGTTGATGCGGCTCTACTCCGCAGCCTTCGACCGGGCGCCGGACGCGCTGGGCTTCCACATCCAGCTGAACGCGCTGGAGGCGGGCGTCACCACCGCGGTGATGGCCCAGCGCTTCCTGGATTCGGCGGAGTTCTCGGGCCGCTTCGGCACGCTGACGAACACCCAATACATTCAACGGCTTTATCAGAACGCCCTGGACCGCCAGCCCTCGAACTCGGAGATCAACGACTGGCTGACCTATCTGAACGGCGGCGGCACGCGCGCTGGCCTGCTCCTGATCTTCGCGGAGTCGACCGAGCACCGCGCCATTACCGGCGCGACGCTCAACCAAGGGCTGTGGGTGGGCGACGACACCTCGGAGGCGTTGGCGCGGCTGTTCGACGTCGTGTCCGACAGCGTCCCTAACCAGGTGGACTTCACTGTTTGGCGGGGGATGCTCGCGTCTGGTCAGTCCTTGGCGAACATCGCAGCGACCATGCTCCAGACCCAGGGGTACTATGATGTTTTCGCGGGTCTCACCAACGAGCAGTTCGTCACCAAAGTCTATCAGCAAGCGTTCGAGCGGGCGCCCGACGCAGCGGGCTTCAACGCCTATGTGACCGGCCTCACCAACGGGACCATCACCCGCGCCCAGATGCTGGTGGAGTTCGCCAACTCGGCCGAGCACGTCGCGCTCACCACCCCGCGCTGGGTCGGCGGCATCCCCTTCCAGGGCGCGCCGACCGCCCCCGACGAGGTCGCCAAGGCCGAGGACGTCCAGGCGCCCCAGGTCCAGCCCGAGATCGACGGCGGCAAGGACGCGGGCAAGGCCGAGGACGGCGCCCTGGTGCTGCCCGACCAGACCGACGGCGACGCCTTCGTCCTGCCGGCGCGGCCGGCGCACGGCGCTTCGGCCGTGGACGGCGTGCGGTTGACGGAGCCCCAGGTCCAGATCGAGCTGACGACCGAGGAGGCCAAGGCCGAAGTCGCCCTGGTGCTGCCGGACGACGCCTTCGTGCTGACCAAGGCCGACATGGACGCTCAGCCGCTGGTGCTGCCGGACGCCGGGACGGAGACGCTTGAGCTCTCGTCGGAGGCTCCGGCCGCCGTCGACCCGCTGGCCGACCTGCCGTTCATCGAACGGCCCGACCTGCCGGTCCACTTCGATCCGCTGGACCTGCTGGTCCACCGCGATCACGGGCCCTGGGCTCACTGATGGGCGCAAGACAAGACGGGAAGGGCCCCGCCGCTGGCGGGGCCCTTTTCAATTGGGCGTCGCCAGCGCGTTCATGTCGCGAGCGACGAGGGCCTCGGTAAACCGGGCGCGGGCGGCCAGGTCGCCCTCCTCGCAGACCATCCAGCCGATCACCGCGAGCCGCGGCTCCCCTCCGCCTTGCGGTTCGAGGCGGAGCCGAAGCCGAAGGCGACCGGCGGCCTGGGCGGCGATCGTCCGAACCAGCCACCGGTCTTCGCCCGGCTTGAGCGCCTCCCAGGCTCCGGCCTCGCCCCCTTCCGTCTCCAGCCGGAAGCGGAGCGTCGTGGACCCAAGGCCGCGCACGCCGAGGAACAGCCGCAGGGGGCCGTGAGCGTCCACCGTCGCCTCCAGTTCGCCGTCCAGGCCTCGCAAGGGCGAGCCCGCATCGTCCGGGGGCCCCCAACCGGACCCGACGCGAAACACCTCGCCCGACACCATGCCGGGCGCGACGCCCAGCGCGCGGGATCGGCTCATGGGATAGTAGCGGCCCAACTCCAGCCGCGTCGGCTCCGTGGACATGGCGTCCCCCTCCTCCGTCCACCGTTCGATCGCCACCAGCATGTCGTCCGCCAGGGCTCGCCAGGGCCGCGGCCGGAAGCGATCGGCGATCGCCGCCTCCCGCTCGGCCCGGAAGGCGGGGTCGAGGATCAACCGCTCCATAGCCTCGGTCAGCGCCCGCTCGTCGCCGGTGGGCGCATAGACGGCCAGGTCGCCCCCCGCTTCCGGCACCGACGAGCTGTCGGACGCCAACACCGCCTTGCCCCAGGACAGGCTTTCGGTGACCGGCAGGCCCCAGCCCTCGTAGCTCGACGGATAGAGGGTGAAGAGGCAGTCGCGGTAAAGCGCCGCCAGCGCCCCGTCCGGCACGCCCGACAGCATCGTCACTTGTCGCTTCAGGCACGGATCGCTCTCCAGCCGCTTGAACACGGCGTCGTTCAGCCAGCCCCGGGCGCCGACGCAGACGAGCCTCGGCATTCGGTCCGCGCCCTGACGGGCGATCAGCGTCTGCAAGGCCCTGAGAACCAGCAGGTGGTTCTTGCGCGACTCGACGGTCGAGACGAACAGCATGTAGCCGCCCGGCTCCAGGCCGTAGCGGCCGAGCGCGCCGGCGTCCCGCTCGCCGCGCCGGAAGTCGGCGTCCAGCCTCACCACCTGGACCTGATCCGGTCCGACGCTGTGGCCCAGCCGCTCCGCCACCGCCATCAGGTCGCGCCGCGACGCCTCGGAGTTGGTCAGGAAGCGGTCCGCGTGGCCGAAGACGCCGACGGCCCAGGAGATGAAGTCCTGCACCAGGGGCTCGACGCAGTGCTCGGGCGCCATGATCGGGATCATGTCGTGCACGAAGGGCAGGTAGCGCACGCCGTAGCGCCGCCGCGCCTCCCGCACCTTGAGGAAGTAGTTCTGCAGCCACCAGGAGGTGCCGAGATTGACCAGCCAGGCCCCGCGCGGAAACCGTAGCGGCGGCCCGAGCTCCGTCTCCAGGGCGACCGCCTCCAGCATGGCGCGCCAGTCGCCGTCGGTCAGCGACCCGCCGTCGAGCGCCAGGTCGGCCGTTCTCAGGAACAGGTCGCCGGGAATCTCCACCCAGCCGTCGCGATGCTCCGCGAAGGCGCAGACCAGGACCGCCCTGTCCTTCGGCGGCTGGCGCAGGAGGGCGCCGATCACCTCGATCTGGACTCTCTGGATGCCCGTCGGCAGGCGGGAGTGGCGAAAGTAGCCGATCAGATCGGAGACATCGAAGACGACGGCGGGTCCAGCCTCCGGAGCCCGTGCGGCCCGCGGCCGCTTCAGCGGTCGGACGTGTCCGATCACCTGGTCGTGCAGGTCCGCGGCCAGGGGCGCGCCGCCGAGGAGCAGGGTGCGCAGCTCGGGCAGGGCGTGCGGATTGGCCGGCTCCATGATCACCGCCCGCGCATAGGCCGCCGCCGCCTCGGCGCGCCGCCCGTCCAGCTTCAACAGGTGGCCCAGCTGCAGGTGGGTGTCCGCGGCGTCCGGCTCCCGCTCCAGCGCCTCGCCATAGGCCCGCTCCGCGCCCCGGAGGTCGCCGGACTCCTTCAGCGCATGGCCGAGCTGGACCCACAGATGCGGCCGCTCAGGCTCCCGCTCCAGGGAGGCGCGATAGAGGCGGGCGGCGCGGAGCCAGTCGCGGCGATCTCGAGCGGCGTCAGCCTTCAGCGCCAGCGCTTCCGCCGAAGACGTCCCGAACACCCCCTCCATCCAGCTCATGGCCAAGGGCTAGACAGGCTGAGCGGCGGGGGCAAGGCCGGCGTAGGCCGCCACCGCCTCGTCCACGCTGTCGAACAGCCGGTGCTCCCCGTCGCCTGGGAGCAGCAGGGCGCGGTCGCACTCGCGCTTCAGCAGCTCCAGGTCGTGGGAGGCCATGATGAAGCTCTTGCCCGCGCGCCGCTCGAACAAGGCCTCGCGGCAGCGCTCCTGGAACCGGGCGTCCCCCACCGCCACAAGCTCGTCGATCAGCAGGCAGTCGAAGTCGATGGCCAGGCAGAGCCCGAAGGCCAGGCGCGCCCTCATGCCGGAGGAATAGTGCCGCACCGGCTGGTGAAGGGCGTCGCGCCCGAGGTCGGCGAAGGCCTCGACCCGCTCGCGCACCGTGTCCGTCGGCTCGCCGTGAAGCCGGGCGATGAAGCGGATGTTGTCCAGGCCCGACAGGCTGCCCTGAAAGCCCCCATCGAAGCCCAGCGGCCAGGAGGGGCGCATGCGCCAGTCGATCCGGCCGCTCGTGGGCGTCAGAGCCCCGCCCAGCATCTTGATCAGGGTGGACTTGCCGGCCCCGTTGCGGCCGATCAGCGCCAATCGGCCGCCGACCGGCAGGGTCAGGTCCAGCGGTTCCAGCACGGTGCGGCCGGTGCGCCAGCGCTTGGAGAGGCCCCGCACCTCCAGCCCCACGGGCTGGGGCTCAGGCACGGGCTTCGGACGCCGCGCCATCAGTCCTGCCGGTGCTCGCGCACCCCCGCCCAGACGAGCCAGCCAATGCCGTAGAGCAGGAGGGTGGTGATCAGCACGATCAGCACGGACAGCCAGCGGCGGGGCCGGATCGCCTCGTCCGGCAGGTTGGGCTGGACGATCCGCTCCAGGTAGCGACCTTGGGCGCGGGCCGTGTCGCGCGCTTCCAGCAGCCGCGCCTCGGCCTCGGTCACCTGCCGATCGGCGGTCTGGCGCTCCAGGACCAGGTCCTCATAGGCGCTGACGCGCGGCGCCAGCGAGCCCTCCCCGCCCGCCACCTTGGCGCGCTCGGCCGCGATCTGGCGTTCGAAGGCGGCGATGCGGGCGTCCAGGCTGGGCAGTTGGGGGCTCAGCAGCGCTTCGCTGGCGATCTGCGCCCGCTCGGCGCGCAGCGACGCCACCTGCGCCAGCAGGGAGCCGATCAGCTGGGTGCTCTCCTGGGCCTGGCGCTGGGGGTCGATGAAGCGCTCTCGCGTGCGGAAGGCGGTCAGCCGCCGCTGCACCAGGGCCAGGCGGTCGCGCGCCTCGTCCAGGCCCCGCTGGGCCGCCTCGACGGCGTCGGCCTCCGCGCGCCGGTTCAGCCGGTTCACCAGCCGCTCCCCGCCCTGGAGCAGGCTCTCGGCCATGACCTGCGAGTCTCGAGGCCGGAAGGTTTCGACCCGCAGCGTGCTGATGCCCGTGTTGGCGTCGTAGCCCACGGTCACATAGCGACCGAACGCCCTGTGCAGATCCTCGAAGGAGGAGCCTTCGAACGGCCCAGGATAACGCGCGAACAGGTCGGCGCCGGCGGGGCCGAGCGCCTCTCGCACATTCATGCGGCCCGCCAGCTCGCGGAGCCCGTCGCGCGACTGGATGTATTCATGAACCGCGAAGGCGTCCGTCTGGGCGGGGGCCAGCCCCACCCCCTGGAGCGTCAGGCCGAGCGCGCTGGGCTGGGACTGGGCCGGCGCCCGGACCACGAAGCGCGCCTCCGAGACGTATCGGGGCGAGGCGATCAGGAGGAAGTAGACGGCGGCGATCACCGTCGGCGCGACCACCAGCAGCAGGAACGCCCACGGCAGGCGCGACAGCCGCTCGCGCCGCGCGGGGCTCAGCCGGTCTGCGAGGAATGCCGGCGGTCGAAGATCGCGTGTGGAGCTCAAGCGGGGGCCTTCTCAATCGGGCTCGACGCGGTCGCGCACGCCGGCGAGCAGAACCAGGCCCAGCGCCAGAAACGCCACGCCCCAGGCCAAGGCATAGACCGGATCGTAGTGGGTTTCCACGAAGGGGCCGAACACGCCGGCTCGGATCATCTCAACCGGGTGCGGCAGGGGGATCAGCAGGTAGTCGTCCCGGAACCGGGGCGGCAGCCAGGACACCATGAAGAAGACGCCCGAGATCGGGATGATCAGATAGGTCAGCAGCGGCACGACGCGCTCCAGCACGGCGAACCTGAGCGCCAGGGCGCTGAGGATCAGGGCCAGCCCCAGCCCCTGGAGCGCCAGCAGGAACCAGCCGCCGTAGAGCAGCAGCCAATCGGCGGGCGGCCCCACCTCGCCGATGGCCGCCAGGCAGAGATAGACGATCAGGAAGGCCGCGCTCGCCCCCAGGAACTCCAGCATGTTGCGGGCGGCGTAGAGGTGCAGCGGCTTCACCTGTCGATGGTAGAGCAGCCCGCCGTTGGCCGAGAGCGCGTTCAGCGAATAGCCGATCTGATGGCGCAGCAGCAGCAGGGCCATATAGCCGGTCATGGCGAGCGGACCCACGCGGACCCCGTGCTCGTATTCGGGCTTGGCGACGGCCCACAGCGCGATCACGCCGAAGCAGAAGATCAGGGGCTCGCCGACCACCCAGAGGAACCCCAGCCCCTCGCGCCCATAGCGGGTGATCAGCTCGCGCAGCATCAAGGCGCGAACGACCTGGGCGTGACGGGAAAGAACGGTCGCGATCATCATGGCCCGGGGGCGGTTCCGGCGTCGACGATAGAGGCTGACGCGGATGGAACAAGCCGACTCACCCTCTTGGAGCGGAGCGGCGGAGGGCCTAGACCGCGCCCCATGTCAGATCAGCCGCCCAGCTGGGGCCCCCTGAGGTCCTTCGGCCGCATCAAGTCGCGTACCTTGAAGCCGCGCCAGGCGGCGCTGTTCGAGACCTTGCTGCCGCGCATCGCCCTGCCCGATCCGCTCGCGGGACCGATCGAGCCGAAGGCCCTGATGCCCGACGCGCGGCAGGTGTGGCTGGAGATCGGCTTCGGAGGCGGCGAACACCTGGCGGAGCAGGCGGCCCGTCATCCCGACGCGCTCATGATCGGCTGCGAACCCTTCCTGAACGGCGTCGGCTCGGCGCTCCGGCACGTGGAGGAACGTGGCCTGACCAACGTCCGCATCCACGCCGGAGACGCGCGGGACGTGCTGGACGCGCTGCCGGAGGCCTCGCTGGATCGGGTGATGATCCTGTTTCCCGACCCCTGGCCCAAGGCGCGGCATCAGAAGCGGCGGCTGATCCAGGACGACACCGCCCTGGCCGTCGCCCGCGCGCTGAAGCCGGGCGGCGCCCTGCGCTTCGTCACGGACTGGAAGGATTACGCGGACTGGGCCTTGGAGCGGCTGAGCCGCACCCCTGGCCTGCGCTGGACGGCGGAGGAGGCCGACGACTGGCGCATCGCGCCCTTCGACCATGTGACCACCCGCTACGAGGAGAAGCGGCTGGGCGACACTCCGCCGATCTTCCTCGAGTTCGAACGGGTCTAGTCCAGCTTGAGCGCCTCCGCGAGGAGGCGGGCCTCCGCGGCCCGCGACGACCCGGCCCGCCAGGCGACCACGATCTCGCGCCGGGGCGCGTCGGCGGAGATGGGCCGGACGACCACGCCTGGCGCGTCCGCCAGCCCGGCCCGCACCGCCATCTCGGGCAGAAAGGACACGCCCAGCCCGGAGGACACCATCTGCACCAGGGTGTGCAGCGAGGTGGCGGCGAACACGTCCTCACCCTTCGGCGGCTCCAGGTTGAAGGCGGCCAGCGCCTGATCGCGCAGGCAGTGGCCGTCCTCCAGCAGGATCAGGTCTTCCGACCGCAGCTGGCCGGGCGCGATCGGATCGGCGGCGGCGAGCGGGTGGCCGATCGGCGCGGCGGCGAGGATCTCGTCGTCCCCGATGCGCGCGTGGTCGATCCCCGAAACGCTGTAGGGCAGCGCGATGACGGCGGCGTCCAGATGGCCGGCCTTCAGCGCCGCCAGCAGTCGCGGCGTCAGCTCCTCGCGAATGAACAGGCGCAGCGACGGGTGCGCCGCTTGGAGGCTGGGCAGCTTGGCGGGGAGGAGGAAGGGCGCGACGGTCGGAATGACCCCCAGGCGGAACCGGCCCGCCAGGGGCTTGCCCGCGTTCTTCGCCGCCTCGACAAGGTCCTCGACACGCGCCAGCACGTCCTCCGCGCGCCGGACCGCCTCCGCGCCCACGGCGGTCAGCTGCACCTGGCCGCGCGTACGCTCGACTACAGGCGCCTGAAGAACGCGCTCCAGTTCCTGGATGCCGGCCGACAGCGCCGGCTGACTCACATAGGCCGCCTCCGCGGCCCGACTGAACGAGCCGTGCTCGGCGAGCAGCTTGAGGTAGTGGAGTTGGCGCAGGGTCGGCAGCATCGGGCGACCATAGGCGCTGCCTATCGCAGAACCAACAACAATCGATTGGCTTTATCTGCTCCACTGGCGCACAAGGACCGTGGGGCGTCCATCCTACCCCTCGGACGTTTCCGGAGAGGGCCCGCCTGCGTGAGTACGAGGCGGGCCTTCTATCTATCCGCTATATAACCAAAATCGATTACATTTCGCGACAGCGAAAGATTGACTTTCGCACCGCAACACGCCACTTCGAGGCTGTCGCACGCGCTCCCCCGCTGCGAACCCTCTCATCCATCCAAGGAGCCTCCCGCCATGCTGGGCGTCGGACAACAACTGCCTGAGTTCAAGATCGTCGGCGTGAAGCCGGGCTTCAACAGCCACGAGGAAAACGGCGTCTCCGCCTTCGAGCCGGTGACCAACGACAGCTTCGAGGGCAAGTGGAAGGTCATCTTCTTCTACCCGAAGGACTTCACCTTCGTGTGCCCGACCGAGATCGCCGAGTTCGGCCGTCTGGGCCGTGAGTTCGAGGACCGCGACGCCGTGGTGCTCGGCGGCTCCACCGACAACGAGTTCGTGAAGCTGGCCTGGCGTCGCGACCACCAGGACCTCAACAAGCTGCCGATCTGGCAGTTCGCCGACAACGGCGGCCGCTTCGCCCGCGCGCTGGGCGTGCTCGACGAGGAGAACGGCGTGGCCCTGCGCGCCACCTTCGTGGTGGACCCGCACAACGTCGTGCAGCACGTCTACGTCACCAACCTGAACGTGGGCCGCAACCCGGCCGACACCCTGCGGGTGCTGGACGCGCTCCAGACCGACGAGCTGTGCCCCTGCAACCGCCCGGTCGGTGGCGAAGTGCTGGCGGCGTAAGGCAGGAAGTGAGGAGTGCTAGTGAGCGGCGCCGCCATGGCGTCGCGGTGAGCTGAGTCGCCGCGCCCGCTCACTAGCGCGTCCCACCCACCTCTTGCTCACTAGCACTATTCCCTCGCGCCAGCCCCACCGGAGCCTCCATGTCCATCGACGCCATCCGCGACCTCATCCCCGCCTACGCCAAGGACATCTCGCTGAACCTGTCCTCGCTGGCGTCCGAGACGGTGCTGAACGACCAGCAGAAGTGGGGCTGCTTCCTCGCCTCGGCGCACGCGATCGGCGTGGCGCCCATGGTGCGCGCGATCGAGGCGGCGGCCGCCCCGAACATGAGCCCTGAAGCGCTAGGAGCCGCAAAGGCGGCCGCGGCCATCATGGGCATGAACAACATCTACTACCGCGCGCTCCACCTGATGAAGAACCAGGAGTATGCGACCATCCCGGCGCGGCTGCGGATGAACGTCCTGGCCAATCCCGGCGCGCCCAAGCTGGACTTCGAACTGTGGTCCACCGCCGTGTCGGCCGTGAACGGCTGCGGCGCCTGCCTGGACGCCCACGAGGCCGAGCTGCGCAAGCACGGCGCGACCGCCCAGCAGGTCCAGACCGCCCTTCGCATCGGCGCGGTCGTCCATGCCGCCAGCCGGGTCGTCGCTTCCGAACAAGCGCTGAAGGGCTGACAACCCGCCCTTAACGACGTCTGGGGCAGGGTCTCCGCCATGGAGCTCCTGACCCAGCTGCTGCTCGCCCTCCTCCCGGCCCTGGCGCTCACCGCCGGTCTGAAGGACCTGACCAGCTTCACCATTCCCAACTGGATTTCCGTCGCGCTCGTGGCGCTGTTCTTTCCGACGGCTCTGGTCGTCGGGCTCCCGCTCGCGCAGGTGGCCGCGCACGTCGGCGTCGGGCTGCTGGCGCTGTTCATCGGCGTCGGCATGTTCGCGTTGCGCTGGATCGGCGGGGGCGACGCCAAGCTGATGGCCGCGGCCTGCCTGTGGCTGGGCGTGTCCGGCTCGGGGATGTTCCTGCTCTGGACCGGCGTCGCGGGCGGCCTGTTCTGCCTGGCGCTTCTGTTCGCCCGCTTTCATGCGCGGCCCTATGTGCACGCCGCGCCCGGCTGGGTCAGCCAGCTGATGGAGCCGAGGGGCGACATACCCTACGGCGTCGCCATCGCGGCGGGCGCCCTGCTGGCCTATCCCGCCAGCGCCCTGATGACGACCTTCACCGGCGGCGGCGTGATTTAGGCGGGCGTTAACCCCCGGCCTCCATGCTCGTTAACGGTAGCGGGCCGGAGGAGCGTCTTCCCTGTCCGGCGGCGCTGGCCGGAGCTGGGTATGAACCGCGCGCGCATCATCGTCATCTGCATCGCCGCCGTGTCGGCCATCGGCCTGGCGCTGGTCGTGCGGGCCATGACTTCCGGCGGCAAGCCCACGGCGGTCGCCGCCGCCGCCCCCGCCCCCGAGCCGCCCAAGCCGATGGCGCGCGTCCTCGTCGCCGCCAAGGACCTGAAGCCGGGCCAGCGGCTGACCGACGCCGACCTGGCCTGGAAGGACTGGCCCGTCGACGCGCTTCGCCCCGAACTGATCACCGACGCCTCACAGCCGATCGCCCCTGTCGAGGCCAAGCCCACGAACGCGGCCAAGGCCGCGGGAGCCGTGGCCAGCATCTCTCGCGTCGCCAGCGAGATGGCGACGGGCGGCGGCGCCAAGTCAGACTATTTCGGCGCCGTGGTGCGCGAGGCCATCGAGAACGGCCAGCCGATCATGGAACGCAAGATCGTGCGCGCCGGCGACAGCGGTTACATGGCCGCCTTCCTGGAGCCCGGCATGCGCGCCATGGCCATTCGGGTGACGGTGGAGACCGCCGCCGGCGGCTTCATCCTGCCCGGCGACCGCGTCGATGTGGTGCTGACGCGGCAGACGACCCTGGCCAACGTCGGCGAGGGGCCGTCCGAAGGCTCGAAGTTCAGCTCCTCCACGGTGCTTCAGAACATCAAGGTGCTGGCGATCGACCAGTCCACGCGCGCCGGCGACGACGCCCAGGCGGTGGTCGGCGCGACCGCCACCCTCGAGGTCACGCCGCGCAGCGCCGAGGCCCTGGCCCTGGCCAAGTCGGAAGGCGAGATGTCGCTGGTGCTGCGCTCCTACGCGGACACGGCGGGCCCCTCCGGCGCCACGGGCCGCCGCGCCTCGGCCTCCGCAGTGCGCGTGTTCCGGGGCGGAACGCCGGAAGTGGTGGTGGTTCAATGATGAAGTCCCTGTCCCTCGCGCTGGTCGCGGCCCTGTCGGTCGCGGCCGCCGCGCCCGCTCCCGTCCTCGCCCAGACCCGCGCCGCCATCGCGGCGGGCGCCGAGCCGCAGCTGATCAACCTGCCCAAGGGCCGGTCCTTCTCCGTCGACCTCCCGTCCGACGCCCGCAACGTCATCGTCTCCAATCCGGCCGTGGCCGACGCCATGCTGCTGAGCCCGCGCAAGATCACGGTGATCGGCCTGGCGCCCGGCGAGACCGACGCGGTCTTCTTGGACGCCGCCGGCCGTGAGATCCTGGCCCTGCGGGTTCGGGTGGACGCGGGCGTCTCCGCGCTTCAGGACACGCTGTCGCGCGTGCTGCCGGGCAGCCGGGTCACCGCCGAGGCCGTCAACGACAGCATCATCCTGACCGGCCAGGTGAACAATCCGGGAGAGGCGGACCGCGCCACCCAGGTCGCCCGCGCCTTCGTCTCCGCGCCCGAGAAGGTCATCAACATGATGACCATCGCCGGCTCCGACCAGGTGACGGTCAAGGCCCGCGTGGTGGAGGTTCAGCGCTCGGCCATCAAGCAGCTGGGCCTGGACGTCAACGCGGTGCTGAACTCGGTCGGCGACGGCCTGACCTATCAGCAGATCGCCACCTTGGCGGTCTCCGGCAGCCAACTGGGCGGCGGCATCCTGGGCTACACCTCCAACGGAGGCGACGGCAGCCGCGTCTCCGCCGGCTTGCGGGCCTTCGAGCGGACCGGCCTGGTCCGCATCCTGGCCGAGCCCAACGTCACCGCCGTCAACGGCGAAAGCGCCGACTTCCTGGCGGGCGGGGAATTCCCCGTGCCGGTCGGACGCGACGACAAGGGCAACATCCTGATCGAGTTCAAGCCCTACGGCGTGCGGCTGGCCTTCCGGCCCATCGTCCTGTCCGAAGGGCGCATCTCGCTCCAGATCTCGACCGAGGTGTCGGAGCTGACGGCCAACGGCGCCTTCACCCTGGGCGGCACCGCCTCCAACGCCCTGGTCATCCCGGCGCTGGCCGTGCGGCGCGCGCAGAGCACGGTCGAGCTCCCGTCCGGCGGCTCGCTGATGATCGCCGGCCTCCTGCGCGAGGACTCGCGCCAGAACATCGATCAGATCCCGGGCCTCGGCTCGGTGCCGGTCCTGGGCTCGCTGTTCCGCTCGCGCGACTACATCAACGGCGAGACCGAACTGGTCATCCTGCTCGAGGCCTACATCGTCTCTCCCACCGCGCCGGGACGGATGCAGACCCCGGCCGACGGGCTGCAGATCGCCAACGACGCCCAGACCATCTTCTTCGGCAAGCTGAACCAGGCCTATGGCAGCCCCGCCCCCTCCGCCGCGCCGAACGCGCCGCGCTGGCAGGGGCCGGTGGGCTATGTGATCGAATGAGGACCGCCGCAGTGACCGTTTCCCGGACCCTCAGCCTTCTCGCCATCGGCGCGACGCTCGCGCTCGGCGCCTGCGCCACCACCGCCTCGGACCCCGAGCCGCTGACGCCCATCAGCCGCTACGCCCTGCAAGTGGAGCCGGGGCTGGACCGCATCGCCCTGGCCGTCCACGAGGCGGGGGTGTCGCCGGCGCAGCGCGCGGCCCTCGGGGACCTCGCCTACCGCTTCAGGGCCGAGGGCGCCTCGGCTCTGATCGTGCAGTCGCCCGGCGGCGAGGATCCCGTCGCGGACCGCCACGCCTGGGCCGTGGCGGAGGTGCTGAAGGGTCACGGCGTCCCCGAGGCAGCCCTCAAGGTCGAGGCCTATGCCGCGCCCGATCCGCGCGCGCCGGTGCTCGCGGGGTTCGAGACCCTCCAGGCGCGCATCCCGAACTGCTCGCTTCAGCACGGCGATCTGTCCGCCCGCATCTCCAACGGCGCGTCGCGCGGCCTGGGCTGCTCCGTGAACGCCAATCTGGCGGCCCAGATCGCCAACCCGCGCGACATCATCCAGCCGCGCGACATGGCGCCGGCCGAGATGGGCCGGGCCGCCGTGGTCTTCGCCAACTATCGCCAGGGCGCGCGCACCGCGGCGCCCCGCGAGGAGCTGGTCGCGGCTCGACTCGCCAAGGCGGTGGAATAGGATGAGCACGGCCTTGGCGCATCAGACCTACGGCGAGTTCGGCGACGAGTTCGAGCTCGACATGAGTTACGACGGCCAGGCGCTCCCGCCCGCCGGCGACATCAATCCGCGCTCGCCCCTTCAGTTCACCCCGCCCGCGCCCGTCCCCGTGACCCAGGCGACGGCGGTGGAGCCCGGCTTCAACCCGGTGGGGGAGCTGGTGGCGGCCACATCCACGGCCTTGCAGACGGGCTTTCACGCCTCGCACCAGGTGGACGCGGTGTCGGTGCCGCGCATCGCCATCCACGTCTTCGCCGAGCGGCAGGACACCCTGGCGGCCGCCGAACGGGCCGGCCAGGACCGGCGTCTGTCGCGCGCCACCACCCAGATCCGGGTCGGGGGCGCAATGGCGGCCATCGAGGCCTACCGCCACGAGCCGACGCCGCCGCTGATCGTGGTCGAATGTCTGAAGGACCCCCAGACCCTGCTGTGGGAGATCGACCAACTGGCCGAGGTCTGCGACGCCGGCACCAAGGTGGTGGTCGTGGGCGCCACCAACGACATTCTCCTGTTCCGGGAGCTGATGCGGCGAGGCGTCAGCGAGTATCTGGTCGCCCCGCTTCAGCCGCTCCAGCTGATCGCCGCCATCGGCGGGCTGTTCGCCGACCCGGCCCAGCCCTTCGTCGGCCGCTCCATCGCCTTCGTCGGCGCGCGTGGCGGGGCGGGCGCCAGCTCCATCGCCCACAACACCGCCTACGCCATGTCCGAGCGGATCGGCGCCAACACGGTGGTGGTCGACTACGACCTGCCTTTCGGCACCGCCGGGCTGGATTTCAACCAGGACCCGCTGAACGGCGTGGCCGACGCGCTGAGCCAGCCCGACCGCCTGGACCCGGTGCTGCTGGACCGGATGATGGTCCGCTGCACCGACAAGCTCAGCCTTTTCGCTGCGCCCGCGACCCTGGACACCGACTGGGAGGTCTCTCCGGAGGCGTTCGAGGAGGTGACGACCCAGATCCGCTCCACCGCCCCCTTCGTGGTGCTGGACCTGCCGCACCTGTGGTCCGGCTGGATGCGGCGCACCCTGATCTCCGCCGACGAGGTGGTGGTGGTGGCCACCCCCGACCTGGCCTCGTTGCGCAACGCCAAGAACATGATCGACCTGATCAAGCAGGGGCGCCCCAACGACGCGCCGCCGCGCCTGGTGCTGAACCAGGTGGGCGTGCCGGGCCGCCCTGAAATCCCGGCCAAGGATTTCGGCGCGGCGCTCGGCGTGCACCCGTCCCTGGTCATTCCCTTCGACCCCAAGACCTTCGGCGCGGCCGCCAACAACGGCCAGATGATCCTGGACCTTGGGGCCAAGACCAAGGCGGCCGAGGCCTTCCAGACCCTGGCCCAGATCGTCTCCCAGCGCGAGCTGCCCCAGCTGGCGTCGCCCCGAAAGGCGGCCGCCAAGGGCGAAGGCGGCAAGTCCCTGTTCGGTCAGCTGTTCAAGAAGAAGGCCTAGGTGTTCGGCAAGCGCACAGGTCAGCCGTCCGCCGGACTGGGCGCCGCTCCGGGCGCGCCCATGCCCCCAGGCGCGCCCCCGCCCGCGCCGGCCGCCTCGGCCCAGCCCCTTCAGCCGCGCCAGGGGGTGCAGACCGAGGCCTTCGCCATGGCCGCAGGCGCGGACGTCATGGAAGCGCCCGCGGCGCGCGAGAAGCCGCAGTTCACCGCTGCGGGTTCCGGCGCCGACCGGCTGGACGCGCTGGCCTCGCGGCCCAAGCCCGCTCCCGAACCCGCGCCCGGCCCCCGCCCCGGCCCGGGCCCGCGCGCCACGCCCGGCTTCGAGCAGCTGAAGAAGGCCCAGGCCGTCACGGAGATCGTCCGTGAACAGAGCGACTACTACCACGCGACGAAGACGACCATCTTCAACGCCTTGATGAACACGATCGACCTGTCGCAGCTGGCGCAGCTCGATCCCAAGGCCGCGGCGGAGGAGATCCGCGACATCGTCGCCGAGCTGGTGGCGATCAAGAACGTCTCCATGTCGGTGGCCGAGCAGGAGCACCTGGTTCAGGACATCGTCAACGACGTCCTCGGCTACGGCCCGCTCGAGCCCCTTCTGGCGCGCGACGACATCGCCGACATCATGGTCAACGGCGCCGGCCGGGTCTTCATCGAAGTGGGCGGCAAGGTCCAGCTGACCAACGTCCGGTTCCGCGACAACGGCCAGCTGATGAACATCTGCCAGCGGATCGTGAGCCAGGTCGGCCGCCGCGTGGACGAGAGCTCGCCGATCTGCGACGCCCGCCTGCCGGACGGCAGCCGCGTCAACGTCATCGCTCCGCCGTTGGCCATCGACGGTCCGACGCTGACGATCCGGAAGTTCAAGAAGGACAAGCTGACGATGAAGAACCTGGTGGAGTTCAACTCCATCAGCCCGGAAGGGGCGCGGGTTCTGGGCGTCATCGGCGCCAGCCGCTGCAATCTCGTCATCTCCGGCGGCACGGGCTCCGGCAAGACGACGCTGCTCAACACCCTCACCGCCTTCATCGATCCGACCGAGCGGGTGATCACCTGCGAGGACGCCGCCGAGCTCCAGCTGCAACAGCCGCACGTGGTGCGCCTTGAGACCCGGCCGCCCAACCTGGAGGGCCAGGGCCAGATCACGATGCGGGACCTGGTCAAGAACTGCCTGCGGATGCGGCCGGAACGGATCATCGTCGGCGAGGTGCGCGGACCCGAGGCCTTCGACCTGCTCCAGGCCATGAACACCGGCCACGACGGCTCCATGGGGACCTTGCACGCCAACAGCCCGCGCGAGGCCATCAGCCGGATGGAGTCCATGATCACCATGGGCGGCTACGGCCTGCCGTCCAAGACCATCCGCGAGATGATCGTCGGCTCCGTGGACGTCATCGTTCAGGCCGCGCGCCTGCGCGACGGCTCGCGCCGCATCACCCACATTACCGAGGTCGTCGGGCTGGAGGGCGACGTGATCGTCACCCAGGACCTGTTCGTCTACGAGATCACCGGCGAGGACGAGAACGGCAAGATCATCGGCCGCCACCGCTCCACCGGCATCGCCCGCCCGCGTTTCTGGGACCGCGCCCGCTACTACGGCCTTGAGCGCGAGCTCGCCGAGGCGTTGGACGCGGCGGAGTAGAGCTTCATGCTGGCCATCCTCGCCGCCGTTCTCGCCTTCGTCACCATCGGCTCCCTCGGATGGGTGTTCGTGGGCGGGGGCGACTCCTCCGCCCAGGCGCTGAAGCGCGCCCAGACCTTCGGCGGCCCCAAGCAGACCAACACCGGCGCCAAGAAGGCCCGCGCCGACACCCCGGAGGCGCGACGCAAGCAGATCGTGGTCCAGCTGAAGGAGGCCGAGCAGAAGGAGCGCAAGGCGCGGCTGACCGTCCAAGCCAAGCTGAAGCAGGCCGCCCTGGGGATCAGCGTCCGCACCTTCTATCTGATCTCGGCCGGCATGGGCGTGATCGCGCTGCTGATCGCCATGGTCTTCGGGCTGAACCTCTTCCTGGCGCTCGGCATCGGCGTGGTGTTCGGCCTGGGCGCGCCGCGCTGGTTCATCGGCTTCCTCGGCAAGCGCCGGATGAAGAAGTTCTCGATGGAGTTCCCGAACGCGGTGGACGTCATCGTGCGCGGCATCAAGTCCGGCCTGCCGGTGCACGACTGCTTCAAGATCATCGCCAAGGAGAGCCCCGCGCCGCTCGGACCCGAGTTCCAGCGGCTGGTCGAGGCCATTGGCGTGGGTCAGACCCTGCAGCAGGCCCTGGAGAAGATGTTCGAGCGCATGCCGACGTCCGAACTTCGCTTCTTCACCATCGTCATCGCCATCCAGCAGAAGTCCGGCGGCAACCTCGCCGAGGCTCTGGGCAACCTCTCCACCGTCCTGCGCGCTCGCCGCCTGATGGGCGAGAAGATCAAGGCGCTGTCGTCGGAGGCCACGGCGTCGGCCGGCATCATCGGCAGCCTGCCCATCGTGGTGATGGTGCTCGTGAGCCTCACCACCCCTTCATACATGGCGGTGCTGTTCACCGACCCGCGCGGCCAGCTGATGCTGCTCGGCTCTGGGTTCTGGATGGCTTGCGGCGTCTTCATGATGAAGAAGATGATCTCCTTCAAGTTCTGAGGCCTGGCCGAAATGAGAGAGATCACCCTCTTCCTGACCGACCCTCTGAACCTGCTGTCGATCGGCGTGGGCGTGGCGGTGTTCGCCACCATGGTCACCCTGCTCGGCGGCATGGTGCAGGGCGCCAGCCTCGAGAAGCGGCTGAAGGCCGTCGCCGTGCGTCGCGACGAGCTCAAGCGCCGGTCGCGCCAAGCCATCGCGACCCAGGCGGGACTGCGCCAAACCGACGACGGCTTCAAGAAGCGCGTGGTCGAGCGGCTGAACCTCACCAAGCTGCTGGAGGATCCGAAGGTCGCCGAGAAGATGGCTCAGGCGGGATTCCGGGGCCCGCGGCCTCTGACCACCTTCTACTTCTTCCGCTTCTCCATGCCCTTCGTCCTGCTGGCGGTTGCGGCCTTCTACCTTTTCGTCTTCAACGACTTCGGCCTGCCGGTCATGACGCGGGTGACCTTCGTCATGGCCGCCGCGGTGGCGGGCTTCTATGCGCCCAACCTTTATCTCTCCAACGTCATCTCCAAGCGCCGGACCTCCATCGTCCAGGCCTTCCCGGACGCGCTCGACCTCCTGCTCATCTGCGTCGAGAGCGGCATGTCCATCGAGGCCGCCATCCAGAAGGTCAGCCAGGAGATCGGCGGCCAATCGATCGAACTGGCGGAAGAGCTGTCGCTGCTGTCGGCCGAGCTCAGCTACCTGCCGGACCGCCGCATGGCCTATGAGGGCCTGGCCAAGCGCACCAATCATCCCGGGATCAAGTCGGTGGCCACCGCCATGACCCAGGCGGAGACCTACGGCACGCCGCTCGGCACGGCGCTGCGGGTCATGGCCAAGGAGAACCGCGACCTGCGCCTGGCGGCCGCCGAGAAGAAGGCCGCCGCCCTTCCGGCCCAGCTCACCGTGCCGATGATCATCTTCTTCCTGCCGGTGCTGTTCGTCGTGATCCTGGGGCCCGCGATCATCAACATCCAGGACACCATGGCCAAGGGCGGCTGACCTTCTGGCGAAACGTCAGCCCGCCTCCGCCGCCTTGCGCAGGTTCTCGGCGATCTCCTCGAAGGCGGCCTTGTAGCCCCGGCGATGCTTGTCGTGGTGCAGTTCGCCGCGCAGGCCGGAAAAGATGGCGCCGTTGGCGAGGATGCAGGAACCCGGCTCCAGTTCCTCGATCTCGAAATAGCGGACCGAGTTGAACCACAGGCCGCGCTTCTCGCTCCAAACCAGCTGGGCGCGAGGCTGCCACTCGCCGATCTGCGCCTGCACCGTCCGCTCAGGTAGGCCAGGCATGCGCTCGGTCAGGCTGATCCGACCGCCGTAGACGATGGCCCCGGACAGATCCGTCTCATAGGGGTTCCAGCGGCCCCAGGAGCCGAAGTCGGAAATCAGCTCCCAAAGCCGGTCGGCCGTGGCGCGCACGCCGACGCGGCGCTCGATGCGGTTGGTGTCCATGCCACGTGATCTGCCACGGGACGGCGGTGAGAGAAAGGCGAGACGACCGGCCTCAGGCCGCGATCATCTTCTCCACCTCGCCCACCAGGTCGCGCAGGTGAACGGGCTTGGACAGCACCTTGGCCTGGGGCGTGGCCTGGGCGGCGGACAGCGCCACGGCGGCGAAGCCGGTGATGAACATGATGCGCAGCCCCGGCTGGCGCGCCGCCGCGATCCGCGCCACCTCGATCCCGTCGGCGCCCGGCATGACGATGTCGGTGAGCAGCAGGTCGTAGGGTCCCTGCTCCAGCGCGTCGATGGCGTCGTCGCCGTTCTCGCAGTCCACCACCTGGTGGCCCGCCCGTTCCAGCGCGCGGGTGAGGAAGCCCCTCAGGGAGTCGTCGTCTTCGGCCAGAAGAATGCGCGCCATGGATATATCCGCCCCGTTTCCGAGCCGCGACCCTAAGGGCAAGCGGGTAAATCGGCCATGAAAAACCCTGTCGCGCGAGGCTCACGGCTCAGGTGGAGATGGCGGCGAACTGGTCTATGCACAGGCCGATGGCCCTGATTGCGCCCCTGCCGGAAGCCGAGCCGCCGCCTTTCGTCGTTCGGGAGCCGGACGAGCCGGGCCGCCTGGTCTTCTGCTCCCCCCATTCGGGCGACCATTATCCCGCCGACCTGGGGGCCGCCCCCCTGCCCGAGGCCAGCCTCAGGAGCGCCGAGGACGCCTTCATGGACCGGCTGATCGCGCCCGGGGCTCAAGCCGGCGCCGCCCTGCTGCTCGCCCGCTACGGCCGCGCCTACCTCGACCTCAACCGTGCGCCGGAAGAGCTGGACCCCCAGCTGCTGGAGGAGGGGGAGACGCTGGAAGGATCCCCCCGCGCCGCCGCCGGCTACGGCGTCGCCCCCCGCCTGACCGGCGACGGCCGCCCCCTCTACGATCGGCGGCTCTCCCGCCGGGAAGTGGAGGCCCGCATCGAGCACGTGCACCGCCCCTATCATCAGGCCCTCGCGCGCCTGATGGAGCGCGCCCGCGCGCTCCACGGCTCGGCCGTGCTGATCGACTGGCATTCCATGCCGGCGCGGGCCACCGGCCCCAAAGGCGCGCAGATCGTGCTGGGCGACCGGCACGGCTCGGCCTGCGCCTCCGCCCTCACCCGCCGCCTGCGCGACCTGTTCGAGGCGCAGGGCTACCGGGTCGCCCTGAACAAGCCGTACGCCGGCGGCTACACCACCCAGGCCTGGGGACGTCCGAGCGAGGGCTTTCACGCCCTCCAGGTCGAGATCAGCCGCGGCCTCTACCTCGACCAGCCGACGCTCAGCCCGGGCCTGGGCTGGCCACGCCTGGAAAAGGCCCTGGCGCGCGTCATCCAGACGCTCGGCCGCGAGGTGGAGGCGCTCGCCGGATCATCCTGAAGCTGTGCTGGCCCGCAACTTGCAGTAGCGCCGGCGGGAGGGCCCCGCCATGTCGGACGACCCGGTCGAGACCGTCGCTTCGCCGCCGCGATCAGCCCCTCCCCAACGTCCCAATTGGGCCGCCCCCCCGCCCCTCGCGGTTGGCGATCCGGGCGGGGCGGGGCATAGGACGGGTCGCGTGGGCTCGGTGCGGCCCGCCTGTCGTCCGTCCCCTCGTCACCCGCCGGCTGCCCCCATGACCGAGTTCGAAGCCTTCGCCGTGGAGTTGGCGCGCGCCGCCGCCGGGGTCACCCTGCCGCTGTTCCGTTCCGGTCTGACCACGGAGAACAAGCTGGAAACCGGCTTCGACCCGGTCACCGAGGCGGATCGCGGCGCGGAGGCCGCCATTCGTCGGCTGATCGCCGATCGTTATCCCCACCATGGCGTGATCGGAGAGGAATACGGCGAGGATCGTCCGGAGGCGGAGCATGTCTGGGTGCTGGACCCCGTCGACGGCACCCGGGCCTTCATCTCCGGCCTCCCGCTGTGGACCACGCTGATCGCGATGAGGGTCGAGGGGCGGGCGAGCGTCGGGGTGATCGCTCAGCCCTATCTGGACGAGATATTCCTCGGCGGCCCGTCCGGGGCGCGGTTGATCCGGACGGAGGGCGAGGAGGCGATCCGTTGCCGACCCTGCGCCAGCCTGAACGATGCGGTGATCGCCACCACCGATCCCGACCTGTTCACGGGCGCGGAGATGGGGGCCTGGCGCCAGGTGCGGGCGGCGGCGCGCCTGGCCCGGCTGGGGTGCGACGCCTACGCCTACGCCATGGTGGCGGCCGGTCGCATGGATCTGGTGGCGGAGACCGGTCTGAAGCTGTGGGACTGGGCCTCGCACCTGCCGCTGATCGAGGCGGCGGGCGGCCGCGTGACGGACTGGCTGGGCGAGGAGCCTTCGGGCGACGGCCGCATCCTCGCGGTGGGCGACGAGCGTCTGATCGACCAGGCCCTCGTGGCGCTGAAGCGGGCGGTGGTCTAGTCTCTCCCAGGACGGGTTGATCGGGGGAAGATCGATGCGAAGGATCGTCGTGGCCGTGCTCCTGGCGACGGCGGCTTGCGCCACGGTGGCCGAGGTCCCGCTGGACCAGCAGATGGCGCCCTTGGCGCTGGCCTTTTCGGAACCGGTGGAGAGCCTGGAGGCCCGCGCCGCCGCCCGGGAGCCGGAGGCGCGCTACGCCCTGTCCTTTCTGCACCGCCATGGTCTGCGAGGCGTGCCCCAGGATCGGGAACGGGCCGAGTCGCTGCGCGCGGGTCTGGGCCCCAGCAGCTTCACCACCTATGTGCACCAGCCGGCGGTCAACGGCGCGCCGGCCTACAGCATTCCCATCCGCAGCCAGGTTCCGGGCCTGCCGCTCCTCAGCCTCGACGCCTGCGGCGAGGCGGTTCTGGAAGGGCCGAGCGGCCTGGGCGAGCTGATGTGCGGGTCCGCCGAACGCTATGACGCCCTGGTCGAGGCGGCCAAGGCCGCGCTGGGCGACCGCTTCGAGGAGCACCGCGTGCGCGCCCTGGTGGGCATGGACCCGGCGGAGGTGACGAGCTGCGTCGGTCGGCGGCCGCTGGTCCGGGCCATGGCCGTGGCCCTGCGGGACGAGGACGCGGCGCGCCTGAACCGATTGGGAGACCGTGTGCTGGCGCTCTGCGGCGAGGGCGAGGCCTCCTTCGACGCCCGTATTCTCATGGCCAACGCGGCGCTCAGCGCGGGGGATCTCGACCGGGTGGAGGCGTTGACGCGACCGCTGCCGGCGCTGTCCGACGGCCGGATCGGCGCCTACGGCTCCTATTTCGAGATGGCGGTGGCGGAGGGGCGGCGGGACTGGCCTCGGTTCGCCGCCGTGCGCGACCGGCTGCTCGCGGCCAGCGCCGCCAAGCTGGAGGCCGACGGGGCTGTGGTGCGCATGCTGGAGACCGAGCCGGCCCGGATCCGCCACGCGGAGGTGGACTACGCCGCCGACCTGAGCCGTCGCGCCACCCTCATCCTGCTGGCGCAGCCGCGATCACCGCAGGAGCCGGCGCGGACCTACTACCTCCTGCAGGAGCAGGGGATGGAGGGCGGCGGGACCTACGTCCTGGAGACCTTCACCTGCCGCTCTCGCAGGGCGCTGGAGGCGAGCTGGAGCGGGCGGCCAGGCCTGGACGCCGTGCTGGCCGCGGTCGAGGCCGATCTACTGGCTCTGGCGTCGGGCGCGGTTCAGGACCCGCCGCTGGCGCAGGAGGCGGAACCCAACCCCTGCTCCTGGCAGTCCGCCGTGTTCCCCCGGGTCGGGCGCGCCTTCACGAACTGAGCGCTTCCAACACGGCGCGGCCGTAGCGCTCGACCTTGGCGGCCCCGACGCCCGGCACGCGGCCGAGCGACTCTAGCGAGCCCGGCTGACGGTGGGCGATCTCCAGCAGGGTTCGGTCCTGGAAGATGACATAGGGCGGCACATGCTGTTCGGCGGCGCGGGCGCGTCGCCAGGCGCGCAGCACCTCGAAGCGGGCGCGCAGATCGGGATCCAGCACCTCCACCGGCGGGCGTCGCCCTTCGCGGTTGCGGCCGCGCGGATTGCCGGAGCGGGTGGTCGGGTCGAAGGCCACCGGCGCACGGCGCATCTCGATGGTTCGCTCCCCGCGATACACGGCGCGCACTGCGGCCGCGTCCCCCAGGCGCAGCACCGGCTTGCCCTCGTTCGGATCTTCCTCCAGCAGGCCGTCGAACAGCAGGTGATCGATCACGTCGCGCCAGCTTTCAGGCGACAGATCACGGCCGACGCCCCAGGTGGACAGGCCCTCCTCCCACGGCTGCACGTCCTTGGTGCGCCCGGTCAGGTGGTCGGCGACCCGAGCGCGGCCGAACCGCTCGCCCAGCCGCTGCACCGCCGCCAGCGCCTTCTGGGAGGCCACCGTGGCGTCGTGCATCTGAGGCGGATCGAGACAGACGTCGCAGACGCCGCATGGCTCGGCGGTGCTTTCACCGAAATAGCGACGCACCGCCAACGGTCGGCACAACCCGCCGTCGAGCAGGGTGTAGAGCTGGCGGACCTTTCGAACCTGCACCGCCTTGACCTCCTCGGCCATGGGGCGGCTCTCCAGCCGCTTCAACGACCAGGCGATGTCGGAGGGGCCGTAGAGGGTGATGCCCTCGGCCGGGTCGCTGTCCCGACCGGCGCGGCCGACCTCCTGCCAATAGGCCTCGACGGAGGACGGAGGATCGGCGTGGATGACGAAGCGCACGTCGGGTTTGTCCACGCCCATGCCGAAGGCGATGGTGGCGACCATCACCGCCTCGTCCTCCGCCAGGAACCGCTCCAGTCGGCGGTCGCGCTCGGCGGCGTCCAGCCCTGCGTGATAGGCGATGGCGACCGCGCCCGAGGCGCGGAGCTGTTCCGCCAATCGATCGCAGCCGTCGCGGCTGCCGCAATAGACCACGCCCGAGCGGCCCCGTCGGTTCAGCACCAGGTCGATCACGCGCTGGTCGGCGCGCGCCCGGGCGCCCTGCGGCTTGCGCTCGGCCGACAGCTGCAGGTTCGGCCGGGCGAAGCTGTCGACGAAGACGGCCGCGCCCTCGAGCCGCAGCGAGGCCAGGATGTCGTCGCGCGTGCGCTCGTCCGCCGTGGCGGTCACCGCGATCCGTGGGACCCCGGGGAACAACTCCTTCAGCCTGCCCAGGCCCCGATAGTCTGGCCGGAAGTCGTGGCCCCACTGCGACACGCAGTGCGCCTCGTCGATCGCGATCAGCGACAGCTCCAGCGCGCGCAGCCGGTCGGCCGTGGCCCCCGCGTTCAGCCCCTCCGGGGAGATGTAGAGCAGATCCAGTTCGCCGGCCCGAGCGGCCCGCCAGACGGCCCCGCGCTCGTCCAGGGACAGGCCGGAGTCCAGCCGCGCCGCCCGCACCCCCTGCTGTTTCAGCGCCTCCACCTGATCCGTCATCAGCGCGATCAGCGGCGACACCACCAGGCCCAGACCCGGTCGGAGCAGGGCCGGAGCCTGATAGCAGACGCTCTTGCCGCCGCCGGTGGGCAGCACCGCCAGCACGTCGCGGCCCGCCAGCACCTCGGCGACGACCTGCGCCTGGAGCCCCCGAAAATCGCGGTGCCCCCAGACCCGCTCCAACAGCGCCCGCGCCTCGGCGAGCGGGTCATGGCGGGGCTGATGAGCGGCGGCGGACATGGCCGGTTCAGTGCCTGATTTGTTCCGGCCTGTCAGCCGTGGCGGCCCACAATCATCCGCTCACCCCGGCGGAAGGCGGCGCCCAGGCTTGAGCCTCCCGCTCAGACAGGCGAAGAGCGTCGCGAACGGGTCCTGGCCTCCGCCGGGACGAGCGGACCACACCTTGACCCACCTTCTCTACGGCCGGCCGCCGCTGGTCTTCGACCCGCCTTCGGAGGCCGTCCAGACGTCGCCTCTGATCCCGGGGTCCGCGGCTCTCGAGGAACTGCCTGACGGCTCGGCCGAGGCGGCGACGGTGCTCGCCCCGCCGGGCGCGCTGGAGCGGCGTCATGTGCTGGCGCAGGCGCTGCGGGTGCTGCGGCCCGGCGGCCGACTGGACGTCATGGCGCCCAAGGATCGCGGCGGCGCACGGCTGGCCAAGGAGTTGGCGGCGTTCGGTGTGGCTTCGGAGGTTCTGTCCAAGGCGCACCACAAGCGGTGCCTGGCGGTGCGGCCGGAGCAGTTGGTCGGAATCGAGGATGCGATCGTCGACACCGGCCCGCGCTTCGACGAAGCGCTCGGCGCCTGGACCTGGCCGGGCGTGTTCGCCTGGGACCGGATCGATCCGGGCACGGCTCTGCTGGCGGAACACCTGCCTCCGCTGAAGGGCGCGGGCGCGGACCTGGGCGCCGGCTGGGGCGCTCTGGCGACGGTGGTGTTGAGAAGCCCCGCCGTGACCGGCCTGCGTCTGATCGAGCTGGACCGACGCGCGGTCGAGGCGGCGCGGCGCAATGTCGAGGACCCTCGCGCCGGCCTCGAGTGGGCCGATGTTCGCGCCCTGTCCGACACGGGCGACCTCGACTTCGTCGTCAGCAACCCGCCCTTCCACGAGGGCGGCCTGGAGGATCGGCGGCTGGGCCAGGGCTTCGTGCGCAAGGCCGCCGGCCTGCTGAGGAAGGGCGGGGTCGCCTGGTTCGTCGCCAACCGTCATCTGCCGTACGAGGCGGAACTGACCGCCGCCTTCGCCCGTCTGCGCCAGGTGGCCGACCAGGGCGGTTACAAGGTGCTGGAGGCGGTGAAGTGAAGGCGCCGACCGCTCGCCTCGACAAGCTCCTGTCGGGCCTCGGCTATGGCTCGCGCCAGGAGATCGCGCGGCTGGCCCGGGCGGGCGGCGTGGTGCTGGACGGGCGCGAGCTGACCGACGCCTCGGCCCGCATCGCGGTCACGCGCGACCTGCCGGAGCGCATGACGGTGGACGGCCGCCCGGTCGATCCGCCGCCAGGCGTGGCCATCCTGCTCCACAAGCCTCTGGGCGTCACCTGTTCGCACAAGGAGGACGGCCCGCTGGTGTACGATCTGCTGCCTACGCGCTGGCGTCGACGCGACCCCGCCGTTTCCACCGTCGGGCGGCTGGACAAGCAGACCTCCGGCCTCCTGCTCCTGACCGACGACGGCGACCTGCTCCACCGCATCATCAGCCCGCGCCGGCACGTGGCGAAGGTCTATCGCGCCACGCTCGCCCGTCCGCTGAACGGCTCGGAAGGCGCGCTCTTCGCGTCGGGCGAGCTGGTGCTGGAGGGCGAGGACAAGCCGCTGGCCCCGGCCGTGCTGGAGCCGCTCTCGCCGACCGAGGCGCGCCTGACCGTCACCGAAGGCCGCTACCATCAGGTCCGCCGCATGTTCGCCGCCGTCGGCAACCATGTGGAAGCGCTTCACCGCGAGCGGCTGGGCGGGCTGGAGCTGCCCGCCGACCTGGAGCCCGGCGCCTGGCGGTTGCTGGGCGCGGAGGAGGTGGCGCGGGTGTTCGCTTGAAGATGGCTATCTAGGTGGCTACCTTGGGCGCATGAGCGTCTACTCCATGGCCGAGGCCAAAGATCAGCTGCCCCAGCTCATCAACCGGATGCTGGACGGCGAAAGCGTGACCATCACCCGCCGCGGTCGACCGGTCGCGCGCGTGGTGCCTGTGGACCATCCGGAGACCAAGCCGTCCAAGGTCGATCTCGCCTGGCTTGACGCCCTCAGGGAGAGCGGACGTACGCCCACCTCCGGGCAGACCGACACGGTCGCAACGATGCGCGCCGGCTATCGGTATTGATCAGGTCGCTGGACACCAGTGTCCTGGTCGCGATCTTCACGGTCGAGCCGCATACGGACCGGGCGCGGCGCATCATGGATGACGACGCGGTCTGGCGCATCAGCGACTGGGCCATGGCGGAGTTCAGTTCGGCCATCCGCCAGAAGGCGAGCCGCGGAGAGGTTTCAAGCGAGAGGATCGACGCGTTCGAAGCGGGCCTCGACGAGCTCGTCCTCCGGCTTGGCGCGAAACTGCCGCTGATGTCGGAAGATCATCGGCAGGCACGCGCCCTTGTTCGCCGCCACCGGGGCCTGCGAGCGCCCGACGCGCTTCATCTGGCTGTGGCCCAGCGGATAGAAGCCCGGCTTGTCACTCTGGACCATGCACTCGCGTCGGCGGCGGAGGCCGAGCGTCACCCCGTCTTGATCCCATGACCCCCGTCAAGATCTGCGGGCTGACCACGCCGGGGACGCTGGACGCCGCTCTCGCCGGCGGGGCGGCCTTCGTGGGTGCGATGATCTTCCCGAAGAGCCCGCGTCATCTGGAGCCGCTGCACGCCGCGACCTTGTTCGAGCGGGCGCGGGGGCGGGCGAAGATCGTCGCGGTGATGGTCGATCCCGCCGACGCCCTGCTGACGGAGGCCGCGCTGATCCTGCGGCCGGACTTCGTGCAGCTTCACGGCCGGGAGACGCCGGAACGGATCGCCCAGATCAGAACGCTCACCGGCGCGGGCGTCATCAAGGCCTTGCCCGTGTCGTCGGCTGAGGACCTGGACGCCGCCCGGACCTACGCGTCGTCCGTCGATTACCTCATGTTCGACGCCAAGCCCCCGAAGGACGCCGAAATGCCGGGGGGGCTCGGCCACGCCTTCGACTGGACGCTGCTGTCCGGCAGGCGCTTTCCCAAACCCTGGTTCCTCGCCGGCGGCCTGAACCCGGCCAATGTCGCGGAGGCCGTGCGCGTCTCGAAGGCGCCCATGGTCGATGTGTCCTCTGGCGTGGAGACGGCCCCCGGTGTTAAGGACCCGGCCCTGATCAGGGCCTTTCTGAAGGCGCTCGATCCGTCCTCCCCCTGACGATCTCCGCCCGTGAACGCCATCCTTCCCAACGCCTATCAGCAGCCCGACGCGCAAGGCCGGTTCGGTCCCTATGGCGGCCGGTTCGTGGCCGAGACCCTGATGCCGCTCGTGCTGGAGCTGAACGAAGCCTATGAGGCGGCCAAGGCCGATCCAAGCTTTCAGGCCGAGCTGGACGGCTTCCTGACCGACTTCGTGGGCCGCCCCAGCCCCCTCTACTTCGCCGAGCGGCTGACCGAGCACCACGGCGGGGCGGACATCTGGTTCAAGCGCGACGAGCTGAACCACACCGGCGCCCACAAGGTGAACAACTGCATGGGCCAGATCCTGCTGGCCATGCGCATGGGCAAGACCCGGATCATCGCCGAGACCGGCGCCGGCCAGCATGGCGTCGCGACCGCCACCGTCTGCGCCCGCTTCGGCCTGCCCTGCGTGGTCTACATGGGCGCCACCGATGTGGAGCGGCAGCAGCCCAACGTGTTCCGCATGAAGCTCTTGGGCGCCGAGGTGGTGCCGGTGACTTCCGGCCGGGCCACGCTCAAGGACGCCATGAACGAGGCCATGCGCGACTGGGTGACCAATGTGGAGGACACCTACTACCTCATCGGCACGGCGGCCGGACCTCACCCCTATCCCGCCATGGTGCGGGACTTTCAGAGCGTGATCGGGCGCGAGACCCGGGCGCAGATGCTGGCCCGCAAGGAGAAGCTGCCCGACGCCCTGGTTGCGGCCATCGGCGGGGGCTCCAACGCCATCGGCCTGTTCCACCCCTTTATCGACGACGCGGGCGTGCGCCTGATCGGCGTAGAGGCGGCCGGACGCGGCCTGGACGGACCCGATCACGCGGCCTCGCTGCAGGGCGGGCGGCCCGGCGTGCTGCACGGCAACCGCACCTATCTGCTCCAGGACGAGGACGGCCAGATCCTGGAGGGCCACTCCATTTCCGCCGGACTGGACTATCCCGGGATCGGACCCGAGCACGCCTGGCTGAAGGACATCGGCCGGGCCGAATATCGCGCCACCACCGACGCGGAGGCGCTGGAAGCCTTCCAGCTGTGCTCCAGCCTGGAAGGCGTCATTCCCGCCCTGGAGCCCTCCCACGCGCTCGCCCGCGTGGGAGAGATCGCCAAAGAGGTTGGCAAGGGCGGCGATGTGGTGCTGAATCTGTGCGGCCGGGGCGACAAGGACATCTTCGCCGTGGCGCGCCATCTGGGCGTGGAGCTCTAGACCATGATCACTTCCGTTCTCGCGGCCCTGGCGCTTCAGGTCGCCGCCAACCCTTATGGCCTGACCGTCCCGGACAAGGCCCAGGCCGAGCCCAGCTGCGGCGGCCTTCGCATCTTCGCTGGCGCCTGGTGCGTGTCGGCGGCGCGAGCGGACGGCGCGGCCGTGTCCGACGCCCTCATGGCCGAGGTTCGCGCCAAGGGCTGGATCATGGCCGACCGGGGGGCCAGCCGGGTGCTGTTCGTGCGCCGCAAGGGCCGCAACGCCGGCTGCGAAGGGCTGCAGATGATGCTGATCGACCAGGGCGAGGCCGCCGGCCGCTCGATCATCGGCCTGAACAGCGTGCCTGGCGACGTGTGCAACGGGCCGTCGCGCGCCCTGCCCAACCCCGGCCAGCGCCCGCCGGGCGGCGGCGCCTAAGGGGCTCCACTTGACCACACCAAGGATCGACGCCCGCTTCGCCCAGCTCCGGGCGGAGGGCCGGGCCGGCTTCGTCGCCTATGTCATGGCGGGCGACCCGACGCGCGAGACCAGCCTCGATATCCTGCGGGGCCTTCCGGCTGCGGGCGCGGACATCATCGAGCTGGGCTTCCCCTTCTCCGACCCCATGGCCGAGGGGCCGCCCATCCAGCGTGCGGCGCTGCGCGGCCTCCAGGCGGGGCTTACCCTGAAGGGGACGCTGGCCCTGGCCCGGGCGTTCCGAGAGGGCGATGGGGACACGCCCCTGATCCTGATGGGCTACCTCAACCCGATCGAGAGCCACGGCTGTGACGCCTTCGCCCGCGACGCGGCCGAGGCGGGCGTCGACGGCGTCATCGTGGTGGACTGCCCGCCGGAGGAGGCCGGGCCCCTGACCGACGCCCTGGACGCTCATCAGCTGTCCCTCATCCGCCTCGCCACCCCCACCTCGGACGACGTCCGGCTGAAGGTGGTGGCGGAGCGCACCTCCGGCTTCGTCTACTATGTGTCGGTCGCAGGCGTGACCGGCGTGAAAGAGGCTCAGGCGGGCTCTGTCGCCCCCGCCGTCGAGCGGGTGCGTCGGGCTTCCGGCCTGCCCGTCGCGGTCGGCTTCGGGGTGAAGACGCCGGAGCGCGCCGCCGAGATCGCGCGCGTCGCCGACGCCGTCGTGGCCGGCTCCGTGCTGGTGGACGAGGTCGCCGCGGCGCTCTCGGAGAACGCCCCCGCCGCTCCCCGCGTTCTGGCCAGGGTCAAGGCGCTCTCCGAGGCCGTTCGGGGTGCGCGCGAAACGGAAACGGGCTAAAGCGCCGCCGATGGCCGACAAGAACCCACCTCATCGCCCGCAGCAGCGCGGCGGCTGGCTGTCCCGGTTCGCGCCGGGCGTGCGCAAGATCGTCAGCCGGCGCGACACGCCCGACAACCTCTGGGTCAAGGACCCGGACACGGGCGAGATGCTGTTCCGCTCGGACCTGGAGACCAGCCTCTGGGTGACGCCGTCCGGCCGCCACATGCGCATCGATGCGCCGACGCGGCTGCGCTACACCTTCGACGACGGGCGCTACGAGGCCATCGAAATGCCCGACGTCCCGGAGGACCCGCTGAAGTTCTCCGACGGCAAACCGTATCGCGAGCGGCTCTCCCAGGCGCGCAAGGCGGCGGGGCGCAAGGACACCATGGCGATCGGGTTCGGCGCCATCGGCGGCGCCGAGGCGGTCGCCATCGTCCAGGACTTCACCTTCATGGGCGGGTCGCTCGGCATGGCGGCGGGCGAGGCCTTCATCCACGCAGCGAAGGAGGCCGTGCGGCGGGGCGTTCCCCTGGTCTGCTTCACCGCCGCCGGCGGCGCGCGGATGCAGGAAGGGGCGCTCAGCCTGATGCAGATGGCGCGCACCACCCTGGCGGTGCAGGAGCTGAAGGCCGCGCGCCTGCCCTATCTGGTGGTGCTGACCGACCCGACCACGGGCGGCGTCACCGCTTCCTACGCCATGCTGGGCGACGTGCACCTGGCCGAGCCGGGCGCGCTGATCGGCTTCGCCGGGCCCCGCGTGATCGAGGCCACCATACGCGAAAAGCTGCCGCCCGGCTTCCAGCGCGCCGAATACCTGCAGGAGAAGGGCATGGTGGACCGGGTGGTGCCCCGCGCCGACCTGCCGCGCACGCTCGGCGTCCTGCTGTCGATGCTCATGGACGGCAAGCGGGCGGCGTAGCTCTCAATCCTCCCCCACAGGGGGAGGGGGACCACGACGTGGTGGAGGGGGCCTGCCGCCGCCGCAGTCTTCGGTTAAGTCTCCACTCCGCTAAATGCCGTCGCACCTGATGATCAGACTGGGAGTCTTGCCCCTCCACCGCCTTCGGCGGTTCCCCTCCCCCCATGGGGGA
>Ga0196964_10000039_pt1 | contig 133276 bp, 146 predicted proteins | sample S1_10metaG_FD_148615 | JGI IMG/M metagenome (GOLD analysis project Ga0196964, IMG submission 148615) | Soil microbial communities from Anza Borrego desert, Southern California, United States - S1_10 | ecosystem: Environmental > Terrestrial > Soil > Desert | place: USA: California | collected...
CGATCGCCACCTGGCCACAGCCGGGCGGAACGGCCGACAACGCGGTCGAGCACGTGCAGGCCGGCGAAAACTTCCAGATCGCCTGGCGCCGTGACATCGGGTCGGGCTCCAGCCGCACCCAGCAGGTGATGGCCCCGGTGGTCGCCGACGGCGGCCGCATCTTCGTCATGGACGGGGACGCGACCGTCACGGCCGTGGACGCCGGGTCCGGCGCGGTGGCGTGGCGGCGCAACCTGCGTCCGGAGCGCGAGCGCGGCGGCTTCGGCGGCGGCCTCGCGGTGGCGGGCGGCCGGGTGTTCGTGGCCTCGGGCTACCGCACCATGACGGCGCTGGACCTGCAGACCGGCGATGTCGTGTGGTCCTCCTCGGTCGACTCGCCCATCCACGGCGCTCCGACGGTTTCCGGGGCGCGGGTCTATGTGGTCGACGTCGACAACCAGCTGATCGCCTTCAACACCGCGACCGGCCAGCAGGACTGGTCCTATCGCGGCATCGTCGAACCGGCCCGGATCATGCGCGCCGCGAGCCCGGCGGTGACGGGCGATACGGTGATCGCTCCCTTCTCGTCGGGCGAACTGACGGCGGTGCGCGCCTCCACGGGCCAGGCCCTGTGGCAGCAGACCCTGTCGCGCGCCAGCCGCACCAGCGCCCTTTCCGAGATCCGCGACATCGCCGGCCGTCCGGTGGTCAGCCAGGGCTCCGCCTATGCGATCAGCCATTCGGGCGTGCTCGCCGCCGTCGACGTGCGCTCCGGGCAGCCGCGCTGGCAGCTGCCGGTCGGCGGCGTGAACGCGCCTCTGCCCGTCGGCGACGTGGTCTTCGTCGTCTCAAAGGCGGGCGAGCTGATGGCGCTCAGCCGCGAGAACGGCCAGGCCTATTTCATCAAGGACCTGAACGAGGGTCGGGTGCGCCAGGAAGGCGGCTTCCTCGGCTTCTTCGACCGCACCGTCCGTCCGGTGTGGTCGGGTCCGATCCTGGCGTCCGGCCGGCTGGTGCTGGTGAACTCGGACGGCGAGGCCGTGGCCTTCGATCCCCGCACGGGCGAGCAGCTGGCGAGCGTCAAGCTCGGCGCCTCGGCCTACATCGCGCCCGCCGCCTACGACGGAGCGCTCTACGTGCTGACCGACGGCGGGCAACTCGTCAGCATCCGCTGACTTATAGAGCCGACCATGGCCCTCAAGATCGCCATCGTCGGCCGCCCCAATGTGGGCAAGTCGACCCTGTTCAACCGGCTGGTCGGCAAGCGCCTGGCGCTTGTCGACGATCGACCGGGCGTGACCCGCGACCGTCGCTACGCGGACGGCATGATCGGCGACCTGCCCCTGACCCTGATCGACACCGCCGGCTATGAGGACGTCACCGACGAGAGCCTCGAAGCCCGCATGCGCGAGCAGACCGAGGCCGCGATCGAGGACGCCCAGCTCATCCTCTTCATGATGGACGCGCGCGAGGGCGTGACCCAGCTGGACCGCATCTTCGGCGACCGCCTGCGCCGCATCGACAAGCCCGTCGTCCTGCTGGCCAACAAGTCCGAGAGCCGCGAGTCCGAGGGCGGGGTCGGCGAGGCGCACGGCCTCGGCTTCGGCGAGCCCATCCCCATCTCCGCCGAGCACGGCGAGGGCATGGCCGATCTCTACCAGGCTATCCTCCAGGCCTCGCGCGACATCGAGATCGCCGAGCAGGAGGAGGCCGACAAGCCGATCCGCATCGCCATCATCGGCCGCCCCAACGCCGGCAAGTCCACCCTGGTCAACCGGTTGATCGGAGAGGACCGGATGCTGACCGGCCCGGAAGCCGGCATCACCCGCGACTCCATCTCGGTGGACTGGGAATGGGAGGGTCGCCGCGTCCGCCTGGTCGACACCGCCGGCATGCGGCGCAAGGCGCGGGTGCAGGAAAAGCTGGAAAAGCTGTCCGTCGCCGACACCATTCGCGCCATCACCTTCGCCGAGGTGGTGATCCTGGTGATGGACCGCGACAACGCCTTCGACACCCAGGATCTCCAACTGGCCGACCTGGTGGAGCGCGAAGGGCGGGCCCTCGTCTACGCCGTGGCCAAATGGGACCTGGAGGAGGAGCCGCAGAAGCGCCTGTCGGAACTTCAGGAGACAGCGGAGCGCATGCTGCCCCAGCTGCGCGGCACGCCCTTCGTGGCCCTGTCCTCCCACACCGGCCGTGGCGTGGAGCGGCTGATGCCGGCCGTTTACAAGGCGCACGACACCTGGTCAGTGAAGGTGAAGACCCGCGACCTGAACGACTGGCTCGGCATGGCGACCCAGCGCCACCCGCCGCCCGCCGTGGACGGCAAGCGCGTGAAGCCCAAATACATGGCCCAGACCAAGGCGCGGCCGCCGACCTTCGTGCTGTTCGCCAGCCGCGCCTCGGCCATGCCGGACCACTACAAGCGCTACCTGATCAACAATCTGCGCGAGAGCTTCGATCTGCCGGGCGTCCCAATTCGCCTGACGGTCAAGGCCGGTTCGGCCAATCCTTACGCCGAGGGCGGCGCCAAGTCGGGGCCGGAGCGGTTCAAGGGCTCCGCCAAGACCGCGCCCCGCCGCGTGGTGAAGGCCGAAAAGGCCGAGGCGCTGTCGAAGCTGCCGGGCAAGGCCCTGGAGCAGAAGTCCCGCGCCGGCGCCAAGCCGAAGGTAAAGCCGCTCGGCGGCCTGAAGGCCAGCGCGTCCAAGAAGCCCGGATCGAGCATAGCGGTGCAGAAGGGCGCGCGCGGCGGGGCCCGGCAGGTCTCACGATCGGGCCGCATCCGCACCGGGCAGAAGCACGCGCCGAAGAAGTGACCGTCGCGTCGACGCACCGAGATTCGGCGGCGTGACTTGACCGCCGGCTTTGTTTGACCGCCACTCCACAGGTGCGCGTCGCACCGGGAGGCAAAACGACATGAAACTCATCCCCGCCCTCGCCGTCGTCCTGGCGGCGGCCCTGCCTGGCGCGGCGATGTCCGCAGGGCTCGAGCCCCAGACGTTGGTGATCGCCCTGACGGGCGCCGCGGAGGGGCCGGGCCTCGGCGATCCGGACGGCAGCGGGCGCGCCGAGCTGCGGATCGACCCGGCAGCGGGCCAGTTCTGCTATGCCCTGACCGTCACAGGCATCGCTCCGGCGCGCCTGGCGCACATCCACAGGTCGCCGGCCGGCGAGGCGGGCGGACCCATCGTCGTCACCCTCGATCCGCCCACGGACGGCCGTAGCGAAGGGTGCGTGGCCATCGCACCCGAGCTCGCTCAGCAGCTCCTGCGGGAGCCCGCCGAATACTACGTCAACGTCCACAACGCGGATCACCCCGGCGGCGCGGTGCGGGGACAGCTGGGGTAGGCGGTCGGTTCAGATCAGCGCCGCCACGCTGGGCTTCGCCGCCCAGTCCTTGAAGCGGACATGGAGCGCGGGCGTCCGGTCCGCGCGCGCCAGCTCGACGATCAGGGGGCCGATCTCGGACGGATGCGGCAGCTCCTGCGGGTCCTCGCCCGGGAAGGCCTGTGCGCGCATCTGCGTGCGCATGCGGCCGGGATCGACAATGGAGACGCGCACCGGCGTGCTCTCGATCTCGTCGGCCCAGGCCCGCATCAGCGCCTCGGCGCCGGCCTTGGTGGCGGCGTAGGCGCCCCAGAAGGCCCGAGGCTCGCGCGCCACGCTGGTGGTCAGGTGCACGACCCGGCCCGCGTCCGAGGCGCGCAACAGCGGCTCCAACGAGCGGATCAGGCGATAGACGCCGGTGAAGTTGGTCTTCTCCACCTTGGCGAACTGGCGCGGATCGGCGTGGGCGACGGGGGTCAGACCCTCGGCGCCCAGGGTGGCGGCGGCCTGGACCCAGACGTCCAGCCGACCGAACCGCTCGAACAGGGCGCCGCCCAGCCGATCTATGGCGCCGCCGTCCACCAGGTCGAAGGGGATCAGGGTGGCGTGCCGGCCGGTCGCCTCGAACACGGCGTCGTCCAGCTCCTCCAGCGCGCCCTGGGTGCGGGCGGCGGCGATCACCTGCGCCCCCGCCTTGGCCAGAGCCAGCGCGGCCTCATAGCCGATGCCGCGCGAGGCCCCGACGACGAGGGCGATGCGGTTCTGGAGCGGCAGGTCGGACATGGCGGGGTGTTAGCCGAGGGCGCAGAGTTCGTCACGTCTCCAGCCCGCATCCGCGACCGGGCAGGTGACTAGTACCCCTCGGCCGCCTGCCACAGGCTGAAGCTGACGCCCTGATCGTCGGAGACCACGGCGGTCAGGCCCGACTTGCTTTCGGACGGCACGGCGGTCTTGCCGCCCAGCTCGGTCACCCGCGCGCACATGGCCTGGATGTCGTCGACGCGGAAGTACAGGTGGGTGAAGTCCTTGGCGCGCTCCACCTTCACCAGGCCGAACGGCGGCTGGCCGTCCACATGAGCGTAGGTCTGGTGCGAGGTGGCGTCGTCGAAGCGCCAACCGAACAGAGCGCCGTAGAAGGCCTTGGCCTTCTCGATGTCGAGGGTGTCGATCGTGAAATAGCCGAGCTGGACCATCGGTCCTTAAGCGCTGACCAGCAGGGAAAGTTGCCGGTTCGCCAGATCGCGGCCGCCTTCCTCGATCTCCCGGTCCAGCAGGCGGGTGGGATAGTCGCCGGTGAAATAGTGGTCGGTGAACTGCGGGTTCGCCGGATCGCGCGGCCCCACGCCCATGGCCTCGTAGAGGCCGTCGATGGACAGGAAGCCCAGCGAGTCGACCTCCAGCATCTGGCGCATCTCCTCCAGCGAATGGTTCGCCGCCATCAGCTGCGCCCGCTCGGGCATGTCGATGCCGTAGAAGTCGGGGAAGAGGATCTGGGGACTGGCCGATCGGAAGTGGATTTCCCGGGCGCCGGCGGCGCGCACGGCGCGGACCAGCTTCAGCGAGGTGGTGCCGCGCACGATGGAGTCGTCGATCAGCACCACGCGCTTGCCCTCCAGCACCGCGCGGTTCGGGCTGTGCTTCATGCGCACGCCCTTCTGCCGGGCGCCCTGGCTGGGCTGGATGAAGGTGCGGCCCAGATAGTGGCTGCGGATGATCCCCATCTCATAGGGGATGCCGCTGGCCTGGGCGTAGCCCAGCGCCGCGGGCACCCCCGAGTCCGGCACCGGGGCGACGATGTCGGCCTCCACGCCGTGCTCCTGAGCCAGGCGACGGCCCATGGCCTTGCGCACCTCATAGACCGACCGCCCGTTCACGACGGAGTCGGGGCGCGAGAAATAGACGTATTCGAACAGGCAGGGCCGGGCGGCCCGCGCCGGGAAGGGCTTGATCGAGGTCAGTCCCGTCTCGTCGATGACCACCACCTCGCCGTGCTCCACGTCCCGCACGAAATCGGCCCCGATGGTGTCCAGAGCCGCCGTCTCGGAGGCCAGCACCCAGGCTTCGCCGATCCGCCCCAGCACCAGCGGCCGGATGCCCAAGGGATCGCGCGCGCCCAGCATCTTCTTGGTGGTCTGGGCGATCAGCGCATAGCCGCCCTCGATCCGCGCCAGGGCGTCGATGAAGCGGTCCACGATCCGCGCCTTCCGGCTGCGCGCGATCAGGTGAAGGATCACCTCCGAGTCCGAGGTGGACTGAAAGATGGCTCCCTCGGCGACCAGCTGGTTCCGCAGGAACAGGAAGTTGGTCAGGTTGCCGTTGTGGGCGATGGCGATGCCGCCCGTGTCCAGATCGGCGAACAGAGGCTGTATGTTGCGCAGGAAGCTGCCGCCTGCGGTCGAATAGCGGGTGTGGCCCACCGCCGCCGAGCCGGGCATGCGTTCGGAGATGTCGGCGTTGCCGAAGGCCTCGCCCACCAAGCCCATGTGCCGTTCGGTGTGGAAGCGCTCGCCGCTGACCGAGGCGATGCCGCAGGCCTCCTGGCCGCGATGCTGCAAGGCGTGCAGGCCCAGGGCCACGACGGCCGCGCCCTCGTCTTTGCCCGCGCCCCAGACGCCGCAGACGCCGCACTCCAGGCGCAGCTGGTCGTCATCCGGCTCCCGCCAGTGCTCGCGGTGGACGACGACGGGTGCGATGCGGTGATCCATCGTCGGGGCTCCGATGGGTTGAACGCGTTACTGGGGGGCGGCGGGGCGCGAGTTAGGCTCTGATTGGGGCGTGGGCAAGGCTTCGGGATGCGAAAACCCTTTGCGCACCGAGCGATCCACCACCGGGGCCAGGGCGTCCGCGCCCCGGCCTATGCCCGGCAGCACCCATTGAATCACGCGTGCGGAGCCGGCGGAGAGCTTGTAGAGCGCCGCCTCGCCCAGCCAGCTGGGGGTCCGCTCGCCCGGCATGGCCGCGACGATCACCAGATGAATGGCGCCGATCAGCACCAGGGCCCGACCTGCGCCGACCGCCACGCCCACGGCGTGATCGACGCCGGACAGCTGCGGATGGGCTTGGGCGCGCTTGGACAGCTGCGAGCCGAAGATGCGCACGCCGAAATAGAGCAGCAGGAAGGACAGGACGGCCGCGAAGATGGTCCCGGCCCAATCCGGGTTCACCAGGGCACGTCCGATCGGCGCCGTCACCGGCAGGGCGATCAGCGCCACCAAGGCCGCGAGCACGAAGCTGAGGAGCGTGATCAGCTCGCGCGTCCCGCCGCGCACCCAGCCCGCCGCCGCCGAGGCCAGGATCACCAGGATGGCGAAGACGTCGTAGCCGGTCATGCCTCAACCATAGCGGTTTCCCGAGATTCGTTCGACCGCGTCCGACAAGCGAGCGACGGTGGTCAGCTTTACGTCCCGAGACTTGACCGAGAGCGGCGGCGACAGGGCCTGGTCGAAGCCGAGCTTGGCGGCTTCCCGCAGGCGGGCCTCGGCGCGGCCGACGGCGCGGACCTCGCCCGACAGGCTGATCTCGCCGAAGACGACGCAGCCCTGGGGCAGGGGCATGTCCGTGGCGGAACTGATCAGCGCCGCCGCCGCCGCCAGATCCGCCGCCGGCTCGTTGATGCGCAGGCCGCCCGCCACGTTCAGATAGACGTCCCGATCGCCGAACCCCAGGCCGCAGCGCGCCTCCAGCACCGCCAGCACCATGGCCAGCCGCCCGCCGTCCCAGCCCACCACGGCTCGGCGCGGCGTGCCGTAGGCCGAGGGCGCGACCAGCGCCTGCACCTCCACCAGCACGGGCCGCGAGCCCTCGATGCCGGCGAAGACGGCCGCGCCGGGCGCCCGCTCCTTGCCTTCGCCCAGGAACAGGGCCGAGGGATTGGCGACCTCGCGCAAGCCCGCATCGCCCATCTCGAACACGCCGATCTCGTCGGTCGCGCCGAAGCGGTTCTTGCCGGCGCGCAGGATGCGGAACGGATAGCCCCGCTCGCCCTCGAAGCTCAGCACCGCATCGACCATGTGCTCGACCACCCGGGGGCCGGCGATCTGGCCGTCCTTGGTGACGTGGCCGACGAGCACGATGGCCGGGCCGCCCGCCTTGGCCAGCCGCACCAGCTCGGCCGCGCAGGCCCTGACCTGCACGATGGAGCCGGGCCCCGCCTCATGCACGTCGGACCAGAGGGTCTGAATCGAGTCGATCACCACGATGTCGAACCGCTCGCGCTTCAGGGTCGACAGGATGTCCCGGAGCGCGGTGGCCGAGGCCAGCTCGACGTTCGCCTCCGCCACGCCCATGCGGCGGGCTCGGGCGCGGATCTGCTCCACCGCTTCCTCGCCCGAGATGTAGGCGACGCGCGCGCCCTTCATGGCCGCCTTGGCCGTGACCTCGAGCAGCAGGGTCGACTTGCCCACGCCCGGGTCGCCGCCCAGCAGGATGGCCGAGCCGGGCACCACGCCGCCGCCGCAGACGCGGTCGAACTCGGCCACGCCGGTGACGATGCGCGGCGGCTCGGGCGTGTCGGATTGCAGGCTCTCGAACTGAACGCCGCGACTGGATCGCGTCGATGCGGGCTTCATGGCGCCCGGCGGGGCGGCCCGGCTCTCCTCCACCAGGGTGTTCCACTGGCCGCAGGCCCCGCACTGGCCCGACCATTTGGCGTGCACGGCCCCGCAGCCGTTGCAGATGTAGAGCGGGCTGTCCTTGGCCATGGAGGCTGGCTTACAGGAGTCGCGAGCGTGGCGGCAGGTGCAGACGGTCGGCCGGCGACCGATCCTGACGTTCGGATCAGACGGCCTGCGCGCCGGTGTACATCCGCTCCACCCGGCGGTTGATCGCGGTCAGCAGCTCATAGGCGATGGCCCCGGCGGCCTCGGCGGCGTCCTCGATGGGGCGGTTGGGGCCGAACAGCTCCACGCGGTCGCCGGCGCGAACGTCGAGGCCGGTCACATCCACGGCCAGGACGTCCATGGACACCCGCCCGACCATGGGGCGGAGCTCGCCCGCCACGAAGACCTGGCCGCGCGGGCTGGAACTGCGCAGCACGCCGTCCGCATAGCCGGCGCCGCAGGTCGCGATCCGGCGGGGCGTCTCGGCCCGATAGGTGGCGGCGTAGCCGACGCTCTCCCCCGCGGGAACGTCGCGCACCTGAAGGACCTCAGCGGTGAAGGTCGCCACCGTCTTCAGACCGGCGTCCGGCCGGCCCTCGGGGCCGCCGCCGAACAGGCTGATCCCGGGCCGGACGCCGTCGAAGCCGTAGTCGGCCTTCAGAAAGGCGCCGCCCGAGTTGGCGAAGGACCGCACCGTCCCCGGATAGAGTCGCGCCACGGCCTCGAAGGCGTCCCGCTGCCGGGCGTTCATGGGCGCGGCGGGCGCGTCGGCGCAGGCGAGGTGGGACAGCACCAGCCTCACTCCGGGAAAGGGGGCAGGTGCGTCCTCCAGCCGGAAACCCAGCCTGTTCATGCCCGTGTCAATCTGGAGCCCGCAGGCGACATCGGCCGGCCAGCGGGCCAACTGCTCGGCATCGTTCAGCACGGGGCGCAGGTCGCCGGCGAGCAGGCGTTCGGTGCGGCCATCCAGACAGCCGTCGAGGACGTAAATCTCAGGCGTGGGACCTAGCGCCTCCCGCAACGTCTCGCCCTCGGCGCAACGGGCGACGAAGAAGGTCCGGGCGCCTTCCCGCATCAGCCGGCGCGCCACCGGGACGATCCCCAGACCGTAAGCGTCGGCCTTGACCACGGGGTGCACGGGAACGCCGGCGACGGCTTCCAGAGCGTGGAAGTTATGCGCGAGGGCGTTGAGATCGACGTGCAGCTGAGCCGGGGAGGGCATGGGTGCTTCTACGCAACAAGATGCGGATGTCGCCACACCTTCCTTCTCCCCTCGGGGGAGAAGGTGGCTTGCGCAGCAAGACGGATGAGGGGGACGCCAGACATTCCCTGTTCACCGATAGGCTGGATTAGGTCGCCCCCTCATCCGAGCGCCTGCGGCGCCCACCTTCTCCCCCCAGGGGAGAAGGAACGGATCGCCCGGCCACCACCGCTCCCGCCCCGAACTTCTCCCGGAGCGCATCGATCGTGGTCTCGGTTTTCAACGCCCGGTCCTCGGCCGTGGCGAACAGACCGGAAGGCGCGTCGGCGGCGTCCTCGACCTCCGCCATGCCGATGCCGATCAGGCGGTAAGGGCGGCCGAGTTCCGGCTTCAGCAGCGCGCGCCCCACAGCGAACAGGGCGCGCGCCGTCTGCACCGGCTCGGGCAAGGTCTGGCGGCGGGTGACGACGCGGAAGTCGGTGCGGCGGAGCTTCAGCACCACCACGCGGCTGGTCACGCCGTCGCGCCGCGCCTTGGCGGCCAGCTTCTCGCACAGAGGCCAGAGCTCCGCCTCAAGCGCATCAGCGGAAGACAGATCCGCATTGAAGGTGGTCTCGGCGCTCATGCCCTTGCGGTCGCCGTCTGGGTTCACGGCGCGGGCGTCGCGGCCGTGCGCCAGCTCGTGCAGCCTCAGCCCCCATTCGCCGTAGCGACGGATCAGCGCCTTGGGGTCGGCCGCCGCGAGGTCCCCGACGGTCGCGAACCCGTCGGACCTCAGGGTCTTGCCGAACACCGGCCCCACGCCCGGCAGAAGGGTCACGGGGCGCGGCGCCAGCAGGGCTTGGGCCTCCTGGCCGATGACGGAGAAACCGCGCGGCTTGTCCATGTCCGACGCGATCTTGGCGAGGAAGCGGTTCTTGGCCAGGCCGATGGAGACGGTCAGGCCCGTCTCCTCCTCGATCCGCTTCTGCAGCCGGGCCAGCTGGAGGGCCGGCGGGCCGCCGTTCAGCCGTTCCGTCCCCGTCAGGTCGGCCCAAGCCTCGTCCAGGGAGAGCGGCTGGATCAGCGGCGTCAGCTGGGCCAGGGCCCCCAAGATCCGACGGCTCTCGGTCTTGTATTTCTCGAAGCTCGGCTTGATCACCACGGCGTCCGGGCAGGCCTTCAGCGCCTTGAACATGGGCTGGGCCGAGCCGACGCCATACAGCCGCGCGACGTAGCAGGCGGTGGTGACGACGCCGCGCTTGCCGCCGCCGACGATCACCGGCTTGTCGCGCAGCTCCGGCCGGTCGCGCTTCTCCACCGAGGCGTAGAAGGCGTCGCAGTCGAGGTGGGCGATCGACAGCCGGCCCAGCTCGGGGTGGCTCAGCACGCGCCGGGAGCCGCACGCGCCGCACCGTTCCGCGGGCGCGTCCGCCGTCCAGAAACAGTCGCGGCAGAGGGTGTTCACGGTCTGTACTGTAGCGAGTCGAGGGGGAAGAGTCCCGTCGCCTCCCCCGGTCGCGCACGCGGACGGGCCGGCCGAAATACAGCCAAGCTTTCCTCTGCCGCTTCACCCGACCTTAAGACGAACCCCCGACACTCCCCTCGAAACACGGCAGGCCGGTCAAGGCCGCCCGGATCAGGTGATGATGTCGAAGAAGGTCCTCATCGTCGAGGATAACGAGCTGAACATGAAGCTCTTTCATGATCTGCTCGACTCCCAGGGCTATGAGACCCTGCAGACGCGCGAGGGTCTGCAGGCCCTGGCGCTCGCTCGGCAGCACCAGCCCGACCTGATCCTGATGGACATCCAGCTGCCGGAGATCTCGGGCCTCGAGGTCACCAAATGGCTGAAGGACGACGAGGAGCTCAGCCACATCCCCGTCATCGCCGTCACCGCCTTCGCCATGAAGGGCGACGAGGAGCGGATCCGCAACGGCGGCTGCGAGGCCTACATCTCCAAGCCCATCTCGGTGATGCACTTCCTCGACGTGGTCCGGCAGCACCTGGGGTAACCGACCGTGACCGCGCGAATCCTGGTCGTCGACGATGTGGAGCCGAACGTCCGGCTGCTCGAGGCCAAGCTGACGCTGGAATACTACGAGGTCCTGACCGGCCACGACGGCCAGACGGCCATCCGCCGGGCGGTGGAGGATCAGCCGGACCTCATTCTGCTGGACGTCATGATGCCCGGCATGGACGGCTTCGAGACCTGTCGCCGCCTGAAGGCCGACCCCAACACGCGACACATCCCCGTGGTGCTCGTCACAGCGCTGGACGGCCGCGAGGACCGGATCAAGGGGCTGGAGGCGGGAGCCGACGACTTCGTCACCAAGCCGATCGACGACGTCATCCTCATGGCCCGGGTCAGGAGCCTGGTGCGGCTGAAGTCCGTGATGGACGAGCTGCGCGAGCGCGAGGCCAGCGGCAAGCGCTTGGGGGTCGACACCGACGCCGCGGGCCGGCTGAGGGCCTCGGGCGGCCGCATCCTGATCTGCGACGACAGTCCTCGCCAGGTCGAGCGGATCGGCATGCAGCTGGCGCGCGAGCACCGCATCGCGGTCGAGACCTCGCCGGAAAAGGCGCTGGAGGCGGCGCGCTCGCCGCTGGACCTGATCATCGTCAGCGCCGTGGCCGAGTCCTTCGACGGCCTGCGCCTGATCGCCCAGCTGCGCTCGGCCGAGGCTAGCCGCCGCACGCCTGTGCTGGCGGTGGTGGACGCGGAGGAACGCCCCCGGCTGGTGAAGGCGCTGGAGCTCGGCGCCCACGACATCCTGACCAGGCCCGTCGATCCGGAGGAGCTGTCGGCGCGGGTCAAGACCCAGGTCAAGCGCAAGCGTTATGCTGACTTTCTCCGCCAGAAGCTTGATTATTCGTTGGAAATGGCGGTCACGGACGCGCTGACAGGGCTGCACAACCGCCGCTACATGGCGGGTCAGTTGCAGGGGCTGGTGACGCGGGCGAACCACGGCGGCGAGCCGGTGTCGGTGCTCGTGCTCGACATCGACCATTTCAAGTCGATCAATGATGGATTCGGCCACGACGCCGGGGACGAGGTGCTGCGCGAGTTCGCCGTGCGCGTCGCCACCAATGTCCGCGCGGTGGACCTTCCCTGCCGCCTGGGCGGGGAGGAGTTCGTGGTGGTCATGCCCGACACGCCGCTGGAGGCCGCCGTCAGCATCGCCGAACGCATCCGCCGCGATGTGGAGGGCGCGCCCTTCCGCCTGGCGGGCGGGGAAGGGCTGAACGTCACCATCTCCATCGGCGTGGCGTGCTCCGCCGGAAACGGGGACGCGCCGGACGCCCTGCTGAAGCGCGCCGACGAAGGCGTCTACGAAGCCAAGGCGCGCGGCCGGAATCAGGTGATCGCCAGGGCGGCCTGACCGGCCCCAACTCCGTTCATCCCGGTCGGCGACAAGCGCCGCGTCCCGGGTTCGCGTCACGCCGCTCGGATAGCCGGCGACCAGTCTGAGGCTCAGTCCCGGAGCCCCGCCCTCCGCGGGTGGGCGTCGGAATCTCAGTCGTACCGATTCTCGTAGCGCCCATCCCGGGCCAGGTTGCCGAACTTGGTGGTGTCCTCGTCGAAGGCGAGCTTGACGATGCCGATGGGGCCGTGGCGCTGCTTGCCGATGACGACCTCGGCCTGGTGGCGCAGGCGGTCCATGTCCTCCTGCCATTTCAGGTGGTCCTCCGTGCCCTCCTTGGGCTCGGCGCGGCCGAGGTAGTAGCTTTCGCGATAGACGAACATGACGCAGTCCGCGTCCTGCTCGATCGAGCCGGACTCCCGCAGGTCCGACAGCTGGGGCCGCTTGTCCTCGCGGCTCTCCACCTGACGCGACAGCTGCGACAGGGCGATGATGGGGACGTTCAACTCCTTGGCCAAGGCCTTCAGCCCGCCGGTGATCTCCGACACCTCCTGCACGCGGTTCTTCTGGCCGCCGCTCTCGCCGACGGTGACCAGCTGGAGGTAGTCGACGATGATCAGGTCCAGCCCGTGCTCCATCCGTTTCAGGCGGCGCGCCCGGGCGGCCAGCTTGGCGATGGACAGGCCGCCGGTGGCGTCGATGAACAGCGGGCTCTCGCCGATCTCCACCGCGGCGTCGCGAATGCGACCGAAGTCGGCGGCGTCGATCTCGCCCTTGCGCAGCTTGTCCGAAGACACGCCGGACGCGTCGGCCAGGATACGCATGGCCAGCTGCTCGGCGCTCATTTCCAGGGAGTAGAAGGCGACGACGCCGCCGCCCACCGTCTTGCGGCCCTCCGGCGTCGGCTCCCAGCGGTAGTTGCGCGCCACGTTGAAGGCGATGTTGGTCGCCAGCGCCGTCTTGCCCATGGACGGACGGCCCGCGAGGATCAGCAGGTCCGACGGGTAGAGGCCGCCCAGCTTCTGGTCGAGGTCGTCGAGATGGGTGGCCAACCCCGCCAGCTTGCCTTCGCGCTGATAGGCCTCGCCGGCCATCTGCACGGCGCCGGCCAGAGCCTGGGAGAAGGACACGAAGCCGGACGAGGGCTTGCCCGTCTCCGCCAGCGAATACAGCTGCTGCTCGGCCGCCTCGATCTGGTCGATGGCGGCGCGTTCGGGCTCCGGCGCCTCCTTGATGATCTCCCCGCCAATGCGGATCAGGTCGCGGCGCAGCGCCAGATCATAGATGACCCGGGCGTAGTCGGGGGCGTTCGCGGCAGGCGGGGCGCGGTCCACCAGATCGGCCAGATACCGCAGGCCGCCGAACTCCTCGAAGGCCGGATCGCGCTTGAACCGCTCCATCAGGATGGTGGGTTCGGCCAGCAGGCCCTGGCGGATGTGGTCCTCGATCGCCTCGAACAGCCGCTGGTGGAACGGCTCGTAGAAGTGGCTGCCGCGCAAGCGGTCGCTCAGCCGCTCGAACACGGCGTTGTCGAACATGAGCGAGCCCAGCAGCGCCTGCTCCGCCTCCAGATTGTGGGGCAGGGAGGGGATGGACGCCGGGTCGATGCTGAAGGGGGTGATCGCGTTCATTGTCCTGAACGCTTAGCCCTAGACCGTCCCTGCGACATGCGCGGCCGTAGAGGATGCCGGGGATGATTCCCGCTCGCTGTGGATGCGTCGGAAAATCCCTAGGCGGATCAGTTACGGCTCAGCTTCGGCAGGGATAGCGGTTCGTCATCCAGGCCTTCAGTCCGTCGGTCACGGTCATGCGCTGACGCCGGGCCTGAGGGATGGTGTTCAGGAAGTCGCGCAGCTGGCGCGGGTTCAGCTGCATCTTCTCCGGCGGACAGGCGATCGGGGGACGACCGGCGGTGCGGTCCGCCCGCATGTCGCGGCCGATCTGGTCGAATCCGGCGTCCACCTCGCGGCCCAGCCGGCGCGCGGTGGGGCTGAGCAGGGCGGTGGGGTTCAGCTGCAGGCGGTTCGCCTCGACCACGAACTGCTCCAGGGTCCGGCCCTGCTGGGCCGCGGCGGTGGTGGCGAGCAGGCCGGCGGCCAGGCTCAGGGCGAGTGCGATATTCTTCATGGATGTCCCCTTCCGACGCTCCAGGAATCGGCGGTCATTGGGGCGGATGCATGGCGGCGACCGCGCAAGAAAAAGGGCGCGCCGCCTTTCGACAGCGCGCCCTCCTCGATCAGCCTGGGAGGCCGATCAGGCTTCTTCGTAGGCCGCGACCTGCTGGCCCGCGCCGCCTTCGAACAGGTCCTGCGCGGCCTGATCGGCGGCCAGGCGTTCGTCGTCGAACTGCGAGCGGATCACGTCCTCGCCGCGCGCCTGGCGCTCGGCCTCGTCCTGCGAGCGGGCGACGTTGACCTTGACGGTCGCGGTCACTTCCGCGTGCAGGCGGACCGGCACCTCGTGCACGCCCAGCGTCTTGATCGGGAAGTTCAGCACGACCTGGCTGCGCTCCACCTTGCCGCCTTCGGCCTGAACGGCCTCGGCGACGTCGCGGGCGGCGACCGAACCGTACAGCTGGCCCGTCTCGCCGGCCTGACGGATCAGGACGTAGGTCTGGCCGTCGATCTTGTCGGCGATGCGCTGGGCCTCGGACTTGTTCTTCTCGTTGCGCTGCTCGATGGCGGCGCGCTCGAGTTCAAAGGCCTTGAGGTTGGCGCTGGTCGCCCGACGCGCCTTGTCGCGCGGCAGGAGATAGTTGCGGGCGAAGCCGTCCTTGACGGTGACGACGTCGCCGATGGCGCCGAGGTTCTCGACGCGTTCAAGCAGAACGACCTTCATCTTACTTCACCACATAGGGCAGGAGGGCCAGGTAGCGCGCGCGCTTGATGGCCTTGGCCAGTTCGCGCTGCTTCTTCTGCGACACGGCGGTGATGCGCGAGGGCACGATCTTGCCGCGCTCGGAGATGTAGCGCTGGAGCAGCTTGACGTCCTTGTAGTCGATCTTCGGAGCGTTGGCGCCGGAGAAGGGGCACGTCTTGCGGCGGCGGAAGAAGGGGCGGCGGGCCGGGCCGGAGCCGGCGGGCGCGCCCGGAACGGGGGCGGTGGCGTCAGTCATTCCGATGGCTCCTTAGAAGGCCGCTTCTTCTTCGCGGGGGGCGCGTTCACGCTCGCGCTCGCGTTCCCGCTCGCGACGGGCCAGCAGCGGCGACAGCTCGAGGTCGAGCTCCTCCACGCGGACGGTCAGCCAGCGCAGCACGTCCTCGTTGATCGACAGCTGGCGCTCCACCTCGGCCATGGCGGCCGGCGGGCAGTCGATGGCCAGCAGGGAATAGTGGGCCTTCCGGTTCTTCTTCACCCGGTAGGTCAGGTTGCGCAGACCCCAGTACTCGATCTTGGCGACGGCGCCGCCGTTCTCCTCGATCACGGACTTGATGGTGTCGTTCAGCGCTTCGGCCTGTTGCGCGCTGATGTCCTGGCGCGACATGACCGTGTGCTCGTAAAGAGCCATGCGGTTCTCACCCTTGTGTGGACGTCGGCGCCGATCCGCCGGGAAAGCGGGATCGACGATGGCTCTTCGCTCGGCGAGCGGGATGGTCCCGCCCCTTTGACGTTCCGAAGGAAGACCGCCGTCCTGGAAAGCGGGCGCGTATAGGGGAAAACAGGGGAGGGGGCAAGGTGTGGAGGTCACCGCTCTTCTCCCTTCCCCCATCAAGGGGGAAGGGCTTACAAGCCCAGAGGGGCCCGCGCATGACCACACCATCCAAGCACCACTGGAAGCTCATCGGCCCCGGGCTCGTGGTCGCGGCCACCGGCGTGGGCGCGGGCGATCTGGTGGCGACGCTGGTGGCCGGCGCCCGCTACGGCGACGCCCTGCTGTGGGCGGCCATCCTGGGCGCGGTGCTGAAGCTGGCCATGGCGGAGGGCGTGGGGCGGTTCACCCTGGCCAGCGGCCGCACCCTCTACGACGGCTGGAAGGGCTTGCCGGCCGGCTTCGGCCGCGTCGCCAGCCTCTATTTCGGCGTCTATCTGGTGGTCTGGGGTTTCGTGTACGGCGCGGCGGGCGCCTCGGCCACGGCCCTGCCGATCGCCGCCCTGATGGAGCCGCTGGGGCTGGAGCTCGACCTCGCCGCCTGGGCCATGCTGGTGGGACCCGTCGCGGCCGCCCTGGTCTGGTTCGGCGGCTATCAGCTGGTCGAGAAGGTGATGGGCGTGCTGGTCCTGGTGATGTTCGTCACCGTCGTCGGCCTGGCCGTGCTGGTCGCACCGAACATACCGGCCACCCTGGCGGGGCTCGTCCCCCTGCTGCCCGAGGGCTCCGCCATCTATGCGCTCGGCCTGATCGGCGGCGTCGGCGGCACGGTGACGGTCGCGGCCTACGGCTACTGGATCACGGCCAAGGGCTGGCGCGACGCCGGCTGGATGCCGGTGATGCGGATGGACAACCGCGTCGCTTACGCCGCCACGGGCGTGTTCGTCGTGGCCATGCTGATCGTGGGGGCGGAGCTGCTCCACGCCGCGGGCATAGCGCTCGGCAAGGGCGACCGGGGCCTGCTGGACCTGGGCCAGGTGCTGGAGGATCGCTTCGGCCGAGCGGTGGCGGTCGCCTTCCTGATCGGCTTCTTCGCCACAGCCTTCACCAGCGTGCTCGGCGTCTGGCACGGGGTGTCGCTGATGTTCGCCGACTTCTACGCCCATCTGCTGGGCCGGCCGGGCGACCCCGAGGTGACCGGCGACAGGAGCCTGGCGGCGCGCGCCTACATGCTGTGGCTGACCTTTCCGCCGATGATCCTCTTGATGCTCGGCCGGCCGTTCGGCCTGATCGTGGCCTACGGGGTTCTTGGCGCGGTCTTCATGCCCTTCCTGGCCGGAACGCTGCTGTGGCTGCTGAACAGCTCCGCCACGCCCAGGGAATGGCGCAACGGCTGGCTGGCGAACCTCCTGCTCGGGGGCGCGGCGGCCCTGTTCCTGTTCCTGGCGGGCCAGGAGATCCTGGGCCTGCTTGCCCCGAAGGGCTGATCGGCCTAACCCGGCGCATCCGATCAACCGCTCACGGACCGGCCCATGACCCTCGCCCTCCTCTTCCCCGGACAAGGCAGCCAGGCGGTCGGCATGGGGGCGCAGCTGGCCGACGCCTTCGCCAGCAGCCGGGAGGTGTTCGCCGAGGTGGACGAGGCGCTGGGACAAAAGCTTTCCCAGTTGATGCGAGAAGGGCCTGAGGATCAGCTGACCCTGACGGAGAACGCCCAGCCCGCGCTCATGGCGGTGTCGGTGGCCGCGATCCGCGCGCTGAAGGCGGAGTTCGGCGTGGACGTGACCCGCGCGGCCTTCGTGGCGGGTCATTCGCTGGGGGAATACTCCGCCCTGTGCGCGGCGGGCGCGATCTCGCTGTCGGACACGGCGCGGCTGCTGAAGCTGCGCGGCCAGGCCATGCAGCGGGCCGTGCCGGTGGGGAAGGGCGCCATGGCCTCCCTGATCGGGCCGAAGAGCGACCTCGCGCTGGCTGAAGCCGCCGCGGCGGCGGGCTCGGAGGTCGGCGTCTGCGTGGTCGCCAACGACAACAACAACGGCAATGTCGTCATCTCCGGCGACAAGGCGGCGGTGGACCGCGCCATCGAAAAGGCCAAGGAGCTCGGCGCCCGCGCCATTCCGCTGAACGTCTCGGCGCCCTTCCACTGCCCCCTGATGCAGCCCGCGGCCGACGAGATGGCGGCTGCGCTGGCGCAAGCGAAGATCAGTGCGCCTACCGTTCCCGTCGTCGCCAATGTCACGGCAGCTCCCGTGGGCGACGCCGAGACGGTCCGCCGCCTGCTGGTCGAACAGGTCACCGGCCGTGTCCGCTGGCGCGAGAGCATGGAGTGGATGGCCACGGAAGGCGGCGTCACATGCTTCGTCGAGATCGGCTCCGGCAAGGTCCTGACCGGCATGGCCAAACGCATCGCCCCCGACGCCGAGAGCCTGGCGCTCAATACGCCGGAGGAGCTGGAGGCGTTCGCAAAGCAAGTGGCGAGTGGCGAGTGACGAGTGGCGAGCTCATCGTCACCTTCCCGCGCGCGGAGGCGCGTGGGGAGGACAGCGTGCGAAGCACGCAGGCGGGGGCGGCGCAGTCGTTTGCGTGTAGTCAGCTAATCCCCGCCGCCGGCGCCGCCCCCTCCTGGTCGCTTGCGCGACCTGTCCTCCCCACCGCCCTCCGGCGGCGGGGAGGTGACACCCTCCGCGACCTATAGGAGACAGACATGTTCAACCTCTCAGGCAAGACCGCGCTCGTGACCGGCGCCACCGGCGGTATCGGCGGCGCTGTCGCCCGCGCGCTGCATGCTCAGGGGGCGGCCGTCGTGCTGTCCGGCACGCGCGAGGGGGTGTTGCAGGAACTGGCGGGGGAGCTCGGCGAGCGGGCCTTCGTGGCCGCCGCCAATCTGTCGGACGCGGAGTCCGTGGACGGGCTGGTCGGACGGGCGGAGGAAGCCGCCGGCGCGCCCCTGGACATCCTGGTGGCCAACGCCGGCATCACCAAGGATGGCCTGCTCATGCGGATGAAGGACGAGGACTTCGAGCAGGTGCTGAAGATCAACCTCGAGAGCTATTTCCGCCTCGCCCGCGCCTGCATGAAGGGGATGATGAAGCGCCGCGCCGGCCGCATCATCGGCGTGACCTCGGTGGTCGGCGTGACCGGCAACGCGGGCCAGACCAACTACGCGGCCTCCAAGGCCGGCATGATCGGCTTCTCCAAGTCGCTGGCGCAGGAGGTCGGTTCGCGCGGCATCACGGTGAACTGCATCGCGCCCGGCTTCATCACCTCGCCCATGACCGACGTGCTGAACGAGCAGCAGCGGGCGGGCATCCTGGGCACGATCCCGCTCGGCCGGCTCGGCACGGGCGAGGAGATCGCGGCGGCCGCCGTCTATCTGGCGTCCGACGAAGCGGCCTATGTCACGGGCCAGACGCTGCACGTGAACGGCGGCATGGCCATGATCTGATCAGGCGAGCCCGCCGGACAGGTCCAGTCCCTGGCCAACCGGCGGCGCGCCCGTCGGGTCGAGGTCCAACTGCATCAGCGTGACGTCGAGCCAGCGGTCGAACTTCCACCCGACCTGGCGGTAGACGCCGGCGCGCGCGAACCCCAGCCGTTCGTGCAGGCGGATGGAAGCGGCGCTGGTGGCGCTGTCAGAGATGGCGCCGATCAGGTGCCGCAGGCCTCGATCCCGCGCCTCGCCGATCAGCGCTTCCAGCAGCGCCCGTCCGACGCCCCGGCCTCGCGCGGCCGCCTCCACATAGACCGACACCTCCACGCCATAGCGGTAGGCCGGGCGCGGTCGGAAAGGCGACAGATAGGCGTAGCCGGCGAACGCGCCGTCCGCCTCCGCTGCGAGCCACGGCAGCCCCTTGGCCTGCACGGCGGCCATGCGCTGGGCGACCTCGGCCTCCGACGGCGGCTCCAGTTCGAAGGTCGTCGTGCCCATCAGCACCTCGCGGGCGTAGAGGGCGGTGATGGCGGACAGGTCGGCGGGGGTGGCGGGGCGAACGCAAGAGCCCTCCCCCTCGAGGGGGAGGGGTTGGCTGGGGGTGGAGGCAGGCGGGGCCCGATCAAGCCGGGGCGGGCGCTGCCCTTCCGCCGTCTCCGCCTCCAGCGCCTCGTCCTGATCCATCGCGGCTCCACCCATCCCCCAGCCCCTTCCCCCCGAGGGGAAGGGGAGTGATGGCTCAAACCTTTTCCCACCCCTTCTCCACCGCCCACACCGCGAAGGCGTAGTCGTGGGCGATCTCCTTGAGGTAGTCGAAGCGGCCCGACGCCCCGCCGTGGCCGGCCTCCATGTTGATCTTCAGCAGCACCGGCTTGCCCGAGGTGGTGGCGGGCCGCAGGCGGGCGACCCACTTGGCCGGCTCCCAATAGGTCACGCGCGGGTCGGACAGGCCGCCGGTCGCCAGGATCGCCGGATAGGCCTGGGGCTTGATCTGGTCGTAGGGCGAGTAGCTCCACATGTAATCGTAGGCCTCGCCGTCCTCGATCGGATTGCCCCACTCGGGCCACTCCGGCGGGGTGAGCGGCAGCGAGGTGTCGCTCATGGTGTTGATCACGTCCACGAACGGCACCTGGCCGATGATCCCGGCCCACAGCTCGGGCCGCATGTTGGCCACCGCCCCCATCAGCAGGCCGCCCGCCGATCCCCCTTGCGCCACGATGTTCCCCGCCCGCGCATAGCGCCTGTCGATCAGGTGTTCGGCCGCGGCGATGAAGTCGGTGAAGGTGTTCTTCTTGGTGAAGCGCCGCGCGTCCAGGAACCAGTTCCAGCCCTTGTCCGACCCGCCCCGGATATGGGCGATGGCGAAGATCCAGCCCCGGTCCACCAGGCTGAGCCGGCTGGTCGAGAAGCTGGCGCCCATGGGAATGCCGTAGGAGCCGTAGCCGTAGAGCAGCAGCGGCGCGGACCCGTCCACGGGCGTGGACTTCCGCCGAAGCACCGTCACCGGCACCAGCTGGCCGTCGGAGGCGGGGGCGTTCAGCCGCTCCACGACATAGTCGGCCGCGTCGTGGCCGGACGGCACCTGCTGCACCTTGCGCAGCGTCCGCTCGCGCGACTTGAGGTCGTAGTCATAGGTCGAGGTCGGCGTGGACGGGGAGTTGTAGGCATAGCGCATCACGGTGGAGTCGAACTCCGACGCCCCCGCGAGCGAGAGGGCGTAGGCGGGCTCGTCCACGGCAATCTCGTGCTCGGCGCCGGCGCGGTCCCGCACCACGATGCGGGTGTTGGCCTCCGCCCGCTCCTGGCGCGCCAGGAAATCCTTCACCAGGGCCACGCCCTCGATGAAGCGGCCCGGCGTGTGGGCGACCAGGTCCTTCCAATTGGCTCGGGCGGGCGAGGCGGTCGGCGCCTCGACGATCTTGAAGTCCACCGCGTCCTGATTGGTGCGGATCACCCAGCGGTCGCCCCAGTGGTCTGCGTCGTAGCGGCGGGCGACGACGCGCGGATCCAGGACGCGCGGCGTCCCGGCCATGTCGTCGGCGGGCAGGAAGCGGACTTCGGAAGTCTCCTGGTTCTCGATGGAGATCAGCAGGAACCGGTCGTCCGAGGACCGGCCGATGCCGAGGAACATGCCCTCGTCCTCTTCCTCATAGACCAGACTGGTCTCTCCGCCGCGCGCCGGTCGACGGAAGATCTTGTCCGGACGGCCGTTGTCGTTGCGGTTGATCCAGAACAGCCACTGGCTGTCGGGCGAGAAGGCCAGGGAGCCGCTGGCGGACTCGATGGGGTCGCCGACCAGCCCGCCGCTCTCCAGGTCCTTGACGAAGATGCGGTAGACCTCCGAGCCCTGCGCGTCCTCGGAATAGGCGAACAGGCGGTGGTCTGGGCTGTGCTCGGTCTGGCCCACTTCCGAATAGGCCTTGCCTTTCGCCAGTTCGTTGGCGTCCAGCAGCTCCTGGGCGGGCGGCGAGCTGACCGCAGCCGCAGGCGCTCCCGAGCGCGCCCGAGGCCGCCGCATGTAGCGCGGGTGCTGGTCGCCCGTGCGGTATTCGATGAAATATTCGAAGGGTCCATCGGGGGAGGGGACGGAGCTGTCGTCCTCCTTGATCCGCCCCTTCATCTCCTGGAACATCTGCTCCTGGAGCGGCTTGGTCGACGCCATCATGGCCTCGCGATAGGCGTTCTCCGCGATCAGGTGCTCCTTCACGTCCGCCTTGATCAGGCTGGGGTCGCGCAGCACGGCCTGCCAGTTGTCGTCCTTCATCCACTGGTATTCGTCGACCCGCGTGCGGCCCAGCTGGGTGATGGTCACCGGAACCTTCTTGGCGACGGGCGGTAGGGGGCGGGTCATCGAGGCTCCGGTGGCACGGGTCTGGGCCAGCGCCGGCCCGGCGAGGGCGAGGGCGGCGGTGGTGGCGATCAGGTCGCGGCGGTTCATGGCTTATCTGGGCTCCCCAACTCTGGCGTCAAAGGGTGGACCGCCGCCGTTCCGCCCGTCAAATGAACAATCAAAGGATCGCCCATGTTCGACGCCGCGCCGCCGCCTCCCATCGCCGAACAGGTTCAGACGGTCGCTCAGGCGCCGTCGTGGGACCTGACCGCCGGTCTGGTGGCGGCGACGGTGCAGATCGACCAGCCGATCGCGGGGACCGAGCAGAGGACCGTCGGCACGGGCTTCCTCGTCAGCGCCCCGGGGCCGGGCGGCGCGCCGCGCGTGGTGCTGGTGACCGCCGCCCACGTCTTCAACAACTTCCCGGACGCCGACGCCCGCATCGGCTGGCGGTTCGAGCGGCCGGACGGCGACTGGCGGTTCGCGCCCGAGCCCCTGCGTATCCGAAACGATCAGGGCCAACCGCTCTGGACCCAGCACCCCCAGCGCGACGTGGCCGCCATGGTGATCACCGCCCCGCCCGAGTTCGCCCGCGCCGCCATTCCCCTGGCCTGGCTGGCCGACGAGCAGACGGTGAAGGCGCTGGAGGTCTCGGCCGCCGACGAGGTGGCGACGCTCGGCTTCCCGCGGGGCCTGTCCTCGAATCGCGTGGGCTTCCCGATCCTGAGGGTGGGGCGAGTGGCGTCGGCGCCCCTGACGCCGTTCTCGGCCTTTCCGACCTTTCTGATCGACATGCGGGTGTTTCCCGGCAACTCCGGCGGGCCGGTGTTCTGGGCCAGCCCCCTGCGCCGTCGCCCCGACGCGCCTCAGTCCCCCTATCCCATCGTGCTCGGCCTCCTGGCGCGCGAGGTTCAGGTCGGCGAGGAGCGGCTGGACCTGGGCGTCGTCGCCCCTGCGTCGCAGATCCGAGAAGTGATCGCCCAGTTGCCTCAATAGCTACCGTCCTCCGGGCCGCGCGCGGCGCGGAACCCGGGACGACGAGAGCCGGTGTGGAAGGCCCTAAGCCCCCAGCACCTCGGGCGTGATCCGCTTCAGCAGCGCGCCGCCCTGGCCTACGGCGGCCAGACGCGAGCTGGCGTGGCCGAGCACATTGGCCGCGTAGACCTCATAAAGATCGATCCGCCCCTGAAGCCACGCGGCATCCCCGGCGTCCAGCCGGGCCGCCGCCGCCAGCGCCCCCTTGGCCAGCATCCAGCCGCCGACCACGTCGCCCATCAGCTTCAGATAGGCGTCCGCCGCCGCCAGCACGTCCGCCGCGCTGTCCGGCTCGGCCTTGCGGTCCAGCAGCCAAAGGGTGGCGTCCTCCACCGCCTGCACGGCGGCCGCGAACCGCTCCACCGGCTTGCCGGGCAGGAGCCGCCCCAGCGGCCCAACCGTCTCGCGCATCTCGGCGATCAGGACCTTGGCGCTTTCTCCACCATCTTGCGACAGCTTGCGGCCGACCAGATCCATGGCCTGGATGCCGTTGGTGCCCTCGTAGATGGGGGCGATCCGCGCGTCGCGATAGTGCTGGGCCGCGCCCGTCTCCTCGATGAAGCCCATGCCGCCATGCAGCTGGAGCGCGGCGGAGGCGACATCCACGCCCACGTCGGTGGACCAGGCCTTGGCGATGGGGGTGAACAGGTCCTCGCGACCCTTCCAGCGGCGGCGCTCCGCCTCCGAGCCCGCGTGCCGGGCCAGGTCGGCCGCGACCCCGGTGGACAGGCAGATGGCGCGGGCCGCCGCGATCCTGGCCTTCATGACAGCCAATGAGCGTCGCACGTCCGGATGGTCGATGATCGGCGCGCCGGCCTCTCCGGTCCAGACGGAGCGGCCCTGCCGCCGCTCCTGCGCATAGGCGAGCGCGCCTTGATAGGCTCGCTCGGCTATGCCCACGCCCTCGACGCCCACGGCCAGGCGCGCCGCGTTCATCATGACGAACATGTGCGACAGGCCCTCGTTCGGCCGCCCCACCAGCTCGGCCGTCGCGCCCTCATAGGCCATCACGCAGGTGGGCGAGGCGTGGATGCCCAGCTTGTGCTCCACGCCCACCGGCCGGAAGCTGTTGCGGGCGCCCAGCGTACCGTCCGGGTTCACGGCGAACTTGGAGGCCAGGAACAGGCTGATGCCCTTGGGCCCGGCGGGCGCATCCGGCAGGCGCGCCAGCACCATGTGGACGATGTTGTCCGTCAGGTCGTGGTCGCCCCAGGTGATGAAGATCTTCTGCCCAGTCAGCGCATAGGTCCCGTCGCCGTTCGGCGTCGCGGTGGCGGTCAGGGCGCCCAGGTCCGACCCGGCCTGGGCCTCGGTCAGCACCATGGCGCCGGTCCATTCGCCGGAGACCAGCTTCTCCAGATAGGTCGCCTTCTGCTGCTCGGTGCCGTGCGCCTCCAGCGCCTCGATGGCCGCGAGGCTCAGCATGGGGCAGAGGCCGAACGCCATGTTGGCCGCATGCACCGTCTCGAAAGCCGCCAGCTCCAGCGCCCTGGGCAGGCGCTGGCCGCCCGCGTGGGGCGGCGCCGCCAGGCTGGTCCAGCCGCCTTCGCGAAACTGCCGATAAGCGTCCACGAACCCCGGCGCCGCCGTCACCGCGCCGTTGGCGTAGAGCGAGCCCTTCTGGTCGCCGACGCGGTTCAGCGGCGCCAGCACACCCGACGACATTTGCCCGGCCGCCTCCAGCACCGCGCGCATCACGTCGGGATCGTAGTCCGGAAAGGCGCCGGTCTCGGCCAGGCGGTCGATCCCGGCCACGGCCTCCAGGGTGAAGGCGAGGTCTCGGACGGGGGCGCGGTAGCTCATGGAGCGGGCTCTTGTCTCAGGGCGTCGGACTCGGCCAAGGTGGCGCACTGTCGCTAGGGAAGGGAAGCCCCGTGTCCGAGCCCCGCAACCGCTACTCCACCGTCTCGCTGCTGTTCCACTGGGGCACGGCCCTGCTGGTGGTGACGCAGATCGTTCTCATCAGCCTCCATGAGGGCGTTTCCGGCAGCGACCCCGATCCCTTTATCGGGCTCCACAAATCGACCGGCCTCCTGATCCTGGTGCTGACGCTGGCGCGGCTGGGCTGGCGCTTCGCCAATCCCGCCATTCCGCTGCCGGAACGGACGCCCGGCTGGCAGAAGATCGCGGCGCGAGCGACCCACGTCGGCTTCTATCTGTTGCTGATCGGCCTGCCGCTCGGCGGCTGGGCCGCCTCCTCGGCGGCGCGACGGCCGATCGAATGGTACGGCCTGTTCGAGTGGCCGCTGCTGCCCCTGCCGCAGAGCCGCGACCTGGCGCGCGACATGATGGACCTGCACGAGACGGGGGTGAAGCTGCTCTATGTGCTGCTGGCGCTGCACATCCTGGGCGCGCTGAAGCACCACTTCGTCGATCGGGACAATGTGCTGCACCGCATGATCCCGCTCATTCCGCGCCGCCCATGAGGCTGCTGCTCGCGCTTCTGGCCCTGGTCGCCTTCGCCGCTCCGGCGCGGGCGCAGGACTGGATCGTCGATCGCGCGAGCTCGGCCATAACGCTGGAAGTCGGGGCCTTCGGGGGGCGGCACACCGGAGCCTTCGGCCGCTACGACGGGACCATCCGCTTCGATCCGGCGCAGCCGGACAAGGCCGCCGCCGCGTTCCGGGTGGAGGCGGGGTCCCTGGTCATGCGCCCGTCGGTGGCCACCGCGCGCGCGACAGGGCCGCACTTCCTCGACGCGGCGCGGCATCCGGACATCCGATTCGAGCTGCGGTCGCTGCGCCCGCTGGGCGGCGCGCGCTATACGGCGGAGGCCGACGTGACGATCAAGGGCCGCACGCGGCGCATCGCCTTTCCGGCGGACTTGCGGACGGAGGGCCGGACGGCGCAGATGACGGGCGGCTTCGACATCGACCGCGAGGCGTTCGGCATCGGGACGGAGGGCGTTTGGAACAGGCTGGTGGCGCGTCAGGTGCGCATCAACGTCAGGCTGACGGCCCGTCGAGCGGGGTAGGGGAGGCGGTCCAGGCGCTCAGCGCGGGACGGCTGGTCATCCTGCCGACCGAGACCGTCTATGGCCTGGCCGCCGCCGCATCAAACGCCGAGGCCGTCGCCGCCATCTTCGAGGCCAAGGGGCGCCCCCGCTTCAACCCCCTCATCAGCCACGTGGCCTCGCTGGACGCGGCCGAACGGATCGCCGCCCTGGACGAGCGGGCGCGGCGTCTCGCCGAAGCTTTCTGGCCGGGACCCCTGACTCTGGTCTGCCCCCTCGGGCGCGAAAGCCCCGTCAGCGACCTCGCCCGCGCGGGGCTAGACAGCATCGCTGTTCGCGTGCCCGCCCATCCGTTGGCGCGCGCGGTGCTGGAGGCCTTCGGCGCGCCGGTGGTCGCCCCCTCGGCCAATCGCTCAGGCCGCCCCAGCCCGACCACCCATGCCGATGCGGTGGAGGAAACCGGCTTCGCCGCCGCCGCCGCGCTGGACGGCGGACCGTGCAGCGAGGGGGTGGAGAGCACGGTGGTGTCCCTGCTCGGCGACCAGCCGGCCATCCTCCGCCCCGGCACCATCACCCGCGAGCAGATCGAGGCGGTGGTCGGCCCGCTGGCCGAAGGCGCCGAAGGCCACCGCTCCCCAGGCCGCGTGGCGCTGCACTACGCTCCCGACGCCCCGGTGCGTCTGAACGCGACCGAGGCCCGCCCCGGCGAAATCCTCATCGGCTTCGGCGACATCGGCGACCCCGCCTGGAGCCTCAGCCCCTCCGGCGACCTCCGCCAAGCCGCCGCCAACCTGTTCCGCCTCCTGCTCGAGGCTGACCGGCTGAAACCCTCAGGCATCGCGGTCGCTCACGTGCCGACGACCGGCCTGGGCGAAGCCATCAACGATCGGCTGACGCGCGCGGCGGGGTTTGTGGGGTAGGGTCCCACAAGCTGCGGCTCCGCGCCGCTACTGCGCCGTCCAGCCGCCGTCGATGGAGAAGCTGGTTCCGTTGGCCGAGGCGCCGAGGTCCGACACCAGGTAGAGGAACAGCCCCGCCAGCTGGTCGGTAGTCACGAACTTCTTGGTCGGCTGGGCCTTCAGGATGACGTCCGACAGCACCTGCTCCTTGCTGATGCCGCGCGTCCTTGCCTGATCGTCGATCTGCTTGGCGACGATGGGGGTCTCCACATAGCCAGGGCAGATGGCGTTGCAGGTGATGTTCTGCTCGGCCACCTCCAGCGCCACCGTCTTGGTGAAGCCGATCACGCCGTGCTTGGCCGCGACATAGGCCGACTTGAAGGGGCTCGCGACCAGGCCATGGGCGGAGGCGACGTTGACGATCCTGCCCCGCCCCTGCGCCTTCATGATCGGCAGGGCCGCCCGCGTGGCGTAGAAGACCGACGACAGGTTGATGGCCAGGATCTGCTCCCACTTGTCGGTCGGGAACTTGTCCACGGCCTCCACGTGCTGGACGCCGGCGTTGTTGACCAGGATGTCCAGCCGGCCCAGCTCGTGCTTGGCGTAGGCGACCATGTCGGTCACCTCTTCGCCCCGCATCATGTTGGCCGCGTGATAGCGGACGCGGACGCCGCAGGACGCCTCCATTTCCGCCCGGGTGCGCTCGATCTCCGCCGGGTCGCCTAGGCCGTTCAGCACCACGTCGCCGCCGTTGACCGCCACCGCGCGCGCCAGCGCCAGGCCGATGCCGGAGGTGGAGCCCGAGATCACCGCCACCTGGCCCTTCAGGTCGCCCACGCCGTGCATGACGGGGGCGTCGGCGGGCTTGCCGTCTTCGCGCTTGGACCAGGGAAACATACGCACTCCGTCTGATGTTCGGCTGCCAGCCTAGCCGTTCCCGTCCCCGAAGGCGACCGGCCGGCGTCGACTAATTTCCCGATCTGGTGAATATCCAGTCGGCGTCGGTCGAGGCGGCCTTGTCGAAGCGGTAGCCGTCGCGGTCGAACCGCTTCAACTCCTCCGCCCGATCCAGCCGCTCGTCGATGGCGAAGCGCGCCATCGCGCCCCGCGCCTTCTTGGCGAAGAAGGAGATGACGCGGCTCGTGCCGTCCTTCTCCTCGCGGAAGTGGATGGTCACGACGGGGGGCTTCAGCGCCTTGGCGTGGACCGCGCCGAAATACTCCTGGCTGGCCAGGTTCACCACCGTGGGGTCGGCGTGGCCCTCCGCGTCCGCATTCAGCTGCCGCGAGATGCGGTCGCCCCAGAAGTCGTAGAGGCTTCCGCCTCGCCGGGTCTTCAGCCGCGTGCCCATCTCCAGGCGATAGGGCTGGATGCGATCCAGCGGACGCAGCAGGCCGTAGAGCCCCGACAGGATCCGCAGCCGATCCTGCGCCCAGGCCAGCGACGCCGCGTCCAGCTCTCGCGCCTTAAGCCCTTCATAGACGTCGCCCGCGAAGGCGAGGGCGGCGGGTACGCCGTTCTCCCCATCGGGATCGAAGGCCTGGAACCGCTCCCGGTTCAGCGCCGCCAGAGGCTCGGAGATGGACATCAGCCGCCGCAGCTCGGCCTTGGACAGCCGTTTCGCCGTCTTGGCCAAGCTGGCCGTGTCCTCGCGCAGACGAGGCAGGGTCGGCTCCACCGCGAGGGACGGTTCGGAGAAATCCAGCCGCTTGGCGGGCGACAGCACGATCAGCAAGGGTCAAGCTCCACGGCGACTGGCGCGGAGATAGGGGAGGCGACGGCGGAAGGGAATGCCGCCGCTATCAAGGCAAGGGCTCGGCGGAGCGAGATAGGCGTGGAGGATACCCAGCCCCGGCTGAACCGACGGCTCAGCCTGACGAGGCGTAGGTCTGAGGAGGTTGTTGCTCCGCCGTCTTCCAGACCCACCCGGCAGTTGCGCAGAGCGTCAGCAGAGCTGCTGCCGTCGCCAGCCACTCGACGGCCGTCAGAGACGCGAGAGCGGCTCCGTTCCAGTTGAGCAAGCAGTGAACAGCGGTCACGCCTAGCAGGGCTAGGGCGATCAACCTGATGTCGCGGCTAATCACCGCCGCGCCGTAGATCACCGAGGCGGCCAGGTGCAATGACGCTGCTGTCAGCTTCAGAGAAAAGGCGGCGAAAACCAGCTCCGGAGACGCTCCCAAAGAGCGAATCACATAGGGGGTGAGCTCCAGCGCTAAAACCGGCAGGGCGAAGATTAGCCAGTTAGCCCGACCCCGAAGTCGAGAAACGAAAATGACCCCCAGGCGCGAAACTTCTTCAGAGGCCGCCAGCAGGCAAATGGTCACTGCGGGCGCAGAGGTGATCCCCGCGCGGCTCCCAACCAAATAAGCCGCCATGCCTGCGATAGCCGCCACCGGGATGAGGACCAATCCCCACCCCAACGCTGGCAGCGCCTTGAGAATCCGAGTCAATGATCCGCTCGCGGATGGGTTGGGTGTTCGTCTGCTCAGGTCCCTACTCCTCCCCCACGAAGTCCTGGGCGAACTCGGGGGCGTCGGGGTCGTCGGCGGCGGAGAGGAGGTCGTCTTCCGCCTCGCCCGCGCGACTGGGATCCGGAACCTCGAAGCCGGCGGGCAGGGACAGGTCGAGCAGCCCCGCCGCCTTCATCTCCTGCATGCCCGGCATGTCGTGCAGGCCGGCCAGGCCGAAGTGCTCCAGGAACTTGTCGGTGGTGCCATAGGTGACCGGCCGCCCCGGCGTGCGCCGCCGGCCCCTCAGCCTGACAAAGCCCATCTCCAGCAGCAGGTCCAGCGTGCCGCGCGACAGGGACACGCCGCGCACGCTCTCCACCTCCGCCCGGGTGCAGGGCTGGTGGTAGGCGATGATGGCCAGGGTCTCGAGCGCGGCCTTGGACAGCCGGCGCGGCTCCTCGCGCTCCTCCGTCATCATGAAGGCCAGGTCGGGGGCGGTGCGGAAGCGCCAGCGGTCGGCCACGCACTCCAGCTCCACCCCGCGTCCGGCGTAGCGGTCCCGGAGCGCCAGCACGGCGGCCTCGGCGTCCGCGCCCTCCGGCAGGCGGCGCTGGATGTCGGCCAGCGACAGAGGGCCTGCCGCCGCGAACAGCAGGGCCTCGACGCGGCGTTCGATGTCGTCGAGGGAGGGGGTGAAGGAGAGGCTCATGCTTTCCCTCCGCCGGCCTCGCCGACCCAAGCGGATGGCGCGTCGATGGAAGCCCTCCCCCTCGAGGGGGGAGGGTTGGGTGGGGGTGCGGGCATACCGTGTCCGACTCGGTGTTGAAGGCGCTCCCCCCTCCATCGCTCACAATCCAGACGCTGTGCCTCCACCCCATCCCCAACCCTTCCCCCTCGAGGGGAAGGGAGTCGATGGGCTCTCTCGATCGGATATGGGAGAGCGGTCACGGCGTCAGCTCCAGGGGCTGGCCCCGGCCCCGGCGTTTCAGGAACAGTTCGGCGAAGGCGGCGGACTGGCGCACGTCCATGGCGCCTTCCTTCACCAGCTCCAGCGAGGCGGACAGGGTGGAGGCGAGATAGCTGGCCCGGCTCGGTCCCTCGTCCACCGTCTCCCGCTCGGGCGCCACCTCGGCGAGCGGCGTCCAGCTTTCCAGTCGGGGCAGCACCTCGCGGAGCCAGTCGCGCGCGGCCTCGAGCGGAAAGGCCTCCACCCGCTGATTGGGGGCGTAGCGGCGGAGCGATTCCCGCCGCCGCTGGCCGACATAGGCCGCCATCAGCTCATAGAGGCTGGCGTCGATGCGATCCGACGGCACGATCACCGTGGCTTCCGGATCGCCCCGGGTGAAGACGTCGCGCCGGAGCTGCGGCCGCTCCATCAGCTGTTCGGCGGCGCGGCGCATGGCCTCAAGCTTCCTGAGCCGAAAGGCGAGGGCGGCGGCCATCTGCTCGGCCGGGGGCTCCTCGCCCTTCTGCTTCTCATTGCGCGGGAGCAGCAGGCGCGACTTTAGATAGGCCAGCCACGACGCCATCACGAGATAGTCGGCGGCCAGGGAGAAGTTCCGCCGCCGCGCCTCCTGCACGAAGGCCAGATACTGTTCCGCCAGCCGGGTGATCGACAGCTTGAGCAAGTCGACCTTCTGCGTCCGCGCCAGCGCCAGCAGGACATGCAGCGGGCCCTCATAGCCCTCCAGATCGACGACGAAGGCCTCGGCGGCGTCCGCCTCCTCCACGGCCTTGAAGTCTAGCGTCGGCTGAAAGGCGTCGGTCACGCTTGCGTCTCCCCGACGTCGGGGCCGGCCTTCGCCTCCAGCCGCCCCTTCATGGCCGCGTCCAGCCGAGCCCGAGCTTCCAACACGTCCAAGGGCTCGGCCTGGCGGACCACGCGCGCCATGGCGGCGTCCGCCCGACGGCGGGCCGCGCCCTTCAGCTTGCCGACGCCCTCGGCCACCTCGCGCATCTCGGCAAGGTCGCCGTTGCAGTGCAGGACCACGTCGCAGCCGGCCTTCAGCGACGCCTCGGCCCGCTCGCGAAGCGACCCGGACAGGGCCTGCATCGACAGGTCGTCGGTCATGATCAGTCCGCCGAAGCCCAGCGCCTCGCGCGTCAGCCTGATCGCCTTCTTCGAGGTGGTCGCGGGCCGCTTCGGATCAATGGCGTCGAACACCACATGCGCCGTCATGGCCAGCGGCATGTCGCTGAGCGCGCGGAAGGGCGCGAAGTCCCAGTCCTCCAGCGCGCCCCGGTCGGCGTGCACTACCGGCAGCTCGTGGTGGCTGTCGGCGAAGGCGCGGCCGTGCCCGGGCATGTGCTTGATCACCGGAAGCACCCCGCCGGCCATCAGCCCTTCGGCGAAGGCGCGGCCCAGCACCGCGACCGTCTGCGGATCGGCGCCGTAGGCCCGGTCGCCGACGATGTCGTGCGCGCCTTTCACCGGCACGTCCAGCACGGGGGCGCAGTTCACGTTGATCCCCACGGCGCGCAGGTCGTGGGCGATCAGCCGCGCGCCCAGCCGCGCCAGCTCCCGCGCCTGAAAGGGATCGCCGGCCGCCTGAAGATAGGCCGCGCCCGGCGGATACTTCGGCCAGTGCGGCGGACGCAGGCGCTGCACGCGCCCGCCTTCCTGGTCGACCAGCACCGGCGCGTCGGCCGGGCCGATGCTCTCCAACAGCTGATCCACCAGCCGCCGCACCTGATCCGGGCTGTCGACGTTGCGCCGGAACAGGATGAAGCCCCAGGGACGGGCCTCGGCGAAGAAGGCGCGCTCCTCCGCCGTCAGCTCCAGCCCCGAGCAGCCATAGATGGCGGCGGTGGTCACGGAACGATGCAGGTCCCGCCGCCGGCCCGGATGGCGCCGCAGAAGGCGCGGGCGTCCTCGCGGGACAGTCCGGCGAAACTGGTGCGGTAGACCGTGTTCCCGTCAGCCGTGGTCACCTCCTGCACGCGCTTCGTGGCGCGGCCGGCGAACTGCGGATGGCGGGCGGCCGCCTCGGCATAGGCCCGATCGGCTGCCCCTGGGGTGGAGAAGGCGCCGATCTGCACCACCGCCGAGCCGCCGGCGGCCGGAGCGGGCGTCGGGACCGGCGCGGGCGTCTCGACCTTCTTCGGCAGCGGCGGCGGGGCGACCGGAGCATCCGCCTTGGGCGCGAGCTTGGGCTCGACCACCGGCGCGGGCCGAGGCGCGGGCGTTTCGGGGGCGGGAACGAAGACGGGCGCGGCGGGCGGCGCCTCGGGCGCGCCGTAGACGTCCAGGCCCTCGGCTGGGTCCACCGGCTGGGCGTCCACGGGCGGGGCGACCTTCATCTGCTCCACGGGCGTCCCCACGGCGGGGGGCGCGTCCTCCGAAGACCGCAGGCCCGAGCGGTAGAACAGCACCACCGCCACGATAAGCACCACCAGCACGCCCGCGCTGATCAGCAGGGTCAGGGGCGGGCTCTTGCCGCCGCCGCCCACGGGCGTCGGCCCGCCGCGTCGCGGATCGAAGCTGCGCGGCCGGTCGAACGGCAGCTCGTCGTCGGTGGGCGGCGTATAGGCGCCGCGATCGGGACGGTAGGGATCGTCGTGGGACATGGCCGCGCTCTCTTCCTCTCCCTCCGCCGAATCGCTCCGACGGGCGGACTAGACTAGCGCCCCCTCGCCTCCAATCGGAATCACAAGTCGAGGGCCGCGTCGAGGCTGAACAGCTTCCTGTGCTCCTCGATGGCGTAGCGGTCGGTCATGCCGGCGATGTAGTCGCAGACCGCGCGCGCCCGCTTGGCCTCATCGCCCGCCAGCGCCAGCCCCTGCCAGACCGGCGGCAGCACCTCCGGCTCCTTGAGGAATAGGGCGAACATGTCGGCGATGATCCGCCGCGCCTGGCTCCGTGTCCGGTTCACCCGATAGTGGCGATACATCCGCTGGAACAGGAACTGCCGCAGCACCGCCAGGTCCTCCAGCATGTCGGCCGAAAAGGCGACGAGCAGCCTCCCGGCGGTCCGCACATCCTCCGGCGATTTCACGCCGCCGTCGGCGATGCGCCGCTCCGTTTCGGTCAGCACGTCCTCGACCATGGCCCCGATCATGCGGCGGACCGCCTCCAGCCGGATCATGCGCTCGTCGGCGGTAGGCCAGTCGTCCCGCGTCCGGCGCAGGATGGGCCCGATCAGCGGCACATAGGCGAGCTCCTCCAGCGTGAAGAGCCCGGCCTGCACCCCGTCGTCCACATCGTGGTTGTTGTAGGCGATGTCGTCGGCGATGGCCGCGACCTGGGCCTCCAGCGACGGAAAGCTGCTCAGCCTCAGGTCCCAATCGGCGGCGTATTCGGCGATGGCGCGCCAGGCCGGCTCGTCCAGCCGGTGGCCGACCGGGCCGTTGTGCTTGATCACGCCCTCCAGCGTCTCCCACGACAGGTTCAGCCCGGAAAAGGCGGGGTAGCGCTCCTCCAGCTTTGTCACGACGCGGAAGGTCTGGACGTTGTGGTCGAACCCGCCCCACGGCTGCATCAGCGCCTGCAGCTCGTCCTCGCCGGCGTGTCCGAACGGCGGGTGGCCCAGGTCGTGGGCCAGGGCCACCGTCTCCGCCAGGTCGGTGTCCAGCCTCAGCGCGTGGGCCAGAGACCGCGCGATCTGCGCCACCTCCAGCGAATGGGTCAGGCGGGTGCGGTAGTGATCGCCCTCGTGCGCCACGAAGACCTGGGTCTTCTCCTTCAGCCGCCGAAAGGCCGAGCAGTGGATGATGCGGTCGCGGTCGCGAGCGAAGGCCGTGCGCGTGCGGCTCGTCCCCTCCGGAAACAGCCGCCCGCGAGAGGCGGTCACGATCTCCGCATAGGGCGCGAGGCGGCGGTCGGATGAACTCAAGGGCGGTCCCGCCTTTGCGAATGGCAGAGGCCGCCTCATATAGAGGGGCGTGAGCGACGTCCAATCCGCCCCCTTCAAGGTCACCGCCGCCCGCGCCGCGCCCTCGCTGACGCTGGCCGACAGCGCCGCGCGTCGGCTGGAGGCGCTCAGCCGGGCCGAGGGGCGGCCGCTCATGCTGCGCGTCGCGGTCGACGGCGGCGGCTGCTCGGGCTTCCAGTACCGCATGGAGCTGGTGGACGGCCCCGAGGCGGACGATCTGGTGATCCGCAACGGCAATCAGGCCGCCGTGGTCGACGCCGTGTCCCTGCCGTTCCTGGCCGGCTCGGAGATCGCCTTCGTCGACGAACTCGCCGGCGCCCAGTTCGTGGTGCGCAACCCCAACGCGGCCTCCAGCTGCGGCTGTGGCGTCAGCTTCTCCATCTGAGCGGTTCGGAGTAGACTGCGCCTCATGACCGAGGCGGCCGAACCTCAATGGCTGACGCTGTACCGTGAAGCGTTCGAGCGCTTCGCTTTGTCCGCTCTTTGGAACAGCAAACAATTGGACCAGCCCACTCCGGAGCACGCGAGGGTGATAGCGCGGCAGTTGCAGACGCGGGGCGACATGCGCGCCTGGCGCCATGCCGCGCGGCTGAAGGTCGCCTGCGATGCCGCCTAGCCCGTTCCAGGCGCGCGTTCTCTCAGTCATCGCCGGCAACCGATCGCCCGACAGTCATGTGGCGGGCGGCGTCGCGATCAATCTCGACTTCGAGCGACTATCGGACGACATCGACATCTTCCACAGCGCCAAGGTCGACCTTGAGGCTGTCTCGGAAGCGGACGCGGCGCTGCTGCGCGCAGCGGACATGGAAGTCCACTGGACCAAGGTGTTTCCGACATTCCGCTCCGCCGAGATCAGCGGTGCGGATGGCCGCACCCGCTTGGACTGGGCCGTGGACAGCGACATCCGCTTCTTCCCGGCGGAACAGGATGACCGGCTCGGCTGGCGTCTCCACGCCTTCGATCTGGCGACCAACAAGGCCTTGGCGGCGGCGGCGCGGCGAGAGCCCCGTGACGCTGTCGACCTGCTGACCCTGCATCGCCGGGTCATCCCGCTGGGAGCGGTGGCTTGGGCGGCAGTCGCCAAGGACCCCGGTTTTTCTCCTTTGTCCCTGCTCGACTGGATCAGCCGCTTCGCGCGCTATCAGCAGAGCGACCTTGACGACGTGGAGGGGCTGAGTTGGATCACCGCCGCAGAGCTGTCCCTCGGCCTCAAGGAGGCGCTTCTGGAGGCGCGGGAGTTCGTCGAGGCGATGCCGCCCGACCAGGCCGGCTACGCCTACGTGCTCGACGGTCGACCCGTGCAGCCGGATCCCTCAAGCCTGGACAAATATGAGCGTCGGCTGGCGAGTCGGCGGGGGCTGTGGCCGATCACGGGCGAGCTGACTTTGGACGATTAGAGCGGCCTAGGGTGCGCTTCGACCGCCCAGCTTGACTTAGCCAAATACCTAATTAGACTGCGGCCTAATGAACAGCCTCTTCAAGGCGCTGTCGCATCCGGCGCGGCGGCGGATCATCGAGATGCTTCGCACCGGGCCGATGGCGTCGGGCGACATCGCGGCGGCCTTCGACATGAGCTGGCCCACGGTCACGGGCCACCTCAACGCGCTGAAGGAGGCGGGGCTGGTCAGCCCGGAGAAGGCCGGCGCCTCGGTGCGCTACCGATTGGAGATTTCCGCGGTCGAGGAGGCGCTGGCCTTCCTCATGGATCTGACGGGGCAAGGAAAGGGAGAGAGCGCATGAGCGGCAGGCGGATGGCGGCGGGGGACATGGCGGTGATCGCCTTCGGGGTCGTCATGATGCTGGGCGGCGCGGCGATCGCGCTCGCCGGCCCGCGCGAGGTCATGCCGATCCACTGGAACATCCGGGGCGAGGCCGATGGCTGGGCGGCGCGCGAGTGGGTGGGGGGGACGGTCCTTCTGCTGGGCGCGCTGTTGCTGGGGGCGGGCGGTGCGCTTGGCCACTACGCCCGCAAGGCTGCGGACGAGAGCCGCCGTCGCGGGCTTCGGACCGGCCAGCTGATCGTGCTCCTGACCCTGCCTCTGGTGGCCGGGCTTGGCGCGGCCGCCAGCCTGTCCGGCGCCACGACGATCTCGGGCGCCCTGCCCATGATCGCGGTCAGCCTGATCTTCGTCGTGATCGGCGCCTTGCTCGGTCGGGTCGGGCCCAATCCGGTGGTCGGGGTGCGCACGCCCTGGGCCTACAAGAGCCGCCTGGCTTGGGATCGCTCCAACCGATTGGCCGGACGCCTGTTCCTGATCCTGGGGCTGGCTGGCGCGGCCCTGGCGTTCGTCGCGCCTCAGCCCGCCGGCATGACCGGCCTGATCATCGCCGTCCTGTTGGCCGCCCTCTGGTCGGTGTTCGAGAGCTGGCGCGTCTGGCGCGCCGATCCTGACCGCCAGCCCTTCTGATTATCGCTTCAAGGAGACCGCCGCCATGATCGGCCTGCTGCTCGCCGCCGCCCTGCTTGGTCCCACAGCCACAGAGGTGTCGGTTCCGTCGGAGCCCGCGCCCCTGTTCGGCACACTGCTCCAGCCGCAAGGCGAGGCGCGCGCCGCCGCCGTCATCCTGCCAGGCTCGGGACCGACCGACCGCGACGGCAACAGCCCGCTGGGCGTCTCCGCCGCCACCTATCGTCTGCTTGCCGAGGGCCTGGCGGAGGCGGGGATCGCCACCGTCCGCATCGACAAGCGGGGCATCGGCAAGAGCGCGCCGGCCGCCGTGTTCGAAGATCAGCTGCGCTTCTCCCACGACGCGGAGGACGCCCGCGCCTGGGCGCGGGAAGCCGCGCGCCTGACGGGCCGCCTCTGCGTCTGGCTGATCGGCCACAGCGAGGGAGCCATGGTGGCGCTCGCGGCCGTTGAGCAGCCGGAGCCCGCCGTCTGCGGCCTGGTCCTGCTGTCGGGGCCCGGCCGCCCGGTGGGTCAGTCGCTGCGCGAGCAACTCGCCTCCGTGCCCGAGCCGCTGAAGGCCCAGGCCTTCGCCACCCTCGCCGAGTTGGAGGCGGGGCGCACCGTCGCGGAGCCGCCGGCCCAGCTGGCGGGGCTCTTCCGTCCGTCGGTCCAGCCCTACTTCATCTCCATGCTGGCCCAGCGGCCGGCCGAGATGGCCGGCGCCTACGCCGGTCCCATCTTCATCGGTCAGGGCTCGACGGACGTACAGGTGCCGGTAGCCGATGCGGAGGTGCTGAAAGCGGCGCGTCCCGACGCGACGCTGAAGCTCTGGGACGGCGTCAATCACGTGCTCAAGCTGGCGCCGGCCGAGCGGGCTGCCAACCTCTCAACCTACAGCGCCCCGGGCATGCCGCTGGCGCCGGGAGTCGTCGCGGACGTGGCCGCCTTCATCCTGAGCCATTGAGCCGCGCTTGACCCCTGGGGCGGCGCGTGGCCTTTGCGCCGCCTCATGCGCACGGCCGACTTCGACTTCCACCTGCCGGAGGAGCGGATCGCGCTCCGCCCGACGGAGCCGCGCGACGCGGCGCGCCTCCTGGTGGTCGACGAGCGGGGGCTCCAGGACCGGGTGGTGCGCGACCTGCCCGACCTGCTCCAGCCGGGCGACGCCCTCGTCTTCAACGACACCCGCGTGATCCCCGCGCGGCTTTCGGGTGTCCGTGAACGCGACGGCTCCGTCGTCGCGGTCGAGGCCACCCTGCACCAGCGGGAGAGGGAGGACCGCTGGTCGGCCTTCATGAAGCCCGGCAAGCGGCTGAAGCCCGGCGACCGCGTGCGGTTCGGCGTCGACGGAGACGCCGCCTGCCTCCAGGGTCGGCTCGACGCCGAGGTTCTGTCCAAGGGCGACGACGGTCTGGTCGCGCTCCGCTTCGACCTCTCCGGCCCGGCCCTGGACGACGCCATCCGGGACATCGGCGTCATGCCGTTGCCCCCCTATATCGCCGCCAAGCGGGCTGAGGACGACCGCGACCGCGCCGACTACCAGACGGTGTTCGCCCGCCACGACGGCTCCGTCGCCGCGCCCACCGCGGGCCTGCATTTCACGCCCGAACTGCTGGAGCGGTTGAGGGCGCGCGGCGTCACGACCCACGCCGTGACCCTGCACGTCGGCGCCGGCACCTTTCTGCCGGTGAAGGCCGAGGACACCGCCGAACACCGCATGCATGCCGAGTGGGGCACGGTCCCGACAGAGGTCGCAGAAGCGCTGAATGCGGTCAGGGCGCGGGGCGGCCGCATCGTCTGCGTCGGCACCACCTCGCTCCGCCTGCTGGAAAGCGCCGCCGACGAGGATGGGGCGATCCGCCCCTTTCACGCCGCCACCGACATCTTCATCACGCCGGGCTACCGCTTTCGCGCCGCCGACGTGCTGATGACCAACTTCCACCTGCCGAGATCGACCCTGTTCATGCTGGTCTCGGCCTTCCGCGGGCTCGAGACGATGAAGGCCGCCTACGCCCACGCCATCGACGGCGGCTACCGCTTCTATTCCTACGGCGACGCCAGCCTGCTGTTCAGGACGCCTCAGTGACCTTTCCCTTCGACATCTCCGCCACCGACGGCCGCGCCCGCACCGGGGTGCTGAGGACCGCGCGCGGCGATATCAGGACCCCCGCCTTCATGCCCGTGGGTACGGCCGCGACCGTCAAGGCCCTGACGGTCGATCAGGTGGTCCAGACCGGAGCGGACATCCTGCTGGGGAACACCTACCACCTGATGCTCCGTCCCGGCCCTGAGCGGATGGAGCGGCTGGGCGGCCTGCATCGCTTCATGCGCTGGGACAAGCCGATCCTGACGGACTCCGGCGGTTTCCAGGTCATGTCGCTCTCCGGCATCTCCAAGGTGACGGAGGAGGCGGTCACCTTCGCCAGCCATATCGACGGCTCCAAGCACGTCCTGACGCCGGAACGGTCAATCGAGATCCAGGCCGACCGCCTGGGCTCGGACATCGTCATGCAGCTGGACCAGTGCGTCGCCTACCCGGCCACGCGCGAACAGGCGGAAAAGGCCATGGAGCTGTCGCTCCGCTGGGGCGCGCGGTCCGGGGATCGCTTCGGCGAGCGCGACACCCAGGCCCTGTTCGGCATCCAGCAGGGCTCCACCTTCGAGGACCTGCGCCGCCGCTCGGCCGAGGGGCTGATGGAGACCGGCTATGACGGCTACGCCATCGGCGGCCTGGCGGTGGGGGAGGGGCATGGGGCTATGTGCGAGGTGCTGGACTTCGCCCCCGCCATGCTGCCGGCCGACCGGCCGCGCTATCTGATGGGCGTGGGCAAGCCTATCGACCTCGTGGAGGCGGTCTATCGGGGCGTGGACATGTTCGACTGCGTGCTTCCCACCCGCGCCGGCCGCCACGGCCAGGCCTGGACCTGGGACGGCCCCATTAATCTGAAGAACGCCCGCTTCGCCGAGGACCAGTCGCCGCTCGACCCCTCCGTGCCGTGCCCCGCCTCGACCGACTATTCGCGCGCCTATCTCCACCATCTGATCCGCGCCGACGAAATCCTCGGCAAGGTCCTGCTGTCCTGGCACAACATCGCCTTCTTCCAGGCGCTGACGGCCGAGATGCGCGCGGCGGTCGCCGAACAACGCTTCGAGGCCTTCCGACGCGACTTCATGGCGCGGCACGTCGGCGGCGAGTAACCATCTCTGGGCGTTTCTCTTCTCAGGCGAAGTTGCTAAGGCAGGATCAATTCCCTCGTGCGTATGAGTGCCTGAATGTTCCGATTTGTTGGGACGCTGATCAAGCGTCTCCGCTGCCGCCACCGCTGGCGCGACAGCAAGCGCCAGAATGAAAAGCAGTGGTGCGACATCTGCGGGGCGACGCGCAGAAAGCCTTCCGACGCGCGCTGACGATGCGGAGGGTGGTGGGTCCCCTGGGGCTCGAACCCAGGACCCTCTGATTAAAAGTCAGATGCTCTAACCAACTGAGCTAGGGACCCGTCGCGGCGCTTCTTACGGACGCCCGCCCTCGGGTTCAAGCGATTCGGTCAGCAGCTCTGGCCGCGGCGCTGGCGCTCTTCGCAGCGACGGGCCTCGCGCTCGCGTTCGCGCTGTTCGCGTTCGCGCTTCAGCTTGGTCTCCTCGTCGGAGGTGGTGACCGCGTCGACGCCCGCCCCGACCACGGCGCCCGTGGCCTGGGCCGCGCCGCCCACTATGGCCCCCGCGGTGCCGACCACGGCGCCGACGAGGCAGCCTTGCAGCATGATGGAGCCGCAGAGAACGGCCGAAAGCGCGGCGAGCCGCTGGAGAGAAGGACGCATGACTGTAACCCCGACGAAGCCGCCGTTTAGCACGGGGGCGGCCGGGGTTACAGCGGAGCCGTCAGCCCTAGAGGCTGTCGACCATCACCAGTTCGGCCTCGCTGGAGGCGGTGATGGTGATCTCGCCCTCGTCCTTGATGGCGGCGCCGTCACGGGCGTTCAGCCTGACGCCGTTCACCTCCACCTCGCCCACGGCCGGCACCAGATAGGCGCGCCGCCCTTGGCCCAGTTCATAGGTCAGGCTCTCGCCCGCGTTCAGCGTGGCGCCTAGCACGCGCGCGTCGGCGTTGATGGTCAGCGCCTGGTCGTCCGCGTCGCCCGAGGCCAGCACCTGGAACCGCCCGGAACGGTCCGCCTTGGGGAAAGGCTTGGCGCCCCAGGAGGGCTCGGCGCCCGGACGATCCGTCTCGATCCAGATCTGGAACAGGGTGGTGAGCTCGTTCTCCAGATTGTACTCGGCGTGGCGCACGCCCGTGCCGGCGCTCATCACCTGGACGTCGCCCGCGCCGGTGCGGCCCTGATTGCCCATGGAGTCCTGGTGGGTGATTGCGCCGCTCCGCACATAGGTGATGATCTCCATGTCCGCGTGCGGGTGGGGCGGAAAGCCCGACTTGGCGGCGATCTCGTCGTCGTTCCAGACGCGCAGCCGCCCCCAGCCCATGCGGCTCGGATCATAGTAGTTGGCGAACGAGAAGTGGTGCCGCGCCTTCAGCCAGCCGTGGTCCGCGCCGCCTAGGCTCTCGAAACGACGAAGGTCGATCATGATTAGGTCCTCCAAACGGCACCGCGATCAGCGCCTCTCTTCGGCGCCTATATAGGAACAGTGTCGGTTACGAAAAGGGGGCGCCGCACTGCCCCCGATGCCGGAGGAAGGCGTCGGCCAGGACGCAGGCCGCCATGGCCTCCACCACCGGCACGCCCCGCAGCGCCACGCACGGATCGTGGCGGCCGACCGTGCGGATCTCCGTCTCCTCGCCCTCGCGGGTCACGCTGGGCTGGGGCGTCAGGATGGAGGAGGTGGGCTTGAAGGCGACGCGCGCCGTGACCGACTGGCCGGTGGAGATGCCGCCGAGCACACCCCCGGCATGATTGGAGAGGAAGACAGGCCGTCCGTCCTCGGCCAGGCGCATGGCGTCGGCGTTCTCCTCGCCGGTCAGGGCGGCGGCGGCGAAGCCCGCGCCGATCTCCACCCCCTTCACCGCATTGATGGACATGAGGGCGGCGGCCAGTTCCGCGTCCAGCTTGCCGTAGAGCGGCGCGCCCCAGCCGGCGGGGACGCCCGCCACCTTCAGGGCGACGATAGCGCCGATCGATGAGCCCGCCTTGCGCACGCTGTCGAGATAAGCCTCCCAAGCCGTCGTGTCGCGCGTGGCCGCGAACAGCGGGTTCTCGAGGGATGCATCCAGGTCGATCTGATCCGACGCCAAGGCATGCGGGCCCAGCTGCACCACGGCCGCACGGATTCGCACCGCATCGCCCAGCACCTTGCGCGCCACGGCGCCGGCGGCCACCCGCATGGCGGTCTCGCGCGCCGAGGACCGGCCGCCGCCGCGGGGGTCCCGCACGCCGTACTTGGCCTGATAGGTGAAGTCCGCATGCCCCGGCCGGAAGGCGCGCGCGATCTCGCCATAGTCCTTGGACCGAGCGTCCTCGTTCTCGATCATCAGGCTGATGGGCGTGCCGGTGGTCACCGGTCCGCCGCCGTCGTCGAACACGCCCGACAGGATGCGGACCGCGTCGCTTTCCCGCCGTTGGGTCACGAACCGCGAGCCGCCGGGCTTGCGCCGATCAAGCCAGGGCTGGATATCCGCCTCGGTCAGCGGAATGCCGGGCGGACAACCGTCCACCACGCAACCGATCGCCGGCCCATGGCTCTCGCCCCAGGTGGTCACGCGAAACAGATGGCCGAAGGTGTTGTGGGACATGGGTCAGTGCAGGGCCGTGGTCTTCAACTGCACGGTCTGACCGGCGCCTGCAATCAAGCCGCCATCCGGTCGCTCGTCCAGCGGCGGTTGAATCGGTCGAGCATGGTCTCGGCGGGGGAGGCGGCCTCGGCGGTCGGCTCCAGCGTCACGAACAGCCGCCCTTGTCGCCGTCCGCCTCTCGCCGGCAGGCCGAGCCCGGGGATGGCGAGCCGCCCGGTCGGATGGTCGGGCGTCAGCCACAGCGAGCGAACGCCCGCGTGGGTCTCCACCTCGAGCCGGCCGCCGTCGCTCAGCAGACGCGGGTTCACCGGCGCCGTCATGTAAAGGTCGTCGCCGAGCGCCGTCAGACCGTCGGCGGGCCGGATCAGCACCGGCAGGTAGAGGTCCGCCCCGTCCTCGGCGGCGCGACGCAAACGCAGGTGCTCGCCCGTCCGCACCCCGGCAGGAATCTTGAGTTGAAAGGCGCGGGCGCCCAGACGCACCTCCACCTTGCCACCCTTCAGCGCCTGCGTCGGCGTGATGGTCACCGGCGGCATGCGCGCAGGGGGCGGCTCGGGCAGGGGCAGGGCGGCGGACGTCGGCTCCGCCTGAATGAGCCGCCAGGCCGCGATGGTCAGGCGCAGGCGCGCTTCGTCGCCCGAGGCGTGCGCCGCCTTCACCGCTGATCGGAAGGCGGCCGCCCGGGTCGTCGCGTCAGCCGTGCGCGCGAGTCCCAGCCGAGCGTAGGCCTCGGCGAGGTCGGTCACTTCGGCGGTGGAGCGGACGCGCATTCCGCTCATGGGCGCTGAACACGGTCAACGGCCGGTTACCCATCGTGGTGAACAAGACCTTTCCATCGTCCCATGTCGGGATCGCGTCCGCCCGCTCGTCGTGCCATCAAGGACGCCGAGCAGAGGAGATCAGGCGATGCGGGTCATGGTGATCATGGAGGGCAACAAGCACACCGAGGCCGAGGTGCAGCCCTCCGAGGCGCTGATGCGCGACATGATGGCGTTCAACGAGGAGCTGGTGAAGGCGGGCATGATGCTGGCCGGCGAAGGGCTGAAGCCGACGAAGTACGCCAAGCGCATCGTCTTTGACGGCGACAAGGCTCCGGTGGTGGTCGATGGCCCCTTCGCGGAGACCAAGGAGATCGTCGCCGGCTTCTGGATCTGGCAGGTCGACAGCATGGAGCAGGCCGTGGAGTGGGCCCGGCGCATCCCCGACACCGACCACCTGCACACCGGCGTGCAGATCCGCCCGATCCTGGGCATGGAGGATTTCGACAACATCACGCCGGACATCGTCGAGCACGAGAACCGGCTCAGGGCCGAGACCGGCGACTACGGGGCCGAGAAGGCCTGAGGCTTGCCGCCCTCCAGCTTCGCCTTATGATGTTCGGCGAAGCTGGAGGGGGCGATCATGATCTCGGCCATGGCCTTGGCGGCGCTGATGCTGGGTGGCGCGCTGGGCGAGCCGGCAGGCGAGCCGACCCTGCTGGGCGAACAGCCCGATCGCCTGCTGATCGGCTTCTTCAAGCCCGAGTTCAACGTCACGCCGCGCGCGCAGAACCGCACCCTCACCACCCGCGTCGTCTACAAGACCGGTCAGAACATGGGCCGCTCGGCTCTGGTGGGGCACATGGACATGGCGACGGAGATCGACTGCGTCGGCAAGCGCAGCCGGGTCACCACCATCGCCATGTTCGGACTGAACGGGGAGGCGCTGGGCTCGATCGCCGCCGGGCCGCCCGCCAACGCCTGGACCGGCAATGACGGGCCCGAGCAGTGGCTGGCCTGCGGCGAACCCAACGCCATGGGGCTGGAGCCCGTCGAGACCGCGGACCTGCCCTCGCTGGTTCGGCAGTGGCGAGCGACCCCCTAGCCGCGTTCTGGCGCGCTCCGGCGAGAGACTCTAAGGGGGGCGGATGAGCGCTTCCGTCATCCCGCCGTCGCCCTCGCGCGAGGACTATCTTCGCCAGTTGGAGGCCAACGCCGACGAGACCATCTTCGAACGGGACGAGCCCCTGGGGCTGTTCCTCGACTGGCTCGCGGACGCTCGGGCGGCCGAGCCGAACGACCCCAACGCCATGGCCCTGGCCACGGCCGACGCCGCCGGCTTCCCGGACTGCCGCATGGTCCTGCTGAAGGATGTGGATGCGCGCGGCTTCACCTTCTATTCGAACCGTGAGAGCGCCAAGGGCCTGCAACTGGAGGCCCGCTCGGAGGCGGCGCTGCTGTTCCACTGGAAGTCGCTTCGTCGTCAGGTGCGGGTGCGCGGCGCGGTGGAGCCGGTGAGCCCTGAGGAGGCGGACGCCTATTTCGCCAGCCGGGCGCGGGAAAGCCGCATCGGCGCGTGGGCCTCGGACCAGTCGCGCCCGCTGGAGAGCCGACTCCGGCTGGAGACCGCCGTGGCCGAGGCCGCGGCCCGCTTTCAGGGGCAGGAGCCGCCGCGGCCGGAGCGCTGGACCGGCTGGCGCGTCGTTCCGCAGGCGGTCGAGTTCTGGCGCGACCGGCCCTTCCGCCTGCACGACCGGCTGTTGTTCACGCGCGACGGCGAGGCCTGGGCGAAGACCCGCCTCTGGCCTTAGCGGCCGTAGCGGGCGAGAAAGGTCTTCACCGCCTCTTCCGCGATCTGTTCGATCGTCCGGCGGGTCTTCACCTCGTCGCCGGTGACCAGGGGCACGAAGAAGACCGGGTGCTCCACCAAGCCCATCAGCTGGCCGGCGGCCCAGGAGGGCTGATCGCAGGCGAGCTCTCCGCGTTCGGCCAGGGACCGGATGCACCGGATCAGCGCCGCGCCGAACGTCTCCCGGCCCCGCTCGAAGAAGGCCATGGCCACATCGCGAAAGCGCGGCCGCTCCGCCATGACCAGCCGGAACACCGAGCGGACGAAGGGATCGGCCATGAAGCGGGCATAGGCGGTGATGAAGCTGGTCAGCTGGGTGCGCGCGTCCCCCTCCAGCCCCTGCACCGCCGCCATCTGGCGTGCGAAGTCGTCCGAGGCGTCCTCAATCACGGCGGAGAACAGCTCGTCCTTGCCCTCGAACAGGGCGTACAGAGTGGCGGTGGAGACCCCGGCCTCCCGCGCCACGGGCTCCATCCGTGTGGCGGCGTAGCCTTCGCTGACAAAACGGGCCCGCGCCGCCCGGATGATGGCGGCCCGTCTGTCTGCGTCCGTAAGGGCGGCGGCGGGCATGGGTCAGCTTTGCCGCCAACTTGACCGTTTGGCTAGCCCGCGACGGGCCGCAGCCACCTTTCCAGCATCGGATGGGCCAGGACAGGGGCGACCAGCCGCACCACATGCTGGGGGTCTTCCAGCCGCACCGCGGCGGTCGCGTCGGCGACGATGAAGTCCGCGTGCACCTTCGACGGCTCGGTCAGTCGCTCGTGTCCGGGGCGGACGGTGGCCAGATACTGATGGATCACGCTCTCGGCCGTTCGCCCGCGCTCGGTCTGGTCGCGCAGCAGGCGGCGGATGAAGCGGATGTCGGGCGGGGTGTCCACGAACACCCGGATGTCGAACAGGCGGCTGAGCTCGGGCGTGCACAGGAGGTGGGTGCCCTCCACCACCACGACCTCGGCCGCCGCCACCGGCTCACCGCCGGGCTCCCGTCCATGGGTGATGAAGGAATACAGCGGCGCGACGATGCCGCGACCCGCCTTCAGCTCGGCCAGGTCGCGGATCAGCAGGGCGTGGTCGCGCGCCGCCACGTCGTCGAAGTCGTGCGTCGCCGGATCGAAGTCGGGCAGCGAGGCCGCGTCCTTGTAGTAGCTGTCCTCGCGCACCAGCACGGCAGCGCCGCCGGGCAGGACGGAGATCAGCGCCTCCGCCAGGGTGGACTTGCCCGAGCCCGAGCCGCCGGTGATGCCGATCAGAACCGCCATGTCCGCGCTCTAGCGTCACGGTGACGCGGCGTCACGTTGCTTATCGCCGATCACCTCCATAGGGTGACGCTCAAGAGGCGTTCGAACGCCCGCCGATCAAGCTTTTCGAGGGAAAACGCGATGCTGGGTTTGATGCAGGACTGGCCGCTGACGGTCGACCGAATCCTGGACCACGCCAAGAACTGGCATCCCCATCGGGAAGTGGTGACCCGCTCCGTCGAGGGGCCCATCGTCCGCACCACCTATGCCGAGATCCACGCCCGGGCCAAGCGCGTGTCGAACGTGCTTCAAGGCTGGGACGTGAAGCCCGGCGACCGCATCGCCACCCTGGCCTGGAACACGGCCCGCCACATCGAAGCCTGGTACGGCATCATGGGCATCGGCGCGGTCTGCCACACGCTGAACCCGCGCCTGTTCCCGGAACAGCTGGTCTACATCATCAACCATGCCGAAGATCGGATCATCTTCGTCGACCTGACCTTCGTGCCGCTGCTGGAGGCCATCCTGCCGCACTGCCCGTCGGTCGAGCGGGTGGTGGTGATGACCGACGAGTTCACCATGCCGGCGACCAAGCTGCCGCGCGCTGAGTGCTACGAGGCCCTACTGGCCGAGGCGTCCGAGGACGTGACCTGGGGCGGGTTCGACGAACAGACGGCCTGCGGCCTCTGCTACACCTCCGGCACCACGGGGAATCCGAAGGGGGTGCTCTACTCGCACCGCTCCAACTTCATCCACACCCTGCTGGGTCTGCAGACAACGGTGCTGGGCGCCACGCCCAAGGAGGTGATCCTGCCGGTGGTGCCCATGTTCCACGCCAACGCCTGGGGCATCGCCTTCGGCGGCCCGGCCGCCGGTTCCAAACTGGTCATGCCCGGCGCCAAGATGGACGGGGAGTCCATCTACGAGCTCCTTGAGACCGAGGGCGTCACCTTCTCGGCCGCCGTGCCGACCGTGTGGCAGGGTCTGCTGGGCCACCTCAAGGAGAACAATCTCAAGCTCTCCACGGTGAAGCGGGTGCTGATCGGCGGCTCCGCCGTGCCCGAGAGCCTGATCCGCGCCTTCCAGGAGGACTATGGGGTGGAGGTGCTCCAGGGCTGGGGCATGACCGAGACCTCGCCCATCGGGACGCTGTCCAACCTGACGCCCGAGCTCGCGGCTCTGCCTTACGACGAGCAGATGAAGTGGCGGGTGAAACAGGGCACCCCGCCCCTCGGTGTGGAACTCAAGCTCAAGAACTACGCCGGCCAGGAGCTGCCGCACGACGGCCACACCTACGGGCGGCTGATGGTGCGCGGCCCCACCATCGCCGGCGCCTACTTCAAGGGCGAGGGCGGCGAGATCCTGGACCACGAGGGCTTCTTCGATACCGGCGACGTGGCCACCGTCGACGAGCAGGGCTTCATGCAGATCACCGACCGAGCCAAGGACGTGATCAAGTCCGGCGGCGAGTGGATCAGCTCCATCGAGATCGAGAACATCGCCGTGGGCCACCCGAAGGTGGATCTGGCGGCCGTGATCGGCGCGGCCCATCCCAAGTGGGACGAACGGCCCGTGCTGGTGCTCAAGCTCAAGCCCGGCGAGACGCTGGACAAGCAGGAGCACCTCGACTTCCTGCAAGGCAAGATCGCCAAGTGGTGGATGCCCGACGATGTCGTCCAGGTCGACGACATCCCCCTCGGCGCCACGGGAAAGATCGACAAGAAGCTGCTGCGGGAGCGCTTCAAGGACTACCGCCTGCCCTCCGCCCAGACGGCCGGAGCCTGATCCGTGGCGCGGACGCGGGGCAGGGGGGATGCGGGCGGCGCCCTGTGGCTGCTCGGCGCTGCGGTCCTGGCGGCGCCCCTCCTGGTCTTTGTCGCCGCTTTCGGCACGCGCTACGGCTGGTGGAGCCGTGACATCGGCTATGACCTGCTGGCGCTCGGCGTCGGCCGCTGGCTGGCGCTCGCGGGTCTCGCCGCCGGTCTGCTGGCCCTGCTGATCGGCCTGCGCCAGCCCCGCCGTTATGGCCTCCTGGGCGCGGTCCTGCTGCTCGTCGGTGGAGGCTTCGCGGTCGCCACATGGATGCAGCACCAGCGGCTGACGGCGGACGCCCCAGGCGACGTCAGCACCAACCCGCAGGAGCCGCCTGCCTTTTCCGAAACCCTGCTGACCGCGCGCGGCGCGCCCGTCGGTGTGGCGTCCTCAGCCTGTCCCGGCGTCGCGGCCGTTCCGCGCCAACTGGCGGCGCCTGACGTGGCCGAGGCCTTGCGCCGAGCCGGCTTCCGGGTGGTGGGCGCCGGCGCCTTCCGCGTGGAGGGGACCCACAGCGGCTACTGGTTCGGCTTCGACCACGACGTGACCGTCCGCATCCGGCCCGCCCGCACGGATGTCCGCATCGCCGCCCGCTCCGGCAAGCCCCAGGGCGATCAGGCTTGCGCGCTGCTGGCCGAGGCGACCGCCGAGCTCGCCAAGGCGCCCTAGAGCAGCATCCAGCGCGCCTCCGGCCCGGGGGCCGGATCCGCCTCCGCCGCGCCTCGTTTCGCCAAGGCCAGCAGGTGCGCCAGCACGGACAGGCTCGCCGCCGGCCACAGGCGTTCGTCCACCCCGGCGTAGAGGATCGGCACCATCTCGCGGATTGTGCTGTCCCCCGCCGCCAGCCGGCTCACGATCTGCCGCTCCCGCTCCAGGCGGTGCTCGCGATAGGCCATGAGGAAGGGGCGGGGTTCGGTCACCGGCGCCCCGTGTGTGGGCCAGAGGGTGCGGAAGTCCCGCGCGATCACCCGCTCCAGGCTGTCCATATAGGCGGCCATGTCGCCGTCGGGCGGCGCCACCACCGTGGTCGACCAGCCCATCACGTGGTCGCCGCTGAACAGGGCGTTCTCCTCCAGCAGCGCGAAGCAGAGGTGGTTGGAGGCGTGCCCCGGCGTGGCCAGCGTCTCCAGCGTCCAGCCGTCGCCCTCGATCCGCTCGCCGTCGCCGATGATCCGGTCCGGCCGGAAGTCCGCGTCGTCGTCCGCATCCAGCGCGCCGGAGGCGTGGGTCTCGCTCTTCGGCGGCTCCGCGGCCAGCACCTCTGCGCCGACCGCCTCGCCGAAGGGCCGGGCGAGGGGCGCGTGATCACGGTGGGTGTGGGTGACCAGCACATGGCTGACGCGGCGGCCCTCGACCGCCCGAAGCAGGGCCTGGAGGTGCGCTTGGTCCGGCGGGCCGGGATCGATCACCGCCACCGTCGCTCCCGGCTCCGCCCGCCCGACGATGTAGGTCCCCGTGCCGGTAAAGGTGAACGGCCCCGGGTTGTTCGCCACCACCCGACCGACCAGCGGCGTCGGCTGGTCCAGCCGCCCGTATTCGAACGCGAACTCTCGAACGAAGGGGATCAAGCGCGGCCCGCCCCTTGCCTTAACGAGCGGTAAACGCCCCTCGGAGTGCTGTTCATGGCCGCGTCCATCGCCTTTTCTGTATCAAATCGGCTCCTAACGGTCGCGGCCGCGCTTCTGTGTCTCGTCGCGGCCCAGCTGATGGCCGCCTCCTGCACGCCCGAGCCCGCGCCCTACGCCGCCCGCGTCGCCATCCAGCGCTAGAGCGGGACTCGGCTGAGGTCATAGCCCGCCGCCATAGCCCGCGCCCTCAGCTCATCGGCGTCCGCGCCTTCCATCCGCCGCGCCAGCGCCCAGGCGACCGTCGAGCGCATGCCGGAGCGGCAGAACAGCAGGATGTCGCCCCGCCCGCCCAGCGCCCCGGCCGTCCGCTCCACCGCCTCCTCGCCCGGCATGCCGCTGACGGGGGCGTGGACGAAGGTCAGACCCAGCGCCTCCGCCTGATCCCGCAGCGTCCCGGCGTCCGGCTGGCCCGGCTCCTCGCCGTCCGGCCGGTGGCAGACCACGGTGCGCACCCCCGCGTCGGCGGCCCGCGCCAGGTCGTCGACCGTCATCTGGCCGGCGGCCAGCACTCCGGGCTCCAGTTCGCGCGGTTGATAGGTCATGGGGGCTCCGTGGTTTCGTCCCCGCATAGCACTCGCCCCCTCGGCCGTCTTTCCTTCGCCTCAGGCTCGCGGCAAGAAGCCCCCATGAAGATCCTCCCTCTGCTCCTCGCCCTCTCCCTGTCCGTCCCTGCCGTGGCCCAGGAGGGTCCCGTCGCCACCGGAGGCACCGAACGGCTGAAGGAAACCGCCGAGGCCCTCCGCAACCGCGAAGCGCTGGCCTACGCCCAAAGCCTGCCGCCCGGCGCGCCCACTGACGACTATTCGCTTGTGGCCTGGTGCGAGGCCCTGGTCGCGGGCCATGTGGAAGTGGGCGAAAGCCTGAACTCGACGGACGAACTGGACCTGGAGCTGATCCGGCTGGGCCGCGTCGAGCGCGACAGCTTCGCCCACGCGCTGCGGGTCGCCGAGTCGCGTCAGACCCCCGCGAGGCGCCAGGCCGCCGCCGCCGCCCGCGCCCGCGCCTCCGCGCTGTGGGACCGGTTCAGGACCGCCGAGCCGGCGGTGCGCGACAACGCCTTCGGCCTGTTCTTCGGCCTGCCGGGCCGCTGCGAACACGCCGCCCGGCGCATCCGAGAGAACGTCACCACGCCCCCCGCGACGCTTCCGACCGCCCCTGGCGCTTGAGCCCGGCGCGGCGGCGGCTATAAACCCCGCCAACGCACACGACTCCCCGTCAGGACACCATGGCCGAACACCACGCCGAGCACGACGCCCACGCCTACCAGCGCGGGACTCAGGAGATCAGCGAGCAGGTCTCGACCTTCCACTTGTTCAACAACCTGACCAAGTGGGGCTCGCTGGCCGTCGCGGCGGTGCTGCTGTTCCTGACCGTCTGGTTCATGCCGAACGGCTCCTTCATGGGCGGCGCCATCGCGGCGGTCGTCCTGATCGTCGCCGGCTGGTGGTTCCTGCGCGACAAGCCTCAGGCGCACTGATCCTCCCTGCGGGAGGATTGCTTTGACGGGCCGCCCGCGCGGAGCTTAACGTCCCTGGACCGCTGACCAGCGAGTGGAGGGATTCGCGTGGGCCTAGGCATCGCCGTGACCCGGGAGCGCCGCGAGGGCGAGACCCGCTGCGCCCTGACCCCCGAGACGGCGAAGAAGCTGATCGCGATGGGCGCGACCGTCACGGTCGAGGCGGGCGCCGGCCTCACCTCCGCCATCCGCGACGAGGACTACGCGTCCGCCGGCGCCACGGTCGCCTCCGACCTCAAGAGCGTGCTGGCGAACGCCGACCTGCTGCTCAAGGTGCGCGGCCCCACCGCCCAGGAGATCAGCGCGCTCAAGCCCGGCGCGGTGGTGGTCGCCCTGCTGGACGCCTATCGCGAACGCGACACGGTCCAGGCGCTCGCGAACGCGAACCTCACCGCCTTCGCCATGGAGTTCGTGCCCCGCATCACCCGCGCCCAGGTGATGGACGCCCTGTCTTCCCAGGCCAACCTCGCCGGCTATCGCGCCGTGATCGAGGCGGCCTTCGCCTATGGCAAGGGCTTCCCCATGATGATGACGGCGGCCGGCACGGTCGCCGCCGCCAAGGTCTTCGTCATGGGCGCCGGCGTGGCGGGCCTCCAGGCCATCGCCACCGCCAGGCGTCTGGGGGCCGTGGTCACCGCCACCGACGTCCGCCCCGCCTCCAAGGAGCAGGTCGAAAGCCTCGGCGCCAAGTTCATCGCGGTCGAGGACGAGGAGTTCAAGGCCGCCGAGACCGCCGGCGGCTACGCCAAGCAGATGTCAGCGGAGTATCAGGCGAAACAGGCCGAACTGACCGCGACCCACATCCTGAAACAGGACGTGGTCATCACCACCGCCCTGATCCCCGGCCGCCCCGCCCCGCGCCTGCTGACCGCCGGCCACGTCGCCTCCATGAAGCCCGGCTCGGTGATCGTCGACCTGGCGGTGGAGGCGGGCGGCAACGTCGAGGGCGCACGCCTGAACGAGGTGGTCACCACCCCCGGCGGGGTCACCATCGTCGGCTGGGCCAGCCTCCCCGGCCGCATCGCCGCCGACGCCTCCGCCCTTTACGCCCGCAACCTCCAAGCCTTCGCCTGCCTGCTGATCAAGGACGGCGTCCTGTCGCCGGACCTTGAGGACGAGATCCTGAAGGCGGCGGTGGTGACGCACGGCGGGGCCGTGGTGCACGAGGGGGTGAGGGGATGAGCGTTTCAAATCGCAGGCTGCACCAGCTTGGGAAGCTCGCGCAGCTGTTGCTTCTAGCGGGCGCCGGATTGTGGCTGGTGTCGCCCCTGTCCCTGTTCCTCACCAAGGTTGCATGGGGAGGAACGGTCTTGCTCAATTGGGCGTGCGGCTTGGCAGCTGCTGGGCTGGTAGGAATCTGCGTCGTGAGCTCTGTGAAGATGAAGCGGGCCCAGCAGGAGACCTGACCATGGAACACGTCGACCCCACCGTCTTCCGCCTGGCCATTTTCGTGCTGGCGATCTTCGTCGGCTACTATGTCGTCTGGAGCGTCACCCCGGCCTTGCACACGCCCTTGATGGCGGTGACCAACGCCATCTCCTCGGTCATCATCGTCGGCGGCCTGATCGCCGCAGCAGCGCTCAGCGCGAACGCCACGGGGCCGAACGCCTGGATCGCCAAGGGCGCGGGCGTGGCGGCGGTGACGCTGGCGTCGGTCAACATCTTCGGCGGCTTCATGGTCACGCGCCGCATGCTGGCCATGTACAAGAAGAAGGAACGCGCCGGGTGAGCCCCGACATGGTCCAGATCGCCATCCTCGCCTCCTGGGCCGCCACGCTGATCGGCGTGGGCATGTGGCTGTGGACCTGGGTGCGCGAGAAGGACCCCATCCGCCGCCTGCGCCTGCATGACTGCGGCCTGGTGCTGGTGTTCGCCTCCATCCTGACACGGATCGCCGCTCAGGAGCGCGCCTGGACGCCATTCGACTGGGCCATGGTCTTCCTCGGACCCCTCTTCATCGCCGCCGCCCTCTGGCGCCTCGGCCGCACGGGACGGGCGCCGTGACCGCCGCTCCGGTCCTGGAGGAGGTGCTGGAGACGCTTCGCGCCCGCCAGGACGCCGTGCGCCAGAACAAGTTCCGGATCGTCGGCGTCTTCGGTTCGGTGGCGCGAGGCGAAGCGCGACCCGACAGTGACGTGGACATCGTGATCGAGGCGCTCGATCCCGGCGCCTCCCTCTTCGACATGGGAGGGGTTTGGAGCGAGCTGAACGAGGCGCTGGGCCGCGTTGTCAGTCTGGTGGAACTCGACCCCTTGCCCCCTCGATTCCGCGCCGCCGTCGAACGGGATCTGGTGCGGCTTTGATCTCCGCGCTCGACAGAGAAAGGCTCGGGCACATGGCGCTTTACGCGCGCCATGCCATGAACATCCTGGGCGATGCGGACGCCGCAGCGCTTGAGCACGACATCAAGACTCAACTGGCGGTGCGGCACGCGTTGGAGATCGTGGGCGAAGCGGCCTCCAAGATATCCGAGCAGGGGCGTTCGTCGCTGCCCAGGCTGTCGTGGCGCTCGATGGTCGGCATGCGCAACGCACTCATTCATGGCTATGCCGTCGTCGATCTGAAGCGGGTCGTGGCCGTCGTCAGGGACGACCTGCCGCCGCTGGTCGCCGAACTCGACCGACTTCTGGGGGAGCAAGAACCATGACCGCATCCATCGCGGCGCTGGCCTATCTGGCGGCGGGCGTGCTGTTCATCCTGAGCCTGCGCGGCCTGTCGAGCCCGGAGACCAGTCGCCAGGGCAACACCTACGGCATGGTCGGCATGGCGGTGGCCGTGGCCGCAACCCTGGCGGTTCTGGGACTGACCGGAACCCTCGACCCCCTGACCCTGGCCCTCATCGCGGGCGGGGTGATCGCCGGCGGCGGGGCAGGGGCGCTGATCGCCGCGCGGGTGCAGATGACCCAGATGCCCCAACTGGTCGCCGCCTTCCACTCACTCGTCGGCATGGCGGCTTGTCTGGTCGCTGTCGGCGCCGTCTATGCGCCCGACGCCTTCGGCATCGCCACGGCGGACGGCGGCATCAAGGCGCTGTCCCTGGTCGAGCTCTCGCTTGGCGTCGCCATCGGCGCGGTCACCTTCACCGGCTCGGTGATCGCCTTCGCCAAGCTGAACGGCAACATGTCGGGCGCGCCGATCCTGCTGCCGGCGCGGCACCTGATCAACATCGGCCTGGCGCTCGCGCTCGTCTTCCTGATCGGCATCCTGATCGGCACGGGCGGCTCGGCGGTCTGGGCCTTCTGGGGCGTGTTCCTGATCGCGCTGGTGCTCGGCGCCACCCTGATCATCCCCATCGGCGGCGCGGACATGCCGGTGGTGGTCTCCATGCTGAACAGCTATTCCGGCTGGGCGGCGGCGGCGCTGGGCTTCACGCTGGAGAACATCGCCCTGATCATCACGGGGGCCCTAGTCGGGTCGTCGGGCGCCATCCTCAGCTACATCATGTGCAAGGGGATGAACCGCAGCTTCATCTCCGTCATCCTCGGCGGCTTCGGCGGGGAGCAGGCGGCCGGGACGGGCGGCCATGTCGAGACGCGGCCGGTCAAGCAGGGCTCGGCCGAGGACGCCGCCTTCATCATGAAGAACGCGTCCAAGGTCATCATCGTCCCCGGTTACGGCATGGCCGTGGCCCAGGCCCAGCATGCGCTCCGCGAAATGGCCGACAAGCTGAAGGAGGAGGGGGTCGAGGTGAAATACGCCATTCACCCCGTCGCCGGCCGCATGCCCGGCCACATGAACGTGCTCCTGGCCGAAGCCAACGTCCCCTACGACGAGGTGTTCGAACTGGAGGACATCAACGCCGAGTTCGCCTCCTGCGACGTCGCCTTCGTCATCGGCGCCAACGATGTCACCAACCCCGCCGCCAAGACCGACCCGACCAGCGCCATCTACGGCATGCCCATCCTGGACGTGGAGAAGGCCGGCACCGTGCTGTTCATCAAGCGCGGCATGGGCTCGGGCTACGCCGGCGTGGAGAACGAACTCTTCTTCCGCGACAACACCATGATGCTCTTCGCCGACGCCAAGAAGATGGTCGAAGGGATCGTGAAGGGGCTTTGACCCGCGGCGCGGGGCGAGCCCCGACCGCCTTCTGGGGGCGCACTCGCGAACCGCTGGCGGAAGCAGCCCTAGCGCCCGCTCGTCGGCCGCTTGATCTGAGCCGCCAGTTCGGGGCTCCGCTCGAGGAACACGGCGAAGTCGTCCTCCACGTCTATGTCGTAGCGGCGGGCGAGGTCGATGTCTTCGCCACCTCCCGTGTCGCCCAGCGCGAGGCGCGCGAGCCCGCGACCGAACAGCGAGGCCGCCTGAGTGGGTTCGGCGGCCAGAGCCTGATCATAGGCCGCCGTGGCTTCCTCGTGTCGCCCCAGCTGAAGCAGCACCATGGCCCGGCTGTCGATCACCGCCGCCTCGCCAGCGCTGACCGCCACGTCGCAATCGGCGAGCGCGCGCTCCAGATCGAAACCGACCGTCGCCTGACTCCAGCAGAGATTGTTGAACAAGATCGGATCACCCGCCGCCAGCCGGCGCCCGGCTTCGTAGTCGGCGCGGGCAAGCTCGACCTGCCCCGCCAGGGCCCGCGCCTCTGCCCGCAACGTCAGCAGCTCAAGATCGTCCGGCGCCGCGCTGACCGCGGCGTCCAGCGCGGACAGGGCTTCCTGGGCGCGTCCGGCCTTCTTGGTCACGTCGACCAGCATGTAGAGGGCGACGTAGTGGTTGGGGGTAGCCTCCAGCTCCTTCTGGATGAGCGCGCGCGCTTCCTCCGCCCGCCCCAGTCGCGACAGCGCGCGGAGTTCGCCCAGGAGAGGCGTTGCGGAGGCCGGCTCGGCCGTCCTGGCGGCGCGGTAGTCGGCCAGGGAGCGCTCCCATCGACCCAGGCTGTGATAGGCGGAGCCGCGTCCAGTGAGAGCGGTGGCGTGGCTCGGATCCAGGCGGAGCGCGACGGAGAAGGCGACGACCGCATCGGCGTGACGGCCGTCCGCCCGCGCCGCCATTCCCTGACCGACCAGGGCCTCCACGTCGGCGGGGTCCAGCTCCACCGCATGGTCGAAGTCGGCGCGGGCTCCGGTCCTGTCCTTGGCGTGCAGCCGAACGTTGCCGCGAGTGCGTCGAGCCCCGGCATGATCCGGCTCCTTGACGATGGCGGCGTCCAACAGGGCGAGAGCGCCTTGCAGGTCGCCGGCGCCCCAGAGCGCCTCCGCCCGCTTCACCAGATCTTCCACGCCGTCCTGACCGGGGTCCAGTCGCGCCTGGTCGCTGACGGTCGCCTTGTAGTCCGCCGGCGCCCTCAGACGCACGACGGAGCTGGCCAGCGACTCCGCGCGGGTGCGGGCCTGCGCCATGTCGGCGGCGGAAATCTCCGGGACCAGACTCTTGGCGCTTATCACCGCTTCCGCCACGCCGTTCTGCAAGGTCGAGCGCCGCTCTATGCGGAAGCCGCCGGCCTCCACCACCTGGTCTCCGCCCTCGAGCCGGAAGCCCCTGCCCTGGTCGGGCAGGGTGACGCGCACCGTCTGGCGCACAAAGATCGGATGGGTGATAACGTAGGGAGCGTCCTTGTAGGCGGCGAACAGCCCAGTCCGCTCGGGCTGGTGGGGGATGTCGAGTCCGCCTTCGGCCATCGACATCAGACGTCCGCCGCCGGGGCTGTTCACCCAGCTCGGCCGCGACCTGGCGTTGAAGGTGAGGGTGAAGGTGCTGGTCTCGTCGTCATAGCGGGTGTCGACCGACTGGATGCGGAACGTCGCCGTCTTGTCGTTCATGCTGGCGGTGGCCATCGTCTGCAGCTGTTCGGCGGGAATGGCGGCCATCTGCTGGCGCATGCGCGCCGCGGCCGCTCCGCGCGTGATCATGTGGAGCGTGGTGGGCGCCTCCGTGTCCAGGCCCCCGGTCGCGTCCATCTCCATCCGCATCTCGGAGGTAGGCTCGCCGGCCGGCGGTTGAGCGATGGGCTCAAGGGCCGCTCCGCTCGCCTTCACGGCCAAGGCCCAGCGATAGTCCGGCGGCGTGAGCCCGGCCAGGCTCCGGTCGCCCGTGCCCGTGCCGTCCAGCCAATAGGTCTGGCCGTCCACCACGGCCTTGACGATGACATGGTCGAACCAGCTGATCAGGGGCGCCTGCTTGTCCAGTCCGTCCCCGAAGGTGGTGCTGACCATGGCCGCCTCCGCGGGTATGCTCAGACCCTTCAGCAGGGCCAGGAGCATCACCGTCTTGCCCTTGCAGTCGCCGTAGCGGCTCCGCCAGACTTCGTCCGCCGTCATGGGGACGTAGCCGCCCTCGCCCATGGAGAGGGCCAGGTAGCGGATCTCGTCCTGGACCAGGCGGAGCGCCGCGGCGGCTCTGGCCGCGTCGGTTGCGTGGGTGCGGCGGATGCGGTCGATTTCCGCCAGCAGCGGCGAGTCCGGCTCCAGCGTCATCGCCTTCTCGAACAGCGGAGCCATCAAGGCCGAGGCCTGGCCCCAGTCATCGAAGTCGGTGAACTGCACCGCCCGAACGAGGTAGAAGCGACCCGGCAGGTTGTTCGGCAGCGTCTCCGGCTTCAGGTTCCGGACCTCGACCTCGTAGGTCCAGGTGTCGCCGTTCCGCTTCGGCTGGACGCTCGCCCAGGGCGCGGAGCCTACGGCCCGGATATTCAGGTGCGCCGGCCAGCTGGCGCGCAGGCGATAGCTGTCGGCCATCAGCCCCGAGGAGATGCTGGACAGCTCCTCGCGATGAGGGGCCAGCACGCCGCCAGTGTCGTGGAGCGTGAAGGCGGTCTCCACGATATCGCCCACGCGAATGTCACGGGGCTGGAGCGTGGCCGTCAGCCGACCGTCCAGCATGGACTGCTCCAGATTGTCTTCACGCCGAAGGGTCTGGAACGACTGGTTCGCCAGCACGTCGATGACCTGGTCGCCCCGGATGATCCGGACCGCGTGAACCTCCAGCCTCTGGCGGGGCGGCGACCACGCGCCGCTGACGGTGCTGACCTGGCCCAGGCCCTGATCCGTCTGAACCTTGATCCGTTCCAGCGAATAGGAGTGCACCCCCTCGTCGTCGATGCGCACCTGGTGGTCCAGGGCGAGGATGCGGACGGCGGCGCCGGTGTCGGGCGCGGCTTCGGAGGCAGGCCGCAGCGGCTCCACCCAAGACGGGGTCGGCGCCCGCTCGACCTCTTGAGCCAGGGACGTTCCGGCCCACGCCATGGCGCACGCGACCAGCGCCGCCTTGAAAAGTCTTAACATCGCCCGAAATCCCCGTTCCCCCCGATCGTTAGCATGAGGGTTCGACATGCGTCTAACGATGCCAGGAGACCCGACCCGCCACGCTGGGCGGGCGTCGGAGACCAGGCCGCTGGCGGCGCCGTGGAAGAAGGCTATGGTGGGCATGCGCCGACGCTAACAGCCAAGCTAGGGCCTCGCCATGCCTGCCGAACCCAAGACCCGACCGACCGACGCCTCGGTGGATGACTTCATCGCCTCGGCCGAGCCGCCGCGGCGACGCGAGGAGGGGAGGGCGCTCAAAGCCCTGCTGGAGGAGGTCACGGGCGAGCGGCCGGTGATGTGGGGGCCGTCGATCGTCGGCTACGGCTCGTACAGGGGTCCCACCGGGGACTGGCCGGTGATCGGCTTCTCGCCCCGCAAGGCCGCCTCGGTTCTCTACATCCTGCCCGAACTGATGGAGACGGAGACGGCGCTGATGGAGCGGCTGGATCCCTCGGCCCACGGCAAGTCCTGCCTCTACATCAAGCGGTTGGATCAGGTGGACATGGGCGCGCTGCGCGAGCTGTGCGAACTGTCGGTCAAGGCGGTGCGCGCGGGGGCTCCCGGCTGCTGACGCGCCTTCAGCACCCGTTCTGCGATGGCGAAAGGGAGGGCGACCAGCACGCAAGCCGCGATCGCCGCCGCCCCTGCGAGCCGCACCGCGACCACCAGCAGCCACGCCGCGATCTGGATGACCCAGGTCCCACACCAGATCAGCACCACCAGCGCCATGGCCGCCATGAAGGCGCCGCCCACGGCTCACGCCGCCATGCGGTAGTCCGCGGCCCAGCCGCGCGCCTCGTCCCAGAGCGCGTCCTCGTCGGAGTAACGGGCGGAGGCGCGGGCGTCGATCACGTCCACCACCTGCTCCTCCAGCCGGTCCCAGATGACGGCCAGGTCGCCCTCGCTCTCGCAGGGAACGATCAGGAAGCGGCTGGCGGCGACGGCGGCCTGGGGTTGGAAACGGGCCATGGAGCGATCTCCTCTTGCTGTTGAGCCTAATCTGCAGCAGAGTTGCGCCAGAAACGGACGTATCATTCGGGGGCGAAAGCGATGCGGCACGACAAGGCGGGTCAGGTGCTGGAGCTGGCGCGGCACCTCGCCGCCTCCGCCGAGGGCTTGACCATCAACGAGATGGCGCGCGCCCTGGAGGTCGGCCGCCGCACGGCCGAGCGCATGCGTGATGCGGTCATCATGCTGTTCCCCCAGGTGGAGGAGGTCTCGGACCCGCCGACCAAGCGCTGGCGGATCCGGGGCGGCCTGTCGGCCTTCGAACAGGCGCCCACCGCCACCGAACTGCTGGAGCTGGCGAAGGCGGCCCAGGGGTTGCGCCAGCAGGGCGAGACGCCCCGCGCCCAGGCGCTGGAAAGCCTGGAGCGCAAGGTCAAGGCGGCCATGCGCTCCACCACGCTCAACCGTCTGGCCCCCGACCTCGAGGCGCTCGTCCGCGCCGAGACCATCGCTGTCCAGGCTGGTCCTCGTCCCTCGGCGGACGAGGCGGTGCTGGCCGAGATCCGCTCCGCCGTCCTGGCTCAGCAGCCGCTGGACTTCATCTACAGCCGCCCGGGCGCGGAGGCGCGCCGGCGCAGCGTGGCGCCCTGCGGCCTCATGTTCGGCCGCGCCAACTATCTCGTGGGCGCCGACCGCGAGACGAACCAGATCCGAACCTTCCGCCTCGATCGGATGAGCGCGGTGGAGGCGGCGGACGGGCTGGCCGTTCCGCCCGCCGACTTCGACCTGGGCGCCTTCGCCAACCGCTCCTTCGGCATCTATCAGGACGAGGTGGAGGACGTGGCCCTGCGCATCTCGCCCGAAGGCGCGGACGAGGCGCGCGGCTGGCGCTGGCACCCATCCCAGACGCTGGAGGATCAGCCCGACGGCGCGGTGATCGTCCGCTTTCGCGCCAGCGGCATGAAGGAACTGGCCTGGCACCTGTTCACCTGGGGCGACCAGGTCGCCATCCTCGCCCCCGAACGACTGAAGTCCGTCATGCGCGAGGAGCTGGAGGCGGCCCGAAGGGCGCTGGGCGCCTGACCTCGCTCGGCTTGCCGCTCGGCGCGTCATTTGCTCCATTGGACCTGGAGACCCGGCCGGAGGGGGCGACATGCTGAACATTCTGCTGCCAGTCCTGCTCTGGGCCAGCCCGCAGACCCAGACGGCGGCGACGGTGGAAATCCCGGCCGACCTCGACTTGTCGAAGATGCAGCTGATCGCCGAACACGTGCCGACGGGCACGGAGGTTCGGTTGCGGGAAACGGCGGACAGCATCGAACTCGTGAGCCTGAGCAGCCAGAAGGTCGGCCCGCACTACAGCTTCGACATCAACGCCAACGGCCAGATCGACGCCCGCCAGGACCGCGGCTACGGCTGGCTGGATGGGACGAGGGGCTGCGTCAGCCTGCTTCTCAGCGAGACCAGCTCCACGGGATGCAGCGAGACCACCAGCGGCAGGGCGGTCGGCCAGGAAGGGCCCGGCGGGCGCGTGACCTACTGGTCGATCCCGAAGCGGGAGATCGCCAGCAATGGGGCGTCCTTCGGCTGGCGCCTTCGTCTGTGGAACCGCGCGACCGAGCAGCACGTGACGGCCGGCCCCGCCAGCGGGACCTACCGCTTCGGCGATCAGGCGCGGCTCGCCTCGGCCAACACCTTGCCGTTGCAGCTGGGTCAGTGGCGGACGATCGAACGGCAAGCCGCGTGGCTGGTGCGGAATGACCTGTTCCCCTGGTACTACCACATCGCCCGGATCGAGGGCCGCAAGGGCGACCGCATCGCGCTGGAGTGGAGCGCGGAGGAAGCGAGCGATCTGGAGCCGTTCTCGGACTCCGATTTCACGGTGGAATATCCACCCAATTCCAGCGTGCTCGCCAAGAGCAAGCAGGCGACGGTCACGCTCGGGCGCGACGGCGAGCACCTCCTGCTGTTCAAGCAACTGGCGACACGGGGCGGCGGGACCACGGACAACATGACCCTGACGCCCCGGGCCTTCTCGCCGATCCGGCTCCGCGCCAGCCGGCGCTGACGCGGTGCGACCTCGCGCCGCTCGTCTTTGTCGAAGGCTCGGCTAATCGGTCCTGCATGCGTTTCCTGACCATCCTCTCGTCCGCCCTGCTTCTCGTCGCCGCTCCTGTCCTGGCCCAGGAACCGGAGGTCGCCGCCGATGGAGACCACGATCAGGAGGAGGCGCGCGTCGACGACATCGTCGTCCAGGCCACCCGCTCCAACCGTCGGGTCGGCGACGAGCCGATCCGCGTGGAGGTGATCAATCAGGAGGAGATCGAGGAGAAGCTCCTGATGCGCCCCGGCAGCATCGCCATGCTGCTGTCCGAGACCGGGGGCCTGCGGGTCCAGACCACGTCTCCGAGCTCCGGCGCCGCCAACGTCCGCGTGCAGGGAATGCGCGGTCGCTACACTCAACTGCTGGCCGACGGACTGCCGCTCTATGGCGGCCAGGCGTCGTCGCTGGGCCTGTTGCAGATCGCGCCCAGCGACCTGGGCCAGGTCGAGGTGATCAAGGGCTCGGCCTCCGCCCTCTACGGCCCCTCGGCGCTTGGCGGCGTCATCAACCTGGTCTCCAAGCGCCCCCGCGACGAAGCTGAAGGCGAGCTGATCCTCAACGCCACCACGCGCAATGGTCAGGATGTCACCGCCTACGGCGCGACGCCGCTGGGCGGCGGCTGGAGCGCTTCCCTGCTGGCCGGCGCCCATGCCCAGTCCCTGGTGGATCTGGACGAGGACGGCTGGGGCGACATCCCCGGCCATGAGCGCTGGCAGGCGCGGCCCCGGTTGTTCTGGGACGGCGCGGACGGGTCTTCGCTGTTCGCGACCGTGGGCCTGATGGGCGAAGATCGTCGGGGCGGAACGCTGGAGGGTCGCACCGCGCCCGACGGTCTCCCGTTTCGGCTGGAGCAGGACACCCGGCGCCGCGATCTGGGGCTGATCTACCGCCGCCCGGTCGGCGCCTGGGGCGAGCTTCAGCTCAGGGGCGCCGCGACGGAGCAGGATCACGACCACCTGTTCGGCGACGTGGCCGAGCGCGACCGCCACCGCACCCTCTTCGCGGAGGCGTCGCTATCGGGCGGCTGGGGCGCGACGGACTGGCTGGCGGGCCTGGCCGCCCAGGAGGACGCCTACCGTTCCGAGACCTTCCCGGCGTTCAACTACAGCTTCCGCAGCCCCGCCCTGTTCGGCCAGCTGGAGCACGAGCTGACGGAGGACCTCACGCTCGCCGCCAGCGCCCGCTACGACGATCATAGCGCCTATGGCGGCAAGTTCAGCCCGCGCCTGTCCGCCCTCTACCGGCCGGGCGACTGGACCTTCCGCGCCTCGTGGGGGCGCGGCTTCTTCGCGCCGACGCCGTTCGTGGAGGAGGTGGAGACCACGGGCCTCTCGCGCGTCGAGCCGGTATCAGGCCTGAAGGCCGAGACCGCCGAGACCGCATCGCTCGAAGCCGCTTGGCGGGGCGGCGGCCTAGAGACGAGCCTGATCCTCTTCGCCTCCGACATCCAGGACGCCGTGCGCCCCATCGAGACGACCGCCGCCTCGCCCTACGCGGTGCGTTTGATCAATGCGCCGGGCGAGACGCGCACGCGGGGCGCGGAGGCCCTGCTGCGCTATCGCTGGGACAGCTTCGTGGTGACCGGCAGCTATGTCTACACCGACGCCTCGGAGCCGGACCTCGCCAGCGGGCGGCGGAAGGTCCCGCTGACGCCGCGCCACACCGCCGGGCTGGTCGCCATGTGGGAGGAGCACGACCGGGGCCGGATCGGCCTCGAGCTCTACTACACCGGCGAGCAGGCGCTGGAGGACAACCCCTACCGCACCCGCAGCCGCCCCTATCTGGACGTGGGCCTGCTGGGGGAGGTGGTGCTCGGTCGGGTGCGGCTGTTCCTGAACCTGGAGAACGTCCTGAACGTCCGCCAGACGCGCTGGGACCCGCTGCTTCTCCCCGCCCGGGCGCGCGACGGCCGCTGGACCGTCGACGGCTGGGCGCCGACCGAAGGCTTCGTCGCCAATGCGGGCGTCCGACTGAAGTTCGGCGGCGGTCACCACTGACGACCGCCGAATGAGCAAAGCTTAAGCTGACGAACGGCCAGGCTTGCGGCATGGGGCGGCCATGCATCGTGTCGTCCTTCTCCTCGCCCTCCTGTTCGCCACCCCGACGCTCGCCGCGCCCGAAGCGACGGTGACACGCACCGGTGATCGCTGGACCGTCGACTACCGGCTGGACCAGGACGCGGCGGTCTGGGCCTTCGCGCAATCCGCGCTCACCATCGAGGGCCGCCGGCCCTGGCGCTCCGAGCTGTGGACGGTGGAGACGCCGGGCGTGGTTCTGGAGCGGATCGGCGCGCGCGACGTCCTTCGCGCCGCCGACGGCGGCCCGCTGCCTCGCGCGGTCCGGGTGCGCTTCAGGCCTGTCCACGTCGATCTGGAGGCCGCCAACGACCCGTATCTGGTGTTCAGCGAGGGTTCCGCGGCCCTGTCGGCCGACCAGTTCGATCTCTACCCCTTCGGCTCCCTGGCGGAGGTCGAGGCCCTGCCGCACGACCTGAACGGCGTCCCCCTGAAGGGCGAGCCGCTCCTGGTCACCTGGCGAGACGAGGCCGGCGCCGTGATGGCCGCCGGCAAGCGGGACCCCGCGCCCCAGACGCAGAGCTATCCCACCTATATCCTGTTCGGCGCCCCGCCGGCCGTCGCGGGCGAAGGGCTGACCGCCATCGTCGATCCCGGCCTACCCGTTTGGATCGGCGACGAGCTGAAGCGGTTCGAGCCCCGCATCGCAGACTACTACCGGGCGCGGCTCGGCCCCGGCGCGAGCGACAGCGCCGCCGTCCTCGTCAGCTGGAACGGCGCGACGCCCGGCAAGACCAGCATGGGCGGCAGCACCCTGCCGGGCCTGATCGCCACCACCTTTGAAGGCGAGGGGGTGGTCGAGCCCAACCCGCGCATCGCGGCCTATGTGCGCTGGTTCTTCGCGCACGAGACGGCGCACTTCTGGTTCGCGCAGCGGGTTCGCTACGAGCGGTCGCGGGACGCCTGGATCACCGAAGGCGCCGCCGACATCATGGCGTTCAAGGGCTTGAAGGCGCTGGATCCGACCTTCGACGATCGCCGCGATCTGCAGAAGTCCGTCGACGAATGCACCCGCTTCACCGGGGACCGGGCCATCGAGACGGCCGAGGAGCGGGGCGAGCATCGCGCCTATTACAGCTGCGGCGCGGTATTCCATCTTGTGGCCGACGCCCTGATGCGGCGCTCCGGCGGCGACGTGTTCGACTTCCTGAAGCGCCTGCTCGACGCCAACGCGGACGACGGCGTGCTGACTAAGGCGGAGTGGCTGACGGAGTTCGACGCCGTCTCCGGCGACCCCTCCATCGCGGCCGACATGCGGCTGCTGATCGAGGCGGGCGCGCCGTCGCCCGGCGATGTTCTCGCCCGCATCCTCGAACGCTCCGGCGTGCCGTTCCGGCGCGAGGAAGGACGGGTCGTGCTGCTGTAGCCGCAGCCCCCTGTGAGAAGGGGCGGGGAGGCGCTACCTATGCGTCCATGACCTCCATGCCGCCCGCCTCAGATTTCCGGCGACCGCCGCTCACGCTCCGGCTCGCAACGCCGCGCGGCTTCTGCGCTGGGGTGGACCGCGCCATCCAGATCGTGGAGCGGGCGCTGAGCAAATACGGCGCGCCCGTCTATGTGCGCCACGAGATCGTGCACAACCGCCATGTGGTGGAGCGGCTGAAGGGTCTGGGCGCGGTCTTCGTCAAGGAGTTGGACCAGGTTCCCGACGATCGCCCGGTGGTCTTCTCCGCCCATGGCGTGCCCAAGTCCGTGCCGGCCTCGGCCCAGGCGCGCAACATGCTCTATCTGGACGCCACCTGCCCCCTGGTCTCCAAGGTCCATGTCGAGGCCGAGCGCCACCACGCCGCCGGCCGCCACATCATCCTGATCGGCCATGCGGGCCACCCCGAGGTCGTCGGCACCATGGGCCAACTGCCGCCGGGCGCCGTGACCCTGATCGAGACGGTGGAGGACGCCGAGGCCTTCCAGCGTCCAGGTGATCAGCCGCTCGCCTACGCCACGCAGACCACCCTGTCGGTCGACGACACGGCCGAGGTGCTGGCGGCGCTGAAGCGGCGCTTCCCCGAGCTGCCGGACCCGCACAAGGAAGACATCTGCTACGCCACGACCAACCGGCAGGAGGCGGTGAAGCGGATCGCCGCCGGAGCCGACCTGGTGCTGGTGGTGGGCTCGAAGAACTCGTCCAACTCGGCCCGGCTGGTGGAGGTGGGCCTGCGCGCCGGCGCCCGCCGCGGAGAACTGATCGACGACGCCTCGGCCATCGACTGGCGCTGGTTCGAAGGAGCGGGGACGGTGGCCCTGACCGCCGGCGCCTCGGCCCCGGAGCCCCTGGTGCAGGGTGTCATGGACGCCATCGCGGAGCGGTTCGACCTTCAGGTGGTCGAGGACGACGGCGCCCGTGAGACGGTCACCTTCAAACTGCCGCGCCTGCTTCAGGAGGCGTGAAGGCCTCCCCCTCAGCGGAGGAGGAGGGAGACCGCGCTCCTAGAGTCCCGGGAGCTTGAAGCCGGTGTTGCGGCGCGGGGTGATGGTGACCGCGCGGCCGCCCGTCAGGGCCTGGAGCCGCTCGGCCTCGGTGCGGGCGTCGACCGTGATCACGCCCTCGGAGGTCTGGGCCTGGGTCGGCGCCTGGGTTTCCGGCGCGTCCTTGCGCCAGAACAGGATGCGGTCGGCCCAGCTCTGATCCTTGTGGGCGATGTCGCCGAACTCGTCGTCGATGACATAGCGCGCCAGCGGGTCGGCGCGGTCGGCGCCGGCGGCGGCGGCCAGCGCCTGTTCGCCCGGCGTGCGGGTCACGGCCTGGCGCTGACCCAGCAGGATCTGGCGCGCGGCGCTTTCGGGGGCCAGCTCCTGCGGCCGCGGCTCGCCCGGCGCCGGCGGGCGCAGGCCGTATTCCGGCGGCACGGTGAGCGGCGCGGAGGCCACGGTGACGAACTCGTCGGGCGTGACCTTGGTCAGGCCGATGGCCTGGCGCTGGCTGGTGGAGCAGGCGCCGAGCGCGAGCGCCGAGGCGCCCAGGACGAGAATGGAGGCGGTGCGAAGACGCATGGAACAGTCGGCTCCCGAAGCGCCAATCCGGCGCGAGCGGCTGAAAGATTGAGGGGGATTACGACTTTTCGACGACGCCGCCAACCTGCGCCGGGCGGCGCTCGCCGCGCAGGCTGTCGAGGATCAGCAGCAGCACACCCACGGTGATGGCGCTGTCGGCGATGTTGAACACCCAGGGAAAGACGCCGGTCCCCGAAAAGTCGAGGAAGTCGACCACATAGCCGAAGCGGATGCGGTCGATCACATTGCCCAGCGCCCCGCCCATGACCATGCCGATGGCGGTGATCAGCAGCCGCCGGTCGGTCCGGGCCGCCCAGGCCGCCAGGGCCGCCGACACCAGGAGCGAGAACACCACCAGCGCCCAGCGCGCCGCGCCGCCGCCGAACAGGCCAAAGGAGACGCCGGTGTTCTCCACCCACGACAGGTTGAAGATCGGCGGCAGCACCTGCACCTGGCCGACCTCCTGCAGGGACAGGCCCGAGATCACCCAGGCCTTGGACAGCTGGTCGACGACGACGATCAGGAGCGCCATGGCGTAGGCCGCCCAGGCGATGCGGGGGATTCTCATGGGCTCGTGGTTAGCAGGAAGCGGCCGAGCTTCAAGCCGCTTCGGACACCGTCGCCTTGACGATCTTGCCCGGGTTGCGGGGCGGCTCGCCCTTGGGCAGGGCGTCGATGTGCTCCATGCCTTCGATCACCTGGCCCCAGACCGTGTACTGGCGGTCCAGGAAGGTGGCGTCGTCGAAGCAGATGAAGAACTGGCTGTTGGCGCTGTTCGGGTCCGAGGTGCGGGCCATGGAGCAGACGCCGCGCACGTGCGGCTCCGAGGAGAACTCCTGCTTCAGGTTGGGCTTGTTGGAGCCGCCCGTGCCGGTGCCCGTCGGGTCGCCGCCCTGGGCCATGAAGTCGGCGATGACGCGGTGGAAGACCACGCCGTCATAGAAGCCCTCGTTGGCGAGTTCGGTGATCCGCGCCACATGGCCGGGCGCGAGATCGGGACGCAGGCGGATGACCACGTCTCCCTGTCCGGCGCCGGTGTCCACGGTGAAGGTCAGGGTCTGGTCGGCCATGTGCATCGTCCTTGCGAGATCAGGCCGACCCCTTACAATCCCGCTCATCCCGGCGGAAGCCGGGACCCGGTTCTTTGTGACGGAGAACTGCGGCGCCGGTCTGGGTGGGGCTCTCCCTGTGCTTCGGCTTCCTGGGTCCCGGCTTCCGCCGGGATGAGCGGAGAGTGAAATGTCCGAAGACGATCAGAAGCCGCGCCGCCGCATGGTGCGCCCGCCCACCGGCGGAACGGCCGCCGGCCGGGGCCTGGGCCAGAAGATCAAGACCGCCGACAAGAAGTCCATGTCCAGCCAGCAGTGGATCAAGCGCCAACTGGCCGATCCCTGGTCCGATCGCGCCCGCGCCGAGGGATGGCGGTCGCGAGCCGCCTTCAAGCTGATCGAGATCGATGATCGCTTCGGCCTGATCCGCCGAGGGTCGCGGGTCATCGACCTGGGCGCCGCGCCCGGCGGCTGGGTGCAGGTGGCGCTGGCGCGAGGCGCCGCCGCCGTGGTCGGCGTTGATCTCCTAATGATCGAGCCCGTGCCCGGTGCGACCCTGATCCAGGCCGATTTCACCCATCCCGGCGTGGACCGGCAGTTGATCGACGCCCTGGGCGGCCCGCCCGACCTCGTGCTGTCGGACATGGCGCACAACACCATCGGGCATCGCCAGACCGATCACCTCAAGATCATCGCCCTGATCGAGATCGCCGCCGACTTCGCCATCCGTACCCTCAAGCCGGGCGGATCCTTCGTCACCAAGAGCTTCCAGGGCGGCGACCTCGGCGACATCCAGGACCGCCTCCGCGCCGCCTTCGATCAGGTTCGCATCATCAAGCCGGAGTCCAGCCGCAAGGACTCCGCCGAGGTCTTCCTGGTGGCGATGGGGCGGCGGGCTTAGGCCGAGGCCAGCTGCGCCTTGCGTCGCTCGCGCCGCGCCTCGATGCGGGTCCAGATGCGGTCGTGGAGGGTGAAGAAGACCGTCTGCACCAGGGGCTCTACGATGCCGATGGCCAGGGACACGCGCCAGTCCCGCGTCAGGGCGAAGGCGACCATGACCGCGACGGCGAAGTGCATGACGCCATAGGTCACCGTCTTCAGAGCGATCTGGCTGAAGCTGGTCGGAAGCGCGTGGCTGTGGCCGTGGTGATGGCCGTGCGCGCGTGACTGCTCGTGGGCGTTCATCAGCTCCAGGCGCGCGGTAAAGGCCTCGGCCGCCTCCTCGACGTCCGACAGCATCCGCCGCCGCTCGATCCGGTGCCAGACGCGGTCGTGCACGGAGTAGGCGATGGTCTGGAAGAAGGGCTCCACCAGCCCCACGGCCAGGGCCACGCGCCAGTCGCGGGTGAGGGCGTAGGCCACGAGGATGGCCACGACCAGGTGCATCACGCCATAGCTGGCGATCTTGAGCGCCAACTGGCGGGCCGTGCTGATGATCAACTGCACCATGCGCCCTCCAAGGTGTGGCTGGAAACGCGCCCACGCAAGCCGCTTCTTCTTATAGGGCGCATAGGCTGAGGTGGTTGCGGCTCACACGCCGTTATCTCCCGGCCTCGCATTGACTCCTCCGGCTCCGGCGGCGATACGCGGCCCGCAAAACGGAGGCTCCCTATGGAGATTCGCGAAGGGCTCACCTTCGACGATGTTTTGCTCGAACCCGGTCCTTCGGAGATCATGCCCGCCGACGCGGACGTCTCCACCCGGCTGACCCGCGACATCCGGCTGAACATCCCGCTCCTCTCCTCCGCCATGGACACGGTGACGGAGAGCCGGCTGGCCATCGCCATGGCCCAGGCCGGGGGGCTCGGCGTCATCCACCGTAACCTCTCGGTCGAGGAACAGGCCGACCAGGTGCGCGAGGTGAAGCGCTATGAGAGCGGCATGGTCATCAATCCTGTGACCATCCATCCCGACACCACGCTGGGCGAGGTCCGCGCCATCGTCGAGCGCAAGCGGATCTCCGGCTTCCCCGTCGTGGATCGCGAGACCGGTCGCCTCGTCGGCATGCTGACCAATCGGGACATGCGGTTCGAGGCCGATCCCAACCTCACCGCCGCTCAGCTGATGACCACGGGCGAGCTGATCACGGTGCGCGAGGGAGCCGGCCGCGCCGAGGCTCAGCACCTCCTCCGCACCCGCAAGATCGAGCGCGTGATCGTGGTGGACGACGCCTACCGCGCCGTCGGCCTCATCACCATGAAGGACATCGAGAAGGCCCAGGCCCATCCCCACGCCGCCAAGGACGAGCAGGGCCGGCTGCTGGTCGGCGCCGCCTCCACGGTCGGGGACGCGGGGTATGAGCGCTCCATGATGCTGGCCGACGCCGGGGTCGACGTGGTGGTGATCGACACCGCCCACGGCCACTCCGCCCAGGTGGCCCGGGCGGTCGAGCGGGTGAAGCGGGAGTCCAACCGGCTGCAGGTCATCGCCGGCAACGTCGCCACCTATGACGCCGCCCGCGCCCTGATCGACGCGGGCGCCGACGCCGTGAAGGTCGGCATCGGCCCGGGCTCCATCTGCACCACCCGCATCGTCGCGGGCGTTGGCGTGCCCCAGCTGACGGCCGTCATGGACGCGGTCCGGGCGGCGAAGGACTCCGGCGCGCCGGTCATCGCCGACGGCGGCATCAAATATTCGGGCGACCTCGCAAAGGCCATCGCCGCCGGCGCGTCCGTCGCCATGATGGGCTCCATGTTCGCCGGCACGGACGAGAGCCCGGGCGAGGTCTTTCTGTACCAGGGCCGCTCCTACAAGAGCTATCGCGGCATGGGCTCCGTGGGCGCCATGGCCCGCGGCTCGGCCGACCGCTACTTCCAGAAGGAGGTGGACGGCCAGAAGCTGGTGCCCGAGGGCATCGAGGGCCAGACTCCCTACAAGGGTCCGATCGGCCCCGTGCTGCATCAGCTCGTCGGGGGGCTTCGCGCCGCCATGGGCTATGTCGGCGCCCCCACCATCGCCGAGTTCCAGAAGCGCGCCCGGTTCGTGCGCATCACCAACGCGGGCCTGCGCGAGAGCCACGTCCACGACGTGATGATCACGCGCGAAGCCCCCAACTACAGGCAGGGATAGGATGCTCTCTCGTTCCGCTCTCCCCGGCGACCCGAAGGGCGGCGCGAAGCAGCCAAACCGGGGTCCAGTCCTTCGGATGAAGTCCATGTCGTCGCTCGAACGGTCGCTTGTCCAACTCAGGCGCTGTTCACGCAAAGAACTGGGTCCCGGCCTCCGCCGGGATGAGCGGAGGGTTTGATGGACTGGGTTCGCGTCGTCACCCCCGAGCTGACCATGCTCAGCGCCACCCTGGTGCTGGCCTTCCTGCACATCTTTCTGCCCGCGGCGGGGCGCACCATGGCCAACGGGATCGCCTGGAACGCCGGGCCGCGCGACGGCGTGCCTCAGCGCCCGGGCATCGTCACCGAGCGGCTGGAGCGCGCGCAGGCCAACCTCTGGGAGACCCTGCCGCTGTTCATCGGGGCGGTGCTGATCGCCCATGTGACGGGCAAGGACGGGAGCCTGACCTTCTGGGGAACGCAGGCCTTCTTCTGGGGGCGGCTGGTCTACATCCCGCTCTACGCCCTGGGCGTTCCCTTCGTCCGCTCGTTCGCCTGGCTGATCGCCACCGGCGGCCTCGTCGCCGTCTTTATCGCCCTGTTCCTCTAAAGAGAGCCCTTGACCCCCTCAGCCCGCCTCGCCGCCGCCGCCAGCGTGCTCGACTCCATCCAGCACTCGCGCGCGCCGGCGGAAACGGTGCTGAAGGCCTGGGGGCAGTCGAACCGCTACGCCGGATCGAAGGACCGGCGCGCCATCGCCGACCGCGTCTATCGCGTGCTGCGGGCGCAGGGGCGGCTGGAATGGGCCATGGGCAGGAAGGACGGCCGCGCGCTCGTGCTCGGCTCGCTGGCCCTCATCGACGGCCTGAGCCTGCCCGAGATCGAGGCGCTGCACACCGGAGAAGGCTATGGCCCCGCGCCCCTGTCCAAGGGCGAGCGCGCCCGCCTGACCGCGCCGCCAGGCGAGCTTCCCGGCTGGGTGGCGGCGGGGCTCCCCGCCTTCGCGGCCGAGGACCTGAAGGCGCGGCTCGGCGACGGCTGGACGGCAGAGGCCGAGGCGCTCCTGCTTCCCCGCGCCCCCATCGACCTGCGCGTGAACGGCGCATTGGCCTCCGTGGAGGATGTCGAGGCAGAACTCCGCGCCGCCGGCCTCTCGCCCGAGCGCACCCCCTGGTCGGCCTGGGGCCTGCGCCTGCCGGCCGAGCCGCCGCCCAACGTCCAGGCGCTGGACGCCTTCAGGGCCGGCCGCGTCGAGATTCAGGACGAAGGCAGCCAGATCGCCTGCTGGCTGGCCGGCGCGAGGCCGGGGATGCTGGTCGTCGACTACTGCGCCGGCGGCGGCGGCAAGACGCTGGGGTTGGCGCAACAACTTTTCCCTTCTCCCCTGGGGGGAGAAGGTGGCTCGCGAAGCGAGACGGATGAGGGGGCGCGGTCCGCTGCCTCTCCATCAACCGAGCTGGCGCTGAACCCTCCCCCTCATCCGAGCGGCTCCGCCGCCCACCTTCTCCCCCGAGGGGAGAAGGGAAGCGCCGGTCCGTCTCGCCTCATCGCCTGCGACGTCGTCCAGAAGCGCCTCGACAACATCCGCCCCCGCCTCCAGCGCGCGGGTGTCGACGCCGAACTTCGTCGCCTCGGTCATGAAGGGCAGGGGGCCGAGGACCTCCTCGGCCAGGCCGACCTGGTGCTGGTGGACGCCCCCTGTTCCGGGTCCGGCACCTGGCGCCGCCGACCGGAGGACGCCTGGCGCCTTGACGAGGCCGAGGTCCAGCGCCTCCACCGCCTCCAGGTCGATATCCTCGCCCGCGCCGCCCGACTGGTGAAGCCCGGCGGCCGCCTCGTCTACGTCACCTGCTCCATTCTGACCGCCGAGAACGAGGCCTCCGCCGACGCCTTCGAGGCCGCGCATCCGGACTTCCGCCCCAGCCCCATCGCCGAGGCGCTGGACAGCCCCAACGTCACCGACGCCGCCCGCGAGCGCCTCTCCGCCCTCGCGAGCGGCCACCGCCTCCGCCTCTCCCCCGCCGCCACCCGGACCGACGGCTTCTTTATGTCGGCTTACAAGAAGGACCCGCTAACCTCATGACGGAGCACGAAAAGGTCCTGATCGTCGACTTCGGCAGCCAGGTCACCCAGCTGATCGCCCGCCGGCTGCGCGAGCTCGGCGTCTATTGCGAAATCCATCCGTTCAACAAGGCCGAAGCCCTGCTGGACAGCTTCGGGCCTAAGGCGATCATCCTATCCGGCGGCCCTTCCAGCGTGACGGAGGCCGACAGCCCGCGCATCGGCACGAAGGTCTTCGAGCTCGGCGTGCCCGTGCTGGCCGTCTGCTACGGCGAACAGCTGATGTGCGACCTCCTCGGCGGCAGGGTCGAGAGCGGCCACCATCGCGAGTTCGGTCGCGCCGACATCGTCATCGCGAAAGAGAGCCCGCTGTTCGCCGGCATCGGCGCGGTCGATCATCGCGAACCGGTGTGGATGAGCCACGGGGACAGGGTCGCCGCCATCCCGCCGGGCTTCGAGGTCATCGCCACCTCCTCCGGCTCCCCCTTCGCCGCCATCGCCGACGAGAGCCGCCGCTTTTACGGCGTTCAGTTCCATCCGGAGGTCCACCACACCCCGCGCGGGACGGAAATCTACCGCAACTTCCTCTTCGGCATCGCGGGGCTGAAGGGCGACTGGACCATGGCCGCCTATCGCCAGGAGCAGGTGGAGAAGATCCGCGCCCAGGTCGGCTCCGCCAAGGTGATCTGCGGCCTGTCCGGCGGGGTGGACTCCTCCGTCGCCGCCGTTCTGATCCACGAGGCCATCGGCGACCAGCTGACCTGTGTCTTCGTGGACACGGGCCTGCTTCGCAAGGGCGAGGCCGAACAGGTCACCAGCCTGTTCCGCAATCACTACAACATCCCGCTCGTGCACGTTGATGCGTCACGAGAATTCCTCGGGGCGCTCGCCGGGATCAGCGATCCCGAAACCAAGCGCAAGACCATCGGCCGCGTCTTCATCGAGGTGTTCGATCGCGAGGCGGCCAAGATCGAGGGCGCCGCCTTCCTGGCCCAGGGCACCCTCTATCCCGACGTGATCGAAAGCGTCTCGGCCTCCGGCGGGCCCAGCCACGTGATCAAGAGCCACCACAACGTCGGCGGGCTCCCCGACTACATGAAGCTGAAGCTGGTCGAGCCCTTACGCGAACTGTTCAAGGACGAGGTCCGCGCGCTCGGCCGCGAGCTCGGCCTCTCCGACGCCTTCGTCGGCCGCCACCCCTTTCCGGGGCCAGGCCTGGCCATCCGCATCCCCGGCGAGATCACGCCGGACGCCGTCGCCACCCTCCAGGAAGCCGACGCCATCTACCTGGAGGAGATCCGCAACGCCGGCCTCTACGACCAGATCTGGCAGGCCTTCGCCGTGCTCCTCCCCGTCCGCACCGTCGGCGTCATGGGCGACGCGAGGACGTATGAGAAAGTGCTGGCTCTGCGTGCGGTGACGAGCACCGACGGCATGACCGCCGACTTCTTCGAATTCCCCTGGCCCGTCCTCGCCAAGGCCGCCACCCGCATCGTCAACGAGGTGCGCGGCGTCAACCGCGTCGTCTACGACGTGACCAGCAAGCCGCCGGGGACGATCGAGTGGGAGTAGGGTGGGCTCAGCCCGCCAACACCTTCCGCAGCTGCGGATGCAGGTCTGGGTTAGCCGCCAGCACGGTGGCGCCGCTCCGGACGTCGCCTTCACCGTCGATGGTGGTGACGATCCCGCCGGCTTCGGTGACGAACAGTATCCCCGCCGCCACGTCCCAGGGCTTCAGGTTGCGCTCGTAGAAGGCGTCGTACCGGCCCGCCGCGACCCAGGCGAAGTCCAGCGCGGCCGAGCCCAGGCGGCGGATGCCCGCGACGCGCTGGCCGATCGCATGGATGTCCTTGATGGCCTGCGCGTGCCCCGGCTTGCCGATGAAGGGCAGGCCCGTGCCGATCAGGCTCTCGGCCAGGTCCTTGCGGCCCGCGACCCGGATGCGGCTGTCGTTCAGATAGCAGCCCTTGCCCTTCTCGGCCCAGAACATCTCGTTCATGACCGGGTTGTAGGTCACCCCGGCCACGATCTCCGCGGTCCCATCCGGCGCCCGCCGCTCCAGCGCCGCCGTGATCGCGAAGTGCGGCATGGCGTGCATGAAGTTGGTGGTGCCGTCGATCGGGTCGACGATCCAGGTGTGGGACTTGTCGGAGCCCTCGACCAGCCCGCGCTCCTCGCCCAGGAAGCCGTAGCCCGGCCGCGCCTTGGTCAGGAGCTCGAACAGGGTCTGCTCGGCCTTCACGTCCGCGGCGGTGACGAAGTCGCCCGGCCCTTTCCGCGACACCTGCAGGTTCGCGACCTCGCCGAAGTCGCGCAGCATCGGCCTCGCGGTCTTGCGGACCGCGTCCATCATCATCTGCAAAAGGGCGGAGGCGAGGGCCATGAGTGTCCAGGCAGTAGTGAGTAGGCAATAGGCAGTAGGGTCGATGCAGCCGGCCTACTGCCTACTGCCTAATGCCTACTGCCTCCAATCAGTCCGCCCGCCGGACGTATTCACCCGTGGCCGTATCGACCACGATCCGCTCGCCGGCCGACATATAGGGCGGGATCATGATGCGCACGCCGTTGTCGGCGATGGCGGGCTTGTAGGAGGAGGACGCCGTCTGGCCCTTCACCGTGGGCTCGGTCTCCGCGACCGTGAGCGTCACCTGATCGGGCAGCTCCAGGCCGATCGGACGCTCTTCGTGGCTCTCGATCACCACCTTCATCCCTTCCTGAAGATAGGGGATGCGGTCCTCGCCGACCCAGTCCTTCTGCAGCTCGATCTGCTCGAAGGTTTCGTCGTTCATGAACACCAGGGTGTCGCCGCCGTCGTAGAGATAGGAGTAGTCGCGCTGCTCCAGGGTGACGCGCTCGACCTTGTCCTCCGAGCGGAACCGCTCGGCCAGCTTGTTGCCGGTCTCCAGGTTCTTGGCCTCGACGTTGGCGAAGGCGCCGCCCTTGCCGGGCTTGACGTGGCTGGCCTTGGTCACGACCCACAGCCCGCCCTCGTGCTGCAGGACCATGCCGGGCTTGATCTGGTTGCCGTTGATTTTCATCGCTGTCCGGAAGGGAAATCGCCGCGCGCCCCGCGCGCCAGAGTGGCGCTGTCCCTAGAGGAAGCCGGGCGGATCGGCAACCGGGCTGAGGTGAGTACTGCTAGTGAGCCAGGGGTGAGCGGCCAAGCACCTCCGCCTGCGTCAGCGGCTCACCTCCGTGCTCACCCGCACTATTCACCACCGCTCAGTGCAGCGTCGGCCGCTCCCCGGCCTTCTTGCTCACCAGGTTGCCGATGCGGACCGCGCCGCCGGTGGGCGAGGCGATGAAGCCGGCCTGCGGGTCCAGCTTGCGCGCCTCGTGGGCATAGGCGGCGGCCAGACCCGCGCTCGACATGGCCGCGCTGATTTGCATCCAGCGGCTGTGCGGGCGAAAGGCGATCCACAGGGCGTTGACGGCCTGGAACATCCCCCACAGCCCCAGCGCCCGGCTGCGCTCGGCGCTTTCCGGCGCGTTCCAGATGCGGATGCCCGACAGGGTGGTGGTGGAGATCAGCGCCGGCAGCACCAGGCTTATGGGTCCGCGCGGCCGCTCCACGATCGGCTTCTTGCCGTCGCGGATGTGCTCCAGCTCCGGCCGGTGGGGCCTGACCAGGGCCGAGGCCAGCGCCGTGGCGACCACCGCGAAGCCGACCGTCAGCAGGGCTCCCGTCGCCACGTGTCGCGCGTCCCGGCCCTCGCTGTTCAACAGGCCCGTCGCGTGGTCCCGCGCCGCGTCCAGCGCCTCGTCGATGCTGCTCATGAGCGGGAAATCGCGCGGGCGGGGCAGGGGTTCCAGCCGCGATCGCCGCCTCAGTTCCCCGTCGCGCTCTTGTCGGGCTCGATCACGCTCATGGCGCTCTGGAGGTAGTTCTGCGCGCCCAGCTGTTCGATCAGCTTGTGCTGGGCCTCCAGGAAGTCGATGTGCTCTTCCGTGTCGGCCAGAATGCGCAGCAGGATGTCGCGGCTGACGTAGTCCTTGGCCGCCTCGCACTGGGTGATGCCGGGGATCAGGGTGTCGCGCCCGGCCAGCTCCAGCGCCAGGTCCGCGCCCAGGCACTCCACCGCCGTCTCGCCGATGGACAGCTTGTGCAGATCCTGCAGGTTCGGCAGGCCGTCCAGGAACAGCACCCGCTTGATGAGCATGTCGGCGTGCCTCATCTCGCCGATGCTCTCCTCGTAGATGATCTCGCCCAGCCGCTTCAGGCCCCAGCTCTCGAACATGCGGGCGTGGAGGAAGTACTGGTTCACCGCCGTCAGCTCGTTGGTCAGCACGGCGTTCAGCAGGCGGATGATGGCGGGATCGCCCTTCATGGCCGGGTCTCCGGGTTCGCGTCCGGCCGGGGAGGGCGGACTCAGCGGCTAGACCCGCAGCCCTAGCATGAAGTTCCGGGCGGCTGTCTACTTGAGAACAACTCGCGCTCTATTGAGATTGCGAGTGATTGTCCGTCGCGCTTGAGACTATTCGGCCGCCATGGCGAAGGCGGCCTGGCTGTCGTCGATCATGCGACGCATGTCGCACACGCACTTGGCGCACTGCGGCTTGCAGCCGTGGCGGTCGAAGATCTGCTTGGGTCGGCACGCGCCCTGCTCGATGGCGCGGGCGACATCACGCTGACGAAGGCCGTTGCAGTTGCAGACGTACACGAGGGGATCCGAGACCCGACTGAGAATGGTTCTCCATAGCAGTCTCCAGCTGTTCCTGCAAATCGTTCGCATGGTTGACGGCCGCGACCCGGCGGCGCACCTCCCGGTCATGCCACAGGCTCTCCAACGGCCGCCGTGCCGCCTCTACCTGATCACCCCACCGGCCGTGGCGGACCTGGACGCGTTCGCGCGCCAGCTGGAGTCGGCGCTCGCGGCCGGCGATGTCGCCGCCTTGCAGGTGCGGGTGAAGCCTGCAGCGGACGACGAGGTGCGAGCGGTGGTGCGGCGCCTCCTGCCCGTCGCCCAGAGCCACGGCGTCGCCGTCATCCTGAACGACCGGCCCGACCTGGCTCGCGAGCTGGGCTGCGACGGCGTGCATCTGGGCCAAGACGACGCTTCCGTGGCCGAGGCTCGCCGGCTCATGGGCCGGGACGCCATGATCGGCGTCACCTGTCACGACAGCCGCCATCTCGCCATGGAGGCGGCGGAGGCGGGCGCCGACTATGTCGCCTTCGGCGCCTTCTTCCCCACTGGCACCAAGGCGACCACGCATCGGCCGGAGCCCGCGATCCTCTCCATCTGGCAGGAGACCATGGAGATCCCTTGCGTCGCCATCGGCGGGATCACGGCGGAGAACGCCGCCGGCTTGGCGGCGGCGGGGGCGGATTTCGTGGCGGTCAGCTCGGGCGTCTGGGGCCATCCGGACGGGCCCGCCGCCGCCGTCAGGGCGATCGAGGCGGCCTTGAAGCCAGCGGGGGCCTGAACTTCAGGGGATGTTAGCAACCGCGTGGCTAAGGTGGGGGCGTAGATTACCTCCTGCCGAGACGTCATCCATGCCTCTGAGCCGCGCGCTCGATCCCCGCGATGCGACCCTGACGGCGCCGAGCCGTCCGGCGGCGACGGCGCCGGCCGCGGCGCGCCCCGCCGACCTCGGCGTCTTCGCCAATCCGATGGGGCCGCTGGCGGCCGTGCTGGCCGTGGCCATGCTGGTCGTCCTGTGCGTCAGCTTCGCCCGCAGCGCCGGCGTGGTGGCGGCCCTGTGGGGCGCCGGCGGCGTGGCCGCGGCCTTCTGGCTCAGGGGCGGTCGCGGGACGGCCTTCGATCTGACCTTCGGCGGCACCCTGGCGCTCGGCATCCTCGCCGCCGAGTTCATGGTGGGCAATTCCTCCATGCTCTCCGTCACCCTGACGGTCGCCAACATGATCGAGATCGTGGCCGCCGTGGTGCTGGCGCGCCGTTTCGTGCCGGGCCTTCAGATCGGCTCGGTGGACGGCCTGGCCCGCTATCTGCTCGGCGTCGCGGTGCTGGCTCCCCTGCCGGCCGCGGCCTTCGCCACCCTGGCGCTCACCCAGCTGAACGGCGCCGCCCCCTTGCCCACCTTCGGCACCTGGTGGTTCGGCCACGCGCTCAGCTTCGCCGTGGTGGGCGGGTTCGGCCTGGCCTTGAGCCCTCGCGAGCTGGTGCGCCTGCGCAAGCCCCTGCGCATGCTGGAGGCCGCGGCCCTGCTCGCCCTGATCGTCGCCGCCGCCTGGCTGGTGTTCGTCCAGCTGCATGCGCCGGTCAGCTGGGTCATGTATCCGCTGCTCATTCTCGCGGCCGCCCGGTTCCGCCTGATCGGCGTCATGGCCGGAGTGCTCGCGACCGCCGTCATCGCCATCGGCGGCGCCATGGTGGGCGAGGGCATGTTCAGCCGCTTCGTGGTCGATCTGTCCGACCGGGCCCTGATGGCCCAGATGCTGGTGCTGTTCGGCTATCTGCCGATCGCCATGGTCGCCGTCCTCCTGGAGGAGCGGGACCGGCTCGCCGACCGCGCCCGCGCGGGCCAGCAGCGGGCGGAGCGGGCTTCGGCGGCCAAGTCGCGGCTGCTCGCCAATGTCGCTCATGAGATCAAGAGCCCGGTTGGAGGCGTCATCGGCATCGGCGAGCTGTGGCGCGCGGGTCAGCTCGGCCCCGTGACGCCCCAGCAGGAGGAGATGGCCGCCATGCTGGTGAAGACGGCGCGGCAGGTCGAGAGCCTGTCGCACGACCTGCTGGATGTGGCGCGCGCGGAGTCCGGCTCGGTCAAGGTCGAGCTTCGCCCCACCGACGTCGTCGGGCTGATGGAGGACGTGAAGCGCACCGTCGCCCTGCGGCCGGAGGCCGCCGGCCTCCGCTTCGAGACCGCCTATGAGGGCGAGGCCCTGGTGGCCCTGGCGGATTCCCAGCGGTTGGCTCAGGTGGTCGGCAACCTCGCCACCAACGCGGTGAAATACGGCGCCGCCGGCGGCTCCGTCACCTTCGCGGCGCGGCAGGTCGGCGACCATGTCCGCATCGAGGTGATCGACCGCGGTCCCGGCCTCTCGCCCGAAAAGCAGGCCCAGCTGTTCGAGCCCTTCAACCGCCTTGGGCTCGAGCGCTCGGCCGTGGAAGGCCACGGCATCGGTCTGGCCCTCGCCAAGCGCCTGACCGAGCTCCAGGGCGGCGCCATCGGCGTGGTGTCGGAGCCCGGTCACGGCGCCTGTTTCTGGGTCGAGCTGCCCGCCGCCTGACGGCTTCCCGACACCGGCGTGCGGCGCGGCGTCGCGCGCGTTCCCGCACATGGACTTCGCCCGGACCGGGGCGTATGCCCTTACATCACCTAGGGCTTTTAGGGCGGGCAACACACCATGGACGCCGACGCGCTGCTGCTGTCGCGACTGCAGTTCGCCTTCACCATCGCCTTTCACATCCTTTTCCCGGCCTTCACCATCGGCCTGGCCAGCTTCCTGGCGGTGCTGGAGGGACTTTGGCTCTGGACCCGGCGGGAAGCCTTCAAGACCCTCTACCTGTTCTGGGTGAAGATCTTCGCCCTCAGCTTCGGCATGGGCGTCGTGTCCGGGGTGGTGATGAGCTATCAGTTCGGCACCAACTGGTCCGAGTTCATCCGGCTGACGGGGGGCGTCATCGGCCCGCTGCTGGCCTATGAGGTCCTGACCGCCTTCTTCCTCGAGGCCTCCTTCCTCGGCGTCATGCTGTTTGGCTGGAAGAAGGTCGGGCCGCGGCTCCACTTCCTGGCCACGGTGCTGGTCGCGATCGGCACCACCATCTCGGCCTTCTGGATCCTGTCCGCCAACAGCTGGATGCAGACGCCGCAAGGCTTCGAGGTCCTGGCCGACGGGACCTTCCGCGCCACCGACTACTGGCAGGCGATCTTCAATCCCAGCTTCCCGTCACGGCTCGTGCACATGCTGCTGGCGGCCTATCTGACCACGGCCCTGGTGGTCGCCGCCGCCTCCGCCTTCCGCCTGCTGAAGGCGCGACGGCAGGAGGGCGCGACCGGCGTGGGCGAAAGCCGCATCGCCCTTCTCATGGCGGTGGGGATGATCGCCGTCACCGCCCCGCTCCAGCTCTGGGCCGGCCACTGGTCCGGAGAGGTGGCGCACGAGCACCAGCCCTCCAAGCTCGCCGCCATCGAGGGCTATTGGGAGACCAAGGCGAACCAGCCCCTCCACCTGTTCGGCATGCCCGACCGGGAGGCTCAGAAGAACCACCTCCAGATCTCCATCCCCGGCGTCGGCAACCTCGTTCAGGGCGTGCCGCGCGACGAGCCGATCCAGGGGCTGGACGCCTTCCCGCGCGAGGACCAGCCGCCCGTCGCCATTCCCTTCTTCGGCTTCCGCATCATGGTGGGCCTGGGCCTGCTGATGATCCTGCTGGGGCTCACCGGCGCGGTTCTGTGGTTCAGGAAGCGGCTCTTCGACACCGCGTGGTTCCATCGCTTCTGCGTTGCCATGGGGCCGGCCGGCTTCATCGCCGTTCTGGCCGGCTGGATGGTGACGGAGGTCGGCCGTCAGCCCTGGGTCGTCTACGGCGTGCTTCGCACCAGAGATGCGGTCTCGCCCGTGATCGCAAGCCAGGTGGCGACCAGCCTCACGGCCTATGTCGTCGTCTACGCCATCGTCTTCACCGCCGGCGCCCTGTTCATCCTGCGCCTGATCGGCGAGGGGCCGGTGGCGGCCTACAGCGAGCCCGCGCCGCGCGAGCAGCGGCCCCCCGGCTGGGCGCTCGGCAAGGCGCCGGAGGACACGCCGGGAGACCCGTCATGAGCCTGGACCTCCCGCTGATCTGGGCCGGGCTGATCGCCGTGTCCGTCTTCCTCTACGTCATGCTGGACGGCTTCGACCTCGGCATCGGCATCCTCTTCCCGTTCGCGCGGTCCAAGGAGGATCGCGACGTGATGATGAACACCATCGCCCCGGTCTGGGACGGCAACGAGACCTGGCTGGTGTTGGGAGGAGGGGGGCTGCTGGCGGCCTTTCCGCTCGCCTATTCGGTGCTGATGCCGGCGCTCTACCTGCCCGTGCTGCTGATGCTCGCCGGGCTGATCCTGCGGGGCGTGGCCTTCGAGTTCCGCTTCCGCGCCCGGGATCGGGGCCGGGCCTTCTGGACCCGGATGTTCGCCGGCGGCTCGATCCTGACCACCTTTGCGCAAGGGCTGATCCTCGGCGGGTTCATCCAGGGCGTGACGGTCGCCGACGACCGCTTTGTGGGGGGCCAGTTCGACTGGCTGACGCCCTACACCCTGCTGGTCGCGGTGGGGCTGGTCGCCGGCTACGCCCTTCTGGGCGCGACCTGGCTGATGTGGCGCACGACGGAGCAGCTGCATGGCGACGCCCGGCGCTGGGCCGGCTGGTCGGCGGCCGCCGTCGCGGCGCTTCTGGTGGCGGTCAGCGTCGCCACCCTCCTGGTCCACCCCCAGATCGGCGAGCGTTGGGGGATCACGTCCGGCGCGGCGTTGGAGATCGAGCTCACGCGCCTCCTGCCCCTCCTGCCCATTCCGCTGCTGGGGCTGGCCGGGCTCTACATCATCTGGCAGGCGGTTCATCGCGGCTGGCACCTGGCGCCGTTCGTCGGCGCGCTGCTGGTCTTCCTGTCCGGCTATCTCGGCCTGGCTGCGGGCTTCGCGCCCTACATCGTTCCCTATGCGCTCGACTTCCGGCAGGCGGCGGCCCCGGACAATGCGCTCGGCCTGATGCTGGTCGGCACGGCGGTGATCCTGCCCATGATCCTGGGCTACACCGCCTGGGTCTACTGGGTCTTCCGCGGCAAGGTGACGGAGGAGGCCGGCTATCATCATTAGGCCCGTTCCTCCCCCTGATCCGGACGAGCCGACGTCCCCCCTCTGGAAGCGCCTGCTGTGGTTCGCAGGCCTGGCGATCACGGCCTCGTCAGCGACGGCGCTGATCGCCTATGCGCTTCGGGCCTTGCCCTTCGGCGCCGCGGGATAGACAGTCGCCGTCATGACCCGTGCGCTTCTCCTCGCCTCCGCCCTGGCCGTCGTCGCCGCTCCGGCCCTCGCCCAGAGCCAGCCTGGCGGCCGCTCCGGCAGCGATCTGACCCGTGACCTCAACTCGGCGCCGCCCGGTGCGGTCGCCGCCTCGCCCGCTTCCCAGCCGGTCGCCGCCCCTGTGGCGCCGGCTCCGCGCCCGGCGGCCGCCACTCCGACCATGGCGACGAACGCTCCGGTCCAGCGCCCCGCCGCCACGGCGCCGACGTCCGCCGCCAGACCCGCCGCGAACCCGCCCGCGCCTCCGGCGAACGTCCCGACCACCGCCCCGACCACCGCCCCGATCATCGCGCCCGCTCCGCCGCCGCCCGCTGTGCTGGACGCCGCCGCGCTTCGCGCCCTGCCGTTCGCCGTGGAGGTTCCGCGCGGTTTCGAGGTGGTGAGCCGCAGCCCCGCCCCGGGCGTGTCGATCTACCAGGTGCGCAAGGGCGGCGTGCCCTTCGTCATGATCTATGCCGGCGCCCAGTCGCAGTTCCCCATCTACGATGGCGAGCGGCGGCAACTGGGCGGCCGCACTTCGGTGGTGGTCACCGAAGACGGCAAGCGGCGCGCTCTTGAGCACCTGTTCGACCGCCCCGACGCGCCCCAGCAGATCCACGTCTGGGTCGCCAGCGTGGAGGACGCCGACAAGGACCAGGCCGAAGCCATCGCCCAGTCGGTCGATCCTCGCTAGGTCCTTTTCGCCGGCCGGCCGAGGCTCAGAGCACCTCGCGCCGGCTCAGGTGGATCAGCATGGCGATCAGGGCCAGCGCCCCCACGCCGCCGCCCAGCGCCAGGGCCGTGTCCGCCCGCCAGCTCTCGGTCGCCAGCATGTTCACCGGCATCTGCCAGGGGAAGAAGACGCCCATCTTGGCCGAGGTCGCGACGGTCGAGAAGAAGGTCCCGAAGATGCCGATGGACAGCGCCGGCACGAAGGAGGCGAACCGCAGAGCCGTCCACAGTTGAATCGCGATCAGCAGCAGGGCGGCCAACCCCATCCTGCCCAGGACGGTGAGCTGTTCGGTCCAGTCGATCGCGCCCGTCGGCGCGACCGCCGGCTTAACGAATCCCGCCAGCACGCCCGCGCCCCAGGTCAGGCCCAGCATCAGCAGGCTCATGGCCGCCACCAGTCCCAGCACGCAGATCAGCTTGGCGGCGTAGATGCGCCAGCGCGGGATCGGCAGCGCCCGCAGATGATCCCAGCTCCGGGAGCCGTGCTCCATGTGGGCGACCAGGGCGGTCAGCGCCGTCACGCTCATGGGCAGCATGAAGAAGGCCCAGATCGCCAGCCCGCTGGTCAGCACGATCTCCCAGGGCATCCCCCGCTCCCCGCGCATCAGGTTGAAGAAGGTGAAGACGGGGATCAGGCTGGGGGCCAGCAGCGCCAGCAGGCCGGCCAGCGAACGGTTCAGCTTGCGCGCCTCGACGGCGAGAACGGTGAGCATCAGGCGAACTCCGGCTTGCGGGCGACGGGCGAGGGGGGCATGACGGAGGCCTCGCGGTAGATGCCCTCCAGCGACCGGGGGCGCGCGCCGATGGAGAAGACGGCCAGGTCGTTGTCCACCAGCGCCTTGTTCAGGGCCGCGCAGGCGGTTCGGGCGTCGTCGCCGGGCCTCAGCCGCATCAGCAGCCCGGCGGGTCCCTCCGCCACGCTGAAGCCCCGGGCGCGGGCCAGGGCGGCGGCCCGGGGGCCGTCGTCGGTCTCCACGGCGATCTCCGGCTCCAGCTCCGCGCGGAGCCGCGCCAACTCGCCCTCCAGCACCAGCCGCCCTTGCGAAAGTATGCCGACGTGGGTCGCGGTTTGCTCGATCTCGCCCAGCAGGTGGCTGGACAGCAGCACCGTGGCTCCGGTCCGTTGCGGCAACTCCCGCAGGAAGCGGCGCATGTCGGCGATCCCGTCCGGGTCCAGCCCGTTGGTCGGCTCGTCCAGGATCAGCACGGGCGGCGCCCCCAGCATCGCCCGCGCCAGCCCCAGCCGCTGACGCATGCCGAGCGAATAATCGGAAACCCGCCGCCCCGCGTCCGCCGTCAGCTCCACCGCCTCCAGCAACCGGCCGGTCTCGGCCGCGGCCAAGCCCAGCAGCCGCCGCGTCAGCTCCAGGTTCTCCAGACCCGAGAGATTGCCGTAGAAGCCGTGCGCCTCCAGCAGGGCGCCGACCTTGCGCGCGGCCGTCACCCGGTCGCGCCCCACCTCGACCCCCGCCACCCAGGCTCGGCCGCTGCTGGGCCGGATCAGGCCCAGGAGCATCTTCAGGGTGGTGGTCTTGCCCGCCCCGTTACGCCCCAGAAAGCCGTAGACCGCGCCCTGCGGCACGCTCAGGCTCACCGCGTCCACGGCGCTTCGGCCCTTGAAGCGGCGGGTCAGGTCCTCGGTCTCGATCGCGGCGCTCATCGGCGGCTCCGTTTAAGTCGGAGCTAAAGGTTGCGAAGCGCGTGTCTTTAAGTCAAGATTAAAGATGAGACAGAATCTCGTACCCCTGAGAACCGCATGAGCCGCATCGATCTGGACCGCTTCCGCCGCCGCTGCGGCCAACTCCGCGCCCTCGCCTACGTGATGGTGATCAGCGTCGCCGTCCTTCTGGTCATCCTGCATCTGGTCGGCCCGGCCATGGCCTGGCGACGCGGCGACTCGGAGATCGCCAGGAGCCTGACGGCCGCAGCCATCCTGGCCTCGCCGTCGGTCTTCTATCTCTACGCCGTCTGGGCGCTGGGAGGCGCCATGGGCGAGCTGGCCAAGGGCCGGCTGTTCCAGCCGACGGTGGTGTCCACCCTGCGCCGCGTCGGCTTGGCCCTGGGGCTCGGAGGCGTGGCCAGCGTCTTCCTCGTGGTCAATCTGGCGCGGCTGGTCACCGGCGGCGGGTCCTATCTCCACTGGGACGTCTCGGGCATGACGCTCGGCATGATCGGCGGCGCGCTGTTCCTGCTGGGCGGGGTGGTGGAGCAGGCCGGCCGCGTCCAGGCCGAGCTGGACGAGATGATCTGAATGCCCATCCGCGTCACCCTGGACGAGGTCATCACCCGCAAGGGCTTGAAGGCCCGCGACCTCGCCGCCGAGGTGGGCCTGAGCGAGACCCAGCTGTCGCTGTTCCGCTCCGGCAAGGTGAAGGGCATCCGCTTCCGGACGCTCGCCCGGCTCTGCGCCGCCCTGCGCTGCCGGCCGCGCGACCTGCTCGACTACGACTTCGACCCCGCCGACCTGGCGGTCGACGACGGCGAGGAGGCTTAAGCCCGCGCTTGGTCGTGCTACAGCCCCGCTCATGAGCGCGCGCGAGATCGACGTCGTCATCCTGGGCGGGGGCCACAACGTCCTGGTCTGCGCCTTCTACCTCGCCCGCGCCGGGCTGAAGGTGACGGTGCTGGAGCGCCGCCATGTCGTGGGCGGCGCGGCGGTGACGGAGGAGTTCGCCCCGGGCTTCCGCAACTCCACGGCCAGCTACACCGTCTCCCTGCTGAACCCGACCGTCATCCGCGACATGGAGCTGGCGCGGCACGGCCTGCGGATCGTGGAGCGCCGCCTGTCCAACTTCCTGCCGCTGCCGGACGGCCGCTATCTGGCGGCGGGGGAGGGGCGCACCGCGTCCGAGGTCGCCAAGTTCTCCGCCCGCGACGCCGACCGCCTGCCCGAGTACGAGCGCCGCCTGGAGGCGATCGCCGCCGTCCTGCGCGACTGGATCCTCAAGGCCCCGCCCAATGTCGCCCAGGGCTGGGGCGCGGCGCTTCCGGAGCTGTTCAAGGCCGGAGGTCTGGCCGGGCAGGCGCGGGCGCTGGGGCTGGAGGGTCAGCGCGACCTGCTCGACCTCTTCGCCAAGTCGGCGGGCGACTGGCTGGACGGCTGGTTCGAGAGCGAGCCGATCAAGGCCCTGTTCGGCTTCGACAGCGTGGTCGGCAACTATGCGTCGCCCTACACGCCGGGCTCCGCCTACGTCCTGCTGCACCACGTCTTCGGCGAGGTGAACGGCAAGACCGGCGCCTGGGGCCACGCCATCGGCGGCATGGGGGCGATCACCCAGGCGATGGCGAAAGCCTGCGCCGAACAGGGCGTCGACATCCGCCTCGACAGTCCCGTCGCCGAGGTGCTGACGGAAAAGCGCCGGGCCGTGGGCGCCGTCACCGAGGCGGGCGACGCGTTCCGCGCCCGCGCCGTGGTTTCCAACCTCCACCCGCGCCTCTTGTTCGACAAGGTCGATCCGGCGGCGGTCCCCGTGGACTTCCGTCAGCGCATCGCCGGCTACCGCTCCGGCTCCGGGACCTTCCGGATGAATGTGGCGCTCGCCGAACTTCCGCGCTTCACCGCGCTGCCAGAGCCCGGCGACCACCTGACCGCCGGCATCATCATCGCGCCGAGCCTCAGCTACATGGACCGGGCGCACGCGGAGGCGCGGCTGCACGGCTGGTCGCGCGAGCCCATCGTGGAGATGCTGATCCCCTCGACGCTGGACGACACCCTGGCGCCGCCAGGCCGCCACGTCGCCAGCCTGTTCTGCCAGCACGTCGATCCGGAGCTCGCCGACGAGCACCGCGACACGGTGGCGGACCTGATGATCGAGACGGTGGACCGCCACGCGCCCGGCTTCAAGGCCTCGGTGCTGGGCCGGCTGGCCCTCGGCCCTCGCGATCTGGAACACCGCTTCGGCCTGGTCGGCGGCGACATCTTCCACGGGCGGCTGACGCTGGATCAGCTGTTCAGCGCCCGCCCCGTGCTCGGCCACGCCGACCACCGCATGCCCGTTCCCGGGCTCTATCTCTGCGGCTCCGGCGCCCACCCCGGCGGCGGCGTCACCGGCGCTCCCGGCCACAACGCGGCGCGCGCGGTGCTGAAGGATCTGAAGCGGTAGGCCGTAGGGTTGCGGTCATCCGCGGAAATCTCTGGTCAGCCGCCGTCGGAGTTGAGCAACAGCCGTTCGGTCTCCGCTGTCCTACTGCCTACCGCCTACAGCCTGAGACCCCCCTTCAGGCCGTCTCCCCGCCCATGGCCTTGATCAGCGCGTCGCGGACGGCGCTTTCGGTGAAGGGCTTCTGGATCGTGGGATGGCCGCGCCAGTCGTCGGGCAGGCCGCCTTCGCCATAGCCGGTGGAGAAGACGAAGGGCACGCCCCGGGCCTTCAGCGCGTCGGCCACCGGAAAGACCGCGCGGCCGGCGACATTCACGTCCAGCAGGGCGGCGTCCAGCGCCTCGTCCGTGGCCATGGACAGGCCGTCGTCGACATTGGCCGCCGGCCCCACCGGCGAACAGCCCATGTCCTCGAGGATGGTCTCCAGCAGCATGGCGACCAGGCTCTCGTCCTCGACGACGAGCACGCGGCGGCCCGACAGCACGTCAGTCATGGTGATCCCTCCCATCCAGCGGAATGGAGAACTCCGCGACCAGTCCGTCCGGCAGGTAGCTCAACTTCACCTCGCCCGAAAGGTCGTGCCGCACATTGCGCTCGATCAGTCGGCTGCCGAAGCCTCTGCGGGTCGGGGTTCCCGGCGGCGGGCCGCCCGCCTCCTTCCACGTCAGCCGCAGGCGCCGCTCCGGGCCTTCACCCAGCGACCAGTCGACCAGCACCCGGCCTCCGGGCGCGGACAGGGCGCCGTATTTGGCGGCGTTGGTGGCCAGTTCGTGGAAGATCATGCCCAGCGACAGGGCCTGGGACGGCGACAGCGACAGGCGCGGCCCGTTCAGCAGCACCCGCGTGACGCCGTGGGCTTCCGTCTCGTGCTCCAGGACCTCGTGCAGCTCCGCGCCTTCCCAGTGGCTGCGGGTCAGCAGGTCGTGGGTGTGCGACAGCGACAGGAGCCGGGCCTGGAAGCTCTCGGCGAAGGTCCGGGGTTCGGGATGGCTCCGGGCCGTCTGCATGGCGATCGACTGCACCGTGGCCAGGGTGTTCTTCACCCTGTGGTTCAGCTCGTCGATCATCAGCTTCTGCCGCTCCGTGGCGCGGGCCTGCTCGGTGACGTCGTAGCCCTGAACGAAGATGCCCACGACCTCGCCCGCCTCGTTGCGCACGGGCTGGTAGATGAAGTTGAGGAACACCTCCTCCATCCGTCCGTCGGCGTTCATCAGCCGGATGTCGACGCCGCGCCCCTCGAAGGGCTCGCCGGTGTGGAAGACCTGGTCCAGCAGCTCGATGAAGCCCTGGTTCTCGACCTCCGGCAGGGCCTCCTTGACCCCTTTGCCCAGCACGTCGCGGCCGCCGACAAGGCTGCGGTACGCCTCGTTGGCCAGCTCGAAGACGTGCTCGGGACCGCGCAGCACGGCGATGAAGCCGGGGGCCTGCATGAACAGTTCGACCAGCCGGTTCCGTTCACCCTCCAGCCGGATGTTGTCCGCCTGTACGTGCCGGGCGCGCCGCAGCACGTCGCCGCCGATGATGGCGTCCAGCGCCGAGACCGCGCGCGCGGTCTGGCCCTCCGCCACCTGCCGGCGCAGGTTGACCAGTTCGGTGACGTCGGTGGTGTGTTGGAGGATATAGGCGATGCGGCCCGACCCGTCCCGGATCGGCGTATGGGTGGCGCTCCAGAACCGCTCTTCGTAGACGACCTCGCCGGCCGCCCCCAGCACGGGCATGGCGTAGGGGATCAGGGCGATGTGATCCGCCTGGCCGGTCGCCAGGACCCGCTCGAAGGAGGTTTTCAGCTGCCGGACGTTTTCCGGGGCCTCGTCGCTGGGGCCCGCGTTGAACACCTCGAACACGGGGCGGCCGACCAGCGCTTCTCGGGTCGAGCCCACGACCTCGAGATAGGCCTCGTTCATGCCCGCATAGCGCAGGTCCGGCGTCAGCAGCATGTAGGGGTTGGGCGAGGCGTCGAACGCCGCGGCCAGCTCGGCGTCGATCGCCCCGCTCTTCGCCAGTTCCTTCAAGGAAGTCCGATCCCCGCCCTTACGGCGAAGCTAAACGCCTCAGATCGGGAGTGGTTCTCGATAAGACGCGGTTCGCTTAACAATGAGGATCATGCCTGTGGATGACCCGATCGCGGAGGTGGGAGAGGGGCGGCTTCGCGGCAAGGGCGGCGACGGCGTCCGCCGATTTCTCGGCGTGCCCTACGCGGCGCCCCCGCTGGGTCCTCTGCGCTGGCGGCCGCCTGGGGCGCCGCTCCCCTGGTCGGGCGTCAGGGACGCCTCCAGCTTCGGCCCCATCGCCCCGCAGCCGGTCTTTCCGGGCGATCCGGGCGTGGGCGCCGAGCCCATGTCCGAGAACTGCCTGGCCCTGAACGTGTGGGCGCCGGATGGGGCCCGCAGTCTGCCGGTGCTGGTCTGGCTGCACGGCGGGGCCTTCTACGTCGGGTCCGGCTCCGCGCCCCTTTACGACGGCGCGGCCCTGGCGCGGCTGGGGCTGGTCGTGGTGACGCTGAACTATCGGCTGGGGCGGCTCGGCGTATTCGACCATCCGGCGCTGGCGGCCGAGCGCGACCCGGCGGAGCCCTCCGTCACTTACGGCCTCTTGGACATGGCCCAGGCGCTCCGCTGGCTGCGGGCCAACCTGCCCGCCTTCGGCGGCGACCCCGGACGCATCACCCTGATGGGCGAGTCGGCGGGCGGGGCGGCCGTGCTGCGGCTGATGCGCTGGGAGGCGGCGAGGGGTCTGTTTCACCGGGGGGTGGTGCTGTCCGGCCTGGGAGGGGAACGGGCCACGGCGCTGGCCTCGCTGCGCGCCCGGACGGCGGAGATGTTCCCCGGCGACGCCGACAGCCTCCGCGCCCTGCCGGTCGAGGCATTGCTCCGGCCCAGCCCGGACTTCTACGGCGGCGATCTCCTGGTCCGCGACGGCGTTGTCGTGCCGGAGGATCCGGCGGACGCCTTCGCGGGCGGGCGGCAGGTTCCGATGCCGCTGATGCTCGCCTCCACCAGCCGCGAGATCGGTCCGGTCGAGAGCGACCGTGCCTATGGCGGCCTGCTGCGCCGCTTGCCCGCAGGGTGGCGCGAGCGGCTGGAGACGCTCTACGGAACCGACCCGGACGCGCGCGGCGCGCTGCTCGGTGACCTGCTGTTCACCGAGCCCGCCCGCCGCTTCGCCGACCTGCACGCCCGCGCCGGCCATCCGGCCTGGCTCGCCCGCTTCGACCTGCACCCCGGCGGCACGCCCCACGCGGGCGAGCTGCCCTACATCTTCGGAAACCTGCCTCCGGTAGCCTCCAAGGGCGACAGGGCCGTGGCGTCCGACCTCGCCGCGCGCCTCGCCGCCTTCGCGCGGGGAGAGCCGCCGGGCCCCGACTGGCCGGCGCACGTCGCGGGTGCGACGGCGCAGATGACCTTCACACCCTCAGGCCCCCGGGTCGCCCCCATCTCCCATCGGGAAAGACTGGAGGCGGTCGCCGCCTGCCGCGTCGCCATGTCCGATCAGCCCGGACCGTGGCCCTGAGCGGGGGAACCGGCGCCGACCGGGCGGCTTCTCGGTCATCATGAGGCGGAGGCGAGGATGAGCCGGATCGGTCTGGGCCTGGTGGGCGTCGGCAAGATCGCGCGCGACCAGCACCTGCCCGCCATCGCCGACAACCCGGACCTCCAGCTGCTGGCGGTCGCCAACCGCTCGCCGGCGCAGGTCCATGTTCCATGCCACGGCTCGCTCGAGGCCCTGCTGGACGCCGAGCCCGACGTCGCCGCCGTCTCGGTCGCCACGCCTCCCGTCGGCCGCTACGCCATAGCGCGCACGGCCATCGAGCGGGGCCGCCACCTGATGCTTGAGAAGCCGCCGGGCGCCACCGTCTCGGAGGTGGAGGACCTGATCGGACGGGCGACGGACGCGGGCGTCACCCTCTTCCTTACCTGGCACGCGCGCGAGGCGGCGGGCGTCGAGGCCGCCCGCGCCTGGCTTGCGGACAAGACCGTCCGCCGCGTCGAGGTGATCTGGAAGGAGGACGTGCGCCGCTGGCACCCCGGCCAGCAGTGGATCTGGGAGCCGGGCGGCCTTGGCGTCTTCGACCCCGGCGTCAACGCCCTGTCGGTGGTCACCGCCGTCCTGACCGAGCCCATGGTGCTCCAGGAGTCGGCGCTGGATTTCCCCGCCAATCGCGCCGCCCCCATCGCCGCCGACCTGCGCTTCGCCACCCCCTCGGGGGCGGAGGTCGCCGCCGCCTTCGACTGGCGCCAGACCGGACCCCAGACCTGGGACGTTCGGGTGGAGACGGATGGCGGAAGCCTGCGCCTCATCGAGGGCGGCGCCCGCCTCTTCATCGACGACGCCGAACAGGCCACGGGCGACGACCGGGGCGAATACCTTCGCCTCTACGCCCGTTTCGTGGAGCTGATCCGGGCCGGCCGCTCCGACGCCGACCTGGCCCCCTTCCGCCACGTCGCCGACGCCTTCATGCTCGGCCGCCGCAGGGAGGTGGAGCCGGTGGAGGACTGAGAGCCTCCTCCCTCCCGCTCATCCCGGCTTCCGCCGCGATGAGCGGATCAGGTGGCGGAAAACGCCCACTCGATCCGCCGCCGGTACACCGCCCCAGGCTCCAGCCGGGCGCTCGGGAAATCGGGCCGGTTGGGCGCGTCGGGGAAGACCTGCGGCTCCAGGCACAGGCCGAAGCCCTGCGGATAGGCCTTGCCGCCCTTGCCGACGATCGAGCCGTCCAGGAAGTTGCCGGTATAGACCTGCAAACCCGGCGCATCGGTCGACAGCGCCATCCGCCGTCCGCTTTCCGGATCGTCCAGCCGCGCGACGCAGCGCATCCCTGAGCCGTTCAGGACCAGGTTGTGGTCGACGCCGCCGGCGACCTCCAACTGCGGATCGGCCTCGGTCAAGGCGTCGCGGATCAGGCGCGGCCGGCGGAAGTCGAACGGCCCGCCGTCCACGCCCTTCAGTTCGCCGGTGGGGATCAGGGTCTCGTCCACCGGTGTGAAGGCGTCCGCGTCCAGCCACAGCGTCTGGTCCGCCGCCCGCCGCTCGCCCTCGCATCCGCGCAGGTTCCAGTAAGCGTGGTTGGTCAGGTTCACCACCGTGGGCGCCTCGCTCTCCGCCGTCAGCTCCGCCGACAGCCGCCCGTCCTCCGACAGCCGCCAGTGGCAGGCGACCGTCAGATTTCCGGGATAGCCTTCCTCGCCGTCCGGGCTGAACAGCGTCAGCCTCACGGAGTCCTCCGTCAGGGCGTCCACCGCCCACAGCCGCTTGTCGAAGCCGACCCGCCCCCCGTGCAGATGGTTTGGGCCGTTGTTGCAGGCCAGCCGGTGCTCGCGCCCGTCGAGGGTGAACCGGCCGCGAGCGATGCGGTTGGCGTAGCGCCCGATCGTGCCGCCGAAATAGGCGGTGTGCGCCAGATATTCCTCGGGCTGGTCGTGCCCCAGCACCACGTCTGCGACCCGTCCCTCGCGATCGGGGCAGAGCACGCTCTGCAAGGTCGAGCCGAGCGTCAGCACCGTCGCCGAGACGGCGCCCGCCTCCAGGGTGATCGCCTCCACCGCCTGGCCGTCGGGAAGGGTTCCGAAGGGGCGCCGCGTGACTGTCATCGCCCCACAACGCGTCAGAGCGGAACGGGCTTCGGAAACGGCCGGCTGAGATGGCGCGAGCCCGCGAGGCCGAAACGCCAGGGCGTCTCCGCGCCCTTGGTGATGCCGATGCGCGGGCCGGTGATCACAGGGGCGTCCTCCGTCCCTCTACTGAGGGAAAACGGCGGCTCGATCATGTTCAGCCCGTCGTGCTCGCCCGTCACCCCCAGCGCCTGGCACAGCCGCGCCGGGCCGGAGCACAGGGCGCGCGGATCGCTGACGCCCCGCCGCTCAGCCATGATCTCCAGCCCCCGCGTGGGCTCCAGCGCCCGGATCAGCACAGCGCCCCCGGGCTCTTCGCCGCACACCAGGTTCAGGCACCAGTGCAGCCCATAGATGCGATAGACATAGGCCCGCCCGACCGGCCCGAACATGGCCGCGTTCCGCGCCGTCGGCCCGCGATAACTGTGCGAGGCCGGGTCCGTCCGATCGTAGGCTTCGGTCTCGACGATGATCCCGCCCAGGCCGGCCAGCAGCAGCTCGGCTCCGATCAGCGCCCGCGCCACCTCCGCCGGATGGCGGCGGAGGTTCAGGCGGCCCTCGTCTCCTTCAGGTGCGGCTGGCCGGTCCATGCCGCAACGCTAACGCGCCTTGCCGGCTCGGGGCCAGACGGGCCGCCGGCCGTCGCCTCAGCGCAAAAGGCCGTTCAGGAAAACATGCCGTTCGTGTCGGGATTGATGCGGAAGTTGTTTTCGGCGGACTGCAACCTGACGACGCTGCAAATCGGCCGACGCCAAATCTTTTTCTCGCTGGCCGGAACGATCGTCGGAATTGGCGCAGATTCAAGGTGATTTTCCATGGTCGCGGCTCCCGAAAGGTCGATCACCGCACCGTGCAGAGCGCCCCCGAAAACTTGTCTACACTGCTGCTATTCTGAACACAACACTGTTAGTTCATGCGCCGAAATCAGACAGATTTCTTCACCAGCCGCGTATAGAGATTCCACGCCGACACGGTGACGCAGACGCCTCCGATCAGCGCCAGGGCCCAGGCCACCACCGTGGTCTCGCCCATGGGCGAGGGCTGCTCGGCGGCCAGGCGGAAGGCGGCGGCGGAGAAGGCGCAGGCCGCCAGCCCCACCCCGCCCATGATCAGGAAGGGGCCGACCTGGGTCCAATCCGTGCCGGGGCGGGCGCTCTCCTCGGCGCGCACGATGGCGACGGGCTGGCCGCCCTCGTCCTCGAACAGCGGCTCCTGCCCCGGCGTGGCGGGGGCGCCCCGTTCGGCCTCTGTCCACACCGGGCGGGGCGGGAAGGGGTCGGCCTCCGTCGGCGGGGTCAGCACCAGGGCGGGCGCCGGCCGGTCGGGCCACTGGATCGGCGGCGGCGCGAAGCCGGCGGCCGGCTCCGGCAGCGGCTGGGGCTGCATCGGAACGGGTTGCGGCGCCGACGTCTCGGCTGCGGGCGCGGCTTCGGCGGGGGCCGGCTTCGGCTCGAACGGACTCAGGCCCGGCAATGGCCCCAAGGTCATGGTGGGATAGGGCGACATGCGCTGCATGGCCAGGACCATGGGGCGAGGCATCGCGGGCGCGGGCTCGGGTTCGACCGGCGGCTCCGGCTCGGTCGTGACGACCGGCTCCGGCTCCGGCTCCGGCTCTGGCTCTGGGGGCTGCGGCGCGAGCGGCGACCCCTGGGGGGCGTGCTCGGCGTGCTCGGATTCGGCGGGCGGCGCCGCCGTCTCGGGGCGGACAGGCTCCGGCTCCGGCGTCGGCTGGGCGGCCAGCGCCTCGCCGAGGAGCGCGGCCACGGCGGCGGTGCGCGCGTTCACCGGGTCAGGTCCCGATGCGGCCGGAGGGTTCTCTGGTTCGGGTTGAGTCTCCGGCTCCGGCGCGGGCGCCGGCTGCGCCTCCGGCGCGGGCAGGGGCGCGGCCAGCAGTTCGGCCAGGGCCACCGGCGACTGCGGGTCGGCCTGAAACAGGGCGCGCTCGGCGGCGCGGCGGCGCAGCCGGGCGTCGGGACCAGGAGCCTCCGGCGCCGCCAGGAAGGCTTCCGCCGCGGCGCTCGCCTCGCCCGCGTTCAACCGCGAGACGACGTCGGTCCGCCGGAAGCCGTCCACCCCCAGCGAGAAGGCGAAGGAGGCCAGGGCGTCGAACTGGTGCTGGTTGAGCGGCGCCCGGACCTCGCCGTTCAGCGCCTCCACCACCGGCAGCAGATCGTATTGCAGCAGGAGCTCGGCGTCGCTCTCCGACACCTGCAGCCCCTCGCGCGCGGAGCGGGTGTGGCCGTAGCCGATCACCCAGCGCCCATCCTCGCGGCGGACGGCCCGAGGGCGGAAGCCTTCGAAGCTCTTGATCAGGATGACCCCGGCGCGGGACACCTTCATGCGCCCAGGGCCTACAGGTTTGGCGGTCGCTTCGGACACGGTTCTGACCCAAAAAGAGACGGGCGCGCTCGCCCTGGGGGCGAACAGGCAAGGGCCGCGCCGCGCTCCTCTCTCAGAGCAGTATGACCCCCGCAAGGCCGAGGAAGGACAGGAAGCCGATGGTGTCGGTGATCCAGGTCACGAAGACGGGCGAGGCCACCGCCGGGTCGCGGTCCAGCCGGTCCAGCATCAGCGGGATCAACGTGCCCGCCAAGGACGCCGCCACCAGGTTGATCAGCACCGCCAGCCCGATGGTCAGGCTCAGCATGGCGTCCTGGAACCAGGCCCCGGCGATCAGCGCCAGCAGCCCGGCGATCGTCACGCCGTTGAAGGCCCCCACCATCAGCTCGCGCCCCAGCACCCGCACCGCGTTGGCCGAGCTCAGCTCGCGGGCCGCCAGGGCCCGCACCGACACGGTCAGGGCCTGCGTCCCGGCGTTGCCGCCGATGGAGGCGACGATGGGCATCAGCACCGCCAGCGCCACCAGGGCCTCGATCTCCCCCTGGAACTGGCTGATGACCCAGGAGGCGAACAGCGCCGTGCCCAGGTTCACGATCAGCCAGGGGATGCGCGAGCGCACCACGCCGAACACGCCCGCCGCCCGGCTCTCGTCCGACACGCCGGCCAGTCGCAGGATGTCCTCGCGGTTCTCCTCCTGGATGATGTTGACGATGTCGTCCACGGTGATCTGGCCCACCAGCCGCCCCGCCGCGTCGATCACCGGCGCGGAGATCAGGTGGTATTTCTCGAAGATGTAGGCGACCTCTTCCTGGTCCTGGTCGACCGCGATCTCGTTGATCGGCTCCATGATCTCGGCCAGCGCCGTAGCGCGCGGCGCCCTGAGCAGCCGGCTGACCGGCACGCCGCCGACGGGGCGGTTCAGCGGGTCGACCACATAGATGTCGAAGAACAGTTCGGGCAGATCCTCGCCCTGGCCGCGCACATGGTCGATGGTGTCGCCGACGTTCCAGAACTGGGGCGCGGCCATCACCTCGCGCTGCATCAGGCGGCCGGCGGTATCCTCGCCGTAGCCGAGCGAGCTTTCGATCGCCGCGCGATCCGTCTCCGGCATGGCGGCCAGCACCCGCTCGCGCTGGTCGGCCTCCAGGTCCTCGACGACGGCGGCCGCGTCGTCGGAGTCCAGCTCCTGCAGCGCCTCGGCCAGGGCCCCGGCGGGCACCCGCTCCAGCACCTCCTCGCGGATGCCGTCGTCCAGTTCCGGCAGGGTGTCGGCCAGCAGCTCCGGCGGCAGCCAGACCGTCACCACCGCCCGATGCTCGGCCGTCAGAAAGCCCATCAGGTCGGCCACGTCGGCCGGGTGCAGGTCCTCCAGGAGGCCCCGCAGCTTCAGCCCCTCGCCGGCGTCGGCGGCGTCCACCACCGTCTCCACGAAGGCGGGCGTCAGGACATAGTCCTCGTCCAGGGCGTCGTGTTCGATGGCGGGATCCAGTTCGGACGTGTCGCTGGTCAAGCTCACGCGGCGTCCTCCCTGAAGAAGATCAGCTATCTAGCCGATGGTTGTCCCTGAATCGCAGCGACGCCGGACCGAAGCGCAGGCGTCCGTCGCTCTCTTGCCCACGGGAGGGCAGGGGTCAAGCCGGCCATAGGCGTTTGCGCGCAAAGGCGTGGCCGGAGCCCGACTTGAGGTAGAGCTCGAATGCGTTGGCTTGGGCGCGGTCGCTAAAGGCGATGTAGGTCACCAATCGCCAAGGCATGTGCTTGGACGTGTGCCCGGACTGCCCGCTGTTGTGTTCTGCAAGCCGCGTCTTCAGATCGCCGGTGACGCCGACGTAGCGCTGCGCAGAACCGCTGAGACTCTCAAGCAGGTAGACATAGTGCATGGCGGCCCCCGAAGGTCGCTATGCCTGAACCGGCCCTGCTTCGCCAAGGCTTCGCAGGGCATCCTGCTTCTGCCCTTTACGGCCTCCGCAGGACGAAGTCCTGCGAAGCCCGAAGGGCGAAGCAGGATGGTGCGGTCGAGAAGACTCGAACTTCCACGGGTTGCCCCACAGCGACCTCAACGCTGCGCGTCTACCAATTCCGCCACGACCGCTCGCATCGGAGAGCGGGGGGAATAGAGGAGGTCGCGGGGAAAGGGAACCCCCCGGAACAGCGCTTTCGACTCCGGCGTTTGTGTCTGTTCGAAAGGAGACAGACCATGCGCAAGCTGCTCACCACGAGCGCCGCCTGTCTGGCGGCCCTGATGATCCCGGCCGCGGCCGAGGCCCAGAACGGCAACGGCAACGGCAAGGGCAATGGTGGCGGGGCCAAGGCCGAGCGCGGCCAGGACCGCGGCGGCGGTGGCGAGAACCGGGGGCGCGGCAACGGCGGCGGAAACGGCAACGGCGGCGGCCAGGAGCGGGGCGGCGGCGACGATCGCGGCCGGGGTCGCGGCGGCGACCGGGTCGAGGTGCGCGCCTCCCCCTCCGGAGCCGTGGTGATCCAGCGCGGCGACGATGACCGGGGCCGGGGCCGGGGCTCCGACGACCGGCGCGAGATGCGCGACGAGATCCGGCGCGAGGTGCGCCGCGCCGTGGAGGATCGCACCGGCGTGGTGATCGTGCGCGAGGACCGCGCGCGCAACCTCATCCCCGGCTGTCCGCCGGGCCTGGCCAAGAAGAACAACGGCTGCCTGCCGCCCGGCCAGGCGCGCCAGATCGCCTCGGCCCAGGCCTGGGCGCCTCAGAGCAGCTGGGATCGGCTGTGGTGGAACGACGGCGACGACGACTGGCGCTACCGCGACGGCTATCTCTACCGCGTGACCGACAACAACGGCGTCAGCGGCTGGCTGCCGGTGCTCGGCGGCGCCCTGGGCCTCAACCAGGTCTGGCCCCAGCAGTATGAGTGGCGGCCCGCGCCCGCCTACTATGCCGACTACTGGAACCTGCCCGACCGGTACCAGTACCGCTACGCCGACGGCGTGCTCTACGGCGTGGACCCCGAGACCCAGGCCATCGGCGCCGTGGCCGCCCTGCTGACGGGCCAGCCCTGGACGGTGGGCCAGCCCATGCCGACCGGCTTCGACGTCTACAACGTGCCCTACGCCTATCGCGGCCAGTACATGGACACCAACGACGCCTGGTATCGCTACAACGACGGCTACGTCTACCAGGTCGATCCGACCACCCAGCTGGTCCAGGCCGTCATCCAGCTCCTGGTCTGAAGGGAGAAAGCATGATGCGACTGATGGTGATCTCCGTGGCGGCGGGCGCCCTGCTCGCCGCCTGCCAGCCGGCCGCCGAGGAGGGCGCCGAGAAGGCTCCCGCGGCCGCAGCTGAAGCCGACCGCACCCTGGCCCAGGCGCTCGGCGGCGCGCTGAAGGCCACGGCCGAGAACGCGGGCCTCGGACAGGTGCTGGAGGGCGCCGGCCCCTACACCGTGCTGGCCCCCACCGACGCGGCCTTTCAGACCGGCGGCGACGCTCTCGATCTCCGAGACGAGGCCGAGAAGGCGCCCGCCGCCGCCCTGGTGCGCGGCCACCTCCTGCCCGGCGCCCTGACCCGCGCCGACATCGAGGCGGCGCTGGCCAGACAGTCGGACGGCAAGGCCGAGGTGCGCACCCTGGACGGCGGCTCCGTCACCTTCAGCCGCGACGGCCAGGGCGTTCTCGTCACCGCCGCCAACGGCGCCACGGCCCGACTGACCGCCCAGGAAACCCGCGCCTCCAACGGCGTCATCCAGCCCGTCGACGCCGTTCTGGTCCCCAAGGCCGGCTGAGCGGGGCGGGAACAAGAGCGCCAGCGTGACGGTTGGCTGGGCGAATGACGCCGTTGGCTCTCCTTCTCGCGCTTCAGCAGACGCCGCCCGCGCCTCAGGCGCCGCGGCCGGAGCCGGACGTGTCGCTGGAGGTCACGGTTCGGGCCGACGAGGTGCGCTGGCGCCAGACCGGCGCCCTGACCCTTCGCGCCTGGGCCGAGCCCGCCGGCGTCAAGGTCGAGGAGTCGGTGTCCACCGGCCTGCCTCGGCCGATTCCGGCGCAGGTCACCTTCCGCAATGTGGAGTGGCGGCTGACGGTCGCCGCCGCCCTGGCCGAGGCCATGGGGCTGGACGCCCAGCCGAAGGATCAGTCGCAAACCCGAACCGAGGAGGAGGAGGAACCATGAAGGGCTGGATGGTGACGACGGCGGCTGTGGCCGCGCTGGGATGGGCCGGGGCGGCGAGCGCCCAGACCACCCCTTACAATCCGCAGGCCGGCGGCCAGGCCGCGATCCAGAGCAGCGTGCAGACGGGCCAGTCGGCCCAGACGCGGCCCGCCCCGGTGCGGCCGGTGCAGCCCCTGTCCGAGCGCAACCGCACGACCTACGCCTCCGCCTCGGAGGAGCCGGACGTCCTGCTGGACGTGCCGAACCTGTCGGTGGAGGAGATCCAGCTGGAGGTGGACAACCTGGAGGTCCATGTGGCGCTCGACGCCCGGCTGGCGAACCTGCTGAAGCTGACGGCCGGCGCCGACGCGTCCATTGATCGGGTCAATCTGACCATCAAGGGCGTCCAGGCCTCGGCCCTGCTGAAGGTGCGGCTGGACAATGTCGCGGCCATCATCGACCGGACGCTGACCACCATCGATCGCAACCCCCAGCTGCTGGAGCGGCTGCTCGACAGCCTGGACAACACGGTCGACACCGTGGGCGGCGTGGCCGACACCGCGCTTCAGCCGGGCGGCGTCGTCAGCCAGACCGTGAACCAGCTGGGGCAGACGGTGCAGACGACGGTCAGCACGACCGGCCAGGTGGTGGAGCGCACCCTCGACCAGACCGGTCAGGTGGTGAACGAGCGGACCCTGGGCACGGTGCTGGACACCGCCCGCACCGGGTTCCGCGTCATCGGCGAGCGCACCGATCCGCAGGGCCGAACCGTGCGGCGGTTGCAGGACCGCGCCGGCAACATCGTGGAGGCGACGGTCGACAGCTCCGGCCGCATCGTCTCGACCCGCACCGTCTCCGGCGCCCGCTGACGAAGGGGAGGGGCGACGCCGCGCGCCGCCCCTCTCGCCTCAGTGCATCTGGTGCTTGAGGCGGCTGACCTCGTCGTGCTCGGCCTTGATGGTCCCGAACTCGGTGGCGATCAGGGCGCGGACGTGGCCGGGCAGATCCTGGTCGCGCGAGGCCTCCTCGAACTTGCCCTTGATGAAGTCCTCGCCGCGCTCGACTTCCGACACCACGCCGCTGTCGTCGCGGCCCATCAGCTTGCCGCGGATTTCGGCGAAGACGTTGTGCGCCTTGCCGAGCGCCGACTGATCCCGCTCCGGCTCCGCGCCGAAGCTGCGCACCTCGGCCTGCAGCCGCTGGGCCAGCTCCTCGCGGCGGTTGGCGCGTTCGGAGAACAGGCTCTTGAGCTGCGGGTCCGAGGCGCCGTCGGCGGCGTCGCGATAGCCGTGGGCGCTGTCCAGCGTGGTCTCGATCAGGCTGTTGAGGACGTGGACGGCTCGATTGTCTTGCATGGGAGGCTCCTGTTGCAGGGGTCCCCGACAACCGACGGGCCCGGCCGGCGTTCCGGCGGCGTTCAGCGCCGCGCCAGGGCGGCCTCCACCACCTCGTGCAGCTCGTCCACGCGGAAGGGCTTGCGGAGCACCGGCGCCGGCAGGGCGTCCAGCTGGGCGCTGTCGGCGTAGCCGGTGATCAGCACCGCGCGCGTGTCCGGCGCCCGCTCCAGAGCGGCGCGGATCACCTCCGCCCCGTTCATTCCCGGCATGGCGAAGTCGACGAGCAGCAGGTCGGGTCCGGACTCCAGCCGCTTCAGCCCCTCCTCACCGTTGGACGCCTCCTCGACCCGATGGCCGAGGCTCATCAGGGCGTCCACCAGGAAGCGCCGCACGTCGGGATCGTCGTCCACCACCAGCACCCTCGCCGAGCGACTGGCGCCGGCCATCGACGCCCGCTCGTCGGAGTCGGCGTCGAGGGCGGCGGCCTCGATCCGAGGCAGGAGCAGCCGCACCGTGGTCCCTTCGCCGGGCGTGCTCTCGATGCGGACCGCGCCGCCGGCCTGCCGGGCCAGACCGAACACCTGGCTGAGCCCCAGGCCCGTGCCCTTGCCCACCCCCTTGGTGGTGAAGAAGGGTTCGAAGGCGCGCGCGGCCACCTCCGGCGTCATGCCCTCGCCCGTGTCGCTGACGGCGATCTCGGCGTAGTCGCCGGTCGGCAGGGCCGGGTCCCCGCTGATCACGCGCGCGGCGCAGGACACGGTCAGTTCCCCGCCTTCGGGCATGGCGTCGCGCGCGTTGATGGCCAGGTTCAGAATGGCCAGCTCCAGCTGCGTCGGGTCGGAGCGCACGATCAGGTCGGCCTCCGAGCACGCCATCTTGAGCTCGACGCCCGGCCCCAGGGCGCGCAGCAGCAGGTCCTCGGCCCGAGCGAGCAGGCCCCGCACGTCCACCGCCTTCAGCTCCAGCCGCTGGGAGCGCGAGAAGGCCAGCAGCTGGGAAGTCAGCCGCGCGCCCCGGTCCGCCGCCTGCCGCGCCCCGTCCAGGAACCGTCGGCTGCGTTCGTCCAGCTCCGCCCGCCGGTCCAGCAGATCCAGCGAGCCGACGATGGCGGCGAGCAGGTTGTTGAAGTCGTGTGCTATGCCGCCCGCCAGCTGCCCCAGCGCCTGCATCTTCTGCGACTGCTTGAGCGATTCCTCGGCCAGCACCTGGGCCGTCACGTCGCGCCCGCTGCCGAATAGGCGCACGACCCGGCCGCCTTCGTCGAAGACTGGCGCCACGCGCGTGTCCCAGAACACCGTCTGGTTCTCCAGCCGGTATTCGTCACGCCAGCTGATCGCCTCGCCGCGCGCCACCGCCTCGCGATAGGTGGCCAGCACCTTGGCGGCGGTCTCGGGGGGCAGCAGGTCCTCCAGCCGCTTGCCGACCACGTCGACGAGGCCGGTGCTCTGCTGGTGCGCCGGATTGGTCTGCTCGATCACGAACTCGCCGTCAGGGTCGACCCGGATGACGAACAGGGAGTCGGGCGTGTCGTGGAACCAGGCCCGGTACAGCGCGTCCGCCTCGCCCACGCTGGCGGTCAGCTGGGCGTTCCGCCGCTGGAGTTCGGCCTCCGCCAGCTTGCGGTCATGGATGTCGGTGGAGACGCCGAACCACTCCACGATCTCGCCGGCGGCGTTCCGCACCGGCTCGGCCCGCGCGAGGTGCCAGCGATAGTCGCCGTCGTGGCGGCGATAGCGCATCTCGATCTCGTAGAAGTCGCCGCGCGCCCGCGCCGTCTCCCAGGCCAGGCCCGTGCGCTCGGCGTCGTCGGGGTGCAGCGTGCCGGTCCAGCCGTCCGGCAGGGCCTCCTCGGGCGTCTGCCCCGTGTATTCGTACCACCGTCGGTTCAGGAAATGCAGCCGCCCGTCGGGTCCGCCGAACCAGACGAAGGAGGGCACGGCGTCGGCCAGGGCGCGAAAGCGCTGCTCCGTACCCTCGCGCGCCCGCTCCGCCTCCACGCGGTCCGTGACGTCCCGCAGGACGGCGTCCACGCCCTCGCCCGTGGGCGTCAGCCGGCATTCCAGCCAGCGCCCCGGGCGGACCGCCGAGGGTCCGACGAAGCTCTGCGGCTCCCCCTCCATGGCGCGGCGATAGTGGCCCTCGCATTCGGACCCCAGCAGCCCGGGCGCGATGTCCCAAAGTTCGCGGCCGATCAGCCGGCTCTCCTCGTCGCCGAGATAGCGGCTCGCGATCGCGTCCGCCGCGACCAGCCGCCAGCGACGATCCAGCCGGTAATGACCGTCGGTGGGCGCGCCTCCGGCTTCCGTCACGCCAAGCTCTCTTGGATACGCATCACGCCCCCGGCCGCCCCTGCGTCATGCCGCGGCGACCCCGCGTAACCTGCCAGCCCGGCGAAGGTTCCCTCGATCGCCTCGCCGGGCTCAGGCCGCGCCGGCCATGAAGTCGTAGACATCGGCGGGGCCGGTCACCGTGACGGCGATCCTGTCCTCGGAGATGACGATCTCGCCGCGCGCCACCGGGTGATTGTTGGCCAGGATCCACACCTCGTCGGCCTCGCGCGCGTCCAGGGGGATCACCGCGCCCCGACCCATGCGCAACAGCTGGCTCATGGGCAGCACGGAGCGCCCCAGCACCACCGAGATCTCAACGTTCACGGCTTCGATCTGGGACACCGGATGCTCTGTACTGAAGACCTGCTCGGACGGATGAAGGTTCATGTCGCCCCCGACCCTCACCATGAACGGCCGTGGTTGAGGGGGTGTTAAGGACGCGGAGCGCCCCCGGGGGCGTGACGAAAGCGCCGCCTTGCCCCACATGGGCGCCATGACGCTCGCATCAGCCTCCGATCCCCCCGTCGAATGGCGCGTGGAGCCCGGCCATGTCGCCTATGAGGACGCCGTGGCCTTCATGGAGGACCGCGCGGCGGCGATCGCGGCGGGGGAGGCCGGGGAGCTGGTCTGGCTGATCGAGCACCCGCCGCTCTACACGGCCGGCGTGTCCGCCAAGCCGGACGATCTGCTCGAGCCCGGCCGTTTTCCCGTGTTCCAGACCGGGCGCGGCGGCCAGTTCACCTATCACGGCCCGGGCCAGCGCGTGGCCTATGTCATGCTGGACCTGAACCGCCGGGGCCGCGACGTGCGCGGATTCGTGCGCGGGCTGGAACGGTGGATCATCGGGGCGCTCGCCCGCTTCGGCGTGGAGGCGGGAGTGCGCGAGGGCCGCGTCGGCGTCTGGGTTGAGCGCAAGGGCCCCGGCTGGTCGCGCGAGGACAAGATCGCCGCCATCGGCGTCAAGGTCCGCCGCTGGGTGACCTTCCACGGCATCAGCCTGAACGTCGAGCCCGACCTGTCCCACTTCGGCGGCATCGTCCCCTGCGGCATCGCCGAGCACGGCGTCACCAGTCTCGTCGACCTCGGCGTGCTCGCCACCCTGGACGAAGCCGACGCCGCCCTGAAGGCCAGCTTCCAGGAGGTGTTCGGCCCGGTGCGGTAGTCTGCCATGGCCGGCCCGCCATAGTCCCGCTCATCCCCGCTTCCGCGGGGATGAGCGGAAGATTAGAGCGTAAGGCGCTAACGGCAACGGTTGAGCATCCGCGAACGGAGAGGTGACAAGTCCCGCACCTCGCCCCCGCATCCCCATGCCCCGCCTGGCGCCGCATCTCCGCCCCAGCCTCGGCCGCGCCGGACCTCCGCGCCAGGGCAGGATGGACGGATGAGCACCCGGCGAAAGGATGAGGATGGGGACCCCAAGCGGCTAAGCTTTCGCTTTGATCGCCACGACGCCTACGGCACCTTCTCCTCACTGGCGGATCTGGTCACGGAAGCGGCGGCCGAGGGACGAACCGACGACATCCGCACCCTGAACAGCGTGGCGCTCGGCTGCGAAAGGTTCTTTCGTCTCATCGAGCGGCACAGGCCCAAGCCTGTCGAACCGCCCGCACCCGACACGCCCTCGGCGTCCCCGCTCGAACTTCGCCCCGCCCAGAAGCCGCCGGAAGGCGACTGGCGCACGTGGCTGTTCCTGGGCGGGCGCGGCGCGGGCAAGACTCTGGCCGGCGCGAACTGGCTGGCGGACCAGGCCGAGAAGCTGGGTCATGGCGGCCGGCTGGCCCTGATCGGCCCCACGCTTCACGACGTGCGCGAGGTGATGATCGAGGGCGTCTCGGGCCTCAAGAACCTGCCCCGCTGGGGCGAAGGCGAGCGGCCCACCTTCGAGGCCTCGCACCGCAAGCTGACCTTTCCCGGCGGCTGCGTCGCCTACGCGTTTTCGGCCGAGGACCCGGACTCGCTGCGCGGTCCTCAGTTCTCCGGCGCCTGGGCCGACGAGTTCTGCGCCTGGCCGAGCGTCGGCGCGCGCGGCGCGGGCGAGACCTTGGCGACGCTCCGCATGGGCCTGCGCCTGTCGGGGGTGGACGGCGCGCCGCCCCGGCTGGTCGTCACCACCACGCCGCGTCCCAGCCGGGCTCTGAAGGGGCTGAAGGCCGAGCCGGCCTGCGTGCTGACGCAGAGCGCCACCCGTGACAACGCGGAGCACCTGTCCGACGGTTTCCTGTCCGGGCTGGAGTCCCTCTACGGCGGCACCCGCCGCGCCGCCCAGGAGTTGGAGGGCCAGATCGTCGAGCTCGACGGCGCGCTCTTCACCGCCGAGATGATGGCGCGAGCGCGATCTCCCTCCCCTTCATGGGGAGGGACGGCGGAGCGAAGAGAATCCAGGGTGGGGTCTGATAGTTCAACAGCAGCCCACCCCGACGCTCCCCATGAAGGGGAGGGAAAGCTCACCCGCGTCATCGTCGCCATCGATCCGACCACCACGGCCGGCGGCGACGCCTGCGGCATTGTCGTGGCGGGGTCGCGCCTGCGCCCGGACGGGCGGCGCGAGGCGGTGGTGCTGGCGGACCGCTCCTGCCGGGGCCTGTCGCCGGACCGCTGGGCGCGTCGCGCCATCGCCGCCGCGCGCGAATTCGGCGCCGGCGCCGTCGTGGTGGAGGTCAACCAGGGCGGCGAGATGGTCGAGAGCGTGCTCAAGACGGCCGGCTGCCACGTCCGCGTCCGCACCGTCCGCGCCACACGGGGAAAGCGCCTGCGCGCCGAGCCGGTCGCCGCCCTCTACGAGCAGGGCCGCGTGCTCCACGCCGGCCGCTTCCCCGAGCTGGAGGAGGAGCTGATGGCGCTGGGCGGGGACGAGGAAGGCTCGCTAGATCGCGCCGACGCCCTTGTCTGGGCCGTCACTGACCTCATCCTCACCGGCCCCGACGGCGAACGCGGCCCGCGCATCACCTGGCTTTGACCGTTCCATCCGCCCAGCCCCGACTCCGCAGAGATGAGCGGGACGGTGGGTTACTCGAACTCCACCAGCACGTCGTCGGCCGCGACCGGGTCGCCGGCCCTGGCCTGCACCGCCTTCACCTTGCCGTCCCGCTCGGCCTTGAGGATGTTCTGCATCTTCATGGCCTCGATGATGGCGACCGTCTCGCCGGCCTTCACCTCCTGGCCCGGCTCCACGGCGACGGAGACGACCAGGCCCGGCATGGGCGACTGGATCAGCTTGGAGGTGTCGGCGGCCTGTTTCTCCGGCAGGCGGGCGTAGAGCTCGGCGATCCGGGGGGAGAGCACCCGGACGCGGGCCTGGGCGGCGCGGTGGCGGATGGTCCAGCCGTCGGCGACCCGCTTCACCTCCGCGGTGAAAGGCTCGTCGTCCAGCACGGCGCGGAACTGCGGCAGGCCCGGGCGCCAGTCGATGCCGTCCAGCGTCAGCGCCCGATCCTCGCCGACCAGGTCCAGCACCAGGGCCTCCTCGTCGTCATAGCCCAGGGTCACGCCTTGCGCCTGGTCGCCGACCAGCACGATCCAGTCGGTCCGCTCGCTGGGGTCGCCGGCCTGCTCGGCCTGGACCTCGTTCATGGCCACGGCGGCCGCGATCATGATGTCGATCTGCCGACGCGCGGGAGCCAGCCCGTGGAAGCCGTCGGGGAACTCGTCCTTGATGTAGGCGGTCGACAGCTGGCCGGACCGGAAGCGCGGCTGGTCCATCACGGCCGACAGGAAGGGCACGTTGTGCCCCAGCCCTTGCAGATGGGTGTCCTCCAGCGCCCCGGCCATGCCGTCGACGGCCGCGTCCCGCGTCTCCCCCCAGGCGCACAGCTTGGCGATCATGGGGTCGTAGAACATGCTGATCTCGTCGCCCTCGCGGACGCCGGAATCGTTGCGGATCAGGTAGTTGTCGCGCTCGCCTTCCTCGGGCTGGGAATAGCGCACCAGCCGGCCGATGGAGGGCAGGAAGCCGCGATAGGGGTCCTCGGCATAGATGCGGCTCTCGATCGCCCAGCCGTTGATCTTCAGATCGTCCTGGCCGAAGGCGAGCGTCTCGCCATAGGCCGAGCGGATCATCTGCTCGACCAGATCCACCCCGGTGATCAGCTCCGTCACCGGATGCTCCACCTGAAGACGCGTGTTCATCTCCAGGAAGTAGAAGGACTTGTCCTGCCCGGCCACGAACTCCACCGTGCCGGCGGAGTCGTAGTCGACGGCCTTGGCAAGCGCCACGGCCTGGGCGCCCATGGCGGCCCGGGTCTCGGGGTCCAGCAGCGGGGAGGGGGCCTCCTCGATGACCTTCTGGTTGCGCCGCTGAATGGAGCATTCCCGCTCGAACAGGTGGACGACATTGCCGTGCTTGTCGCCCAGCACCTGGATCTCGATGTGGCGCGGGTCGACGATGAACTTCTCCAGGAAGACCCGGTCGTCGCCGAAGGCGTTCAGCGCCTCGGCCTTCACCGCGGCGAAGCCCTCCGCCATCTCGTCGTCGGAGTGGGCGACCCGGATGCCCTTGCCGCCGCCCCCGGCCGAGGCCTTGATCATGACCGGATAGCCGATCTGCCGGGCGATGGTGACGGCCTCTTCGGTGCTCTCGATCAGGCCCATGTGGCCGGGCACGGTGGAGACGCCCGCCTCGGCGGCGAACTTCTTGGAGGTGATCTTGTCGCCCATGGCCTCGATGGCCTCGGGGTTCGGCCCGATGAAGGCGATGCCCTCGTCGCGCAGCCGGCGGGCGAAGGCGGGATTCTCCGACAGGAACCCGAAGCCGGGGTGGACAGCCTCCGCGCCCGTCTGGCGCACCGCGTCCACGATCCTGTCGGCCAGCAGATAGGACTGGGCCGCCGGGGCCGGGCCGATCAGCACCGCCTCGTCCGCCATCTCCACCGCCAGCGACCCCGCGTCGGCTTCGGAATAGACCTGCACCGTCTTGATGCCCATGCGGCGGCAGGTCTTGATGATGCGGACGGCGATCTCGCCCCGGTTGGCGATGAGAATCTTGGAGAACATCAGGCCGCCTGGCTGAACAGCGAAGAGGAGCCGGGCTTTAGCGGAAAGCCCCGTCCGGCCGCAAATCGCGCGCGCCTGCGCCCTAAAGTCGCCCATCAGGCGCAGCAGGCTTGGCAAGACCGCCACCCATCGGGTTTAAAGCCCGCCGACTACAGTTTCTCTTCGACGGCCAGGAGCCCGCCCTAGATGACCCGCCTGCTTACCGCCGCCGCCCTGGCGGCCCTCTCCGTGGCCGTGGCCGCGCCCGCCGTGGCCCAGGACTTCCGCGCCCTGGCGCGTCAGGACCTCCAGGCCGCCCGCGACGAACTGGCCGCAAACCACCCCGCGTCGGTGATCGACGCCCCGGCGAGCCAGAGCTTCCGCCAGTGGATCGACGCCGGTCTGCAGGACGCCCTGTCCAAGGTGAACCAGGTCAACTCGGGCGACAGCCACGCCTATCTGCTGCGGTACTACGGCGCGGGCTTCCGCGACGCCAACATCCGCATCTCGCCCAGTTTCGAGGGCCTGGGGCCGTATTTCGCCACCTCCTGGCCCGGCTACACCACCGGCTGGCGCAACGGCCGCTATGAGGTCACCTGGGTCAAGCCCGGCCTGCGCGGCGCCCCCGCCGTCGGTTCGGTCGTCACCGAGTGCAACGGCGTGCCGATCGAGGACTTCGCCAAGGAGAAGCTGGACCGCTGGGAAGGCGACCTGACCACCGAGGCGGGCCGGGTTCGCTCGGCGCCCTATCTGCTGTGGAACCGCAATAACCCCTTCACCCGGGGCGTGCCCTCCACCTGCAAGTTCCAGACGGGCCGCGGTCGTCCGCGCGACATCGCCGTCGCCATCCAGCCGGTGGATCGCGCCGCCCTCGAGCAGGCCTATCGCGCCACCGTCTACATGCCGGGCGCCCAGCCGCTGGGGGTGGAGACCGTGAACGGCCGGCCCTGGGTCAACGTCCACTCCTTCGCCGACGACGCCGGCTGGCCTGCCTTCAACGCGGCCGTCGAGGCGGCGGTGGAGCAGCTGCGCGGGCCTCAGGGCTTCGTGCTGGACCTGCGCGGGGCCGCGGGCTCGGGCCTCTACAACTCGGCCGCGCGCGGCTATGGCCTCGCCAACCGCATCTGGACGCCGGAGTTCACCGTCAGCCGCCAGCCGGCCGCGGGCGAGATCACCTATCGCGCCAGCCCCGGCAACCGCCAGTGGTTCGCCGAGACGCTCGGCCGGATGGAGGCCGACCAGCAGTTCGCCCATGAGAACTGGGCGACCGTGCTGCGCACCCGCGAGATCGTGAAGGCCTTCGACGCCGCCATCGCCGCCGGCCAGCAGACCTTCAGCCTGCCGGTCCAGCCCGTCGCCGACACCGGCGCGGCCAACCCGGTGCAGGGTCCCGTGGTGGTGCTGGTCGACTCCGGCTGCTCGGGCGGGTGCCTGGACATGCTGGACCTGCTGAGCCGCCTGCCCAACGTCCGCATCGCCGGGAACACCACGGCGGCCGACAGCGTCTTCCTGGACCCGACCGTGAAGCGCCTGCCGTCCAACTATTCGGACCTGGGCTACGGCCACTCGGCCTGGATCAACCGCCCGCGCGGCAACATGCAGCCCTTCACGCCGGCCCAGGGCCTCGCCTACACGGGCGCGCCCGCCGACGAGGCCGCCGTGCGCGCCTGGGTCGCCACGCTGTTCAACTGATCGGCCATGCGTCGATGAAGACGGGGCGGGGCCGCGAGGCGCCGCCCTTTCTTTTTTGCGGCCTTGCGCGCCGCCGCCCGCTGGTGCAACCAAGCCGGAGTGCTTCAATGGAGGTAAGCGTTATGGCTCAGTCTCAGAACAAGGAAATGACGCCGACGGCCGCCGAGGGCGACCGCCGCCCCTGGGTCGCCCCGACCGCCGTCTTCATGCCGACCTCCGCCGCCCAGAACCTGTTCGCGGGCGTTCCCGACGCCGGAGGCCTGTCCTAAACCCTCGGCGGCGGCGACCGCCGATGGCAGAGCCCGCGCCAGCGGCCGAGGCCCTGGCCCCGCTGGAGTGGGCCCCGGCGGACCTGGAGTCGGGGGCCGCGCCGGCTGAGATGCTGAGCCTGCTGGAACGGGCGGCGGCGGGAGGCTCCGCCCCGCCCGCCTTCCTGCTGCGCCTCGCCGCGATCAAGCTGCATCGTTACGACCACGCCGGGGCGCTTGACGCCTATGCCGCCGTGCTCGCCCGCGAACCGGACGAGCGATCGGCCGCCCTGGGCGCCGCCCGCTGCCTGCTGGCGCTGGAGCGGCCCAGAGAGGCGCTGGACGTCTTGAGCGGGCTGGAGCCCGACGCCGCCGTCCTGCTGCTCAGCGGAACCGCGCGCCCCGCCCTGGGCGACGACGCCTCGGCCGAGGCCGATCTGCGGACGGCCCTGGCCGTCCAGCCGAGCCACAGCCACGCGCTGTGGCGGCTGAACAAGCTCCTGCGCCGGCAGGGCAGGCAGGCGGAGCTCCTCGCGCTCTGCGAGCGACTATACGAGGCGGGGGTGGATCACACCCAGCTGCTCTACGACTGGGGCGCGGCCCTGGCGCGGGCGGGTGAGGACGATCGCGCTCGCGCCATCCTGTTCCGCCCCGAGCGGGTGGTCCGCCAACGCCTTGCTCCGCCGGCAGAGTTTGGGAGCGCGGCGGCGTTCAACGACGCCTTGGCCGACGAGCTGCTGAGCGCCCCGGTCCGGTTGCGGGAGTTTCCCAGCGCGGAGCAGGCCAACCGCGGCAGCGAGCGTGTGCACAGCCTGCTGATGGGCCGCCGGCCGGAGTTGATTCAGGCTCTGGTCCAGCGGCTGGAGGCCGCCGTCTCCGCCTGCCTGCTCCCTCGGCTGGGGGCGTTCGATCCTTGGCTGGACGCGCGGCCGCGCCGGGTGCGGCTGCAGCCCTGGGGGTTGATCCAGCGCGGCGGCGCCTACGAAGCCTGGCACCTGCACCGGGGCGGCTGGATGAGCGGGGTCTACTATGTGGAGGTCCCAGACGGCGTGACGACCGACGGCGACGGGGCCGGGTGCATCGAGTTCGGCCTGCCGAGGTCGCTCCTGCGGGACCGTCCTGACCTCGCCGACGACTGGCGACACGCGCCGCGACCGGGAGACCTGCTGCTGTCGCCCTCGCACTTTCCGCACCGGACCATTCCGACGGGCCAGGACGCGCATCGCATCAGCTTCGCCTTCGACGTGGTTCCCGCGTAGAGCCGCTCCGTCCTCTGGGCGCGGTCGATCCCAGGCGGGCGGGAAGCTCAGGCGGCGCGGTTTTCGGGGCCTTCGGGCTGGCTCGCGGCTTCGCGTTCGCAGTCCTGGGCGATCTCCTCCAGGCGGCGGGCGAGATCGGGGCCCGTCTGCTGGGCCAGGCGGCGGGCGCGGGCGGCCTCGTCGAGAAGCGCTTCTTTGGTCATCGGAAACCCGGTCGAAACACGGACGCTCAATCCGGCTAAGACGAGTCCGGTTGCGTTAACAGTCCGTAAGCGTACAGAACCGCGGCTTTTCCACAACAGTGTGAGCAGAGGTATGGAGGCTATCCGCCGACAGCCGGATCGCCGCTATTCGGCTGGTTTGACCGGGGCCGCCCCGAGCGCGCGGCGGGCCTCTTCCAGGGAGCCTAGAGCCGGGCGCGTCCAGATGTCGGCGGCGCAGACGGCCTGGAGCGCGGCGGCCTCGTCCGAGCCGGGCTGAGCGGCGACATAGGGGGCGCGGTCCACGGTCTCCGGGCCGCTGGAGCCGTCGGACATCAGCTGGACGTAGCGCTTCAGGTCCACGTCCCGGCCATAGCCCTGGCAATCCCATTCCCACCAGCTCCAGGCGCCGACGACGCCAGCCACGTCCGCGTCGTCCGGGCGGGTCAGCTGAAGGGTGCGGCCCTCCCACTGCGGCCCGCCGCCGTCCAGCGTCGAGCGGTCGAGGAACAGGGGAAAGCGCCCGGCCTTGACCTGCACCAGCTCCAGGGGGCGCTGGGCCACGGCCCGGGCGCGGACCTGGGGCGCGGCGGCGACCGCCGCCTCGACGCCGCGCACGGGCCGCGCCCACGGATAGGCCGTGGCGGCGCCCTGGCAGACGACCGCGGCCACCGCCCGGTCCATGCGCTCATAAGGCCGAATGGGGAAGTGGCGGGCCTCGCCCTCCATCGGCGGCGCCTCGGGGCCGTCCATCCAGACGTTCTTGCCGCGAACGAGGGCTTGGGTGGAGCTGGCGCAGTCGGTTTCACGCACCAGCCAGAAGGCCTGATCCGTCCCCCGGACGCGCAGCAGCCGGTAGCGGACCACGTCGCCCTGTCGCTGGACGGACGCGCGCTCCAGCCAGGTGGCGAGGTGCTCGTCGCCGTGAACGAAGGTCAGCTCAGGCCCGGGCGGCGCGGTGGGGCTCGCGAAGACCAGCGCCGTGGCGAGCAGAAGCGCGAACATGGTGGTTCCCCCGAACGTCGTTCGGACGAGTGTCGTCCAGCGCTGATCGGAAATCCAATCCTTTCGCGCCCGTTAAACCCCGCCGAGCCGCAGCGCGATCAGCGGCTATTCCTCGCGACCGGCGTGGCTGAAGGCGTCCATCAGCGGGGCGAAGATGTAGTCCAGAACGGTGCGCCGCCGGGTGCGGATATTCACCGTGGCGGGGATGCCCGGGCTGATGTTCAGGTTCGGGCCGAGCTGTTCGCGATCCAGTTCGATGTAGGCGAGGAAGTAGCTCTGACCCGTCTGGGGATCGGCGATGCGGTCGGCCGAGAGGGTCGTGACCACCCCCTCGACCTTGGAGCGGCCGCGCGGGTTGACGGTGGTGAAGCGGACATCGGCGATCATGCCGACGCGGACATCGTCCACATCCTGGGGCTTCACCCGCGCCTCCACCACCAGCGACCGGCCGGCGGGCAGGATGTCCATCAGTCGCTGGCCGCGCGAAACCACCGAACCGGAGGCGATCCGCTCCAGCTCCACGACCCGCCCGTTGGCGGGCGCGCGGACCAGGTCGCGTTCAGCGTTGTAGCGAGCCACGGCCAGTTCCGGGGTCGTCTGCTGGAGCTGCGTCTGAACGGTGCGCAACTGCTCCACGACCTCCCCGGTTCTCGCCTCCTCGGCGCGGGCGGAGAGCAGCTCGGCCTCGGCCGCCCTGGCTCGACCGGCCGTCGCGGCGGTTTCCAGCTCGATCCTCAACCGCTCCAGTTCATACAGGGTGCTCTTGGGCGCGAAGCCCTGGGCGCGCAGCTTGCGGATGCCTTGGAGCTGATCGCGAATATAGGGCAGCTGCTGGGCAGGGGAGGCCGCTTCCGCGCGCGCCTGACGCACCCGCTCCTGATGGATGCGCCGGTCCGCGTCGAAGACCGCCTTGCGACTGCGGAAGAGGGCGATCTGGGTTTCCATCGTCTGACGCACGACAGGCTCGCCGGCGCGCGCCGTCAGCTCCGGCGGGAAGGCGACGGCCGGCAGCTGATCGCGCTCGGCGACCAGGCGCGCCTCGGCGGCGCGCAGGGAGTCGGCCGCGGCCTGGCTCTGAGACAGGCGGCCTCCGGACTGCAGGCCGTTCATGCGCACCAGGATCTGACCGGCGGAGACCGCCTGTCCCTCGCGCACCATCACCTCCTCCACCACGCCGCCGTTCAAGGTCTGGAGCTGCTGACGATTGCCCGCGACGGTGACCACGCCGGAGGCCACCGCCGCGCCGGAGAGGGGCATGAATGCGGCCCAGAGAAGCAGGACGCCGAAGAACAGGCCCACCACGATGAGGCCGAAGCGAACCAGGCGGCGGGAGTCGTCCAACGTGCCGCCGGGACCCGCGACACCCTTCTGGTAGCGCTCGAGCCAGTCCAGCGGAATGCGATGGCGGATGGCCTGGGGATCCAGATGGAGCTTCATGCCGGGGCGGGCTCCAGGGGCAGGCCGAACTGTTCGACCGTGGTGACGGGCACCTGTTCGATGACCTCCTCGCGGGGGCCGTCGAGCTCGAGCTGACCGTTCTTGAGCATCAGCACACGGTCGACCTCGGCCAGGGGATTGAGGCGGTGAGCGACGATGACGACGGTGGTGCCGCTGGCCTTCAGCGTCCTGAGCGCCTCGGCCAGGGCTTCCTCTCCCGCGCCGTCCAGGTGCGCGTTGGGCTCGTCGAGGACGAGCAGGCGAGGCCGTCCGAACAGGGCGCGAGCCAGGGCGACCCGCTGCCTCTGTCCGCCCGAGAGACCGGAGCCGCCCTCGCCGATGCGGGTGTCGTAGCCCTCCGGCAGGTCCAGGATCATGTCGTGCACATTGGCGCGCCGGGCCGCTTCCAGCACCGAATGATCGGCGACATCGCGAAAGCGGGCGATGTTCTGCCGAATGGTCCCCGGGAACAGGCCCACGTTCTGGGGCAGATAGCCCACGTGCCGCGCGAGCGACTCCGGGAGCCACTGGGTCGTGGGCAGGCCCCCGACGGTCACCCGGCCCTGGCTGGGCAGGGAGGCGCCCACGATGATCCGGGCCAGGCAGCTCTTGCCCGCGCCGCTGGCGCCCACCACGCCAACCGCCTCGCCCGAGGCGATCCGCAGGGACACGCCGCGCAGGGCCGGAGCGCGGGCGCCGCGGGGCAGGAAGCCCACGTTCTCGATGGACACCGAACTGTCCTCGATCGGGACGCGGGTCGGGGGTTCGTCGCGCGGCGGGGCGGAGGACAGGGCCTTCTGCACATTGCGGCCGGCGGTGATGGCGCTGGCCATCTGCCGCCAGCCGATCACCGCCTGCTCCAGCGGCGACAGCGCCCGGCCGAGCAGAAGGGAGGCGGCGAAGATGCTGGCGGGCAGCATGGCGCCCCGGATGACCAGAAGCGCGCCCACGCCGATGACGGCGCTTTGCAGCACCAGCCGGGCGAACCGGATCACGGCGGAGAAGTCCGCGGCCCGATCGGAGCCGCCGCTCTGCTTGACGATCATGTCGTCACGATCGACGCGCCAGCGGCGGTTCAGCGCCTCGGTCATGCCCATGGCCTGAACAGGGTCGGCGTAACGCACCACGGACTCGGCGAAGGCGTAGGACCTCTGCGCCGCCTCTCCCGACTGGGAGGCGTCCTCGCGGGTGAAGGCGTCGTTGAGCCAGGCCAGGGCGAGCAGGATCAGGGCTCCCACCGTGCCGATCACGCCCAGGATGGGGTGCAGCAGGTAGAGGACGATCAGGAAGAGCGGCGACCAGGGCGCGTCGAAGAAGAGATGCGCGGCCGGGCCGGCCATGGCCTGGCGGAAGGTGTCGAGGTCCCGCAGGGGCTGGGCGTTCTTGACGGAGGGGCCGGTGCGGCGCCCGAGCTCCACCACGGCGTTGAACAGCCGCTCCGACAGCAGGCGGTCGAGACGCGCGGCGGCGCGGATCAGCACTCGCGCCCGCACGGCGTCGAGGATCACCATGGTGATGAAGGCGATCAGGGCCGCCACAGACAGGGCGATGAGCGTCGGCACGCTGCCGCTCGGCACCACCCGGTTGTAGATCTGAAGAAGATAGATGGGAGAGGCGAGGAACAGGACGTTCACCCCGCCCGCAAACAGCACCGCCGTCCAGAACAACGGCAGGCATTCCCGGAGGGCGTTGGCGAACTCATCGCGCGGCGCGGCGGTGTTGGGCTGTGGCGGCGCCGGCACGATCTTCCCTCCCTGTTTTCACGCGAAAGAGGCGGCGGCCCCGCAAGGCCGCCGCCGTCCTATCGCCGTTGCGCTTAGCCGTCGGATTCCGACATGCTGTCCGACGAGCTTTCGCTGCGGCCGCCCAGCAGGCTGTCGGTGTTCAGGTCGCCGTTCAGCTCGCCACGGTCGTGCGAGTGTTCGGTCTCGCCGTCTTCGTTGGTGTTGCTGCTCTCGGTCTCGTAATCCACGCCCACGTCAGAGGCGGAGTCGAGAACAGTCGTCACCATGGAGTCGTTGTTGGAGGACGACTGAGACTCTTGGTCTTCGCCGCCGAAAACGTTGTTGAGGATAGCCATTGTCATTTCTCCTGTTGGTGCGGCCTACCTGAACAACTAAAATATCTTAGGACTGTAGGTGGCCGCACATCGAAAACAGAGTGATCTTACATTAGTTTCAGCGAAGCCGTTATTATTTCAGGTTTTTCTAGTGACGCTTGCTCATAGCCCCAGGTCGAGGCTGTCGAGGTCGGTCTTGCCGTCCGCGAGGCTCAGGCCGCCGTCCTCCAGGTCAAGACTCTCCACTTCGCTGAACAGTTCGCCGCCGTCTTCCTCGTCCCGCGGAGTGAAAAGGGCGCCCAGAAACCCGGATGGGCCGCCGGAGCCAAGGACGGCCGAGGCCTCGTCCGTCGCCGGCTCGAGACTCGCCAGTACGCCCTCCGCCGCCCCGCCCGCGGCATCGGCGCCGGCGTCGATCAGAGTTCCCGCTCCGGTCAGCCCGGCCCCGGCCACGCCCTCGACCGCCGACTCCCCGGCGGAGGTGAGCCCGTCCAGGCCGTCCGCCGCAGCCCCGAGCACGTCGCCGCCGACCGCCAAGGCGCCGCCGGCGAGCTCCGGGCCGGCGTCGAGAGCGGAAAAGGCGGTGGAGGAAAGGCCCTCCAGGGTCTGCGCCGAGACGCCGATCGCCGCCGCGCCGGCGGAGGTCACGGCGTTCGCCGCCGCCTCCAGCTCGCCGTAGCCCGTCCGCAAGGCCGCGCCGGCGTCGTGAAGCGCGTCCGTCGCCACCTCCAGGCGCAGGTTGGTCTCATGTCGGAGATCGAAGCCGAGTTCGATGGAGCGATCGAGGGACAGCCCCAACAAGTCGTTGGTGACGACTTCGGAATTGAAGCGGATCGACTGGTCGAGCGTCACGCCCGTATCCATGGATCGGCTGTAGCCCCCCTCGGACTGCTCCCCGGAGGAGCCGTCGGAAGCCGGGGCGGCGGACGGCTCTTCCGCCGGCGGGTCGGCGGGGTCCGGACCCTGGCCGGCCGATCCGTCCTGCGCTTGAGCCGGGGCCGGCTCCGCCTCGGGCTCGTCGGCGGGAGGCGGGCTTTCAGGCGGCGGCTCGGCGGACGACGCGCCGCCGGCGGCGGGGTCCTGCTCGCCCGAGGCCGAAGATGGGGAAGCGGATTCGGAGGCCTCGGCGTCCTCCTCCGGCGCCGGTTGGCGCGACTCGGCGCCGGCGGGCGGCGGCGACCCGTCGCCGCTGTCGCCCTGGGCGTTTTCCTGAGCCGGCTGGCCTCCACCCTCGCTCAGGTCGGCGGAGCCGCTGCCGGATGACAGCGCACGGTTGTCGTTGCGCTGAAGGCTGTCGTGGTCCTGCTCGGCCATGGGAGAGTCTCTGATACGGAGCCCTCCCGTGACTGGCCTAACCCGTGGGCGACCTTAATGATCCCTGTTTTCCATAATTCGAGCGATGGACAACGGCGCCGCTTCATAAGTTTTGCTGCGGCTCATCACAAAATCTATTGATTTTCTCATCAGCGAAGCTGGGTCTAGCGTCGGCTCCTCACTGCTCCGGAGGAGGACGACATGGATGGAAGCCTAGGCAGCCCGCTCAGCGATCCGAGGAAGGAGCCGGCGGCGCTCCGGTCGCTTCTGGGCCGGACCAACCGCGACTGGTGGCCCAACCAGCTGTCGCTCGACATCCTCCATCAGCACGGCCGGTCGGGAAACCCGATGGGCGACGGCTTCGATTACGCCGAGGCGTTCAACCGGCTCGACTATCAGGCGCTGAAGCGCGACCTGACGGCCCTGATGACCGACAGCCAGCCGTGGTGGCCGGCGGACTACGGCCACTATGGTCCCTTCTTCATCCGCATGGCCTGGCACGCGGCCGGCACCTATCGCACCGGCGACGGACGGGGCGGGGCCAACTCGGGCCAGCAGCGGTTCGCGCCGCTGAACTCCTGGCCCGACAACGCCAATCTGGACAAGGCGCGGCGCCTGCTGTGGCCGATCAAGCAGAAGTACGGCCAGCAGCTGTCCTGGGCCGACCTGATGATCCTGGCCGGCAACGTCGCCATCGAGAGCATGGGCGGGCCGGTGTTCGGCTTCGGCGGCGGCCGGCCGGACGTGTGGGAGCCCGAGCGCGACGTCTACTGGGGCACGGAGGAGGAGTGGCTGGGCGAGACCCGCATCGACCAGGAGTCCGGCAAGGCGCTGGAAAGCCCGCTGGCGGCGATCCAGATGGGCCTGATCTACGTCAATCCGGAAGGACCGGGCGGCAAGCCGGACCCGATGGCCTCCGCCCACGACATCCGCGAGACCTTCGCGCGAATGGGCATGAACGACGAGGAGACGGTGGCGCTGACGGCCGGGGGCCACACCTTCGGCAAATGCCACGGCGCGGGCGACGCCTCCAAGATCGGGGCCGAGCCGGAAGGCGCCGACATCGCCCAGCAGGGTCTCGGCTGGCAGTCCGGCCATGAGAGCGGCATGGGCGACCACACCATCACCTCGGGGCTGGAAGGGCCGTGGACGCCGACGCCGATCCGCTGGTCGAACAACTACTTCCGCATGCTCCTGGAGTATGAGTACGAGCTGGTGAAGAGCCCGGCCGGGGCCTGGCAGTGGCAGCCGGTCAATCAGAAGCCGGAGGACATGGCGCCGGGCGCGCACAGTCCGGATCGGCGCGTGCCGACCATGATGACCACGGCCGACATGGCCTTCAAGGTCGACCCGAAGTACCGGGAGATTTCCGAGCGCTTCCATCGCAACCCTGACCAGTTCGCCGACGCCTTCGCCCGCGCCTGGTTCAAGCTGTGCCACCGCGACATGGGACCCAAGGCCCGCTACCAGGGACCGGAGGTCCCGGCCGAGGACCTGATCTGGCAGGACCCGATCCCGCCGGCGCAGGGGCCGGTGATCGGCGCGGAGGATGTGGCCGAGCTGAAACGCCGGATCGCGGCGTCGGGGCTGTCGGTGGCCGAGCTGGTGAAGACAGCCTGGGCCTCGGCCTCGACCTATCGCGGCTCGGACCATCGCGGCGGAGCCAACGGCGCCCGCATCCGCCTGGAGCCTCAGCGCAACTGGGCGGTGAACGAGCCGGATAAGCTGGCCCGCGTGCTGGCCGCCTATGAGCGGATCCAGGCCGAGTTCGGCAAGGCGGTCTCGATGGCCGACCTGATCGTGCTGGGCGGCTCTGTCGGGGTGGAGCAGGCGGCGCGCGCCGCCGGCCGCGAGGTGGAGGTCCCCTTCATCCCCGGCCGGACGGACGCCTCCGCCGAGCAGACGGATGCGTCCAGCTTCGACGTGCTGGAGCCCAAGGCCGACGGCTTCCGCAACTATCTGTCGGTGCGTTTCAGCGTGCCGACGGAGGAGCTGCTGATCGACCGGGCGCAGCTGCTGGGCCTGTCGGCGCCGGAGATGACGGTGCTGGTCGGCGGCCTGCGCGTGCTGGGCGCCAACCACGACGACCGGCCGCACGGCGTGCTGACCGACCGCAAGGGCGCGCTGACCAACGACTTCTTCCGCAACCTGCTGGACATGGGCACGGCCTGGAAGGAGGTCGACGATCGGGGCGACGAGGTCTTCGTCGGCACCTGCCGCCGCAGCGGCGAGGAGAAGTGGACCGCGACCCGCACGGACCTGGTGTTCGGCTCCAACAGCCAGCTGCGGGCGCTGGCGGAGGTCTATGCGTCCGACGATGCGGCGGAGACCTTCGTCCGCGACTTCGTGCGCGCCTGGACGCGGGTGATGAACGCCGACCGCTTCGACCTGCCCCGCGCCCAGCGGCTGGGTCTGGCGGCCTAGCGGGAAAGGAGGGCGGCCCCTGGGTCGCCCTCGCGCGCCATGCGCAAGCAGCAGGTCGACAGCCTGGATCCCCACCGGGAATGGTGGGCGGTGGCGGTGGAGGCGCCGGAGCGCGACTGGCCGGCCGCGCCCGGCTGCCGGCGCGGGGCGCGGTTCCTGCTCAAGGCGGAGACGCTGTCGCCGAGCCGCGACGAGTTCGACCCGTTCGAAAGCCGGCTGGCGTGCCTTCAATGGATCATGGCCCACCGGCTGGAGCTGGCCCAGGCCCTGCCGGGCGCGGCGGCGCACCCGGTGCGGCTGGACCGATGGCTGCTCGGGCTGGAGTAAAGGGGCCGGTTCCGCGCACCGCCCGCGACCAGACGAGAGCGTGGAGAAGATCGCGATCGATAGGCCGGATTGACCCGGCAGGCGCCGAATGGTTCCTTCGCCTCCGTATGGGGGGAACAAACGACATGCCTGCGAAACAGAGAACCTGCCTGCCGAGACGCCCGACGCCGGCCGCAAGGCGTGGAGCGCGCCGACCCTGGAGGCGGTGAAGCTGGCGTCGGCCGAGAGCGCGTTCAACTTCGGCGCACCCGATTCCATGGCCTTCCCGTCCTGAATCCGTCGCAGGGCCTCTTCCCCCGGTCTGCGCCGGTTCAGCACGCGACGGGGTCTTGATGGACATCAAGGCGCGGCTGTCCTGATGCCGGCCGGGCTCAAGCGTTGACCGGGAGCGGTCGGCTCCCACATTGTGGCCATGACCCAGTCTCTCGCCGGCTATGACCTGACCCCGCCCTCCGACAGCCAGCGCGTGGCTCTGGAGGCTGATCTGTCCGCCGAGGAGAAGCGGGTGCTGCTGACGCACGGCACCGAGGCGCCGTTCTGCGGGACCCTGCTGGGGGAGAAGCGGGCGGGGGTGTTCTGCTGCCGGATGTGCGGCCTGCCGCTGTTCCGGGCCGGGACCAAGTTTGAGAGCGGCACGGGCTGGCCGAGCTTCACCGAGCCCGTGAGCGAGGACCATGTGCGGGCGGTGCGCGACGTCTCCTACGGCATGGTGCGCACCGAAACCCGCTGCGCGCGCTGCGACAGCCACCAGGGGCATGTCTTCCCCGACGGGCCGCCGCCGACGGGGCTGCGCTACTGCATCAACTCGGTGGCGCTCGCCTTCGTGCCGGAGGGCGGGACCCTGCCGGACCCGCTGGGGCGCGGAGACGGAGCGGCGCTGGCGTCAACCTAGCTCGGCCGCGTGGGCCGCGAGGCGCTCCGCGCTCTCGCCGATGCGCGCCGCGTTCCGGGGCCGGGTGTAGCGGAAGACGGGCAAGGCGCGGGCGAGCTCGGTCGCCTGGCGGAAGCCCTCGGCGCGCTGATTGAGGGTCGGCAGCAGTTCGGGGCGGTAGACGAGGTCCAGGACGGCCGCGGCGGCCTCCGGAAAGGGCAGGCGCGCGAAGGCGGGCTCCGCGTCGGCGGCGGCGTCAGCCAGAAGGTAGAGGACGGAGAGGGCGGCGCCGTCTTCCCGTGGCGCATGCGGCAAGGGCAGGAAGTATTTGTCGCGGGCGTCAAGCACAGGCTCCAGCGAAGCCGCATCCACTCCGATCCGCTCCAGAGTGTCCCGCCACAGCTTGATGCGGGCGAGGCCGGGGAAGACGCGGCCGTCCTCGTGAAGCACCAACAGGTCATCGGTGAGCAGCGGCAGGCCGAGGCCTAGCAGGGCGGCGGCCAAGGTGGATTTGCCGACGCCGGATGGGCCGCCGAAGGCCACCGCGCGCCCCTGTTCGACCTCCACGGCCCCCGCGTGGAGCGGCAGCAGGCCGCGCTGCACCGCCAGCGCCGCCAGGGCCGTCCCGGTGAGGATGGGCAGCCAGGCGCGGCCGCCGGAAGGGTCGGGGTCCACCTGGAGGCGCCGGCCGCCGCTGATGCGATAGCGCGCGACGCCGGGCGCCTCGAACCAGAGGTCGTCACCAGCGGAGACATAGCGATACGCGCCCTGAACGGCGGTGGGGCCGGGCGCCTCGGAGAGGTCGGCGAGGGCGATGTCGGCGTCGGCGCGTGCGGCGCTGGGCGCGGGGCGAAGGTCGGGCAGATCCAGTTCCGTCCGGAAGGTGATCCCGTGGGCGCGTCGGAAGCTCACAGCGGCTCGCCCACCGCGCCCGCGATGTCCTTGATCGTGGTCAGGATGACGGTGGGGTGGATGGCCTCGCCCATGGGCCGCGCGCCGCAATGCTCGAAGAAGGCCTTGGCCTGGGGCGTGATCGCGAAGCCCATGACCCCCAGCGAGCGGCGATGCGTGCGCAGCTCCCAGGCCTGCTGGTACAGGGCGCCCACCATGGCCCTGGCCCCGCCGCGTCCGGCCCAGGCCCGATCAATGCCGATGGAGCAGATCAGGGTGACCGGCAGAGGCTCGCCTCCCGCCGGGGCCTCGGAGCGGATGCGAGCGGGGCGGGTGGCGTAATAGGCGCCGACGCGATCCTCGCGGTCCACGAGAACCCAGGTCTCGATCCCCTCGAGCGGCCCGTAGGAGCCGGTGTCCTTGAGCCGCTCGTTGATGACGGGCGTGCCGCAGTCGAAATCGCCGCGCTCGTGGCGTGGCTGGAGCGGCTGGGGTCGGCTGAGCCCCGCCGCGGAGAGGCGGTCGGTCGAGGTGAGGAGGGTCTCCGCCAGCGCCGGCGAGCGAAAGTCCAGATCAAAGGCCCGGCGCAGCAGCTGGAACCGCAGCGGCCCGAACGGCCAGTCGCCGGACGGATCGGCGTAGGTCTCAGGCTGGGCGAACTGATCGAGAAGGGCGGACACGGGAATAAGAAGCGGACGCAGGCGATACGGAGGCGGAGCTAAGCCGAACATTCCGCGCCATGACAAGCGCGCGGAACCGAGCAACCCTATCCATACCCCCGGCGCGAGGTTTGCCGACCGCGAGCGTGCAGGGTAGGATGGACAGTGGAAGGACCTAGCTATGCAGAACCCAGCCAAAACGAAGACGCAGCGCGCCCCTTGAGTGGAGCCGACGGTGCAACGCCTGCAGGCCAGGCACGCCGAACTCCAGCCCGCTCCCGGGACGGACGGTAACAACAAGGTTTCCTGAGGTTGGCCCCGGGGAACCGCTGGTTTCTCAGGCTTGGCGATACGGTGTCCGGGCGGATCAGGGCAGAATGTCCTGAGCCGAGCGATCAAGCGGCTGGGATGACCAGTCGCTCCCGCTGCATTTCGTGCAGCAGGCGCTGGAGCGACGCCTCGCAGGTTTCTTGATCCACCTCAAACTCGGCCATCAGACCGTCGCGCAGCTCCGCGACGGTTTTCGGCGTTTCCAGCAGCCGCCAGACGCGCAACGCCGTGGGGTTGAAGGCGTAGCAGGCGCCGTTGTCGATGTGCATGCCCAGCAGCTCGCCGTCCTGCTCGGCTTCCAGCAGACCCTCCGTGCGACGGATCAGGGTGCTCAGGGCCAGGGTCATAGGCACGCTCACTGACGCTACGAAGAAGGCCCGACGTCACCGCCGGGCCTTCTGGAGAGTGGTGCCGCCGGGCAGGATTGAACTGCCGACCTCAGCCTTACCAAGGATGCGCTCTACCACTGAGCTACGGCGGCGGAATCTGAGGAAGCGGCCGTATAGCCAAAGGCATGGGGCGGGGGAAGGGGAAAATACGTGGCGCTCGAGCCCGTTTTGACGGCCGAGCCGAGCGAGCCCTAGAGTGACGGCCGTCTCGGGAGTGCGGCTCATGCGTACAAACCTCTTTCCGCTGCTGGCCGCGCTCAGCCTTGCGGCCTCCGCGGCCGCGGGCCCGTCCGTCGCCCAGACCTCCGGCGCGCCGGAGCAGGCGTGGCGCAGCCTCAAGAACGAACTGGAGACCGTCGGCCGGGGGAGCCCGGACGCCGCCACCTATCGTTTGGAGGGCGCTCCCTGCGAGTCGCGCCTCACGCAGGTTCGCTCCGGGGGACCGCAGACCACGGTGACGATACGCTGGAGCGCGCTGGACAGCGTGGAAGGAAAGGACAGCGCCATCTACAGCACCTTCGGGCTGGTCGATTTCAGCGGCCCGGAGAGCTTCAGCATCCGGGTGGGCGGCGACGGGCAGGCGGCCCGGATCGCCCGGCTGGCGAACGCTCTCAAGGCCGCGTGCTCGCAGCCGGCCCCCGTGCCCGCCCCAGGCTCGTCCATCTCCGCCGGCGGAGCCGTCGCCGATACGGCGACCCTCCTGCGAACCCTGAAGCAGCAGGTCGAAGGGGTGCGGATCCGCGGAGAGGATGGGGCGGTTCAATCCTATCGGCTGACCGGCGCCCCCTGCGCGCCGGTGCTGACCCAGACCTGGAGCAACGGGAGCCCCGGGGATCCCCATCCCCTGCGCCTCGTCGGCGCGTCGGTGAAGGGGGTCAGCGACTATCCCTACTATACAGTGGAGATCGAGGCACCCGGGGCGGGCCGGTTCGGCTTCTCGGTCGACGGCGCGGCGCGGATGGAAGGCGTGGTCGGAGCGATGCGGGCGCTGGCGGGGGCCTGCGCGCGTCCGCCTCAGCAGCCCCGACCGGCGACGACGCCGGCCGCGCCATCGCCCCAGCAAGGCGCCGACACCCCTCGGGCCGCCTTCCAGAGGCTGAAGGCGGAACTGGAGACCAGCGGCGACACCCACGGCTTGAGCGCCCAGGGGCTGACCTGGCTGTCGGCGTTCAAGCTGACCGGAACGGAATGTCGATCGACGCTGGCCGTGCAGCTGATGCGCGGGGGGCAGGTGATGAGCTCGATCGACTATCCTCTGACCTGGTCGGAAGTCCCCGCGCCCGCCATAGAACAGGGGCGGCCCTCCACGGTGGTCATCGACGCGGGCGAGGGGAGCATGGCGCGGCTTGATCTGGGGTCGCCTCAACGGGCGCAGCGCGTGCTAGACTTGGCCAACGGCCTGCGCTCGCGGTGTCGGGGTCGGTAAGAGCGGTCTGGAGTTCCCGCGTGCGTGTGTTCTGGTTGGCGGTCGCGGCCGCAGTGTCTGTCGCGGCCCCGGCGAAAGCCCAGTCCACGGCTGAGCTCTGGGGCGAGCTCAAGCGGGCGCTGGAAGCGGCCAGGCCCGAAGCCCTGTTCGGCGGGGTCACGACCTATTCGCTGGCGGGGGAGCCGTGCCGCTCGGTCTTGACGGTGCGACGGGCGGCGCGCGGCCAGGAGCCGGCGGCGTCGGGCAGCGCCGCGATGGACTGGAAACGACAGCGGCGGGCCTATGTCGAGGTCGGCCAGCCCAACTCCACCGTGGTGCTGAACGGCGGCGCGACGGCGCTGGAGATGGATTCCCTGGAAGGCGCGGACCTGGTGGCGCGGCTCGCGAACGAGCTGCGGCGCAGGTGCCAGATCTCGGAGGCGGAGGAGGGCGCTCCGCCCGCGGCCCCGACCGTGACCGGAGGCGAAGCGTGGCGAGGCCTGGTCGCTGAACTGGAGGCGGTGAGGCTGGCCTTCGACGGGGGCGCCGTGCGGACCCTGTCTCTCTCGCACAACGCAGCCGAGCGCGTCTGCGAGCCGTCGCTCCTCTCGGTGGTGAGGGGCGGGCCGGAGGACGGCGTGCCCGACGCCACATTGACCTACTGGCGACTGGCGGGGGTCAAGGCGGAAGCCAAGCCGCACTTCAGCGGCCGCCCGGGCGTGGAGTTCGGCGAGCACAGTCTCGTGCTGGACACGCCGGAGCGGGCGACCAGGGTGGCGGGCTTCATAAACCAGCTGGCCGCGCGTTGCGGGGCGGCCGCCGGATGAGCGACACGCCCAAGACGCCGCAGACGCAGGCCGAGCGGGAGAAGGCGGAGCGCGCGCGCCGTCTGGCCCAAGCGCTCCGGGACAATCTGCGACGGCGCAAGGGCCCCGGCGCGCCCAAGCCGGAGCGGCCGGCGGCGGAGCGGAACTAGGTTTGTCCTCCTCGTCCGCCTGCGCGAACGGGGAGGTGACTTGAGCGCTCGGCCCGCGCTATCTACCCGCTTTCGCCGGGCGCGCCCCAGACGCCCGGCCCGACAAGGACGACATGGACCGCATCCTCGTGACGGGCGGCGCCGAGCTCCGCGGGGAGATCCCCGTGTCCGGCGCCAAGAACTCCGCCATCAAGCTGATGGCCGCCGCCATCCTGACCGATCAGCCGCTGAAGCTGACCAACATGCCCCGGCTGGCGGACACGCGCTTCCTGGGCCGGCTGCTGAACGCGCTCGGCGTGGAGGTGACCGAGAGCGGCGACGACGAAACCCTGCTGCATGCGCGGACCATCGTCTCGACCTTCGCCCCCTATGACCTGGTGCGGCAGATGCGGGCCAGCTTCAACGTGCTGGGGCCGCTGTTGGCTCGGACGGGGCAGGCGAAGGTGTCGCTGCCGGGCGGGTGCACCATCGGGGCGCGTCCGGTGGACCTGCACCTGAAGGCGCTGGAGGCGCTGGGGGCGGAGATCCAGCTGGAGGAAGGCTATGTCATCGCCCGCGCGCCCGAAGGGCTGAAGGGGGCGGAGATCGAGTTCCCCTTCGTGTCCGTCGGGGCGACGGAACACGCCCTGCTGGCCGCGGTGCTGGCGCAAGGGACCACGGTGCTGAAGCGCGCCGCCATGGAGCCGGAGATCGGCGACCTGGCGCGCTGCCTGATCGCCATGGGAGCCAAGGTCGAGGGGCTGGACACCGACACCCTGACCGTCACCGGCGTGTCCAGCCTTTCCGGCGCCGAGTGGTCGGTCATCCCTGATCGGATCGAGATGGGCTCCTTCGCCTGCGCCGCGGCCATGGCGGGCGGCGAGGTGCGGCTGACCAAGGCCCGGCCCGAGCTGATGCGGGCGCTGTCGGCCAAGCTGATCGAGGCCGGCGTGGAGGTGGAGGAGACCGCCGACGGCGTGATCGTGCGGCGCGACCCCTCGCGACGGCTGAAGTCCGTGGACGTGGTCACCGACGTCTATCCCGGTTTCGCCACGGACCTGCAGGCTCAGTTCATGACGCTGATGACCCTGGCCGAGGGGGTGTCGACCATCCACGAGAACATCTTCGAGAACCGCTTCATGCACGCGCCGGAGCTGAGCCGGCTGGGGGCGGACATCCACGTCCAGGGCGGCGAGGCCAAGGTGTTCGGGGTCGAGCGGCTGCGCGGGGCCCAGGTGATGGCGACCGACCTGCGAGCCTCCGTCGGCCTGGTGATCGCCGGGCTGGCGGCCGAGGGCGAGACCACCATCGGACGCGTTTATCATCTGGATCGCGGGTTCGAGCGTTTGGAGGAAAAGCTCGGGGCGTGCGGTGCGAACATCCGGCGCATCAAGGGAGACTTCGATGACGCTTGAACCCATGAACGACGCGGCCATCGGGCCGGGCGGGACGGCGCGCAAGCAGCCTCCCTTGCGCCTGCTGGCCTATGACGCCGACGACCTGCAGGTGGTGTCGGCGGCGCTACAGGACGCCATCCTGCGGCCGGCGGACATCCGCTGGGAGCACGCCCAACGCCAGGTGACGGTGGCGCTGAGCCGCTTCTGCTGGGAGTGCGGCGGCACGCGGGTGCTGGCCGCCATGCAGTTCGGCGACGTGTCGGGGGTGAAGGCGAGGGGGCTGGACCGGAGCGACGAGACGCCGCTGGAGCTCCTGGCCATGCATTTCGAGCCCTCGGCGGACGAGCCGCCGGGCGGGGCGGTGATCCTGATGTTCGCGGGCGGCGGCGACCTGGCCATCGAGGTGGACTGCCTGGACGTGGTGCTGGCCGACCTGTCGGAGCGCTGGCCGGCCGCGACGGCGCCGCAGCACCCGATGGACGAGGCCTGAGTGGGGGAGCACCGCCTCCGCTCGGTGGAGCTGGACGCCGCCACCCTGCCGGCCGCGACGGCCGAGATCGAGCACGAGCGCCGCGTCGCCATCTTCGACCTGGTGGAGAAGAACGAGTTCGAGGTGGTGGGCGCCGACGGCGGTCCCTACGACCTGAAGCTGTCCTTGCAGGACAGCCGGCTGGTGTTCGAGATCACCGGGCCGGGATTCGAGAAGGCGCACGTGCTGTCGCTGTCGCCGCTCAAGGGCGTGCTGAAGGACTATCTGCTGATCTGCGACAGCTATTACGAGGCGCTGCGAGGCTCCTCCGTCAGCCAGATCGAGGCCGTCGACATGGGCCGGCGCGGCCTCCACAACGAAGGGGCCGAGCTGCTGAGACAGCGGTTGGACGGCAAGATCGCGCTGGACCACGAGACCGCGCGGCGGCTGTTCACGCTGGTGTGCGCGCTGTATCGGCGGTGAGGGGTAGGCGGTAGGGGTAGGCAGTAGGCAGTAGGCGGTAGGGGGAGCGGTTGCTGTCACCTCCCCGTCGGCGGAGGCCGATGGGGAGGACAGACCGCGTAGCGGTCAGGAGGGGGCGGCGCTGCGGTCGGCGGCGCGATCCCTCACGATGCTCAGCACAAAGGCGAGGACGCCGTCGAGATCGACCCTCACGTCCTCCGCAGCCAACCGGACAACGCGCACCCCGCGTTCGGCGAGCCAGCGGGTGCGACGCTGATCGTGGCGCATCTGCTCCGGATAATCGTGGCTGGAGCCGTCTATCTCCACCGCCAATCTCGCGGCTGCGCAGTAGAAGTCGAGGATGAAGGGTCCGATCGGGTGCTGGCGTCGCCACTTCGTTCCAGCTAGCCGGCCGGCGCGTACCCCCGACCAAAAGCGCGCTTCCGGCGGGCTCATGGCGCGGCGCATGGTCTTGGCGCGGATGAAGCTGAGGCTGTCGGCCATGGCGGCTAGGGAATGCCATCACGTTCACGCTGTCCACCGTCGCGCCGCCCCCTCCTGGCGCTCGCGGGCGAGCGCCTGTCCTCCCCATCGGCATCCGCCGACGGGGAGGTGACATGTGCGCCGTCACCCTCCGCCCATATCGACTACCCGCGCGTTTTGAGGCATAGGCGCCGGAAATCGGCTCGCGCTCACGCCCGGCGCGGGCCTTTCGTCATTCCATCGGGCGCATTGGGACCGCATGGCCAAGGAAGAACTGCTCGAGTTTCCCGGCGTCGTCAGCGAACTGCTGCCGAACGCGACCTTTCGCGTGACGCTGGAAAACAACCACGAGATCATCGCCCACACCGCCGGCAAGATGCGCAAGAACCGCATCCGCGTGCTGGCCGGCGACAAGGTCCTGGTCGAGATGACGCCCTATGACCTGACCAAGGGCCGCATCACCTATCGCTTCAAGTAAGGCCGTGGCGGAGCGACCGCTCGTCCTGGCCTCCGCCAGCCCCCGCAGGCTGGAGCTGTTGAAGCTGGTCGGGATCGAGCCCGACCGCGTTCTGCCCGCAGACATCGACGAAACGCCGCTGAAGGGCGAGACGCCGCCCCGGCTGGCCGAGCGGCTGGCGCGGTCCAAGGCTGAGGCGGTGGCCCGGGCCGAGCCTGATTCGATCATCCTGGCGGCTGACACGGTGGTGTCGGTCGGGCGCCGTTTCCTGGAAAAGGCGGCGGACGAGGCGGAGGCGACGCGCTTCCTGCGGCTGCTGTCGGGCCGCAATCACCGGGTGCACACCGGCGTGGCGGTGGCCGCCGACGGCCGGGTCGCGGTACGGGTGGTCGAGACGCGGGTCAGCCTCAAGACCCTGTCCGACGAGGAGATTCGGTCCTACGTCGCCTCGGGCGAGTGGCGCGGCAAGGCGGGCGGCTATGCGATCCAGGGGCTGGCGGGCGCCTTCGTGCGGCGCATCGTCGGCAGCCACCCGGCGGTGATGGGCCTGCCGCTCTACGAGACGATCGCCCTGTTGCGCGGCGCCGGATGCCGGGTGTGACGGTCGAGGCCTTTCTGGACGAGACGCCGGGCGAGACACGCGGCGTGATCGCGCGAAACGGTCGATTCGAGCGGCTGCTGATCCATCGGGAAGGGGAGGCGGAGCAGACTCGGCTGCGCGCCCGCTCGGTGGGGCGGGTGGTTGAGGCGCGGGTCACGGCCGACGGGGCGCTGATCGACCTGGGGGCCGAGCCGCCCTTCGCCTTTCTGCCGCTGAAGGCTTCCGAACAGGTGCGGGAAGGCGAGGCGCTGGAGGTCGAGGTCACGGCCGAGCCGCGCGAGCGCAAGGGCCCGACGGTGAGGCGGATCGGACCGGCGGCGGGGCCGCCCCGGCTGCTGGCCGCCGGGCCGGACGTCCGTGCCTGGTTGGCCGAACTGGCGCCGGGGGCGGTGCTGGTGACCGGGGTGGAGGCGATCCAGGCGAGCTGGGACGCCGAGGAGGAGGCGTTCGGCGCCGGAGACTTCTTCGCCGAGACCGGCCTGGACCTGGCGGTGGAGCGGACGCGGGCGCTGATCGCGGTGGACATCGACCACGCCGCCTTGCCCGGCCAGGATCGACGCAAGGGGCGGGCGCGGGCGAATCAGGCGGGCTTGCGGGAAGCCGCGCGGCTGATCCGGTTGAAGCGCTGGGGCGGCCTGGTGGCCGTGGATCTGGCCGGGACCGTTCTGGACGCCGAGCAGGTCAAGGCCTGGGCGACGGCGGCGTTCGAGGGGGACGGGGCGTCCCTGGGGCCGCTCAGCCGATTCGGCCTGCTCCAGCTGAGCCTGCCGTGGCGGTTCACGCCGATCGAAGAGGTCTTGCTGGAGCCGTGGGGAAGCCCGACATGCCGGACCCGGGCGCAGGACCTGGTCCGCCGCCTGAACATGCAGATGATGTCAGACACCCGCACGCCCCGCTTCACCGCCGTCTGCTGTCCCGAGCAAGCGTCGGTGGCGGCGCCGTGGGTCGAGCGCCTGGGTCCCCGCGCCGCTCTGCGGGCCGATTCCTCGAGGGCGCCCGGTCACGGCGACATCGTGGAGGGCTGAGCCATGGCGACCTGCGCGATCTGCAAACAGCGGCCGAGCGACCCCAAATACCGCCCCTTCTGCTCCAAACGCTGCGCCGACGTGGACCTGCAGCGCTGGCTGTCGGGCGGCTACGCCCTGCCGGCCGGTGAGGACGAGGGCTGGAGCGAGACGGACCCTCCGCCAGAGCGCGACTAGAGGCGCGCGACTAGCGCTGGACAGGCGAAGGGGCATTGGCTATTGACCCCGCTCCCCGCGAGGCGGCCCCATGGGCCTGGGTAGCTCAGTTGGTAGAGCAGCGGATTGAAAATCCGCGTGTCGGTGGTTCGAATCCGCCCCCAGGCACCATTCTTCAGGGCTTAGCGAGCAGGTCGTAGGGTTTAGGACCGCACAGCGGCCTGCGCATGCGATCGGCGGTCGCCCACTCTAAGCCCTAAGCCCCATCGCCCAAGCCCTCGCCATCACAGAAATGTCGCTTTCGCCGTCGTAAGTAACCGCGACGGCGGCGGTTTCGAACCCCGGCACACCCTTGGGGGGAAAAGCTCGGCCGCAGTCTTGACGCTCTGGTATGCGTTCGCCAAAGGAGCTTGACCGCTTCTTTGCGAGCGGCGGGCGCGTCAAGGAACATGGGGTTCCACGACGCGTCGTCAAGCGCCCATTCCGGGAGCCTCGGCAACCGGAAAGCGTCAGGAAGCGTTACGCGGGACGGCCCTTTCGGGGCAGTTTTGCGGACACACAATTCATCATGGGGAACCGGTTTCCGCCGGGACCTCTTTGGGTTCCACGAGTCAGACCAAGCAGGAACTGGCGACACATGCTCGATAGCAAAAAAACGAACATCCTCCTGGCCATGGCCGGCGCCGCCGTGCTGATGGCTGGTACGCCGGTCCTGGCGCAAGGCGCCGCCGCTCCGGCGACGCCGGCCGCTTCGACGGCCGCTCCCGCCGGCGCCGCCGCGACGACGACGGCCGCTCCGGCCGCCGCCACCGCCGAGGCCCCGGCCGACGAAGCCGCTCCGGCTGAAAAGGAGAGCCATGGCGAACTGACCGTGTCCCGCATGTTCATGGACGCAGACATCGTCGTGAAGGTGGTGATGATCGGCCTGGTTCTGGCCTCCATCTTCTCCTGGACCCTGCTGCTCATCAAACTCTTCGAGTTCGGCTCGCTGAACCGCAAGACCAACAACTTCCTGGAATCCTTCCGGGGCGCCCGCACCCTGGCCGACATGCGCCGCGTGGCGACCTCCGACGAGTTCGAGGGCAACCCCCTGGCCGACATGGCCGCGGCGGCCACCGAGGAAGTCGAGCTGTCGCGTCAGGCCGGTCTCTCGGTCAGCGGCGAGCACCGCGACACCACCCTGATGCGCGCGCAAGCCGCGGTCTCGGCCGTTCAGGCCGGTCTGGCCAAGCGCCTGTCGGGCGGCCAGCAGTTCCTGGCCTCCACGGGTTCGTCCGGTCCGTTCATCGGTCTGTTCGGCACCGTGTACGGGATCATGAACTCCTTCATCGGCATCGCGAACACCAACACGACCAACCTGGCGGTCGTGGCCCCCGGCATCGCCGAGGCCCTGCTCGCCACCGGCATCGGTCTGTTCGCGGCCATCCCGGCGGTGCTGTTCTACAACTTCTTCAACACCAAGATCGCCGCCTACGGCACGCGCTCTGACGGCTTCGCCGCCGAACTGATCAACGGCATCTCCCGCCAGCTCGACAAGGGGGCGTAAGACGTATGGCCGCCAAGATTTCATCAGGCGGCGGCGGCAAGTACGCCATTGAGCAGAACAGCGAGATCAACGTCACGCCGTTCGTGGACATCATGCTTGTCCTGCTCATCATCTTCATGGTGGCGGCTCCGCTCGCCACCGTGTCGGTGGAGGTGAAGCTTCCGCGAGCCGTCGCGCCGCCACAGCAAAACCCGCCGAAGCCCTTCTATGTGTCGATCCAGGCCAATGGCCGGGCCTATGTCGGCGACGGCGAGGTTCCGATCGAGGCGGTGGGTTCGGAGCTGTCGACCCTGATCGGGGGCCGGAACCCCGCAGATGAGCGTATCTTCATCCGCGGCGACCAGAACACCCGGTACGGCGACTTCATGCAGGTCATGAACTCGCTGCAGGACAACGGCTTCTACAGCGTCGCCCTGGTGGGCGAAGACCAGTCGTCGTAACGGGGAACGGTATCCAGAATGACTGAAACCGTCACCTATCACCGCAGTCGCTACGACGCCCCGAAGCAGAAGATCCCGCTCGGGGTCCTGCTCGGCAGCCTGGCCTTCGTCGGCCTGCTGTTCGGGATCCTGGCGCTGTACTTCATCAACGCCCGGTTCAAGTTGAAGGAGTTCACCTACTCCGACGACTCCGTGGACGTGGAGCTGATCGAGCCGGTCCCACCGCCTCCGCCGCCTCCGCCTCCGCCGCCGCCTCCGCCGCCGCCGCCCACGAACCAGCCCCCGCCGCCGAAGCTTCAGGTGCGCGAGGCGATCGTGAACACGGACGTGCCTCCGCCTCCGCCGGTGAACCTCACGCCGACGAAGAAGGAGGACCGGGTGGAGTACACGGGTCCGC
>Ga0196964_10000042_pt1 | contig 123766 bp, 140 predicted proteins | sample S1_10metaG_FD_148615 | JGI IMG/M metagenome (GOLD analysis project Ga0196964, IMG submission 148615) | Soil microbial communities from Anza Borrego desert, Southern California, United States - S1_10 | ecosystem: Environmental > Terrestrial > Soil > Desert | place: USA: California | collected...
CATCGGGCGTGAGCGAAGCAAACCAAAACATGACGACGACGAGCGTGAGCGTGGGCACAGTCGCATAGAGGATGCGGCGACGGATGTGCTCGGGCTTCTTATGGAGGTGTTCGACGTATTTGCGCATCGTTATTGATTGCTGGGCGCGAGCACGATGATTTCCGCTTCTTTGCCTTCGATGTCCTTCGCCTTCACCGTGAGCTTGTCGACTGCTTCCGAGAGCTTGGCGTCGCCTTCCTTCAGGAATTTCTTGAACGACTCGCTTCCCTCCTCATACTCCATCGGAATGATGACCTTCGGTTCGAACGAAACGGCGAGCTGATAGACGTCGGAAGCCGAAAGCGCGCCCGAGACTGGGACGAAGAGGATGTCCACCGCTTCGATGCCCGCGCGCGAGTCGGCCGGAAGCTTTCCGGCCACGGTACCGAGGAAACAGAGGTTGATCTTGTCGAGCTCGAGCGTATAGATGGTATTGATCTTCTCCTTGATCGACGATTCCGACGGCACTCCCTTCACGAAAATCTCTTTGATTTCATATTCCCCAGGACCCGAAATGACGAATGGCACCTTGTCCCCGAAGGTGAGCATCTCCGCGCCGTTGTAGTCGGGATGATCGACGGTGATGAGCGCGATATCAGCACCAAAGCGCGACGCTTTATGCTTCGAATCCTTTGAAACGGGGTTGAAGGCGAGGACGGTGTCGCCGACGCTTACTTTGAAGAATTGCTTGCCGAGATAGCTGATGACCATTAGGGGCAGTATACAGCATTGACCATACAGAATTAAGGCCTTGACCCTGTAGTGAATTTTGCCCTAACTTCGCTACGCCCATATTAGTAAGGGCAAAATCTACTACGGGGTTGACTTGACAAATATAACGTGGTTTGTTATATTCTTCTTTGTAGTACATCGAAAGTCTAACCTTCGTTCAATACCCATTTTGGGAGAAAGGCAGGGAAAGGCATGAAGCACCTGATTGTCGCGCGGTCCCCCACGGGGACCTTGTGCCATAGCTCAGTGGATTCGATCTCCTTCGGCCAGGCCAGCAGCAGCGCCCACGCGGTGGGCGCCGGCGCGGGCCGCAGTTCGTGCGCCTCGTAAGCAACGTCGGCCACGACCTCGGCATCGCCACCAAGGGCGGCGGCGCTCTCACCGGCGGCACGGCCAACAACGGCCAAGCCGCGGCGAACGCAAGCTCCCCGAGCCAGGGCGACGGCGTGAAGTAACGCCGACCGCCGGCGCGGCGCGCGGACAACCCCGAACTAGTTTTCGGACACCGCGCATCGCGCTCCTCCAACCGCACGCGAGCGTCGTCGCTCGCGTGCCCCAATTTGGTTTCCCTCGGACGGACTCTCACACGTACCGAGAGGAAGGTCGCGCGCATCGGCGCGACGAGAAGGGCCGCATCCATGGTGGACATGGACGGCGGCAGGCACTGCAGGCAGACACGAGATTAGTATGAGTATGCGTCCCGCTTTTCTCGTGACAGACCTGCTGACCCGGCGGAGCCGACCCTCGAAAGAGCGTCCTGGCTCCGCCGGGCGGCAGCAGTAGGACGGCATCTTCGGATGTCGTTTTTTAATTATTGACTTACTTACAGGCCCCGTAGTAGACTCTCCCTATCCATATTTACTAGCGGATTTCAGGATAACCTTTTCCGGCCACGAGGCTAGAGAAACCCTGAAGGCCAAGCCTCTTCCGCTATTAAGAAAGCGGATTTTTTATTTACTATGCAACCAACTGAAGAGAAAGAAGCGATCGCAGTACCCCTGACCCCGATGCAGCAGATCGTGGAGAAATCCGCGCGCCCGCCTGAGGTCGAAGACCTCATCGAAGGTCCGGTCCTCGCCGTCGAGAAAGCGGCGGTCTACGTCGACCTTGCGCCGTTCGGCATCGGCATCATCTACGGCCTCGAGTTCATGAACGCGAGGGACATCATCAAGAAAGTGAACATCGGCGACGTCATCAAGGCGAAGGTCGTCGACAAGGAGAACAAGGACGGCTACATCGAGCTCTCGCTCAAGGAGGCGCGCCAGGCGCTCATCTGGAACGAGGCTGAAGCGGCCATCCGCGAGAAGCGCGTCCTCGAAGTGCCGGTAAAGGAAGCAAACAAAGGCGGCCTCATCATGGAGTGGCAGGGCATCCAGGGCTTCTTGCCGGCTTCCCAGCTCAAGGCCGAGCATTACCCGCGCGTCGAAGACGGCGACAAAGATAAAATTCTCCGCGAACTCAAGAAACTCGTCGGAAAGCGCATCAGCGTTTCCATCATCTCCGCCTCGCCGAAAGAAGGTAAGCTCATCTTCTCCGAGAAAGAGCTCGATCAGAAGGATCGCCAGGAGATCATCGAGAAGTACTCGCTCGGTGATGAGATCGAAGGTTCCGTCACCGGCATCGTCGACTTCGGCGTCTTCGTGAAGATCGAGGAAGGCCTCGAAGGGCTCGTCCATATCTCCGAGATCGACTGGGGCCTCGTCGAAGATCCTAAGTCCCTCTTCAAGGTGGGCGACAAGGTGAAGGCGAAGGTCATCGAGATCAAGGACGGAAAGGTTTCCCTCTCCATCAAGGCGCTCAAAGAGAACCCGTGGAAGGAAGCGGCCGAAAAATACAAGAAAGGCGACTCCGTCGAAGGCGTGGTCATCAAGTTCAACAAGCACGGCGCACTCGTCTCCATCGAGGAAGGCGTCGCAGGTCTCGCCCATATCTCCGAATTCGGCTCCGAAGAGAAGCTCCGCTCGACCCTCGAACTCGGCAAGTCCTACAGCTTCCAGATCACCTTCTTCGAGCCCAAGGAACAACGCCTCACGCTCTCCTACACCCCGAAGAAATAAAATTTTTTATCACTAAAACTAAAAACCGCCTTCGAAGGCGGTTTTTAGTTTTTTAGCGTTGCTTCGATGCTTTCGTTGAGCTCATGCATGATAGCGGTGAGCCGCTTCAGGAATTCGCTCTTCTGCTCGGAAGTAAGTGTGGTTTCTATGGCTCGAAATTCTTCGAGGAGGTCTTTCAGTTGTACCTGAGCTTGCGCGGCGTCCATAGATCTAGATTATTTGCCTAATTTTGATTGCACCACCTGCGCTCCTTTGCGAAGCGCCATACTCGCTGCCATGACAGGACCGCCAAGTGCTAAATTTTTAAGGCTCGCCCCCATTGACCACGCCCCCTTCCCTGCGTTTCCTTCCGAGGCGTTGATGGCCTCCGCTGCTGTTCCTATCGGCCGCTCCATGTATTTATCAAACGCCATCTCAAACACATCTCCGCCATATTCTCCTGTCAAAAAGAATTTAAGCGCGGGGTACGCAGCTGCAATGCCAGCAACTCCTACTCCTGCGGGCACCGCCCAATCTTCGACGAGTGTCATCACGCGTGCCTGCGTCTCGTAAAACGCATCGCTTAATTTCGAAAGCACCGATGGATCCTCTTCACCTTCCATTGCCTGCAGATTTGCTTCAAGTCGCCGCGCCTCCTCACCGAAGGCCTTCTGCACCCGCTCAAGCTCGATTTCCAGACTCTCAACCTTATTTTCGGTTTGTGGTATTACTTCCATATTTCCCTATAGTACAGCGCGTGGGCTATGACGCTAGTGCATATCTAGTTGAACTTTCCCATGGCCTTCTCACGGCCTTCGGTGATGATGAACTCAAGCGCATCATTCGTCTGCTTCGCGACTTTCTTCAAGACATCCAACTCGCGCTCCTTGAAATTCCCGATGATGAAATCGTGCACCGCCTTGTCGCCCGACGGCTTCTTAAGCTTGCCCAATGGAGTCGCGGGCGAGATGCCGACTCGAAGGCGCGCGAATGCGGGCGACTTCACCGACTTAATGATCGATTCGAGCCCGTTGTGGCCGCCGGAACTTCGGTTGTAGGAGATCTTGAGCTTCCCGAGCGGCATATCGAGCTCGTCGTAGACGACGATAAGCCGCTCAAGGTCGGCTTTCTTCTTGATGAGCGGCGCCACCGATTTTCCGGAATTGTTCATGAAGGTCTCGGGTGTGACGAGGAGTACCTTGTGCTTCCCTACCTTCCCTTCGGCGATGAGCCCCTTCAGTTTCTTTTCCTCTTCCCATTCCGAAAAGCCGTGCTTCTTCCTGAAATACTCGAGCACGATGCGCCCGGCATTGTGTCGGGTGTCTTTGTACGCTTCTCCGGGGTTGCCGAGACCGACAATAAAATACTGCATAGGTGCTTCTACATTACCATGACGCATCCGCTTTCCGGTCTTAATTTGCATAGCGTCTTCCTTTCAATTAAGATGTAGGCACCATGCAGGAAGAACGAGATGAAAAGACTGTACCGTCCGCTCAAAAACACTGGTTGCGGGAAACAGTTGAACTCGTCCTCCTTGCGCTCCTCGTCGTTGGACCCATCCGGCTCTTCGTCGTTAATCCCTTCATTGTGTCGGGCGCCTCAATGGTGCCAACCTTTAAAAACGGGCAGTATTTGGTGGTCGACCAGCTCTCTTACCGCTTCGAAGATCCTAAGCGCGGCGATGTTGTTATCTTTCGCTACCCCAAAGACCCGTCGAAATTCTTCATCAAGCGCGTGATCGGCCTCCCCGGCGAGACGGTAGTGCTCGGCGGAGGCAATGTACGCATCGAACAGGAAGGCAAGGAACCGCTCACGCTCGACGAGAGCTACGTCAAGAATCGTTCGAGCGACGCAGGCACCCACAAGCTCGGAGACGAGGAGTATTTTGTGATGGGCGACAACCGCCTCTCGAGCTCTGACTCGCGCGTCTGGGGCCCGCTCGAGCGGGATCTCATCGTCGGGCGCGCCCTCCTTCGCCTTTTCCCGATCACTGAAGCTTCGGTCTTTCCCGGAGCCGCCGACTATGCCGCGAAATAAGGAAAAAGGAAAGAACGCGGAAGTGCCAGTGTCGCTGAAAGGCATGCGCGACATCCGCGGCGAAGAATATTACAAATATCAAGGACTCTTCGAGAAAGCGCAGGAAGTAGCCATCTACTACGGCTTCAAGCCGATCGAACTGCCCATCCTCGAGAAAGAAGCCGTGTTCATCCGCGGCGTCGGCGAAGGGACTGACATCGTCGACAAGGAACTCTATCGCCTTCGCACCAAAGGCGGCGACAAGCTCGCCCTCCGTCCCGAAGGCACCGCAGGCGTGATGCGCGCCTATCTTGAGCACGGCATGCAGGCCGAGCCGCAACCGGTCTCGCTCTATTATTACGGCTCATTCTTCCGGCACGACAACCCGCAGCGCCTCCGCTTCCGCGAGCTCCGACAGTTCGGCCTCGAGATGCTCGGCACTCCTAAATCGATCGCCGATGCGATCATCATCCGTACCGTCACCATCATCCTCGAAGAGGGCGGTTTTAAAAACCTTTCGGTAACACTAAACTCGATCGGTGACAAGGAGTGCCGTCCGCGCTACGTGAAAGAGCTCCAGAATTACTACAAGAAACACCAGAACGAGATCTGCGCCGACTGCAAGGAACGACTGAAGGAGAACCCGCTCCGTCTTCTCGATTGCAAGAACGAGAAGTGCGTCGAACTCAAAGGAGGAGCGCCCGACTCGGTCGCCTACCTCTGCGGCGCCTGCAAACAGCACTTCAAGGAAGTGCTCGAATACCTCGAAGAGATGCGCATTCCCTACTCCATCAGCAAGACGCTGGTACGCGGACTCGACTACTACACTCGCACGGTCTTCGAAATTTTTGAGAATCTGCCTGACGAACCGGTCGAAGAAGGCAAGGAGGTGGAGAAGAAGCTCCCGCTCGCGCTCGCCTCGGGTGGCCGCTATGATTATCTCGCCCGCTCGCTCGGCAGCAAGAAAGACGTCCCCGGCGTCGGTGTGGCGATCGGCATCGACCGCGCCGTCCTCTCGCCGGTAGGTAAACCGCCTTCCCCACGCATCCTTAAAAAACCGAAAATCTGTTTCATTCAGCTTGGTTTCGAAGCAAAACTGAAATCCCTCACCATCATTGAGATTCTTCGCAAAGCGCGCATCCCTATCGTCCAGTCGCTCTCGAAGGACTCGATCGGCGCCCAGCTCGCGACTGCCGAGAAACTCGAAGTGCCCTACTCCATCATCTTCGGACAAAAAGAGGCCATGGACGGCACCGTCATCGTTCGCAGCATGCACAACCGCTCGCAGGAGAGCGTCGAGCTTTCTCGACTCCCCGAATACTTGAAGGAGTTGAAATAAAAAGCACCCGCGCAAGCGGGGGCTAGGCTACAGGCGGAGATTTTCAGGTTTTTCGATGAATTCTTTTTGAGGAGTTAACGTGATTTGCCAGAGTGGCGGATGGGCAATATCTTTACCCCATTTCTTCTCCGCTTTTTTCCAGCCTTCGTCGCGGTCTTTTGCATTCAGCCATTCGCCGGTATCTGCGTTCACCATCACTACGCCAGTCATCCCTTTTGGAAGCTTTTTCTCTATTTCGTCGCAAAGCGCTCGGGCCTTTCGATCGCGTTCGGCAACTGCTTCAAGTCTCGCACGGAATTCTTCATCGCCGCGCTTCCTCATTATTATAGGCTCCAAATAGAAGAACGTATGGCCTGAGATTAGCATGACGTCCTCCCTTTGCCAAAAAACGGCCCTCGTGATAGGATTTTGCCCATGACTGTCAACGTAGAAGTGAAGAAGAACGGAAACGAGAACGCTCTCGGCCTCATCCGTCGCTTTCAAAAGCGCGTACAGGAAGCCGGCATCCTTCCGCGCGTCCGCTCGCTCCGCTACAGCGACCGGCCGCTCTCTCGCTTCAAGCGCAAAAAGAGCGCCCTCAAGCTCATTGTGAAGCGCACTGAATATGAGCGCCTCCGCAAGCTCGGCAAACTCGTGAATGTGAAGCGCCGCCGCGGCGGACGAAGGTAAGAATGCGTCGGGACTACCCGAACCTAGCAATACGGAACGACAAGGGCAAGCTTCCACGCTTGCCCTATCGTTTAATGAAAGAGACTGTGCTTGGCAAAGGATACGATCTTTCGATCGCCTACATCAGCGAGAGCCGCTCGCGCGCGCTGAACCAGACCTATCGCCGCAAGAACAAACCAGCGAACATCCTTTCCTTCCCGCTATCAAAAACGAGCGGTGAAATTTTTCTCAATCTCGCGGAAATCAAGAAATGGGCGCCACATTATGGTCGCACTGGCGACAAACTCGTCGGCTGTTTTCTTTTGCATGGCCTGCTTCATTTGAAAGGCATGCCACATGGCGATACAATGGAACGAACGGAGCGGCGTTTACGAAAACGCTTCCGCATCTAATGCTCAGAAGCATCACTGTCGGCATCGACATAGGCACTCAAACGACTCGCGTCCTTGTGGGAGAGTATGGCGCGCAAGACGGCGCGCCGCTTATCATTGGCATGGGCACCGCTGAGTCGCGCGGCATGCGACATGGCTACGTCGCAAGCAAGCTTGAGGTACAGAAATCGCTCCGCAAAGCGCTCGATGAGGCTGAACGTTCCTCGAAGATAAAGGTGCGGCGCGCGTTCGTCTCCGTGGGCGGACTTTCGCTCGACTCGCTCCTCTCCTCCGGCATGGCCGTGATCGGCAAGGCTGACGGCGAAGTAACGGAGCTCGACATCAAAAAAGCGCTCGACGAGAGCGAGGCGGCGCTCGGCGGCATGCAGAACCGCCACATCCTCCACGCAGTGCCGGTACGCTGGAAGCTCGACGGAAAGGAGGTATGGGGCCAGCCGGTCGGCATGAAGGGACTCAAACTCGAAGTGAAGACGCTCTTCATCACCTGCCTCGAAAAACATCTTCAGGACATGATCGACGCCATCGAAGAAACGGGTGTCGAAGTCACCGATGTGGTAGCTGCGCCGATCGCCGCATCTCTCGTTTCGCTCACCAAGCGCCAGAAGACCGCCGGCTGCGTCCTCGTGAACATCGGCGCGGAGACTGTCTCGATGGTAGTCTACGAAAACGACACGCCGACCTTCCTCCATGTCTTCCCTATCGGCGGCACCGACATCACGCACGACATCGCGCTCGGTCTCAAGATTCCGCTTGAGGAAGCCGAGGGCATCAAGACCGGAACACTTCATCCCGGCAGCTACCCGAGAAAGAAGCTCGATGAGATCATCGAAGCGCGTCTCACCGACATCTTCGAGCTCGTCGAGAACTATCTGAAGAAGATCGGGCGAAGCGGTCTCTTGCCCGCAGGCATTATCCTCACCGGCGGGAGCGCGCAGCTTGGTATCGTCGAGGCGCTCGCCAAGGAGACGCTCCGTCTTCCGTCGCGCGTGACCACGCCCGACCTCCTCCAGAATTCAAAAGGTAAGATCAAAGATGCCGCCTGGGCCGTCTGTTATGGACTCCTCATGCTCTCGAATACCCTCTCGCAAGAAGAAGAAGGGATGTTCAAGGGACTTTGGAAAAAAGCGACCAGCCTCCTCAATACGTCGCTCAAGGAATTGCTCCCGTAAAAAGCCTTAATTCGCATCGTTTTTTCGCGAGGACGCGGCTTTTTCCCCTTTTGCGCTATTTCTGTTATCATGCAGAAAACCAGCGAAATTTATTAAACCAACGCCACACCATGCCCAAGCTAAGTCCTGAAATAGAAGCATTCGCCCGCATCAAAGTCATCGGCGTCGGCGGTTCCGGCGGCAACGCGCTGAACCATATGGTGACCTCGAAAGTGAAGGGAATCGAGTTCATCGCCATGAACACCGACACGCAAGATCTTCATAACTCGCTTGCGCAGAAAAAGGTACACATCGGCAAGAATCTCACGAAAGGGCTCGGCGCCGGCATGGATCCAGAGGTAGGCAAGCGCTCGGCGGAAGAGACACGCGGCGAAGTTGAAGACTCGCTGAAAGGCGCCGACATGGTCTTCATTGCCTGCGGCATGGGCGGCGGCACCGGCACCGGCGCGGCGCCAGCGATCGCTCGCATCTCCAAGGAGCAAGGCATCCTTACTGTCGGCGTGGTGACGAAACCGTTCTTCTTCGAGGGACAGCAGCGCAATCGGATCGCCGAAAAAGGCATCGAAGAGCTTGAAAAGGAAGTGGATGCGCTCATCGTCATTCCGAACGACCGCCTGCTCTCGGTCATCGACAAGAACACGTCCCTGAAGCACGCGTTCGCTACCTGCGACGAAGTGCTCCGCCAGGCTGTCGAGGGCATCTCCGAGCTCATCACCGTCCCCGGCATCATCAACGTCGACTTTGCCGACATCAAGGCGGTCATTTCGAACACCGGCGCCGCGCTCATCGGCATCGGCCGGGCCACGGGCGAGAATCGGGCTATTGAAGCGGCGCAGGCGGCCATCAACTCGCCGCTTCTTGATATTTCCATCCAGGGGGCGCGCGGCGTCCTCTTCGCCATCGCCGGCGACGAGAACATGACCATGCACGAGGTCCAGGAAGCCGCCAAGGTCATCACCGAATCGATCGACAAGGACGCCAAGGTCATCTTCGGCGCCATCAAGGACGAGCAACTGAAGAAAGGCGAACTCAAAGTGACGGTCATCGCTTCGGGCTTCCCGTCGAACGCTCCTCGCAAATCACTCTTCCAGTTGAGCCGAGAAGAGCGCAAAGAAGAGAAGAAGGAAGTCGTCCACACTCCCCCATCTGAAGTAGTCAAAAAAGCGGGCGAAAAGAAGGACAAAGAAAAGGAGCCGCTCATCATCGACGAAGGGCTCGATAACTCCGAGGACTGGAACGCGATTCCCGCCTTCCTTCGCCGCGGCAAGAAATAACCCTTCCTGACTCCGCCTCAAAAGAAAAACGCCTTCCTGTCGGAAGGCGTTTTCGTTATGAACAAAAGAAGCCTATTCGTTGTCTTAGGACGGTACGCTCGCCTTCAGAAAGTCGTCGGCAAGCTCCTTGAGAAGCGCGTGCATCGCGACGGCCATGGTTTCGTAGGAGATGCCGAGGCTCTTCGCCATCTTCTGAACGTCGTTTCGCATCGTGGAGAATCGCGTCGTCTTGGTCGAAAGATGGTGCTTCATCCACAGGATCGCCAATTCCGTCCAATCCTTTTCGCCGAAGCTTATGTGGTTGGCGATCTCCCCTTTGCCACTGAGGCGCTTGTGAAGATGCTCATGTACGCCCTCTTCCTTGAGCCGCCGAACGCACTGCCGCGCGATTTCCATAAACTGGACATGCGTCTCTGCCGGGTACTTCTTGAAGGAGCGCCCAAGGGCGATATAGCGCGCAAACGCTTCACTACGAGGCTGGTAACGGAATCCATGCGCGCCTTCGATGATCTTCATGAGGATGTAGCAAAAGCAGATGAGACCGAGTTCTTTTCGCTCCACGGAGCTCTCTCCTTGAAAGTCCTGCCGCTTACACCCTACCACCCCACCAGAGGAATGCAACTTTTTACTGACTACGGAAGAATTGCTATACTGGTGTCACTTATGTACGATTTGATCATCATCGGCGCCGGCCCTGCCGGCGCCGCCGCGGGCGTCTATGCTTCGCGCAAGAAGCTGAAAACGCTCATCCTCTCCTCAGAAGTCGGCGGGCAGTCCGTCGTTTCGCCTGATATCCAGAACTGGATCGGGACTCCGTCCATTTCAGGCACCGACCTTGCGAACAGTTTCAAAAAGCACCTTGAGGCCGCCGGGAAGGGCACGCTCACCCTGAAAGACGGCGAAAAGGTGAGCGCCATCAAGAAAGACGGCAATCATTTCACGGTAGCTACGGAAGCTGGTCATACCTATGCCACAAAGACCGTCCTCGTCGCCTCGGGTTCAGGCCGCAGAAAGCTCGAGGTACCAGGTGCAAACAAACTCGAGCACAAAGGCATCACCTACTGCGCTTCCTGCGACGGCCCTCTTTTTGACGGACAAGACGTGGCGGTCATCGGCGGCGGGAATGCAGCTTTTGAAACGGCCGCGCAGCTCTTGGCGTATGTGAAGAGCGTCACGCTTTTAAACCACAGCAAGGGCTTCAAAGCCGATCCGGTGACCGTCGAGAAAGTGCTCTCGCATCCGAACATGAAGGCAGTGGACGAGAGCGACGTAGTGGAGATCAAAGGCGACAAGTTCGTCGAAGGGCTCACCTATAAATACAATCCGACCGGCGAAATGCGCGAGCTTAAGGTGACAGGCGTCTTCGTCGAGATCGGCCAGACACCGAATACCGCGTTCGCCAAAGGCCTCCTCGAGTTCGACCCCTACAACCGCATCAAGATCGACCCGCGCACGCAGATGACCTCAGTCGAGGGAATCTGGGCCGCAGGCGACTGTTCAGATGTCCTCTATCACCAGAACAACATCGCCGCGGGCGACGCAGTGCGCGCTGTCGAAGACATCTACCTCCACCTCCACGCGTAATGCTCGAGAGTAAAAACAAAGAGCCGCAGATGCGGCTCTTTTCGAAGTGTACGTTACTTCTCTTTTCCTTCGGGGGACTTTTTTCCCCGACCTGAAAAACTGATGCGAGAACGCGAAACCTCGGTCGAGCCATTCGCCTCCTGCTCGTTCTTTTTCTCGGATGAAGCGTTCGACAGTTCCGGTCTTCGACCGGAACGTTTTCCAGTAAATTGGCGGCCCTTTATGCCCATAGTCCCCCTCACGTTTAACTATTTGTGTTATACCGCCCCTTGATTGCCCCGTCAATTATTCTCCCATCGACGAAATCGTCTCGAATTCCTTTTTCGTAAGCGGCGTGACGGAAAGGCGACTTCCCGGACGAAGTATCCACATATTCTTGAGCGCAGGAGTTTTACGCATTTCCTCTATTGAGACAACTCTTTTGAGCTTCTTCACGAACCCGATATCGACAAGACGCCAAATCGGCTTTTCTTCGGTCGCACGCTTGTCGTAATACTTGCTGTTCTTGTCGAACTGGCTTTTGTCGGGATACGACTCGCACAACACCTTACCCACCCCCGCCGCGCCGGAGGGTTTCCCGTCGGAGTGATAGAAAATGACGCCGTCTCCTTTTCGCATCTCCTTCATGAAATTGCGCGCCTGGAAATTGCGCACGCCCGTCCAGGGCTCGCGTTTGTCGCGTTTCAAATCGTCGATCGTATAGTCGTCAGCATCCGACTTCATGAGCCAATAACCCCTCACATGGATAAAAGTTTTACGCTTTGAAGATAAGTTTTTTCTCATTGGTTATTTAAAGTACCATGTGAGGGGCCAATAGCGTCTATTTTTCATCCTTCTTTTTTCGCTTCAGATACTTCTTATTCTTAAGCTTTTCCGGAAGATACGACTCCTGGTCATAGAGCTTGTACCCCTTATGATACCCGAGCTCCTTCATGAGCTTCGTAGGAGCGTTCCGTACCCTCATCGGGATCGGCAGATTGCCATGCTTCTTCACATCATCGAGCGCCTCGAAATAGGCGTCATAGGATTCGCGACTCTTCGGGGCAAGCGCGAGATATGCCGCGCAGTGAGACAGGTTGATGGCGGCTTCGGGGAGCCCCACCGTCTCGACGGCCCGGAACGTCTCGTTCGCGACCACAAGCGCCGTCGGCTGAGCGAGGCCGATATCCTCCGACGCGAAGATGACCATGCGCCGTGCGATGAACTTTGGGTCTTCGCCGCTCTCGATCATCCGAGCAAGGTAGTAGAGCGTAGCGTCGGGCTGGGAAGCGCGCATGCTCTTTATGAACGCCGAAACAGTGTTGTAGTGCTCCTCGCCTTTCTTGTCGAAGCGCAGAAACTTGTTCTGGATCGTCTCCTTGAGCGTCTCAACGGTGAGCTTGCCATAGAGCTTCGTGGCGGCATCGAGCACGGTGAGCGCCTGCCGCGCATCGCCGTTCGCCATGGCAACGAGCCACTCTTTCGCCTCTTTCCCTATCTTCTGCCGGAGCGCCTTCACCGCCCGGTCGATGATCTCCGCCATCTCCTTTTCGTTGAGCTCGTTCAAGACGAACACCCGCGTACGGGAGAGGAGCGGCGAAATGACCTCGAAGGAAGGGTTCTCGGTCGTGGCGCCGACGAGCACAAGCTCTCCGGACTCCACGAACGGCAAGAGAAAATCCTGCTGTGCTTTATTGAAACGGTGTATCTCGTCAAGAAAAAGGAGATCAGGGCGGTCGTCGAGCGGCTTCTGCTTACCTCGGCGTTTCTCCACTATCGCCCGAATGTCATCTTTCCCCGCCGACACCGCCGAGAGCTCATGGAAAGGCAGTTTCAAACTATCGGCGTAGATACGGGCAAGAGTCGTCTTTCCGACGCCTGGCGGCCCCCAAAGGATGAATGAAAATATGTGCCCTTCTTCGATGGCAATGCGGAGGGGCTTTCCCTTCCCTGCAAGGTGAGCCTGGCCGACAAATTCAGCGAGCTTTGTAGGCCTTATTTTAGCGGCGAGCGGTTCCATATATGGCGCCTAGTATACACCCTATGACGGACGCTTGATTGGCTTTAACACGTCTAGTATATCGACGACTTCAGTCGCCGTTTTTATTGAAAATTAAATCGCCCCTTCTTCTTTCAAAATTTCAATTTTCCGGAACATCCCGCCGCGGTTGTAGTTCCCGATCTTGCCGTCCGAGCGGACCACACGATGGCACGGAATCTTCGGGTCATGATTCTTGCTCATGATCATGCCGACGGCGCGCGCCGCGAGCGGCTTCCCCGCGGCGATGGCCACTTCTTTGTAGGTCATGGTCTTACCCTTGGGGATTTTCGCCACAACCCTCCGTACTTTCTCAGTGAATGTGTTAATTTTCATGTCCTCTTAAGCCTCGACGATCGTCGTGAACCCGCCGTAGGCCATCCGGCGTACGTCGAACGGCATCGGCTTGTCTTTGTATTTCGGATCGTTCATGGCGGCATCCTTCATGACTTTGGCGTTCACTTGGTCGCGGTGCTTTCTCGACTTGTAGACGATGAACGAGAATAGCGCTACTTCTCCCTTCTTGAGCTTCAGTACCTTCGGAAACGTGAGCGCTTTCATGCCGCCCATATCGCCCATGTTAGGAGCCATGTCCTCGCCCACGCACTCGAAGTATTCGAGTGCTCCGTGTTTCTTCCACACCTTGCCAGCGACCGCGGCCATTTTTTTGTATGCCTGCATATTCTTCTTCGGAACCGCTAGCACGAACCCGTCTACATATTTTTGTTGTTTCATGGTTTTTGTGACGCTCTATGCTACCCATTATTGCTAGTACTTCCCTCTTCTGCAACCGCGCGAGCATCCGCATCAGGCACAAAAGCGGAAACATTGAACCACGGACGCGCCTCGGGCGAAAAGACGAAGTAAAGCGCCGCGAGCTGCAAAGAGTCCGAAAGGATACGGAGCGCGACGAGCGAATAATCGAAATTCGCGAGATCGGCGAAGATATGAAAATAATCAGGTACGGAAGTGAGTATAAGCGCGAGGAGCACGAAGCGCGCCCAGTTCCTGCCGCGCCGCGCTGCCGCCCACACGGCAAACACGAGGAGTGCGAATAAGAGGAGGTAGAACGAAGCGGCTTCGATGAATTCCCATCCTTCGAACGAGGCGCGATTCCACCTCATGACAGCTCCCATATCGAGCACAAGCCCCAGGTAGATGAGGACCTCAAATAGTGCGACGTTGCGGGGACGTTCCATAGTGCAAGTATACCCCTTCGCGTCTTATGCGTTGCTCCCCGCCACCTGGCCGGTGGTCCAGCAGAGCTGGAGCGAATACCCTCCGGAAGGGCGGTCGATATCGAGCATGTCCCCTACAATGAAAAGGTTCCGCACTTTGCGCGACTGCATCGTCTTCCAGTCAATCTCTTCCGGTATGACGCCGCCGGAGGACACCACCGCCTTATCAGCGCCAAGGAGCCCTGCGACATGAAGCGGCACTGCTTTCATAAACGCGACGAGGGCGGCGCGCTCGCCGCTCCGCACGCTATGGTTTGCTGTCTCGCCATCGATGCGGGCAAGCGCGAGGACGCTCGGCACCATCGCTTTCTTCACGAGCACGCCGAGCGTGTTCTTGAGCTTCTTATTGCTCTCTTTGACGAGGAGCGCCTGCAGCTCTTTGCGGAGCGCGCCGTGGTCGAGCGAGGGAAAGAGATCGAGCTCGACCGACACGTCGCCATACCGGAGGAGCTCTCCGATCTCCCGGCTCATGTTGAGTACCATCGGGCCGCTTATGCCGAAATGGGTGAAGAGGAGCTTTCCCTTCCGGCTCTCCTGCTTCTTCTTGTTCTGGAACGTGGTGAGCTTCACGTCCGAGAGCGTCACGCCGCCGAGCCGCTTCGCCCACGCGTCGGCTAGGGCGACCGGTACGAGCGCGAAGTCATTTTCTTTGATGGTGTGGCCGAGCTTCCGCATCCAGACATAGCCTTGCCCCGTCGATCCCGTCTCCGGGCGCGACGTGCCTCCAGTCGCCACAATGCACGATTTCGCTCGAACCGACGGCTTCCCTTTTCTGGTTACTTCAAACTCTCCTGTCTCCTTATCTACGGAAATACCCGATACTTCGGCTTTCGCCTCGACCTTAACCTTTCCTTCGTTCATATAGCCGACGAGCACGTCCCACACTGACTGGGCGCTGTTCGAAACTGGGAACATCCTTCCTTCGTTCTCTTCTTTAGTCGGCATACCACGCTCATTAAAAAATCTAAGCGTGTCGGCCACGCTCCAGCGAGAAAACGGCGAAAAAAGAAATTTGTCGTTTTTCTTGTAGTTCGCGAGCATCGTGCGCGTGTCTCGCTTGTTGTTGGTGACGTTGCAGCGCCCGCCGCCGGTAATAAGGAGTTTCTTTCCGAGGGATGCGTTCTTTTCAAGCAAGAGCACCGACTTACCCATCGCTCCTGCGCGCCCGGCCGCCATCATGCCCGCCGGCCCGCCACCGATCACTACCACGTCCCAAATCTTGGAAGTCATTTTTTATTCAGAGCTCTGGTAATTCTGGAAGTGAAGCAAGGTTAAAATTTTTAAATTTTTCTGGAAGGCGGCCTACGCTTTCAAGAAACGGCAAACCCGCTGTAAAAAAATGCTTTTGTGTAGCGGCATAATAATTTTTTATTAATATAGGGTCGTACATATTACTCAAGGCATTATCTAAATATTCTTCAATTTCCTTGTCTGTCATGATCTCGTATTGAGCTTTTCCCTCATTCTCAATTAAATCTTTACTTGGGCTGCTATGGAAATCGCGGTGGTCTTGCGCTGTTAAGGCAAACCATCCGAGTGTGCGGCTTTTTTGCTGAGCTTTTTCGAATCGTTCTTTTTGTCCTTCTTCGAAAGATTCCATATTCTAATGACCCTACGGGGAATCGAACCCCGATTCTGGGCTTGAAAAGCCCATGTCCTAACCGTTAGACGATAGGGCCAGAATGTCGAAAATATAGCATTTTTTCTCGAAAATGCTAGTATTTTAAACGTTATCTAGCGACGTTGGAGCAGGTATACAGCCACTCCAACCAAAACTGGAGGTGTGTGCTATGAGATATGAACTGCTTCATATCTCATCCGCCCCGCAAAGACGGGGACGGCCGATGTCGAGTTTTACGAGACAGGCCGTAGGAGGTGCCCGAAGGGCACGGAGCCACGCTGACGAATGAAATGAGGAGGTGTGGCTGAGTGGTTGAAGGCGCCTGACTCGAAATCAGGTATGTGGGAAACCGCATCAGAGGTTCGAATCCTCTCACCTCCGTTACGTTATAATTTTTGCCATAAAATCGAAGCTTAGCCGTCACTTAATATCGGCAGTTTCGTGGTTTCTTTTTATACGGAGCACAGCGATGGGATGGTCACTTGTTGCAGCATGGCTTGGGTTCAATGCGTTCCTTCTCGTCGGTTCTTACCTCTTGTACGTAAGGAGTGAGCGCCGGCGAAGGGCCATGGGTGCCTAAGCTCTCCTCAAAAAACGCCGATTAAACCCCGGCGTTTTCTAATTGACAATAAATTGAGTTAATGGTATAAATAAAGAACTAGGCATTTCCTAGTTTCAGTATGAATCTTAGCGCTATAGCCCTTATGGGCTTTTTTATTTGGGCAAGCGGAGCAACCCCTGCTCTTCCGGCCGCCTCGGCTACGGGAGCGCCGCTCGAAATCGTCGCGGAGCTCACGGGCTATAATGCCGTACCCGAACAGACCGATACCGACCCGGAGTTCACTGCTTCGGGGGTGCGCTCAAACCCCGAAATCATTGCCGCGCGCTCGCGCGATATGGCTGATAAGTTGCCGTACGGCACCGTCGTCGTCATTGAACTTTCGGGGGCAGAACGCAAGAGCTGCGGCTTCTCCGTGGTAAACCATCTCATCGGCTACCGCGTCATTACCGATTCCATGCACGCCCGTAAGGAGCAGCAGATCGACGTGCTTTTCCATACGGACCACCTGGTTAAGGTAGGGAATCGTTTCGTGAATCCAGCAGTCGCGGTCGGCAAATGCGCCGTCACCGTCAAAGTGGTCGGCAAAATTCCTCTTTCCAATATCCCCAAGACGCAAGCTGAACTTTCATTGCTTGTCTCTCGCACCGTCGCCGTCCAGTAACGCCTGGTCGGTAATTGACAACTACTGACGTTTGTACCGTCATAATAATTGGTATACTGTCCTTAGAGATTACCAATCTAATTTGCCCGCCCTTATGGGCGGGCATACCAACAACCGTTATGTGGACAGACGTTAATATATTTGCAGTCATCGGAGCGGCCGTAGCCTCGTTTGTTGTCGGGATGCTCTGGTATGGTCCGGTATTTGGAAAGCAGTGGATGGCGATGATGGGCTACACGCCCGACTCCATGCGCTCAATGCGCCTCACGCCCATGCAGGCGATGGCAGGCGGTGCCGTGAGCACGCTCGTCCTCGCCTACGTCACCGCCCTCTTTGTCACGAATATGGGCACCGTCACGATCGGCGACGGCATCTCGCTCGCTTTCATGATCTGGCTCGGCTTCATCGCCACCACCGTCGTCGGCACCTTCCTTTGGGAGAACCGCTCGCCCAAGCTTGCGGCCTTCAACGCCGTCTACCATCTCGTGAACATGATAGTAGTGACCCTGGTGCTCACCATCTGGCAATAAGAGCAAAATAAACATTCGTAAAGGCCCCGTGATGCTTTCCGTCAGGAATAGCAATGCGGGGCTTTTTCGATTTCATCCGGACCCAGGGCGTCGTCGGCCTCGCGGTCGGTTTCATCCTAGGTGGCGCGCTCTCGGAGCTGGTGCGTGCGCTCGTCACCGACTTAGTGAACCCGGTCATCTCGGTCGGTCTCGGTAAAGCGCAGAACTTCGCGAGTTCGACCGCGAGCGTCGCCGGCGTTACGGTCTCATACGGCCACTTCATCTCGGTGCTGGTGAATTTTCTCGTCATCGCCGCCGTGGTCTATTTTATTGTGAAGGGCCTCGGCATCGAGAAGCTCGACAAAAAGAAGGAATAGCCCTAGAATCCTACTCATTGAGTATGCGCCTTTAGCTCAGTGGTAGAGCGTTTCCTTGACATGGAAAAGGCCGGAAGTTCGATCCTTCCAAGGCGCACCTATATGCTGCTGGTAAAGACAAGTGTCCGCCCTAGCCCTCTTAACGGCATGGGCTTGTTTGCGGAAGAATTTATTCCTAAAGGAACTATCATCTGGGAATTCAATCCCCTCGTGGATAAAATTCTCACTGAGAGAGAATTACGCACATTACCGGAAGTCGCTCAAGATGCCTACCGTCATTACTCTCATTTCAGTAAAAAAACCGGAGGACATACGCTTAGTTTCGACAACGATCGGTTTATAAACCATGCAGAAGAACCGAATACAGAAGACATTGATACGGGGAATGCCGAGCTCGCGACTGTGGCGGCCTGCGATATCCAAAAAGGAGAGGAGATAACTTGTAATTATTACGCTTTCTATACTAAAGAGGATGCTGAGCGAAAACTGAATCAGAGTGCCTGATATCTGAGTTCCTCCATCTCATTAACCAATCCTGTCCCAGTATGGGAAATTTTTCATTGCCCGAAGTGCCTTAACCTGTTAGATTGCACCCATGAAAATACTCGCCATAGAGACCTCCTGCGACGAGACAGCGATTAGTCTCGTTGAGGTAACCAAACAAGGGACCACAACTGTCTTCAAAGTGCTGGGGAACGCCCTCGCTTCCCAGGCCTCGCTCCATGCTAAGTACGGCGGCGTCTATCCGATGATGGCAAAGCGCGAGCACGGAAAGAATCTTCTTCCCCTCTTCCTCGCTGTACTCAAAGAGGCCGGCTTCCTGCGAAAAACAAAGACGAAGCAACATTCCAACATTCTGCAGAATGTTGGAATGTTGCTGGAGCGAGAGCCGGAGTTGCGCAAAGCGTTCCTCAAGGAAATGCCGAAGATCGAAAAGCCGAAAATCGACCGCATCGCAGTGACACACGGCCCCGGCCTCGAGCCGACGCTCTGGGTAGGCATCAACTTCGCAAAGGTGCTCTCTTTGCTTTGGAACATCCCGATCGTTCCCGTAAATCACATGGAAGGACATATCTTAGCGTCCTTCCTTAAAAAAAAGAAAGATGCGCTCGAGCTCGGAAGTGTGAAATATCCTGCGCTTGCGCTCCTCGTCTCGGGCGGCCACACTGAACTCGTTCTGATGCAGAAACAAGGAACCTACGAGATTGTCGGTGAGACGCGCGACGACGCGGCGGGCGAAGCGTTCGACAAGGCCGCACGCATGCTCTCGCTTCCCTATCCCGGCGGCCCCGAAATTTCCAAACTCGCCGAAAAGGGCGAAGTGAATTCTTCATTCCGCCTTCCTCGACCCATGCTCACTGCCGATAACTTTGATTTCTCATTCTCAGGGCTCAAAACGGCGCTCCTCTACATGCTCCGTGAAAAAAAGAAAGTGACGGCGAAAGAAAAAGCCGACATCGCGCGGGAGTTCGAAGATGCAGTGACCGACGTTCTGGTCGCAAAGACGATGCGCGCGCTCCGGCGCTTCAAAGCGAAGACGGTCGCGCTCGGGGGCGGCGTTTCGGCGAACAAGAAGCTTCGAACACGCCTCGCTGAAGCGGTAGCAGGCGAATCCTCGAAAATCTCCCTTTATCTCCCCGACCATTCCCTCACGACCGACAACGCGCTCATGATCGCAACGGCCGGATATTTCAATAAAAATGCGATAAAAAGCCCGGACACTATCACTGCCCGCGGCAACCTCTCTATTGCCTCACAATAAAGTGAGGGCATTAAAAAACGCGCAGTTTCCAGAATATATTTCCAGAACTCACGCGCGTTTTATCTGCTTTCTTCTATAGTTCTTGTATAGAAGAAAGTTATTTGCGACTGTTTCGGAACCCGCGAAGTCGCATATAGCTTCGAATCGCGTCTACAAAACGTACGTCTGATTTCTTCCAGAACGAGAGGCTGTTTCGCCACATGGGATCCTCGTCGGTAGCAACGCCGCGCTTCAAGTGGAAATCGCCGTCGCTATCCATCATGATGGTCCAGTTGGGATGAGCGCTCTGACGTTCGCGATCGACAACCTCCAGAAACCATACCGGTGGGCTGAAACGAATCGCCTCTTCACTTTGGGACCTTACGACGTAGTACGAGAATTTCCACGAGAGAAATTCTATCCCTTTCGATTTCACTTCACGTTCAATACGAGCAATGAAGTCGGTGACCCACAAGAGAAGCGGTTTGCGCAACGTGCGAAGCTCCTCATAACGTCGATATAATGGATATCTTCGCAAAAACTCTCGTCGCCACGAATCATCGTCAAAAACCGAAATGAACTGACCCCACTCGAGCTCCGGGTTCTTTTGTATCTCCTTCTCAAACACCTCACGGCGTATTCGATAAGGCACGGTCTCCTTGGCGAGCAATTCTTCTCCCGCCATTTTAAAGTAGGATTCCGGGTCATGCGTAAACTGCACATTCAATGCCATTTCGCCTCCGTAGGTAAAAAGTACAACGAAAACACTATACTATTCAATTTAGCTATGTGTCAATATCGTCGTGAATATGAAAATAAGCCTTATTTTGATACGATTTGAAGAACATGCACGACCCCGAAGGAAATTTTTCAAATCCACCGAGTAGCGGCATGGAGGGCCCATCACCTATATCACAATGAGTGAAAATACTGAAAGTAAAATTTCTGACGGGGCAGGAAAACTCCTGAAACCCTACGATCCGAAAGCGACAGAAGCGCGCATCTACGAGCTCTGGGAAAAGAGTGGCTATTTCAATCCTGACCGCCTCCCTGAGCGGCACCAGGAACCCTATACGATCATCATGCCGCCGCCGAACGCGAACGGCTCGCTCCACGCGGGTCACGCGGTATTCGTCACGATCGAAGACCTCCTTATCCGCTACAACAGGATGCGGGGCAAGAAGACGCTCTGGCTCCCGGGCGCCGACCATGCAGGCTTCGAAACTCAAACCGTCTACGAAAAAAAGCTCGAGAAAGAAGGCAGAAGCAGGTTCGGGATGGATCCCGACTTACTCCGCCAAGAGATCATGGATTTCACGCTTGCGAGCAAGTCCTATATGGAAGGGCAGCTCCGTCAGCTGGGCGCTTCGTGCGACTGGAGCCGCGAAAAATTCACCCTCGATTCTAATATCATACAAACCGTTTACGGCACTTTTAAAAAACTCTATGATGACGGTCTTGCCTATCGCGGCGAGCGCTCGGTAAATTGGTGCACCAAACACCAAACTTCGCTCTCCGAACTCGAGACGGTGACGGAGGAGCGGATTGACCCTCTTTATTTCATGAAATACGGGCCGTTTGTGCTTGCAACCGTTCGACCGGAAACAAAATTCGGCGATACTGCCGTCGCGGTAAACCCTGCCGACGAGCGCTATAAGGAGTGGATTGGCAAAGAAATAGAATTCGACGGCCTCCTTGGCACTGTGAAGTTAAGAGTGATTGCTGACGAGTATGTTGACCCCGCCTTTGGAACCGGCGTCGTGAAGATCACCCCCGCCCACGATCCCAATGACTTTGAAGTAGCAAAGCGCCACAACCTTCCGGCCGTCGAGGTTATCGACCAGTACGGGAAATTGAACGAGAAATGCGGCAAATATGCCGGGATGAAGGTTGAGGAAGCGCGCAAAATGGTCGCCGCCGACCTCGAAGCGAAAGGCTTGCTTGAGCGTGTGGACCAAAACTACAAGCACGCGGTCAAAAAGTGCTACAAATGCGAGCGTGTGCTCGAACCGCGCATCCTCCCGCAGTGGTTCGTGAGGATGCGGCCGCTCGCGAAACCTGTCATCGAGCGAATAGAACGCGATGAAGTAGTCTTTCATCCTCCGCACTATAAGAAGATCATGCTGCACTGGCTTTCGAACATTGAGGACTGGAATGTCTCGCGCCAGATCGTGTGGGGTATCCCTATCCCCGCCTGGTATAAGGATAAAGAAATCTTTGTGGGCGAAAAAGCCCCTGATGAAGGATGGGAGCGCGACAATGATACCTTCGACACCTGGTTCTCGTCCGGACAATGGCCATTTGCCACGCTTAATTATCCAGACGGCAAGGACTACAAGACCTTTTATCCGACGCAGGTAATGGAGACTGCGGGCGAGATCATCTTCTTCTGGGTCGCCCGCATGCTCATGCTTGGCCTTTATCGCACAGAAAAGCTTCCTTTCAATACGGTCTATCTTCATGGCATCGTCACCGCAAAAGATGGCAAAAAAATGTCAAAATCGAAAGGGAATGTCATCAGCCCTCTTGAGCTCTCCGATAAATACGGAACGGATGCGCTCCGTATGGGCCTCATCATCGGCAACACCCCTGGAACCTCGACTGCGCTCTATGAAGAAAAAATAAAGGCTTACAAGCTCTTCGCGAACAAACTCTGGAACATCAGTCGTTTCATCCTAGAACAGAACGGTAACCTTGAGGCGCCACTCTCTCCTGACGACATGCGTCTCTGGCAAGAATTCAGCGCCACCGCCAAAGAAGTGACTCGCGATATCAATGAATATCGTTTTTATCTTGCAGGAGAAAAGCTTTATCAATATCTGTGGCATCGACTTGCAGATGAGATCCTTGAAGAAAGCAAGCCCATCCTCAAGGGAAACGATCCGGAAGTGCGGAATTCTCGTGCGAGTTTCCTCATGCGCGCCCTCTTCGACGGCGTGAAGCTCCTCCATCCTTTCATGCCGTTCGTCACAGAGGAAATTTGGGAACTTTTGCCGCATACTGAGAAGAAGCTTCTGATGATCGAAACCTGGCCTACACCATGATAGAATCCGAGACAATCTTCGCGGCCCTCGTCGGTGGTATCCTCCCCGCCCTGGTATGGCTATGGTTCTGGCTTAAACAGGACGACATGCACCCCGAACCGCGCGGGCTTCTCCTCTTCACTTTCCTTGCCGGTATGGCGGCAGTGCTCGTCGCCCTCCCTATCGAAAAGCTCGCTTTCATTAAGATCGAGGATACCCTCTACCTCATCATCACCTGGGCGGTCATCGAAGAGATACTGAAGTGGGGCGCGGCCTATGCCGTGGCGCTCAAGACGCGCTTTCTCGACGAACCGATCGACTGCATCATCTATCTCATCACCGCGGCGCTCGGCTTTGCCGGGCTCGAGAACGCGCTTTTCCTCGCCTCTGCGATCGAGAAGGGGGGCATCGCCGAAGCGCTCGCCGCACAGAACCTCCGCTTCATCGGCGCTTCGCTTCTCCATGTCATCGCAAGCGCGTCGATCGGCATTGCCATGGCGCTCTCCTTCTATCGCGGCTGGTTCCTGCGAAAGACCTTCCTTCTCTCCGGCATCGCAGTTGCCATTCTATTGCATACCCTTTTCAACTACTTTATAGTTAAGAATGACGGCAACGACATTTTCACGGTATTCGGTTTCGTGTGGGTGGTCGTAGTCATCTTTCTCCTCATCTTCGAAAAGATAAAGAGAATGAGCTTCGCCAAAGCGGCATAATTTCATAATCTATGATAAAGAAAAAATCGTTTTTTGAACGGCTCGCAGGCGGCATCAACATGGAAGAAAGCACGAGCCGCAGCAGCGCGCGAGAACTCTCCATCGAGCGCGACGACGAAGATGAAGAACCGACTGAATGGAATGAAGAGGAGGGGCTCGGCGAAGAAGGTCAGCTTGCCGTCGACGTCTACCAGACAGCGGACGAGATCATCATCGAAGCTATGATCGCCGGCGTGCGCCCGGAAGACCTCAACGTCGCCATTACCAGGGACATGGTCACCATCAAAGGCAAGCGCCAAGAGACTAACTCAGTCACTGAAGACAATTATTTCTACAAGGAACTGTATTGGGGTGCGTTCTCAAGAAACATTCTTCTCCCCCACGAGATCGACATCGAGAGCGCCGAAGCAGCTGAAAAGCACGGACTGCTCGTCATTCGCCTCCCGAAGATCGACAAAGGGAGACAAGCGAAGCTTCGCGTCAAATCGATCTAACTCTATTAAAAACCCCGCCATCGGCGGGGTTTTTAATTTGGTGCTGGGAGCCGGGTTCGAACCGGCGACCCTTTGCTCTTCAGGCAAATGCTCTACCAACTGAGCTATCCCAGCAAGATTCAGGCCTTTACTATACCCTACTCTCCGAATTTCTCAAGAAGGGTCTTAAGCGCGCTCACGTCGGGCGAATTGGCCTGGAGGGCATCGAACCGGTCGAGAATCCCCGAGTAGACGCCGATCATCTGCTGCAGCGGCTCCCGGAGATAGTAATAGACGCTGCCGGCGACGCCAAGGATGACGAGCCAATAAACGACCCGGAAAAAACGACTCCACTTCTCCGCCGAGTGCATCTTTTTCAGGATTTCGTTCGTCTCGCGCGAAACGGCGAGGTTCTGCTTCAAAAGCGCCAATAGTTCCTGATCCATAGAAAAATTCTACCACGGCATTGAAAAAGGCCGCGTTGTTGCAAACGCGGCCTTTCGAATCCCCGGCTGATTGCGCCGAGATAGATCTAGTTGGGCTGAGACTGCCCTTTTTTGGTTGTCGGCGCGGGCGTATGCGCATTGACGCCCGACACGTCGAACCACCTGGAACAGAGCGTGAAGACCTGGCCGCCCTCTTCGAGGCGGAACGCGAAGAAGGTCTTGTAGACCCCTTCGTGGTACCCCTCGAATGCCGGCGCGGCAATGACGACGTGGACCTTCTTGCTCTCGATCGGCTGAAGCTTCGTCAGGAGCTCATGCAACGACGTCTGCTGGAACCAGCGCGAGCGCTTCCTGGGATCTTCCGAATCCCTCAGTGAGACGAGCATGGCTTTCACCATCGCTACATGGAGAAAGACGCAGGTGCCGACTGCAGGAGCCTGGTCGAGCGGAATATCCCGCTGGATGTCTTTCGCCGGGGCCTGCAACGTCCTGCCGCGCTGAACTGCACTGTTCTGGTGCATTGAAAATCCCCCATTGCTACATGTTGAACCTCGAAACTTTCCCTTGTGTTGCTTGGCTACTTGTTGGGTAGTTCGATTTGTTCCTGAAGGCTTTTCTCCTTGTGCCTTTGTCTAAAAAACGAAAAAGCCGCTGTAGGCTTCTTCCCCTTTAAAAGCATATACCTCCCCGTAACCCAAGGCAACCCCTCTCGTCCTCGTGCTATACTGGAGCGAAATTAACAGGAAACGTCATGAAAAAAGTCACCATTTACACCACGCCGACCTGCACCTACTGCAAGATGAGCAAGGAATTCTTCCAGGCGAACAACATCCCTTACGAAGAGCACAATGTCGCGACCGACCTCGAGCGGCGAAAGGAAATGATCGACAAGAGCGGCCAGATGGGCGTGCCGGTCATTACTGTCGACAACGAACTCGTCATCGGGTTCGATAAGGAGCGGTTGCAGTCCCTCCTGGGCGTATAGTATCGTGTAATCATTCCATAAAAACTCTCCAGTATAGAGAGTTTTTATGTCTGCGGATATCCGAAGAGGCAGGTATATCTGCGACGATCAGCTACCTTACATGCGGGTATGGTTTAGTGGTAGAATGCGACCTTCCCAAGGTTGAGACGCGAGTTCGATTCTCGCTACCCGCATAAAATTCACGACCATGTTAGGAGTTTTTATTCTTTTCCTTGAGGTCATCATACTTTTCGCTCAAATCGCCATCATCATCTTCTTCATCGAGCAACTCTCCCGCGGCGGCGCACCCTACGTGCCGAGTAGTCGGAGCGTGGCGCTATGCGCCGTGAACGCTCTCACCCTTCCGACGAACGCTGTTTTTTACGATCTTGGATCAGGCGATGGCCGCATGTTGCGATTGCTTAGTCTTCGTTCACCCACGGCGACCTGCATAGGCATCGAACGAAGTCTTGTCCTATGCCTCTGGGCGCGCTTCCTATCACGCAAATTTCCGAACATCAGTATCGTGCATGGGGATATTTTCCGCGAACCGCTTCATAAAGCCACCCACGTATTCACGTATCTCTTCTCGGACGTTATGGACCAATTTCTTCCGAAGGCGGAACATGAATTTGCGCCTAACACCATACTCCTCTCCTTGAACTTTAAGTTCAGCCAAAAGCCCTACGATCGAAAAATCGATATCGGCGACAAAAAGCACGCCTTGTACGAGTATACCTTTTGAAGGATTCCGCTACCTGGCTCAAATTGTTTGATGATCACAAATATTTCTTCGCCGTCGCTCAGAAGTTTCTCGACCCCGACTCGCGGTTTCGTTCGCTAACGAAACATCGCTGCGTCCGGCCTATGTATAGAAAAAGCGAAATAATTCGCTTTTTCTATCATATGCCCTCGGCAGGAATTGCCGACCACGTCGGCAGGTGATTTTCCACCTCGCAGGCTCGTACGGAAAATCCTTTCAATTCCTGCACGCGAGTAAAGCAGCTTACTCGCTCTCATGTATCACTCCGTGATGCCCTCGGCAGGAATTGAACCCACATCAACTCCTTAGGACGGAGCTGTTCTATCCGTTGAACTACGAGGGCACTACAATCCGAACAGTTTCCGCAGAAACGCCTGGACTGGATTTTCGCCATCTCCCATACTATCGCCTCCGTCCTTTTGGTCAATCACCACCACCACACCTTCACCCTGCTTCGCTACTTTGAACTTTTCGCGTATCGCTTCTTCAACGCCCCGATCGGTCTTGAGCGCCTCGATGCGATCCGTGAGCGTTCCCTCTTTCGCGGCGAGCGCCGCGAGCTCGGTTTCCTCCACGGAGAGCGCTTTCTTGATGTCACGCTGTTTCTCAAAGAGCGAATAGGTGCTCTTTGCGAAGAGAGCGAGGAGGATGGCGAGCGCGATAAGCGTCGCCTTGGAATAAAGGATCCTCCTAAGTTTTTGGCGAGCTTGAAACTTGTTCATTACTTGGTATGATACCCCGTATAATGCTTTTCGACCAAAAGAACAATAAGAAAGTCCGCATCATCTGGGCCGTAGTCTGCGCGCTCGTCATCTTGAGCATGCTCCTCCTTTCGGCCCCCGTCTTCTTCTAGCGCTTTAGCTCCTCATCATCTTCAGAAACACGTCGTGCGGGATGTTCACCTTCCCGCGCGCCTGCATTTTCTTCTTCCCTTTCTTCTGCTTCTCGCGGAGCTTCATTTTGCGGGTAATATCGCCGCCGTAGAGGTACCCCGTGACGTCTTTTTTGAGCGCGCGGAGCGTCCGCGAAGAGATGATCCGTCCGAGGGCCTGTCCTTGGATCTTGATGACGATGAGCTGTTGCGGGAGGATTGCTGCAAGCTTCTCCACTGCTGTTTCCGCTTCCTCCTCAACGCGCTTCTTCGAAACGACCCGTGCGAACGCAGCCACCGGCTCGTCGGCGACGAGGATGTCGAGACGCGCCACGTCCGCTTTCCGCATTTCGGCGAATTCATACGAGAGCGAGGCAAAGCCCGACGAATGGCTTTTGATCTCGTCGAAGAAATTGCGCATGAGCTCGCGGAGCGGCATGAGCGCGTTCACCGCGACGCGCTTCTCGCTCCAGGTCTCGGTGTCGCCGATCTCCGCCTCATGGTCGAAGAGGATCTGCATGAGCGGACTGATGTATTCCGAAGGCGTGATGATCTTCAGCTTCACCCACGGCTCGCGCACTTCCGCGTATGACCCGTGATCGGGAAAGAGCGCCGGCGAATAGACCATCGCTTTCTTTCCGTTCTTGTACTCGATCTCATAGTTGATAGATGGCGTGGTGATGACGAGCGTGAGATTGAACTCGCGCTTCAAGCGCTCGGTGATGATCTCGAGGTGGAGCATGCCGAGGAATCCGCACCGGAACCCGCGCCCAAGCACTCCCGACGCCTCTTCCTCGAACGAGAGCGATGAGTCGGAGAGCTTCAGCCGAAACAACGCCTGGCGGAGCGCCATGAAGTCGTCCTGGCTTTCGGGATAGATGGACGCCCAGACGACGGGACGCGGCAGCTGGTAGCCAGGGAAAGCCGGGAGCGGCTTCTTCTCAACGGTCACCGTGTCGCCGACCGAGGCCACGCCCGGCTTCTTGATGCCGGTGACGATATAGCCGATCTCCCCGGCATGAAGGCCCTCCTTTGGTTCCTTGTCAGGATTGAATACACCCGTTTCGAGCACAAAGAAACGCTCATTCGCTGCGGCGAAACTGAGCGCGCTTCCTTTCTGTATCCCGCCGTCGAGTACGCGGGTGTAGATAATGACGCCCTGATGGTTCGAATATTCGAAATCAAAGATGAGCCCGCGAAAGCTTTGCGAATCAGGGAACTCTTCTTTGGGTGGTGGAACGCGGTCAATGATAGCGTTAAGGAGCGCTTCGACGCCTTCTCCCGTGCGCCCGGAAACAGATAGTATTTCGCTTTCATTTATCTCGAGCAATTCCGCTAGTTCTTTCTTCACCGTCGGCACATCGGCGATCGGCGAATCTATCTTCGAGACGACCGGGACGATGGTGAGTCCGGCCTCGCGCGCCATGCGGAGCGTGGTGAGCGTCTGCGCCTGCACACCCTGGGTGGCATCGACGAGGAGGATCGAGCCTTCGACGGCCTTGAGTGAGCGCGACACTTCGTATGAAAAGTCGATGTGGCCCGGTGTGTCGATGAGATTCAGGACGTACGGCACGCCGTTATAGGAATACTCCATGCGCACCGGCTGCATCTTGATAGTGATGCCGCGCTCGCGCTCGAGATCCATACGGTCGAGCACCTGGTCGCGCATCTTGCGCTTCTCGATGGTGTTCGTCACCTCGAGCATGCGGTCAGCTAGGGTGCTTTTGCCATGGTCTATATGCGCAATTATGGAGAAATTCCTTATATGTTCGAGGTTCATGTGGTCGATGCCTGCCCCATAGAGAGCTCTGCTTTCCTACTAGGGTGGGCGATGATGGAAAAGTTCCGTATGTGCGATAAATCCATAGAATAGGCCTTATTCTATCATATATTGACTTTTTGATAAGAAGATGATATAATAAAAATAGTATAGGAAGTTCATCTATACCCCTCTAACCAAAAATTATGGGAAGGGTTACAAATGAATAGCGTTTTTGAGTTACCACAGAATTGTTACCAGCGCGTTGGTCCCCGTCTTGGTTCATGGAAAATAGGGCGTTCGGCATTGCCTGACAGCCTGGTTTCTCAGTTCGGGGGTTTCAGGGAGCTCATTATCGACGTTACCGTCGATGCGATCAATGGCCCCCAAGCTTTCCGCCAGGGAGACCCTTTCGAAATCTCCCTTGTGATCGCTAAAAGGGAGGGAGATATAAAAGAAACAATCGTTTTCTGGGCTAGGCGAACGCTGGGCCTCCTCCATCTTTGGACCCGAGAACAGATAACAAAAGACGGGATCAGGATTGTTTTGGAGGACACTTTGATGCCGGACTCTTACAAAGGGTTCTGCGACAAGCTCTTCCGGGGCCTAGTCCAATCCGTACTGGAAAAAACACCAAAAGCAATCATTCGTTGGGACCAACAGGGGGTCGTCGTGTGCGTAAATATAGCTAATACCTATGTTTCCACACGCGAGCACTTCATCTCAATTTAATTCCAACCAACCACGAGAAAAGGCCGGCGTCCGCGTCGGCTTTTTTATTTATTTATTTACAACTCCCCCTGCTCCGGGGCGATGGCGGGCGCGCGCCAGAACTTATGGCGAAGACCTTCCAAGATTCCCTCGAGTTCGCGGCTCCGGAGAAGCTTTAAGAGTGCGACGCCGACGGCGATGCCAATGAGCCCCGCGCAAAGCCCCTGCAGGAAGATGCCCCAGAACGTATCAATATCGAAAATAGAGCCGAACGCATCGAGAAATTGGTAGGTAGCAAAGCCCATGAGGAACGAGGCGGAGAAACCTTTAAAGAGCGGCCGGACGAGCGACCTCGCAAGCCCCTTCGCCATGTCCCGCTCGAAAATATAAAGCAAAAGCCCGAGATTCACCAATGAGCCGATCGAATACGCAAGCGGCAGGTAGAGCGCCCTAGTACCAGGCACATCAGCGACGCGAAGCACATTTTCTATAAAAAAGTGGAATGCCGGGAAACGCGTCGCGAGCCACGGCAGGAAGAACGCAAGGGCGATGATGAGCGAGTAGGAGAAAAAATTGACGAAGAGCGGGCGCTGGGTGTCCCCGATCGCATAGTAGCCGCGGATGAAAAGCGGTATGAGGTTTTGGGCGATGAGCGAGACGGCGAAGATGGCGAGCATCGCCGCAGTGAGGCGCGTGTCCGCCCACGTAAACTCGCCGGAACCTAAGAGGACGCGGACGATCTGGGCGCGAAGCACGATGAAGAGGAAGGTGATGGGAAGCGACCAGAAGATGATGGTCCGTGCGGCGGCCTCCATTTGCGCCGCAAAGCCCTTGGAATCGCCCGAAGAGAAGAACTTGATGAGCGACGGGAACGCTGCCACGGAATACGAGACGCCGATAATGATGATCGGCACCGACTGGAGGTTGTAGGAGAAGTTGAAGACCGCGACCGAACCCTCCTCGAGAAGGCTCGCCATCGCCACGATAACGATGAGCGAGAGCTGGTTTAAGGAAAGGGTGAGCGTGCGCGGCAGGGACACCATGACAATCTGCCGGATGGCGCTCCAACCGATCGCGCGCGAGAAGCGGGGCAGGAACCCGTACTTGAGGAGTGTGGGGAGCTGAACGGCAATATGGAAGACGGCGCCGAGCACCACGCCCCAGGCGAGCCCGTCGATGCCGAAGCGCGGATAGAAGAAGAGGATGCCGGCGATGATGCCGACGTTATAGAGGACCGGCGAGAGGGCATAGACGAAGAAATGGCGTTTCGCCTGCGTCACGCTCCCTATCAGGTTCGATATCCCGATGAGTATCGGCGAGAGAAGGAGGATACGCGAAAGGGACACGAGCTCGGCGGTCGCCGCCGCCGAGAAGCCCGGCGCGATGAACTCTGCAAGATACGGGACGGCGAAAAAAAGTGCGACCGAGAACGCAGCAATAGTGAAGAAAAAGACCGTGAAGACGTCCGAGAGGAACTTCCGCGAATCCTCGTTCGCTTCCTCCTTCCCTCCCATCCGCTCGAGGAGGAGCGGGATGAGCACCGTCACCGAGACGAACGAAGCGATGGAGACGTAGAGGAAATCAGGGATGCGGAAGGCGCTGTAGTAGATGTCGAGCGTCGCACCTGCGCCGAAGTTGTGCGCAAACAGCCGGTCGCGCGCGAGCCCGAGGAGCTGGGAAAGGAGCGCGCAGGCAGAGAGCAAGAGCGCCGCTTCGTTCAGGTTATTCCACTCTTTGCCGAGAAAGGATAGTATTCGTGAGACCATATGCGTGCGCCCGTGGTTCGTATGCCGTCATTGTGGGGCACACTCTTAGTACCGAAAACTCCTTAGCGATTACTCTTCAATGGGCGGTTTCGGGCGCTTTTCAGGCGCGTTATCAGGGGGCGGCGTGTCGGCGAAGGGAGCGCGGCCAGCGCGAAGATTCGAGAGAATGCTCTTCACTTCCGCGTTGTCAGGATTCAGCACTTCGATGTCCTCGAATTCCTTGATCGCATCGTCATTCCTACCGATGCGCTGGTATGAGAGACCGAGGAAATATTTCGCATTCGAATAGTTCGGCGAAAGGGCGATGGCACGCTCGAACGCAATCACTGCACCGGCGAAGTCACGGTCGTTGTACTTGAGAAGCCCAAGTTGGAAGAAGACACTGATGTCGTTCGGGGCGAGAAGCGAGGCCTCTTCCGTGCGGACGATCGCTTGGCGAATGTTGCCTTCTTGCGCTTCGATCTGCGCAAGGAAGAAGACTGCTTCCGTATAGTTCGATTTCTTGACGAGCGCCTGTTCGATGAACGCCCTCGCTTCCTTCATGTTATTGCGAGCCGCTTCGAGGCGGGCCATGGTAAGAAGGATTGCCGGACTCTCGGGATTGAGCGCGAGCGCCTGGTTATAAGAATCCTTCGCCGCCTCATACGCCCCTTCGATATTGAGCGGAACGATAGCCTCGTAGACCCTCCCGAGCGAGACGAAGTTCGCGTAATTCGTCCTGTCGATCTCGGTCGCCTTCTTCGCGCTTTCGATCGCCGCAGCAAGAAGCGTCTGGAATTCCGCACGGAGCGTGTCCTGCGGGACGCTCGAGCGCTGGAGCAGGTTGTTGAGCTTGATAAGATTGAGCTCCGATGCGGCGCGGTAATAGATGTCGTTCTCAGACCACCCGGTGGCTTTCGCGAGATATGCTTCCGTTTTCTCGACGCTTCCCTCTTGGTTCAGCGCCGCGAGGCTTTTCTGGAAATACACCAGCGAAGCGAATTTTTCAGTGTAGAGATAGCCGAGGGTCGCGCTCCCGATCAGGAGGAAAATGAGCACGAGCACCGAGAGGAATCCCGTCTTCGGGCTTCCTAGCAAGTTCAGTGTGTAATTACCGGAAAGGTTCTCGTTGGTGAGCGCGGCGACCAAGATGCCCGTCACAATGAAGGCAAGCGCATAGAGCGCGGTCGAAGGCACATAGAAGACGACGAACGCCCAGAGATAGGCGGCAAAGAGGAAGGAAGAAACGACGAGATAGCGCGAAGGGCGTGAAAGCGTGAATGAGAGAAGCGCCTTCCCTCCTACGTAAAGGAACGAACCGAGGAAAGCGAGCCAGCCCAAGAAACCGAGGAGGCCGGTCGTAATGAGCGCAGTCGGCACAATGCCGAACCCAGCGCCAAAATCGGTATTCCAGAAAATCGACTGGTTGATGCCGTCAGGCTTGTGCATGAGCCACTCCGTCGCGAAGCGATTCGGGCCGCTTCCGAAAAGAAGCTTGCCGGCGCTCGAGAGCGTGTCGCGAGCGATTTCGAAGGTCGCGCCGAGTGAGGGACGGACCTCAAGCTGGGAGATGCCGAATGTATTCGAAAGATAGGCGCCGAACGAGGCGCTCCCGAGGAAGAATGCGAGCGAAACGATCGCGACCGCGAGAGGCACTATCGACAGTTTGACCGAACGAATCGAGATGGCAGGGGTGGTCGACTCCCCGCCCATAAGCTGGCGGTTCATGTAGACGCCGTAAACGACGAGAATGACGGCTGCGATCGAGGTCACGAGCCAGGCGAGCGGGAAATTAATGAGAGCGAGAAAGAAAAGAGATACCGCGAGCGCGGCATAGAGGACGATCGACATCCGGCGGTTAAGCGAGAGGAGCTCGAGCGAAACGAGACTAAGGAGCGCAATCCCACCGAAAAGAATGGCAAGGTCGTTCCACTTTCCGACGAACGTCGCCGCAGCGTTCTCAAATATGCCGAACGAAAGCGCATCGGCGCCCGTGAAAAGCCGGATCAGATGATAGAGCGCGGTAAGCGCTGCAGCGGTAAGAAGTGCCCCGTAAAACGAGAACACTCGCTCCCCGGTCTGAAAAAAGATCGATGAGAGAAAGAAGAGAAGGAACGAAACAAGGAGGAATGCGACGGTGCCGAGCTCGAACCCTTGCCCGATGAAGGAGGCCGAGAAGGAGGCAGAAAAGAAGGAGGAAATAAGGGTAGCGAGGAGTAAGAGAAGTCCTCCGGCGATGATAGGGTTCTTCGGCAGGGCGAAGGTACCGTCAATGAGCCGCCCCAGGAGCCAGAGCGAGAAGGCGACAAGCGCGAGCCCTGCGACGAGCACCGACTTCCCTACATCGAGCGGAAGCCCCGCGATAGGCAGGAAAAACACCGGAAGCAAGAAGCCGAGCGCGAGGATGATGCCGAACGAGAACTTATCGAGCGTATGTGACCTGCTTAAATCGTCCATGAAGAAATTTCTAGCTTAGTTCGTAAATTTATAGAGTAAGTATACTAGAAACGCTCGCTCCGGCAAAGAAAAAACCCGGGGAATCCCCCGGGTTTTTTCATTTTTCTGTTGTGCCTATAAGCCGAATTCTGTATCCCGATAATGTCGAGACGATAGCCATTTATCTGGTCCCGACGTCACCGTCGGGATCTGGCGGCACTCCCCGAAAACGGGGCACGGCCTTGCACTTAGGTAAGGATTTTGCCGTTTCACCCCTTAGGTCGCCCTAAGGGCTCGTCTCGGCCGCCTTTCGGCGGCCGAGACGCTTCCTCTCTTTCGTCGGAAGCGTCTCTGCTCGCACCTCTATCCTCGCGGACGACGGGCGTTACCCGCTACCCTGCTCCGATCGCCTTGCGGTTAGACCGGAAGTGTTCGGACTTTCCTCTCCCCGCGAAACGCGAAGAGCGGCTATCCAGCACAACTCGCGCCACTATAGCACGGGGCGCATGAAAATCAATCCTGGGCCAGAGCTCCGCCAATCGAGAGCACTACCCCTTCCGTAATACCGTATTTGTCCGCGACGCCTGCGTTAATCTCAAGCACGTATTTCGCGTCGGCGGGCGGCGAGAAAACCTCAGGATATGAAGACGGCAGGGCCCCGGGTACGACATGCACCACCTTGCCGAGCTCGTCCATCCATATGATATCTATAGGAAAACGCATCTCTTTCATCCAAAAGCCGTAACGAGACGGGGTCTCGAAGATGAAGAGCATCCCCGCATCTTCCGGCATCGAGGGTACACGAGAGAGGCCGTCCATGCGCCGCGCCGGCGAATCCGCGACGGCGACCCGTATGACGCGCTCTCCCATGCTCACCACTCCGCTCGTCGCAAAACTATCATCCGGTTTCGCCACATTAAACATGAGTAATAGTCCAAGCCCGACTGCAAAGAGCGTGAATACAGCGATCTCTTTTTTCCATAGTTCCATAGATATATTCTATCCCTAAAAATAAAAACACCCGCAAGATGCGGGTGTTTTTATTACGAGGAGGATTAGAACCTTCGCCTGTCGCCTCCACCGCCGTTGTTGCCGCGCGGCTCGAGCGGACGTGCTTCGTTCACCGTGATGGTGCGCCCTTCGAAATCCTTACCGTTCCACATATCAATCGCCTTCTGAGCGTCTTCGTCCGCGGACATTTCCACGAAACCGAAACCCTTCGAGCGACCGGTCATCCTGTCCATGATGACTACTGCGGATTCGACAGCTCCTGCTTGCGAAAATGCCGCCTTGAGCGACTCCGCAGTAGAACTGTACGGCAAACCGCCGACATATAACTTCTTAGCCATACTACTTTTTCTCCTCACACCCATCGTGCGCTCTAGCGCACGAAAGATGAGAGGCAACTAACTGTTAACTCGCACACGCACACTCATCAGTAGACGATTCTCTCCTACGAAACGTACGAGGATACCTAACCTAGAGGCGAAGTACGATAAGGAGAGTGTACCAAGTAAATTTGAAAAAGTCAATACCTTGCGTGTCATTAAAAAGCCCATCGAAAGATGGGCTTTTGTGCCTTACGGCACCTGGCTGAGTTCCGGAATAATCCCCGAGGCTACAGCATCCTTGAAACGGGTGACGAGAACCGCACAAAGGATGTTGCGCACGTCTCGGCTGAACTTCGAGCCGAGACCATGATCCCTCATGGCAGAACCGACCTCCTGGAGAAAGATCACGACATTCGCGAGATTGCGGGTCCGCACGATATGACGAGCCCCTCGCCGCACACGTTCGAGATCTTTCTCTTCATCGCGCGGATTCCACTGAAATTCCCGGGCAATGGTTCCAAGAATTTTTGGATCGCTCCCAAGCACTACCACTCGTGGTTGTGTTCGGGAGCGACGAATCTTGTTGTGGTGCTCATTCCCCCCAGTGATCCCCTGTAACTGCTCGAGGCCCTGGGACATATCCATTTTCAACGCTCTCCTTGCAGGTGGGAAATAAAAAAACTACGCCAAATCAAAGTATACAAAGAAATCAACCTTGCGAAATTCGCAACTGTTGATTACGTGGGGATTAGATGGGGATTACTTCTTCCCCGCCTTGGCGCGGTCGCTGTCGGTCAGATACTGCTTGCGGAGGCGAACCGAGAGCGGCGTTACCTCAAGGTATTCGTCGTCGGCCATGACTTCAAGACCGCGCTCGATGGTGATGGTGTACGGCGGCACGAGCGTGATCGCTTCGTCGGAACCCGAGGCGCGCATGTTGGTGAGCTGTTTGCCTTTGGTCGGATTCACCGTCATCTCTTCTCCTTTCGAGGTGTTCCCGATGACCATACCTTCATATACTTCGACGCTCGGGCCGATATAGAGGACGCCGCGCTCCTGCAGGTTGAAGAGGGCGAACCCGAGCGCCTTCCCGGCCGTCATGGAGATCATCGAGCCGACTTCGCGTTTCTTGATCTCGCCTGCGTACGGACGGAACTCGATGAAGCGCGACGAGAGGATACCTTCGCCGCGCGTGTCGATCATGAACTGGCTACGGAACCCGAGGAGGCCGCGCGTCGGTATGTCGAAAATGATGCGCACCATCCCGTGATGCTCCTTCATGTCCTTCATGATCGCCTTTCTTTTCCCGAGCTTCTCGATCACCGCGCCGGAGAATTCCTGCGGCACATCGATGATGAGCTCCTCGTACGGCTCGAGCTTGACACCCCTTTCCTCCTTTATGATGACCTGCGGCTGGGAAACCTGGAGTTCGTACCCTTCGCGGCGCATGTTCTCAAGCAAAATGGCAATATGGAGTTCGCCGCGGCCATAGACTTTGAAGCGATCAGCGTTGAAATCGACCTTGAGCCCGACATTCACTTCGAGCTCGCGCTCGAGGCGCTCGCGGATCTGGCGGGTCGTTACGAACTTGCCCTCCCGGCCGGCGAACGGCGAATCATTCACCAGAAATTCGAGTGAAATGGTCGGCTCGTCGATGGCGATCGCCGGGAGCGCCGCCGTTGCCGCATCGTCGACGATGGTCTCGCCGATGTAGATGTTCGGAAAGCCCGCAAACATGACGATATCGCCAGCGCTCGCCGCCTCCACCTCCTTGCGCGTGATTCCTTCAAAGGTGAAGAGCTTGGTTATGCGCCCCTTTTCGCTCTCCCCCGCCACGTTCTTGCGGATGAGCGTCGCGCCGTTCGCGATCTTTCCTTGATAGACGCGCGCTACCGCGAGACGCCCGAGAAAATTGTCGTATGCCAGATTGAATACCTGGAGCGCGAGCGGCGCAGCCTCGGAATGCTCCGGCCCGTTCGCGACCGGCACCGCCTCGAGGATGAGGTCAAGGAGCGGTGTCAGGTCTTTCGACTCCTCCGTGAGCGAGCGCTTGGCGACGCCCTCGCGGCCGATGGCGTAAACAGTCTTGAAATCGAGCTGTGCTTCGTTCGCGCCGAGCTCGAGGAAGAGCTCGAGCACCTCGTTGTGCACTTCATCGGGCCGCGCGGCCGGCTTGTCGATCTTGTTGATGATGACGATCGGTTTGAGCCCTAGCTCAAGCGATTTCTTGAGCACGAACCGCGTCTGGGGCATCGGTCCTTCCTGTGCGTCGACGACAAGAAGCACGCTGTCGATCGAACGGAGCACGCGCTCCACCTCCGAGCCGAAATCGGCGTGTCCGGGCGTATCGACGATGTTGATCTTCGTGTCCTTATAGAACACCGAGGTGTTCTTCGCGTAAATAGTAATGCCGCGCTCCTTTTCGAGCGCGTTCGAGTCCATGGAGATCCCTTCTTCCACCACGCCGGTCTGGCGCATCAGAGAATCGGTAAGGGTCGTCTTCCCATGGTCCACGTGAGCGATGATAGCGATGTTGCGGATCTGCATAGTAAACAAAAATAGCTGCACTCGCAGCGTTAGGAAGACTCTATCAGAAGACGCTTATTTATTCAACGCGCCGATCTCCTTGAGGAACGCCTTGTTGTTCGGCTTCCGGCCGAGGAATCTTTTCACGAGCTCGAGCTCTTCCATGCTCGAACCTTTCTCGAGAATCCATTTTCGATAATCGCCGCCGGTCTTTTGATTCAGCAACCCTTCTTTCTCAAAACGGGTGTACATATCGCAGGCGATCGATTGGGCCCAGGCATACGAATAGTAGCCAGCGGCATATCCGGCGCCGATGTGTCCGAAACCTGCCGGGAAAAGCTGCGCTTTAGGCAGGGAAAATCCGATTTTTTCCTTCATCATGCGGCGATATATCTCGTTGAGTGCCTTCGCGGATTTTTTCAAATGGACCGCCATGTCGTACTGCGCGAGGAGCATCTGGCGCGCGTAGAAAGAGGAGATCATAAATTTTTTCGCTGAAAGCATCTTTTGAATGAGATCATCCGGCAGCTGCTCCCCTGTCTGGTAGTGCGAGGAAAGCCTCTTCAGCATTTCCTTGTCCCATGCCCAGTTCTCAAGCATCTGCGACGGAGCTTCCACGAAGTCCCAAGCGACGCTTGCTCCCGACTGCGACTCGAAACGCGCCTTAGAAAGCACCATGTGCATGACGTGGCCGAATTCGTGGAAAAAAGTCTCGACCTCGTCATGCGACAGTAGCGATGCTACGCCGGGGCGCGGCTTAGAGAAGTTGCATACCAAGACGCTAAAGGGTGCCTGATAGCCTTTTTTCTCCAAGCGACCATTGATAAGAGGGACGGCCATAGCGTGACTATACTTTCCTTCGCGCGGAAAGAGATCCATCGCGAACAAGGAAATTATTTTTCCCTTTTCTTTTACGGCGTACAATTCAACGTCATCATGCCAGAGCGGATAGCTGCGAAGGCGCTCGAACTTCACACCAAAGAGCTTTTGATACGTTGCAAAGACCCCCTCTCGTACCCTTTCGAAAGGGAAATATTCTCTGATCTTTTCATTGTCGACGGAATACTTTGCCTTCTTCAGCTGATTCGAATAATAGCCGTCATAATATTCATACGTTGCGTTCTGATTCTTAGTAAGGTCTCTTTTGAGCTGAAGCACCTCCTCCTTTTCGACCCTCGCCTTCCGCCCCACCCGGCGCTCGATGTCATGTAGAAACGCCATAACCGTCTCCGGCCGCTTCGCCATCCGCTCTTCGATCACGTAATGAGCGAAGCTTTTGTATCCGAGAAGCCGCGCGTTCGCGTGCCGCAACGCGACCATTCGTTCAAGAATCCGTAAGTTACCTACTCCTCCTTTCCGGCTGTATTTATCGATGAGCTCTTTTCGTTTTCGGTCGTTCGGGGAATTCTCAATAAATGGAATGTAATCGGGATATTCGAGAGTGATGATATATCTTTCCTTCGAATCCTTCTTCAGTCCGGAGAGATATCGCTCGGACAAGCCGTAGGCCTCTTTCTGTGTGATAAGAATGTGGTCGTTGTAGTCGTTGATATTCTTCCTGAATGAGAGCGCGAGCTCCGAAAGCTTCTTCAGGTTCTTTTTGAGAGTATTCTGCTTTTTAAGCGGCAGATCGAATCCCATGCGGCGGTAGCCGCGCATCATGTCATCAAAAAGGATCTTCTTATCTCCCTTGAGCTTCTCTTTTTTTGCCGCATACTCCTTGAGCGCCCGATAGATGTCTTTGTCAAAGACGACATCTACGATCTTTTGAGAATACTCTTCTTCCATCTTATGGGCCGCCTCCCGCACTTCTTTTAGAGGCGACACTTCGGCCAAAAACCCCGCGAATCCTATTTTTTCGCCGTATTTCCTACCGACTCGCTCCAGGGCGAGAACCGTGTTTTCAAACGTCCGAGCATCGGCTTTTATTCCCTTTATCGCGGCGTAATCCTTTTTAAGCTCGGTAATGGCCCGATCCGGAAACTCCTTGAAATCTCCGGGTCTCCATTTCGTCCACCCGAAATCCCTCTTATTGAGCGGCAGTACCTTCATCTTTTTGGAGGTCGAGCGCGCAGGAATTGATGCAGTAGCGGTTTCCGGTCGCGGTCGGGCCGTCGGGAAAGCGGTGCCCCAAGTGAGCGCCGCAGCGCGCGCAAACCACCTCGGTGCGGCTCATGCCCATCGTTGTGTCTTCCTTGTATTCGACCGCGCCGGGAAGCACCTTGTCGAAGGACGGCCAGCCGGTGCTCGAATCGAACTTCGCGTCCGAAGAAAAAAGCTCGGCGTCGCAGTTCGAGCACTTGTACATCCCCTTCGCGTGCTCGTTCCAATATTTGCCCGTGAACGGCGCTTCGGTTCCGTTCTCGCGCGTCACGCGAAAGGTCTCGGGATCAAGCTTCCGCTTCCACTCATCGGGCGTGAGAATGACTTTTTTCATGGTTACAAAATAGCGTTTATCTTGGCGGCAAGTATGAAATCGTTTTCCGAGAGGCCACCGATCGCGTGAGTCGACAGTTCCAATCGTACCTTGTTATAGCTCCGTACCGCAATGTCAGGGTGATGCCCTTCGGCTTCGGCGATATCGGCTACTTTGTTCACGAACCCCATCGCTTCCTTGAAATCCTTGAATTCGAACTCCTTGCCGATGGCATCACCGAGAAGGACCCAGCCAGAGACTTCAGCGAGCAGCTTTTTAGCTGCCTCGGCCGACAACGGCGCGGTTCCCCCTTCGCACGGCACGCATTTTTTAGCTAAAAGACTCATAGATTTATAGATATATAAGATACATGACGGCAGAGGCGAAGAGATTGTTAATACTTATTTTACCCAAGCGGAGGGTGAGAGATTCGAACTCTCGAGGCCCTTTCGAGCCTGCCACCTTTCCAAGGTGGTGCACTAGACCGCTATGCGAACCCTCCGTGAATTTATAGGGAAACGATAACAGATTACCAGTAAATGAAAAAGGACACACGTGATACATGTGTCCTTTTTTAATCCGCTTCAGGGCGCGATCAGGATTCGATCGATCCCTGCAGCGAGCGGCGGATCTTGCGTGAACCGTTGCCGCGAAGCGGGTAGGTCACGAGCTGGCGTCCGCTGAAGCATGCCGTCCCGTATTGCTCCATGAAGCCACAGTCGATCGGCACGCCACTCTTCACTGAAAGACGGGTGATTAGCGCGCGGTATTCCTCGTCGACCGCTTCGTCTTCGTCGACAAAGTCCTGGCCACCTTCTTTAGAAAGGCATTGTTCTTCGCAGTCGAGCGCATCACTCTCGGACGCCTCGTCGGCGTCCGTTATAACAGTCGCTTCGCCTTCTTCGGCGAAGTTCTCGACCACGGACATGCCGTAGCGCTCGAGCGCTTCTTCGCTCAAAACTTCCTGGACCCCCTCGCCGGAGAGCCGCTGTTCCCCCTGGTCGAGCGCATCATCATCGGACATCTCGTCGGCGTCCGGCATGACGACACGCGCCGGGAAACGAAGCTCCATGCGGAACTTTCTCTTGGAACCATCACCGAATTCAATCTTCATCAGCTCCCCCAAGAAAGACTGGTTAGTTCGATACTGTCTGTGCTGCTATAGAAATGCTGCTCTTCTCTCGCCAGAATGTCAATACTATCCGGAAATTGGGGAAAGTTATTTGTAGTGTCGGGGGACGTGGAAGCGCGCTGCCCCCTGGTGCCGATTAGGAGCGGTTTGGCCGAAGCTTTCAGCCGCTCGCTGGGCATTGGTTTTTACGAGCCCGAGTTTTCTTCTTCCGGAAATGATCTTATCGATCTCTTCCGCCACCAACGCCCGTACTTTTAAGGCTTTCTTCATGGCTTTCTCCCATTTGGTAGTAGTGCATGTGCTTACTGTTTCTATTATACTATAATTTATTAATATGTCAATAGCTCCCATACCCATGGCTATACCGGATAACTGAAAAGTTATTTTTCTACGTCTCTATTCCTCTAAGTGCCTTAACTCTTTCTTCGGTCGGAGGATGGGTCGTGAAAAGGCCGCTGAGACGCTTCCCTGCCCCGCCGAAGGGGTTTGAGATGAAAAGATGGGCGGTCGCATTGTTGGCGCGGGCCATGGGCCTCGCACTCTGCGAGATCTTAAGGAGGGCGGAGGCGAGCCCTTCCGGATAGCGAGTGAGGAGCGCCCCCGACGCGTCGGCGAGGAACTCGCGGCGGCGCGAGATGGCAAGTTGGATGAGCGTCGCCGCGATAGGGCTCAGAATGGCGAGCACGAACCCGACAAGCACCAAGATGCCACCTGCCTTGTTGTCGCGATTCCCGCCGCCAAAGTGCGCCATGCGAAAGGCAAGGTCCGAGAGCAGCGTCACGAACCCGACGAGCACCACGACCACGGTACTAAGGAGTATGTCGCGATTCCCGATATGCGAGAGCTCGTGCGCGATGACCCCTTCGAGCTCGTTCTTGTCGAGGATGGCAAGCAATCCCGTCGTGACCGCGACCACTCCGTGCTCAGCGTCCCGCCCCGTCGCGAAGGCGTTCGGCGCCGGATCATCGATGAGGTAGAGCTTCGGCATCGGAAGTCCGGCGGTGATGGAAAGGTTCTCGACGATGTTCCAAAGCTCGGGGTGGTCGTCTTTCTTCATCGGCTTTGCGCCCGAGATGGAGAGCGCGATCTTATCGGAAAACCAGTACGAGACGACGTTCATGATAATACTGAACGCGATGGCGCCGTAGAGGATGTACTGATTGCCGAACGCGTAGCTCATGTACCAGCCGAGCAAGATGACCAGGACGAAAAAGAGGCCCATGAACGCCCATGTCTTCGCGATATTGCTATCTTGGTGTCGGTAAAGGTTCGCAGCCATGATTGATTTTCTTAATTGAGCGAAGCGAGATTTTGAAAATCATCACCCCTCACTTGGTTCGTATAATTATCCGACCTAATTAAATACTTCGAATAAATAATAGTGCAGTCCAAGTGAGGGGTTGGCGTAAATTATACTCACCATACTCGTTAATTTACGCCAACCGTCCCCACTCGAGACGCTCGCCGCGGAGCTTCCTGTCGGCCATCACGAGCTCGTCGTGGATGCCGTCGATGAGCGCATATTCCTTGGCCTCTTCGGAGGTGACCCACGCGAATTGGTCGGTCTCGCCCTCCTGAAGCTTCACCTCGCCGCCGTCGTACTCGGCGACGCAGGAGATGACGAGCGACGGCGCGCCGTCCGCGTGCACTGTCGCGAGCGACGTCAGGTAGTCGATGTGCTTGATGTCGAGCCCCACTTCCTCCTTCACTTCGCGCTTCAGCGTCCGTTCGAGCACGTTGTACCAGTAATGCTCCGTGTCTTTCTCGAGCTCGAGATAGTCGGACGATTCGAGCTTCCCGCCGGGCACCGTCCACATCGAAGGAAACCGCTTCTTATTCGGCGAGCGCCTGGTAATGAGGTATTTACCATCCTTGACGACGATCGCCGTGATGGCGACCTCGTGGAGATGATTGATTTTATTATCGAGCATAGCGAGATTTTAAAATCATCACCCTGTTAAATCGGCCTCAAGCCGACCCGCGAAGCGGGTATTTAACAGGGTTGAAAAATTTATGAATACTTCGTTTCCAAAATTTTATCAAAAGTTGATCTTTACCGGCTCCTGCGCAGCGTGGTCGTCGGGAAGATCGAAGAATTCGCGCTTCTCGAAGCGGAACATGCCGGAGACGATGTTCCCCGGAAACTGCTCCATTTCGGTATTGAGATCGCGAACATTCGTGTTGTAGAAGCGGCGGGCCGCCTGGATCTTGTTCTCGGTGTCGGCAAGTTCTTGCTGGAGGTGGAGGAAGTTCTGGTTCGCCTTGAGGTCGGGATACGCTTCAGCGACTGCAAAGAGCGAGCGGAGCGCGCCAGTGAGCATGTTCTCCGCCTCACCTTTCTTCGCAGCGGGTGCTCCCATGGCGGCGGAACGAGCCGCGCTCACGCTTTCAAAGGCTTTCGATTCATGGACGGCATAACCTTTCACTGTGCCAATAATATTCGGAATGAGATCATAGCGGCGTTTGAGCTGCACTTCAATGTCGGCCCACGCTTCTTTCGCGCGGTTCACCAGCGTGACGAAACGGTTGTACATAGCGATGAACCACAAGACGAGAATGGCAACGATACCGAGCACGATGTAGAGAATGAACATAGTGTTTCGAGAAAAATTATTTTCAATATTATATCAAAATTTCCCTAAAAATCAAGATGTTGGCAATAGTAATTGACGTTTTCGGAGCAAGACGTTACGGTAAGAATAGCAGTACGAAGAAAGGAGGTGGTCCGGGCGAAAGCCCCCTACGCGGTTTAACATGCCGCGGTGGTTTCACCTCAACACCTCGAAAGGGAGACGGGCCGTAGTATCGCAGATTCGGCCTCTGCACAGAAATTTTGAAACTCGGGACGCGCGAGAGGGGCGCATAGCCTGATGCATACAAAAAAAGCCCGGCCTCCAAACCCGGGCTTTTTGCTTGATCAAAAAAAATTTTTTAGTAGTCCATGCCTCCTCCCATCGGTGGCATCTGAGGCTTCTCCTTCTCAGGCTCGTCGGCGACTGCCACTTCGGTCGTAAGCAGGATGGCGCCGGCGGAAGCTGCGTTCTCGACACCGCTTCTCGTTACCTTCACCGGATCGATAATGCCTGCGGCAATCATATCAGGCACCATCTCGTCCTTGAGTGCGTCATAGCCGGCATTCCCCTTCCCGCGGCGCACCTGGTCGACAACGACCGAGCCGTCGTCGCGACCGGCGTTCACCGCGATCTGCTTCAAGGGCGCTTCGAGCGCCCTCAAGAGGATCTTCACGCCCACTTCGAACTCTTTTCCGAACGAGCCAGTCGGCGACGTGAGCGCTTTCCCGGCAACCTTCGCTGCCGCCTTGATGAGGGCGCTTCCGCCGCCTGGCACGATGCCTTCCTCGATGGCGGCTTTCGTCGCGTTTACTGCGTCCTCGACCTTCAATTTCAAATATTTCATCTCGGTCTCGGTCGGCGCGCCTACCTTGATGACCGCGACGCCCTTGCCAAGCTTCCCGATACGCTCATCGAGCTTCTCCGTATCGAATTTTGAATCGCTCAGTTCGCGGAGCTTTTTCAATTCCTGGACGCGCTTCTCGATATCCGATTTCTTTCCTTTGCCGCCGACGATGGTCGTATTGTCTTTCGTCGCGATGACCTTCGCGGCGCGGCCGAGCACGTCGAGCTCCGCCGTGTCGAGCTTAAGACCAGTCTCTTCAGAGACCACCTTGCCGCCCACAACGATGGCGATGTCCTGAAGCATCTCCTTCTTGCGGTCGCCATAACCCGGCGCCTTGAGCGCGAGGATGTTGAACGTCCCGCGGAGCTTGTTCACCACGAACGTGGTGAGCGCTTCGCCTTCGACGTCATCAGCGATGATGACGAGGTCCTTCCGCCCGCTCTGCGCAAGCTTCTCAAGGAAGGGCAATATCTCCTGGATACCGGTGATCTTCTTGTCAGTGATAAGGATAGGAGCATCCTTGGCAACCGCTTCCATACGCTCCGGATTGGTGATCATGTAGGCAGAGACATATCCTTTGTCGAACTGCATGCCTTCGACGAGCTCCGTCTCGACCGAGAGCGATTGCGATTCCTCCACCGTCACCACACCGTCTTTGCCGACCGTATTGATGGTGTCGGCGATGATGCGGCCGAGCTCTTCGGATTCGGCGGAGATGGTCGCCACCTGGGCGATCTCCGCCTTGGTGTTGATGGGCTTCGCCATGCTCTTGAGCGCCTTTACTACCTCGTCCTTCGCAGCGAGGATGCCGAGCTTCACGCCCATGGCATTCACCCCCATGGCGGTCTGCTTCAGACCCTCCTTCACAATGGCCTGCGTGAGCACCACTGCGGTCGTGGTGCCGTCGCCTGCCGTGTCGTTCGTCTTCGTCGCCACCTCCTTCACTATCTCCGCCCCCATGTTCTCCATCTTGTCGGGAAGCACGATCTCTTTCGCGATCGATACGCCGTCGTTCGTGACGATAGGCGTTCCGAACCCGCGCTCGAGGACCACGTTCCGGCCGCGCGGGCCGATGGTAATGCGCACTGCGTCGGCAACCTTGTCAACGCCACGCGAAAGCGCCGCGCGCGCCTCTTCGTTAAAGATGATTCTCTTTGCCATAGCCGTTTAGATTATTTAATTACCGCTAAAATGTTCTCTTCACGAATGATGAAATATTCCTCACCATCGAGCTTTACTTCGTCGGGACCGTACTTCGAGAAAAGGACGACGTCGCCCACTTTCACCCGAAGCGGAATGAGCTTCCCCTCATCGGTCATTCTGCCTTCTCCGGCCGCGACCACTTTCCCTTTCTCCGGGCGCTCTTTACTCACTGTTTCCGGGATGATGATGCCGGAAGCGGACTTTTTGCCCGCCTCCTCTGCGATACCCTTGACCAAAAGCCGGTCACCCAAAGGCCGAACTGTCGGCTTCTTGCCGTTTTTCTTGTCGTTCATATGGTAGTGCTGTAGCTAAAAACTGCTAAAAGGTACTACTAGTTATACGGATTTCGGAGGATTTTTCAAGGGGCGACCCTACCTTGCGCGAAGCGTCGCCTATGCTATAGTGCCTGGAATGGGATTGATTACTACCGCATTGCCGTACGTACAGATCGTACTGTCTCTCGCGTTGGTGGGGGCCATCCTCCTCCAGCAGACAAGCGCCGCCGCAGGGGGCGCGTTCGGCGGGAGCGATACCACCTCGAGCTACCATACCCGCCGCGGAGCGGAGAAAGCGCTCTTTAACCTGACGATCATCGCCGGAGCGCTCTTCGCGCTCTCAGCGCTCGCTTCTCTCTTCTTGAAGTAGGACGTTTCGCCCGGGACAACGCTTTCCCATTTTACTTTCGACTCGTTACCATAGATGAATCCAGATAAGCCTATTTCACGCTGGCGGCGCATGCTTCCGGCTAAAGAGGAGCTGTTGCTCGTCTTCAAGTCGTTTTCGAAAAAAGAACGGTGGATGTTCTTCGTGCTCGGCGGCCTCTTTTTCATATCGACCCTTTTCGCGCTCTCGGCGCTCAATTCGCTCGCTTCAGTCAGGCTCCCGGCCTACGGCGGGGAACTCATCGAAGGCATCGTCGGGACGCCCCGCTTCGTGAATCCGGTGCTCGCCCTCTCGGATGCTGACCGCGACATTTCGAGCCTCGTCTACGCGGGCCTTCTTAAAAAAACCCCTGACGGGGAGATCGTACCGGAACTTGCTGAGCGCTACGAAATCTCGGATGACGGCCTCACCTACACCTTCACGCTCCGGGACGACCTCTATTTCCACGACGGCGTGCCGCTCACCGCGGACGATGTCGAATTCACCGTCACTAAGGTCAAAGATCCTCTCGTAAAAAGCCCCCGGCGCGCCGCCTGGGAAGGAATTTCTGTTGAGAAGCTTGATGAGCGAACCATTAAATTCACGCTCCGCCAAAAATATTTCCTCTTCCTCGAGACCGCCACGCTTGGGATCCTTCCTTACCACATCTGGAAAGATCTTACTCCGGAACAGTTCTCTTTCAGCGATTTCAATACGCAAGGAATCGGCGCCGGTCCGTATCGCATCGAAAACGTGCATAAAAATTCTTCGGGTATCCCTGATTTCTATGAACTCCGCTCATTCGACCGCTATCCGCTCGGAGAGCCGTATATCACAAGGCTCATCGTCCGCTTCTACCCGAACCAGCAAGAGCTCATCACCGCCTTCGACAACGGCATCGTCCAGAACGCGAACTCGATCGATGCAAAACAAACGAGCGCACTTAAAAAAAGTGGCTATCGCGTCGAACAAACTTCCCTTCCCCGGATCTTCGGCGTTTTCTTCAATCAGAACCAGAACCAGCTCTTTGCCGAAAAGGCGGTCCGTCGGGCGCTTACCGAAGCAGTCGACAAGGAATACATCATTGAGAGCGTCCTCTTCGGCTACGGTACGGCGATCGCCGGCCCGGTTCCCGGCCTTTCAGAAGAGACTGTCCGCATCGCCTCGACCACTCGCGCCGAAAACGCGCGAACAATCCTCGAAAACGCCGGCTGGACCTGGAACGAAGACGAGCGAGTGATGGAGAAGAAGGTACGCGGCAAACCCTCGACCAAACTTTCCTTCTCGCTCTCAACGGGCGACGTGGAGGAGCTTAAGGAGACAGCGCGACTCCTTAAGGAAGACTTTGAACGAATGGGGGCGCAGGTTGAGCTTAAGGTGTTCGATGTCGGTGATCTCAACCAAAACGTCATCCGGCCGAGGAAATACGACGCGCTCTTCTTCGGCGAGATCGTCGGGTTCGATTCCGACCCGCTTCCCTTCTGGCATTCTTCGCAGCGAAACGATCCCGGCCTCAATATAGCCCTCTACACTAACTCGAAGGCCGACAAGATCCTCGAAGAGCTTCGCGGAACCCTCGACAGCGTCGCGCGCCTCGCGAAATACCGAGCGTTCGAGGAAGAGATCGTGAACGATGTCCCGGCCATCTTCGTATACTCGCCGGACTTCACTTACCTCGTGACCGACAAGCTCCAAGGCCTCTCGCTCAGGAACGTGACCGTCCCGTCGGACCGATTTCTTGGAGTAAAGGACTGGTATCTCGTGACCGACCAGGTATGGAAGCCGCTTGCCGGATTCGCGAGTCGTTAAACGTCTACGATATTACCAAACCAAGCTACTAACTAATACAACCATTATGGCAGAGTTCAGAAAGAAAGAGTTTCGAAGAGGGGGATTCCGGAGCGGCGGCCACGGGCGACCCGGAGGACAAGGAGGAGGCGCGCCCTCGTCCTCGCACCGCGTCGTGCGCCGAACCGCAAAGTTCGGCAACAAACCCCATAGTCCCCGGCCGCAAGCCGCGGAGGGGAACCACAAGATCCCTCCGCTCGCCGACGGCAACATCCGCATCGTCCATTTAGGAGGCGTCGAAGAAGTCGGACGGAACATGTCGCTTATCGAATACAAAGACACTATCATCGTGGTCGACTGCGGCTTCATGTTCAGCGAGGATTCCACGCCGGGCATCGACTACATCCTTCCTAACACCAAATATCTCGAAGAGCGCAAAGGAAAGGTGAAAGCACTCGTCATCACGCACGGCCACCTGGACCACATTGGGGCTATCCCCTATGTCATGGAGCGCATCGGCAATCCGCCGCTCTACACGCGGCAGTTCACGAGCTATATGATCAAGAAGCGCCAAGAGGAGTTTCCTCACACGCCGGCGCTCGACATGCGCATCGTCGAGAAGAACGAGCGAGTGCACATCGGCGACCTTTCCCTTTCATTCTTCGGAGTGAGCCACTCGATTCCTGACGCCATGGGACTCATTGCGGAAACGCCCTACGGCGACATCGTCCACACCGGCGATCTGCGCCTCGACCACGCCGAAGGAGAAGTGAGCGAAATAGAAGAAATAGTCTACCAGGAGTTCAAGGACCGCAACGTCCTTCTGCTCCAGGCCGATTCCACTAACGCTGAGAACCCGGGCTTTTCGATCTCCGAGAAGGTAGTGCAGCACAATATCGAGGCAATCATCCGCGACACCAAGAACAGACTCATCGTCTCGACGTTCGCCTCGCAGGTGGAACGCATGCTGAAGATGATCGACATCGCTGAGAAATACGGCCGTAAGGTCATCGTCGAAGGACGAAGCATGAAATCGAACATTGAGGTAGCCAAGGCCGCCGGCCTCCTCAAAGCGAAGCCGGGAACGCTCATCACTGTCGAAGAGATGGCGAACTACCCTGACAACAAGATCATGGCGCTCGTCACCGGCGCCCAGGGCGAAGAGTTCGCCGCGCTCATGCGTATCTCCAACAAGACCCACAAGCATATCCGCCTCAGTCCCAAGGACACTATCCTCATGTCGAGCTCCGTCATTCCCGGGAACGAGCGCGAGGTCCAGCGGCTCAAAGACAACCTCTCGCGCCAAGGCGCCCACATCATCCACTACAAGACCTCCGACGTGCACTCTTCCGGCCACGCGAACGCCGAAGAGCTCGCCTGGATCCACGAGAAGATCCATCCTAAGTTCTTCGTCCCGATCCACGGTTACCACTACATGCTCCGCGTACACGGCGACATCGCCCGCCGCATCGTAAAGGAAGAGAACGTCATCATTCCTGACAACGGCATGGTCATCGAAATACAGGACGAGGGCAAGAAAATCGTGAAGCTCAAGGAGAGCGTACCTAAGAACATCGTCATGGTGGACGGCTTTTCAGTCGGCGACATCCAGGAAGTGGTCATTCGCGACCGCCAGACGCTTGCCCAGGACGGCATCTTCGTTGTCGTCGCCTCCGTCGACAGCATGACCGGCAAGCTCAGAAAGTCGCCCGATATCATCTCGCGCGGCTTCGTCTACCTCAAGGAATCACAAGAGCTCCTCCGGCAGACTAGGAACCTCGTGAAAAAAACCGTTGAGGATACAACACACGGTATGAACCCCATCAACTTCGACTACGTTAAGGCAAACGTGACCGATGCCGTCGAACGCTACCTCTTCCAGAAGACCGCAAAGCGCCCAATCGTCATTCCCGTCCTCATCGGGGTATAGCGTATAATTAGGAAATGGTTCCCGAGCGCCGGATGCGCAACCTTCTCTATGTCGCGGTATTCTTCTACGCGCTTCATTACGCACTCACCCTCTACGTCGAATCCTCGTACCTTTCGCAGTTCTTCCCCGAGCGCCTTCTCGGCGTTTTCTTCAGCGTCGCTTCGCTCGGCAGCATCCTCGCCGGCATCTATCTTCCGCGCTTCCTCTCGGAGAACGGAAACTATAAGGCGGTCCTCTTCTTCCTCATCCTTGAGCTCGCGGCGCTCTTTGGTCTCGCCTTCACGACGGAAGCCCTCTGGGTCTTCCCGATCTTCCTCATCCATCAGCTCCTCCTTACCGTCATCTTCATTTCGGTGAACGTGCTACTGGAGAGCATGAGCCACGACTCCTCTACCGGAAGGACGCGCGGCATCTTCCTTACCATCTTCAACACCGCCATCCTCCTCGGCCCCCTTGCGGCGAGCTTCCTCTTCACCGAGCAAAGTTTCACCGAGGTCTTTCTTGTATCCGGACTCCTCCTTCTTCCTGTCTTCTTAGTGATCGCGCTCAAATTCAAGCGCTACCGCGATCCCCTGTATCACCGCACTCGTTTCCTCTCGACGCTCGCTCTCGTGCTTCTCAAGAAGAACATCTATCGGGTCTCCGCGCTCCGCTTCCTACTCGAATTCTTCTATTCCGTCATGGTCATCTATGCGCCGCTCTATCTCCACAACCATATCGGCCTTTCATTCAAAGAAATCCTGGGGATCATCATGCCGATTGCGCTCACGCCGTTCGTGTTCCTCCCTTACCTCCTCGGCAGGCTCGCCGATCTCAGGCTCGGAGAAAAGGAACTCATGTTCGCGGGCGTCCTTATCATGAGCCTCACCACCATATCGCTCTCCTTCGTGGAATCAGGAAGCGTGATGCTCTGGGCGATACTCCTCTTCTCGACCCGCGTGGGCGCAACGCTCCTTGAAACCGGGACCGATGCGTACTTTTTCAAGAACGTGAGCGCCGCAGACACGAACCTCATCGCCTTTTTCTCTAACTTACGCCCGCTCGCGTTCATTCTCGGGCCGCTCCTAAGCGTGCTCTTCCTCTCCTTCTTCGAGCTTCGTTCCATCTTCCTTGCCTTAGGGCTTGTCCTCGCCTACGGCCTCATTCATGCAGTCAAACTAAAAGACAGCCGCTGATCAGCTGATTGCGATGACTCCTTTCTTCACCGAAAGAAATCCTTCTTTTGCAAGCTCTCGCAAGGCGAGGGCGGCGTTCTTTTCCGAAAAAAGTTTCGAAAAGCTGTGAACACTCAAGCGCTTTCTTTTTAGCATTTCGCCGAGAATCCGCCCGCGCAGCTCGCGGTGCGAACCTTTGAATGCGCTTTGCTTCTTGTAGTGCGCGCTCCGGCGTGACGCATTCTCCGTTTTCTTGAGCATCACTCCATAGTCCATGAGCGCCGCGTACCACTCGCGCGGACGCTTCTTATCCATGGTTTTTTCGATGAGCGGCATAAGCTCCTTGTCTGAAACCTTTTCCTTGTTCGGGAAGAAAAAATGCAGATACACTGTACGGATGTTGGTCTCGATGAAGGGCGCCGGTTCGTTAAACGCGAACGCAAGTACGGCCCGGGCTGTATAAGGACCGACTGCGGGAAGCGCTACTAAACCCTCGTACGTTCGTGGCACTTTTCCAGCATGCTCCTTTACGATAACTTCGGCTGCGCGCTTCAAGCCAATGGCGCGGCGGTTGTAGCCAAGTCCCTGCCAGACACGGAGGAGCTTCGGAAGCGGCGCCCGCGCGAGCGCCTGCACAGTAGGGAATGCCTTAAGGAACGCTTCGTATTTATCCACGACGCGCGGCGCCTGCGTCTGCTGGAGCATCACCTCTGAAACAAGGATGCGGTACGGATCGCGCGTTTTCCGCCAAGGGAAAACGCGCCCCTCCTTTCGGAAGTGCGCGTAAATTATTCTCCTAAATCTGACTACGTCCATTTTTGATATTCTATCTTATTTGACAAATTTTACAAATTAATGTAATATAAAAAAAGTTAATTCCATAGGAGGTTTTCGTGCCTCAGACACAGAAAGTAGCTGTTCCTCATCCCGATGATGCTCCGGGCCCGCAATGCCCTCACTGCAGTTCTCTGAAGACCGTCCAGATGGACCAGTTCGAATTCAATCCGGACGAGCACTGGTGCTTTGGATGCGACGAATACTTCCGGTACGACCGAGAATCTCTGAAATACCTCACCAACGATGGGAGGATGGTTATCGATGTAGTTCTTGCCTAATTTGGACAGCAAAAGCCGCGCCCCAAAGCGCGGCTTTTTAATTTATCACTACTACACCCCTACTTCACCACCACTGCGCCGCTATCGGCAGGATTATTATAGTTCGCGTACGTGAAGCTTCCCCTGTCGGTAAACGTATATTCATAGGTTCCCCCCTGCCCCACCGTCTTCGACTGGTTGAATGAATTGAAGACCGGATTGTTCGACGGATCGGTGGAAGAGACCCGCATCGCTTTCCCCGAGTTGTTCACGAACCGAACTGACTTCCCTACAGCGATTTCAAGCGTCTTCGGCGAGAAGCCAGATGGAAGATAGTAAATAAGATACGTCCCGTCGCTTGCCACCCTTGGAAGCGGCTGCGTGCCGGCCGTCTTGGGAGCGGCGGCTGGCTTCTTTTCACTAAGCGTCGCCACTCCTTCCGTCGAGGTGGCGGCTGCGGGTATTGCATCGACAGGAACATCGACTACCGACTGCTGCCACCACAGGAATCCGACCACAATAGCCGCGAGAACTCCCACGGTGATAAGATTTTTCTGATTCATTTCCATGTTGCAATAAGAATTTAGTGCTGTTTCGAAGACGACGCCTCTCTATACGTATAGTATAAGGTCCTTACAGGAATAGGAAAAGCGGCCTTTGTCCACTCGAGAGGACGCGGTACAATACGATAAGTCGCAAGTATAAAAGACAGACAACCATGCATACATTAAAGAAAGCAGTAGTGATCGGCGCGATATCATTCCTTTCCTTCGCGTCGCCCGCAGCCGCCCAGGATGCCACCACGACCGCAACGACCACGTTGCCGAAAAATGAAGGCCAGCTCCAGAAAGAGGCCGAGATGAAGATAAAAGCCCTCCGCCAGGAGCTCGAAGCAAGGATCAAGGCACTTCGTGAGGAATACAATACGAAGATCGAGGGTATCAAGAAAGAGCTCCAGTTGAAGCGCGACGCCCTCAAAAAGCAAATGAAAGCGGTCCGCGAGACGGAAGTCGCCAAGAAAAAAGCGGTAGTAGACGCAAAACGAAAGGCCACAACCACAACAGAGTAAAGTCTTTCTAACAAACAAAAAATCCCTTTCAGGGATTTTTTGGTGTGAAAAATCTCTTTAAGATTACGATAGGTTTTGTACGATAATATAGCTGTGGTATTGTAATGGAAACAAACGCAGCCCGTCACCCTGCTATTATTTAATTCAACGTATAATTAACGCCATGAGCACCGCCTTCAACACCGTAGTGACCATCCTCATCGTCGCTGTCCTTATAATTGTCGGCTATCTTGTCTACCAGAACTACATGCCTTCCTCGTCCGACACCACCGCTATTGTCGAGGTGACGCAGAACCCAACTACTACCACGAGCGGCAGTACAAGCACTTCGACCGCCGGGCAAACTTCTGGAGGGCAATCCGGCACGGGAGGATCTACAGTAAGCGGAGGAACGACTGTGCAGACTGGCCAGACCGCAGCGATAAAGACCTTCACCATCACCGGACAGAACTTTTCCTTCGCTCCAAGCGCCATCACGGTAAATCGCGGCGACCGCGTAAAAATCATTTTCAAGAATGCGAGCGGAGTCCACGACCTCAAAATCGATGGTCTCAACGTCGGCACGTCCGTGATTCAAGGAGGCCAAGAAGCGACCTTTGAATTCGTCGCCTCGACCGCAGGAACGTTCGAGTACTACTGCTCAGTTGGAAGCCATCGCGCCATGGGCATGAAAGGAACGCTTGTAGTCAATTAACGATGGCTCTATTGGCGACAGAAAAACGCCCGAGGGGCGTTTTTCTTTTACCGCTCCCACGCATCCACTATTGCGCCCTTTGCGCGCGTTCTAGGAAGTAAGAGAGTGCGTAGGCGGACAGCGCCCCAAGCGCGGCAAATGCCATGTCTTTCTCGCTGTCCCAGAAATCCCCCTGAGAGCCGAGGAATTCCTTGCTCTCCTCCGGGCGCAGCGCAAATGCCACGATCCATTCAAAGATTTCGTACAGCGCAGAAAATGAAAGAATAATGAAAATCGGGGCGTAGAGAGCGAATGTTCGGCCACTAAAGAAACGATAAGCTATCTCCTTAAAGGCGGGGAAGAGGAGGAATCCGAAGGAAAAATGAACTAGACGGTCGTAAGGATTCCTCTCTATTCCCATGAACGCGCCAAGCGCCTCGCCGAATGGCACTCGCTCATAGCTATAATGCGCGCCAACGCTATGCAGGATGAGAAAGAGAAGGAATAGCGCGTAGACCTGATCAGAAAATCCTATTCGTCGTAGGGAAAAAGTAGCCGCCGCGACGCCTACTACGACCGCGATGTTCTCGAGAAACCATGTCAGACGCTCGAACGGATGGATGGCAAGCGCTGCCCATATAAAAATAAAAACTAGAAGAATCGAATAGCGGAATTTACTCATTAATCGCTAGAGGCCGAAAGCTTTGGCGGTAGGCGTTGTTGTCCCGAATCCTAAACGATCAGCAGAGAAAGGCCCTTTCGTCGCGGCAATTCGGCGCTCAACCGAGCTTGCGATATCTGCAGAGAATCGCGCCTCTTCGGCAAGCCGCGCGGCGCTCTGATAGAACGCGAGTGCGGCTCGGTATTCTTTCCTTTCCTCGCGGACAAGGCCATCGGCGATGGCGGAGGAGGATGCGGCCAATCGCGCATTCGCCTCTGTCATCGCCTCCTCTCCTGCACGCTCACCCGCAGCCGCGACGTAGGCTTCCGCGTCTCGATACGCAGCTTCGGCGCTCTTAAGAGGGCCTTCGAGCGACGGCTGCTCCGGGAGCGACTCGGCGAGCTTCCTTTCAGAATCGGAGCGCGTAAGTTCGACCTGAATTATCCGGGAACGGAGCGCCCCAAGCACCGCGCCCAGCCCGCTTGGAGCGACTTCCTTCTCTCCGAGCTTCGTAAGAACTTCTTCATGGGCCCGAAGCGCCGCCTCGAGCCCGGATTCTATGGAATGTGCAACCGCAAGCTTACCGTCTTTTTTAAGTCCAACGAGCCGCCGCTCCACCTCTTTCATCGAGCGCTTGAACGAAAGTGCGACCATTGACGTCGAAGTGCTGCCTAACTTTTTTTCGACCGCCAATATTTCCGCTTCTTCCATGCGGCGGGCCGCAAGGGTTGCGGCAAAAAGCGCCTTTCGTTCGGCTCCATGCCGCACCGAGAGCGCTAATCGCTCGTTTACATCAGTCTTCCAGTGATATAGTACTTCGCCCGGAAGGGCCCGCTCAGCGGAGAGGGCAACGCTTCCTCCAATGAGGAAGATGAAAAAAATAGCCCTTGGCATGATACCAGCGAGGAGGCGCGGGGCGCGCCTAAAAATTGGCTCCCGACATTTATGGAGACGTCGATGGAGAGGAGGATATTACCGACTGAAGCGAATCGGATAGCCAACCGACGCGGCATGCTCAGGGAGGCCGGACGGATTATCTTTCTCGAGGACCAACATACCGGTGTCAGTAAGGGGAGTCTCGAACGTGAGCACGACTTCGAACGGTACGAATTCAGTGGTCATCCATTCCCCCTTTGCTTGAGCCGGGACGACGGCGATTTCTTTGCCGTTCCCGTCAAAAAGGCGGACAGGAAACGAAGCCTCGAAATACCAGTTCCCGCGAGCCTCTCCTTTCACCGTGAGAGGACTTACGATTTCGGAATTCGGAAGCGGAGCGATAAGCCGCACCATGTCGTTCGAAGGGGCGAGGGTTTCGACAAACAGGGTCTCGCCGGCGCGGCACTGCCGCGGATGGGATTCCATCACCGGAAACCCGAGCGCTGCGCATTTTTCGAAACTGTCAGCAAAACGGGCTTTCTGAAAATCAAAGAACGCGCACTGTTCACGGTCGCAGAAGAACAGGAACCATGCCCCTGCCGCAAGAAAAAACAAGACGATAAGGATAGATATTGCTTTCATGTGGTTAGTATAGCAATTCCCCGAACACCACCAATCGCCGATCGTAAGTTCGCTCCCCTGAGATCCATGCACCGTCGCACGTGACCAGATTGAGGCGCGCCTTGTCTTTCATTAGAAACAGTAGTTCGAGCGGCACCTCCTTATAGTGGAACGATTGGACGTCGCTCACTATAAATCGCACGGTCGCTCCGCCCTTCGTAACGACACTGAACTCATCGCCTTTCCTAAGCTCATGGAGGTGCTTGAATACGCCTTCAAGCGCAATACCGTTGTCGACGTGCCCCGCCATCACCGCACTCCCCTTCTCTCCGGGTACGGTGCCTTCTCGATACCAGCTTACGTCAGAAAAATTCGAGGGTGCAGCCATCTCTCCTCTCCCGTTCTTCCCGACCGGCTGGATGTTCGCGTCGATCCCGAGCGAAGGAATGACAAGGCGAAGCGGATGCCCTTCGGGAGGCGCTTCACCCTCGAAAAAGACCGGGGAGGCGACAACGCCCACCGCATCCTGTGGCGCATGGAAGAAAGCACGCGCAAGCACAGTAAGAAAAACCACTCCGAGAAACACGGTACTAAGAGCGACCCCTATGAAAACTCCGTTTTTCTTTGCCATTTAAAAATTCAAACATAAACAACGGATGCGCTATGGCATCCGTCGTCTATGCCCCGTTATGGATTTTGCTCGCAGTTAAGCGAGTACGGCTTTGCGTCGCAAGTAGAGGACACCTGCTCCCGCACCGAGTGCGGAGAGCGTAAGGAGTGTCACGGCTGTCGCGACGTCTCCTGCTCCAGTACTTGGTACTCCCGGGGTGGTACCGGTCGTACCGGTACCAGTCGTCCCCGTGCCGCTCGTAGTGCCAGTACCAGTACCGGTACTTGGTACGCCCGGAGTAGTACTGGTTCCCATCGTCCCCGTACCACCGTTACCTTGCACTGTAGTGCCGTTCCCCGTAAGACCGATGTTGGTCTGACCAGGATCATAGGTGGACTGCGATGTCTGAGCATAGACACTGCCGGTCGCCATCAAAAGCGTTCCAAGCACTATGGCGCCTGCGATCTTCTTTGCATTCATTGGGTTAGGTTGCGTTAAGCTTTTAATTTCCGACCTCACCCTGCGACGATGCGCTTTTTTCTTTCTTACAAAGAACTTTTTAGCGGATACTGTCACGTTCTTCCGCGTATATCGTCATACAACGTTCTTAATTCGGCGACTTTCTGTTTCAGTTCCGCTTTGGCGGGTTCCCACGCCGCGTCGCCGTTCTCGCGCACCATATCAAATCGCGCGACAAGTTCGTCCCGTTTCGATTTCATCTCAGCTATTTTTTCCCAATACTGTTCCTTCACTTCATCCGAAAACGATTCTATCCTTTCGCTCATTTCGTCGAGTTTCTTCTCGAATTGTTCTCTCGTTTCCATGGCCACCTTGACGGTAGTGGATTTTCTTTCTTGCAAACAAAGAAGTCGCCTTTCGGCGACTTTCGTTAAAACTCCATCCCGTGTTTTTTCGCCACACTGAATGAGAATTCGTAATCGGTATCGGAAATAGCGACGCCGGCGATTGGCGAAGGGCGCACACTCAAAAGCTCAACAGTTTCGGTCGAGGTCTCGATCGGCGAACCGAGCGAAAGCACATACGCGCTCTCTCCGAGCGCGGAGATTATCCTAGTACGAACACGCACCGTGCCGGCCTGGATGCAGACCGCGTTGAGAGGACAGCGACTGTCTTCGACCAATTCGATAGGGGTGAGCGAAACGCCGAGGGTCTTGCCTTCTTCAGAAAATCTCACGGAGATTTCGCTTTCTGCGGCAGCGGGAAGCGGCTCGGGAGCCACGGCCTTTTTGGTGAACGGAATGAGCATAAGTACTATTCCCGCGAGTACCACTAGAATAATGAATTCCTTTTTCATTCGAATATCGTACTATGCTCTCGCGCTTTCCACCATCTCGCGGACGAACGACGACCCTCCTTCTTCGCCGGGGAATTCGCCGAGCGCATCGATCGTGAGAAGAAGCGCCCCGGCGCTCCAGGCCTGAACCTGGCACGCCATGTGTGCCCCCGCACGATAGGCGCGGAGACCGCCGTCATATGCGAAAAGCTCGAGCGGGGTCCTGAAATGAGAGTAGGCAGAGAGCAGGGAAAGGAAGAGTTCGCGAGCTTCTTTCTGGTAGCCGAATGCGGCGAATCCCTGCGCTACGATCGCGGTATCGTGGGGCCAGATGGAACCGTTGTGATAGCTCTGAGGAGCATAGCGCGGTGAAGCCGAGGAGAGTGTCCGTATCCCTGCGCCTCTCACAAAAAGCTCAGTACTCACGAGCATTTTAGTCGCCTCGGGTATATAGACTTCATCGAGTACGCTCTCTCCTTCATACGCGGCCCACAGAAGGTGTCCTACGGATGATCTGGGCGCTAGAAGTGGACGACCTTCGCCATCGATCGCGAAAGGAAATAACTTGCCTTCCTTGCCATCGAGCACGAACTGCTCATTGAAACGACGCTTCAGGTCAAGAGCACGTTCGGCATACTCCGCAGCGCGGTGCGGTGCGGCGAAGGCGGTATGTAGTTCAAAAAACTTGCTCCATCTCATGAAGGCGGCGAATGCGTAGCCCTGTACTTCGATCGGCGCCACCGGGTACCGCGGGATCGATCCATCGTCGTGAAAAAGCGATTCAGCGCTGTCCATCCAGCTTTGCGTTTTGAGACCGCCGTAGGTGCGTTTTTCATGGAATCCGTAATCAATGAAACCGTCTTTATTCGAATCGCCGAAGGTGGTAAGCCATCCGAGCGCCGCTTCGATGTGCGCAAGATGTTGTTCGATAAACGCATGGTCGCCGCTCATCTCGGCATACTCGTGCATTGCTATCAAAAAGAGCGCTGTGGCATCAGCGGTATCGTAGTTCTTCATACCTCCCTCTGGATAGATAAACCACGGGGGTGTGGCGTGTTTCGTGAGATGCTCGTGGCCCGACGGTCGCCATTCATGGACGCATTTCCCAGGCTCTTCGCCGCTCTCAATGTTAACTTCCTTGCCGAGAAGGAGCGAGAGTGTCGTGAGCGATTTACGCACCAAGGAAAGAAAGTATTCGTGCTCCTGCCTCGTGCCGCGCCGCAGTAGCCTCAAGAGAAAGAGCGAGGTAATGAGGGAGTCACGCCCAAAAATGCATCCATACGCCTCCCCGCGCGAGGATGCAAGGATACCGTGTTCACTTTCAAGTTCGCGGATACTCTGCACGCCAAGCTCCCACAGGGCGCTTCGCTTCGCCTCCGCGAGGCGAGTGCTGTCTTCCATAAGAGCGTAGTATAGTCACGACGAATGGCGTGGCTAGTCTTGACTACTCAGGGGTTACGTCCCCTGCTTTTCTTCGATGACCCTCCGATACACCGCTTCGTAGCCATCGGCCATTTTTTGGGCGCTGAAATGCTCAAGTGCGTGGGCGCGGCACGCCGCCCGATCGATCTCTTTGATGTTTTCTACTGCGTCGATCATCGCCTCGATATCGTTCACCACGTAGCCAGTGACCCCTGTTTTCACGAGTTCGGGGACCGAGCCTTCGTTGAAGCCGACGACCGGGGCGCCGCAGGCCATCGCCTCGATCATGGTGAGGCCGAAGGGTTCGCGCCAGGTGACAGGGTGCAGAAAGCACTTCGCTTTCGCCATGAGCTTGTTGCGCTCCTCTTCGTCGACTTCGCCGATCCAGCGGATGCGGTCAGAGAGCCATGGCTCGACGTATTCGCGGAAATACGGGTGGTCCACCTTGTCGAGCTTGGCGGCGATGATGAGCGGCAAGTCGAGCTGCTGTGCCGTCTCGATCGCGAAATGGACGCCTTTCACCATGGCGATACGACCGACATAGAGGAGATAGTCGTCAGGGGTGTCGTCGAACGGGTAGTGCTCCATCGGAAGCCCGTTATAGACGGTCCCTGCATGATTGATCGCCGGGACGGGATAGGACTGGGACTGGGAAATGGTGACGACCGCCGGCTTGGTGAGCGTCTGAAAAAGCTTCCGGTCTTCAGCGCCGAACGGCCCGTGCATCGTCGCGACGACCGGAGTGTGCGAAAGGTTCGCCGTCGGCAGGCTGTACGGGACCAGATGGTCATGGATCACATCGAATTCGCCGACGCGATCGTACGCCATGCCGATATTGAGGAGCGTCCAATTGTTGAGGCCGTAGATGTCTTTGAGCTTCGCCTCGCGGAGCGCGCGCGGATAGACCGAGACGATCTTGGCAGAAGTCTGCGAATCGCCCGAGGCGAAGAGCGTGACGTCGTGGCCGCGCGCGACCAATTCTTCTGTGAGCGCGTGCACGACGCGCTCGGTACCGCCGTATTTCTTAGGCGGCACGCGTTCGACGATGGGAGCGATTTGTGCGATTCTCATCGAGTAAGGGCGGCACGTGCCGCCGATACTCTTCTGACGTGAAGCGTTATTCCCTATTGCACGGCGCTATTCTGCGAGATCGAGCGAATCGATGACGGTCGAAAAATCATCCCGTATCTTGTCTTCAGGCGAATGGTAGCCGACTGAGAGCATGATGATGCTGTTCTTGTGCGCCGCGACGATGCTATCGCCGCGATAGAGCCCGTCCCAGCTATACGAAACGGCGGGAACTCCGTCCACTGTGGTACTCGCGAGCGTGCCGTCGAGGGAGAGCTTGAAATTCGAATTCGCGTTCCCGCGCACCCACGCCTCCGCCGTCATTCCTTCGAGATTTTGATAAACGTCGATGCTGATCGACGGCGGGGCTTCGGTCCCTATCACCTTTCCTGCGAGCAGGTCGCGGACGAATTGCGTGTCCTCGAAGAGGCTGATGTTGTAATGGGAGCGCTCGGCGTTTCCAACCTCCTTTTCATCAAGAAGGTAGCCTTCGGGATATGAGAATGAGAAACCGTACGTGGTGTTCGTGTAGGAATTCTCGGTGACTGGCGCTTCGGCAGGCATCCGGGTACCCACGACATACAATGCGAGCGAAAGCACGGCGAGAACGATAAGGCTGATGAGAAAATTCTTAGTACCCATGATAGTCGCAGTATAACAAATAAGACGAGAGGGGCCTTGCCTAAATTACCTGAGAAGCTCCCAAAGTCCCGGGTCGGCGCCGCCATCGATCTTGAAGATCGAAACGCCTCGCACCCCGAGACGCTTCGCCAAATCTATTTTGTCCTTGATGGCCTTCGCGTCGGACCATACGAGGATGTTAGTCTGCCCGGTAACGAGAGATGACGGCTGATTCTCTGCGGTGGTCGAGGTGGGCGTACCTCCTGCCGTGCCGCTTGCAGTCGCCCCAGCCGCCGCGTTCACTGACCCGGGGTTGTAGATGAACCCCGCTTCGTTCGAGCCGGTGCGGAAGGGAGTAATGCCGAGCTTGGCCGCCAGCTCGGTGGCATAGCGCGGATTGAACGCCCATTCGAGGTCGTACCGATAGCCGTACTCGGAGAGCTTCGTCACTTTGTACTCATACCCGTAAGTAGCGATGCCGATCGAGAGCTTCTTCTTGGGAATGGTCTGCATGGTGAGCGTCATTACCTTCTCCACCCACGCCGGATCAGCGACGGGAATGTAGGGAGCGGTCCGCGCGCGATTCAACTTTACGTCGATGGTGCCCTGGTCATAGGTCATGATGCGCACGCGATCGCAGTACTTATTGATGGCGACGAAATCATTTGCGTACCGTATATCCTTCGGTATCGTGTCATAGCGCGCCGCAAGCGGCGTGCGCGCCTCGATGGTGCACATCACCCACTTGTTGCCCATGCGCATATAGAGCCCCTTCAAGAACGTCGAGAAATAGTCCTTGGTCTCGGCTTTTTTCCCTTCGAAGTCGATGTCGATGCCGTCGAAGCCCTTTGCTTTGACCAATGCGGCGATCTCATCCTCGAGGGCGATGCGGGTCTTCTGATTGGAGAGGATGCGGTGGATGGCATTCGTATCCGACCACATCACCGTCGGAATGATGCGGATTTTTTTCTTTCGCGCTTCGGCAAAAAGGGTCGTCCATGGCTCCTCATCGAGCTTCGCGATGTCCGCGAGGGTGCCATCGGACTTCACCGTGTAGCCAAACGGATTAAGCTCGGTGAAGGCATCGAGGTGGAGCAGGGCTTCTTGCGTCCCCGTAGCCTTGCGCCAGTACGGTATCCATCCCGAGACTTCGAGCGACTTTTTGAGCGTCTGGGCTTCTGCTTCGTTGGCGTCTGCGGGAAAAACCGAAAGGAGCGGCAAAGCCACGGCGATAATAAGTGCTTTTTTGAGATAGTGCATCTCTTTTACCTTATCACAGTAAACGTTGGGGCAGGCCGTCTCCTTTCATGTGATTCTGGTAAAATAACGGACCATGGAACGGATAGGCAAAGAACGCAAGCTGCTTGATCTTCCGAAGCGCCTCGCGAACGGGCTCGTCTACCGCCCTGACTTCGTGAGCGAAGAGGAGGAAGCGGAGATCCTCTCTCATCTTGAGCACCTCCCGCTCGAACACGCTACCTACGAGGTCGAGGGCGGTCAGTATGTGACGAAACGCCGCCATCTTGGCTTCGGGTGGGATTATGACCGAGAGAAAATGGAATTCATTCCCGGTCCGCCGCTCCCGCCTTTCTTGCGGACGCTCCAGGTGCGAATAGCCAAATGGCTCGACGTCCCGAAAGAGCGCGTGGCGGAAGCCTTAGTGAACGAATATAGCGAGAACGCAGGGCTCGGCTGGCACGGCGACCGTGAACCGTTCGAGCATATCGTCGGCGTCTCGCTCGGCGGATGGTGCAGGATGCGGTTTCGCCCTCTCGCGAAAAAGGGCGAGCGGAGCGCGAAAAACGTGGTCTCGCTCGAACTCGAACCGCGAAGCGCCTATATCATGCAAAATGAAGTCCGCTGGAAATGGCAACACTCCGTCGCCCCCACGAAGATCCTCCGCTACTCGATCACGTTCAGAACTCTCCCTAAGGAAATATGGCCTCCTAAAAGGAAGTCGCCGGCTTTAAACGCGCCGCGCATCGAGGAGCCAGATGAGGATGAGGAGGGAGAAAGCGAGAAGCACGTCACGGGCAGCGATGTCGTACATGCCAAGCGAGAAGAGATTCACTACGATGAGGGCGAGGACTGCGATGGAGACATAGGCAGCGATGCGCGTGAAGCGGTAGAGCATCATAGCGCCGACGAGCACCTCGGCAATGCCGAGTACGAGCACGAGCGTTCCCGGAGCGATCGGTAGCACTGCTTGAGCGAGCGGGCTCACGTATTTTTCCCATTCGACGAAGATGTTAGCGCCGAGGACCTTATCGAGCCCGATGAGGATGAGCGTCAGTCCGAATGCCCACTTGAGAAGCATGATGGAACGGTCGATTGCCATTTGAGTGTTCATAGCTAGTGAGAATAATGCTAATTAAGCTCTACGTCTATAGACGTATATGGCTAAACTACCCCTACAGGATTCGCCGTGGAGGGAAGCCGTGGAAGCGCCTGAATTCCCGGCGCTTGAGGCTCCGCTCATCGCGGACGTCGCCATCGTTGGAGGGGGTATGACGGGAATTCTCGCCGCATATCTTCTCCGAAAATCGGGGAAGAGCGTCGTTCTTCTCGAATCGGACCGCCTGGGAAGCCGCGCCTCCGGCGCCACCACAGCCTTTCTCATGGAAACCATCGATACCAGCCTCTCCGAGCTCATTGCAACGCGCGGAAAGAAGAGAGCGGCACTCGTCATTCGGGCACATCGCGAGGCGGCAGATTTACTCGAGAGCATGGTTAAAGAAGAGAGGATTGAGTGCGAATTCAAGCGCGCTCGCGTGCACCGATACGCAGAGACGGCAGAGGAATTCCATTCGCTCAAGGAAGAGGCAGAAGCGGGAAAAAAGCTCGGCATCGCTCTCAGTATAGAAGACGGCCTTTTCTTCCCTTTCCCCGTCGCGGGGGTGCTCACTCTTGAGCGCCAGGCGAAATTCCACCCACTGAAATTTCTCTTTGCCATCGCGTCAATCGCGGCCAAGGAAGGAGTGCGCATTTTCGAATGCACAACAGCGCAACAGGTGGCTGCGTTTCCGTCCGGAAAAAAGGTTATCCATACCGAAAGCGGGAGCGTGACAGCACGCCATCTCCTCATGGCCACCCATTATCCGTTTCCCCACCAGCCGCCTTCACTTTTTTTCAAAAAAGCGCGCTATGTCACCTACGTGCTCGAAGTGGAGCTCCCGAGAGGAACGCTTCCGGAGGCAATGTATGAAGACCTCAAAATCCCCTACCATTACGCGAGGCTCGATAGTGGCGAAAACATCGACCGGCTGATCGTGGGCGGCGAAGACCATCGCGCCGATGTTCCCCTTCCTGAAGGAAAGGGCTTTGCGGCGCTCGAAACATATCTTAAAAACCTGCTTCCTTCCGCCGTATATGAAGTGAAACGGAGATGGAAGGGACCTATCATCGAATCAGGCGACGGCCTCGCCCTTATCGGCCCCATTAAAAAAGACGGTATCTTCCATGCTACCGGCCATTCGGGAAACGGCATCACCTATGCCGCCATAGCGGCAAAAATCTTTCGCGACTACGTGCTCGGCAAACGTAACGCTTTCGCCGATGTCTTCGCCGCTGACCGGCCCCTCGAAGCGCGCGCGTACCTTCCGAGCGCACTTCGTTATCTACAGGAGTTCTGGAACGGAGCGGTGAAAAACTTCTTCGGAAACTAGCCGCCGAACAGCTCCACAACGAAAAAACACACCATTCCGCAATCGAAAAGGGGAAATTTCGTCTTTAGTACATATGAAAGGGATGACCGCTAAGCCTAAGGACGACAAAAAGTCGGAAAGGATCGCCGAGTACAAGAATAAAAGGAAATTTGACGAGACGCCTGAACCCGAAGGCGACGGCAAGGGCGGAAAAATGCGGACCGGGGAGCATCTCCGCTTCGTGGTGCAAAAGCACGACGCTTCGAACCTTCACTATGACTTCCGCCTTGAACTCGACGATGTTTTGAAGAGTTGGGCCGTACCGAAAGGCCCGTCGCTCGACCCAGCGAAGCCCAGGCTCGCCATCCCCACCGAGGACCATCCGCTCGATTACATGACCTTCGAAGGCATCATCCCCAAAGGAAACTACGGCGCAGGAGAAGTCATCGTCTGGGACAACGGCCTCTATCATGTCGTCGATACTGACGACGCCGCTTCGAACAAGCGAAAGATCCGAGCCGGTCTCCGAAAAGGAAAGCTCGATATTGTGCTCTTGGGTAAAAAGCTGAAAGGCGCCTTTAGCCTTGTCCGAACTGAAGCAAAGGAAGGAAAAGAATCGTGGCTACTCGTGAAGCACGAGGACCCATATGCTACCACTAATGAAGTAACCGTTGACAACACTTCGGTCACCTCAGGAAAAGCACTCTAGATTCACGCCTTCTTCACGAGAAGAAAGACCGCGATGAGCGTGGTGATGGGCACCGCAAGGACCAGGCCGATGCTCCCGACCATCGTACGGACGATTTCAGTCGCGAAGATCTCTTGGTTCATGAGCGCGAGGGTGCCGGTGTCGGAGGAATAGAAAAGAAGGAGGAGCGGGAGCGACGCGCCTACGTAGGCGATCGCGAGCGTGTTCACGAGCGCGCCGATATGTTCGCGGCCGATGCGCACCGCGCGCGCATAGATCGTCCGCCGATCAAGGTGGGCGCCGGCCCGCGCCAGCTCCTCCACCGAGACCGCTTGGCCGATAGCAACGTCGTAGAGGACGCCGAGAAGACCGATCAGTATGCCTCCGAGCAAAAGTCCGGCGAAATCGATGGCGCCCCTCGTACTGAAGTTAAGATAGACTGCCTCGTCGCTTTCGAACCCCGTGAGGCGCGTGAGGTCGACCGCGACATAGGCAAGCGCGCCTGTCACGAAAATGGTGCATACCATACCGAGTACCGCTGCGCTGGTCGTCCTATTCACCCCATGCGTGATATAGGAACCGACAATGATGATGAGCGAAGCGACTCCCATGGCGACTAAGACCGGCGAATATCCCTGCAGCAACGCGGGAAGAAGCGCATACATTATAAAGAAGAGGCTCGCCATGAGCGCGACGAGTCCCCGAATCCCTTGCATCCCGCCGAAGGCGGCAAGGACGACGAGGAAAAGTACGGCAAGCAGGACGAGCATAGGGAGACGATACGGGCCAGCGACCGCGTACCTGCTCGTTTTGTCGATCGCGTCAACGGTATGGAGCAGATAGAACCGCTCCCCTTCCTTGAGATTCAAATAATCGTTTTCGATGACAACCTCGTCCCCTTTCTTTTCTCCTTGAAGCACCTTCGCGCGAAGGGTCTGGTATGAAGTAACCGTTTCCGTCCCAGGAATCTCCCGCCTTTCTTCAGAGAGTATCTCGAGCACGACCGCCTTCACTACTTCTTGTTGGTCTTCAAGAAGCTCTTGCGCGAGCACGGGTGCGGCGAACCACAACGATACGAACAATAAAAGAAGGGCTCTCCTTATCATCTCTCTAATGAGCGGCGCCTACCGCTTTGGCGACGAAGTAGATCACGAGCGCGCCGAAAATAGTCGCAAGAATAGTAGCGAACGATGAGCGCCTATTGTGCGCTTCCGGAAGGATATCCGAGGCACCAATGTAGAGAAAAAAGCCGGCAAAGAATCCAAGATATAAGAGCAAGATTTTTTCGGAAACGCTGAAAAAGAGGGTTGAGAGACCTCCCAAAACCGGAGCAATCGCAGTGACGAAAAGAAACTTCACCGTCCTTCGGACTGAGTTTTCATGCGCAAGCATGAGCGATACTGTATTAAGACCGTCAGAGAACGCGTGGGAAATCACCGCAACAGCGACGAGGATACCAACCTCTGGCGAGACCTGAAAACCAAGTCCGATACCCACGCCATCGAGAAACGAATGGCCGGCGATTGCAAGCGATGAAAAGATGCCGACGGTCGGATGCTTATGCGGTCCATAGCTCTCCTCATGGGAATGATGGATAAGGAGCCATTTCTCGATAATATGAAATGCAAAGAAGCCGACTACAAGCGCGATCATCGGAAGCTCGGCAGGAAGCCCTGTATGTTCGACTTCTTCCATAATTTCAGGAAGGAGATCAAACGCCACAACACCTAAAAGGACGCCCGCCGTGAAGCCGAGGATAAGATGAAGCTGATCGCGATACTTGAGCGCAAGAAGGCCGCCTAGGAAGGTAGCAGCAAGCGTCAACAATACGAAGAGGATCGTCATAATGCTTAGAGTATAGCAATAATGACAGATTTGACAATGGTAAGAACTATCTGCATAGTAGTCGAAGTCAGTTAACCGCAGTTCTTTCTAAGGAGAATGGGATGGGCGACCATATCGAGAGTTGCCTGTTCCTCAAAACAGGCAAAGCAGACGACTGCCATTGCGCAGACGAAAGCCGACACTACCTCGGACTTGCGAAGCTTTCTTTTCTTGCGTTCGTGGCGCAAGCGAGTATCGCCACAGTAAGTGGAAGCCTGGCGCTGCTCGCCGACACGATCCACATCATGCTCGATGGTATCGAGAACATGCTTTCGATGTTCATCGCCACATGGGCACGCCGCGTCAAAGACGAAAAGCGCCTGCGCGACTACGGAGGACGAATAAGCCTCGTGCTTATCGCTCTTGCTGGCGTGTGGATCCTGTATGAAGCCTATGAGCGGCTCGCCGGGAACAAAGAAACGGTAATCGAGCTCTACTGGGCACTCGTGGGCGCTGCCATCGGCCTTGCCATCAATATCCGGCAATACAAAAACCACGCCGAGGCGCATACGGAACACAAGAATGTGACCCACCGACGGCAACATCTTCATCTGGTGAGCGACATTGCAGGGAGCGTAGCGGCCATCACAGGCCTCGTCTTCGTCTTCATCGGCTATCCGTTAGGCGATGCCATCGCCTCGCTCTGCATCGTCGCCTTTATTTGGTTCCGTGTCATAAAGACCCTCTTTTTCGAAGAAGGTCATGGGCATCATCACGGGCACCACCATTAATAGCCATCGCGGCGGCCTCGACTCATGTTGGGGCTTTTTTTATAGATTATTCCGCCTTCCCTACCTTCGAAACCCTAAGGGTTCCGGCGATGTCGTATTTCTGATTGGCTGGTTCGGCCGAATCGATCGTCCCCGTCACTTCAAGCTTCTGCCCCGTGGGGATGTGGGCATAGTCTTCGAGCGTAAGTTTTGAAAAATCGAGCGCATAGTGCAGGCCGTCCTCCGCTTTTAACCCGAACGCGCACTCAAGAGCGACGGGGCCACGTCTATTCTTGTGCGGTAGGCACTCGAACGCGCCGCGCAGCGTGACTTCGGCCATTCCCGCACCCGAACCTTCCGGCGCGGCTGGCGCCACCCTTGTTGCCAAGCTCATCGTCATGTCGATACCCGCGTCCAAAGAAACGCTCGCGCTGCGCCCTTCTTCGAGCTTCATCGCAATGCGCGTGCCGAGCGTTTTCAGCTCTTTCTTATCGCGCTCCGGCACTTCCGGCCTCTCTTGAAGCTCCTCGAACACCTTCACACGCGACGTCACGACCGTATCAAACACGAGCTTTGAGCGGAGCGCTTTTTCCATCGTGGAGGTCGACGCGTCGGGGATTGCAGCGACCGCGCTATTGAACTTATCGGAATGCCGCTCAAACTGCGCCTGGAGTGCAATGCGCCGGGGCTCATCGAGCTCGCCGCGAAGCGCGAGCGTCTCTGCTTCCTTGAGCCGCCGCTCGGTTTTCTTGCTCTCCCACTCGGCCTTGGCTTCGGCCGAGACAGCGAGCACGTCGCGCATCGGCTCCGTGATCCCCACTTTCACCGGATAGAGGATATCACCCGGCGCGGCGCCTTCGGCTGCCGAAATCACTCCCACCCCCGAAAGGACGAACATTACGAGCCCGGCGAGTGCGTAGCGTGAATACGCGAAATAGGAGAAAAGGTTCCTCTTTTCATAAGAGACAGAAATCGGTACCGGTGTCGTGTCCATGATGGCTTTCATCATGTCCTGCTTTTCTCCTGTCGAAAGGTGGAGTTCGCGCACACCTTCTATTCTTTTTTGAAATTGTTCGGGGGTCATGATGATTCTTCAACGTTAAGCGCCTTGCGAAGCGCCGCGATGCCGCGATTGATGCGTACCGAAACGACGTTGACGTTGAGGTTGAGCGCCTCGGCGATCTCGCGCGGATGCATCTCTTCAACGAGCCTGAGATATACCACCTCGCTGTACGTAGGGCCAAGTTCTTTGATCGCCGTGACCACCTCGCCTACTTCGGCCGAGATGCCGATCGCGCGATACGCCGCTTCGTCGGGAACATCAAACTCCTCGTCGTCGTTGCCAAAAAGCGCATCGAGCGATTCAGTCTTGGATTTCCGATACCAATCGATGATGAGGTTGCGCGCTATCGTGAAAAGGAATGCTCGCTCGAACGTAAGCTCCTTCCCTTCGAGTATCGCTTTCCAGACCCTCGTGAACGCATCCTGGACGATGTCCCTGGCCTGTTCCCGATTCGAGGTGCGAAGGAGGCAGAACCTGTAAAGGGAGTCCGCCTCTCGTTCATACAAGTCCTCGAATTGTCGACGCTTTGCATCGATGGTCATAGGTGTCAACGTGCGGGAGTCCTCGTCCTTACCTGAAAGAGGGGCTCTCTCGCAAACGTTACCTGATAGTGAAGCGCGGATATCGGCCGCGCAGGGATTACGAGCTAACGACACTATTATGGCACATAAATTTACCTCGAGAACCGCTTCAGCGCTTCTCGCCGTAGCAATTCTTTCACTTCCGTTCGGCGCCTACGCCGAAGAAGACAAGAAGGCCGCGAAAGCAGAAGTTAGAGTTGAGAAAAGCGAGCAGTCATGTCTTAAGGCCTTTGGGCATCTCGTCGCCCCCGGATGGCTTCGCGTGAAAGGAGAAACGTCGGGAGAAGTGCGCTGCGATCTTCCGTTCGGTATCAATAAGAAGTTCGGTGGCAAGGGTACCACTACTCCCGACACGACCGCACCAGTGACCACCGCAGTCACGGCGACCGCCGACGCAACAAGCGCAATCGTGTCATGGAAAACAGATGAACGAACGAAGAGTGCGATATTCTTCGGCACTGCTTCACCGCTCAACATCGAAAGCACTTCGACCGCACGTGTGCATGAAGGCCGCCTCTTTGCGAAGGACGAACATCGTGTCGTCCTGCGCGGACTCTCAGCAAGCACCACCTATTACCTCGTCATCAAAGCCGAGGACAAGGCGGGCAATACGAGCCATTCGACACAAATCACCTTCACGACCAAAGCTCCAATCACCGTAAGAGATACGGTAAGCCCTATCATCTCAAGCGTCGTGACCGTTGCAGGGAATGCAAGCGTCGGCATCGACTGGAAGACGAATGAGCCGTCGACCTCGAAGGTCTACTACTCCGCTTCGGCGCCCGTACAGATTGCGGCAACCACGACCGCATCGGCAGGATCGAGCGGGCTTACGAACGTCCACTTCGTGCTCATCCCTAACCTTTCGGCGAACACGAAATATTATTTCGTGGCCGAATCGAAGGATGCCGCGAACAACGCGCAGATAACTTCTGAATTTTCAGGAACAACCCTCCTCGGTCTGTAACCAAACCGACGTTACTTAAAAAGCCCCTTGAGGGGCTTTTTAATTGCCGAAAAGAATACGTATCCAGTCGTAGCCGAGGTACCACAGGGCGGTGCCTCCCGCCCCTATCCATCCTATCGATGAGAGCGCGCCGGCAACGAGCAGTTTCGTCTTGTTCTCCGGTGAGAGTTGAGCAAAGGGCGTGTGCCCGGAAATCGGAATCAGCTTTCCTATAAAGAAGGCATTGAGCACCAACACCGCCACGAACCCCATCTTCGAAAGGAAGGGGGTGTACGACAGGTATGCTTCGCGCGCCGGCCAGAACATGAGAAAACCGGTGGCCATCATGCCGACAAGCCCCGCCCAGACCAGATGATGGAGTCGGCGCATCCTCCCCTCATCGAGGAATGGGCGCTTGCCGCGCAAGTACTGGAATCCCAGATGGTCGGAATAGAGCGCGACGATCGCAGTGAGGGCTAAAATGCCGATATGGAGCGGAAGAAGATAGTTCATTGGAAATTATTCGCGGACCGTGAACGAGGTGATGAGCGGAGCGCCATACGTATCCGTCCTGTAGGTGAAATCAGCGATGAGGGCGATATGGCCGTCCTCGTACCACACTGTTCCGGTGCCGTCTTCTACCATGACGTTCGTGACATAAAACGTTCCTCCGAGTACCTCTTTCTCGGGCGAGAGTTCGGAGATGTGCGCGGTGACGTACGCTTCGACTACATCTGCCGAAACGCTCTCATTAGCCTTTTCGTACTGCCGCCCCAGGCAAAAACCGAGCGCGAACACGCCAACGAAGAGGATAATGGCAACGATCTGTGAGAACGTAGTGACCTTATTCCACGCTATTTTCATATCAAAAGTATACATCAATAAAACATAGTGCGGGACAATACCAAAAGCAGAGCGAGGGGGTATTTTCATAAAGGAAAGTTACCTGCTTCCAATACGTCATTGCCTAAGCCATGCCACAGCCAACACTGCTCGACGACAACGAAAGAAGCGACCTTCCGCGCGACATCGATATCCCAAACGAACTTCCCCAGTTCGACGGCGTGCCGGCGCTCTTCATGGTCGCAGGCGAGAGCGAAATGACGCTCTACCGCGCCGAACGCGGACGCATGTCGGAGATAGCGTCGCGCCCGCTCCCGGCTGCGATCGGCTTTGCGAGCTTCCGCAAGGAAGTGCGGGCACTCCTCAAGGGAATCGTCCGGCCGCGTGACTACGAAACGTTCTTTATCTTCGCCGAACCTATCTTGAAACGTTCGATACTGAAGGCACTTCCGACTTCATTCACTAAAAAAGTAACTTCAGTCGTCGATGAATCAGCAAGCGCCGATGACCCGCTCGCACTCATAAAAAAACTCTCCGCAGCCTAGGGACGCGAACTTATTTCGCTTACATAGTACTACCAAAGAGTGCGAGAAACTTCATCGGATCTATGGAAACGTTGTCGATGCGCACTGAAAGGTGCAGATGCGGTGCCTCGACATAGCCAGTCTGCCCGGAATCGCCAATGAGTTGTCCGGGTCGGACAAGCTCGCCTTCGTTCACCCGGATCTTCGAGAGATGCATGTACATCGTCATAAGGCCGAGGCCATGGTCGACGACGACGGTCTTCCCGTAATTGCGCGTCGTCTTAGCGAATCGCACCACCCCGCGATTCATCGAATAGACCGGTGTTCCTTCCTTGGCCCGGAAGTCTGTTCCCTTGTGAGCTATTTGATATTGGACCGTCGCGCGCGAGTAGCCATAGTGATCAGTAACGACCGGATCCTTCACTGGAAACTTAAACGGTTCGCTCCAGAACGCTTTCGTGCCGCTCCGGAGCGCCGAGAGCTGGGCGTTTTCCTTCGCGAGCGTCGAGACAAGCGTCCTCGCCGCCTCTTTGGTGTTCCCGCCGAGCTTCTCGGGAATGCCGAGGGGCGCTTCTTTCCTTTCGCGCTTCCCGATAACGACTTCCTTCGTCATCGTCTCGCCCGAGATAAGCGTCGCAGAAAGGGTGTACGTTCCCGGCTTCTTGTTGAGATCAACGCCGACGAGCGCGGCTGGTCTTCCATCGTACACAAACACCTTGAGTGGCTTCTTATCGAAACTCGCGCTCCGCACATCGCCCGCTCCCACGCCCTCAATCGTTAGCATGAACGGCTCTCCTTGGATGACGGTTTCGGGAGTTACGAGAAGGCGCGCTTCGGCCGAAACCTGAAATGGCGCAATTGGAAAGAGAAAGAAAAGTATTAAAACGGCCCCTCGCATCCCCTCAGTATACTTTCCTAGCGACGATTCGACGAGGAGAGCGCATGGCTCTTTTCCTCCCATGCAAGCACTTTCTTTGCGACGACATAACGGGTCTTCGGCGTCCATGATTTCAGAAGAAAATTCTCCCCTACTGAAAGATCCTGGGGCGTGGCGGCGAGCGGGAGCCCCGCATGCAATTTCACTGCGACGTCAAGGAATGCCGCCATGGCGCGGTCGTTGAGGTCCCGGAAGAGCTCGCGCGGCGGCTTCCTCACATCGCCGGAAACGATGGCGAGCGTGTCGCCCGCATCAGGCTTCCCGTTGATGTAGTGCACCGTCGCCCCTATCTTTGACACGTCGTCACGGAGCACTGCGCACTGGTTCGCAAGGGCACCGCGATAGAAGGGACAGAAGCCTAAATGGAGATTGATGGAACGTTTTGCGGTCTTTAGGATACGGGGCTCGAGAATGGTGCTTCCCCATACCACCAGAAGGTCGGGCGAGAGCTTCACGAGCGCCTGGTAGGCATCTTCGCCATTCACCGACTCGACCTCCAGAACAGGCACCGTGCCTCGTTTCGACGTGAGCTTTCCCGGAGTGTATTCGCGGAAATACTGAAGCGCTTTTCTCGCGGCACCGTCATAACGGAGGCGTACTGCGTACCAAAGCTCGGCAATCGAATTGAGGCCGGCGCGCTTGAAGAGAGTGAGAAAGCGCTTCATGAGCGGCTTCAGGCCGGGCTTCTGGACGATGACAAGCTTTAGCGCGCCCTTCGACGCGCGTTCGAGCGCCGCCGCGAACTCGCGTTTCGCTTCGCCGGGGATGGTGATAAAGACAATGCTCATACGAAAGAAATGCCCTCCTACCGGAACCGTGTGCCCGTTGTCTGCATTCACTTAATTATAGCGCAATGAGAGGGTAAAAAATCGGCCAGAGGGGTCGATTTTGAGCCTTGTTTGGCATAGCCAAAACAAAAATGGGGAAAAATCAGCGACTTATTGCCATTCAAGCGGCCTTTCGTGAAGACTTTTTGACGGTTCGGCATTTCTCGCACCGGCAGCCGTAGGGCTTTATCCATTCTTCGAAATACTCCGCGTCGTAGTCATAAGAGAGTTCCTCTCCCGCTTTAATGTTCCGCTTCGCCATCACCCAAATGCGCTCCCAGTAGATCTCGATCTCGCAGTTGGGACGGCATGAGTGGTTGATGTAGCGCGCCGTATTGTCGCGACCGGACCCGTCGATCCTCTTTTTCCCATTCACCTCGAAGATATACCTGCCGTTCATTCGCTCTTCTTCCTCGGGGGTGACTTGCCGCCCTTTGTATTCGATGACGCACTCACCTTTCTTGATGGGAGAGAGCGTGTAGAGGCCGAGCCCGCTCAAACCGCGCCGCACTTTCAATGCGAAATCGCCGGGAGTGAATTTTCTTTTCCGCTTCATGTGCTTATTTGATCAGCGACAAGTCGCCGTTAAGAATCATTGGCTGCATCGCCTCTATTTCTGTCTTGTAATACGAAATATCCGGAACGGGATTGAGAAAATAAATCTTTTGATTGAGGACGTGCGCAAACCCGATCTCCATAAGCGTGTTTCCCCCAATGTAATTGCGTACGCCGTTCTTGTCGTAATTGAGAACAAGTACAGCATCCGCACCTTGCATTTTGTTCCAGAAAATACGAATAGCGTCCTGGTACTCCTTCTGAAAAAGCTTTATCTTTTCCTTTTCCGCGTCACTTTTTCCGATCATAGGCTCATGCAGATCGGTCAGGAAAGCATCATGGCCGAGCGCTATTAGTTTTTCGCGCATTTCCACCATTCGCTCCGTGAACTGCATGCTACCTATGATGCCGATCTTCATGATTTTAAAATTGTATCACTTGTCGAGGTCGAGTATCTCGTCGATGCGGATCTGCGACACGAATTCGGGAACGTGGGAAACGAGAATCATCGCGCCTTGGTAGGCGTCGAGCGCCTTCGCGATGACCGGGATGTGGCGGAAATTGATGTGGTTCGTGGGCTCGTCGAGGATGAGGAGTCCCGGCCGTTCGAGGACAAGGCGCGCGAAAGCGACGAGCCCCTTCTGACCTTCGGAGAGGCTTCCGATCTTGCTCTTCACCGCAAGGGCGTCGATGAGGAATCCCGCGGCGACGCTCCGCATGGCCTCTTCGTCTTTTTTCGTCATCACTTCCATGAGCGAGTGGTAGACCGTGTCATCAAAGTTGAGCGTCGAGAAATCCTGGCGGTAGTAGCCCACCTTCACCTCGGGCGAGAGCTCGGTGCCTGGCTTCCCGAGCGCGATCGATTCGAGAAGTGTCGTCTTCCCGATGCCGTTCGGGCCGCGGAGGAGCAGGTGGTGGTTCTTCTTCAGGGTGATGTTCGCCTTTCGAAGAACCGGCTTGTGGTGTTTGTTGAGCGCCGTGAACGACGAGATGTGCGCGAGCTTGCCGGTGATATCCTGCGCGGGAATGGTGAACGGGCGGATGGTGCGGTCTTCCTTGCGAACGTCCACAATCTCCTCTTCGAGCTCTTCCGCCTTGGTGCGCATGCGCTTCGCCACTAGGCGCATCTGCCCGCCTTTATGGGCGAAGAAGTTCGCCTTGTCCTTGTTGGCCTGGATCTCCTTCGCGAGCTGGGCGTTCTTCCTATTCTCCTTCTCGATACGAGCTGAGATCTCGCGCACTACGTCGAAATAGTTCCCTGAATACTGCTCGACCTTCCTGGTGCGCGCGTCGAGGTAGAGCACGCTGTCGGTGAAGGCGTTCAGGAAGTCGGCGTCGTGGGAAATGACGATGACGGTCTTCTTGTACTCCGTGATGAAGCGCGTGAGGTGCGCGATCCCTTCTTTGTCGAGATTGTTGGTCGGCTCGTCGAGGAGGAGGAGATCCGGATCCTGTATAAGCGCGGAGGCCAATAGCAAGCGCGCCTGCTGGCCGCCCGAGAACGATTTCACCGGACGGTCGTGGAGCGCGGTCGCCTTGAGGTCGACTGCTTCGAGCACCGCGTCAATGCGCGGGTCGATGTCATAGACCTTCTTCGGGAAGCATTTCTGGAAGAAGTCGCGCACCGAGAGCTCAAGGTCGGCGCGCGGGATGACCTGGCGGGAGACAGCGATCGAGAGACCGTTCACCTTGTTTATCTTTCCCGCCTCCGGCGCGAGTGTCCCTTCCATGAGATGGAAAAGCGTGCTCTTTCCGGCGCCATTTTGCCCCATAACGGTGACCTTGGTGCCGGCGCGCACTGAGAAATCCACCTCGTCGAGGATGGGCTTGTTCGGTCCGTACTCGAACGAGACGCCTTCAAACGAAACGATGCTCGCGTTCTTTGCCATGAAGACTCAATCTATCTCATTTGCCGCCCCGTATCAATCCGAGCTTCTTCTTCCGCGTCATCTTTTTTATCGCCGCTTCGCGCTGTAACGCCGTGCTTCGATCGTTAGCTTTTTCAGCATAGAGCATCTTCACCGCCTTCCGCGAGCGCGTGTAGCGGCTTGCCGTACCATTTTTGTGCTCGGCGAACCGCCGCGCCACGTCAGTAGTAATGCCGGTGTAGAGCGAATTATCGCCACATTTTAGAAGGTAGATGTAATACTGCAAGTTACTTAATATTGCTATTTTCTATTGCTGTTACTTTCTTCAATACAAAACAGCATAACAGACCCTGTTAGATAATCTTCTGAATAAAAGCAAAAGGGGCCTGATCAGGCCCCTTTTGCTTTTATTCAACCTCTATCTTGATCCGTTTCTTTTTCTCTTCTTCGGACTTCGGCAAGGTGATGGTGAGTACGCCATTCTTTGATTTTGCGACTATACCATCCTTGTTGACCCGGGCAGGGAGCGAGAATTCGCGCCTGAATTCGCCATACTCTCTTTCATAACGATAGATTTTTCCATGCTTTTCATCTTTATTTTCCTTCTCTATCTTTCCGGAAAGAGAGAGGTAATCATCCCCAACGTCTACATTGATAGTATTCGGATCAATACCCGGCACGTTCGCCGTGACCAGAATTTCATTGTTCGTTTCTTCGACGTCTACTTTCGGGAATACCGTATTGACATTACCAAGCCCACGATTGCGGAACAGGCTCGGCGTCATCATGTTGAACGGATCCCAGATCGAATCATCGAAGAACCTATCAATGAGCGAGAAAGGGCTCGCGAAGCCATCGCGCCTGGAGAGGGCCTGGGACGATTGATTATCCCTCTTTTTAATTTCTGTTTTCATATTGGCTCGCGATTAACTTCTGGTAATGCCCCCTTGCATTCGACCTGAGAGACAAAGGGTAAATAATTATCACCGTATCAACAGCCTGGAGATGCTGAGTTCCGGTTTGCCTCCAAGCAAAGAGGGTATTAGTCCTCCTCCTGCTCGCTTCTTGCGAGTTTATTACAACTTATTCAATTTTGCTTCCAAGAGATGCTAAGTGGCATCAGAAATTGAGCGAATGAATTCCTTTAGCCAAGCATCATTTTTTGTCTGCTTTACTAAAGTCATGTGTTATTTCCTACTTAGCGACGGTCGACCACTCCGTCTACACCCCAATAAACGCGGATATTACAGAAAGGTGTCATTTCATTTCTTCAAGCTTTACCATCACCGATTTTTCCTGACCCCTGTGGTTTATTTTGAGCCTTATCGTATCGCCCACTTTTTTCCCCCTAATAATGGCGGCGAGACTTTGCTCCGAAGTGAGCCTGGTTCCGTCAATTTCCAAAATTATATCGTTCTCGACGATACCGGCCTTATCTGCCGGGGAGCCAGGTATCACCGCTAGCTCTCCGGCTGCCGCTCCGCGCTGGACAAGCACGCCATAATCAACCGACAGTTTATTTTTCTGCTTAATTTCCTCGTTGATTTGTATGTAACGGACGCCAAGATACGGGCGAACGATTTTACCGATCTTTTTGACCGATTCTACGATGCTTTTTACGCTATTCGCGCTCAGCGCAAAGCCTATATTTTCCGCCCCATCCGCAACCGCGACATTCACGCCCACTACTTCACCGGAAAGATTAAGGAGGGGACCTCCCGAGTTTCCGGGATTGATGCCGGCGTCTGTTTGGATAAGCTGGTCCAAGGCTTCGAAACCGCCCATGCGATCAGAAGCGGTGATCGATCGAGAAAGGCCGGACACGACTCCCACCGATACAGTATTCCTGAATTCGGCAAGCGCGTTGCCAATGGCGATCACTGTTTGTCCAATTTCGAGTTTATCTGAATCTCCAAATACGAGATGTTTGAAGCCGGAACCGTTAATCTTTATGATAGCCAGGTCGAGAGCGGGATCCCGCGCTATTACTTTCGCGTCATATTTTTTACCGTCATTAGTAAAAACCGTGTACTCCGCGCTTTCGTCGCTTACTACATGCCGATTCGTGACAATATATCCGTCAGCTGAGACGAGAAACCCTGACCCGCCTCCGACCTCACGCAGCTCGGTCCCTTTTTGGCGCAATTGCGGAATAGTAAAACCGCCAAAGAAATCATCCCCAAAGAAGTCCTGGAACGGATTTGGCATCCTTTCTAGATACCTCTCATACACCGGGACATTTTTTGAAACAGTGATCGCTACCACGGCCGGATTCGCCTTCTTAACCGTTTCCACCACAATGGCATCGGTTGAAGATAAGAAAACGGTCGAAGATGCGTTCTGACTATTTATGGGGCTTCGGAGCATCAATTGCGCGAAAGAAGACGGGTTATTTTTTATCCATGCAAAAAATACTATGCACGTCAGTATGGAAGTTGCTATCGCGACGATAATGGTGATCGCCGTATGTTTTGTAAAAATGTTATTCATAGCAGATATATTATTACCAACAACAATAACCAGCGAATACGCCTGGGCAGAAATCAAACTTTCACTGCTCTATAACGATGCGGATCAAAAAAGGTGTCATACGCGCTTAAGAAATTTCGGCTTACTTTGTTGACGTTTTTTTGATCTAAAGCTCGCCATATCTTTCAAATATGCATGGCCAGCGAGCTTTTTTCGAGTTCGAGAAAGATTGAGCTTTACCGCGTTTTCCGTTGAGCCGGTAATGATCGCGATATCTTTTATCGGTTTCTCATCCTGATACCGCATAAGAAGAATGTCTCGGTTTGAGGATGGGAGTGTTTGGATGGCGTGCCATAACGCCTCCGCATCGGATTTACGCACAATGTCCTCAGTTATCTCATATGGCACATCCTCCACATCTTCAATGGGCACAGAGGTTGGTTTTCGATAGTGGTCTATGAGAAGGCGACGCGCGATAGTGAGAAGATAGGTTAAGTAGGAATAGCCTCTTATTTGAAATTTCTTTAGATGCTTAAATGCCCGCAGGAACGTTTCCTGCATCAAATCTTCAGCGAGGGCCTTATTATGACCAGTTCGATACCAGAAATAATTAAAAACCCTATCTGCATATTTTCTATATATCGCTTCAAACGCGTAAGAATCTTGCTTTGCGGCTTGTATTAATTTGGTATCCTCGTTGTTCACAAGGAGAATTTTACCAAAAAAATCTCCCAGCAATAAAATAATATCCTCGAATTAGGCCGAGCTTCTCAAACTGGCTGCCGGTCAGGGACTCAATTTTCTCCTAGAAAATTCCGCGGTATGCCGTCGGGCATACCGTTCTCGTCCCCGACGAAAATGATATGCAAAAAGGATAGCACGTGGCTATCCTCATTGCATATAACTGCCGGTCAGGGACTCGAACCCCAATACCTTGCTCCAGAGGCAAGTGTCCTACCATTAGACGAACCGGCAATGTTGTTACAAAATACTAGAAAACGGCCGAATATTCAATCTCTGTTGACAATAGGCCTATTTATCACTACCTTTGCTTAAGATCAACCGCATAAGGAGGTAGTGTGACGCACCGAGACTTGAAAGCCATCGGCAAAGACATTGAGGAGATTGATCGGAAGATCTTCGAGGCAATCGCGCGACGTATCGCTCTCTCGCTTGAAGTGGAGCGAGTAAAGCGTGCGACAAGCGACCCCATTGTCCGGCAGGAAATCGAGAAAGACCGTATGAGGCGAGCCTGTGCGTGGGCGCTTGAGCTCGACATCGATCCTCATCTCGGACAAGCACTTCAGCACCTGCTTATTAACGGCTCACGCAAGGCCCAACTAATCGCACGCGAAACAGCTATCGCTCGCCCTTTCGCACCAAGATAACTTAAGAAAAAATGCCCGTATACTTGTGCGGGCATTTAAATTTTTATAGCTCAAGCGGAATCGCGGGCGGAAGAGGTAACGGTGGAGTGGTAGAGCTTGGCGGCGGAACTGCCGGAGCCGTCGTATTCACGGGCGGCGCGTCCGTCCCTATTACTGGCGGAGGCGGAAAGCACGATAAGGAGTTAGTCGATGTCGCAGTTTGCAAACAAGGCGGAAGTGGAGCCGGCAGAGAAACACAACCGGTGGTCACCGTAGCCCCAGGCCCGCACAATCGAGGAGCTGTCTGATCAGAGTTAGGGAGAGGCGGCATAGGAAGAGGAGGAGGGATTAACGACGTGCTCGACGAAGTATCTCCCGATGGCACTCCCGGAGTCGGCACAGAACGCACTGTAGGAACGACGGGCTCCGTGGGATCGAACGCGTCAAAACACTTGGCGAACGCCTCACGCACACCTTCTACCGTCTGCCCCGAAGCAATGAGTTCAAGAAAATTCGGCAGCTGCCCGCGAACGCACGCTTGGACGGTCTGCGGTGCGCCGACATAGAGCGACCGGATCCCTGAATTATCCTGCCGTGCGGGCGACGGAGTAGTGAGTGTCGAGGTCGACCGAGTGTTCGACGTCCCCTGCGCGGGCTGCTCGATTACCTTTTCCAATCGCTCGCGCTCGGCGCAGACCCGGAGCGCATCAGCGGTCTCCGGGGTGAAGGAAAGGCTCGCAGAGCGCACGGCGCTCGCGCTCTCTCCCGTCTTCTCGCGAAAGCATTTGACCACGTCAACCGAGGCGCGGCGCACCTCTTCAGTGAAATCGATCTTCTTCCCCGCTTTTTGGAAACATACCTGCACGCGCTCGGCAATGTCGGGACCGGGCGTGAGTTTGCCGGCCTGGATGTTGAGGATGATCTCCGGACCAAGCGTCGCCTTTAAACATTCGGCCACTTCCATGGGAGCACTTGAGAGTCCTTGACGGAACCGCACGAGCGTCTCCTCAGAGCTTTTCAACCGCTCGTCGGAAATGAGCCCCTGCTCCTTCGCGAAGGTGAAGCATGCCCCCCGGTTCCCTTGGTCATCGCAGAACGCCTTGCAGGATTCTGCGCTGTCGCACCCACCCGGGCCCGTCACGCCGCCCTGGATGAGCCGTTCAGCCCTCGATTCCTCGATGAGTCCAGCTTCTCTGCCGAAGGCGATGCATTCGGTACGGTGCGCGAGATCGCTGCAGTAGAGATTGCACGAAACCGCGTTCGTGCACTTGCCTGGCGTCCTTCCCGCTTTCGCGAGTTCAACGAGCTTGTCCCATTGCGCCGGCGAACTGACATCCCCTTTCGCGAGCGAAAGCTTTGCCCCTTCGATGAACGCCCGGCATTCGTTCGCATTCGAAAAATCACCGCAGTACGTCTGGCATTCGCTCCGCGAACCGCAGTTCCCCGGCGTCATGCCGCCTGCCGCCTTGTACGCAGCAAGTTTTTCGGCTTCGCCGGTGTGCTCGCTTGCGAGCTTGTGCTTCTTCATGAAATCGACGCATGCAGAGAGATTGTCGACGCTCTCGCAGTATGCGCGACAGGCACCCGGTGTAGTGCAGCCGCCTGGTCCGCCCTCCGTCTTTAGACGATCGGCGAACTTCTTGCCGCGTTCCGCCTCGTCAGGGCTCACCAGCCCTCGCGCTTTCGCGAAATCGATGCACGCCGCAATGTTCGTCGCGTCGTCGCAGTAGTCGCGGCACGATTCCTTGTCGACGCAATTGCCGAGCTCGGCTATTGGGTAGACGATGCCGCCGAGACCGCTCGGCGTTTCCTGTGCTGAAACAGTGATAATGCCGCCCGCGATCGCGAATGAGACGGCGAGGATGAGGAGTGAAAGCGCGTTGTACTTGAAAAGCGTCATCTTATTCAAAAGGATTCTGATAGGCGTCATCGAGTGGGTTCGCGACAGGAACGCTCACCTTCGGAAGCGCCTCCTCGAGCGGATTCAAGGAAAGACGGTAAAGATCGACCCCGAGACTCGCGCCGCTTGATGCCTGCACTTCGGAGTAGTCGGTGATTATGTTTTCTGCCGAGCGCTGATACCACCACAAGAGGCCGGCGGCAAAGGAAGCGAGTGCGAGAAGCATTGCCATTACAGCGAGAAGGTACACCTTCCATGATATTCCCGAAGACACCGGAGTCGGCACGACCGAAATCCGGGAAACCTGCGGAGGCTGAGGAGACTGTCCTTCCATACTTTCCCGAAGTATAGCAACTTGGTCGCCCACAGGGCGACCAAGTTATGCACATTTTTTATTATTACGCCCGCTTAGGGAGCGTGACCGCGGAGAGCGGCGATTTTACTGCAATTTTCTTCGGTTTCGGCGCCGTCTCGTTCTTCTTGATCGCCGCACGGATGAATTCGTTGAAGAGCGGATGGGGGTTTAACGGTTGAGCCTTGAATTCAGGATGGAACTGCGTACCAAGGAAGAATGGATGTTCGCTCTGCGGAAGCTCGGCGATCTCCATGAGCACACCGTCAGGCGACGTTGCGGAGAAGATAAGGCCGCCCTTCACGATATCGGCCACATGCCTCGGATTAACTTCGTAGCGATGGCGATGGCGCTCGTCGATGGTCCTCGCGCCGTAGGCTTTGGCCGCAATAGTCCCCTTCTTCACGACTGCCCGGTACGAACCGAGGCGCATACTACCGCCGTAATCCTTCTTCGCAAGCTTTGCCTTCTGGTCGGGCATGATGTCGATGACGAGATGCTTCGCCGCAGGATCGATCTCCGCGGTCGTCGCGCCCTTCAGTTTGAGGACGTTCCGCGCAAACTCGATGACCGCGAGCTGCATCCCGTAGCAGAGCCCAAAATATGGGATCTTGTGCTTGCGGGCGTACTCGATGACCTTGAGCTTTCCTTCGATGCCTTTCTCGCCGAACCCACCCGGCACGATAATGCCGTCATACTGCGAAAGCTCTTTCAAGCGTTCCGGGTTCTTTTCGAAGTCTTTGGAGTTAAGCCAGGTGAGCTTTGGTCGCCGCTTCAAGTGATACGAGGAATATTTTATCGCCTCGATGACGGAAATGTACGAATCAGTGAGCGTGAAGTCGCCGGTATCGAAATATTTGCCGACAACGGCGATATTGATGCCGTTCCTGTAGTGCTTGATATCGTTCGCGAACTTTTTCCACTCGCTGAACTCCTTCTTCTGCGTCCGCTTGGGGAGCTTCAAGATGCGCATAATGGTGTCGCCGAGGCGATCCTTCTCGAAATTGACCGGCACGTCGTAGACCGAAGAAACATCAGGCGCCGAGATGACCGCATCGGAAGCGATGTTGCAGTGGAGCGCGATCTTGTCCTTGCGCTTTCTATCCATCTCCACTTCTGAGCGGGCGATGATGACGTCAGGCTGAATGCCTGCGGCATTCAGATTTCTCACTGCGTGCTGAGTCGGCTTCGTCTTCATTTCGCCGATCTTATCGGGAACCGGCACGTAGGAAACCATCACGAACATGACATCCTCCTTCTGCCGGAGCTTCATCATACGGGCGGTCTCGAGAAATAGGATATTCTCGTACTCGCCCACTGTGCCGCCGATCTCGATGATGACGACATCGGCTCCCGCCTTCTTCCCGGCGCGCTCGATACGGCCGATGATCTCTTCAGGGATATGCGGCACCACCTGGACGCACTTGCCGCTGAACTCGAGATTCCGTTCCTTTTCAATAACCGATTTATAGACGCGGCCAGTCGTCATGTAATTCGCGCGGGTGAGGGTAGTACCAAGGAAACGCTCGTAGTTCCCCATATCCTGGTCGCACTCGTCGCCGTCGTCGAGAACGAACACTTCGCCGTGCTCGGTCGGATTCATGGTGCCTGCGTCCACGTTCACATAGGGATCGATCTTCATCGCGGTTACCGTGAGGCCGCGCGACTGAAGTATCTTCCCGATCGACGAGACGGTGACGCCTTTGCCGACACCCGAGATGACGCCGCCCACTACGAAGATGTATTTCCGCTGTTTTGCCATGTTAGGTATTCAGATATTTCCGCACTGCAAGATATGCCGAGATGACGCCGAGCACCGCGCCTGCGCCGAGGAGAACAAGCGTGAGCTCGAAAAAGTTCGAAAGGTAGTACTGATACAGATTAAGGCCGCCGAGAAAATTCGTGGCGTTCGCGCCGAGCCAGTAGGTCATCGGCCAGAAGATGAGCATGGTGAGAAAGGTCGAGAAGACACCGTAGATAACGCCCTCAACCATGAAGGGGCCGCGGATGTAGATGTCGGAGGCCCCGACAAGCTTCATCACGGATATTTCCTCGCGCGAAATATAAATGATGAGGCGGATCGTGTTGAATACGATGACAATAGAGATGAAGATGAGCACGAGCGTCACGGCGACGCCGAGCTTTTGTCCCGCGGCGATGATCGACGTGAGCCGTTCGATGACTTCCTTGTTCTGGAAATAGTTTACCTTGTCGATGATATTCGGCGCATCGGGCACAAGCGCGCTGTAGCCGCCCAAGAATTTAGCGATCGATTCGTACTGCGAAGGCTCTTTGGCTTTTATGTTGAGGACGGCGCCGAGAGGATTCTCACCGAGCTCTTCGAGCGCCTGGAGCGTGAGGTAATCGCTCTCATGGCGCACCCTGAAATCCTCGAGCGCCTGCTCGCGGGAGACGTACTCAACAGCGCGAACCTCCGGCAGCGCTTCAAGCGAGCGTTTGAGCTCCGTGATGCGCTCTTCGGGCGCCGTAGTGTTGAAATAGACATTGACGTCGACCTTATCGCGAATCTGATTCAGCGAATAGCCCATCACCGCGCGTGTCATGAGGAGCGACCCGATGACGAGAAGCGTGATGGTGACAACGAGAATGGCGGCGATGGAAATAACGCTGTTTCGATAAAAACTTACGAAACCGCTCCGAAGCACGCGTCTTGTCGCCGTCCAAAACATGCGGCCATTGTACCATCCTGCCGCGCGCACCCCAATACTTAAAAGTGAAAAAGCCCCCTTGCGGGGCGCCTTGCTGCATGGTCTGAGTATCTCCTAGAGTACGTACTTGCCCTCCTTGTCGTCGCGGATAATCTTTCCTCGCTCGAGCGTGATGACGCGCCGGCCGAGGGAATCGATGACTCCCTTGTTGTGCGTCGAAAGGATGATTGTCGTCCCTAAATCGTTTATTTTCTTCAGGATCTGCACCACTTCATGGGTAGAGACGGGGTCGAGGTTACCAGTCGGTTCGTCGGCGATGATGACATCGGGCTGGTTGATGATGGCCCGCGCGATTGCCGCGCGCTGTTTCTCGCCGCCCGAGAGCTGGTGGGGGAAGTTGTAGAGCTTTTCGCCAAGATCGACGAGCTCGAGGACGTGCGGCACGTCGGCAGCGATCTCCTCGTCAGTCTTCCCCGAAGCTTCCATGGCGAAAGCAATGTTCTCATACGCAGTCTTCCCCGGCAAAAGCCTAAAATCCTGGAACACGACGCCGATACGGCGGCGGAACCTCGTGAGCGCCCCATTCGAGAGCTTATGGATATCGACCGACTCGAAGGAAACGGAGCCTTCCGTCGGATACTCTTCAGCAAGGAGGAGCTTCAGGAGCGTCGTCTTGCCCGCACCGGAAGGGCCAACGACCGAGAGGAACTCACCTTCCGAGATGGAGAGGCTCACGCTGTCGAGCGCGACCGCGTTCGGATAAACCTTCGAGACCTTGTCGTAATAAATCACCCCCTTATCATAGCAGATTCAGAGGGGGTGATCGGCTTAGCCAAGTTCCTTCTCTGCTTCGATGAATTCGTCGAGCTTTCCTTCCTCGAGTATGAGAGCGACGTTCGAGGTCTCGACACCTGTGCGGTGGTCCTTGACCAGTTTGTAGGGATGGAGGACGTAGGAGCGTATCTGGTTTCCCCATTCGATGTCGGTCGTCTTAGAGACGTACATACCCCGCTCCTTCGCCTTGCGATCTTCGTCGAGCTTTTTATAGAGCTTGCCGCGTAGGATCTCCATCGCCCGCTCGCGGTTCCGCTCCTGGCTGCGTTCTGCCTCGGAATGGACGGCGATATTCGTCGGTATATGCACGACGCGCACCGCAGTCTCGCGCTTATTCACGTTCTGGCCGCCAGGGCCCGACGAGCGGGCGAACTCGACCCGGATGTCCTTCTCGGGGATCTGTATGTCGTGCGCACTCGTCCCTTCGCCGCGGAAATCAGGGATCACTTCCACCATCGAAAACGAGGTGTGACGCAGCTGCTTCGAAGAAAACGGCGAGACCCGCACTAGACGGTGCACGCCCGACTCATTTTTGAGCGTTCCGTAGGCATTCTTCCCCGTGATTTCGATGGTGATGTTGCGGTAGCCGCCATGGTCGTTCTTGTTCTCGTGAAGCAGGCGCGCCTCCCATCCTTTGTTGCGAAAATAATGGAGGTACATCTCAAGGAGCATGCGCGAGAAATCCTCAGAATCGTCGCCGCCCGCTCCGCTGAAGATAGTCATGACCGCGTCTCCCTTGTCGTACTTACCAGTACCGGCGAGCCTCTGTTTAAGCTCTTGGAGTTCGCGCACCGCTGTCTGGGCCTTCTGCTTGTCGTTCCAAAAATCGGCGCTCGCCATAGCGGCTTCGAGCACCTCTATATCCTTCTTGATCTCCTCTTTTTCCTTCACGTGGAGCCGCCTCGCAGGATCGAACTGCGGACCCCTACTTTACGAAAGTAGTGCTCTACCAACTGAGCTAAGGCGGCACGGTTATATCCGTGAGCCGATGGCCGGAATTGAACCGGCGACCTACTCCTTACCATGGAGTTGCTCTACCATCTGAGCTACATCGGCTTATGCTTACGTGCTACGGGAGTTGGAATAGCTACCATAACAGCTACATCGGCATTTTCGACCGCTAAGCAGTTCGGTCGATGAAATACCACGATATCTTATGCAATTTCGCCTCTTTTTGCAAAACTAGAGCTTGTGGTAAGGAATGATCTTCGGAGGCTTGGTATCGGCGGACACAAAGCCATATTCCTTTGCCCTTTCGAAGAAACGCTCTATTCCCTTGATTTCGCGGTCGGTCCACTCCGTCATAATGATTTTTGGAATTTTCTCGTGTAAAAGCGCGAGGGCAGCAGGCGAATCGAGACGGTTCGCCTTCAGGTAATCGGGGAATTCGTCAATGAGGCGCGGATTTTCGACGAGCATGCGCGAGCCTTCCGTCCACATATCAACATATTTTTTTGCAAGACGCTTGTTTTGCTTATACCAATCGTCACGCACGCCGATAACCGCGAGCGGCATAGGTAACCCGTCTTCGTTTGATTCCCACACTTCTTCGAGTGTCGCAATGCTGCGAACGGCCTCTGAGCCGAAAAGCGCAGCGCCGAACGGATAGGACACCATGCCAGCGTCGATAGTACCGACAAGAAGCCGCTGATTGATCTCAGGCACACTGCCGTACAAAAACGAGAGTTCGCTCGGATTGATACCAGCTGACCTGAAGACAATTTCCATAGAAGAGTATCCGGCAGTGGTCTTTGGAAGGACTCCGAAAAGTTTTCCTTTTAATTCTTCGAGGCTTCGTATTGGCGAACTGGGGCGAACAGCCACCTCATAGCTCATTCTGAGCCCAGGTCCAATGAGTGTAGAAGGGATGCCATGCTTGTATGCTTCAGCACCGAATATAATGCCGAGGTTCATGAGGGGGGTCTCGCCGGCGAGGTAGCGGCGCTCAAGGTCGCCCGGTGGATTCGAAACGAACTCAATGTCGAGCCCATGTTTCTTGTCGATTTCGTACTTCTTGATAACGAAACCGATGACCTCAGAAAATGATGATTGGGCGGTGAGGGTCGACAGTTTCTCAATCTTTCCAGTGCTGCCTGCGGAAATAAAACTGCCAATGCCCGCCTTCCCGAAATAAATACCAACGCCAAGGACAATGAGGGCCAGAATTCCTGCAGTGAGGAACAGGCGTGCATGGGAGCGTTCTCTGTTCTGTTCCATATGTGTATAAGGTTAAGCTTATTAATAAGTATATCCCTCTCTTTGATAAACAAAGGTGGATAAAATTTACCCCTCCCTAAAAGTCCTTTCTAGGACATAGGGGGGTGTTGATTTGGCGCGGCCGACCGGACTTGAACCGGCAACCTCTCGCGTGACAGGCGAGTGCTCTAACCAGTTGAGCTACGACCGCAAATTGTTCGCTTCCCACTCTTCCACGTCCGCTTCATCCATCCCAAGGTAGTGGGCGACCTCATGCCGAATGGTATCCTCCACGACTTCCTCGACAGTGAGTCCGCTTGCCGCGGCTTCGTCAAGCGTTGGCTCGCGGTAAATGGTGATGACGTCGGGAAGCGTCATCCCCACTCCGTAATCGCTCCCGCGCGCTGTGAGCGGCACGCCTTGATAATACCCGAGAAGCGTCTCTTCGTCGCTGAGGCCTTCGCGGCTACGAACCTCGTCGTTCGGTTCGTCCTCGATCACAAAAGCGACATTCCTCAGCTTATCTCGGAACTTCTCCGGAATCGGCGAAAGGCCTATTGCAGCGACTAGCGCTTCGAATGCTTCTTTCGTCATAATTCCGTCCGGTTTTTCATTCCGGGTGTCGGCGGCTGGGATCGAACCAGCGACCTGAGGCTTATGAGTCCTCCGCTCTAACCAACTGAGCTACGCCGACATGCCGGCCTTTTGGCCGATAATCGCGAGCTAGGACGTTCGTGTCTGTCACCCACGATTACTTGTTGCGGGGGGCCGATTCGAACGGCCGCCTCAAGGTTATGAGCCTTGTGAGCTACCACTGCTCTACCCCGCGATATACACTTATAGACGTTCTAAACAAAAAACGCTTGGAAGCGTTAGGGAGAAGTATATAGAAAACCCCCTTCGAAGGCAACTTAAATGAAGCTGAACTCCTTGAAGACCTGTTCGTAGAGCCCGATGATGCGCCTCGCCTCGCGCTGGGGCAGGAAGAATTCCGAGCCTTCGTGGGCAATACGATTCCTGATCTTGTGGGCCTCCCAGGCGCTCTGGATGCTTTCGAAATCGGACGGCTCGACGGCTTTCAACCGCTCCCCGAGGTTCTCGCCGCGATATCCCATGCGCCGCACCATCTCCTCGAGCATATTGTCGGCCTCGAGAATGGCAAGTCGCCATTCGGCGGGGTTCGCGGAGTTCACATGGTCCTGGACAATCTGCCAGCGCTCGTTCTTTAGCGTTGCTTCCGGCGGGAAGGCTATGATGGCCTCCATCTTCTCCTCATCCTCTTTCTTTATTTCATAGAGCCGGACCAGACAGTAGATGATGATGGTAATGAAAATGATAGCGAGGATCGCAAAGAGCGAGTGCAGCAGCGAAAAAAAAGGCGCGAACGAAAACGCGAGACCTGACGCCTCCGCCGCGATAGTACCGGTGATCGGTGCAGTGGTCGTTGCCGCTCCGTATCCTGAACCGAGAATGCCGCCGAACACGTAGTGATCGACAGTGCCATAGACCCACATGATAAGCCGGTAGACCTGGTTGAAGAAATAGTCGAGATTGAGAAAATGCGGCTCGAAGAGCTTGATCTCCATGAGTAAAGTATATACCGAATGCTGAAGTCTTACGTTTCGAACCGTTTGCCGATGTTGAAAAGCGACGACTCTCCGAAATGCGGGGCGATGAGCTGAAGCGAGAGCGGCAGATTCTCTTCCTTCGTTGTTCCGGATGGGATGGAAATGGCCGGAACGCCGGCGAGGTTCATAGGCACGGTGAAAATATCAGCGAGATACATGGCGAGCGGGTCGTTTGATTTCTCCCCTAACCTGAAGGCGGGAGCCGGAGCGGTCGGCATGGCGATGACGTCTACGTCCTTGAACGCCTCCTTGAAATCGTTTGCGATGAGCGCGCGGACCGAGGCGGCCTTCCGATAGTACGCATCGTAGTAGCCGGACGAGAGGACGTAGGTGCCAAGCATAATGCGACGGCGCACCTCTTTCCCAAATCCTTCGCCGCGCGTGAGCTCGTACATCGAAAGCACTGAATCCCCCTCCTTGCGGAGCCCGTAACGGACGCCGTCGAAGCGCGCGAGGTTCGTCGAAGCCTCCGCGAACATGATGATGTAGTAGACCGCAAGCGCGTAGCCAAGGTTCGGAAGCTTCACGTCATGGAGAGAGTAGCCGAGCGACTTCAGACGCTCGAGCGACGATTTGAAATCAGCGAACACCTCGGCATCGATGCCGTCGCGCTCCACGAACTCCATCGGCACACCGATTCGCTTCGGCTCACCCGGCGCGCGGCGCAGTTCCTCTGGCACCGACGTGCTGTCGAGCGGATCTCTACCCTCAATCACCGAATAGAGCACTTCGGCATCAGCGACGGTCTTCGCGAAAGGGCCGATCTGGTCGAGAGAGCTCCCGAGCGCGATGAGACCGAAGCGCGACACGGCACCATACGTCGGTTTGAGCCCTACGACACCGCAAAACGAAGCCGGTTCACGGATGGAACCGCCGGTGTCAGAGCCGAGCGAGGCGAGCGCGAGATCGCCGGCGACAGCGGCGGCGCTTCCGCCCGACGAGCCGCCCGCGACGCGCGAGAGATCGCGGGGGTTCTTCGTCGCGCCATATGCCGAATTCTCGCTCGACGAGCCCATGGCGAATTCATCCATATTGGTCCGGCCAAGGAACACGGCACCTGCCTCGCGCAATCGCTTCGTCGCGGTCGCGTCGTAGGTCGCCGCATACCCCGAGAGTATTTTAGAGCCGGCGGTCGCGTGTTTCCCTTTTATGAGAATGTTGTCCTTCATCGCAAGCGGAATGCCCGCGAGCGGACGATCGAGCGCTTTGCCTGCGGTCTCAGCCTGCGCGAGCGCATCATCAAAAACCTCGAGATAGGCATTAAGCGTGGCGTTCTCCGCAGCAATATGAGAAAGGTACGCCTCGGTGAGCTCGCGCGCGCTGAAATCGCCTTTCTTGAGGCCGTCGCGCGCCTTCGCTATCGTGAGATTAGAAAGGTCGATCTTCATGCCTTCATTCGGTGAAGAGCTGCTTCACTTCGATAAATCCGTCTTTTGTCTTTGGCGCTTCTTGCAACAGCTCCTCAGGAGTGGCAAGTGGCGCCTTGTACGGCACGTCGGCGCGCATGACGTTTCGCAGCTCACCTGCCTCGGGAACCGGTTCGTCGACCGCTACCTTCTCGATCTCTCCGACGTACGCAATGATAGCCGCGCACTCTCCGGCAAATTCTTCCTTTTCCTCTTCGGTGAGCGAGAGCCGTGAGAGCTTCGCGAGTTTTTCGACATCAAATTCCATGGCGCTTATCCTAGCATCTAGAGCATCCTCTTAAAAGCCTCTTCATCGAGGATCGACACCCCGAGCTTCCTCGCCTCGGCGAGCTTTGACCCGGGATCCTCGCCCGCGAGCACGTAGTCGGTCTTCGTGGAAACGCTTCCCGACACTCGCCCACCCTCCTTTTCGATCAAGGCCTTGGCCTCGTCGCGGCTCATGGCCGCAAGCGTGCCGGTGAGCACGAAGGTTTTCCCCGAGAATTTCCCTGCTCGCTTCTTCGCTTTTTCGATCAAAAGTTCTTTCAGTAGCTCTCTCATGAGCTTCCTGTTTCGCTCTTCCTTCATGAATTCGACGATCGAACGCGCCGATTTCGCGCCGACGCCCGGAACGCTGAGGAGCTCTGCCTCCCCTGCCCCAAGAAACCGCTCGATAGTCCCGAAATGCTCCGCGAGATCTCGTGCCGTCTCTTCGCCCACGTGGCGGATGCCGAGCGCGTTCAAAAAGCGTGCGAGCGTCACGGACCGCGCGGCATCGATGGCGCGCGTCAGATTATCCGCTGATTTCTCGCCGAACCCAGGGAGTCCCTCGATGTCCGATTTCTTGAGCTTAAAAATGTCGGGGATGCGCTCGATGAGGCCGATATCGAGAAAGGTATGGACAATTTTCTCACCGAGACCGTCGATATCGAGTCCCTTCTTTCCTACGAAATGAACGAACGCTTCGCGATGCTTCGCAGGACAATCGGGGTTGGGGCAATACCACGCGGCAGAGAGCTTCTCCTTTCCCCCTCCTTCTCGGATGAGCTTCGCGCTGCATACAGGGCAGCGCTCCGGCATCCTGAATTCTTTCTCCTTTCCTGTGCGAAGATCAGGAAGCACATCAAAAATCTCAGGAATGACGTCGCCCGCCTTCCGGAGCATCACCGTATCGCCGATCTTGACGCCCAGGCGCCCGATCTCGTCGATATTGTGGAGCGTAGCGCGCTTCACCAACGAACCGGCGATATGCACGGGCCGCAAGTGCGCGACGGGCGTCGCCGCACCCGTGCGACCTATCTGGACCTGGATGTCCTCGAGCACGGTCGTCGCCTCCTCAGCCTTGAATTTGTAGGCGACGCCCCATCGCGGCGCCTTGGCAGTGTAGCCGAGCGCATCGCAAAGCTCGCGCTCGTTCACCTTCACCACAATACCGTCGATGCCGTACTCTTCGCCGCCGCGCTTACCCGCCCATTCCTCATAAAATGAGTTAATTGCTTCGAGTGTCTTTGCATAGGCGTGGTGATGGTTCACTAAAAAGCCGAACTTCGAAAGGAGCACTAGCTCTTCTCTTTGCGTTTGCGGCACGTCCTCGCCTTCGATGTCGTAGGCGAATACCTGGATGTTCCGCTTCGCCACGATCTTCGGATCAAGCTGGCGGAGCGTCCCTGCCGCAAGGTTCCTCGTGTTCGCATAGAGCGGCAACCCTTCCTTAGCACGTTCTTCGTTTATCTTCCTGAGGTCGCTCGCGCGCATCCAGGCCTCACCAATGACCGTCATCGAACGCTTGTTCGGAAGCGAGAGCGGTATGGTGCGCACCGTGCGAAGGTTTCCGGTGATATCCTCGCCGATCTCTCCGTTCCCGCGCGTCGCACCGAGCACAAATACCCCTTCTTTATAAGCGAGCACAACCTTGAGACCGTCGATCTTGAGCTCAGCGACGTAGGTAGGCTTTTTTGAAATTCCTTTTTTTTCAAGGAAACGGATGATGCGCTCCTCCCAGGCGCGAAGCTCTTCGGTATTAAAGACGTTATCGAACGACCACTGCCGCACTTCGTGGCGCACCTTAACAAATCCCTTCGATGGGGCGCCACCGATGCGCACCGACGGCGACGACGGCGAAAGGAGCTCTGGATAGAGCGTCTCGAGCTCGATGAGCTCGCGCATGAGGGAATCATAGGCTTCGTCGGAGATTTCCGGGCGGTCCTCCTCATGGTAGAGCTTCTGATGACGCTCAATGGTCGTACGGAGCTTCTCCACCCGCTCCTTCGCTTTCCGGGGAACGGCCATATTAGTAGAAAATACGGAGCGCGCGCTCAAGGCGGCGCGAGTCGCCGGTATTACAGGTATTGAATCCTTCCGACTCGACTTTGGTGCGGCCATCAAACTTGGCGACCAATACTTTGGCGCAGTAGTTTGGACTGTCGAGCACAAATGTCGAGGTAGCGGCATTCGGCGCGACTTCACCGGGAACGATAGTGAAGTTTGTTCCAGCGCAGATCGTTGTCCCGGTATAGATAAGGCTGTCGGAAGACGTGGCAAATGCATTTTGCTTGGTGTCGTAAAAGAGCGCGCACTCGGCCCCCGTGTCGGCGGCATAGAATGCATACTGCGAATCCCTGGCGGCAGTGGCGAGTATCACCTCTTTGATGAGGATATTGAAGACGCCAAGCCCGATTGCGAGCATAATACTCGCCACGAGTACCGTGAAGGAGAGAATAAAGCCCTTGTTGTTGATAATTCGTCGCATTATTGCCAATTGAGGATGTTTTCTCTCAGATTGAAGGTTTTCGTAAGCGTTCCATTTTGCCAGCGTATCTGAACGTCAATGAACAGTTCGTTCGAGAGCGGGTCAGTTATGGGCTCGTTGTAAATCTTCACGGTCCTCGTATAAGGAGTCACTGAGCCAGTACCGCCTTGAACAAAAAGTCCGTCAGCGCTTCGCCTTCTGAGTGCGGGGCATGTGGTACCGCAGGCGGCAATTTGGCTATTGACCGCATCAATAGTACATCCGTTTTCATTGCCCTGACCATCAATAAGGCAATCTCGGATACCGTCAGGAACACTCAGTTGATCGTAAGCTTTGAATACCGCCCATGAATTTTCTCCTATGTCACCTTCGCCAACAGTAATATTGTCGCGTTTCAGACGAATGTACTCAATAGCTTCCTGTGCAAGGTAATATGCGGCCACCTGGTCTTTGGCGTAATTCGAATAAAAAACGCCTTTTGCCACAATCGTCATCGGTCCAACGAATGCGATGAGCAAGACGGTGATAGCTACCAGCGTTTCTACCAACGAAAATCCCTTTGCATGCTGGATATACTTCAATTGTTCTTTCAAGTATTTCATGAATCAATAAGACGTTGCGTCACGGTAGTCTGGATCGCAAACGTAGATTGCACCGTCTGCTTATGGGTGACGGTTCCCGTAAGGTAGATAGTGACACGCGGCTGTCGTTGGTCATTAAGTGCCGCACCCGTCACCAAAAAGGAAAGTGAGTCTATTACAATTTCGTCGGATGTGAGTTGAAGGAATGTCGAACCTGAGTCCGTAGAACGTTCGATCTTTCCATTGTTTAACCGATAGACAAGCTGATCGTTTGGGTTGGAAAGGCTACCTTTGTCCGATTCCATGGCGATGGACGTGGCGCCTGATGGGCAGGCACGCGGCGCGGTGATGGTGCCGACCTGGTAATCGCAATGATATGACGTTCCAACACGAAGATTTCTCGAGATATTCTCGAGTGCGAACGAAATATTGTCCATAGCGACCCGCGTTACTTGCGCCTTCTTGTTCGAATTATTCAAGGAAATGAGTGCGCCGAGGGCAACCGTCATCATAATCGAGAAAAGCGCGGTGGAAACGAGCACCTCAAGAATCGTAAATCCTCGATTATAATCATTCCGCTTCATTGAATGGAGATTTGGCCTGTAACGCTCACTACGATAGTCTTTTCAAAGTCGCGCTTCGGCGGCTCTATCTTTATGCGGGCCGACTGATAAAGAGTTTCGACGCCATTGATGGTGATGAGCGCGTCCGGATCGGGACGCGTGAAGACAATATTGAGCGTATCGACGCCTCCCGAACTCGCGCAGACCTCGCTACCCCCTGAAGCAACCGCGCAGATATCCTTGATGCGGTCACCGTTCCCGATTATGAGCCGCTCGAGACATTCGGCAGAGAGATCGCAATTGAGACTGCCGTCATATTTGTTATTACCCGAGAGAGGAACAGTATCGACAAAAAGAACAAATGAGCCTCGGTCAGCGGCAGTGAAATAGATGCCATGCGGAGCGAAGATCTCGGAGCCGGGAGACGATTCTCTAACTGAAAGGCCATATACCTGCGCTTGGCGCACCTCAAGCGCGATGAGATGCGCGAGGTTCTGGAGCGATATTCGATGGCTAAAACCGGGATAATTCATAAGCATCACTGCGGAGATGACCGTAAAGATGCCGACAACAATCATGAGTTCGACCAGCGTGAAACCGCGTTCGCCGGAGAGAACTGGTTTTTTGTTTGGGTAGAGCACGCTCGTGTGGCTAGATGAAAATGAAGGGTAGCAAAAGCTCTTTCGCGAAAAAGAGCGAGAGGAGTGCGCCGAACGCAAGGAACGGCGCGAACGGTATCTCGCTCTTCATTGTAACGCGCCCCCTCTCCGCGAACAATAAAACCGCGGCAACAAGGCCTCCCGCCCAAAAGGCGATAAAAAGCGCCGCTATGCCCGAGGAGAGCCCGAGCAGCCAACCTAAGCCGAGTGCGAGCTTCGCGTCGCCAAACCCCATAAGACGTCCTTTCGAGAAGAAGAAGAGAAGCGCGAACGGGAACGCGAGGAGCGGTCCCGCAAAGAGCGCCTCATACGGCGCTTCTCCCGCGAGAGGAAACATGACGATCCGAAGGAGCCCCAGGAACCCTAAAAGGAACGCCATCGCATCGGGAACGATGGTATGGCGGATATCGTAGGCGGCAATCACAATGAGCGTGCAGACAGAGAGAAATATGAGCGTGAGGTAGGAAAAAAGCTCCCCTCCTTCAAAGAGCGTACGGGCGCTGATATACGCGAAGACGAATGAGGCAGCAGTAGCAAGCTCAACAAGCGGATACTGGATCGAGAGCCTTGAGCGGCAGGTCCCGCAGCGGCCCCGGAGGTAGAGAAAGGAAAGGATTGGCACGAGCTCGTACCACCTGAGCTCCTTGCCGCAGTAGAGGCAGATCGACCGACCGCCAACGTCAAAGCCGGTGTGGTAGCGATAGATAATGACGTTCAAAAAGCTCCCGACCGAGGCGCCAAGTACGAACATGAGAATGAGTTCAACCGACATACAGTAAGTATATAGGCCTCCGCCCTAGATCCCTTGGGGAGGAATGGTAACGAACATTCTCGAGCGCCTGAAACTGGGCGTATTTAAAATTCCTCTAAAAATTTTAAAGTAAAGATACTTAATACTTGAAAGGCCTGACGTCGTAAATCGGATCCGTGCCGATAAACGTTTCTCCGCCGTTTTGACAAACAGTCCCCGCACCCGAATCCGCGTCGATATCAAAAACATTGTGGTTTGAATCCTCAAGGTCAGCCCCGAGATGGTACGACTCGCACGTCGCCGTATTGCCGTTCGTATCAAGCGCGGAATATCGATAACTATTACCCGATATTGGATCTGTAGGAATGGCGGAGATATACCCGGGAGTGACAAGGTTCTCTATCGTAAGCCCCGTCGGATACTGCCGAAAATCATCGAAATAAAGCTCGAGCGCGAGCTGAATCTGTCTGATATCCGCCACGCGCCGCGCATCCCTTCCCTTCCCTCGGGCATTGTTGAGCGAGGCGAGCACGACCGACGACAGGATGCCGATGATGGCGATGACCACCAGGAGCTCGATGAGGGTGAAGCCTCGTTGCTGATGTATGCTCATGTAGCGCAGAAATAAGTCGATACGTCACTCCTGATTGTATCTTCCCATTCTTTGATCTGCAACGATAGAACAAAGCAAAAATCCCCGAAATACGGGGATTTTTGCAAAGCTATCTCCAGTGTGTTCTTTACGGCCTTACGTCGTAAACCGGATCGGCACCAGAAACAAAGGATCCTCCTCCTGTACATGCAGCAGTGCCACCAGGAAGCGTAGTAAGGTCAATATCAGTATCGAGCGCTCCGTTAGTCGAGCTCTCGAGCGTCGCCCCGAGATGGTACGATTCGCACGTGTCAGCAGCACCGGCTGTTGTAAGCGCAGCGTAGTAGTAATCAGCCCCAAGCGGATCGCTCGGAATAGCCGAGATATACCCCGGCGTGACGAGGTTCGCTACCGTAATCCCTGTCGGATACTGGCGATTGGCGTCGAAGTAGAGCTCGAGCGCGAGCTGGAGCTGCTTTACGTCCGCCACGCGACGGGCGTCGCGCGCCTTCTGGCGGGCATTGTTGAGCGAGGCGAGCACGACCGACGACAGGATGCCGATGATGGCGATGACCACCAGGAGCTCGATGAGGGTGAAGCCTCGTTTAGTATTCTTATGCATTATCTTGTAACCCTTAAATTATTAAGCAAACGACCGTATTTGTAATACTCCCTTAAGTATACCAGGGGAGCTATTTCTCGAATGTGGATAAGTAAATAAAGGGGTTTTTGAGCTTTCAAGGCCCCTTTTATAGCCCACCCGCGATGTTGTAGACCGGAATGAGGACCGCGACGAGGAGGAGACCAATACCTAGGCCAAGGAAGACGATCATCAAGGGCTCGATGAGGCTCACTAGGTTGTCGATCGCCGACTCGACCTCGCGCTTGTAGAACTTGGCGAGTGTCTTCAGAATGAAACCGAGCTCGCCCGACTCCTCGCCGACCTTGATCATCTGGATCATGACAGGGGGAATTTCCTCCGGATAGCGCGAGAGAGCGTCCGACATGGAGCTCCCGCCCTTGATGGACTCCCCCGCTTCTCCGAGAATGTCGCTGTAGACCGCATTATCAACGACGCCCGCCGTGATATCGACTGCGACGACCATGGAGATGCCTGAAGTGAGCATCGTATCCATGTTGTCGGCGATGCGCGAGAGGTAGAGCGAGCGGTAGAGGTCGCTGATGTAAGGAATGGAGAGCTTTATCTCATCGAAGTAGCGCTGGCCGCCCTGCTTTGACTTGATGCGAAAGAAATAGAAGGCGCCGACGCCGATCGCGACGAGAAGTGCTAATCCGTAGTTCACGAAGAAGTTGCTGGTACTGATGACGATCTGGGTATAAATAGGGATATCCTGCCCGGTTTCCTCGAGGATAGACGAGAGCGTGGGAATAACGAGCGTGAGCATAAGCACCATTACGACGATGAACGTGGTGATGACGATGACCGGATACACAAGGGCGTTCCTTGTCTTCGATGTAAGCTCGTATTGCCGGTCGAGGTAGTCCGCAAGGTAGTTGAACGATTGGTTGAGCTTCCCCGATTCCTCTCCTGCCTTCACCATGTTCACGTAAAACGGCGAGAAGATGTCGGAATGCTTTGAGAGAGCAACGGAGATAGGAACGCCAGTCTGAACGTCATCCGCCACCTGGGCGATCTTCTTCGAAAGGAGCACGTTCTGCGATTCCGAGGAGAGGAGGCGGAACGCCTTCACGGCCGAGACTTGGGCCTCGAAGAGCGTGGCGATCTGCCACGAAAGTATCACGACCTCACGAAGCGAGACGTGCTCGAAGAAGGTGAAGCTCCGCTTGAAGAGCGGCGCCTCTTCTTCGCCAATCGAAACAATGACGAGCTTCCGACGCTGGAGCGCGGCGATAGCGAGGTCGCGCGAAGGAGCATCGATCGAACCTTCGATCTTCGCGCCGGTCGCTTCGATGGCTTGGTACTTATAGATCATCGATTAGAGAACGCGCTCGAGCGCCCTCGGATTGAGCGACTGCCCGTAGGCGTCCTCGATAGAAATCTCGCCACGCCGAACGAGGTCGACGAGCGAGCGGTTGAGGTCGATCATGCCCGCCTCGGAACCAGTCTCGATCACAACGTCGATCTCATGGGTCTTTTTCTCGCGGATCAGGTTGGCGACTGCGTTGTTGTTGATCAAAAGCTCATACGCCGGCACGAGGCCACCGGAGATGCGCTTGATGAGGCGCTGGGAGAAGATGCCGAGGAGCGAACCCGCAAGCTGAAGACGGATCTGACTCTGCTGGTCCCCGGGAAACGAGTCGATGATGCGGTCGATCGTCTGCGAGGCGTTGTTGGTATGGAGCGTCGAGAGGACGAGATGGCCGGTCTCAGCGGCGGTGACCGCGGTCGAGATAGTCTCGGCGTTCCGCATCTCGCCGATCATGATGACGTCGACGTCCTGACGGAACGCCTGTTTGAGCGCCGTATGGAAATCCCGGGTATCGAGGCCGACCTCGCGCTGGTCGATAAGCGCCTTGTTCGCCTCGAAGATATATTCGATCGGGTCCTCGATGGTGACGATGTGCTCTTTGCGCTCGGTATTGATGTAGTTCACCATCGAAGCGAGCGTCGTGGTCTTTCCCTGTCCTACCGGCCCAACCACAAGGAAGAATCCTTGCTTCTTCGAAGCGAATCCCTCGAGCGACTCCGGAAGGTTGAGCTCGCGGATGCTCTTTATCTTCGGAATGACACGAAGTGCGATCGAGGCAGAGCCGCTGTGAAAGTATGCGTTTCCGCGGAGACGCGCCATGTCCCTGAAGCTATAGGAAAAATCGAGCTCCTGGGTTTCAACGAAGACCTTGAATTTCTCTTCCGGGACAAGTTCCTTCAGGATGCCGAGCACGTCGTCCTTCGAATAGGCCGGGCGCCTGGTGAGCGTAACAAGCTCGCCGGAGATGCGCACCGACGGCGGACGGCCGCCGGAGACATGGATATCCGATCCCGCCTCCCGTACGACGCTGGTGATAAGTTCTTCTACTTCCTTTTTATAATCCATTAGCTTCGTTTTTTAACTATTTCAAGCACCTGCTCAATGACCTCCGAGGGCGTGGCCGAGGCTTTGACGATGTAGCCTGCCGCACCAAGCTCCTTTCCCCGCTCGACATCGGACTGCTGGCCGCGGTTCGAGAGGATGATGGTACACACCCCCTTCGTAAGCCCTTGTTTGTTTACTTTCTCAAGGAGCTCGAAGCCGTCCATCTGCGGCATGACAATATCGAGGAGAAGGATGTCCGGCACGCGTCCCCGCAGCTTCTCAAGCGCGATATCGGGACCGAGCGCTGTCTCAACATCGAATCCCGATTGGCTGAACTTGAGGGCGTACATGTCGATAAGGAAATTATCATCGTCGACAATAAGGATTTTATAGCGCTTGTCCATTGAGGTAAGTATAACCGGCAGTGAGGGAGGGACGAAAGTGCATAAAGAACACACTACGTTCATTCCAACCGAACGGACTGGTTAGGCGCCTACGAAGCGACGCGGGTAACATTCTGAATATTTAGAGCGTGTTGACTTCCTGGAAGGGCACGATGCCCTTCGCGCTCTTCAGAATAGCGTCCTCTTTCATGGTAAGCATGCCCTTAGCACGTACCGCTTTCCAGATAGCCTGCTCGGTCGGATTGGTGAGGATCAAATGCTCGATATCTTTATCGATCTTGAACACCTCGAATGCCGCGATGCGCCCGCGGGTGCCGGAAGGGCACGACGGCGTCGGACTCGCTTCATAGAGCGTCTTCAGGGAAAGCATTTGCGAACGCTTCCCTGCTTCGAGATCGGCAAATTCTTTTTCCACCATTATTTTAATGCTGCCCTCGATCGGAAGCGGCTTCGCTCCCTCTGGGCAGATCTGCCGCACGAGACGCTGCGCCGCGGCAAGCACCAGCGTCGGGGCGATAAGATACGGGTCCACCCCCATGTCGATGAGGCGTGGGATGACACCGATTGAGTTATTCGTGTGAAGCGTCGAGAGAACGAGGTGACCGGTGAGCGCGGCCTGAATGGCAAGCTGAGCGGTCTCCTTGTCGCGAATCTCACCGACCATGATCACGTCAGGGTCCTGGCGGAGGATGGAACGGAGCCCCGAAGCGAAGGTGTAGCCGATCTCAGGAAGTACCTGCGACTGACTTACATCCGGAATGCTGTACTCGACTGGATCTTCGAGCGAAAGCACGTTCTTCGACTCGCGGTCAAGCTCATTGAGCATCGAATAGAGCGTGGTCGTCTTGCCGGAACCCGTCGGGCCCGTAAGCAGGATGAGGCCGTACGGCCGTCGAATGGCGTCACGAAGAATGGCGGCGTTTTCCGGCGAGATGCCGAGCTCTTCAAGCGTCTTCACTCCTTTTTGGGTATCGAGAATACGCATCTCCACCTTTTCGCCGTAGTGCGACGGGAACGTCGAAACGCGAAAATCGATGCGCCGCGCATCGATACGAGCGGAAAAGCGCCCGTCCTGCGGTTTTCGTTTTTCGTCGAGCTTCAAGTTAGCGAGAATCTTGATGCGCGCCACGATGGCATTATGGATCTCGACCGGGAGAAGGAGGCTCGTGTGCAAAATGCCGTCAACGCGAAACCGCACCTTTACCTTGTCGCCAAGGTTCTCGATATGGATGTCTGATGCGCCGCCCTCCGTGGCGTGCCGAAGGATCACGGCCACGATCTTAGTCACCGGCGCCGCCTCGATGATCTTCGTGGCGTTCTCGTACTCCTCATCGTCGAGCTCATCGCCGCGAGTAAGCGTCACCCCCGAAGCATCGGCAAGCTCCTTGTCGAGCTCGGAAAGGGCTTTCGTTACTTCCCCCGTAATGCCTTTATAGCCTTCAAGCACTGCCTCGAAATCCCGCGGGGTAATGAGGTACACCTTATACGGGATACCGAGCTTCGAAGCAATGAACTGGAGTGCATCGCGCGCCTCGAGATTCTCCGGATCGACGACGCCGATCTCGAGCACCCCTTTCTCGATGCCAAGCGGCACGAACTTGTAGTACACTGCCGACTCTTCGGGAATATATTTCAGTACTTCAACAGATTCCGTTTTACCGTCGAGGAACTTCGCGGGGATGCTCAAATAACTGCTTTTGAGGGAAAGCAGTTCCTTTTCATCGACACCGCGCTTCGCAAGCACGGCGTCTACCGAAACCCCTTCCTTTTCGGCTTCGGCGGCGATATTGTCTATGTCGCCTCGTTTGACGAGACCTCTTTTAACTACCTCTTCTAAAAAACTCATGAACGATTACTCGGCGCCGATCGGAGCAAAAGGATTTTTCCTGCCGGTCGTCCCTGTCGTCGGGAGCACCAACGTAAAATCCTCAAGGGAAGTGAAGAGCGGCGACGAGAAGATTTCCTCATCGAGCTTGATGCTATCAAGCGAAAGCAGCACTTTGAGGAGATCACGTCCTTTCACGTTCTGTGAAAGAATGGGCGCCTGAGGCGCGAGCTGAGCTTCGCTCTCACCACCCGAAAGGAATGAATAGGCGAAGATGCCTCCTGCGAGGACGAGCACTCCGATGATGATGTTTGCCTTCGATTTCATGCTATTTGAGCCAATAGGTTTTTATCTTGATGTTGTACTGGCTTGATTTTTCTTCCGCAGAAAAGGAGATATTGATGATATCGACGATACGAAGGCTCTTTTCGAGGTCCCTGATGAACGAAACAAAGTTCTGGTACGGGCCTTCGACCGAGAAGGAAAGTATCACGGTGCCATAGAATTTCTCGCTCCCGATCGTATCGCGCTGGCTGTTCTTGACGTCTTCGCCGCTGAGTTGAATATCCTTCACTGTCATCCCATACTTTGAGGCAATGCGGTCGATTTCGAGCGTAAGCCGGACGTTGTCAACATTGTTCGGGAGCATATGCTCGAGCCGTTCGACCGAGAGCGCCGGAAAGGCGCTGTAACGCGCAAGCAGCTTGTCGCGCACCGACTGGAGCTTCTTCGAGTTCGCGAGCGCCTCCTCATACGAAGCTTGTTCGGCGCGAAGCGTCTTGATGGCCTGATAGGTCGGGTCGGTCAGGAAATAGAAAATAGCGCCGGCCGTACAGAGAAAGAAGAATGGAAGTAGTATTCGTCCCATGGTCTATGAGCCCCCGCGGGCGAACACGTCCTTGTAATAGAGGAGGGTCGGGTCGAAAAGGAGCGAAAGGTCGAAAGAAACGTTTCCGCCGCCGCTCAGCGTAAGGTTCGAAAAGACGTGGTTTTGAATGTAACGCTCTTCGCCAAAGACATCGGATTGTACCGCCACGTACGCGTAACTCCTCGCTTCTCCATGGGCGGTCACCGTCGCGCGACCGCCGTCAAAGAATTCATAGCTAAAGCTTGAAAGGCGTACATTCGGAATCGTCGTCTGCTCGAGGAACTCGAAAATCGGCGAAACAAGGATATGGTTCGCGAGGATTTCTTTCGCGGATTCGATGCGCCGATCGAGACGTTCGAGCTCAACGATGGTCGACGGTTCGAATGCCTTCTCGGCCCGCTCCAGAGAGTTCGACTTTGTCTTGATGTCGTTCTCAAGAAGTATCTTATAGAAATAGACCCCGCCGCCCGCGAGCGCAGAAACGAAGAAAATGATGGTGGAAAGCAGGGTGAAAAGCCCAATGGGAGCCTCGCGCACCGGCGAGGCTTCCCTCGTGAGCGCCTTCTTGGGTATGAATGATGTTTGTTGGGAGGGTTCCATCGAAATGAGCTAAGCGTCCTGGAGCTTGCGGAGCGCGAGCCCTATGGCCACAGAAAACTCCGGGCCGGCCTCTTTAAGGAGGTTATCGAGAAATGCGGGTGCTTCCACTTTGGAAAAAGGATCCCCGTAGATGACTTCTGCCTGGAGCGTCTCTTTGGCCTTTTCCTTGAATCCCTTCAACAGCACCCCGCCGCCAGTGAGGATAATCTTCCCGATGCTTTTATTAAACCGCCTCTCGTAATCTAATAATACCCTATTTACTTCGGTAAATATATAATCTGTGGACAGCTCGATCGTCTGTTTGATGTTTGTATCCCCTTCCTTTCCCACTAACCCGTAGGTACGCTTCATCTCCTCCGCTTGTTCGATGGGAATAGAGAGCGATTGGGAGAGCGCCATCGTGATGTTCTGCGAACCGCGATCGATGACGTGGGAACCGCGCACGACGCCGTATTCGACGATGGAGAGCTTGGTGCTGCCGGCTCCCATGTCGAGCACGATGACGAGCTGCATATCCCTGCCGAACGTCGAACGGATGGTACTGAACATCTCTATCTCGAAAAAAACCGAAGTCAGCCCGACTTTTTTAACGATGTCCTGATATTTCGTAATGGTGTCGTTGTGGATCGCGGCGATAAGGACCTCGTTCCGCGTGCTCGATTTAGGAAGCACGCCCGCAGGGATAGCTTCCTTCCCTATCTCATACTCATCGTGTTTCGGGATAAGCCACCAGTCGAGCGACACTTCGCCGATCGGGACCGGGATGTACTTCCTCGCCTCGATGGGCACGATGGTATCGAGCTGGCTCTCCGGCACGTTCGGGAGCTGGATAAGGGAGATGAGGCTCGAAGCGAACGGTATGGAGATGGCGGCGTTTCTTGTCGTCACGTTCGCCTCTTTTAGAATGTCACCGAGCGCTTCAGAGAGCTTCGCACTTTCAAGGCTCGTCATCTGGCCGAGCTTGAGGCCGGCATACGGACCGAGCGCGAGTTCGCCGTACGTTTCAAGGACGGCGCGGCCGCCTTTTTTTTTGAGCTGGACTACCTTTATGAACGACGAACCGATATCGACGCCGATCGCGCTCGATTCCTTCGGCTTGAAAAGATCGCCCAATGCGGAAAGGCGCTTCAGAGGATTTTCCATTGATAGGTAAAGTATAACAGCCGGAGTGGTATAGTGAATTCACATGTTTCGGCGCCTTTTGTACGAGGTCTCCGATTTTCTCTTTCCGAGCCGCTGTGTCGCCTGCCGGACTGCGGGCGCGTATCTGTGCGCTCGATGCCTTGCCGCGCTCCCGCGCGCGCGTTCGCCGCAGGAATCCTTCATCGAGGCGATCTTCGAATATCGAAGTGCGCCGGTACGCCGGGCGATCTGGAAGCTTAAATACAGTGGCGTCCGCGCCCTCGCTACGCTCTTCGGCGCCATCCTTTATGAACGCATCTTCGCGCTCATCGCCGAAGAAGCGGAGTTCGGGAAGCGGGAGCTTCACCTTCTTATCCCTATCCCTCTCTCCAGAAAACGCCTCAAGGAACGCGGCTTCAACCATGCGGCGCTTATCGCTGAATCGCTTGCCACTCTCGATCGCGAAAGCACGCTCTCCTACGAACCTGCCGTCCTCCAAAAAATCCGCGATACTAAAAATCAGATGACAATACGGGACAAGGCGGCACGCCTCGCGAACATTCGGGGCTCTTTTGGCGTCCATACCCCAGAGAGAGTACGAGGAAAATCCGTCATACTCGTCGATGATGTTACGACGACGGGCGCTACGCTCGCCGAAGCGCGAGCAGCGCTCTTAGCCGCGGGCGCGAAAGAGGTGCGCTGTTTCGCACTTGCACATTAGAAACCAAGGATAAAAAACGGAGGCGGCAGGATTCGAACCTGCGAGAGCATTTCTGCCCTAACTCCTTAGCACGGAGCCGCTTTCGACCACTCAGCCACGCCTCCTCATTCATTTCGTCGAGTATCTTCGTGCCTCCCCGACACTCCCTATGACCTGTTTCACTACGCTCGACATCGGCCATTTCCGTCATGCGACGGATCAGATGCACTATAACGCAGGTTATAGTGCATAGCCACGTTTCCTTAAAAACAAAAACACTCTAGCATAAAGCCAGGGTGTTTTCTAATCACTGTCGTTAATCGATCTTACTCTTCAATCTTCGTCTTGGCGATGAAAAGCATCGAGTTCGGGAAAACAATACCATCTTCGCGCGCACGCTTTAAATGAAGCGTGAGGTCGTTCTGGGCACCAAACTCGACCGGAATGTCTGCCGGCTTGGTACCGGTGAATATCTTATGTGCCATCACTCCTGCCTGCTTTCCGGCGAAGAAGTCATCGTTTGAATAGGAAAAATGCCCACCGCCGGGAAGATCCTCGAGCGGCGCCGTGTGGGGAATCTTGAGCCGCTTCGCGAGTTCGTATTCCGCGGTCTCCTGCCCCGGCATGCCGTCATGCGCTTCAAAGAAATGCCCTGCGATGTGGAATAGTGCGTCGATGTCCCCTTCTTTTATTTTTGCCGCCGTCTCGCGCCAGGCCGCTTCAACCTGCGGCGGGGGGACGCTTGTCTTGTACTCGACAATCGCGAGGCCGAGTTTCGGCGCCTGTTTCTTCACTTCTTCATAGAAGCGCACCCCAACACCAGGAATCATGAATCCTTCGCCGAACACACCGATCTTTTGAATTGAAGGATCGATTTCTTTGAGAAAACTGAGGGTCTTCCCAACGATCTCAATAAGGTCGGTTGCGACGCCGGTCGCGTTCCCGCCGGGGAATTTATATGAGCTTACGATGCCATATTCGACCGGGTCATGAAAACGCGTCATGAAGACGATAGGGGTGGAGTCATTGCGCGCCTTCGTCACGTCGACCGCGGTCTTGGCGTGGTGCTCAAAGGAAGCGAAGATGAGGTCGACTTTTTCGTCGAGCATCTTCTCGGTCTCACGCTTGATATCATCCATGAAATTCGGATTCAAGGTGATTTCCACGTCTTTGAATGTGATGTTGCTATACCCAAGCTCTCCTAGTTGCGCTTTAAAGCCTTCTACCGCCCTCAATTGCTGCCGGAAATAAATGATACCGACCGTCTTTGGGTCTGTGTCCGCGGCAGGAACCATGCCCCCCTTGAAATAGTAAAGGGCGCCTGCAAGGCCAAGGAGGATGACGGCGGCCGCAAGCGACCATATTAGTTTCATATGCGAGACCGGAGCGGCTTCGGGTGCCGCAGCGGGCTGTGAGACAGATGTTTCGTTGTTCATATCTTTATGGTAGCAGACTGTATAGTCTCCTCCTGTGAACAACTTGAAGCCTTAATCTGAGGCGATATGGGCATTTTCCCCCCTCAGCGCGTTGTCCTCGGCAGTAAGGCGCTCCGCAAGGAAATAGGCGGTGGCGCCTGCGACGATTGCAACAATGAGCGCGATTAAGAGCACCGACCATTTGACGCGCTCTGCTTCGCGAAAGACCGTCTCCACCGGCTGCTCGGTGACTACAAACCAGTTGATGCGCGTGAGTTCGCGCGAATCGCCGAAGAGCTCGATCGTCATCGGATGCACCGACCCCAGCACTTCATGGCCCATTTCGTTTATATAAATTTCCGCCGTCATCGCCTCGCTCGAATTGCGCGCGATGTTCCTTATGAGCGGAAGGTTTGAAAGGTCGCGCTCGGCAAGCATATACGAAAGGTCGGGATGAGCCACGATAAGCCCTTTGTCATTTACAATATAGACGCGTCCGCCGGGGCCGGCGATCTTGGAGACCTCTCCAAGGAGGAGCGGCATCACCTTTGCATCCACTTGAGCGAACACTCCGCCCGCAAAGTCACCGTCGAGATCGACTATTTTACGCCCAAGGTCAAAGAAGGGCTTCCCTTCCCTGTTGTACGCCGGACCGAGATAGATGCCTTGTTGGCGGACTGCAAGAAATGGCACCGAATCAGTGATGCTGCGGAGGTCCTGGGGCATCACTGTAAGGAGGCGGTTTTTCCGTGTCAGCTGTCGTCCATTTTTATCGGTGACGGAAATATCCACGAAGTTTTGGCTTTTAAACAGCACCGATTCGAGCACCGCACCAGTGATGCCCGTGCCCGACGAGATCTGCGGATGATACAGAAGCCCGACATAATCGAGTACGTCGAGTTCGGAACGTACGAACGAGGTAATCTGGGCAGCAGCAGTAGCGCCCAGCTGATGGCCGAACGCGATCGCCTGGGCTTCGAGGGTGCGCTTAAACTTCGCGTGAATCACATAGGTGGTCACGGCGAGCGGAATGAGCGCGATACCGATAAGAAGCGCAGCGAGCTTAGTATGCAACGTTATTTTTTTCATGCGCGATGATCAGCTGCTTGAGAAACCACCATACAAACCGACCCTGAAGCCTAAATCTTTCCTTTCTTCTTCAAAAGGGCGTTGATCTTGTCCACCACTTCTTTGAGCGTGAACTTCGCTTTCACTAAGAAATCGTCAGCGCCAAGGCGCTTTCCTTCCTCGATCTCGTGTTCTTGGCCAAGGTTTGAAAATACGACGACCGAAATGTCTTTAGTCTTAGGATTCGCCTTCATAGTGCGGAGCACTTCGAAGCCGTTCATCCCCGGCATGATGATGTCGAGGAGAATGAGCGCGGGCTGTTCGGTCTCAAGCGTCTTAAGCGCCTGTGGGCCATCTGAGGCGACCAACACGGTATAGCCTTCTTTTTCGAGGCGGCCAGCAGCGAGGGAAATAAGGAAAGGATCGTCCTCGACGATGAGTATTTTGACGCCCTTCCCGTTCTTTGTCGCAGGTACAGGCTGAGGGGTGGCGTCCCCTAAGTGTTTATGGATCTTCTCGAGCACTTCATCGGGACTAAATTGCGCCTTTACGATGTAATCCTTCGCGCCGAGCGAGAGAATCCGCTCGATCTCGACCGGCTGGCCGGAATTAGAGATGATGATGACCGGTATGTGCTTCAGTTCGGTGTCAGCGCGCATCTCTTCGAGTACCTCATAGCCGTCCTTCTTCGGCATCACGAGGTCAAGCAGCACTAGATCAGGCTTCACTTCGCGCATCTTACGGAGACCATCCTCGCCGTTCAGTTCCCAGAAGCCGCTATATCCCTCTTCGTAAAGCTTGTTGAGGAGAATGTCGCCGAGAATTTGCTCGTCCTCGATGATGAGGATCTTTTTGTCTTTGTTCATTGTGGAGTAGGAGTACTTTGATTATAGCCCACGGATGGAGGGAAGGCACCTGGAACTACTGTTTCTTTCGTGGGAGCAGCTGCGACCGTAGTGCTGTCGCCGGTGCTTGCCACCGGAATCGTGAAATAGAATGTCGTTCCAATCCCCTCGGCGCTCTCGAACCATATCGCTCCGCCGTGTTTCTCCACGATCGATTTCGCAATGAAAAGCCCGAGTCCCGAGCCGTCGGTCTGCTGCTTTGAGGCGTTGTCTGCACGGAAAAATTTATTGAATATCGAAGACTGCTGACGAGTAGGAATCCCGATGCCGGTATCCTTGACCGCTATCTTTACCTTTCTGTCATCCCCGAGCGCTGCCGCAATCGTAATGCTTCCTCCGTCGTGGGTGTATTTCACGGCGTTCTCGACAAGGTTCTGAAGTACCGTGCGGAGCTTCTCGGGGTCTGCGTGGATATACGGCAGATCGGAAGAGGGTTTGTCGAACTTGAGGGTCATGTTGCGCACATGCGCCTGTCCCGCAAAATCAATGAGAATGCTATCGATAATGTCCTCGATGTGGACGATTGAAAAGTTGTATTGCACCTTACCGGCTTCGATGCGTGTCACAACGAGCATTTCATTGATGAGCGAGATGATGCGCTCATTCGATTCGTACCCCTTCATGAGCAAGCTCTTCTGTTCGGCGCTTAAATTATCAGCCTGTTCGTCGATCAAAAGAGAGAGCGTCCATTTGATGGCCGAGAGCGGGGTCCGGAGCTGGTGCGCGGCGACGGAGATGAATTCAGATTTCGCCTTGTCGAGCTCAAGCAACCGCTCGTTCACTAACGTAAGTTCGGCTTCGCGTTTGGTGAGCAGTTGATTAGACGTATCGAGCTCGCTTATCTTTTCTTTAAGCTCAGCGGTACGCTTCCCCACCTCATCCTCGAGCGAAGCAGTATAGCGCGCGAGGTGATCGGCCATATTATTGAATACCTTGCCAAGTGTTTCGATCTCGTCGCCGGTCGTGAGCTCAATGCGAGTATTGAGCTTCCCTTCGCCAAACTCCGCCGCGACCGCAGCAAGCTTCGTAATGGGCACGACGATGGCGCGGCGGGCAAAATAGACGCTCACGAGGAATGAGATGATGACGCCGAGGACGGAAATGACGATAACCGTACGCTGCACAGCATCGCCGGTCTGCTGCAATAAATATGCGCTCGCGGCGGTGGAATCGCTCGAACGCCGTACCATCTCGCGAAGTCCTTCCACGGTAAGCTCGGTGAAATGCCGCGCCTTGGCGATACTTTCTCTGGACTCCGCGCGCTTCGCTTGCGCAGTAGCGCTGCTTCCCCCTTTAAGAAGGTCGATATACTCTTTGCGCGCCTCAAGGGCTCTTCGCGTGTTATTGACGAACCCTTCGTAATAAATACTCACCTCGCCCGCAAGCTGGGCTTCGTCTGCCGAAGGCTCTTTCACGACAAGCGCGCCTCGGAGTCCTGCGAATTCCCATGCCCGGGCGTTGGTGCCATTCGCAGAACGTCTGAACGCGTCGGTTTCCGACCCCCACGTGATGGCGGCCATGAACATATTGAACCGTACGACCGAGTCATTGAACGCCCGCTCAAGCTCCCGAAGCTCCTCGAGGAGCACCGCTTCCTCGATATCAAGCGCGCGCTCGGCGACCGACTGACCGACAGACATCGCAGAGAGCGCCTCTTCGATCGCCCGCATAAGCGGCACTTCCTTGGTGACGATGTTCGAAGAGACGTTACCGATCTGCTGAATACCAACGATACCAGAGACGGCGATGGCCGCGACGAAAAAACCGACCAAAAGCAGCAGCACCGCCAGTTTCCACTGGATGCCGAACGGGTTCTTTTGTACGCGGCGCAGTTCTTCCACTTAGAGTTCCTTCTTAATGGCAGCGAGATCGACGACCCCTTTCATGACGCCGATGGCCGCCCCTTTTGCGTCCTTGATCGGGGCATAGAGCGAGATCGCCTCCGCTTGTGCGCTTTCATCAAACTCTATGCTGCCGTGATGAGGCTTCCCTGCTCCTCCGGCATAGCACTCCTGCCACCACTTTTCATCGGCCTGATAGTAATCGCTCGTTTTGTCCGTTTGGCCGACGTTAAGTCCGTATTGATCGGTTACGAAGATCTCCTTGAATTCAGGGTTCTTCTCTTTGAAGGAAGCGAGGGCTTTCGCGACATCGTTTTCGAGGAACTGTCGTATAAATGGCGTAACACCGACGGAGGCCTGCCACTCTGCGTCGAGCCGTTCAATGTCGATTTTGGCGAGCGACTTGTTCTTTTCATTAGATACCGCGACCTGTGCGGCGACAATCGGGTCTTCCGCCATAGTTACCATGAGACGCATTTTACTCTCGAGTATCTGTTCGACCTGCGGAGCAAGCGTAGCATCACGGGTACCGACCGAAACAGAGGCTTCACCTTTGCTTAGATATAGATACGCAGAGGCAGAAGCGGCGAGTGCTACAAGGAACGCGAGGGTAACGAAAAATATTTTCATAGGCGTTTGATTTCTTACTAGTAAGTATATGCGCTCTCTGGCAATCGAGCATCCACAGCAGATAGCGCGTCCCGGCCGTAATTTAGTATGATGAGACTAACGAAGCCATGTACGACTTCTTCCTCGGCGGCATCCTTCATCCGACTATCGGAGAACTTCTCCTTTTCCTCCTTTCGACCTCCCTCCTCACGCTCCTCGCGGTTACCTGTTTCTTGCACCGCTCTCAAACGCATCGCGCCGTTACGCTTTCCGCTCCCGTCGCCCACTTCTTCCGCCTCGTCCTCTGGCTCTTTACGGGGATGGTGACCAAAGAGTGGGTCGCCGTGCACCGCAAGCATCATGCGTTCACCGATGCGACAGATGATCCGCACAGTCCCCGGCACTTCGGGCTTTGGAAAGTCTTCTTTCAAGGAGCGGAACTCTATCGTCAGGCAGGCAAGAATAAGGAATTGCTTACCACTTATGGTGAAGGAACGCCCGATGACTGGATCGAGCGCACACTCTATACAAAGCGCCCTGCCCTCGGGGTCACGCTCACCTTCGCCGTCGAATTAATACTCTTCGGCCTTCCTGGTATCGCCATCTGGGCGGTGCAGATGCTCGTCATCCCCGTCATCGCCGCCGGTTTCATTAACGGTATCGGCCACGCCTGGGGCGTCCAGCGATACAAAGACGGCGACATACGACCGGAGGGCGGCATCTTCGAGCGGATCGGTGACGCAAGGAACGTCCCTACCTGGGGGCTCGCCGTCGGCGAAGAGTTCCACAACAACCACCACGCCTACCAACACCGCTATAAATTCTCCGAACGATGGTATGAGTTCGATTTCGGCGGTACATTCCTTGAACTCCTCTGCCTGCTTCGCCTCGCACGCGTCCTCGAAAACCCTTTTAAAAAATCAAAGTAGCCTGCGTGCTACACTACCTGCACCATGCATCCTGATGATGCGCTCGCCCTTCATTTCCAGCTGAACGCAGGACAGAAAAAAGCGCTCGAAAAGCTTAAGCTCCGAAGCGTCCGCGACCTCCTCTATCACTTTCCTTCGCGCTACAGCGACCTTTCGGTCGTGAAATTGGTGCGCGATCTCGTTCCCGGCGACCGCGCGGTCGTGTACGGCAGGATAAAGAGCGTAAAGGTCGGCAAGGCGTTTAGAAAAAAGATGCCGCTCGGCCAGGCAGTGCTCGAAGACGTGACCGGCACCATAAAGATCGTCTGGTTCAACCAACCCTATCTCGCGAAGATGTTCGCGGCGGGATCGTACGTGAAAGTCTCCGGCAAAGTCGCGAGCGGCTCATCAGGAATCTATCTTGGAAACCCTGAGATAGAGCATACGGAAGGGCAAACCGATGGCGCGGGCGATTCGCTCTTTCGAAAGGACGAGGTGCACGGCGCCGCTTCACTCTACCCTGTCTATCCGGAGAGCCGCGGCATCACCTCGCGCTTCTTCTATCACACGATCGGCAAAGCGCTAAAAGGCGGCGTCCTCGAGAAGATCGAGGAGAATATCCCGCAGACCATCCTCAAGAAGTACAACCTGCCGACGCTTACGACCGCCCTCGTCTGGCTGCACGCGCCGCGCAAAGAGGCCGAGGCGGTCGCGGCCAGGAAGCGCTTCGCGTTCGAGGAGGTCTTCTTCATCCAGCTCGTCGAGCAGAAAAAACGCCTCGAGTACGAGGCGCACAAAACATTCGCGATCGCCCCCGAGCAACGAGCAGTCGATCAATTCCTCGAACGTTTTCCTTTTTCGCCGACCAAAGCGCAGCGGCACGCCATCACTGAGATTTTCAAGGATTTCGCGAGCGGCAAACCGATGCTCCGCCTGCTCGAAGGCGATGTGGGGTCAGGAAAGACGCTCGTTGCCGCGCTCGCCGCCTACGCGACGGTGATGACGAAGCCTAAGGGCCAGGACTTCGGCCGTCTCGAAGTCGCCTACATGGCGCCCACCGAGATTCTCGCAAAACAGCATTTCGCTTCGTTCATGGAATATTTCAAGGGGCTCGGCGTCCAGATCGGCCTCATCACCGGCTCCGGCTGCAAGAAATTTCCTTCGAAGGTGAGTCCTGGAGGCGCTACTGATATTTCCAAAAATCAGCTCTTGAAGTGGGTCGCAAACGGCGAAATTCCCATTCTGATCGGTACGCATGCGCTCATCCAAAAAGGCATACAGTTCAAGAACCTCGCGCTCGCCATCATCGACGAACAGCACCGTTTCGGCACCAAACAGCGCGGAGCGCTCGGAACGAAAGGCCGTAGCGGCATGCCCGCGCCGCACCTTCTCTCGATGACGGCGACGCCCATCCCCCGCACGCTCGCCCTCACCATCTACGGAAACCTTGATCTCACGCTCCTCGACGAGATGCCGCCCGGCAGAAAACAGATAAAGACGGAAATCGTGCTTCCGGGCAAGCGCGAACACGTATATCAGAAAGTGCGCGACGAGCTCGCCGCCGGACGGCAGGCCTATGTCATCTGTCCGCGCATCAACGAGCCTGATCCGACGAAAGAGCTTGCGCTCATGGCAAAATCGGCGAAAGCCGAAGCAGTCAGGCTCGACAAGGAAGTGTTCCCTGAGTATCGCATCGCCGTCCTCCACGGCAAGATGAAGGATTCTGAAAAAGAGGAAACGATGGAGGCGTTCGCGCGCCACGAAATCGACATTCTCGTTTCGACATCACTCGTCGAGGTCGGCGTGAACGTACCGAACGCAACCGTCATCATCATCGAAGGCGCCGAGCGCTTCGGACTCGCCCAGCTTCACCAGCTTCGCGGCCGCGTCATCCGGAGCACGTACCAGGCCTATTGCTTCCTCTTCTCGGAGACCAAGAATGCGAAATCGCTCGAGCGGCTGAAGGCGATCGAGAAGGCAAAAAACGGTTTCGAGCTTGCCGAACTCGACCTCATGCTCCGCGGCGCGGGTGAACTCGGCGGCGAGAAGCAATGGGGACTCTCCGACCTCGCCATGGAGGCGATGCGGAACCTGAAGATGGTCGAGGCGGCCCGCGCCGAAGCGCATGCGCTCATAAGCGCCGATCCGGAATTGATGAGTGTACCAAAGCTCAAAACCGCCCTATCTTCGAGGGTAAAGCCGATACATTTTGAATAATTAACTTTGAAAAGAATCCCATTCTTCTTTCAATTCTGAAAGTTTTTTAAGCAGAATACGATCGGTTATATTTGGGCCGTTGTAATCAAAAAATTCTTTAAAGCAAAGAATTCTTTGTTCTTTTTCATATTGAAGTGATTTTTCTATTGCCTGATATTTATCAAGCTCGCGAGCGAATGTCGCGATTTTGTCGTCGGATTCCTCGAAACGGAGCCATAGCGCCATTATTTTCTCTCCTATACTTCCCATAGGGGCACAAATTTCTTCAAGAGCTTTTTTCTCTTTTTTAAATTTTTCAAGCTTTAATCGGCGCTTCTCTTCCTGATCGGAGGTAACAATCACCTGATCTCCTTCAATAGCTTCCGGCCAATCATGAGCCTCCAACATTTCAATAAGCCCCTTTTTAACTTCTTCTTCTAATCCAAATGACCACGCAAGTTCACGAAGGGCGATAGTATGTTCCTGTACGGTTTCGGGGTTTTCTACCCCTCTTTTTACCCACCCGGTTCTTTTGATTTTCCCTAAAGATTCCCATACTTCAGGAGCCAAATGGGCGAAACTAAGATCCGGAATCTTTTCATTACTCAACTGTTGTTCCATGTCCGCCCGCTTGGATTCGAACCAAGGGCCACGGAGGTATAAGCTCCGTGCTCTAACCGCTGAGCTACGGGCGGAATTAGCGCATCTCCCTCTTTATCTTATCGAGAAGCGGCTCTCGCGTTAACCGTACCAGATAGCCGCCGTCGAGGGGAATATCGACTGTCGTGTGATGAGGTCGTTCCACTTTCTTTAATGGGAGATTCGTCTTCTCCATAATCGCGACGAGCGCTTCATACGTGATACTGTCGGGATAGATCTCGATGTGATCGAAACCGCTTGTCTGACTTCCGTCCGGTTTCTGGTCAGAGAGCTCGACTACTTTTATCTGACCGAGCGGCGTATCGAACGCGCTTTTTATCCTTATGACCGCGATCCGCCTTCCGGAGATGTACGACTGGTAGACGTACTCGCTCTCCGGCTCAAGCAGTGCGCGCAGGTGCTCGAATTCTTCGCTCGAAGAACACTTGAAACAGATGTGGTCCGCCTTGGCGTTTCCAGAGACGTAGTAATCGAAAACGAACTTCGAGAAGGCGCGTACCAAAGGTGCGCTCGCTACGTAAAATTCGGCGACGTTCTTCATTGCTGAAGATTATACCGTCTCCGCGAGATTGAGCTCTTCGCGCTTCTTCGGGATGATGCCGTTCGCGATGATGATTTGCTCGTAGGCAGCCTGTTCGAGGGTTTCCTTGTCGATGAGCGCGATGGCAATGGCATCGAGCGCCTTCCGGTGGTCGCGGAGTATCTTCCTCGCCTTCATGAACGCCTCGTTCATGATCTTTGAGACTTCGGCGTCGATCTTGGCAGAGACTTCTTCGGAATATTCCCGCTCGTTCAAGCCGCGACCGAAGAGCGCTTTTCCGCCCATGCCTTCGAGCGCGAGGGGGCCGAGCGTGGACATGCCATATTTCGTGACCATGTCGCGCGCGAGCGCAGTCGCTACCTGGAGGTCGTTCGAGGGGCCGGTCGTCAGGTCGCCGAATATCATCTCTTCGGCGACGTAGCCGCCGAGCGAGACCGCGATGTCATCGAGGAACTCCTTCCGCGACTGCATACGGCGCTCTTCGAGCGGGAGCTTGAGCGTGTAGCCTCCGGCATGGCCGCGCGCCACGATGGTGATCTTGTGGACCGGATCGGCGAACGGAAGCACCGATGAGACGAGCGCGTGGCCGGCTTCGTGGTAAGCGGTGATCTCCTTCTCCTTCTTGGAGAGGACGTGGCTCTTTCTCTCCGGACCGAGCATCACCTTCTCGATCGAACGGATGAGGTCGTATTGGGAAACTTTTTTCCTGTCCTCGCGTGCGGCAAGGATGGCGCCTTCATTCATCAAAGAGTGGAGGTCGGCGCCCGAAAAGCCCGGCGTTCTCTCGGCGATGACGCGGATGTTCACGTCTTCGGCGAGGGGCTTCTTCATCGCGTGCAATTGCAAAATCTGTTCGCGGTCGCTTCGATCCGGAAGATCGAGCGTGACGCGGCGGTCAAAGCGGCCCGGGCGAAGGAGCGCCGGGTCGAGGACGTCGGGACGGTTGGTCGCGGCCATGACGATGACTTTCTCCGTCGGCTCGAAGCCGTCCATCTCGACGAGGATCTGGTTCAGCGTCTGTTCGCGCTCGTCGTTCCCGCCGCCCACGCCCGTGCCGCGCACGCGGCCCACGGCATCGATCTCGTCGACGAAGATGATGGCAGGCGCGCTCTTCTTCGCCATGGCGAAGAGGTCGCGCACCCGTGAAGCGCCGACGCCGACGAACATCTCGACGAACTCAGAACCCGAGAGGTGAAAGAAGGGCACGCCCGCTTCCCCGGCGACCGCGCGAGCAAGGAGCGTCTTTCCGGTACCGGGCGCGCCCATCAGAAGCACGCCCTTCGGGATGCGCGCGCCGATGTCGAGGAACTTCTTCGGGTTCTTCAAAAAGTCGACGATTTCCTTGAGTTCCTCCTTGGCCTCCTTCACGCCGGCCACGTCCTTGAAGGTCACTTTCTGGTTGGCGTCCGAGGGATCGATCATGCGCGCCTTCGACTGACCAAAGGTGAACGCCTGCATACCTGCTCCTTTCACTTGGCGCGAAAGGAACCAGAAGAAGAGAAAGAGGATGAGAATGGGACCGAGGAAGGGGAGGATATTGAGGAGCCAGAACGAGAGGCCGGTGTCAGTCTTGATCTCTACATCGACACGGGCGAGGCTCTCGCCTTCCACGCCATAGTTTCTGAGGGTCTCGGTGAGCGATGCCTCGCGCTCTTTCTTGGAGCGGAGCGTGACGTCGTCCTTAAGGAGCACGACAAGCTTCTCGCCCTCGACGGTGATCTTCTTCACCTCCCCCGCTTCGACACGCTTCGCGATATCAGAGAGCGGCACCTCCGCGGTTTCCGCGCCGCCCATGCCGGAGAGGATCGAATAGGCGCTCGAGATGAAGAGGAAAATAATGAGAATCGTGAGAACGTTCGAGATAAGCTGGCGCTTCCCGACTTTCCGCGGTTTCTCTTTTTGGTCCTTATGCTTATTGCCGCCGAGTAGTTTCATGAAGCTTCATTATATACATAAATATGGAAAATAAAAGTGTGCTACGATTCACTGTGAACGTCAACCATGCGCTACCTCGAGAACAAGAAAGCCGGGCTCAAGTACGAACTGCTCGAACGCCTCGAAGCGGGCATCGAGCTTTTGGGCACGGAAGTGAAGGCGGTGAAATCTCGCCGCGGGTCGTTCGAAAGTTCATTCGTCATCATTCGCGGGGGCGAGGCATACCTCATCGGAGCGACGATCCCTCCCTATCAGGGGACGAACGCCCCCAAGGGTTATGACCCCGCACGGAACCGCCGCCTCCTCCTCACCAAGAAAGAAATCGGCGAACTCGCGGGGCTTGAGGGCAAAGGTTTGACAATCGTCCCTCTCGCGATGTATAACAAGGGACGCAAGATAAAGCTCGAGATCGCGGCCGCGCGCGGCAAGAAAAAGCACGATAAGCGCGAGGCCCTGCGCAAGCGCGAAGACGAGCGGCACATTGACAGGGAAATGAAAGAACGAAGATAACACACGGGGATGATCGGCCTAGACAGCTGACGTCAGTCTCCCGAGTGCAAAGCCGAGCCGAGGTACCTCGTTAAACTTCCTCAAAAAGTACGTGCAAACGCACTTTCAAAGGCTGCGGGGATTCGTTCTCCGTACGCTCCGGCTTTCGCTTTAGCCTAAGCCGCGTCCGGCTCCCGCACGTCCGATATGGGAGCTTGGGCGTCATCTTTTCGGACTCTAGCGTGCCGCGGACTTCGGCGGCTCGCTGAACCATAGAAGGTCGGCGCGATGAGGTTCTGTTTGTCTATTACTCACCGCGCTTAAAACAAAACAGATAAACTATGCTTTGTAGACGCTCAGAGACGCATCTTCTGCACGGGGGTTCGATTCCCCCCATCTCCACAAGTACAAAAATCAGCCTCCAGGAATGGGGGCGATTTTTGTTTGTGGAGATGAGCGAGCGAACTGCTTCGCTCGCGTGGGGGAATCGAAAGACTTTTCGTTGCGCTTTTATCGAAGTGCCGAAAAGTACCTGGCGACGTCGTCGCCGATTCCCTCATATCGAAAGGCACAGGCACGACGGTGCCGAGCCGGGGTCGCGCAAAAATTCAGCAGAATTTTATGCGTGACCGATTCCCTACCCAGAGAGCACTTCTGTTTTGATTGCCTTGGTAAAAAGCTTCTGATAGCGTGCGTATATCCGACGTTCTTTATATAAGGAGGGTGCATGCGCATTATTCTTCCGAAGCATTTCATCGATTTCTCCACCATGGACGAAGAGCGGGCCCCTGTCTTCTTTCTGGCAGGGCCCGTTCTGGGCGGCGGGGACTGGCAGATCGACGCCTGCCGAGAGCTTCAGCTGTATCTTGAGCGGTTTTGGGTAGTGATCCCCTGCCGCTGGAAAGAAGGCCACCCGCTCTATAAGTACGCAGTGCGGGGCGATGAAACGGTCTTTGCGCGACAAACGCTCTGGGAGCGCCACTATCTCCGGTTAGCAGCCGGTCACGGCAAAAACTGGCGAGGGGAATACGAAAACTGGAAGGGAGGAATCATTTTTTGGCTCCCGATCCAACGAGCGCTCCGCGAAGACGGATCCCCTTACGGCCGCGATACGTATGGTGAACTGGGTGAGTGGCGCGCTCACATGATGCACATTCCCAATCTGCCCGTAGTTGTGGGCGCAGAAGACAGATACAACGGGCTAAGCGTTGTGAAAGCGAATTTCGAAGATGCCCTCGGCCCGGATTTTCCTGTCTACTCCACCCTCAAAGACACGGTGCGCGCGGCCGCGCGGCCGCGTATCGCGAGTCAAAAAAGCCCCGCCTAACGGGGCTTTTTCATTTGAATTTAATCTTGAGCTCTTCGATATCCTTGATCTCCTTTTGGACGAACTTTTCCGCTTCGTCGAGATGGCGCTTGAACGCCTTGATCACGCGCTCTTCCTCGTTCGTGAGATCGCGGCGGCTCTTCGCTCGCTCGAGGAGCTTCACCTGTTCGCGGATGTCTTCGCGGAGCAAGTCGAAGGTCTTATGAAGGCTCGTCTCCGCCTCGCGCACCTCTTTCTGAAGGCGCTTCCTAAACTGCATGAACTTGTGCCAACCGTACCACAACGCAAAGGCGAACGTGAAGAGCAGTGCAAAGAGCGGAATGAGGATAGTGAGGAATGTCACCGCGAAGGAGCCGACACGGAAGAGGATGTTCTGTACGACGCCGATGCGCACCGATTCCGACGGATAGCTTTCGGCGCCACGGCTATCGGTCACGATAGCCTCGACTTCATAAGAGCCGCGCGGAATACTCCCGCCCTCGACGTGAATGAGGAAGCTGCCTCTCCCGTCTGTCTTGCCGAAATCAACGGTATATACCTCGGCGTCATTGCGGAAAACGAGACGTACCGTCGCATCTGGGTGCTTGCTAGTACCAGCAACCGAGAACGGCTCTTTTTCTTCGACCTCTGAAGGAGATGATGTGATAGTGGGTGCCTCGATGCCTTCGATCATGAACTCAACTGAATTCGCGAGATAATTCCCCGCACGGTCGAAGACTTTCGCAAAGAGAATGTGTTTCCCGGGAGCAACTGGCTTCATGCTGTAACGACTCGTGCCGTCATCCTTCCAGGTCTCGACCGGACCGTCGGTTGCATCAAGCGTAAATTCGTAATGTTCGGTGCCGGAGATATCGTCGGCGGCCGCAACAGTGAAAACTGGTCGCGGGTCGGTCGTGTCTTCGCGCGGCGATTCGGAGATATCGAAGAAACGCGGCTTCTCGTTGTCGATCTGAAGGCGATAATGGGTCACTGGCCCCCAAGTATCACCTTTCTTAAACCTGATATGGAAATGCCATAGACCCGATTCTACATTCTCGAATCGCCGTGACGTAAACGGCTCCTCATACGTGACCGTGGGCGTCGAGCGCGCGAGCTTATCGAGCGCAAATCGGATAGCGGTGACCTCTGACGGAAGCTTCCAGGAGAGTTCGACGTCGTCTCCTTGGTACCACTTATTCTGATCGGGGTGCGTCGATGACGTCACTACCGGCCCGTCTTCGGTCGAAGGGGCCGCAGTCGAAGGAGTTTCTGTCGGAGCGGGCGCCATGCCTCCGAGCGTGAGCTGGGACGTGCCCGTGTTCGTGAGAATGTTCGTCCCTTTCCCGTCGTTCGCGAGCACTGACGAGGACGTAAAGGAGAGGTTCGCCTGCCCCCGTCCCTTCACGCGGAACTGGACCGTGAGGACTCTTCCGGCCGTGCCGGTGAATCCAGGGTTAAGGACGATGCCTTCAAAATTCACCGTCCCATTCGTATTAGAGAACGACGGTTCCTGGACCCAGAGGGAGATAATGGAATCGGCCTTTGAAATTGAGACTACTTCGAGGAGATCTTCCGGAAAAATAAGCGTTCCAGAAACGGCATTCATCGCCTGGTCAGCAGAGGTCGCGCGGATTCTCACCGGAAACGTCTGACCCGACGCGTATGTTCCCGAAACGGGTGAAATATCGAGCGTTGCGGCAAAGCCCTCGAGTGGCACACTGAAAAGCAGGAGCGTGAAAAGCGCGAGGAGGAAGTATCGCGAGCGCGAAAAAATAGAATTAATCGATTGCATGGCGTCCCCGCACCCGCCGATAGAAAAAGTACAAGAGCGCGGCTAGTACTAAGAGTATAGCGAAGACGAAGCTGTAATTATAGATAAGCGGTGGATTCGCTGGGGACAATACCTCCACGCGCTCGTTTCCTCGCTTATCGATCGCCTTCACGTACACATTGCTTCGAAGCGACTGGTCGGCAAGGAGCTGCGGACTCTCCGCCACCGTCCAGGGCAGATTGCCGTACGAAAACCTCCTAAAGCCCATTTTCTCCGCAACCTCATAACGATCGATCCCCGAGCGTTTGTCTTGCGTCGCAAACGCAACGAAATATTGTCCATCAAAAAGCGTAGGGTCCGTCGCTATCACTGGCACGAACGATTCAGGAATCTCAAAATCCTCGACAACCTCAACAGTGCTGTCATTCCCTACACTACTCACGGTCACCCGCACAGTTGCTCCTCGAACGCTAGCGCCCGTCCCTTCGCCGTCGTGCGCATAGCCGTTGAGGTTTGAGAACACAAGACGGTACTCGCCTTCCTGTTTGGCCGCGCCGCTCACCGAAAACAGCAACACTTTGCCGGAGATCCCGCCCGGCGTAATGCCACTGAAGCGAATCTTTGCACCTTCAATGCGCGGTCGCTCAATCCAAAAGAGCACTGAGGAGCCCGCATCGTTCACGTCCTTGAGTTCAAACCCTGAGCTTGCAGTTAGCTCTCCTTCGATCGCATTCAATGTCGCCCCTTCAGTGTCGAGAAACACCGCCACCTCAACGAGGCTCCCGGGCTTTACTGGACTAGGTGACTCGGCGCCGACAAATGCAGCTATTGCAAACGAGGGTGCTGCCATACACAGGAGCGCCACTATTCCTATTCTTTTGAAGAATGTAGTTCCCATAATTATCCGGTCCAATAAAACGCGAGAATGGAGAAGTCAATAAGATTCACAATACCATCTCCATTCAGATCGTTCGCTTCGACTTCCTTAAACTGGGCGCTGAGCGGCCGCTTATACCAAAAGGCGACGACTGAGAAATCGACGAGGTTCACTCGGCAGTCGTCGTTCACATCCCCTTTACCGCCACATTTAGACGGTTTCCCTGCGGCGACATTCTTGGTGCCGACCTTGAAAGCGACTGCTTTTGAGAATGAACTTATCTCGTTCGCGAGCGCCGCCTTTGAGCGCGTACTATGGTCGCCGTACTCGAGCGGGACTGTGTCGAAGTTATGTAGATAGACACCATTCTGGTCGGATTGCGCCGTCACGAAATGCTCGTGCTCGGAGTTCACCATGATGGTGATGGCGCTCGAAGGGGCGCTTTGGCCGAAGATGGCGATGTTGTCACCCTTACGCACCTCGCTTTTATCGACGCTAATCGTCGGCGCGAGAAAAATGCCCGTAATGTTCGTGGTCGCCCCCGCCGTCACTGAGACCGGGAACGAGAGCGGGCTCGAGCGGACGCCGTCTTTGTCTTCGCTATAGACCGAAAAGATGAACGTACCTGAGGAGATGCCGTTTAAATTTATCTGAAAATTGGAATCGGCACCGGCGATGGTCGTCGCTCCCACTTGGGCGTCCTTCAAAAGCGTGACGGTACTGCGCGGATAGGCGCGACCCGAAAAGCTCACCGAGGCGGTTGGTATAAACCCGCCACCACCACCTCCGCCGCCTCCACCACCGCCGCCTCCACCACCGCCACCGGGAGCAGGCGCTGCCGGCGTCGCGCTCACCTCGCTCGATGTCGCGATGCGATTTCCGAGCGAATCTTTAGGAATAACGACGAAATAGTAGGTGGTCCCGTTCGTAAGGCCGCTTCTTGTCGACAAAAGCACGTTACCGACATCGCTGTACGTATATGGTCCACCCGAAGCCGTCGATTGCCCGACATCATACCCTCCCACCGTCCATCCGAGGACACCCGAAGCGGCAGTCCAGGAGAGGGGGACTTCGGCATTCTGCCCGCCCGTCGCACTTACCACCGGGGTCGAAACGAACGGAAAGAACAGGAATCCTGCATTAGCGCCGAACGAAGTGGCGGTCGACGTACCGATCGCAAGCTGTGAAATGGCGCTCCGGAGCTGGAAGCTCGCCGAGCTTGAGTAGCCGCCGGGTTGCATCGTCGCATCTTCCACAATATAGTTCGTGGAAGTAAAATTCTGAGCAGACACGAAACCGTTCGATACGAAAAAAAGAGCGACGACAATCAATGCGAGCCGAGCAAACATTACCGTAAGTATACACCGCAAAAAGAGGCCTTTCGGCCTCTTTTTCTCTTATTTATTCGCTACCGCCGCCACCGCCACCACCACCGCCGCCGACGCTCCCCCCCGATCCGCCTCCTTCGCCGCCGCCGCCGCTACCTTGATTGCCGCCGCCTTGTGAGCTTCCGGAA